>Ga0208863_1000007_pt1 | contig 380700 bp, 340 predicted proteins | sample RifOxyD3_FD_184040 | JGI IMG/M metagenome (GOLD analysis project Ga0208863, IMG submission 184040) | Soil microbial communities from Rifle, Colorado - Rifle Oxygen_injection D3 (SPAdes) | ecosystem: Environmental > Terrestrial > Deep subsurface > Rock core/Sediment | place: Rifle, Colorado...
AAGACAACGCAGTGAGCGTGGACACGGTGACGGTCAGCGTCAGCGACTTCAGCGCCACGGCGACGACCAGCACCGTGACAGATGCGGCACAAAGCGACCTGGTGGCTGGCACCAACGGCAACATCGTCTTGGTGGCTGGTGGCACGGTCACCCTGAACAACGGCACGGCCAACACCACAGGTGCAGGCATAGACGGCACAGCAGTCAGCGCCAACGGCGCAGGCTCGGTGCTGATCGACGTGAACACGGGCAACCTGGTGGTCAACAGCGACATCATCAGTGGCACGGGCCACATCACGCTGAAAGCGGCCACCGATGTACTGCTGGGCAGCGGCACTGCCACCCTGGTAGACATCAGCACCGGCACAGCGGGCACGATCAGCCTGGACGCAGAAGGCGGCGCTTTGACAATGGCAGGAGACGCCAACGTCACGGCCACAGCCAGCAGCGCAAGACTCAACGCGGCCAGCAACGTCACGCTGGGCAACGTCACAGCGGCCAACGTCAGCATCCTCGCTGACACGGGCGCCATCATCAACGCGACGGGCAGCAGCAAGAACGTGACGGCGACGAACCTGCGCCTGGCAGCAGACGACGCGATTGGCGCAGCTGGCAACCACCTCAGCACCAACGTGGGCACAGTGACGGCACTGAGCACGGGCACCGACACAGCGGGCATCTTCATGACAGAAGACAACGCAGTGAGCGTGGACACGGTGACGGTCAGCGTCAGCGACTTCAGCGCCACGGCGACGACCAGCACCGTGACAGATGCGGCACAAAGCGACCTGGTGGCTGGCACCAACGGCAACATCGTGCTGCGCACCATAGCGGGCTCGATCACACTGAACGACGGCATAGCCGCAGCAGACAACACAGCAATCAGTGCCAACGGCACAGGTTCGGTGCTGCTACAGGCCTTGGGCACCGGCTCGGACATGATGATCAATGCCAACATTGTGAGCACCAGCGGCGCGGTGACCATTTTTGCCGCCGACGTCGTGACACTGTCCAGTGTGATCGTGACCACCGGTGAGGTGAAAATTGACACCAGTGTCACCGGCACGGTCGTGTTCAGCAAGCCTGAGTCACTGACTGGAAGTAACCAGGACATCAATGTGGTGGCCAATTCAGTGCAGATCACCACGCCGCTTGCCAGTGACGGTGGTAGCCTGTTGGTGACAACGCTGACATCGGGCAATCCGACATCCATCGTGATCGGCGGGGCGGACCCGGGGGGGGTGTTGCATCTGGGACTGGATGAGGTCAACTTGCTGCAACCTGGCTTTGCCGACATCACACTGGGTAACGCGCAGGCTAACCAATCGATTTCCTTGATTGGAAGTGACGGCACGACGGCAACACCAGTGGTGTTCAATGATCCGCTGATCATCAACGCTGGCGGTGTCGCCAACAGCGTGGCAGTCTCGGGCGGTCTGACGGGCACGGCCCTGACGGTTGTGGGGAGCCTGGCCACCACCACCCTGACTGCGGCAGATATCAGCATGGTGGGCAATGTCACGGTCAATGGCCTGATCGAGGTGGCAACGGGTGCCACGGTGATCACTGCTGGCAACACTGTCGGTGACTTGGTGACTGGCAGCCTGACGATCACGGGCAATATTGCAGGTGTGGGCGGTGCCAATGAGACACTGGCGCTCAGGTCTGAGAGTGACGTGTTGGTCACTGGCACCATCTCGGGCATTGATGCCCTGACGGTAACGGCTGCCAACAACGTCACTTTCAATGACACCGTCGCGGTGACCGGTAACCTGGTGGTCAACGCCACTGGTGCCGTCAAGTTCGACAAGAGCCTGACCTTGACGGCGGGCGGCACCTTGACGATTCAGGGCGCCAGCAGCGTTGAGTTTGCCAGCGGGGCCGTCGTACAAGTGGATGGCAATCTGACCATCGATGCACAGACATTGACTTTGCTCGGCGGCGCCGATTCGCTGAAATCGACCGTGCCCAACAGCACGTTGACCCTCACGTCGGCATCCACCAGCAACAACATCATGATCGGTAGCACGGTGGGCCAGGAGCTTGCCGGGGCGCTGAATCTGACCACGCGCGATGTTCTGGCCATTGGCTCGGGTTTTGGAAACGTGGTGATTGGTGAGGCAGGTTTGGGTGCCATCACGGTGGTTGGTAACACGGATTTGACGTCGATCGTTGGTACTGGCCTTGAGGTGCTGGGCAACACCATCACCGTGGACAGCAGCATCGGCGGTGCGGTGCAGGTGGCAGGTGCTGTCAAGCTGAATGCCACGGGCAACATTGTGTTGGGCTCCGGCATCAGCACCGTGAGCAGCAATACCGTCGCCGTGTCCAGCACTGGCGGCAATATCGCCATGGCCTCGGGCACCCGCCTGGAAAGCCGTGGTGGTGATGTTCAAATCAGTGCCGTCAATGCGGCTGCCGTAAGCATCGCAACCATCAATGCAAGGTCAGGAGACTTGTCGCAGCAGGGTGTCGTCGACATTCGGACCGGTGGCGCAGTCATTACCGATGCGAACATGGATGCAGCTGCAGACATCTTTGCCAAGGCCATCAACCTGTCTGGTTATGGTCCGGTGTCGGGCAGTAACGGTGATGTCCTGGAGGCCGTGGCAGAGGTTGTGCGGATTGATGTACCCGGTGGGTCGGTATTGCGGCACTCCGATGTGGACGGGCGCACGTACTTCGACGTGGTGAGATCGGGTCAGTTGTACCAACAAATCGTCGTGGTCGGCAATGTGACGCGGGTGACGGAAGACCCTGCCACCTTGCTCCCTCAGGGTGATGCCGCCTTGATTGCTGCTGGCTTGCCGCTGAACAGCAGTTTGCTGGCTGCACCAGTGCCGGTTCAATCCACGGCCGCCTTGTTTGCTCCTGCGCCGCAGTTCACTTCCAGCACGGCGGTCAGTCGCTATCTGGCACCAGCGGCCGCCAGTGCTGTGCTGCAAGGTGATGTTGTGCTGAATGACATTGGAATAAATGGTTTGATTGGCGACAATTTGTTGTCTGACAGCAGCTACGGTCTGGCCAGTCGCTTGCAACAGTCTTATATTCTGGGAACGCCGGGTGAGCAACCGCTGATCAGTGGTCTGGACACCTTTAGCCAGGATAACTTTGAGTATTGGGTTGATACCCTGTCACTTTGATTTTTAGGAAAACACATGAAACACCTTCAACTTCTGAAACGACTCAGTCTCTCCCCTTTGCGCGCAGCATCCCTGGGTTCTTCCATGGCTGCCAGTCTGGCGTTGGTTGCCTGCGGCGGCGGTGGCGGTAGCGCACCGCTGGCACCCGAGGCGGTTGTGACCAGCGTGGCGAGCGCCCAGGTTCTGGAGGGTGCCGCGCAGGCCAGTCTTCTGGAATTTGTGGTGACGCTGAATAAACCGGTTGAGCGTGGCCTGGTGGTGACTTACAGCACCAGCAGTGTTGACAAACCCACAGGGTATGCCAAGGGCGGTGACGCTTGTGGTGCAGGCGTTGACTTTATTGCGTTATCCAATAAATCGGTCACGATTGCGCCAGGCAGTAGCACGGGCAAGCTCACCGTTACCGTTTGTACGGAGGGTCTGTTCGAGCCCAATGAGTCGCTCAAGTTGTCCTGGTCATCCGAAGGCGCTGCAGGGGGTAGCACAGAGGGAATCATCATCAATGACGATGTGGGTGGTTTGAATGGTACGGGTTCCACGGCGCTACTGACTGGCCTGACGGCTTTTGGTCGCGATACGCACGCCTTGACCAACGCCTCTGCGGACGGCGCATTGGGCTTTTCGTTTGACAAAGCTGGTACTTGCGTGGTGGACAATGTCACGGGCTTGAGCTGGCAAAAATTGCCTGCACAAAACAAGGCCTATGCCGATCTGGCCGCCTACGTCACCTCGGTGAACGGGCTGGCTCTGTGTGGTTATACCGACTGGCGTGTGCCCACTGCCAACGAACTCCTGAATTTGATGGACACCAGCAAAACGACGGGCATCACGGCCAATGCCGATTATTTGGGTGTGGCTGCCGACGCCATGGCGGGTCTGTTCTGGTCGTCAGAAGAGCGCGCAGCCATCGGCGCTGTGGATGCATGGATGGTCGATGCTGACAGCAATGGTGTTGTCTCATTTGGCAACAAGGCGACAGCGCGAAACGTTCGCCTGGTCCGTGGCGGTCATCCTGTCAATGCTGCCTGTGACAACAGTGACAACCGGTTTGTCGACCATGTTGATGGCACGGTCAGCGATGCCCACACGGGTTTGATGTGGAAAAGCTGCCCCGAAGGCTATTCAGGTAACACCTGCAACACCGGCACGGTCTTGTCTTTTGGGTCAGTGGCTTCGGTGGTGACGCAACTTGGTAAAGCCAACAGTGCTGCTGACAAGGGCTATTCGGACTGGCGGGTGCCGACGCGTAATGAGCTGGCGTCACTGGTCAATCGGGTTTGCTCGAATCCGGCCATCGTTGGCAGCGTTTTCCCTGCCACTGAGTCAAAGCCGTACATCACCTCCAGCCTGAGTGTGAACGCACCCACGACTCAGGTTTGGAGCGTCGATTTCGCGGATGGCAATGTGGGTCTCGACTTGCTTACCAGAAGCTACTACCTGCGCCTTGTGCGCGCCGGTCAGTAATCGTCAACTTCCCGGACCGGCATCAGCGCAAGTGTTGATGCCCAATTCCCTGCATGATCCATGCTGCTGAAAAGAGCTATCTTTCTTTTTAGCGAGCCGGGTTACCCTTTCGAAAACCCTAACTGCTCCCTGAGCTGTTTTTGCACAAACGCCAGGTGGCTGCGTTGGCGCCGGGTCAAGCTGCTGGCGGCTTTTTGAGCCAACCACTGCGTGAACGCAATCTTGACGCGGGTGCGCTGGTCTGGCACCAGGCCTGCCAGGGGTTTGAACCAGGCCGGGGTGTATTTGGTGATGAGCTCTTCTTGCAGTGACACAAAGGCCTGGGCGCTGCCCTTGGCGCCCTGGCGGCCGGAGCGGCCAAACAGTTGCCAGTCAATGCGCGGTGACTCGTGGGCTTCAAACATCAGCACCTGCAGCCCGCCCGCTGCTTCCACTTCGGGTGAGATTTTGATGTCGGTGCCGCGCCCGGCCATGTTGGTGGCCACGGTGATGCAGCCGTGCTCGCCCGCCAGCGCCACCACCTGCGCTTCGTATTCGTGTTCCTTGGCGTTGAGCACCGTGCAGGCCAGGCCCCGGGCGCGCAGCAGGCCGGCGATTTCTTCGCTGTCCAGAATGCGCCGGGTGCCCACCAGTACCGGCAGACCGCGTTGGTGCAGCGCCACAATGCGTTCGATAAAACCGTCAAGCTTGCCTTGCCGGGTGACAAAGCAGCGCTTGGGCAGGATGTTGAGCTGGCTCGCGGTGCGCGGTGGTACCCGCAAAATGAGCAAGCCAAAGGTTTGCCACAGCTCCAGGTCGAGCCCGTGCAAGGTGCCACTGGCACCGCTGAGCTGGTGGTAGTGGCGAAAAAATTCCTGGAAAGTCATACGCGCCGAGATTTTGGTCAATGGCGTCAGCTCGACACCCGCCCGTGCCTCAATGGACTGGTGGATGCCGTGGCTCCAGGAGCGCCCGGGCATGCTGCGCCCTGTGCTCTCGTCCACAATCACCACCGCGCCCTCCTGGATGATGTAGTGGCGGTCCAGCTGGAACACCTCGCGCGCCATGATGGCCAAGGTAAAGATTTCTTCGCGCCGGGTGGGTACCTGCCAGTAGCTGCTGAAGACCTGCGCCAGGTGTTCAATTTTTTGTTTGCCATCTTCGGTAAAGTGCACCGAGCCCCCGCCTTTCGAATACAGCGTGTAGTCTTCGTTGAGCTTCATGGCATCGACCAGGTCGCGCGCCAGCCGGATCGCCTGGAGCATGTTGGCCTTGTCTTTCTCGGGGCTGGCAATGATGAGCGGGGTGGTGGCCTCGTCGATCAAAATGCCATCGGCTTCGTCGATGATGACGGCATACAGGCCGCGCATGACCGGCTGCCGCTCGGCCTGCTGGTTGTGCAAGTGCCACAGGCGTCGGCGCAGCGGGTCACGGGCACCATTGAGCAGCAGATCGTCGCGCAGAAAGTCAGCCAGCAGTTGTTTGGCCGTGGCATACACCACACCCTGGCGGTAGCAGTTCGCCAACTCATGCGGCGGCGTGTCACCGGTGATGGCGGTCACCGAGACGCCACAGGCTGCAAACAGCGGTTGCATGAGTTCGGCATCGCGTGCGGCGAGGTAGTCGTTGGCGGTCACGATGTGCAATGGTTTGCCGCTCCAGGCCTGCAGCACGGCCGCCATGGCCACGGCCAGGGTTTTGCCCTCGCCGGGTGCCAACTGAATCAGGTAGCCCTCGGTCATGGTGATGGCGGCCAGCAATTGCGGGAATGACGCGCGCTGCCCGATGTGGTAACAAGCCAGTTGGGCCACCAGCATCAGGGCCTGCAGCTTGGTCGCCTGGCGCTCTGCGCGGCCTTGTGCATGCCATTGCAATTGCACCATGGCCTGGCGTGCACGGGTGAGCTCAGTGGCCGTGGGCACCGGCACGTCAGCGGGCTCGGGGGGCAAAGTCTGGTGCAGTGCCAGCACCGCTTGCCACAGCTTGCGGTAGCCGTGGCCGCTATGGTGCGTGGCCAGATTGAACCACCCTTGCGGGCTGTACCAAGGCGTGAGGGCAGCGTTGCGTGGGGCGTGCCAGTGGCTCGGGGCGGCGGTCATCGGGGCGTGATCAGGTGTTAGAACGCGTAGCGTTTTTGCACCAATTGTTTGAGCGCCCGGTAGGCCTGGCTGGCCAGCGGCTGGGCCGGGGTTTGCAGCCGCAGCGTGCCCGACAAACCGTGCAACACCGTCAAACCACGGCGCTGCTCGGTGGGTATGTCACTTTGCAGTAGAAAAAAACTCTCCACCGCTTTGGTGCCACTGGGTTCCTGGGTATTGACGGCGATGTCACCACCGCCCAACCAGCCCAATGCCGTTGAGGGCAGTTTGTCGCTTTGAAACGGAATGATGCTCACCTGTGGCAGCGCGAGTGTGGCGTCGGCCTGGCCGGTCAGGCGCAGCTCGGCTTGACGAAAATTGTTCTGAAACATGATGTCGGCTTGCTCTTGCGGCATGACCGCCACAAAACGAAAGCTGCTGGCATCCACCACCTCACCCAGGGCCTGGCCGCGTTGCATCCAGGTGCCCAGTTGTTGGTGCAGGTCGGGGGCCACCCATTCACCGTCCTGGCTGGCGCGCACCTGCAGTTGCTGCTGTTGCTCTTGCAGGTTGAGCCGACGCAATTCCAGGGCATCGGCTTTTTCCTGCAGCGCCGACAGGTCCTGACTGGCTTGGTGCAATGCTTGCCGGATCTGGGCCTGAGTTTCAAGCTGGGCCGATTCGGTCAGGCGTATGTCGGCGCTCAAGTCCAGATTCGAAAAACGGGCCAGTACCTGGCCGGCAAGTACCCGCTCGCCGTGCCGAACCAGCAACTGGTCAAGCTGGCCAGCGGTCTGCGCATAGACGTTGCTGGCATGGTTGGCCTTGACGATGCCCTGGGCACGGGTGGCGTCCGGAAACGGCACCACGGCCAGCAGCAAAAACAACACCAGCCCAATGCCCGCCACCGCGGTGACGGCGCGGCGCCGGTTGCCCTGGGTGGCGACGCCGCGCAGGTGTTTGAACAGCTGGTAAAGTGGTGACAGCAAGCGGCTGTAGACCGTCATGCCCAAGACCAGCAGCCCCAGTGGCAGCCACTGGTCCATCAAAAACAGCGCAATACCAACCGTGATCAGCATCAGGTAAAGAAAGCTGAGCAGGCCGTACAGCGTGAGCCAGACCCACTCCTTGCGGTCCGTGGCCTTGCTTTGTGCGGCCACCGTGCCGAGCAGGTAGCGGTCGCCAAAATACTTCCATTGCTGCTGGGCCTTTTGGTACAGGTTGGGGATTTCGGCGTAGTCGCTGAGCATGTAATAGGCATCAAAACGCAGCAGCGGGTTGCCATTGAAAAGCAGGCTCGACACCGAGCCGATCAACATCACGTTAAAGGCCAGGCTATGGGTCAGGCCCGGGGCGGTATGGGCCCACACCAGTGCGCCGGCAGCGGCAAAAAAGAATTCGACCGCCATGCCGGCAAAGGTGGCGTAAATGCGGTGCCAGCGGTTGGCGAAGCCCCAACTGCTCGACGCGTCGACGTAGGGCAGCGGGGTAAATAACAAAAACATCACCCCGACGGTGCGCACTTCGCCGCCAAAGCGTTTGCAAACAAAGGCGTGGCCGGCTTCGTGAAACAGCTTGAGACCGGCCAGGCACACGTACAGCCAGGGCAGGTTACTGATGGACAACACACCCTCGCTTTGGTCGAGCAGTGTTGCCCGATTTTCAAACGCAGTCCAGGCACCCCATACCAAGGTGAGGCACCAGACCCAGAATGCGCCCCAACCCGTCAGTGCCATGATCAGCGGCCGAATGCGGTCCAGCAGCGGGTTGGGGTTAAACAGTGGGATACGCAGGAACAGGAACGAGGCCACTTTGCCCATCAGCTCCTTGTTTTTTTGCGCCTTGTAGCGCTTCACAATGGCTTCGTTGTCAGACTGTTGCAGCGAATACAACAGATTCGACATGTGCAACTGCGACAGTAACTGGATCACTTCTTCGCGGCTGGGGGCGTCATGCGGGTGGTTGTTGACAAAGTCTTCCCATACTTCATCGACGGTTTTGTCGGGCTGCAGGCTCTGGATAAAGCGGCAGGCCTGCACCGAGGCGCGGAAATAGCGCTGGGTGTAGGGGTCTTGCAGCACATACCAGGTGCGCCCGCGAAACTGCTGGGTGCTGACCTCTACACTGGGCAGCAGCGCCACCCGCAGGCCGGACACCCGAAACCATGAATCGCTGAAGATGGTGGTTGCCATGTCAGATGCGCTTCAAGCCGGTCGCAGCGCCTGCTACCACCACAGCAGCAAACGCAGCTTGTCAACCACCCGGTGGCTTAGCACCCAGGCCACGTTTTTGTCGCCCACGTCAATCCGCGCCAGGCCGGTCATGCCAGGGCGCCACCAGGGCTGTGGGGCTTCGAGCAGCTCGGCCTTGATCATGAATTGGTTGCCCTCCTGGCCCTTGACCTGTGCCACCGGGATGACCGAACTCACCCGGATCGGAATATTGTGCGAAGGGTGGCTGAGCAGGGCCACCTCACCGCCGGCTTGCGGCTGGATATGGCGCATGTCCTTTTCGGACACCATCAGGGTGATGTACAGCCCTTCGACCTTGGCAATGCGGAAAATGCGGTCGCCCTTTTTGACCGGCGCCCCCAGCAGGTCTTTTTTCTCGCCCTCAACAATGACGCCTTCAAAAGGTGCGGCGCTACTGGCCTGGGTCAGGTAGCTGTCGACCCGCTCTGCTTTGGCCAGCGCCTGGTCGAGCCGGGCCTGGGCGATTTCGGTCTCGGCCAGCAGGCCCTCGGCGCGAAATTTGTTGACTTCGGTGTTGGTCTTGCTGATTTCGGCGCTGAGTTCGTTGCGTTGCTGCGCCAAGTCGCGCGTGTCAAGCGTCACGAGCAAACTGCCTTCCTTGACCAGGTCACCCGCGGTGGCATGGACCTGATCGATACGGCCGTCAAATTGGGCGCTGATCAGGCGGGTGGCATCGGTGTTGAGCTGGGCGCTGGCATCTACCCGGTAGTGCCAACTGCCAAAGGCGAGGTAGAGCACCAGCAGCATCAGCAGCACGCCCGACAATTTGAGCAGCGGGTGCTCCGGGCCAAACAGCCGCTCGGCTCCGCTTTGCAGGCGCTGGCGTGTGCGGCGTGGCAGGCTCAGGGACTGCGCGCGCAAGTCGGTCAGGCGCGGCTGCATGAGCTCCAGCGCCAATTGCAGCGTGTTCAGGCTGGGGGCGTCGCCGGGGCCAAACGCCAGCAACAACACAGCCTGCGTGATGCCCTGCGCATCCGGGACCGGCACCAGTGCGATGCGCTCGGCGTTCAGGTCTTGCGCCAGGCTGGTCAGGGCGTCGGTGTCATGCAGCGACTCGTCATTGGTTGGCCACCAGACTTCGCGCCCTTGGATCACAGCGGGCAGCAGGGCTGACTCAATGCGCTGGGTTTGCGAGGCATTACGCTCAAAACGGTCCAGGTGGCTGATCGCTACCACCTCCATCTGGCCCTTGTCGACCCAGCCCAGGCTGGCATGCAGCAACTGCCATTGGGCCGCCAGCCCATTGACCAGCGACAGGCAGGCGGCGTCAAAGTTGGGCTGTTGCATCACTTCGGCGGCCAGACCCAGCATGGCGGTCAGGTCCGCCGGTGTTTGCGTCACGGTCGGTGTGTTGGCGCCCAGGCTGTGGAAGTCAACACACAGCAGGGCGCGCAGTGTTAACTCGTTGAGCTGGGCGCGTTCTTGCGGTTTGATGTTAAGGATCAAATAACAGTCAGCCAGCCCCTGCAGCGCCAGCACCAGCACCAGCCAGGTCTGACCGTCGGGTGCCTGCGCCGGTGCATTGGCGTAACCTTGGGCTAGCGCTTTGGCCAGCAGGTCAATGCCGCTCGGCATGGTTTGCATGGGTGACCAAGTGTCCAGATCAGAGGCGCGGCCGAGTTGCTCCAGGCTCTCGGTGTCGGTGAGTTGACGCACCACCGCACAATGGCTGGCTTTGCACAACTGGCGCATCAGTACACAGTAGCGCTGCCAGTCGAGTTCGGCCGCACTGGTTTTGCGCAGCTGCTGCAGTTGCTCGATCAGGCTGCGCGCATCCAGTGTGGCGGTGGCTGGCAGTGTGCTGGCTGCGGTGGCGTTGCTCATGGTGTGGCTGAATTTATGGCGCGATGTCGATCATGCCTTTGATACCGGTTTTGATGCGACGCCCCGGATTGCTGAAGTTCACTTCGACCTGCACCAGGCCACTGGCGGGGTCCGCCACTGGCGACACAAATTTGATCTGGCCGGTGACTTCAGCGACGCTGCTGCCTGACTCCAGCCGGATCAGTTGCTGCGATCCGACCTTGAGCGCGCTCGCCAGGTTGTGCGGCACCGCCAGGCGCAGTATGGCAACCGAGCTGTCCACCAGATGCAGCATGGGGTCGCCCGCTTTTGCCCATTCACCCACTTGCGGAATGATCTTGGTGACCACGCCGCTGATGGGCGCCGTGATATGGCGTTGCAGACGGTCACGCTCAGCCGACGCGTAGTCGAGCTGTTCGCGTTTTTTTTGCTCCACCAATTGCGCCAACCGGCCCTGGCTGGCCAGTTGCTCGGCTTCCAGGCGCAGCAGTTCGTCTTTGCTGATTGAGCCGGTGCGATTGAACACCGCGCGGGTATCTTGCAGCAGCGTGTCAAGAATGCGCAGCCGATCACGGGTGGCTTGTAATTCGCTCTGGTCTTCAAAAATGACGCGGCGCCGGTTGCTCTCGATGCTTTGCAGCCGGTCATCCAATTGCAGCAGCAACTGGTCCGCCTTGACCGCCTGACCTAACAGCACGACGCGTTTCATCACCAAGCCAGACACACCGGCACTCAGCGTGATGTCGTGCAAAGGGTAAATCAGCCCGGAGAAGCCTTTGGCCTGGGCGCCCAGGGGCAGCAGCAGTGCCAGGCAAAACCAGAGCGGCCCGCAGGTGCGCTGCATCAGCGTGCGCAACAAAGGATATGGCGTGGTGTTGGGCATGGGTAGGGTGGCTTATTGAGGTGGGGTGGCCTGGGTGGCGACTTGAATCTGATGGTCACTGAGCAGGCTGCCCTGCGTGTATTGCCAGGTGGCCAGGGCGAGCTCAAAACGGATCTGATTTTCCAGCAGACGCTGTTGGGCTTCGGTCAGGTCCACCTGCTTTTGGATCAGGTTGCCGAGCAAGCCGACGCCGAGTTGGTGGCGCTGACGCTCGTTGTCAAACAGGGTTTGCCGCAGCGCGACTTCATCATGGCTGGCGCTGAGCACGGTGCGTGTTTGCACCAGGTCGCTGTGGCGTACCGCCAAGTCGTTGGAAAACGAGTTTTTGATGGCCGTCATCTCCAACTCCGCTTGCGTCAGGCGGGCGTTTTGTGCCAGGTACTGCTGCTGTGCTTTTTGATTGCCACGCAGTGGAAATTCAAAATTGACACCAAAAAACCAATCCGGGTAGCTGCTTTGCTCGGCGGTGGCGCGGGCTGCTTGTACCTTGTAGTCGTAGCCCGTGCCGCTGTAGCCCAGCACAAAGTCGACCAGTGGCTGCATCTGGTTGTGGGCATAGTTGAGCCGGGTCTGCGCTTGCTCAAACTTGAGCTGGGCGATCTGGTAAGGTGGCCACAGTTGCAGCGCTGGCTCCGGCGTGTTGGGGCGGGGCACCATCGGTGCATCCAGCGGCTGAAGTCGCGGGTGGGTGCTTAGCGGGTTGCCGTCATGCCAGACCAGGTTAAGCGCCGTGGCCACCTTGCCCTGGGCCTCGCGCAAGGCTTGTTGGCTGCGCGTGACTTCAGCCTGGCGGTTGAGCAAGACCCCTTGCACCTCAAGTGCAGAGGAGGCAGGCAGTTTGCCCGCCTCGATGCGCGCTTTGGCATCGGCCAGCAGCGACTCGGTGCTGGTGTAAGTGCTTTGGCGCAGCGCCAGCGTGGCCTCGGCCCGGTACAGCTGCCAATACAGACTGAGCCCGTCGATGCTGGTTTTGAGGGTTTGCTGGTTGAGCTGGTGGAGCGCGATCTGGTGCTCCAGTTCCGCCACGCGGCGGTCGGTTTCGGTCACACTGCGCCCGGCGTTGCGCAGCAGCGGCTGCTTGAGCGTGAGGTTCAGCAGCGTGTTGTATTCGGTGTCAAATGTCCCGGTGTTGTACTGCGGGATCAGGTTGTTGGTCTTTTTTGCGACCTTGTAGCTCAGGCTGAGCTCGCTGCCCCAGGGCAATTTGTTGCGAATGCCAAGTTCGTCGGTGTGGCCGCTTTCTTCGAGCGTAGCCGTACCCGCCGTAGCAAAATTTTGTGTGCGTTCGTCGGCGGTGCGCTGGCGGCTGCGACCTTCTTCGCGGATACCCATGAAAAAAGTGGTCTCATACAAACCAGCTTCACCCTGCATCAGATGACGGGTCACCTCGGTATTGAGCTGGCTGTATTGCACTTCTACACTGCGCGCCACCAGCATTTGCAAAAATCCCTGCTGATTCAGCACAGCCAAACGGGGCAATTGCCCCGTGGCTGGCGCGGTTTGTGCCATGCCTGCAGGCAGGTCAGGCGCTAGGCGCAGTTGCAAAGAGTCCTGCTGATCCAGCGCTGCCAAACGGGGCAGTTGCCCCGTGGCTGGCGCGGTTTGTGCCATGGCCGCAGGCATGTACAACGCCAAGCCAAGCAAGACCCAGCGCTTCATTTTTTACTTGGCGGCAGCTGTTTTTTCGTCCTGCAACTTCACCAGTCGCTCGGTCTGGGCCAATGAGATCAAATGGGCATACAAAGGCGCCAGATAGCTCTTGTTTTTGATTTCCAGGAAGCGCTCGTCTGACAAATTGTTCAGGCGTTCTTCGTTGACGACATAACAGCCCGAGACATTCTTGACCTTGTCGTTGTCACGCACGCGCATGTTCAATGGGGTGAACATGTTGTTGGCGGCCAGAAACTTGCAAAAACTGTGCGTCAGCGTATCCATTTGCTGCAGTTCAGCCAGGTAACGTTTGACGTTTTCAATGACTTGCGTGGGCTCGCCTTTTTCGTCAAAGAGCGCGGCACCTTCGGTATCACTGACCAGAGAACTGGCTTCGTCGAGGCAAACCACGTACTGACCATCCTGACCACTGGGGGTCAGTGCAAACGGATAGCGGCGAATGATGGCCGGGACGTAAGAGGCTTGCCATTTGCCATCAGCATCAACAAACAGATTTTCACCCGCATTCAGACCCATCAGCGCGACCGGGCGGAATTCATCTTTCTCTTTGTCTTCCAGAAAGACAATGGGGAAAATGGAGGCAGCACGGGCAAATTCATGCATCGTGACGTAAGCAATGTGAAACTTGGATGCAAATTTGAAATCGGCAATGTCTTTGATTTTTTTGCCAGCGTGGCGCTCTTTGTTAACAGGCACAACTTGTTGAAACACGAGAATTCCTTCCAAATGAAAAAGTAAATAACCTATTGAACGATAGTTGGGAGAACGAACAATTTCGTTTCAACTAGCCAAAATCAGTATACATGACGAGGCATGCACCCTAAGCACTTGCGGGCCCTTGATATTTCGCAATCTGCCGCCAAACGGCAGGAGGGATGGTGACAAATAACGCCACTGATGGCTGCAAGTCAGTTGGGGTCAGAGCACGTCGCTTCGCGAGTGGTCTGACCCGCAAAGGATCAGTGAGGGCCAGGTGCTGTGTATTGATCTGTTTTCAAAAAGGCGTGTAACGTCGCCAGCATCTCCTCAGGCGTCTCATTCATCTGATGGTGCCCGCCAGTCAAGTAGACCACTTGGGCCTCTTTGGCCAGTTGGATCAGCGCCTGCGCGGCCTTCGGTGGCGTCATCTGGTCCACTTTGCCCAATATAAACAGCACCGGGCAAGTCACCCGGGCCATGGCCTGCAGGCCGTTTTGGTAGCTGTCACAGGCTTTGAAGCCGGTGTAAAACACGTTGACTTTGCTGTTGCTGGCCAGCACCCGGCGTCCCAGCGCCATCGACGCGCCATAGACCCAGGTGCCCGGCCCCAGGGCGGAGGGCGGCGGCGCCAGCGTGGCGCGCGACAACACGTTGACCATTTTCAGTGCCTTCATGGGCTCCGTCACTGACGCCTGCAACAGGGCAGGGGACACGCGCATGGGGAAGGCGACACCCACCAGTACCAGTTGGCTCACACGCTGCGGTGCTTTTGATGCGGCTTCCAGTGCAATGAGCGAGCCAAAGCTGTGGCCGATCAGCGCGGCTTGCGCCAATCCCGCTGCATCCATCAGTGCCAGCACAAAGTCGGCGGCGTCTTCAACGCTGGAGGGCGGCTCGCCAGCGCTTCGACAATGGCCGGGCAAATCAACGGCCAGCACGTTCCAGCCGTGGTTCGCCAGGTAGCGTGTTTGCAAGATCCAGACGCTGTGGTCATTGAGTACGCCATGGATGAAAATGGCGGTGGGCTTGGCGGCATCAAAGACTTTGCCGCCGGTGTAGCAGTAGGTTTGTACGCCATTGACGGTAAAGATCATGCTGCTTTCTCCGCAGCTCTCAATGCCCGTTTGAGGTCGTCGATCAGATCATCGGGGTCTTCCAGCCCGATGCTCAGGCGGATCGTGCCCTGGGTGATACCGCCCGCGGCCAGCGCCGCGTCGTCCATACGGAAGTGTGTGGTGCTGGCCGGGTGAATGACCAGGCTGCGGCAATCGCCCACATTGGCCAGGTGGCTGAACAGCTTGAGGCTCTCGACAAAGGCCTTGCCCTGGGCGCGGCTGCCTTTCATGTCAAAACTGAATACCGACCCCGCGCCGCGCGGCAGCAGTTGCTGCGCCAGCGTATGACTGGGGTGGCTGCTTAGCATGGGGTGTCCGACACGCGCCACAAAGGGTTGGCTGGCCAGGAATTCGACCACACGCTGCGTATTGCTGACGTGGCGCGCCATGCGCAGCGGCAGGGTTTCCATGCCCTGCAAAATGAGCCAGGCCGAGTGCGGGCTCATGGCTGCACCAAAGTCGCGCAGGCCTTCACGCCGCGCCCGCAGCAAAAATGCACCCACGGTGGATTCTTCCGAAAACACCATGTTGTGAAAACCGTCGTAGGGCTGGCAAAGTTCGGGGAATCGGTTTGATGCATCCCAGTCAAAACTGCCACCATCCACCACCAGCCCACCGATCACCGTGCCGTGCCCGCTCAGGAACTTGGTGGCCGAGTGGTAGACCAGGTCGGCACCGTGTTCAAACGGTTTAAGTAGCCAGGGCGTGGTCAGGGTCGAGTCGACCAGCAGCGGCACACCGGCCTCATGGGCTAGGGTTGAAACCGTGGGAATGTCCAGCACGTCAAGCCCCGGGTTGCCCACGGTTTCGCCAAAAAAGAGCCTGGTATTGGGCCGTACCGCAGCGCGCCAGCCGTCGATGTCGCCGGGCTTGACAAACGTGGTGTCGATGCCAAAGCGGCGCAGCGTGTAGTGCAACAGGTTCTGGCTACCGCCATAGAGCGCGGTGCTGGCTACGATGTGGCTGCCGGCGCCCATCAGCGTGGCAATGCTCAGGTGCAGCGCGGCCTGACCGCTGGCCACGGCGATGGCGCCAATGCCGCCTTCCAGCGCGCTGATGCGCTGCTCCAGCACCGCGTTGGTCGGGTTGCTGATGCGGCTGTAGACATGGCCAGCGCGTTCCAGATTGAACAGCGACTGGGCGTGGTCGCTGGACTCAAACACGAACGAGGTGGTGAGGTAAATGGGCAGCGCGCGGGCACCGGTAGCGGAGTCAGGCGCCGCGCCCGCGTGTAAGGCGAGGGTATCAAAACCTGGGTCGGAGTAGCCGGGCATGGGTGCCTTTCGGGGTAAACAAGGGGCTTGGGTCGATATTTTTAAACAATTAACCGCAAGCTGATGGAAATCACTGATCAAGACGGTTGAATTGTGGGCTATATTTCGTCGTACTCAATCGGTCATTTGTGACCCATTCAATACGAGGAGCAACATGAAAGTCAGTGATATCTTGCGCATCAAGGGCGGTACGCTTTACACGACCTCACCCGATGAGTCCTTGTTCAATGCGCTCAAACTCATGGCGGATCGCGACATCGGTTCGCTGGTGGTCATGGAACACGGTGAACTGGTGGGTATGCTCACGGTGCGCGAACTCACCCAGGTGCTGGTCAAAATGGGTGGCAACGTCAGTACCACGATGGTGCGCACTGCCATGGACGACGCGCCGCTGACTTGCACCTCCGAGACCGACATGGACGAAGTGCGCCGCATGATGCTGGACCGCCATGCGCGCTACATGCCGGTCATGAATAAAAAAATGCTGATGGGTGTGATCAGCTTTCACGACGTGGCCCGCGCCGTGGTGGACAGCCAGAACTTTGAGAACCAGATGCTCAAGGCCTACATTCACGACTGGCCCGAAGGCCAGGAACCGGCAGACCCGCCCAAACTGTAATTCTTGCTTTGATGCGCCCAGGTGTGGGCCCCGCTCTGGGATAATCGCGCCCCATGAGCGGCAATACCTTTGGAAATTTATTCGCAGTCACCAACTTTGGTGAATCCCACGGCCCGGCCATTGGCTGCGTGATCGACGGTTGCCCGCCGGGACTCGCGTTGTCCGAGGTCGACATTCAGCCTGACCTGGACCGGCGTCGGCCGGGCACCAGCAAGTTTGTCACTCAGCGCAACGAGCCTGACGTGGTTGAGATTTTGTCGGGTGTGTTTGAGGGCAAAACCACCGGCACGCCAATTTGTCTGCTGATCAAAAACACCGACCAGCGCAGCAAGGACTATGGGCAAATTGTTCAAACCTTTCGCCCCGGCCATGCAGACTACAGCTATTTCCAGAAATACGGCATTCGCGACCCGCGCGGTGGTGGCCGCTCCAGTGCACGCTTGACGGCACCCATGGTGGCCGCCGGTGCAGTGGCCAAGAAATGGCTGTTTGAGAAATACGGCACGGTGTTTCGCGGCTGCATGACCCAAGTGGGTGAACTGCCGATTGCCTTCGAATCGTGGGAGCATGTGGCGCAGAACCCGTTTTTTGCCCCGGTGGCGGATGTGTCAAAGCTCGAAGCCTACATGGGTGAACTGCGCAAGGGCGGCGATTCCTGTGGTGCGCGCCTGCGCGTGTCGGCATCGAACGTGCCGGTGGGCCTGGGTGAACCGCTGTTTGACAAGATGGACGCTGACATTGCCCACGCCATGATGGGTGTTAATGCCGTCAAGGGTGTGGAAATTGGTGCCGGTTTTGCCAGCGTAGTGCAACGCGGCAGCACCCATGGTGACGCGCTGACCCCGCAAGGCTTCAAGGGCAACAACGCGGGTGGCGTGCTCGGTGGCATCACCAGTGGGCAAGACCTGGAGGTGTCGGTGGCGATCAAGCCGACCAGCTCCATCCTGACACCGCGCGCCTCCATCGACATGGCGGGCCAGCCCACCGACGTCATCACCAAGGGCCGTCACGACCCCTGCGTCGGTATTCGCGCCACCCCTATCCTGGAAGCCATGCTGGCGTTGGTGGTGATGGAGCACGCGTTGCGCCAGCGCGCCCAGTGCGGCGATGTACAGCCTGGGCTGGCGCCCATTGCAGCGCAGGCCTGAGTTGACACACGCCATGAAACCCCCCGAACTGTTGGCCCCGGCCGGCTCTCTGGCTATGCTGGACACGGCGTTGGCTTTTGGCGCCACGGCCATTTATGCCGGCCAGCCGCGCTACTCTTTGCGCGTGCGCAACAATGACTTTGGTGACATTGATGTGCTCAAACAGGGCATTAACAATACACATGCCAAGGGGGCCAGGTTCTTTCTGGTGTCCAACATCTTTCCGCACGGCAACAAGATCAGGCACTACCTTGACAACATGGCGCCGGTGATTGCGCTCAAACCCGATGCCATGATCATGTCGGACCCCGGCCTGATCATGATGGTGCGGGAAACCTGGCCCGAGATGGAAATCCATCTTTCGGTACAGGCCAATACGGTGAATTCCGCTGCCGTCAGGTTCTGGAAAACCGTGGGCATCCACCGGGTCATCCTGTCGCGCGAGTTGTCGCTGGATCAGGTGGCCGAAATCCGCCAGGCTTGCCCCGACACCGAACTCGAAGTCTTTGTGCACGGCGCCCTGTGTATTGCCTATTCGGGCCGTTGTCTGCTGTCGGGCTATTTCAACCACCGTGACGCCAACCAGGGCAGTTGCACCAACTCCTGCCGCTGGGACTACAAAACGCAAAAGGGCGTGGTTGATGCGTCAGGCGATGTGCTCACGCCGCAAGCGGCGGCAGCGCGTGAGCAGGAAGCCATTGCGCGTTCGCCAGAAGCCGATCAGGTCTATATGCTTGAGGAAAGCCAGCGCGAGGGCAGTTACATGCCGATCGAGGAAGACGAGCACGGTACCTACGTGATGAACTCCAAGGACCTGCGCGCCATTGAGCACGTCAGGCGCCTGGTGGAAATTGGTATCGATTCACTCAAGATCGAGGGCCGCACCAAGAGCCCGTATTACGTGGCGCGCACGGTACAAAGTTACCGTCGTGCGATTGACGACGCGGTGGCCGGGCGCGAGCTGGACCCTGCCTTGTTGGGGCAGCTCGAAGGTCTGGCCAACCGGGGCTACACCTCGGGTTTTTTCCAACGCCACACCGCGGAGGCCACACAAAATTATTTGCGCGGGTACTCCGAGTCGGGGCGCAGCCTGTACGTGGGTGACGCGCTGTCGTTCGACGGCGCGCGCGGCCTGGTCGAGGTGCGCGTCAAGAACCGCTTTGCGCTGGATGACTGGCTCGAGATCATTCACCCGGATGGCAATTTTGATGTGCAGATCCGGCGCATGGAAGGCGCTGACGGCAGCGCCGTGGCGGTGGCATCCGGCAGCGGTCACACCGTGTGGCTGGCCCTGCCTGAGCGTGCCGTGGGTGCGTTTGTGGCGCGCTACGTGCATGCGCCTGACCAAGTGGCAGCGTGATGACATCGCGTTGGTTGGTTTGTAGGGCTTTTGGGGCTGGTAGGGTCTGTAGGGCCGACTTCAGTCGGCCAGGTCGACGGTAAATTGCCATGACCGAGCCCCTGCATGTACGCGAAGACGAGGTGGCGCTCAGTGCCATTCGGGCCCAGGGCGCGGGCGGCCAGAACGTCAACAAGGTGTCCAGCGCCATCCATCTGCGCTTTGACATCGCTGCGTCGAGTCTGCCGGACGATGTCAAGGCGCGGTTGCTGGCGCTGCATGACAGCCGTATCAACAAGGACGGCGTACTGGTGCTCAAGGCGCAGCAGCACCGTACCCAGGAGATGAACCGCTTTGACGCGCTGATTCGCCTGCATGAGCTGGTCAACAGCGTGGCCGAACCTCCCAAAGCGCGCAAAGCCACCAAGCCAACGCGGGCTTCGGTCAGGCGGGTGCGCCAGGCCAAGACGCAGCGTTCCGAGGTCAAGGCCGCCCGCGTGCGTGTTCAATATGAAAACTGATTTTTTGCAGCCCCGACTGGATTGATAAAACATGGCAATTCAATGGTTTCCCGGGCACATGCACCTGACGCAAAAGGCGATTGCCGAGCGCATCAAAAACATCGATGTGGTGATTGAATTGCTCGATGCCCGCCTGCCCGCTTCCAGCGCCAACCCGATGCTGGCCGAGCTGACACAAGGCAAGCCGACGCTCAAGGTTCTCAACAAGCAGGACCTGGCCGACCCGGAGTGCACGGCGCAGTGGCTGGCGCATTACAACAGCCAGGGCGGCACCCAAGCCATGGGCCTGGATGCCAGCATGGCGGCGCCCGCCAAGGCACTGATCAAAGCTTGTTTTGAGCTGGCGCCCAACCGCGGTGGCATGGTCAAGCCGATGCGGGTACTGATCTGCGGCATACCCAACGTGGGCAAATCGACCCTGATCAACACACTCACCGCCAAGCGTGCCGCCAAAACCGGTGACGAGGCTGGCGTCACCAAGCTGGAGCAGCGCATCAGCCTGGCTGACGATTTTTACCTGTACGACACGCCGGGCATGTTGTGGCCGCGCATCATTGTGGCCAAGAGCGGCTACAACCTGGCCGCCAGCGGCGCCGTTGGCCGTAATGCCTTTGACGAACAAGAAGTGGCGCTGGAGCTGCTGGACTATCTAAAAACGCATTACCCGGCGCTGCTGGCGGCCCGCTTCAAGCTCACGGGAGTGGCCGACATGACGGATGAGCTGTTGCTGGAAACCATTGGGCGTCAGCGCGGGGCCCTGCAGGGTGGCAAAAAGGTCAATTTGCAAAAAGCCGCCGAGATTGCCATTTACGACTTTCGCTCCGGTGTGATCGGTCGTATGACGCTGGAAACGCCGGAGGAGTTTGCCCAGTGGCTGGCGCTGGGGAATACCCTGGACGCCCAACGCCAAGTCAAAAAAGATGCGATTGAGCTGGACCGAAAAATCAGGTTCAAAAAAATCCCGCGGCCCGACTTGCGCCCGTCGCGTTGATGTCAAAAGCCTTCGTGTTGCAGCACCAGGTCCGAACAGGGGTAGGCGACACAGGGCAGCACGTAGCCTTGTTCTTTTTCGTCGGCACTCAAGCCCGGCCACTCGATCTCGTAGCGCACCTGGCCGCGCTCCAATTTACTGAAGCAGGTGCGGCAGGTGCCATTGCGGCAGGAGCTGGGCCAAGCGTCAATGCCGCCTTGCTCCATGGACACCAGCAGCGGCTGGTGCGACCAGGCGTCAAACTGGCGGGCTTCGGGTTCGGCTCTGCCAATGAAGATTTTTGGGTTATTGTCAGCAGTCATTTATTCATTATATTTAGCCATGAAATCCTTCTTGCCCCTGAGCCTGTTGATCAAGCCTGATCACACAGACCCCCATCCCCTTGTTATTTACCATGGCCGTAATTGCCCGGACGGGTTTGCTGCGGCACTGGCAGCCTGGCTGTTTTACCAGGGCAAGGCAGAGTTTCTGGGCCTGGACCATGGGGATGTCAAGTCGGTGGACGAGTTACCCGCGCTGTATGGGCGCGCGGTCTACATTCTGGACTTTTCTTTTGGCGAAGATATCTTGCGTGTGATTGAAGCGCGCGCTGTCAAGCTGGTCATGCTCGACCATCACCTGAGCGCGGCTGAAAAACTGAGTGGTTTTGTGTGCCGTTGTGGCGTGGTGCACTTTGACATGAAAAAATCGGGCGCCCGACTGGCCTGGGAGTTTTTTCAGCCGGATCAGCCGGTGCCGGATCTGGTGCGGTATGTTGAAGACCGTGACATCTGGGTCTGGCAGTACCCGCAGAGTGCCGGTTTTCTGGCGGCGCTGGACATGGAGCCTTTTGACTTTGCGCGCTGGCAGCAGATTGCGCAGTTTGACGCCTCGCAACTGGTGTCCTACATCGACCGTGGTCGCGCCATGGATGAGAAATTTACCAAACTGACCGAATTGATGGCCGAGAACGCCAGCCCGGTGGTGTTCAATGGCATCAGGGGCTTGATGGTGAATGCACCCGGGGTCTTTCACAGCTTGCTGGGCGATTGGTTATGCCAGAAGTCTGGCACCTTTGCCTTGATGTGGACCGTGGACAAAAGCGGCTTGGTCAAGTGTGGTCTGCGTTCCAGGTCGGGTTTCAATTGCATCCCGCTGGCGGCCAGCATGGGTGGTGGCGGGCACGCGCAAGCCTGTGGTTTCAAAATGACAGCGGATCGCTTGTCCGAGTTGCTGGGCGGCAGCCTGACTGGTACCACTGCCTAAAGAGATAAAGATGGGCCTGACGCAAAATTGTCACAGTCAGGCGTTCCGACGCGGACAGTACAGACTCGGCCAAGGAGGAACAACGACGCTGGGGCGGTTTTGTCAGTCCAAAAAAAAGGGGCTGGTCTTGCGACCAGCCCCTAAGGAGTCCCTGAACCTGAAGGTTTCGAAAGGACCCGAGGAGACAAGGGTTGGAAAACTTACGTTTTCAATGTTTCAAATCATACCAAGCAAGTCAGGGTTTCCCCTTGGTCTTAGGCTCAAATCCCTAAAATAATTCGACCTTCGACTTGCCTGGATGTGGTTAATTAACGTTTTTTAGCAGCAGGCTTGGCAGTGGATGCCACGGCGTTGAAGTTGGCTTCAGCCACTTCCGTTGCTTGTTTGACGGCCTTTTGCACGGACTCAAGGGCGTTGGTGGCAGCAGCCACCGAGCTCTTCATCACGGCCACTGCGGTTTCAGAACCGGCAGGTGCGTTTTTAGCGGCGGCTTCAATCATGCCAGCAAATTGTTGTTGGGCTTCAGCAGCCTGGCCTTCGAAAGCCTTGGTGAACTCGCTGGAAGCGCCCGTTGCGATTTCGTACAGGTGACGGCTGTAAGCAGCGGTCTTTTCAGCCAGGGGTTGCAGCAGGCCGGATTGCAGTGCCAGCAATTCCTGGACATCTTTCACGCTCAACATGGCCTTGGCAGTGTCACCGGTTTCAGCCAAAGCGGCTTTGGAGGCGCTCAGGTTGAGCTCAACAATCTTTTCCACGCCTTCAAAGGCTTTGGAAGTCAGGCCCAGCAGGGTTTCAACGTTGGCTTTTTGTGAGGCCATCACTTGTTCTACGGTCAGCATAGTCAATTCTCCAGAGGTTTAGTAAAAAGGTATCTGCGCCGAAACTGAGTGGAACCCGGTTTATGTTGCAGTGCAGCATGGTTTGAATTATAGGGTTATCCCGAGTCGGTGCAAGCTTTTTTTGTTGCGTTGCAGCAAATTAGAGACGCATTACTAATCAGTTGGGGTCAGAGTACGTCACTGCGCGAGTGGTCTGACCCGCAAAATCTCAAGACAAAATAGTGTCATGCAGGCTTTTTATTCAGACCATTTCGTTTTGCCCTTGCCGCCGGGACATCGCTTCCCGATGGCTAAATACGCCATGTTGCGCGCAACCATTGCGCGGCAGTTGCCCGAGGTGGCGTTGTTGGAGGCGCCAGTTGCCAGCGATGGTCAGTTGGCGTTGGTTCACACGCCGGATTACATCGAGAGTCTGGTGAGAGGGCAGATCAGTGCGGCGGCCCTGCGCGAGATTGGTTTCCCCTGGAGCGAATTCATGGTGGAACGGGCGCGGCGTTCGGTGGGGGCTACGGTGGCGGCGGTGCGGGCGGCACTGCAAACTGGTGTGGCGGCCAATCTGGCAGGTGGTACACACCATGCCTACGCCGACAAAGGCGGTGGATTTTGTGTTTTTAATGATGTGGCAGTGGCTGCCCGGTTGGCGCAAGCCGAGTGGCAGCGGCAATACCGCCACATCCTGAAGGTGGCGGTCATCGACCTTGACGTTCATCAGGGCAATGGCACGGCGCATATTTTTCAAAAGGACAACAGCGTGTTCACGCTGTCACTGCATGGCGATAAGAATTTTCCGTTTCGCAAGGAGGCCAGTGATCTGGATGTGGCCCTGGCCGATGGTTGTCATGATGCGGAATACCTTGCTGCGCTGGAGTTGGCGCTGCTGGCGTTGAGCCAGCGTTTTGAGCCCGGTCTGGTGCTGTATCTGGCCGGTGCCGACCCCTATGCGGGGGATCGCCTGGGCCGCCTGGCATTGACCCCCGACGGACTGGAAGCGCGCGACCGGCGCGTGTTTGACTGGTGTCATCAGCGCCGTATTCCGGTGGCATTTGTGATGGCAGGGGGTTATGGCAAGCAGATTGAAGAAACTGTCCAGATTCAAAGCTGCACCTTCCGCACTGCGCTGTCTTATGCCCAGCGCTGGCTTTGAAATTATTGAAAACTTGCCCGTGCGAATATCACAATCAGAATGCAATGAAATGTTTCACAATCCAGTCACACACGCCAAACGCGTGCCATAACAAGGAGACTGATTCATGGCGTTGACCCCTTTTGAAGCGCGAAGCTACCCGCCAAAACCGACCGATGTGTACCTGTTTGCCACCTGCCTGATCGACCAGTTCACGCCCGAGGCCGGGCTTGACACGGTGAACCTGCTGGAGCGCGAGGGCATCCGGGTGCATTACCTGGAACAGCAAACCTGCTGCGGCCAGCCCGCCCACAGCAGCGGTTTCCCGGACGAGGCCCGTGCTGTGGCCTTGCAACAATTGAACTTGTTTGTCGAGCCCTGGCCGGTGGTGATTCCGTCGGGCTCGTGTGGCGGCATGATCCGCAAGCATTACCCGCACCTGTTTGCCGACGACCCGGTGTTGCATGTCAAAGCCGTGGATTTGTCGGAACGGGTCTATGAACTCAGTGAATTCCTGGTGCATGTGGTTAATTTCAGCCAGCCTGACCTGGGTGCGCCCTGCACCATCGCGCTGCACACCTCATGCCACGCGCGCCGTGAAATGGGCGCACACGAGACCAGTGTGGCGCTGCTCGACAGCATGGCACAAGTGAAGGTGGTGGTGCAGGCGCGGATTGAAGAATGCTGTGGTTTCGGTGGCACCTTTGCCATGCGTTACCCCGACATTTCCGAGGCCATTGTCAACGACAAAGTGGCCGCCATCCGTGACACCGGGGCAGCCTCTGTGGTCAGTGCCGACTGCGGTTGCCTGCTCAACATCACCGGCCGCGCCGCCAAGCAGGATGAGCTGGCAGGTCTGCCCAAAGCCACGCTGCCGGGTGAGCATCTGGCGAGTTTTTTGTGGCGTCGAACGACAGCACAAGCCAATTCTGGAGACACCGCATGAAGGCCAGTCTGAACCCCACCGCAGCAGCCGAAACCAACGCTCGCAACAGCATTCTGGGGCGGCTGCGTGCACCTGCCGCACCAGCGCCACTGCCGTTGCCCGACATCAAAGCCTGGTTTGAGGCCCACCAGCGCCACGAAGACAGTGCGCAGCGTGTCAGTCGTTTGCGTGCTGCGCTGGAAGCTGTCAAAACCGAGGTGCATGACACCACGGCGGCGGATTGGCCCGAACTTTTGTTGCGACTGGTCGCCGCCAAAGGTCTGCGCAACCTGTTGATCGGCAGCGACACGCCACACGGTGCCGAGCTGAAAGCACGCCAGCCCGAGAACCTGGAACTCAAGCGTTATGCTGAGTCCATCGACTCCTGGCGCGATGTGCTGTTTGACGAGGTCGATGCCTCGCTGACGCTGGCCAAAAGCGCCATTGCCGAGATTGGCAGCCTGATCCTGTGGCCCACGCCTGCCGAGCCTCGACTGATGTCCCTGGTACCGTCGGTGCACTTTGTGCTGCTGGATGTGGCCACCATCCATTCGGATTTTTATTCGGCCATGACCGCCGAGGGCTGGAAGGACAACTTGCCCACCAATGCCTTGCTGATTTGCGGTCCGTCCAAGACCGCCGACATTCAGCAGACGCTGGCCTACGGTGCCCATGGTCCGCGCGAGCTTGTCGTGCTGCTGCGCCACGCTCAACCCCTCAAACCAGGAGCAGCCGCATGAGCCAGGTCATCAAGATCCAGCCGATGGAAGACTTCAAGGAACGCAGTCGTGGCGTGCTCAATGATCCGGGTCAGCGTAAGAATTTTCGCGATGCCATGGACTTTTTGCAGGCCAAACGTCGCGTCCAGTTTCCCGATCAGGACGAGTTGCAGGGCCTGCGTGAGCTGGGTTCGCAAATTCGCCGCTACAGTCTGGCGCACCTGCCTGAATTGCTGGAACAGCTAGAGACCAAGCTCACCGCCAACGGCATCCAGGTGCATTGGGCGCAAAACCCCGAGGAAGCCAACGCCATTGCGCTTGGCATTGCCCGCCGGGTCAACGCCAAGCGCATCATCAAGGGCAAGTCGATGGTGAGCGAAGAGGTGGGTTTTAACCACGCTATGGAAGCGGCCGGCATCGAGGCGCTGGAATCCGACATGGGTGAGTACATCGTGCAGTTGGCCGGTGAGGCACCGTCGCACATCATCATGCCGGCCATCCACAAGACCAAACAAGAGATTGCCAAGCTGTTTGCCAAGGAAATCCCGGGTGTGGCCTACACCGAAGACGTTGACGCGCTGATTCGTATTGGCCGAAAGGTGCTGCGGCGCAAGTTCGCCGATGCCGACATCGGCCTGTCGGGGGTCAACTTTTGCGTAGCTGAAACCGGCACCCTGTGCCTGGTGGAGAACGAAGGTAATGGCCGTATGTGCACCACCGTGCCCAAGGTCCACATTGCCATCACCGGCATTGAGAAAGTGGTGGAAAAGCTCGAACATGTGGCGCCGCTGTACAGCCTGCTGGCGCGTTCGGCTACCGGTCAGGCGGTCACCACCTATTTCAACCTGATCAGCGGTCCGCGCAAGCCCGGTGAAAAAGATGGCCCCGAAGAAGTGCATCTGATCCTGCTCGACAACGGCCGCACGCAGGCCTATGCCGACGAAGAATTGCGTGAAACCCTTAAGTGCATCCGCTGCGGCGCCTGCATGAACCACTGTCCGGTGTATGCGCGTATTGGTGGTCACGCCTACGGCACCACCTACCCGGGCCCGATTGGCGCCATCATCTCACCGCACATGCTGGGTCTGGACGCGACCTACCCGCTGGCTTTTGCCTCGACGCTGTGCGGTGCCTGTGTTGAAGTGTGTCCGGTCAAGATCCCGATCACCGACATCCTGGTGCGTCTGCGCAACGAATCGCAAGCCAAGCCCGAAAGCGACGAAGCCACGCTGCGCGGCAGCGGCGCCGGGCGCACCGTGGTCAGCACCGCGGTCTGGAATGTCTGGGCACAGGTCTATGGCCGCACCGGCCTGTACAAGCTGGCCTCGTGGTTTATGAGCCGGGGCCGCGCCCTGTCGCCTTCCGATCAGGGCGCCTGGACGCGCAGTCGCACCCCGCTGGTGCCCGCACCCAAGCGCTTGCGCGACTTGCTGAAAGACAGAAAATCCTGACCCATGCTTAAACCACACCCTGAATCGCGCAGCGCCTACCAGGTTTTTCGTGCCATCGGCACCCGCTGGATGGACAACGATGCCTATGGTCATGTCAACAATGTTGTTTACTACAGCTGGTTTGACACGGCTGTGAACGCTTACCTGATTGAGCAGGGGGTACTCGACATCGAAAAGGGCCAAACCATTGGCTTGGTGATCGAAACCCAGTGCAATTATTTCGAGCCGTTGGCGTTTCCGCAAACCGTGGACGCCGGCATTCGCGTGGCGCGCCTGGGCAACTCCAGCGTGCGCTACGAAGTGGGTCTGTTCGCGCAGGGTGCCCCCCTGACCGCCGCTAAAGGCCACTTTGTCCATGTGTATGTGGACCGACAAACCCGTCGGCCCACACCTCTGCCCCAAGCCCTCAAAACTGTCCTGGAGAAACTCCTTTGATGATTGAAAAATTGCCTGATTCAGACCTGCACGTGGCCACCGTCGACACGGCCATCACCTCGCGCATGTCCACCCGCGCCTTTACCACACAAGCCGTGCCGCAGCAGACCCTGCAAGACATCCTGCAGGTGGCAAGCCGGGCGCCGTCGGGCACCAATACCCAGCCCTGGAAGGTCTATGTGTTGCAAGGCCAGAGCCGTGACAGCCTGGTAGACAAGGTCTGTGCCGCCCACGACGCGCTGCGCGCCGACCCGGCGCTGGCCGCCCAGTACCGGGAAGAATATGACTATTACCCTGAAAAATGGGTCAGCCCCTACATTGACCGGCGCCGTGAGAATGGCTGGGGCCTGTACAACTTGCTGGGCATCGGCAAGGGCGACAAGGATAAAATGCACGCGCAGCACCAGCGCAACTACCGCTTTTTTGACGCGCCGGTGGGACTGATGTTCACCATTGACCGCGTCATGGGGCGCGGCTCCTTGCTCGACTATGGCATGTTTTTACAAAACATCATGGTGGCAGCGCGCGCCCGTGGCTTGCACACTTGCCCACAGGCCGCCTGGAACGCCTATACCAGCATCATCTTGCCGCACATTGGTGCGGGTGCCGATGAAATGCTGGTGTGCGGCATGTCGCTGGGTTACGCGGAGGTGGACGACGTGGTGAACAGCTTTCACACCTCGCGCGTGGCGGTGTCAGAGTTCACCCACTGGCTGGACTGAATTAGCCACGCCATTGCGAACCTCTCTTATCGACCTGATACCGCGCGTCGTCCGAGAAATTTTTGAACCAGGGCGGACCTGCATCCGCCAGGTCGACTGAAGTCGACCCTATCAACAAGCCCAAACGCTGTGGTCATGGGAAGCGCAAGTGAAGTCATTCATGACTTCCGAATGCAGGGCTTGGCGGGCCTATTTGACCTTACTTGAGGTCTTCTGCCAGCACTTTCACAATGCGCTGTGCGTCTGCCGCAGCGGCCGTACTGCCATCGAGGTTTTGCACCGACACCGTGCTGGCCTTGCCCTGGCTCAGTACCAGTATCTTGAACTTTTGCGGTGCACTGTCTTGCTTGTCAGCGCCAAAGAGTTTGCCAAAAAAGCCAGGTTCGGTCTTGTCTGCGTTGGGTGCCACGTAGCGCACAAAGTAGATGCCTTTGCTGCGGTCACGGTCTTCCACGGTGAAGTTGGTGCGGTCCAGCGCCAGCCCGACGCGGCGCCAGGCGCGGTCAAATTCGTCATCGAGGCGCACCACGGGCTGGCCGTTGACCGTGTCAATCTGGGCGCCTTGGCTCACCGGCCCGGCGGCGACCAGGGCCTTGGATTGCGCTTCGGAAATGCCCAGCTTGACCATCAGGCGGCGCAAAAATTCGGTTTCCAGTTCGGGGTCGGCGGCACGCGGTTGCCACATGGTCTGGTCTTTGGTCGTGTTGCTATACACCTCGATCATGCCGCGGTGGCTGATGAAAATGTCGGTGCCGCCACTGGCGTTGCGTTCCAGGCGCGTGCGAAACTTGTCACGTTCGCCGGTGGAGTACAGCGACTCAAACACCTTGCCAATGGTATTGCGAATGAAGTCCTGTGGCAGTTTGGCCCGGTTTTCGGCCCAGTCGGTTTCCATGATGCCCAGATTGGCCTGGTCCATTACCAGCAAAAAGCCGTTTTCGATCCAGAAGTCTTTGACCGGATCCCACAATTTGTCGGCCGGGCGACTGATCACCAGCCAGCGCTGGGTGCCGGCGCGCTCAATGCGCACATCGCCCATGGCCGTCGCCGCTGTGGGTGTGGTCTGTGTCGCTACCTGACCGATTTGAAAGCTCGAAGCGGTCACTGCTGCGCCCGGCACGGCATAACGTGTTTCGCGCGACAACTGGGTCAGGTCCGGTGGTACTTCAAGTGAGGGTGCTTTGCCGGCACTCTTGTAGTCCACCTTGTCGGTCTCAAGCACCGAGCAGGCGCCCAGTGTCAGGGTCAGGCCAAGGATTGCAAGTCTGGAAAAAGGGTTCACAAAAGTTCCTTCGGGTCAAAGATCGGGTCAGCGGATGAAAAGCGGGTCGGCCTGGCGTTAAATCAAGCCAACAGTGTGCAGGGCAGCTTCCACCACCGGTACGTTCGCCGGGGTCAGTTCCGTCATGGGCAGACGCAAGCTGCCACCACACAGGTTCATGCGGGCCACGGCCCATTTCACGGGGATCGGGTTGGCTTCGACAAACAGGTTTTTATGCAGCGGCATCAACTTGAATTGAATTTCCATGGCGCGTTTGACATCGCCGGCGAGGGCGGCCACACACAACTCGTGCATCAGGCGCGGGGCCACATTGGCCGTGACGCTGATGTTGCCGTGACCGCCGCACAGCATCAGGGCCACTGCGGTGGGGTCATCACCTGAATAAATGGCAAAGTTCTTTGGCGCTTCGCGAATCAGCCATTGGGCACGGTCAATGTTGCCGGTGGCTTCCTTGATGCCCACAATGCCGGGCACCTGGGTCAGGCGCAGCACCGTTTCTAGCGTCATGTCGGCCACGGAACGCCCGGGCACGTTGTACAGCACCATGGGCAGGTCAACGGCTTCGGCAATGGTCTTGAAGTGCTGGTATTGGCCTTCCTGGGTGGGCTTGTTGTAGTAGGGCACGACTTGCAATTGGCAATCGGCGCCCACTTTTTTGGCAAACTTGGTCAGTTCAATGGCTTCGGCGGTGCAGTTGGAACCACAGCCAGCCATGATCGGCACGCGCTTGTTGGCCTGTTCTACCGCTACCCGTATGATTTCGCAGTGTTCCTGCACGCTGACCGTGGGCGACTCACCGGTGGTTCCGACCACGCCGATGCAATCCGTTCCTTCGGCAATGTGCCAGTCGATCAGTCGGCGCAGCGCTGGATAGTCCACACTGCCGTCAGGGTGCATGGGGGTGACCAGGGCAACGATACTGCCGGTAAGTTGGGGCGTTGAGTGTGGCATCTTGTCGTGTGGTAATTGGAATAACCACTCATTTTAGCGAGAGTGGATAACGCGCTGGTCGCTGTGCGGCTTCTTGGGCTTGTGCCTGACTGAAAGCCGCAATACGCTGTACAAAGCGCGCGGGGCTTGGTAAAAATCCATCTTCAAAGGCGACGACGCGCAGGCACTGGCACAACTGCAGCAATTCGCCGGTTTGCAGCAAAAAATCGGGCCGGGACGGTTTGCCCACGGTCTCATTGCCCTGGGCAAAAGTTTCATAAAGCAGCAAACCACCGGGTGCCAGGCTTTGCAGCAACATGGGAAACAGCGGTCGCCAAAGGTAATTGGCGACCAGCACCGCGTCAAATACTTGCGGTAAACCGTGTTGCATCAGGGGCCAGGGTCCGCCTTCGATGTCTGCCAGGACCGTGTCGCCGTAGCGGCTGGCCTGTGTCAGTGCCTCTGCCGAGCGGTCGATACCGGTGCAACGACAACCCCGTTGCGTCAGCCATTGCATGTGGCGACCCGAGCCGCAAGCCACGTCCAGCACGCGCGCGCCGGGTGGCATCAGGTGCTGCCAGCGTTGCACCCAGTCAGAGGGGTCGCCCAAGTCATGACCTGACACTAAAAGCACCCCCACACCTGGTTGGCCAATGTCATGACAAAGTCAGGGCGGGTGTACAGGGCAAACACCAGCCCCAGCACCACCAGCACGCCGGCGTAGATCAGGGATTTGTGCAGCGGCTTCATGGCATCAGGCCTGCTGGGGCAAAGGCGAGCGCACAATGGTGGCTTCTTTGATGGGTAAATTGACCAGCGCGGCCAGCACCCCCAGTGCAATGGCGATGTACCAGACGATGTCGTAACTGCCGGTGCGGTCAAACAAATAGCCGCCCAGCCAGACCCCCAGAAACGAGCCAATCTGGTGGCTAAAAAAAACAAAGCCGCCGAGCATCGACAGGTGCGCCACACCAAAAATCTGGGCCACCGTGGCATTGGTCGGTGGCACGGTGGACAACCACAGCATGCCCATGACCGCAGAAAAAACATAGACACTGATGGGTGACAGCGGCACCAGCAAAAACACGCTGATGACAACAGCGCGCGCCAGGTAAATGAAGGCCAGAATGTTCTTCTTTTGTATGCGCTGGCCCAGCACCCCAGCCGCATAGGTGCCAAACACATTGAACAGGCCAATCAGCGCCAGCGAGGTGCTGGCCACGTTGGAGGCCAGCCCCATGTCTTTTAGATAACTTGGCATGTGGACACCAATAAACACCACCTGGAAGCCGCAGACAAAATAGCCCGCCATCAGCAACTGAAAGCTGCGGTAGTGAAACGCTTCGCGCAACGCCTGCATGATGGACTGTTCGCGAAAATGCCCGGCACCGCCCCTGAAGTCCGGCTCACGCAAGCCCCAGGCCAGCGGCATGATCAGCAGTGCTGCCAGCGCCAGCGCCACCAGCGCCTGTTGCCATCCCAGGCTGTCGATCAAAAAACCTTCGGTCGGCACCATCAGGAACTGGCCAAAGGAGCCCGCCGCCGCGGCCACACCCATGGCCCAGGAGCGTTTGCTGGCGCTGATATTGCGGCCAATGACACCGTAAATGATGGCGTACGTGGTGCCCGCCTGGGCCATGCCAATCAGCACCCCGGCGCTTAAGCTCAGCAGCTGCGCGGTGGTGGCATAGGCCATGCCCACCAGCCCCAGGGCATACAGCAGCGCACCGCCAACGATCACCCTGAAGGCGCCAAAGCGGTCGGCCAGCATGCCGGCAAAAATGCCGCTAAAGCCCCAGGTCAGGTTTTGGATGGCCAGGGCAAAAGCAAAGGTTTCGCGGCTCCAGTCCAGACTCTGCGTCATGGGTTGCAGCCACAGCCCGAAGCCATGGCGGATGCCCATGGAAATGGTGACGATGGCGGCACCGCACAGCAGTACCTGGTTCATCGAGAGTTTTTTAGCTGAATGCGACATGCGTGGAATATACCGAACTATGCGGCATTGTCTGATGGGTACGCGCGGTATGTGTGCTACCGGTCTGAAATGTGGTTTCCAAAGCTGGGTATTCATCCAGTTGTTTCAAAGCTGGCTGATTACAATGCGCCGCTATGGCAACCAAACCCAACCCCGAATATTCCGAAAACTCGATCCGTGTCCTGAAAGGGCTGGAGCCGGTCAAGCAGCGCCCGGGCATGTACACCCGAACCGACAACCCGATGCACGTGATCCAGGAAGTGATCGACAACGCCGCCGATGAAGCGCTGGCCGGCCACGGCAAAAAGATCAAAACCATCGTCCATAGCGATGGCTCCATTACGGTGGAAGACGATGGCCGTGGTATCCCGTTTGGCCTGCACCCCACCGAGCACGCCCCGGTGATCGAGCTGGTATTTACCCAATTGCACGCCGGTGGCAAGTTCGACAAGGGCAAAGGTGGTGCCTACAGCTTTTCCGGCGGCCTGCACGGCGTCGGGGTGAGTGTGACCAATGCGCTGTCGCTGCGCCTGGAAGCCACCACCTACCGCGAAGGTCAGGTGGCGCGGCTGGTGTTTGCCGGTGGCGACGTGATTGAACCCCTGAGCGTGCGCTTAGGCGGCGAGGGTGACCGCAAATCAGGCACCACGGTGCGGGTCTGGCCCGACGGCAAATATTTTGAATCCCTGACCTGGCCCATGGCGCATCTGGAACACCTGCTGCGCAGCAAAGCGGTGCTGATGCCGGGTGTTTCGGTGACGTTGGTGCAGGAAAAGAACAAGGAAACCCAGACCTGGTTGTTCAAGGGTGGCCTGCGCGACTATTTGACGCAAACCCTGACCGGTGAGCCCGTCATTCCGCTGTTTGAAGGCGAGGGTTTTGCTGACGCCAACAGCGACAGTTTTGCCGAAGGCGAGGGTGCGGCCTGGTGTGTGGCTTTTACCGAAGACGGCCAGCCGGTGCGTGAGAGTTATGTCAACCTGATCCCGACCCCTGCCGGCGGCACACACGAGTCGGGCTTGCGTGATGGCCTGTACACCGCCGTTAAGAGCTTTGTGGAAATGCATTCGCTGCTGCCCAAGGGCGTCAAACTACTGCCCGACGACGTCTTTGCGCGCGCCAGTTATGTGCTGTCCACGAAGGTGCTGGACCCGCAGTTTCAGGGTCAGATCAAGGAGCGCCTGAATTCGCGCGATGCGCTCAAACTGGTTTCCAGTTTTGTGCGGCCGACGCTGGAACTGTGGCTGAATCAAAATGTGGAATACGGCAAGAAGCTGGCCGAGATCGCCATCAAGGCCGCGCAAAGCCGCCAGAAAGCCGGCCAAAGGGTCGAAAAGCGCAAGGGTTCGGGCGTGGCGGTGTTGCCGGGCAAGCTGACCGATTGCGAGAGTCGTGACATTGCCGAGAACGAGGTGTTTCTGGTCGAAGGCGACTCGGCTGGCGGCAGTGCCAAGATGGGCCGCAACAAGGAAAGCCAGGCGGTGCTGCCCTTGCGTGGCAAGGTGCTGAACACCTGGGAGGTCGAGCGTGACCGCCTCTTTGCCAACAACGAAATTCATGATATTGCGGTGGCCATTGGCGTCGATCCGCACGGCGTGGATGACACCCCGGACCTGAGCGGGCTGCGCTACGGCAAGATTTGCATCCTGAGTGATGCCGACGTGGACGGATCGCACATCCAGGTGCTGCTGTTAACGCTGTTTTTCAAACACTTTCCCAAGCTGATCGACACCGGCCATGTCTTTGTGGCCCGCCCGCCGCTGTTTCGGGTGGATGCGCCGGCACGCGGCAAAAAGCCAGCATCCAAAGCCTACGCTTTAGACGAAGGCGAACTCACCGCCATCCTGGACAAGCTGCGCAAGGAGGGTGTGCGGGAAGGCGCCTGGACCATCAGCCGCTTCAAGGGATTGGGCGAAATGAACGCCGAGCAGTTGTGGGACACCACGCTGAACCCCGATACCCGCAGGTTGTTACCGGTGCATTTGGGCTGCTTGAGTGTGCTTGAGACTTCCGAACTCATGACCAAGCTGATGGGTAAAGGTGAAGCTGCAGCGCGCCGGGAGCTGATGGAGCTGCACGGGGATTCGGTGGAGATTGACGTTTAACTGGCTTTCATTGCGATACGTTCGTGGATCAATCTGTGGCTATTTTTGGGTGCGCGCTGCGCCGCGACTGGCAAGGGCGGTCCCCTCATACTGGGGTACCAGAAATCGGTGACCGCCCTAGCCAGTTACAGCGCCGACAAATGGGTGCTTGGGCAGGTTTTGAAAACCGAAGCCCGGAGTCAGGAGCCCTGAATTTGAGCGGTGTTTGTCTACACAAGGTTTGCACACCGATGCGTCTAGCGAGGCAGGCCCTATGGGGGGGCTGACGATTTCTGGTACCCCAGTATGAGGAAGCTCCCCCATAGGGCCTGCCTCGCGGGTTAAACCCCCAACAGCTGTAATTTTTATGATTTTCTGGAAACTGGTTCGTTATGACTGATCAACTCACAACCACCCCCTCGGTCCCAGCGCCGCAACCCGAGGGTGACGACGCGCTGAACCTGGCCACCTATGCTCAGCAGGCCTACCTGGAATACGCCTTGAGCGTGGTCAAGGGGCGTGCCTTGCCGGACGTGTGCGACGGCCAAAAGCCAGTGCAGCGGCGCATTCTGTATGCCATGAGCCGCATGGGCCTGGGCTTTGGCGGGGCCAATGGCAACACCGGGGCCAAGCCGGTCAAATGTGCGCGTGTGGTGGGTGATGTGCTGGGCCGGTACCACCCGCACGGCGACAGTGCGGCCTACGACGCGCTGGTGCGTATGGCACAGGATTTTTCACAACGTTACCCGCTGATCGACGGCCAAGGCAACTTTGGCTCCAGAGACGGTGATGGCGCGGCCGCCATGCGTTACACCGAGGCGCGGCTGGCCAAAATCACCAGCCTGCTGCTCGACGAAATTGACGAGGGCACCGTTGACTTTTCACCCAACTACGATGGCTCCACCGAGGAGCCCAAGCAGTTGCCGGCGCGCCTGCCCTTTGCCCTGCTCAACGGTGCCAGCGGTATTGCCGTGGGCCTGGCCACCGAAATCCCGAGCCACAACCTGCGCGAGGTGGCCGATGCCTGCGTGGCGCTGATCAAGGCACCGAACCTGCCGGACGATGAATTGTTTGCCTTGCTGCCCGGCCCGGACTTTCCGGGTGGCGGCCAGATCATCAGCAGCGCCGTCGAAATTGCCGAGGCCTATCGCACTGGCCGCGGTTCCTTGAAATGCCGGGCCCGCTGGAAGATCGAAGAACTCGCCCGCGGTCAGTGGCAACTGGTGGTGACCGAACTGCCCCCCGGTGTCAGTACCCAGCGTGTGCTCGAAGAAATTGAAGAGCTGACCAACCCCAAGATCAAGGCGGGCAAAAAAGCCCTGACGCTGGAGCAAAACCAGCTCAAGGCCACCGTGTTGTCGGTGCTCGACGGGGTGCGCGACGAGTCCAGCAAAGACGCCGCCGTGCGCCTGGTGTGTGAACCCAAGACCAGCAAAATTGGCCAGCAGGAGCTCATCAACACACTGCTGGCGCACACCAGCCTGGAAACGTCCAGCCCCATCAACCTGACCATGATCGGGCTCGATGGCCGGCCCACGCTCAAGTCGTTGCGCCAGATGTTCACCGAGTGGATTGCCTTCCGGCAGACCACCATCGAGCGGCGCACGCGGCATCGCCTGAACAAGGTGATGGACCGTATCCACATCCTGGAGGGTAGGGCGCTGGTGTTGCTCAACATTGACGAGGTGATCGCCATCATCCGGCAGGCGGACGAACCCAAAGCGGCGTTGATCGCACGCTTTAACTTGTCGGAGCGACAGGCTGAAGATATTTTAGAAATCCGCCTGCGCCAGTTGGCCAGGTTGGAGGCCATCAAGATTGAGCAGGAGTTGACAGGCCTGCGTGAGGAGCAGAACAGGCTGGAAGAAATTCTGGGCAGTCCGGCAACGCTGCGCCGCCTGATGGTGAAAGAAATCGAGGCCGACGCCAAAAGCTTTTCAGATGCCCGTCGCACCCTGATTCAGGCCGATAAAAAAGTGGTGCTCGAAGTGAAAGTGGTGGACGAGCCCGTGACCGTGGTGGTGAGCCAAAAAGGCTGGGTGCGCACGCAAAAGGGCTGGGCGCGCGACCGGCTCAATGGCACGGCGGCACCGGAATACGCGTTCAAGGCGGGTGATGCGCTCTACGGCGCATTCGAGTGCCGCAGCGTCGACACCTTGCTGGCCTTCGGCTCCAATGGCCGGGTTTATTCGGTGGCGGTGGCGTTGCTGCCGGGTGGCAGGGGCGACGGCCAGCCCATCACCAGCCTGATTGAGCTGGAAGCGGGTACCCAGTTGCTGTATTTCTTTGCCGGCCCGGTGGAAGCCAGCTTGCTGCTGTCAGGCTCTGCCGGTTATGGCTTCACCGCCACCGTAGCCCACATGATCTCGCGACAAAAGGCCGGCAAGGCCTTTGTCACCATCAACGAGGGCGAAACCCTGTGCCAACCCTCGCTGGTGGCCAATGCCGCCCTTGCGGTGCCAACTGCCACCCATGTGGCGTGCGCCTCCACCGGTGGGCGGATTTTGACCTTCGAGCTCAGCGAGCTCAAAGCCATGGCCAACGGTGGCCGTGGTCTGATGCTGCTGGATCTGGAAGGCAAAGACAGCTTGGCAGGTGCCGCCGCCTACACCCGTAGCGTGCGTATTGACGGCATTGGCCGGGGTGGCAAAGAGCGCGATGAAACCCTGGAAATCCGCAGCCTCAACAACGCCCGGGGGACTCGGGCGCGCAAAGGCAAGGTGGCTGATCTGGGCTTCAAACCCGTGTCGATTGCCCGAGTCGCGTAGCGGGCTACTTTTTGTAGACCTTTTGTAGCAGCTTCATCAGGGTTTTGCGTTCTTCGGCCGTCAAACGCGGGGTGGTCTCCAGCTCCAGGGTGACGGCCGTTTTTTCTGCTTTGCGCATCATTTTTTCACCCGCTTCGGTCAAGTGCAAACCCACGGCCCGACGGTCGTTGGGGTGAGGCAAGCGTTTGATCAGATCGCGCTTTTCCAGCGTGCTGATCATGTTCACCAAGTTGGGGGCTTGGATGCCCAAGGTGCTGCACAATTGCCGAGAGGTGATGCCGGGGTTGTGGGTGATCAGCGACAGCACCGAAAAATCCACCGTACGCAGGTCATAGACCGCCATACGCTCCATGAATTCGCCAATGATGACCAAAGCCGCGCGGCGGGTGTTGTAACCCACCAGGGTTTCCAGATAGCGGGTGTTGACTTTCTCAACAAACGGGGTGGAGGTGTTTTCGTCCATAGGGTCTAACTGGCAAATGGGCCAAGCATAGCGAACTAGGGGAGCCGGGCTGAGATGATTTGCATCCGCATGGCAAATTCTGGCAGTACCCAGTGCTGCAAGGCAGTCGCAGGCTGCGACCAGCGTGTGTTCTGCGTACCGGGTTCAATGGCTTGGCCGATCTGCACCCAGGCCCAGGCCAGCAGGGTCAAGGCCACGGCACGCAGGTAATCGTCGGCCACCCAGTAGGCCAACGCCTTGTCGCTGGTGTTGGCCTGCACCAGTTGGCGGGTCAACTCACACAGCGTGGTCACTTGCGCCTGGACGGCCGTGTGCAGGACCTGTGTGCCATCAAGTTTCCGCTTCAGCTGTTGCAGCAGCGTGGTCAAGCCGATGCCGCCGTCGGGCAGCACCTTGCGCACCAGCAGGTCAATCGCCTGAATTTCGTTGGTGCCTTCGTAAATCATGGCCACCCGTGCATCACGCACGATCTGCTCGATCCCCCATTCACGCACATAGCCGTGACCGCCAAACACTTGCAGGCAGTCGCTGGCGCCGTTGAAGGCCTGTGTTGTCCAGGCCGCCTTGAGCACCGGGGTCACCAGGCTGCACCAGCGCTCGGCCTCGGCTTTGTCTTCGCCATCCGGGTGGTGTTTGATGACATCCAGCTTCAGCGCCGTTTTGTAGGCCAACACACGGCCCCCGTCGATCCAGGCACGCTGGGTGTCCAGAATACGGCGCATGGCCGGGTGTTCGATGATCAGGTCGGCCTCTGCGGCGGATGTACCACGCTCCGGCGCACGCATCTGGCGGCGCTCTTGGGCATAGGCGTTGGCCTTTTGCCAGGCCGCTTCAAGCAGCCCGATACCTTGCAAACCCACATGCAACCGGGCCGCGTTCATCATGACAAACATGGCATTCAGACCGCGCCCTGGTGCACCGACGATCCAGCCGGTGGCCTCGTCAAAACGCATGACACAGGTGGCGCTGCCGTGCAGGCCCATTTTTTCTTCAATGCGCTCGCAAAACACCGGATTGCGGCTGCCATCGGGCATGAATTTGGGGGCGAGGAACAGTGACAAACCTTTGGGGCCGGGTGGCGCGTCGGGCAGGCGGGCCAGCACCAGATGGACGATGTTGTCGCTCAGGTCATGTTCACCACCGGAAATAAAAATTTTGGTACCGCTTAAACGGTAGCTGCTATCCACCTGTGGCAGTGCTTTGGTACGCACCAGCCCCAGGTCACTGCCCGCCTGCGGTTCGGTCAGGCACATGGTGGCCAGCCATTCACCGGTGGCAACTTTTTCCAGGTAACGTGCTTTCAGTTCGTCGCTGGCATGGTGCTTGATGCATTCATATGCGCCGTGCAACAGGCCGGGGGCCATGGTCCAGCCGTGGTTGGCGCCGCTGAGCATCTCGTACAGCACGGCTTCCAGCACGCCGGGCAGGCCCTGGCCGCCATCTTCTTGCGCACAGGCCAGCGCAGGCCAACCGGCTTGCCAGAATGCCTGGTAGGCGGCCTTGAAACCGGGTGGTGTGGTGACCTGCCCGTTGGCAAACTGACAACCCACTTCGTCGCCGCTGCGGCTTAAGGGGGCGATGACTTCGCCAACAAATTTGCCGGCTTCGTCCAGCACCTGTCGCATCAGGTCGGCATCCACCTCGGTAAAGGCGGGTAATGCCTGCAAGTGGGCGGCTGCGTTGAGTACCCGCGTGAGGATGAAATCAATGTCCTCACCGGGGGCGTGGTAGTGGTTCATGTTTGCTAGTTTAATGATAGCCTGTTACGCTTTATTTATAAGCGCTAGAGCACCAAAAGATGTATAAAAATGTCACTTCTTGCGGGCCGCGCCCAGGTAGGTATCGATCACCCGGGGGTCAGTGGCCAGGTCCTGGGCCGGGCCGTTCAGGGCGATTTCGCCCATCTCCAGCACGTAGCCATGGTCAGCCGCCTCCAGTGCCGCGCGGGCGTTTTGTTCCACCAGCAAGGTGGTTACGCCGGTCTGGCGCAAGGCCTCAATGGTGCGAAAAATTTCCTTCACCACCAGCGGGGCCAGGCCCAGGCTGGGTTCGTCCAGCATCAGCAGGGTGGGGCGCGACATCATGGCCCGGCCGACCGCCAGCATCTGGCGTTCACCACCGGACAAGGTGCCAGCGGCCTGCTTGCAACGTTCCTGCAAACGCGGAAACAACTGGTACACCACATCCAGTTGATCGCGCCATTTCGGGTTGTGCAGGCGCACCTGGCGAAACGCGCCCAGCACCAGGTTGTCTTCCACACGCATGCTGCCAAACAGCTCGCGCTTTTCCGGCACCAGCGCAATGCCCAGCATGACGCGCTGTTCCAGCGACAAGGAGTTGATCGGCTGGCCCTCAAACTCGATCTGGCCTTGTGCGGGCAAGACCCCCATCAAGGCATTCAAAAAGGTCGATTTGCCCGCCCCATTGGGGCCAATCACGGTGATCACACTGCCCTTGGGCGCTTGTAAGTTGATGCCATGCAGCACCTCGGCGCGGCCATAGCCGGCGCGCAGGCCTTTGACGGTTAAAACGGGTTGGTTCATGGTGTGACTTTCAATGTTCCACGCCCAAGTACGCGGCTCTTACCTTCGGGCTTTGCTGCACTTCTTCCGGCGTGCCCTGCATCAGCAAGGTGCCAAACTCCATCACCACAATGTGGTCGGTCACGTCCATCACCAGGTCCATGTCATGCTCCACCAGCAAGATGCTCATGCCTTCGCTGCGCAACTGGCGTAACACCCCTGCCAGGGCTTGCTTTTCTTTGTGGCGCAGACCAGCGGCGGGCTCGTCCAGCAGCAGCAGGGCCGGGTCGCTGCACAAGGCGCGGGCAATTTCCAGCAGGCGCTGCGGGCCCATGGCCAGGTTGCCAGCCTGTTCATGCATGGCATGCCCCATGCCAATGCGCTCCAACTGGCGGGCGGCTTCACGCAGCAGGCTTTGTTCTTCGGCCCGATCCATGCGCAGCATGCTGGACAGCGCACCCTTGCTGCCACGCAATTGCGCGCCCAGGGCCACGTTTTCCAGCACCGTCAGCTCGGGGATCATTTTGACGTGCTGAAAGGTGCGGCTCATGCCGCGCCGGGCAATTTCACGCGAGGGCAAGCCGCTGATGGTCTGGCCGCGAAATTTGACCTCGCCCGAGCTCAGGCCCAGCACGCCGGTGATCAGGTTGAAGGTGGTGGACTTGCCAGCGCCGTTGGGGCCAATCAGGCCGACGATCTGCCCGGCCTGGATCGAAAAGCCGATGTTGTTCACGGCAGTCAAGCCGCCAAACTGCTTGCGGATGTCTTTCACCTCCAGCACGGTCTCGCCCAGTGCCGGTTTGGCGCGCTCGGGCAAGGCCGCAGCGGTCTGCCAGTCTTCAACCCGGTTGGGTTTGGGCAGAATACGTCCCACCAGTGACCACAGACCGTCGGGCAGGTATTTGAGCACCAACACCAACACCACCCCAAACACAATCACCTCGTAGCTGCCGCTGGTGCCCAGCAGCTTGGGCAGCAGCACTTGCAGTTCGTCTTCCAGCAGCTTGGTCATCACCGCGCCGCTGATGGCGCCCCACACAAAACCGGCCCCACCGAGCACGGCCATGAACAGGTACTCAATGCCCATCTTCAGGCCAAAGGGGGATGGGTTCACGGTGCGCTGAAAGTGCGCAAACAACCAGCCTGAGATACTGGCAAACAGCGCGGCAATCAGGAAGATGCCGACCTTGTGGCGCAGTGTGTCCACGCCCATGGCTTCGGCCATCAGACCACTGGAGCGCATGGCCTTGATGGCACGGCCAGTGCGCGAATCCATCAGGTTCAGCAGGGCAAAGGCGGCAAACAAAACCATGCCCCAGGCCAGCACAAAGAAGCTGCGGCCCTGGCTGATGTCCCAGCCAAACAGGGTCAGCGCGGGGACACCCAGAATGCCGTCGTACTTGCCTAAAGCGTCCAGGTTGCCCATCAGGTAATACAGCGACAAGCCCCAGGCTATGGTGGCCAACGGCAGGTAGTGGCCCGACATACGCAGCGTGATCCAGCCCACCACCAGCGCACTGATGCCGGTGATGAACAGCCCGGCAAACACCGTGAGCCAGGGTGACCAGCCCATGTTGACAGTCAAATACGCACTGGTGTAAGCCCCAATGCCGACAAACGCCGCCTGGCCAAAGGAAGTGAGTCCGCCAATGCCGGTGAGCAGCACCAGGCCCAGAATCACCAGGCTGTAGAGCGCGATGTAGTTGAGCTGGGTGATCCAGAACTCGGGCACGGGCGAGACGGCGTACAGCAGCATACAAGCCACGACCACCACGCGCTGGGTGTTGGTCTTGTGCGCCCAATGTTGAAGTTGTGTGGTGAAACTCATCTCAATGTTCCTCTTCATTTCCGCCAGCGACCGAGCGCCACAGCAGAATCGGCAGCACCAGGGTGAACACAATCACTTCCTTGAAGGCACTGGCCCAGAATGAGCCAAATGACTCCACCAGACCGACAAACACAGCCCCCAGCGCCGCCAGCGGGTAGCTGTGCAGGCCACCCATCACCGCCGCCACAAAACCTTTGAGGCCAATCAGAAAACCGGAGTCGTAAAACACCGTGGTGGTTGGGCCAATCAGCAGGCCTGACAGTGCACCAATCAGCGCGGCCATGGCAAAGGTAGCCTGGCCTGCACCGTGGGTGGAAATGCCCATCAGCCGCGCCCCGAGCCGGTTCACCGCCGTGGCCTGCAAGGCCTTGCCATACAAGGTGCGGCTGAAGAACTGCCACAGCAACACAATCAAGGCCAGTGAGGTCAGCATGATGATCACGGCCTGCCCGCTGATGGCCAGCGGCCCCAGGCTCAGGCGCTCGTCCCAGAACGAGGGGTTGCGAAAGCCCTCGGCCCCGAAGAACAGCAGGCCCAGGCCGGTCATGGCAAAGTGCACCCCAACCGACACAATCAGCAGCACCAGTGAACTGGCATCGGCCAGCGACTGGTAAGCCAGCCGGTACACCAGCGGACCAAACGCGGTGACGATGGCCACCGTCAACAGCGCCTGCACCAGCAGGGGCAACTGGTGTGGCGCGGCCCAGATCGACAAGATGGACACCATCAGCGGGGCGGCTAGGGTCGTTAAACCGGCCTTGAGGGCGCGGCGGCCATCATGGCTGTGTTGCCAGCTCAGGCGCACATCCATTACGGCGGCCAGCAGCGCCATGATCAGCAGCAGCCAGACTGTGCCAGGCACCTTGCCGGTCTGAAAAATGGCCAGGGTGAGTGCGCCGTAAGCAACAAACTCCCCCTGGGGAATAAAAATCACCCGTGTCACCGAAAACACGAGCACCGTGGCCAAGCCCAGCAGGGCATACACCGCCCCGTTGGTGATGCCGTCGAGCAGCAAAATGCTGGCAATTGAAAAGTCCATGGTGGGCCCAAAGAAATGGAAAAAAAGCGGATGCACCCTGGCATCCGCTTGGCCGCTGAAGACGCGGTCGCCGCTTACTCAACCTTCCAGTCGCCGTTGACCACCTTGAGCATCACACCGGTTTCGTTGGTGAAACCCCAGTGGTTGTCATGCGTCCAGTTCAGCACGCCATGCGACACGACGGTGCGGCCCATGGTTTCCATGGCGTCACGCAAGGCGGTGCGGAACTCTTTGGTGCCGGGCTTGCCTTTTTTCAGCGCCACGGGAACGACCTTTTCAAGGATCAACACCGCGTCATAGCTGTGACCGGCAAACTGGTTGCGCGAACCCGGGCCGTAAGCCTTTTCAAACTGCTGCACGAAGTCGGTGGCAACTTTCTTGGACGCGTGGCTGTCGGGCAACTGCTCGGCAATGACTGCCGGGCCGGATACCACGTAAGCGCCTTCCACGGCCTTGCCACCAATGCGCATCAGGTCACGTGAAGCGGCGGCGTGGGTCTGGTAAATCTTGCCCTTGTAGCCACGCTCCACCACCGCCATGTGCGGCATGGCGGCACCGCTGCCGGAGGCCACCAGCAGCATCGCGTCGGGGTTGGCCGAGACCAGCTTCAACGCTTGCGCCGTCACGCTGGTGTCCGAGCGGGCAAACCGTTCGGTGGCAATCAGCTTGATGCCATTGGCGTTTGCCTGAGCGGTGAATTCCTTGAGCCAGCTTTCGCCATAGGCATCGGTGTAGCCCAGAAAGCCGACGGTTTTGATGCCCTGCTTTTTCATCAAGGCCACCATGGCGTGGGCCATGACGTCGTTGGATTGGGGTAAGCGGAAAGTCCAGCCATCCTTGCCGGGGGGCAGCACGGCGGGCGAGAACGCAATTTGCACGGTCTCAGCTTCAGCCGCGACGGCAGCCATCGGGATGGCCACCGGTGTGGCGGCCGAGCCCATGATGATGTCGACCTTGTCTTCGGTGACAAAACGCTTGGCGTTCTTGACGCCGTTGGTCGGGTCAGTGGCATCGTCAAGGACGATGACCTTGAGTTTTTCTCCGGCGATGGTTGTGGGCCAGAGTTTGATCTGGTTACCCATCGGAATGCCCAGGCCAGAGGCCGGGCCGCTCAAAGGCAAGCTGATACCGATGGTGATGTCGGCCAGTGCCGAGCCAGTGACCAGGGCCGCAGCGGCGGTGGCAATGAGGGTTTTGAAAGCTTTCATGGTGATGTCTCCAAGTGGTTTTTTAAAGGGGAAGCGCGGGAAAAAAAGGGAAGGAATTTTGAGCAGGGTCAACAGCACAAGGCCTTGATGTCAGCGGGCACCGGGATCGCCTTGATGCGGTCTGAGTCGGGCAAGCGCATGCAAAAGGCGCGTACTTCGGTGCCTTCACACAGCAGCTCGTCACCCCGCTTGATCAGGTGGCGGTGCACAAACACCTTGTCGCGCCACGCCTCAATGCTGGTGTGAATCTGCAAGGTCTCGCCATAAGTGGCGGGGCGCAGAAATTTGGTGTTGATCTCCAGCAGCGGTGTGCCGATGATGCCGGTGGTCTTGACCAGCTCACGCCAGGGCGGCACGCCACTCTGGATGAAGAAGTTCATCGACGAGGCATCCATCCACTTGGCAAAGTTCGGAAAGAACACGATGCCGGCCGGGTCGCAGTCGCCAAACATCACGTTCACCGAATAAACAAAGGTTTTGCTCATGGCAACTTTTAGCGCGGGGCCAGGCGCAGTGCGCCATCGATGCGGATCACCTCGCCGTTGAGGTGGCCGTTGCTGACGATGTGCGCGGCCAGTTGGGCAAACTCTTCGGGCTTGCCCAGGCGCTGCGGGAATGGAATGCTGGCCGCCAGCGACTGCTGCACCGCCTCGGGCAGGGTGGCCATCAGTGGCGTGGCAAACAGGCCCGGTGCGATGGTGCAGACGCGAATGCCGTGCTGCGCCAAGTCACGTGCCATCGGCAGCGTCATGCCGGCCACACCGGCTTTGGAGGCGCTGTAAGCCTGCTGACCCACTTGGCCGTCAAACGCGGCGACCGAGGCGGTGAACACCATGGCCCCGCGTTCGCCGTCTTCCATCGGTTCCAGTTTGGCACAGGCGGCGGCAAACAGGCGGGCCACGTTGTAGGTGCCGATCAGGTTGACGTTGACCACGCGCACAAAGTCTTCCAGCGGGGCCGGGGAGCCGTCGCGGGCGATGATGCGTTTGGCGGTGCCAATACCGGCAATCTGCATCAGGATACGCGCCGGGCCGTGGGCGGTGGTGGCGGCATCAATGGCGGCTTGCACACTCTCGGGGTTGGTCACGTCACACTGGCAGGCCAGGGCGTAGCCCGCACCGCATTGCTCGCCAATGTCAGCGACCACCTTTTCGGCATTGGCCAGGTTCACGTCCAGAATAGCCACCTTGGCCCCCAGGCGGGCGAGTTCACGGGCGGTGGCCTCGCCCAAACCAGAGCCACCACCGGTGACCAGAGCTGCTTGTCCTTGAATGTTCATGTTGAGCTTCTTGTGAGTTAAGGTTGAATGCTATTAAAGTTATAGCTGCTTGCGCATGTTTTATATGGGATACGGGCCAATTTGTTGTATAAATTTGTGCTGTTTCAGGCTTGTAGCGGGTTTTCCAGCAGCAGGGCAATGCCCTGGCCGCCGCCGATGCAGGCGCTGGCCACTCCCCAGCGTTGGCCGCTGCGCTGGAGTTCACGCGCCAGCGTCAGCGTCAGGCGCACGCCGGTGGCGGCCAAGGGGTGACCCAACGCGATGGCGCCGCCATTGACGTTGAGCTTGCTTAAGTCCAGCCCCAGCTCACGCCCGACCGACAGGGTTTGTGCGCCCTGGGCTTCGTTGATCTCGAAGCGGCCAACGTCATCCAGTTTCAGACCCGTGCGCTCCAGCAGCAGGCGAATCGCCGGGGCCGGGCCAATGCCCATGATCTCGGGCGGCACACCCACCACGGCAACGCCGACCACACGGGCCAGCGGCTGCTTGCCTTCGGCGCGCGCATAGGCTCCGCTGGCGACCACGGCGGCGGCCGCGGCATCGACCAAGGCCGAACTATTGCCACCGGTTTGCACACCGCCTGGGTAGATGCTGCGCAATTTGGCTAGCACCTCGACCGGTGAGGGGCGTGCGTGCGTGTCCTGTGCCACCACAGCGGTCTTGCCCTGCAGCTTGATGGCACGGGTGGTGTAGCCCGCCAGCTCAAAGTTTTCGCTGATCACGGGGGTGATTTCACCGGCGTGAAAACCGCTCTCCTGTGCCGCCACTGCTTTGGCAAAGGAGTGCGAGGCAAAGGCGTCCACCTCTTCGCGGCTGATGCCGTATTGCTTGGCCAGGTTCTCGGCAGTCTGGATCATGTTGACCGAGGCGGTGGCATCGTTGAGGCATTCCCACAAAAAGTCCTTGAACTCCACCGGCGCGCCCAGCTTGAAGCCGGTGCGGTGGGTAAAAGACGCAATCGGGTTGCGCGTCATGTTCTCGGTACCCACCAGCAGTGCCACGTCGGCGCAACCGCACTCAATTTGTTCCCCGGCCTGGCGAAACAGCTCAAAACCGGTGCCGCAGATGCGCTGCGCCATCAAGGCTGGCACCTCTTGTGGTACCCCGGCGTACAGGCCAATGTGGCGCGGCAGCATGAACTGCTCAAAGTCGCCGGGGGCCATGTTGCCGGTCAGTACCGAGTTGATGTGTTCACCCGGCACGGCGGTGTGTGCCAGGGCGGCACGGGCGGCCTTGATGCCCAGGTCAGTCGGCGAGATGTGACCCAGTGCCCCGCAGTAGTCCACCATGGGCGTGCGCATGCCACCCAGCATCCACACGTCCTTGAAGGCGTTGAAGAATCCTTTGCTTGCCATGCTCATGCACCTTCAGGTGGTTTGGGGTTTCAGGATGGTGTGCAGCATGTCGTCATGCAACGCGGTCACAGTCTCGGCGCGGTGTGTCAGCACCGCACGCTGGTTGATCGAGCCCTTGTCGGTGACCTCGCTGCGGTCAATGGTGGGTGGCTCGGCCAGCAGGCACATGCGGGCAATGCGGCTGGCGCTGCCGGTGGCGGTTTTGGCCAACTCGTCGACCACGTTCTGGAACTGTGCCAGCACCGGCCCACTGCTCAGCACATCGGCCATGGGTGTGCTGGCAGGCAAACCACTCAAGGCCCGCACCGCAGAAGTTGGGAACACCATGGCCCCGACTTCTTTCAGGTTGATGCCGGTGAGCACCACGTCCTGGATGTAGGGTGCGCCTGCGGCAATGATCTTGGCACGCAAGGGGCCAACACTGACAAACGTGCCGGTGGCCAGCTTGAAGTCTTCGGCAATACGGCCGTCAAATTTGAGGCCCTGGTGTACATCGGTCTCATCAATCCATTTGACCGCATCGCCCGAACAGAAATAGCCTTCTTCATCAAAGTGCTCCGCTGTCTCAGACGGGGCCCGCCAGTAGCCGGGGGTGATGTTGGGGCCACGGTAACGCACCTCGGTCTTGCCGTCCATGTCGACCAACTTGAGTTCCATGCCGGGTGTGGGTACACCCAGGTCACCGGCTTTGACATTCGGATTGGTGACAAAAATCGCAAATGGGCCCGACTCGGTCATTCCCAGGCCGGTGGCCATGACCACGCGCTCGCCGATTTCTTTCTCTTGTGATTCAAACAGGCTGTCCCAGATTGGCTGGGCCAGGGCCGCACCGGCGTAGAAAAACATCTTGACCTGTGACAGCAGGTTCTTGCGCAACTGGTTGTCGGTCTGCATGGCGTTGGCAATCGCCTCAAAGCCGGTGGGCACGTTGAAGTACACCGTGGGTGCAATCTCGCGCAGGTTGCGTAGCGTCTCGCCCATAAGCGCCGGGGTGGGCTTGCCGTCGTCGATGTAGAGCGTGCCGCCGTGGTAGACCACCATACCAAAATTGTGGTTGCCGCCAAAGGTGTGGTTCCAGGGCAGCCAGTCGACCATCACCAGGGGTTCTTCTGCCAGCACCGGCATGGATTGCGCCATTTGCTGCTGGTTGGCGCACCACATGCGCTGGGTGTTGATCACCGCCTTGGGCAGTTTGGTGGAGCCGCTGGTGAACAGGAATTTGGTGATGGTGTCAGGGCCAGTGGCCTGCATGGCATCGTCCACCTGCTGCGTAACCTCAGTGGCCAGCAAGTGGTCAAACAATGTGCTGGTGCGGCCTTCGACGTGGCCCGTGGTCAGCACCACTTCAATGTCGCTGCCTACCGCTGCCGTGATGGCCTTGCCATACTGAGCGGCATCGGCGGCAAACACCAGACCGGGGGTTACGGTTTTGAGCACATGGCGCAGCTTGTCGTAGTCCTGGCTGACCAGGGAGTAGGCCGGTGAGGTGGGCACAAAAGGCACACCGGCGACCAGGCAACCCATGGCCAGCAGGGCGTGTTCCAGATCGTTGCCGGAGAGGATCACCACCGGGCGCTCTTGCGTCAGGCCGCGATCAATCAGCGCCTGGGCAATGCTGCGGGCACTGGCCCAGGCCTGGGCGTAGCTGATATGTTTCCAGTCTCCCGTGCCGCCAGTCGCCAGCTTTTCGCGCCGCGCCATGAAGCTGCGGTCTGGTGCCACCTGCGCCCAGTGTTGCAGGCGGTCGGTCATGCGCTCGGGGAAGTCTTTCAGTGGTTGCTCGGCACGCAGGTAGTGCACGCCAGGTGCGCCGTCGCGGATGGCCACCCGGGTAACACCAAAGGTCATCGGTCGAAATTTATGCTCTGTCATGGTTTGTCTCCAGCGGATGTATTTTTTCGGATGCCCATCAGCCTTTTCGGACTTTGCCCGCCCGGCCTTCGAGGAAGGCGCGCACACGTTCCTTGGCCGCCGGGGCACTCTGGGCAATGGCGGCCATCATGGCTTCGGTCATGAAACCCTGGTCTGCCGGTTGGTCGGCAATACGCGGCAGCACATGGGTTAGCGCGTAGTTGGTCATCGGCGCGTTGTCGGCAATTCGCACGGCCAGTTCACATGCCTTGTCAAAGGCCGTGCCCGCAGGTACCAGGTATTGCGCCAGACCAATGCGTTCGCCATCTTGGGCGTCGTAGACCCGCCCGGTCAGCATCATGTCGGTCATGCGGGCGGTGCCAATCAGGCGCGGGATACGCACCGCACCACCCCCGCCGACAAAAATGCCGCGTGAGCCTTCGGGCAAGGCATAGAAAGTGGTGTCGTCCGCCACACGGATGTGGCAGGCGCTGGCCAGCTCCAGGCCGCCACCAACCACCGCGCCGTGCAGGGCGGCAATCACCGGCACCGGGCCGTACTGCACATGCTCAAGGGCGGCGTGCCACATGCGGGAGTGGAACATACCCTGGCTGGCATCGCGCTCTTGTAATTCGCTTAAGTCAAGCCCGGCGCAGAAGTGTTCTCCTTCGCCGTCAATGACGGCGGCGCGCACGCTGGCGGGCATTTTTTCAAACAGATCACGCAGGGCCAGAATCAGGCCATCGTTCAGGGCGTTGCGCTTGGCACCGCGCGTCAGGCGGATGATGGCAACTTCCTGTTGTTCGCCAAAGAGTTCAAAGTGAATGTGTTTTTTGCTCATGATGTCTTTCAGTTCTGGGCTCAATTATGGTTATAAATGATAACTGTTTCAACAACAAAATCCACTCATTTCATTGGTGTTTACCCTAGTGTGGTTTGGCGCAAATCGCCAAGCTTCATCCTGCTCATCGGGCGAACATCTTTCAGGGTGAATGGAGGGTATTCAGACCCCTAGATGCGCCGCAAGCGTTGGATCGTTGGCGACGCTGTCGGCCTTGCCCTGCATCACCACCTGCCCCTTTTGCAGCACCACGGCCTGGTCGGCATGGGCCAGCACGCGGCGGTAGTCGCGGTCGACGATCAGGGTGGCGATGCCGCTCTTGCGTATCTCGCCAATCACGCGCCAGATGTCGGCCACGATCAGCGGGGCCAGGCCTTCGGTGGCTTCGTCCAGCACGATCAGCTCGGGGTGGGTCATCAGGGCACGGCCAATGGACAGCATTTGCTGCTCGCCACCGGAGAGTTGTGCGCCCAGGTTCGTCAGGCGTTCTTTGAGGCGCGGGAAAGTGGCCATGACCCGCTCAAAAGACCAGTCGTTGCGGCCATCGACACCCCGGCGCGCGGCCATCACCAGGTTTTCGCGCACCGTCAAGTTGGGGAACACACCGCGCCCTTCGGGCACGTAAGCCACACCCAGGCGGGCGACTTGATGCGGTTTGAAGCGCGAGGCATCTTTGCCAAACAGGGTGATGTGGCCGTCGCGCTGCGCCACATGGCCCAGCAGCGTGCGGATCAGGGTGCTCTTGCCCATGCCGTTGCGGCCCAGTAGGCCCACGGTCTGGCCGCGAGCGATCTGTAGGGCCGCGCCGTGTAACACATGGCTGGAGCCGTACCAGGCGTGGATGCTGTGGGCATCGACGATCAAGTCAGTATTCATTTCAGTGCTCCCCCAGGTAGGCGATGCGCACGTCCGGGCTGTTGCGCACAAAGTCGGGTGTGCCGCAGGCAATCACCGCACCATTGACCATGACCGTGATGCAGTCGGCAATACGGAATACCGCGTCCATGTCGTGCTCCACCAGCAGGATGGCGTGGCTGGCTTTTAACTCGGCCAGCAGGGTCAGCATGCGCTCGGTTTCCTCGGCCCCCATGCCTGCCAGCGGCTCGTCCAGCAGCAGCACCTGCGGCGCTGTAGCTAGGCACATGGCAATCTCCAACTGGCGCTTCTGGCCGTGCGACAGCAGACCGGCTTCGCGATCCAGCAAATCATCCAGCCCGGCGCGGCTGGCCGAGGCGCGGGCACTGTCCATGCTGGCGCTGCAACGCTGGGCATCGCTCCACCAGATCCACGGCTTTTGCACATTCGCCTGGGCAGCCAGGCGGCAGTTTTCCAGCACCGTGAAGCTGGGGTAGATGGTGTTGCGCTGGTAGCTGCGGCCCAGGCCTGCGCGGGCACGCCGGGGTTGTGACCAGGTGGTCACGTCTTGGCCCAGCAGCGCCACTTGACCGCTGGACGGCGGGATCTCGCCCGACAGGATGTTGATCAGCGTGGACTTGCCCGCGCCGTTGGTGCCAATCACGGCGTGCACGGTGCCGCGTTGTAATTCCAATGACACCTTGTTCAGCGCCAGCAAGCCGCCCCAGCGGCGGGTGATCTCATGGCCACGCAGCAGCACGTTTGACTCAGCCATGGGACACCTCCACAACTGCATCGTCATGCACCTTGCCTGAGCGCCCCCGCAGGCGCGTGGCCACTTGCTCGGGCACACCCACCAGCCCACGCGGCAGCAGTGCCACGCAGGCGATGATGCTCAGGCCCAGGCCCAGATGCCAGTGTTTGGCAAACTCGCCAAAGATGGCCTCTGACTTGAAAAACTCCTGCAACAGCGCAAAGGCAAAAGCCCCGATCAGCGCGCCGCGCAAATGCCCCAGACCGCCCAGAATGATCATGATCAGCACCTCACCCGAGAGATGCCAACTGATCAGCTCCGGGTTGACAAAACCATCTTTCACCGCAAACAAAAAGCCCGCCAGCCCGGCGATGCCGCCCGAGATGACAAACGCCGCCAGCTTGTACGGATAGGTTGAAAACCCTGTGGCCCGCATGCGCTGCTCGTTGACCCGAATGCCCGCCAGCGCCCGGCCAAAACGTGAGCGCAGCAGCAGGGTCAAAAAGCCAAACACGCCCAGCAGACAGGCCAGCGTGAAGCCGTAGAACACCTGCGGCTTGTCCAGGTCGAGCAACGTGCCCAGCACCGGTTTGCTCATCAGGTAGATGCCATCGGTGCCACCACCCAGCGGCGTGTCATGCACCACGTAGTAGGCCATCTGCGCAAAAGCCAGTGTGACCATGATGAAGTAGACACCCTTGGTGCGCAGCGACAGGGCTCCGACCAGCAGTGCGTAAAACGCCGCCGCCAGCACACAGGCGGGCAACAACCACAGCAGCGACGGTGCGCCGTCTTGCGGGGTCAGCAGCACCGTGGCATAAGCCCCAATGCCAAAGAAGGCCGCCTGGCCGAAACACACCAGGCCGGTACTGCCCACCAGCAGCTCCAGGCTCAGCGCAAAGATGGCAAACACCATGATCTTGCTGACCAGGTCGACACCGTACTGGCCCGCCATCAGCGGCCACAGGGCCAGCAGCACAAACGAGGCCGCGACGAAGAAAAATTTGGAAGTTTTCATAGAGGTTCAGCCCGCCTTGAACAGACCATCGGGCTTCCACAGCAGGATCAGCGCCATCAGCACATACACCAGCACGCCGGAGGCCTGCGGCAGCAACACCTTGCCAAAGGTGTCGACCACGCCGATCAGCAGCGCCGCCAGCAATGCGCCGCGAATCGAGCCGATGCCGCCAATCACCACCACCACAAAACAAATGATCAGCACCGTGTTGCCCATGCCGGGGTAGACCGAGGACACCGGCGCGGCAATCATGCCCGCCAGCACCGCAATGGCGACACCGGCAGCAAACACCACACGGTAGAGGAACTTGATGTCAATGCCCAGCGACTGCACCATCTCGCGGTTGCTGCTACCGGCGCGGATCATCATGCCCAGGCGGGTGCGGGTGAACACAAAGTACATGGCCAAGGCCAGCAACAGGCACACGCCGGAGATGAAAAGCCGGTAGACCGGGTAGGTCATCAGTTCCCCCAGCGGCAGCGTGCCGGCCAGAAAATCGGGCGGCTGCACACCGTGCACGTCGTCACCCACCAGCAGGCTGCGCAGTTCCTCAAACACCAGGATCAGGCCGTAGGTCATCAACACCTGCTGCAGGTGGTCACGCTCGTACAGATAGCTGAAAAACGTCCACTCCAGCACATAGCCCAGCAACACCGCCAGCACCAGGCCGACCAGCAGCGTGGCAAAGAAGCCGCCGCCAAAAGTGCCGCCCACGATGGGGGCCAGGGCATAGGCCATGTAGGCGCCAATCATGTAAAAGCTGCCGTGTGCCAGGTTGATGACACCCATGATGCCAAAGATCAGCGTCAGGCCAGAGGCCACCAGAAACAGCAGCAGCCCGTACTGCAGCGCGTTCAGGCACTGGATCAGGAAGGTGGAGAGGTCCATGGCGGGTCAATCGTTCGGGTGTGATGAAAGTAAGGAGGCGAAACACGTTCTGCCGTTCGGGCTGAGCCCTTCGACAGGCCCAGGGCGAACGGCTTTGTCTAGCGCAGCTCTGCTTACAACTTGCAACCACGGCCGGGGTCAGCCAGTGCTTTGCTGGCGATGCTCACCAGCTTGTTCTTCTTGCCGCCCACTTGGCGCAGGTAGATGTCTTGCACCGGGTTGTGCGATTTGGACAGGGTGAACGGGCCACGTGGGCTGTCGATCCTGGCTTTTTCCAGCGCCGCGCTGAACTCGGCCTTTTTGCTGATGTCACCCTTCACCGCAGTCAGGCCCACCGCCAGCATTTGCGCGGCGTCATAACCTTGCACCGCATACACATCGGGCTGCAGCTTGTAGGCCTTGGCGTAAGCTAATCGGAAAGCGTTGTCGCGTGGCGTGCCCAGGCTGTCGGCGTAGTGCAGTGTGGTCAGCAGGTCGGCCGCATCGGCACCCTGGGCATCGAGCGTGCCATCGGTCAGGAAGCCCGCGCCGTACAGGGGCACGGTTTTCTTCAGGCCGGCTGCGGCGTAGTCCTTGACAAACTTGACCGCGCCGCCACCGGCAAAGAAGGTGTAGACGGCATCCGGCTTGGCAGCCGCAATCTCGGTCAGCAGCGCCTGGAACTCCACGTTGGGGAAGGGCACGCTCAGTTCCTTGACGACCTTGCCGCCACCTTTCTCAAAGGATTCCTTGAAGCCACGGATCGACTCATCACCCGCTGCGTATTTCCAGGTGATGGTCACGACCTTTTTATGTCCTTTCTTGGCCACCACTTCACCCATGGCGTAGCCGGGTTGCCAGTTGGAGAACGAGCTGCGGAAGATGTTGCTGGCACACATCGGGCCGGTCACCGCGTCGGCTCCGGCATTGGGCACGATCAGCATGGTGCCGGTGTCTTTGGCGACCTTGGCCATGGCCATGGCGACCCCGGAATGCACCGAGCCGATCAGCACGTCCACGTTGTCACGCTTGATGAGTTTGTTGACGTTGTCGGTGGCTTTGGACGGGTCGGACTCGTCGTCCACTTTGACAAACTCAATCTCACGCCCGGCCAGCTTGCCGCCTTGCTCGGTGATGTGCAGGCGAAAGCCGTTCTCAATGGCATTGCCCAAGGCGGCGTAAGTGCCGGTGTAGGGCAGCATCAGCCCGACCTTGAGCTTGGGGCTGCCCTGGGCCAGGGCCGGGAGGGCGCTCAAGGCGGACAAGGCCAGCGTGGTGATGGCGCGGCTGATCAGGGTGCGGCGGGATGGGGTCATGGTGTGTCTCCTGTGTGTTGTGTGATGAAAGCGCAAGCAGTAGCAATCAGACGTTCAGGCTGATCACGATGCGGGGAGTGACCACAATTGCTCAATTCGAGCAACTGGGTCTGCGGCACCCGTCGGGCGATGCCGTGAATTTGTTCCAGCGTGCCGTATTCGTCGTCTTTGCCCTGCACGGCCAGCAGCGGGCAGCGAATGGCTTCGATCTCGGCTTCGATGGACCAGGCACGAAACGGTGGGTGCAGCCAGATGTTGTTCCAGCCCCAAAAGGCCGAATCGGGGTCGTCGTGGTACTTGGTCAGGCGTTGGCGCAGGTCGGTTTCCAGGTAGGCGGTGCGGGCTTTTTCGATGCTGGTGACAGACAAGTCTTCCACCAGAATGTGTGGCGCGAGCACAATGGCCCCGGCCAGCGCTTGAGGGAATTGCGCCGCGTACAGCAGGGCAATCGAGGCCCCATCGCTGTGGCCAAACAACCAGATCGGCTGCATCACCGGGTTAATACCCACCGCCTGCAGGAACGCTGGCAGCACCGCATGCGCTTGGCTGTGCATGAAGTCCAGGCCCCAGGCTTCTTCTGCTGCACGCGGTGTAGATCGGCCATAACCGGGGCGCGAGTAGACCAGACCTCGGCAGAGCGCCGCGTCGCACAACTGCTTGGGAAAGTCTCTCCACATCGTCAGCGACCCCAGACCTTCGTGTAAAAACACGATCAGTGGTTCGGCGCTGCGCTCCGGGGCAATCCACTGGTGCTCGATGCGCACGCTGCGCCCGGCCCAATCGACTTCGACGAAAGCCACGGCTTCGCTCATGTGGCCTTGGCTTCCAGTTCACGCAGCTTGAAGCGCTGGATCTTGCCGGTGGCGGTTTTCGGCAGGTCGTCCACAAAGGCGATCTGGCGCGGGTATTTGTAGGGGGCCAGCTTGTCCTTGACAAAGGCCTGCAACTCGGCCTCGGTGGCCTGCGCCCCGGTCTTGAGCACCACAAAGGCCTTGGTCTTGGTCAAGCCCTGCGCATCGGGTACACCAATTACCGCCGCCTCCAGCACCGAGCTGTGTTGTACCAGCGTGGCTTCCACCTCAAACGGTGACACGTAAATACCGCTGACCTTGAGCATGTCGTCGCTACGGCCGCCATAGGTGTAGCTGCCATCGCTGTTGTGCAGGTATTTGTCGCCGCTCTTGGTCCAGCCGCCTTGAAAGGTGTCGCGGGTCTTGGCGCGGTTGCCCCAGTACATCATGGCCGCCGAGGGGCCACGGATGTACAGGTCGCCGGGTTCGCCGTCGGGCACGGCAGCGCCATCGTCACCGCGCAGTTCAACGTCGTAGCCGGGCACCGGCCAGCCGGTGGTGCCGTAGCGCACCCGCTGTGGGGTGTTGGACAAGAAGATGTGCAGCATCTCGGTGGAGCCAATGCCGTCCACAATGTCCACGCCAAAGTGGCGCTTGAAGCGCTCACCCAACTCGGCAGGCAAGGCCTCACCGGCGGATGACACCAGGCGCAAAGCCACGGCATCGCGTGCGGGCAAATCCGGTGACGCCAGCATGCCGGCAAAGCCGGTCGGTGCACCGTAGAACACGGTGGGTTTCAGGCCTCCGATGTGACCCAGCCAACGCTTGAAGGTGGCATCGGGCGTGGCGCGCTCCCCCATCAGGATCGTGGTGGCCCCGACACTCATCGGGAAGCTCAGCGCATTGCCCAGACCGTAGGCAAAGAACAGCTTGGCGGCAGAAAAACACACGTCGCGCTCGGTCAGGGCCAACACGCCTTTGCCGTACAACTCGGCCGTCCAGTACGGGTTGCCGTGGGAATGCACCGTGCCTTTGGGGCGACCGGTAGAACCGGACGAATAGAGCCAAAAACCCGGGTCGTCCGGGCTGGTTGCGGCGGGTTTGTTCAGCAGCGACTGGGCTTGTACAAAGGTTTCAAACGCCACTTCAGCCGGGTGCAAGGGGGCTGCCGGGTGCGAGACGATGACCTTGCCCACCTCGTGGTCCGACTTGGTCATGGCGGCGGTCAGCGCAGGCAACAGTGCACCCGACACCAGCACCGCCTGCGCACGGGAGTGCTCCAGCATGTAGGCATAGTCGTCGGCTGTCAGCAGCGTGTTCACCGCCACCGGCACGATGCCGGCGTACATGGCACCGAGAAAACTCACCGGCCAATCATTGCAATCGTGCATCAAGAGCAGCACACGTTCCTCACGCTTGATGCCCAGCGCGCGCAGACCAGATGCCACGCGACGCACCCGCTCATCAAGCTGGCCGTAGGTGAGCGTGCCGTGGTCGTCGATGAAGGCGGCTTTGCTGGCGCGCTGGCTGTTGCAGCTCAGCAGGTGCTGGGCAAAGTTGAAGCTGTCGCCCAAGGGGGTGGGGGTGGATGCATCCATGGTGTTGTCTTTCTCTTCGGTTTTTAGTTATCAGCGCAGTGTTGCCAATACCGTGGTGCTGGCCTGCACCGCACTGCGCCGGTGGTAAAAGCCCAGCGCACGCAAGCCACCCAGTTCTTCACCACCCCCGGCGCGGCCCGGCCCGCCGTGTAATGACTGCGGCATCACATTGCCGTGGCCGGTGTGCAACTGGCCCACATCGGGCGAGATCACATGCACGCGGCCATGGCTGTCGGCCAGTTCCAGCGCCGTCACGCCCAGGCTGGCAAGGTCGCTGCCATAGAGTGAGGCCACCAGCGAACCCTGGCCCCGGCGCACCAACGCCAGTGCATGGGCCGTGTCGCGGTACGGCAGCAGAGTCGCAACGGGGCCAAACACCTCGGTGTCATGCACGCGGTCCGCGCCATCGGCGTCACGTGCGCCCAGCAGCGTGGGGCCGACGCAGCAGGCAATGGCAGGGTCGGCATCCACCAAGTTATGGGTGGCTCCGTCATGCAGGGTGTGGGCTTGTTGCTTCAAATAGTCCAGCCCGGCGCGCACGCTGTTCAGTTGCGCACGGTTGACCAGTGCGCCCATGCGCACCGCTTCATTGCGCGGATTGCCCACCGTGGTCTTGGCGAGCCGGGCAGAGATGGCTTGGGCTGCGGCATCAAAGCTGGTTTCGGGCACAAAGATGCGGCGAATGGCTGTGCATTTTTGCCCCGACTTGACCGTCATCTCGCGGGTAACTTCTTTCACCAGCAGGTCGAAGGCTTCTGTGCCAGGCGCGGCATCAGGCAAGAGCAGGGCCGAGTTGACGCTGTCGGCCTCGATGTTGACGCGCACAAAACGCTGCGCCACGGCAGGGTGGGAGCGAATCACTGCGGCGGTTTCTGCCGAGCCAGTGAAGGACACCACATCAAAGGCTTGCAGCGCATCCATCAGCCCAGCCGAGCTGCCGCAGATCACCGACAGTGCTCCGGGCGGGAAGATACCGGCATCCACCACGTCCTTGACCATGCGCTGGGTCAGCCAGGCAGTGGTGGTAGCAGGTTTCACAATCACCGGCACGCCCGACAGCAAGGCCGGGGCGGCTTTTTCCCACAAGCCCCAAGCCGGGAAGTTGAAGGCGTTGATGAACAGCGCCACACCCCGGGTCGGCACCAGCACATGCTGCGACTGGAACAGCGGGTCTTTGCCCAGGCGGGCCGCTTCACCGTCCAGCATGAAATGCCGGTCGCCCAAAGTCTCGCCCAGCTTGGCGTAGTTGCCGAGCGTGGAAATTGCGCCGTCAATGTCCACGGCAGAGTCGTTCTTGACCGTGCCGCTGTTGGCCGTGGCAATGTCGTAATAGGCATCGCGGTTGGCCTGCAGCACCTGGACGGCGGCTGCCAGCATGGCGGCGCGCTCGCGGTAGCTCAATGCGCGCAAGGCCGCACCGCCCTGTTCGCGGGCAAAGGCAAAACCTGCGGCCAGGTCCAGGCCGGTGGCGTCTACCCTTACCAAGTCCGTGCCCAACACGGGGTCAACCAAGGCAGTACCTGCGCCGCTACCGGTTTGCCATTGGCCAGCGAGGAAATTGGAAATCAGTTCAGTCATTTTTTTGATCAACGTGTGAATTGGATGCTGCCTTCGGGCAAAAGGTAAAGCACCAGGGCACGACCCCCGGTCACGGTGGGTCGGTGGGCGCTGCCGGGTGGGCAAACCAGCCAACCGGCGGCTCGGCCATCAAACTGCGCGCCCTCGTCCAAGGGCATGATCAGGTCGATCTCACCGTTGGGATGCGTGTGGTGCGGCCCGGCGATGTCTTGCATGTCCACCACATCGACTGAGAAGCCTTGCAGGTCTGGCGCGGGTTTGAAAATGCGGCCATAACGGAGGCCGCCGCCCGCGCGGTCGCACAGCCAGCCTCCAGAGACGCCGGCTTCGCAGCTTTGTTTCAACCGTTCATAAGTGCTGCTGCCAGCACCGTGTTGGGCATTCAGCCAGGTGTCCAAACTGGCATCGAGTGGGCGTCCGGCCAGTTGGGCGCTGAGTTCCGCGATCTGTTCGCGCAATAGGGTAGATGGCATGAGGCAGACTCCGTTGTTACTATTTTGCTTGCGCAATTCAGCTAAATGAATTATTGTGCAGGTACGAACCATAAGACTCTCGCAACACCATGTCAAGCACTATATTGCATATCTCCGGGTTAACACCTAGCATTTCCTCAGCGGATCAAGACAGCCTCCATACACTTGTCACCCCTCCAGAAAGGGTCGATGGCGGTGAAAAGAACCCTTTTCTGACTGCATTGGGCGAGCGGGTGCGGGCTTTGCGCGCACGCCGGGGCATGACACGCAAGTCGCTGGCGCAGGTGGCCGACGTGTCTGAGCGGCACCTGGCCAATCTGGAATACGGTGTCGGCAACGCCTCGATCCTGGTGCTGCTGCAAGTGGCGGGAGCCCTGCAATGTTCCTTGGGGGAGTTGATTGGCGACGTGACCACTTCGTCACCCGAGTGGCTCATGATTCGTGAATTGCTGGAGCAGCGTGACGATGCCACCTTGCAACGGGTGCGCATTGCCATTGGTGAAATGCTGGGCACGGGCGGTGGCAACGCGGCCTTGAGCCCGCGTATTGCGCTGATTGGCCTGCGCGGCGCGGGCAAGTCCACACTGGGGCAGATGCTGGCTGAAGACCTGGGTTTCCCCTTTGTCGAGCTGAGCCGCGAGATCGAAAAATTTGCCGGTTGCAGCGTCTCCGAAATCCAGGCGCTCTACGGTGTCAATGCCTACCGGCGTTACGAGCGCCGTGCGCTGGAGGAAGCCATTCAGATCTACCCCGAGGCAGTGATCGCCACGCCCGGCGGCTTGGTGTCGGATGCCGCTACCTTCAATGAGCTGCTGGCGCATTGCACCACCGTCTGGCTGCAAGCCGACCCCGAAGACCACATGAAACGTGTCACTGCCCAGGGCGACCTGCGTCCCATGGCTGCCAGCAAAGAGGCGATGGAAGACCTCAAGAGCATTCTGCAAGGCCGCGCTGCCTTCTATTCCAAGGCGCAATACAAACTCGATACCAGCGCCCAGCCCTTGGGGCCTACTTTTGATGCTTTGCGTGACATGGTGCGCAAGGTTCTGCAACTTCCCGGCTGAATCTTTTTCAAAAAGATGCACAAAAGTGCTTTACTTCGATTGCAAACATGCATTATGATGCGTGCACTGATGTCGATAACTGCATTTTTATGCTTCAAACCCGAGGAGAACAGAACGTGAGCAACCCCAATCGTGTCGAATACCAAACCACCCCCGCCCAGTACAAACACTGGAAGCTGGAGTTCAACGGCCCGGTGGCTACCTTAAAAGCCGACTTTGACGAAAACGGTGGCTTGCGCCCTGGCTACAAGCTCAAGCTCAACAGCTATGACCTGGGTGTGGACATTGAACTCAACGATGCTATTGGGCGCATCCGTTTCGAACACCCCGAAGTGCGCACTGTGGTCGTGACCAGTGCCAAGGATCGTGTGTTCTGCTCTGGTGCCAACATCTTCATGTTGGGTGTCAGTAGCCACGCCTGGAAGGTGAACTTCTGCAAATTCACCAACGAAACCCGCAACGGCCTGGAAGACTCTTCCCAATACAGCGGCCTGAAGTTCCTGGCCGCCGTCAACGGGGCTTGCGCCGGTGGTGGTTACGAACTGGCCCTGGCCTGTGACGAAATCATTTTGGTGGACGACCGCTCCAGCGCGGTGAGCCTGCCTGAAGTGCCCTTGCTCGGTGTATTGCCTGGCACTGGCGGCCTGACCCGCGTGACCGACAAGCGCCACGTGCGTCATGACCTGGCCGACCTGTTCTGCACCAGTGCCGAAGGTGTGCGCGGTGACAAGGCCGTGGCCTGGCGCTTGGTGGATGCCGTGGCCAAGCCCGCCGTGTTTGCCCAGAAGGTGCAGGAACGCGCGCTGGCCCTGGCCGCCCAGAGTGACCGCCCTGCTGATGCCAAAGGTGTGGCCCTGACACCGCTGGCGCGCACGCTGGAAGCCGACGCGCTGCGTTACAACCATGTCACCGTTGAGATCGACCGCGCCAAGCGCACCGCCACCTTCACCGTCAAGGCCCCCACCGGTGCACAGCCCAGCAACATCGCCGGGATTGAAGCCGCGGGTGCGGCCTGGTACCCGTTGGCCATGGCGCGTGAGCTGGAAGATGCTATTTTGTGCATGCGCACCAATGAGACCGAAATCGGCACCTGGCTGATCAAGACCGCAGGGGAATCTGCCGCCGTGCTGGCGCTGGATGCCACGCTGCTGGCGCACAAAAACTACTGGCTGGTGCGCGAAACCATCGGCCTGCTGCGCCGCACCTTCAGCCGCCTGGATGTGTCCTCACGCAGCCTGTTCGCGCTGATCGAGGCGGGCTCCTGCTTTGCCGGCACGTTGCTGGAACTGGCCCTGGCCTGCGACCGCAGCTACCACTTGGTGCTGCCCAATGACGAGGCCAGCACACCACGCATCACCGTCACTGAGGCCAACTTTGGCCTGTACCCCATGGCCACCACGCAGAGCCGCCTGAGCCGTCGTTTCTACGACGAGCAAAGTGCGCTGGATGCGGTGCGTGCAAAGATGGGTGAAGCGCTGGATGCCGATGCCGCCTTCGCGCTGGGCTTGGTGACTTCCAACCCCGATGACATCGACTGGGCCGACGAGGTGCGTATTGCCATTGAAGAGCGTGTCTCCATGTCGCCCGACTCACTGACCGGCCTGGAAGCCAACCTGCGTTTCAACGGCCCGGAAAACATGGCCACCCGCGTCTTTGGTCGCCTGACCGCCTGGCAAAACTGGATTTTCCAGCGCCCCAATGCCGTGGGCGAAAAAGGCGCGCTCAAGGTTTATGGCAAGGGCGAAAAATCCGTCTTTGACTGGAACCGCGTCTAAGTCCCAACAACTAAAGGAGACCATCATGTCTGAAATGAACTACAGCGACAAGATTCCCAACAACGTCAATTTGAGCGAAGACCGTACCCTGCAGCGCGCCCTGGAGCAGTGGCAGCCCAACTACCTCAAATGGTGGGGTGACATGGGGCCGGATGACTCGCAGAATTTTGACGTTTACCTGCGCACCGCCATCAGTGTCGACCCCCAGGGCTGGGCGCAGTTTGGCCATGTGAAGATGCCCGACTACCGCTGGGGCATTTTCCTGAACCCGGCCGAAAAAGACCGCAAGATCCATTTTGGTGACCACAAGGGCGAGGATGCCTGGCAAGACGTGCCCGGCGAGTACCGCGCCAACCTGCGCCGCATCATCGTGACGCAAGGCGACACCGAGCCGGCCTCGGTGGAGCAGCAACGCCACCTGGGCCTGACCGCGCCCAGCCAGTACGACCTGCGCAACCTGTTTCAGGTGAATGTGGAAGAAGGCCGCCACCTGTGGGCCATGGTCTACCTGCTGCACAAGTACTTTGGCCGTGATGGCCGCGAGGAAGGCGAGGCGCTGCTGGAGCGCCGCAGCGGCCAGGAAAACAACCCGCGCATCCTGCAGGCCTTCAACGAGGAAACGCCGGACTGGTTGAGCTTCTTCATGTTCACCTACTTCACCGACCGCGACGGCAAGTTCCAGCTGTGCGCCTTGGCCGAGTCCAGCTTTGACCCGCTGGCCCGCACCACCAAGTTCATGCTGACCGAGGAAGCGCACCACATGTTTGTGGGCGAGTCCGGCATCTCGCGCATCATCCAGCGCACCTGCCAGGCCATGAACGAACTCAAGACCGACGACGTGGCCAAACTGCGTGCGGCAGGTGTCATCGATCTGCCCACGTTGCAGCGTTACCTGAACTTCCACTTCAGCGTGACCATTGACCTGTTTGGCGCGGATGAGTCCAGCAACGCCGCCACCTTCTACAACACCGGCCTCAAGGGCCGCTTTGAAGAAGGCAAGCGCATGGACGACCACCAGCTCAAAGGCGGCACTTACAAAGTGCTTAACGCCGTCGGTGGCCAGTTGGTTGAGAAAGAAGTGCCCATGCTCAATGCGCTCAACGAAGTGCTGCGCGACGACTACATCAAGGACTCCATTGGTGGGGTGGATCGCTGGAATAAGGTCATTGAGAAGGCCGGTATTCCCTTCAAATTGAAAGCTCCGCACAAGGCCTTCCACCGCAACATCGGTGCGCTGGCCCAGGTCAAGGTGTCGCCCGAAGGCCGCGTGCTCAGCGAGTCCGAATGGAAAGCCAATGTAGACAATTGGCTGCCCAGCGAGACCGACCGCGCTTTTGTCGGCAGCCTGATGGGCCGCGTGGTGGAAACCGGCAAGTTTGCCAACTGGATCGCGCCCCCCATGCTGGGCATCAACCGCCAGTCGGCTGACTTTGAATACGTGCGGTTTAACTAAAGCCCCGGAGAGTGCCATGGACATGAGCGACGTGCAGGCCATCAAGCAGCACCTGATCGACCCAGAAATCTGCATCCGCTGCAACACGTGTGAGGCGATTTGCCCGGTCGCGGCCATCACCCACGACACGCGCAACTACGTGGTGGATGCGCAGAAGTGCAACCTGTGCATGGACTGCATCTCACCTTGCCCCACCGGCTCCATCGACAACTGGCGCAACATGCCACACGCCCGGGCCTACAGTGTGGCAGAGCAGTTGACCTGGGACGAACTGCCAGCGGAGTTGACGGCGGAGCAACTGGCTGAGCTGGGTGTGACCGCTGATGCGACACCGGTTGATGTGCCCGCAACACTGCCCTCATCTTCGGCTGCAACGGACAGCTTCAACAGCGCCCAGTACGGCTCAACTGTGCCACCCTGGTCGGCGGCGCACGCCTACACCAACCTCTATGGCCCCAAGGCCGCCGAGAAAACCATCACCGCCAATGTGGCCGGTAATGTGCGCGTGACCGCCGTGGGCCATGAGTACGACACGCATCACATCGTGCTGGACTTCGGCAGCCTGCCGTTTCCGGTGCTCGAAGGCCAGTCGATTGGCATCATCTCGCCGGGCGTGGATGCCGGTGGCCGCGCCCACCATCCACGGCAATATTCCATCGCCAGCCCACGCAATGGCGAGCGCCCCGGCTACAACAACCTGTCGCTGACCATCAAGCGGGTGCTGGAAGACCACCAGGGCCAGCCCGTGCGCGGCGTGGCTTCCAACTACATGTGTGACTTGAAGGTGGGCGACAAGGTGCAGGTGATTGGCCCCTTTGGGGCCAGCTTCCTGATGCCCAATCACCCACGCTCCCACATCGTGATGATCTGCACCGGCACCGGCAGCGCGCCCATGCGGGCCATGACCGAATGGCGGCGCAGGTTGCGTCAATCAGGCAAGTTCGAAGGTGGCAAGCTGATGCTGTTCTTTGGCGCACGCACCAAGGAAGAGTTGCCCTACTTTGGCCCGCTGCAAAACCTGCCCAAGGATTTCATCGACATCAACTTTGCCTTCTCGCGCACACCGGGCCAGCCCAAGCGTTATGTGCAAGACGTGATGCGTGAGCGCGCCGCCGATCTGGCGGCTTTGCTGGCTGACCCTAACACCTGCTTCTATGTCTGTGGCCTCAAGAGCATGGAAGACGGGGTGGTGCTGGCGCTGCGTGACGTGGCGCAGCAGGCAGGTTTGTCCTGGGAAACGATTAGCGCGGCGCTTAAAGCCGAAGGCCGCTTGCATCTGGAGACCTACTGATGAGCGTTTGGGAAACCTTGGTGTTGTCACACCGTGCGCCTGGCGTGGCGCAGGTCACGATGGCACGCCAGGCGGTGTTCAATGCTTTTGATGAAACCATGATCGCCGAGCTGGACGAGGTCTTCACCGAACTGGCAGCCGATGCCCGTGTGCGTGTGGTGGTGCTGGCCGGTGACGGCAAACACTTCAGCGCTGGCGCTGACTTGCAGTGGATGAAGCGTGCCAGCACCGCCTCTCGGGCGTGGAATCTGGACGATGCCCGTCGTTTTGCCGCCATGCTGGCGCGTATTGAAAACTGCCCCAAACCGACAGTGGCGCGTATCCAGGGTGCGGCGCTGGGCGGCGGCGTGGGCTTGGCCTGTGCCTGCGACATCGCCATCGCCACTGACAACGCCTCGTTTGCGGTGAGCGAAGCCAAATTCGGCATCCTGCCCGCGGTGATAGGCCCTTACCTTGTCAACGCGGTGGGCAAGCGCCAGGCCAAACGGCTGGCTTTAACCACCACCCGCATCAACGCCGCCGAAGCATTGAGCATGGGCATGGTGCAGCAAGTCGTGGCGGCTGACGCGCTGGACGCGGCGGTGGATACCACGGTGAAAGAGCTGTTGGCCGGAGGCCCGCAAGCGCTGGGTGAGATCAAGCAGCTCTACGCCCAACTGGAAGTTGGCCCCATCAGCGCCGAGGTGCGGGAGTTGACGGCGCAAACCATCAGCCGGGTGCGTGGCACCGACGAGGCCCGCGAAGGTTTTGCCGCTTTCTTGGGCAAACGCCCCGCCAACTGGATTCCACAAGCATGACACACACGTTAATAGGCGCACCCGTTCTGGTGGTGGGCGCGGGCATCATGGGCGCAGGCATTGCGCAGGTGGCAGCCCAGGCCGGGCACAGCGTGCTGCTGTTTGACACCCGCGACGGCGCTGCCGCGCAGGCCAAAGACAAACTGACCCAGACGCTGGAAGGCCTGGCGGCCAAGGGCAAGCTCAGCGCAGAAGCCGTGGCGCAAACCCTGTCACGCATCATCACAATTGCCGCGCTGGAAGAAGCCGCTGACGTGGGTTTGGTGGTGGAAGCCATCGTTGAAAAACTCGATGCCAAGCGTGGTCTGTTCCAGCAGTTGGAAGCCATCGTGGCGGCGGACTGCGTGCTGGCCAGCAACACCTCGTCGATCTCGGTCACGGCGATTGCCAACGGCTTGCAGCATCCGCAGCGGCTGGTGGGCATGCATTTCTTTAACCCTGTGCCCTTGATGAAGCTGGTGGAAGTGGTGTCGGGCTTGCAGACGGACGCAGCGGTGGCATCCAGCATTTTTGAGCTGTCCAAAGTCTGGGGCAAGGTGCCGGTGCATGCGCGCTCCACACCCGGCTTTATCGTGAACCGCATTGCCCGGCCTTACTACGCTGAGAGCTTGGCCTTATTGCAGGAACAGGCGGCCACCCCCGCCGTGCTGGATGCGTGCCTGCGCTCAGCAGGTTTTCGCATGGGGCCGTGTGAGTTGATGGATTTGATTGGCCATGACACCAACTTCTCGGTCACGCAGTCGGTGTTTGAGGCCAATTTTTATGACAAGCGGTTTGTGCCGTCACTGGTGCAGCGCGAGCTGGTCGATGGCGGCTTGCTGGGCCGCAAGTCGGGGCGCGGTTTTTACGACTACGCCCAAGCTGTGAGCGCCCCGGAACCGGCGGTGGTGGAACCCGTGGCCTTGCCTACCGCGCAGTTGTTGCGTGTGCATGGTCAGGGGCCGGTGGCGGATCGTTGGGTAGCGGCGCTGATGCAGGCTGGTCAGGCCTTCTTGCGCGTGCCCGACAGCGATTGGGTGGGCTTGGGTGTGGAAGGTGCGCAGTTGCGCCTGACCGACGGGCGCACCGCCACCCAGCTCGGCGTGGAAGTCTCTGTGTTTGACCTGCCCTTGAACGCGCCCTCGGGTGCGGCGCTGGCCTGGGCCTCGTCGCTGCGTGCCTCGCCCGCCTGGACTCGTGCGGCCCCGCGCTGGCTGGCCACGCTGGGCTTCAAGCCACAACGTGTGGCCGATACCCCGGCGCTGGTGGTGGCACGCACCCTGGCCATGCTGATCAACGAAGCCGCCGACGCGGTGCAACAAGGCGTCTGCACCCAGGACGGCGCGGACGCGGCCATGAAGCTTGGCGTGAACTACCCCGCCGGCCCGTTTGAGTGGCTGGCGCAGTGGTCTACCCCCGCCGTGCTGGGTGTGCTGGACGCGCTGGATGCCCACTACCGGGGTGAGCGCTACCGCGTCAGCCCCTGGCTGCGCCAACGGCCGTGGATGGATGTGGAGTCATCATGAAGTTTGCGGATTTTTATGTAGGGCAAATCATCCAGGCCGGGCCGATAGAGGTCAGCGAAGCAGAGGTCATCCAGTTCGCCACCGCCTACGACCCCCAATGGTTTCACACCGATCCTGCTGCCGCGCAACACGGCCGCTTTGGCGGCCTGATCGCCAGCGGTTGGCACAGCTGTGGCCTGGCGATGCGGCTGGCGGCGGATGCGGCGCTGCACGGCTCCGAGTCGTTTGCCTCGCCGGGTCTGGCCTATGTGAAATGGCCACACCCGGTGCGCCCCGGTGACCATTTGTCTCTGACGGCCACGGTGCTGGAATCGCGCCGCTCCAGCGGCAAGTCGCATCTGGGCATCCTGCGTTGGCGCTGGCAGCTTTTTAATGCCAAAGGCACCGAGGTGCTTGACCTGGAAGCCACCAGCCTGTTTGACCTTTCCAAATCATGACCAACATGACCCACGCTTTTATCTGTGATGCCATTCGCACCCCCTTTGGCCGCTACGGCGGCGCGCTCGCCAGCGTGCGGGCCGACGACCTGGGTGCCATCCCGCTGCGTGCCTTGATGGCGCGCAACCCGCAGGTCGATTGGGCCGCCATGTGCTGCTGGGCTGCGCCAACCAGGCCGGGGAAGACAACCGCAACGTGGCGCGCATGTCGGCGCTGTTGGCCGGGCTGCCGCAAGAGGTGCCCGGTGCCACCATCAACCGCCTGTGTGGCTCCAGCCTGGACGCGGTGGGTACGGCGGCGCGTGCCATCAAGAGTGGTGAGGCGCAACTGATGATTGCCGGTGGTGTGGAGAGCATGAGCCGCGCCCCGTTTGTCATGCCCAAAATGGATGCCGCTTTCAGCCGCAGCAATGCCGTCTATGACACCACCATTGGCTGGCGCTTTGTCAACAAGCTCATGAAAGCCCAGTACGGCGTGGACTCCATGCCCGAAACCGCCGAGAACGTGGCCACCGATTTTCACATCGAGCGCGAGGCGCAAGACTTGATGGCCTTGCGTTCGCAACAGAACGCATTACGTGCCCAGCAGAGTGGTTTTTTGGATGCCGAGATCACGCCGGTGTCGATCCCGCAGAAAAAAGGCGACCCGCTGCGGGTGACGCAAGACGAACACCCCCGCGCCACCACGCTGGAATCCCTGGCCAAGCTCAAAGGCGTGGTGCGCCCGGACGGCACGGTTACCGCAGGCAATGCCTCGGGCGTGAACGATGGGGCTTGTGCCCTGTTGCTGGCCAACGAGGCCGCCGCCGCACGCCATGGATTGAGCCCCCGCGCCAGAGTCGTGGGCATGGCCGCCGCTGGCGTGGCCCCGCGCATCATGGGTTTTGGCCCGGCCCCGGCCACGCGCAAGGTGCTGGCCCTCACGGGCTTAAGCCTGGCGCAAATGGATGTGATCGAACTCAATGAAGCCTTTGCCGCGCAAGGCCTGGCGGTGCTGCGCGACCTGGGGCTGGCCGATGACGATGCCCGTGTCAACCCCAACGGCGGGGCCATCGCCCTGGGCCACCCCCTGGGGGCCAGCGGCGCACGGCTGGTGACCACGGCAGTCAACCAGTTGCACCGCAGCGGTGGCCGCTACGCGCTGTGCACCATGTGTATTGGTGTGGGGCAGGGGATTGCGCTGGTGCTTGAGCGGGTGTGATGGTTGCGTTGTCAATCCAGCGCTGAGCGCGGTGGTTTGATCGTGCCCGCACTGAAGTCGAGCGAGCCGACTTGTTGAACCGCTAAACGAAGGACCCGCACGGTGGGCGGTGTGGGGGCTGGGAGTTAGAAACTCCCGGCTACCCGATTGGGCCTCACGCCGACAGCAGCCGAGCGGCCCAGTAGACACAAATAGCCAATTGAACTGTGAATGCTGCGAAGCGCAAAGTGACTGCCAATGAGGAAAGCGAACAGAGGTGAATGACAGACTGGACGATGCGAGCACATAGGAACGCGTAAGCCAGCGGATCTGTGATGGTGGTCTTGCCAGCCACCACTGCAATGAGCATGAGGCCGCCGAAAATGGGCAGCCCTTCGACACAGTTTGCATGAGCCCTTGCCAGACGCTGCATGAACGGGGATAGGTTCGAGTTGTCTGGTGTAAACCCATTTGCCGACACGGCCTTTGTGACCACGAGCTTGCAGCGAATGACCTCCATGAGCACCAAGAGAAACAACGACCAGGCAACGAAGCCAGTGAGTGCGGTGAGGGTTGGGTTCATGTTTGCCGTGATCGTGTTAGGTGCGACTCGTTGTGGCTCTCGTGAGGCCTCTTAAGAATGAAAGGGGACTTCCCCGTCCCGAGCAAGCCGCGACCCGTCAGGGTTGCGGTTTACGGCATCAATGTGCCACGATGGAGAGGCAAAACTTTTCATCAACTCACTTGAGAGGGGAAATCATGGCTATCGTAACCGTTGGAATTGATCTCGCCAAGAATGTCTTTGCCGTGCAAGGCGTGGATGAGGCAGGCAAGCCCGCGCTGGTGCGCCCCGAGGTACCACGCGCTAAGCTGTTGGAGCTGATTGCCAATCTGCCGCCCTGCCTGATCGGCATGGAAGCCTGCTCGGGCGCCCACCACTGGAGCCGTGAGTTTTCCAGGTATGGGCACACGGTGCGCATGATGGCGCCGAAGTTCGTAGTGCCCTATCGCATGAGCGGCAAACGTGCAAGAACGATGCCGCTGATGCGGCTGCGATCTGTGAAGCCGTCACCCGCCCCAACATGCGATTTGTGCCGATCAAAAGCATCGAGCAACTTCAGTTTTCCACTTCCCTGCTCCAACGCCAAGCGCTCCAAGAGCCCCATGCCCCAAGCAAATGATGTGTGAGGTCGAGTGGGGTGTGAATTCCAAGCGACTCACCGCCAGCAACATGAACTACCTGATGCAGCAGAAAGAATGCCGCGTATGCAGCAGTTAGCCAGACGGTTGCGACACGGAACTACTTTGCTGAAAAAGTGCGTATTGCGATTTGCATGATGACATTGAGATCAACGAGACATACCAAGACCAGAAGGCCGAGTGCTCCTGGATCATTGGCGAGTGACTCGGACAACTCTTTGTATTGCCCGAGCATGGCGAAGCGCTCTAAGTCGACAAGGAACATCATGAGCAGAATGGCGAGCATTCCTGCCCAAGCTTGAGCTGTGATTGCCTGAAATCGAGAAGTGGGCATAGGGCTACCGTAGTGATGCGTAACGAATGTAGGTGACCGGCGCTGCGCAGCTTCATCGCGCAGCGTCCAGCGACGGAAGGGAGCGAGGTCGACCGTAGGGACGTCGCCATTGACGTCAAGCCGCGCCTTTGCGGCGGTTAGCCAGCAGGCGATTGCATGCCGCGCGGAGCAGCAGACGCGAGTAGAGACGGTGAAAGCCACCGAGCGCATAGAAGGCGAAGCCCATCGTGACCTCCCCGTTTTTGGTGTCGACTTTAGGCACAACTGCTGAGCCAAAGTAGAGACGTGTCCTCTGCTCGGCAGAACGACCTCCGGCGGGCGTTGTCATGAGCCATGACCTTGTTCGGCCAAGTAGGTCAGCCATAAGCAATTGGTTGGTACTACGGTTTTCCACGCACCATACCGCGAAAGTGGTTGTGCTTCCTGCTGCGAGTGATTGTGCCTCCGCATCGGTTGATGGGCGAGCGGCAAGCCACTTGAGAATTGCGCGTTCGACCTTGAATAGATTTGTCGTATAGAAGGCTTCAACGAACTCTGCGTGGGACACGGTAACAGGGACTTCGGCGGAGTAGCAGTCGGCGTAACCCGGTCCGTCTTGGTACTTCCTTAGTAGGGCAGTCTCTGGAAGCTCAGATGGTCGTATGGCAGGCATGATCTGAGAGGGAGTGTGACGTCCAACGTTCAAGCTCAGGGACGCTGCGCGGCTTTATCGCGCAGCGTCCCCTGCACCGCAAGGTTAGGTGGCACTATGCCCCCATTGATGATCGACTCTTGGACAGTCCCATACAGCGCTTGGACGCTTGCGGTGGAGAACGCCCAGTACTGATCTCCATAAGAGAAGTGCCACCATTCTCTGGGGTAGTTGACGAATCCTTCCGCAACTAATGTCTCCACTAAGAGCCGTCTATTGTTCGCTGCCGCGTCCGTTATTTCATCGAACCGCGTAGCGCACAGGTTGGGCGGAACAACATCCCAGTCGCTCAGTTCCATACCAAAATCCAGAGGCATGCCGTCGTTATCGACTATTTCGATGTCGACTGCGCCGCCAGTACTGTGTGGCGGAACAATCTGGACACCCTCAAACGTACGTAATGGCGAGGCGAGCTTTGCTGCTTGGGCATAACACCAAGATGTATCCCGGGAGGGGTTTTCCTTTTTCATTCTTCGAAGTTGCCCATCAAAGAGCATTTGTTGAATCTTGGGATTCCTATAGCCCTCATATAAACGAAGTTGCAGGCCAGGAGGGAGTCTCTGCTGGGCCTTCTCAAGCCTAGCTACGACGCCTTCTCGCAATAGTCGGTAAAACGGTTCCGTCTCTGGACACTCAGGCGGTGGGCCATAGGTGATTAGACCGCTGCTTGCTGCGTCAACGAGAGGTTCGCCGCAGTCCGCAATATGCATTCCCCGTACTCGGGGATCCGACATCTCTACCAGTTCACTGCTTGCCAAGCGGATTCTCCATACATTGATGAGCGTTGCGACGGTGACACATAACGATTAGCGTTTATCTGCCGCGCCGCGATGCTGATAGAAGCCAAGAGCGCCTCCCGCGGCAGATAAACCATGTTGAACTGAACCTCCGGCACAAACGTTGGAGTGTGGCCGGTTCAGGCTAGAGGGGTTTGTAAGCTCGACCCCGATTGACTTCGTGCATTATGGCCCAGCACAAAAGGCATTTGAGCTGTGACAGATCGCACAAGCGCACAAAGGCCGCGCGCAAAGTGCCCGGCGCGAACGCACGGTGCCCTGTTGGCAGGGTGTCCCCAGTACGACGCCCAAGGCCCGGCCCAACACCGTTGCAGTGCTGCTGCGTTTGGCCGCCGATTTGCCAAACTGCATTTCATGGCGGCCCCCGACCCGGCGGACGCATGTTGCAGTCAGGCGCAGGCAGGCGAGAAGCCCCCAGCAACACCTGCTTCACGCGCATTCGTCCCGCCTTGCAATACGGACTGGACTTGAAGTTCATTCATTTGCCACCCATCTTTTGCAAGCGGGCACCGACATCCGTACCGTGCAGGAACTGCTTGGCCACTCAGATGTTTCCACCACCATGATTTACACCCATGTGCTCAAGGTGGCAGCGGGTGGTGCGGCCAGTCCGCTGGATGCACTTTGTAGTTGAATCTGCGGATAGCTATTAAAGAATTGAAGGCAGCCGATCCCCCCTTGTCTGCCGATCTTGAGGTCACAGTTTGTGACCTCAAGACTCAAGTTTTCTTGCTGGCCTTGCTTATCGTTTTGCAAGCGGGCTTGTCCGTCTTCTCCTGAGGATGCACAAAACCGATAGGCCGTTTGGGAGGTGTTTGCGGTGTCGTCAGCAGATTGGCCATCGAATCCACCAGCTCGGCGATATTGCGCTCGTGCACCGACACCTTGCGCTCCAGGGCATGCACCTTGCCCGCCAATTCCCGGTTGCTGGCCAGCATGCCGCGTAATTCCACGAATGCGCGCACCACATACACGCTCAGTTCGGTGGCGCGCGGACTATTGAGCAAGGTGGCCGCCATGATGGCTCCGTGTTCTGTAAAAACTGATGGGGGAGGTACTTGCGGTGCTGCCCGCGCCCGGTCTTTAAGGTTGCAAATTGCAACCTTAAGCAGCTCATCGACCCGCACCGGGCTGCTGTACAGCGCAATGCTGTTGCTCAATGGGCCGCCTGCTTGCGCCGCTGGTGATGACCGCCATTAACCAGTTGCACCGCAGCTTCAATCCGCTGCGCTCAGGTCAGAGCTTGCATGGGTGCGATGCTCAACAACTCGATCATTCCGTAGCGCAGGGCAATGGCTCCCTTGGCTTCCAGAGCCTGCAGGGCCTTGTTCACACTCTGACGGCTCACGCCCAGCATCAGCGCGAGTTGCTCCTGTGGCAGGCGTATGTGGCGCCGCGCAGGGCCTTGGCGCATGCCATAACCGTGTGAGACCAGTTGCAATTGCCGCACCAGACGTTGCTCCAAGGGCAGGTTGGCGTTGTCTTCCAACACTGAAAAGGCCGTGCGCAATTTGCTGCAGGCCAGCCGCGCGAAGTCGCGCCAATGGGCCGGATGTTGGTCCAGCCAGTCATGCAATGTGTCTTGCGGCACCACCAGTACCGTGGTGTCGCCGTCGGCCACGGCGTTGTGGGTGCGCGGCAGGTCGTCAATCAGCGAGACCTCGCCAAACCATTGGTAGGGTTCGACATAGGCCAGCAGCGACGCGCTGCCGTCGGCCTGCAAGGCGCCAACACGCAACGCGCCAGCGATGACACAGCACACACCCTGGGCCGCGCCACCACGGGCAAACAAGGCCTCGCCATTGCCCAGCAGCCACAAGCGCCCCAGCGTCGGCATGGCCTCTTGCAGGTCCGCCGGGCAACTGGAAAACCAGGCGTCGGTGTGCAGGGCGTTGAGCAAGCCCGGCGGTACGGGAACACTTTGGGGCATGGGCGTGGGTTGAGTGAAAGTGTCGGTATTTTGACAGTCTGCAGCCGTGGAAACATTTACCATCACGCACCCCCGACCCACCGGCGGGCCACAACCACTTGAAACGAATCTGATGACAAGCTACTCGAACCCCTACCGACCCACGCCGAAGGAACTTCTGATGGCGCTGCTGTGCCTCGTGCTGCTAACGGGTGGCGCGTTCGTTGCCGCCTGGCTGACGCAGGAGCAAGCCACTTTTTCCCTGCTGCCACCCGGCGGCACGTCGGCGGACATGCAGCCGGGCCAACGCCTGGACCTACACCGCACGTTTTTTACGGTGTGGGCGGCACTGATCCTGGTCACTCCGGCGCTGTGCCTGTTCCCGTTTCGCGACAGTTCAGCGCAAGCCGGCAGGTACTGGCTGGCGTTCTGGACCGTGGCGCTGCTGGCCTTTCTGGTGCATTTTTATTGGGCGGTTGGCGTTATTTTTGGTTATGACTGGGGCCGCATCAGCCACACCGCGCGCGTGAGCGCGCCCATTCTGGACACCGTGTTCACGGTGTGGTGGGTGGCCGATGTCCTGCTGGCGTGGTGCTACCGCCATGATGCCTGGTGGATTCGCACGCAGCGGGTACTGGTTCACCTGCTGGCCTTTGTTCTGTTCTTCATGGGAGCCGCCAAGGAAGGGGAGTTGGTGACCTCCAGGGCACTGGGTATCGCAATGGCCGTGGCGGTGCTGTTGGCTGTGCTTGCGCGGGCGACGCAGGCGATGCGCCGCAGGCAGTAAGGGAGCCCTTATTCCATTTCTAAATCATCCGTGTCGTTGTTGCTTCGCCTTGTCGTGCGTCAGCACTGCCTGCGGCTTCGCGCCTAGACACAAATGATTTGGAATTGGAATTAGTCACCCAGTCCAATGGGCGCGGGCGCCCGCGACACGATGCGGGTGAACAGGCGGTCATACGCGGGGTCGCGCGGGTACTTGCCGGTGAGGGGGTCGCAATTGGTGGCAAACGCGGCGTCGAGTTCGTCCCAGTCGGCGGCGCTCAATACCTTTTGGGCCACCGGCAGAATCACGGTTTCTTCCAGCCGCATGTGTTCCAGATAAAAGCTCAGATACGCTTTGGCGGCGGCATCGAACGCGACGCGGCGCGAATCACCAATCAACTCCCACGCCAGCAACAGGTGCTGCAATTCGCGCACCGCGGACTCCCCGCGTGCATGGTCCCGGTCCAACTGCGCAATGGCCTCGCTGGTCTCTGGCGCAAGACGGACGACGCGGGGGAACAGCAGTTCGGACTCCTTGGTGTGGTGCAGCCGTTCCGGGAACTCGTCAATGTAGAACAGCATGGCCCGCAAGACGTCAAAGAAGCTCTCGGGTTCCTTGCCTGGGCCACGGTCCACCACCATGCCTATGGAACGCAGCATCGCCGACAAGGCATCGTGCTCGTCGTGAATGATTCGTAAACTTTCACGCGACATGGTGTGTCTCCCAAGTAGAAAAATAGTGGCACATCATAAAGGCCTGATTGCCAAATGCCACCGGCGTCGATCAGGAATGCTCGATGCGCACGTACTCAAAGTCCTTGGGCTGGTTGTTGATGCCCACACGCGGGGGCGCAATCCAGCTGGCGTATTGGCCGGGTTCCACGCAGGGCTTCATCAGCGAGTTGATGAAGGCGTGGTCGGTGTCGTTGCACAGCCATTCACCTTGGCTGGCGGCCCAAGCCTCGTCACTCAGCAACTCACCGGCCGGGCTGACATTCACCTCGGCAAACTCACCAATCTTGCGGTTGAAAGCCTTGTGCGGTTGCTTGAACTGGAAGGCGATGCCAGACTTTTCGATCACCTTGTTCCAGCGGTCAATACCGCCCTGACAGTCGGTGATGTAGTCGTCCAGCAGGCGGCTGTTGATGGCACGCAGGGCGGGCACTTCCTCAGTCACAAACTGGCCGTCGATCACGCGCAGCACGGCGTAGCTGGCATCTTCCAACTGGTGGTCGTCGTCAAGGGCGGTCTCGTTGAAGCGGCCCTTGAGCCCGGTGCTGAAGGCGCTGGCGGCGTTGGACGAAATCTCGGAACCAAACAGGTCGCGCGTCACGGACATGTGGAAGTTGGCCTTCTTTTGCAGCGTGGGCAGGTCGATCACACCGAGTTTGCGGATCGCTTCCTTGGCATAGGGGTCGGTGATGCCAGCGGCCTTCATGGCCAGGCAGGTGGCTTCGATGGTGCGGCCCACGCCGGTTTCACCGACGAACAAATGGTGCGCTTCTTCGGTCAGCATGAAGCGGCAACTGCGAGACAAGGGATCGAAGCCCGACTGCGCCAGCGCGGCCAGTTGCATCTTGCCGTCGCGGTCGGTGAAGTAGGTGAACATGAAGAAGCTCAACCAGTCGGGTGTGCGCTCGTTGAAGGCGCCCAGAATGCGCGGGTTGTCCTGCTGGCCGCTGCGGCGCTCCAGCAGGGCTTGCGCTTCTTCACGGCCATCGCGGCCAAAGTACTTGACCAGCAGGTAGACCATGGCCCACAGGTGGCGGCCTTCTTCCACGTTGACCTGGAACAGGTTGCGCATGTCGTACAGGCTGGGCGCGGTGGCGCCCAGAAAACGCTGTTGCTCGACCGAGGCGGGTTCGGTGTCGCCTTGCACCACGATCAGGCGGCGTAACAGCGAGCGGTATTCACCCGGGACTTCTTGCCAGGCGGCTTCGCCCTTGTGGCGGCCACAGGGAATGGTGCGGCCTTCTTCCTTGGGGGCCAGCAAAATGCCCCAGCGGTATTCGGGCATCTTGACGTGGCCAAACTTGGCCCAGCCGCTGGGGTCCACACCCACGGCGGTGCGCAGATAGACATCGGCATTCTGAAATCCGTCTGGCCCCATGTCTTTCCACCAGTCAATGTAGTTGGGTTGCCAGCCTTCCAGTGCGCGCTGCAACTGTTTGTCGGACGACAAGTCCACGTTGTTGGGGATCAGGTCGTCGTAGCTGACGGCCACAAATGCGTCGTCCTGGACGGCTTCAACGGCTTCAACAAGGTCAATGGTTTCGCTCATGGTGTCTCCTGCAAGTTGGTGGAATGTGAATATCGAATTCATGCAGTATGTTGCTTTTATTGAATTCGATAACTGCATTTTGATGCATTTATTGGCCTGAAAGTTTGATCTAACGCAAACTTAATAGGCATGATGATGCATATTTGTGAAAAATTGGCCACTCTCAAGGCTTGATAGGAGGTTTCGGTGGAAGATGATGCGCCTCATGAAAGTTTTATTATGGTTATTGTTTATAACTACAATGGGGCTAGCAGGGACACTTTTGAAGTGCTTCCCCTCGGCAATTAAAACCGCAGGAGACTTTCATGGACGTTAAAAACCTGGTCGCCATCGACATTCACACCCACGCCGAAGTGAGCTGCTGGAACCCGTTTGACAGTTATGGCGAGGAGTACGACCGCGCCGCTGACAAGTACTTTCGCAATAACCGAAGGCCCACCATCGCCGAGACCATTGCCTACTACCGTGAACGCAAAATCGGCCTGATCATGTTCACGGTGGATGCCGAAACCCAGATGGGGCGCAGGCGCATACCCAATGAAGAAATTGCCGAAGCGGCCAAGGCCAATTCCGACATGATGATGGCCTTTGCCAGCATTGACCCGCACAAGGGCAAGATGGGCGCGCGTGAGGCGCGCAAGCTGATTGAAGAGTACGGCATCAAGGGCTTCAAGTTCCATCCCACAGTGCAGGGCTACCACCCTTACGACAAGATGGCCTGGCCGATTTACGAGGTGATTGCCGAATACAAAATGCCTGCCATCTTCCACACCGGCCACAGCGGCATTGGCAGTGGCATGCGCTGCGGCGGTGGCCTGCGTCTGGCCTACAGCAACCCGATGCACCTGGACGACGTGGCGATTGATTTCCCCGATATGCAGATCGTCATGGCCCACCCCAGCTTCCCGTGGCAGGACGAGGCCCTGAGTGTGGCCACGCACAAGCCCAATGTGTGGATTGACCTCTCTGGCTGGAGCCCTAAATATTTCCCCAAGCAACTGGTGCAGTACGCCAACACCTTGCTCAAAGACCGCATTCTGTTTGGCAGTGACTACCCGCTGATCACCCCTGACCGCTGGATGAAAGACTTCGAAGAAGCCGGCTTCAAGCCAGAGGTGATGCCGGGCATTCTGAAAGACAACGCGGTCAGGTTGCTCGGGCTCAGTTAAAGGCTCACACAGTCATCGGGGCAGGTACCATGCCCCGATGGTTGGCAGAGACGATTACTGAGCTGTCAATGTGCTTGCATTGGCTGTCAACCAATGCACAAACGGCTGTTGTGCCACGCCGGTGAGCTTTTGATAGTCCTCCGTGACCTCGGCCACACGCCCGGCGGCGGTGTTGGTGTCAAAGGAGGCAAACACTGCCGCCAGTGGTTCGGGGAAGCCCGCACCCACCATGCCCTGAATCAGGCCCGCCAACGGCACATGCACCACTTGCAGCGGCTTGCCCGTGGCTTGTGATACCTGTTGGGCGATTTGCTCGGTGGTGAAGGCCTCGGCACCGCTCAGGGTGTAGCTGGTTTTGCCACCGGCCTCACTGGCCAGGGCGATCGCGGCGGCGCGTGCCAGATCGTCGCGCGCGATGTAGGCCACCTTGCCTTGCCCGGCTGCGCTGTACCACTGGCCGCTGGCCAAGGCTTGCGGCAGCGACATGAACAGGTTCTCAAAATACCAGTGGTTGCGCAGCACCGTCCAGCCCTCCAGCGCACTGCTGGCCAGCGCTTTCTCGGTGCCCGCGTGATCGGGGGCAATCAGCAGGGGCGAATTCTCAGGCAGCGGCATCGAGGTGTACACCACGTGGGCCACACCGGCTTGCTCCGCTGCGGCGACGGCGGCCTGGTGTTGTTCCAGACGGCGGCCGGGGCGGTCCAGCGCGTCGGTGCTGATGAGCAGCAGGCGATCCGCCCCGGCAAAAGCACTGCGCAGCGAGGCGGCGTCGTCAAAGTCGGCGCTACGCACGGTGATGCCCTTGGCAGCCAGGTCTTTGAGGGTTTCGGGTTTGCGCGTGGTGGCAATGATGCGTTGCGGTGCCACGTTCAGCGTTTCCAGCAGGTGGTGTATCACGCGTTGGCCCAGGTGGCCGGAGGCGCCGGTAACAAGCAGGGTGGAAGCCATGTGGATGTCCTTTAAGTTGAAATGAAACAAAATTCACAACGTTGCGATTGGGTATTTATTTAATACTAATATTCACTTTGTTCGTTGCTAATGGTATGGTACGGTTTGTTGATGAAAATACAAGAAGGGTTCTGAAAGTCACCTGGTTCCCTTGAGGTAACCGACAAATCTTTGAAGAAAAGGAACACACATGGCCGTTCACAAATCAAAAGTCGATTGGGCCGAGCGCTGCCCGATCCGGGACGTGCTCGAACGTACGGGTGACCGCTGGAGCATGCTGGTGCTGTTCACACTCAGCGACCACCAGAGCCTGCGTTTCAGTGTGCTCAAAAACACCATTGGCGATATTTCGCAGCGCATGCTGTCGCAAACCTTGCGCCGTCTGGAGCAGGATGGCCTGGTGTTGCGCACCGCCCATGCCACCGTGCCGCCCCGGGTGGACTACGAGTTAACACCGCTGGGGCAATCATTCCTGCAGCCGATGCGTAATCTGCTGCATTGGGCCGAGCAGAACCACCAGCAGGTGCGCGATGCGCGCGTCGCCTACGTGCCGCCGCCACGGCACGAGGCCTTGTAATCGGTTTGAGCACAGTGCCCAATGTGGGGCGGCTTGCCGGCTTGTCTGCCACGCTGAAATCGACGGCTGAGATCCTCGACAAAAACCTTGGGGCAAAATCCCGCCATGACCCAAGCCACCGAACCAGCCACTGACCCAACACCCGCCTTCACGCTCTACGATGAGCCCGGCCACCTGATTCGCCGTGCCCAGCAAATTGCGGTGTCCAAGTTCCACGAAGTGCATGGCCGCCAGGTCACGCCGATCCAGTACGCCGTGTTGCGCACGCTGTTTGAGTCGCCGGGTGTGGATCAGGTCACGCTGGCGCAGCTGATTGCGCTCGACACCTCTAGCACCGCCGACATCGCCACCCGGCTCGAGGCCAAGGGCTGGATCCTGCGCGAGGTGTTGCCGCGCCGCCAGCGCAGCCTGTTGCTCACCCCGGCGGGTGAGGCGGTGTTGCAGGGCATGCGTTCGGGCATTGAGCAGATGTACCTGGGCATGATGGACAGTCTGGACGGCACCGAGCAGCGCGAATTCATGCGCCTGCTGCGCAAGTTTGTGCATTTAAATGATCCGCAAAACAAACCGATTGATGCCACAACCAAGGGTTAATACTGATCAAATTGGGCTGGTGCTGCGTTCAGTCATTCCGTACAATGAATCACATTCAGCATACTGAATGAAAATGATATATGACCGCCCCTGCACCCCATCGCAGGATTTTTTTGAACCAACGAGGTTTACATCATGTTCCCCAAAAACACCTGGTACGTTGCCGCCACCCCCAACGAAATCGACGAAAAACCGCTGGGTCGCACCATCTGCGGTGAGCGCATTGCCTTTTATCGCGGTGAAGAGAACAAGGTGGCCGCCGTGGAAGACTTCTGCCCGCACCGTGGCGCGCCCTTGTCGCTGGGTTACGTGTCCGAGGGCAAGCTGGTCTGCGGCTACCACGGCTTGGAAATGGGTTGCCATGGCAAGACGATTGCCATGCCGGGCCAGCGTGTGCGCGGCTTTCCGGCGATCAAAAGCTACCCCGTCGTGGAGCGCTACGGCTTCATCTGGGTCTGGCCCGGCGATGCCGCCCAGGCCGATGAAGCCAAGATTCCGCACATGGCGTGGTACGACAACCCCGAGTGGGCATACGGCGGTGGCCTGTACCACATCCACTGCGATTACCGCCTGATGATCGACAACCTGATGGACCTGACGCACGAGACCTATGTGCATTCCACCAGCATCGGCCAAAAGGAGATTGACGAGACCCCGTGCAAGACCACGGTTGAAGGCGACACGGTGGTGACCAGCCGTTTCATGAGCGGTATCCAGCCCCCGCCTTTCTGGCAAATGGCCTTGCGCGCCAACCATCTGGCTGACGACGTGCCGGTGGACCGCTGGCAGATTTGCCGCTTCACACCACCCAGTCAGGTGATGATTGAAGTGGGCGTGGCACACCAGGGTCATGGCGGCTATGACGCGCCCAATGACAAAAAGGCCTACAGCGTGGTGGTGGACTTCATCACCCCTGAGACCGACACCTCAATCCACTACTTCTGGGGCATGGCGCGCAAGTTCAACCCGACCGACAAGGCGCTCACCGCCACCATCCGCGAAGGTCAGGGCAAGATTTTTAGTGAAGACCTGGAGATGCTGGAACGCCAGCAAAAGAACCTGCTGGCGCATCCCGAGCGCGCTTTGTTGATGCTCAACATTGATGCCGGTGGGGTGCAGTCGCGTAAGATCATTGAGCGTATCCTGGCCGCCGAACAGGCATCAACCGCTGTGGGCGCGTAACGCCATGAGCCATGCCTCAACACTCACGGTTCGTGTGGCACGCAAGGCCATGGAAACCGCCGACATTTGTACGCTGGAGTTGGTGGCACAAGACGGCATAGCGCTGCCAGGCTTTTCAGCGGGCTCCCATGTGGACGTGCACCTGCCCGGTGGCCTGATCCGTCAGTACTCGCTGTGCAACGACCCCAAGGAAACCCACCGCTACCTGATTGGTGTGCTGCGTGACCCGGCCTCACGCGGTGGCTCGCAAGCGGTGCATGACCTGGTGCAAGAGGGTCAGGTGCTGCAGATCAGCACCCCCAAGAACCACTTTGCGCTGGCACACGAGGCCCAACGCAGCCTGTTGCTGGGTGGTGGCATTGGCATCACCCCAATCTTGTGTATGGCCGAGCGCCTGGCGGTGATGGGTGCGGACTTCGAGATGCATTACTGCACCCGTTCACCTGAACGCACCGCGTTTCGCACGCGTGTGGCGGCATCAGGCTTTGCCGACCAGGTGCAGTTCCATTTTGACGATGGCGCACCCGAACAAAAACTCAATCTGGCAACTCTGCTGAGTGCACCACGGGATGGCTGCCACCTCTATGTCTGCGGCCCCAAAGGTTTTATGAACGCGGTGCTGGCCATGGCGCGTGACAAAGCTTGGCCCGAGAGCCAGCTGCACTACGAATTTTTCGCTGCCGAGGTGGCAAAATCCGAGGCCGATGCCAGCTTTGAGGTCAAGTTGGCCAGCTCCGGGCGCATCATCCCCGTGGCCAAAGACCAGACCGTGACAAAAGCGCTGTCAGCTGCCGGTGTAGAAATCCAGACCGCCTGTGAGCAAGGCGTGTGCGGCACCTGCCTGACCCGTGTGCTTGAAGGTGTGCCCGACCACAAAGATCAGTACCTGACCCCCGAAGAGCAGGCCGCCAACGACCAGTTTTTGCCCTGCTGCTCACGCGCTAAAACTGCCTGTTTGGTGCTTGATCTCTGACTGACACCAAGGACTTTGCATGAGCCACTTTGTCAATCTCACCTCCAGCGACGGTTTTGTTTTCCCGGCCTATGTGGCCAAGCCCACCGGGCCGGTGCGCGGTGGCCTGGTGCTGATGCAGGAAATTTTTGGCCTCAACGCTCACATTCGCGCCACCGCCGAGGCCTATGCCGCCCAGGGTTATCTGACGGTGGCTCCGGCCACTTTTCACCGGGTGCAGGCGGATGTGGACATGGGCTACACCCCCGACGACATTGCCGCCGGTGTGAAGTTGAAGGCCGCCGTGGAGGACTTGCCTGCGCCAGGGGTCATGCCCGACATGGCCGCGGCCATGGCTTATGCCGCGCAGGCGGGCAGGGTGGGCATCATGGGTTACTGCTGGGGCGGCTTGCTGGCTTGGCGTGCGGCCAGCCAGTTGCCGGGCCTGAGCGCGGCGGTGGCGTACTACGGCGGTGGCATGACCACCCCGGCTGAAGTGGCCCGCCAGGCGCGATGCCCGGTGTTGTGCCACTTTGGCGAGTTTGATCACGCCATTCCAGTCGAGACAGCGCGGGCTTTTGCACTGGCTCACCCGGAGCTTACGGTGCACATCTACCCGGCCCAGCACGGCTTCAACTGTGACCACCGCGCGGCGTATGACCCGGCCGCCGCTGCGTTGGCAAAAGAGCGCACGCTGGCGTTTTTGGCGCTGCACCTGGGGTAAAGAATAAATTGGCCCCAAGTCCTTGTGTGACAAGCGTAGTAAGCTATCTTTTTAATAGTCACTTGTTGCGCACTGGGTTCACCGACCTCGCTCACAGACCCGGCGGCCAATTGGAAGCAGGCTTTGCAACCCCTGCACCACCGCTGGCCCGTACAGGATCATGCCCAGCGCGGCGGCGATCAGCGGCAGGGCCACAAACACCCAGCCGTTGAGTTGCTCATGGCCTATGCCCGCGCCTACCAGCAGGGCCACCGCCGGGTTCACAAAGGAGTAGCTTCCCGCCAACGCTGCGCTGGTGTTTTGCAGCAGCCACAGATAGGCGTTGAGCGCCACCAGCGTGCCAAACACCAACAGGTAGCCCCATGCCAGCCAGCTCATGACGCTGGCATGGAGCAGGCCGGCTGCGGGTTCCCACCAAGCGGCCACCACCAGCCCCAGTGCGCCGCCCAGCAGCCACTCGGCCGCAGAGGCCATGGCGGGGCCGGGCAAATCGACCCGGCGCGAAGCGTAGGAGCCCAGGCTCCAGCACAGCGGGGCGGCAAAAGCCGCTGTTGCCCCGATCCAGCTCGCAGAAAAATCCCCCTCCAAGGACAGCAGTGCTGCCCCGGCAAAGCCCAGGCCCAGGCCAATCCAACTGGTCAAAGGCACCCGCTCGCCACCCATACGTGTCCACAGCGCCAGCCACATCGGCATGGTGGTGACCACGGTGGCCATTAGACCCGAGCCGATGCCGTGGCTTTGTGCCACCATGACCAGTGTCATGGCCCCAAACACCATGAGCCCGCCCACCAGGCCCGCATTGCGCCACTGCCGCACTGTGGGCAGACGCTCCCCGCGCCACAACGCCCATGCCAGCATCAGCACACCCGCCAGGGTGAAACGCAGACCGTTCATCCACAGCGCGGGCATGCTTTGCAACGCTACACCAATGGCAAAGTAGGTCGTACCCCACACGATGTAGACCAGCAGCAGCGCCGTGAGTACCGATGCAAAACGGTGTTTTTCTGACTTGGACTGAATATTTGCAGGCATGTTGCTCAACCTTCCGTAAAATTTACTGCCACCATCAACCATAACGAGATAATATCTAAAAATGTCAGAAATTCAAGAAAATATTCACATTGATGACATGGATGCCAGAATTATTTCTGCGTTAAGCACAGATAGCCGTCGTTCTTACGCCGATGTGGGGAGCGAGGTGGGGCTTTCCACCGCTGCGGTGCATGAACGGGTGAAGAAGATGCTGGAGCGTGGTGTGATCCAGCGTTTTGCACTGCAGGTGGATCACGAGGCGGTGGGCCTGAACTTCACCGCGTTTGTTGCCATCCGCAACGACGGCGGTGCTCATTGTCGTGAGATTGCCCCGCGCCTGCGCGAGATTGCTGCCGTACAAGAGTTGCACAGTGTCGCCGGTGAATACGACTTTTTGGCCAAGGTGCGCACCCGCCATGCGCGCGACCTGGAGGGTGTGCTGTACCAGATCAAATCGATTCCCGGCGTGGCACGCACCACCAGCACCGTGGTGCTCAACACCGAGTTTGAGGGCCAGCCGCTGAAGCTTTAGCGTGTCAGTGGCGAAGCTGTGGGTTGCGGGCCATGCAGGTGTTTTGCTCGTACTTCAACCGCAAGCCTGACAACAGCCGCAACCGGCCCGAGGTGGTATGAACTGAGCGGCTTAACGCAGCCAGGTCGGGTAATGGCAGGCGAACACTGGCCTGGCCGGTCACCGGGTCGCGCTCTTGCCAAATTCAAACCAGCCCGTGTTTCCTGGCCCGAAAAGCCAGCTTGGCCCGTGTGGTGTCCAAGAGGCGTGCCGCCGCCGACAGGTTGCCCTTGCTGGCGCTGATGGCGCGGGCCAAGGTTTCGCGTTCGGTTTGTGCCAAAGACGGTGCGCTCATTGACGGCTTGGCGCTTTCCCTGTGGATGGCTTCGTCATCGGGCGCGGTGCCTGGGTCAGTCAGGTTCAGGGTGCCCGAGTCTCCCTGCAAGCGCAGGGTCATGATGTCGGTACTCAGGGTTTCACCGCTGGTGAACAGGTGGTGCAGGTCAATCAGGCCGTCGGCATCGGCCATGATCACGGCACGCTCAATCAGGTTTTGCAGCTCGCGAATGTTGCCCGGAAAATCGTAGTTCAGCAGTGCCCGCACCGCCGCCTGGGTGAAGCCACGGGTCAAGCCGCCATGCTTGCGCCGGTACTGGTTCAGAAAGTGGTTCATCAGCAAAGGTATGTCGTCGCGGCGCTGGCGCAAGGGCGGCAGGTGGATCGGGAACACGTTGAGCCTGAAGAACAAATCCTCGCGGAACTTGCCTTCCTGCACGGCCTGGCGCAGGGTTTCGTTGGTGGCCGCCACCACCCGCACATCGACCGCAATACTGTGTGTGCCGCCGACCCGCTCAACCTCGCCTTCTTGCAGGGCGCGCAGCAGCTTGCCCTGGGCGACAAAACTCAGGGTGCCAATTTCATCCAGAAACAGTGTGCCACCGTTGGCCCGCTCAAAACGCCCCGGGCGTGAATGGCTGGCCCCGGTGTAAGCCCCGCGCTCCACCCCAAACAGCTCGGACTCGATCAGCGTGTCAGGAATCGCGGCGCAGTTCACCGCCACAAACGGTTGGTTTTTGCGTGGGCTGATTTTGTGCAGCATGCTGGCAAATTTTTCCTTGCCCACACCGGACTCGCCGGTAAAGAGCACGGTGGCGGTGGTGCGTGCCACCCGGTTCAACTGGTGGCAAGCGGCGTTGAATGCCGACGAGGCGCCCACCATGGCTTCACCTGCCGGGGCTTGCGCGCTGGGCAGATCGGCGGCTTGCGGGGCAGGGCGGTGGTAGTCGCTGCCGACAAACTCGCGGGCGTTGAGGTAACGCATGTCCTCTTCCAGATCTTCCCATTGCTCCGCCGATTTACCCAAAACCAGGCATTGGGCGTCACCCTTGGCCCGGCACTGGACTTCCCGAAACACGATGAGCCGACCAAACAGGGTGCTGACGTAACCGGTTGCACCACCGGTTGCCATCCAGCAAGCAGATCCTCCTCCAATCCCGTAGGCTGCGATGTGTTCGTCGGCCTCAGCGGAGTTGTGCCACAGGAATTCCCCTTCGTAGGTGCCGCTGTCGGCGTCGTAAGAGGCGTGGACCACCTCTACCTTCACCATTCCTTCGAGGGCATGCAAACGCGCACCGGCAATGGCCGCAGCCGGCGGATCGGCATCGGGCCACTGCTTGCGCACCAGTTGCGCATCACGCGCACCGCTGACATAACCGGCGCGGGTGAGCAGGCCTCGCGCCTGCTCTATCCCCAGGCTGTCGATCATCTCGCGCCGCATGGCTCCCAAGGCCTCGGAGTGCAGCAGCACCATGCGCTGGTCTTGCAACCAGATGCGCCCATCACCGGGCGAGAAAAACAGGCACTCGCTGATGTCGCCCACGGTCGGCGAGGCCTCCCCACCCATGTGCAAACTGGCAAAACCGCCCATGGCTTTGGCCACGGATTCGGTGTCGAACTTGCCCAAGGCAGCACCACTGGCACGGGCCACATCGGCCAGGGAAACACGGGGAGAACTTGACATGAATTTGATCAATCAATGAATTTTGCTTGCCAATGATTTGCAGAAATTTCATCTGCAGATCAAAACTTTGACGCTGATTGTGCGTATTGCAATGCAACAACACAAGCTAGGGTATGTCCCTAATTTTCCCAGCTACAAGACCACCCGGACAGCCTGTTTGGCACAGCTTGGCACGGCGGTTGGCACGCCCATTGCAGTTCTTTGGCACATCACTCCCATGTGACGAACTGATCAAACCACCAAAAGGACAACAGCAAATGGGCGCACCTGACACCACCGCATTCCTGAATTTTTCTACACCCTCACATGCCAGCTTAAGCGGCGGCACACGTGACGTGATTGAGCCCGCCACCGGGAAAGTCCTGTGCACCGTAGGCATTGCCAACGCGGCCGATGTGGCCAGCGCCACCCTCGCCTCCGCCGCTGCCCAGAAGGCCTGGGTGGCCGTTCCCCCGCGCGACAAGGCGGCCATTTTGCGCCGCGCCGGTGACCTGTTTCAGCAGCACTTTGACGAGTTGGCCCTGTATTGCACCCGCGAAACCGGGGCGATTTTGCCCAAGGGCCAGCATGAAATCCGTGAGGCCATCGCCATCTGCCACCTTGCTGCCGCTTTGCCGATGCAGTCACAAGGCCTGGTGTTGCCCAGCGTGCCGGGGCGCAGCAGCATTGCGCGGCGGGTGCCACACGGTGTGGTGGGAGTCATCTCACCCTTCAACTTTCCGCTGATCCTGACCCTTCGTGCCGTGGCTCCGGCGCTGGCGGCTGGTAATGCCGTGGTGATCAAACCCGACACCCGCACCCCTGTGTCTGGCGGCCTGATGATCGCCCGTATCTTTGCCGAAGCCGGTCTGCCCAAAGATTTATTGCATGTTTTGCCGGGTGATGCCGAAGCCGGTGAAGCGCTGGTGATTGACCCGCTGGTGCCGATGATTGCCTTTACCGGTTCCCCGGCCGTGGGCCGTCGTATTGGTGAACTGGCCGGACGGCATCTGAAGAAGGTATCGCTGGAACTGGGCGGTGCCAACAACCTGATCATTCTGGAAGATGCCGACCTGGACCTGGCCGCCAGCAACGCCGCCTGGGGGGCTTGGCTGCACCAGGGCCAGATTTGTATGGCCTCCAACCACATCTATGTGCACAGCAGCATTGCCGCGCAACTGACGCAGCGCCTGGTGACCAAGGCCACCCACTTGCCGGTGGGTGACGGTGCCAGTGGCCAGGTGGCCCTGGGGCCGCTGATTGATGCCAAGCAGCGTGACCGCGTGCATGCCATGGTGCAAGACAGCATCAAAGCCGGGGCCAAGCTGGAAGCCGGCGCCACGTATGAGGGCCTGTTCTACAAACCCACCGTGCTTTCCGGCATCAAACCCGGCATGCGGGTGTTTGATGAGGAAACCTTTGGCCCGGTGGCCAACCTCATCACCTTTGACACCGATGAGGAAGTGATTGCACTGGCCAACCACAACACCGGTAGCCTGGCCTCGGCCATCATTTCGCCGTCCATTGGCCGTGCCATGGCGATGGGCCAGCAACTCAAGTCGGGCATGGTGCACATCAATGACCAGACCGTCAACGACGACTGCGTCAACCCCTTTGGTGGCCCCGGCATCGCGGGCAATGGCACCAGTGTGGGTGGCCCGGCTGACCTGGAGGAATACACCCAGTGGCAGTGGATCACCGTGAAAGACACGGCACCGGCTTATCCCTTTTGAGTTTTTTAGCTATTGGTTTTTAGTTTTTTCACTTCATTACAAATCAGGAGACACCCCATGAGTTTGCTAGGAAAAACCATTGTTATCACAGGCACTTCTTCCGGCATCGGCGCTGAAGTTGCCAAACTGGCCCGCTTTCAGGGGGCCAAGGTGATTGGTGTGGATCGCAATGACCCCAGCCTGACCTTGGACGGTTTTGTCAAGGCTGACTTGAGTTCAGTTGCGGCCATCGACGCCGCTGTGGCGCAACTGCCTGCCCAGGTCGACGCGTTGTGCAACGTGGCTGGTGTGCCCGGCACGGCCGATGGTGATCTGGTGGCCCGTGTGAATTACCTGGGCCTGCGCCATTTGAGCGAGCAGGTGCTGCCGCGTATGGCGCATGGAGCCAGCATCGTCAATGTGTCTTCCATCCTGGGCTATGAATGGCCACAGCGTTTGGCAGAGCACAAGGCACTGGCAAGCGCCCAGGGGTTTGAGGCCGGGGCGCAATGGCTGCAAGAGCACCCGGTGGCCCATGAAACCTGCTACCAGTACTTCAAAGAAGCGCTGATTGTCTGGAGCACCACACAGTCACAGAAATGGTTTCTGGAAAAAGGCGTTCGTATGAATTGCGTCGCGCCTGGCCCTGTGTTTACGCCGATTCTTGGCGATTTTGTGCAAATGCTGGGGCAAGAGCGGGTGCAAGCCGATGCCAAGCGTATGTTGCGCCCCGGCTTTGCCGACGAGATCGCCCCGGTGATCACCTGGTTGTGCAGCGATGCCGCCCGCTGGGTCAGCGGGGCCAACATTCCGGTGGATGGTGGCATCGCATCAACCTACCTCTGAGCCCAAGAGCCTGACGGATAACAACAAGGAGACCTCTTGAAACACCCCATTCACAACACTTTTGCAGCGGTATTGCTGGCGCTGGCGGGCGCAGCACAGGCCGACATCCACATCGGCGTGAACCTTTCGCTGACCGGCCCGCTGTCCTCGCTGGGGCTGCCGGTCAAGTCCTCACTCGACCTCTGGCCCGAGCGTATTGCGGGTGAAAAGGTCAAGCTCATCGTGCTTGACGATGCCTCTGACTCCATCGGTGCCGTCAAGAACACGCGCCGTTTCATCACCGAGAGCAAGGTGGATGTGCTGCTGGGTTCTTCCGGTGTACCTGCCGTGCTGGCCATGGCCCCGGTGGCGGCTGAAACCCACACCGTGCAACTGGCCCTGGCCCCGGCACCCCGCACCGGTGGCAAGGACGACTGGACTTTTCCGCTGCCACAACCCGTATCGCTGATGTCCGATGCCGTGGCCAAACGCATGCTGGCGGACAAGGTGAAGAAGGTGGCCTTTGTGGGCTGGAATGAGGGCTATGGCGAAATGTGGTTGCAGGCCTTCACGGCTTCGGCCAAAAAAGCCGGGCTGGAGATCGTCTCTACCGAACGCTTTTCCCCGCCCGACACCGCCATCACCTCACAAGCCTTGCGCGCCATTGCCGCCAAGCCCGACGCGGTGCTGATCGTGGGCGCGGGTTCTGCCGCCGCCATGCCGCAGATCAACCTGCGTGAGCGTGGCTGGAGTGGCCCCATTTACCAGACCCACGGTGCGGCTTCGCCTGACCTGGTACGGGTGGGCGGCAAGGCCATGAACGGTGCGATTTTGCCGGCCGGGCCAGTGCTGGTGGCCGAGCAATTGGCCGCCAACAACCCGATCAAGCCCGTGGCTACCGAGTATGTGAATGCCTTCGAGAAAGTGCACGGGGTCAACTCGCGCACCCAGTTTGGCGCTCACGCCAACGACGCTCTGAAAGTGCTGCAACGCATCGTGCCGCTGGCGCTGAAAAAAGCCAAGCCGGGCACACCCGAATTCCGCCAGGCGCTGCGCGACGCGCTGGAGAGCGAAAAAGACATCGTCATCTCGCATGGCGTACTCAACTTCACTCCCACCGACCACCTTGGCTATGACGAGCGTGGTGTGGTGATGCTGAAGATCGAAGGCGGGCAGTTTGTGCTGCAACGCTGAAAAAACGTCAACGGAAAACCAATAACTCAACCTGTTTGGAGACAAAACCATGAAACATCGCCGTACCCTGGTGGCGGCAGCCGTCGCGCTTGCGCTGCCCGCTGCCCACGCCTTTGACATCACGGTGCCTGACCCGGATGTCAAGGTTCGCCTGGACCTTACCCCCAAGTACAGCACTGCGGTGCGTCTGAAAGACCCCTCGGTTGCGCTGACCCGTTTTGATGTGGCCCTAGACCCCGGCAGCATCAATGAAGACGATGGCAATCACAACTTTCAGAAAGGCCAAATCTCCAACCGCTTTGACCTGCTGGCCGAGCTGGATGTGACCGGTAAAAACTTCGGTGGCCGCATCAGCGCCACCGCCTGGCAAGACGCGGTTTATCTGCGCAAAAACAGCTACCAGGGCACACCGGTTTATGCCGGGGGTGTGAACACCGGCGGCATTTACCCGCTGGCCAACAACAACATTGCCACCCAGGCCGCCAATGACTTCTTGCCAGCCACCCGTGACCAACACGGCCAGGGCAGCGAGCTTCTGGATGCGTTCTTGTATGCCAAGGGCGATGTGGGCAACATGAGAGGCACGGTGCGCCTGGGCAAACACACGCTGCAGTGGGGTGAAAGCCTGTTTTTTGGGCAAAACGGCATTGCCAATGCCCAAGGGCCGGTGGACGTGGCCAAGATTGTGTCAGTGCCGGGATGGCAGTTCAAGGAGGTCTTGCTGCCGGTGGAGCAACTCTCGGGCTCGCTGCAAGTGGCTGAAGGCGTGTCGCTGGGGGCCTACTACCAGTTCAAATGGCGACCCAGCAAGATCCCTGGCGTGGGCAGCTTCTTCTCGAACCAGGACTATGTGGGTACCGGCATCGTCAACTTTGGCAACAACCCAGTGACCGGCGCCCCCATCTTGCTGAGCAATGACCCGAACAAGGATCTGCGGCCCAAGGACTCGGGTCAGGGTGGTCTGCAATTGCGCTGGAGCCCCACTGGTAGCGACTACGAGTTTGGTTTCTATGCTGCAAACTACCACGACAAAACACCTGGAGCGCCGGTATTCGACTTTGTCAACAATAATGTGCACATTGCCTACGCCAGCGATATCCGAACCTACGGGGCCAGCATTACCTCGTCCATTGGGCAGTTGAACTGGGCTGTAGAAGGCTCCATCCGTGACAACGCCCCGCTCAACAGCGACCCCGCCGTGCTGGGTTTGGGTCCCATCCTCACCTGTGGCACATCCAGTGCCGACCCTTGTTTTGCCGTAGGCCGTACCGGCCACTTGCAGGTGTCGGGTATTTACGTGCTGCAACCCAGTGCGCTGTGGCAAGGTGGCGCGGTGCTGGGTGAGCTGGCTTTTAACCGCACCCTGTCGGTCACCAAGGACATTTTTGCGCCGTTTGCAGGCGCGGGCCTGGGTGGCGTGGACCCCAACACCACCCGCGATGCGTTTGCGTTGCGCCTGCTGTTTGAACCGCAGTACTTCCAGGTGTTGCCTGGGTTGGATCTGTCGGTGCCCATCGGGCTGGGCTACAACTTTGGTGGCCGCTCTTCGGCAGTGGGCAATTTCGCCGGCGGTGCCTCGAACGCGGGTGACTTCAGCATCGGCCTGAAGGGCAGATACCAGAACGCCTGGAACTTTGCGCTGACCTACAGCGACTTTTTTGGCCCGGTCAACACCTTCACCGAGACCCTGGTGGCGGGCAGTGGCTCACCGCGCCAGCTCACCTTTGGTCAAACCCTCAGGGATCGTGCCAATATTTCCTTCACCGTGTCACGCACGTTCTGACCCCTATTCAAAGAAACTACAGAAACGGAATTTTTATGTTTTACAAACCCCTTCTGACCACACTCATCGCGAGTTTGTTCATCGCCCCGCTGGCGCAGGCCGCCGTCTCGGCTGACGAGGCCGCCAAACTTAAAACCACGCTGACACCGCTGGGGGCCGAAAAAGCCGCCAGCAAAGATGGCAGCATCCCCAGTTGGGAAGGTGGCCTGACCAAGGCCCCGGCCGGCTACAAAAATGGCGACCCGCGCCCGGATTTGTTCCCCGGTGAAAAACCGGTGTTGTCCATCAGCGCCAAGAACATGGCGCAGTTTGATGCCAAGTTGACCGATGGCGTGAAGGCACTGATGAAAAAGTACCCCGACTTCCGCATCGATGTCTACCCCACCCACCGCACCGCCGCTGCACCGCAGTATTTTTACGACAACACCTTCAAAAACGCCACCAAGGCCAAGCTGGTCGATAACGGACAGGGGGTGGAAGGCGCACTCGGCGGCATTCCTTTCCCGCTGCCCAAGGATGCGTATGAAGTCATCCTGAACCACCGCCTGGCCTTCACGGGGGTCAACACCCAGTCGCCACTGCGGGTGTGGGTGATGACCTCGGACGGCAAACGCACCATGGCCAGCGGCGGCACACAAACCTTCCGCCGGGTCTGGAACGACCCTGATCTGGCCACTGGCAAGTTTGACGGCTACTACTCCCTGGGCAAGTTCACGGTGAGCGAGCCCGGCTCCAAATCCGGCGAAGCCATTCTGGCGCACGACGGCATCAATGCCAGTGCACCCCGCGGTCTGTGGCAATACCTGGTGGGCCAGCGCCGCGTGCGCAAAGCGCCCTCAGTAGGTTACGACACGCCCGATGCGGTCACCAGCGGCATTGGCCTGTTTGACGAAGCCTTCAACCTGTTTGGCCCAATTGATAAACACGAGCTGAAGCTGATCGGCAAGAAAGAGCTTTACATCCCCTACAACAACAACCGCGCGGCCCTGGCCAAAGTGGCAGACCTGGTGACCCCCAACACACTCAACCCGGCGCAGGTGCGCTGGGAGCTGCACCGCGTGTGGGAAGTAGAAGCCACCCTGGCCGCTGGCAAGCGCCACGTGGCCGCCAAGCGCAAGTACTACATTGATGAAGATAGCTGGCAGATCATTCTGTTTGACGGCTGGGATGCCAAGGGTGACCTGTGGCGCACCAACTACACCCTGACGCTGACCGCGCCCGACATTCCTGCGGTGCTGGGCAACTTCTTCTGGGGTGGCTACGACCTGCAAACCGGGGCCTACTACCTGAACATGGCCACCAATGAGTTGCCGGTGCAGGTGAAGGTATTGCCTACGTTGCAACGCAGTTTCTTCAGCCCCGAAGAATTGGCCAACGAGGGTACACGCTGATGAAAACCCTCAGCCCCCAGGCACAGCGCCGCCGGGTGGTGGCGGTGTGTCTTGTTGCGTTGGGTGGCTTGGCCGCCGTTCAAACCACCGCTGTGGCTGAAGGGTCTGCGGCGTCTGGTTTGGCGGCACCGAGGGTGTTGCGCGAAGCCGCGCTGCAAAGCCCCAAGGCCCTGGGGGCTGCCACGCTGGCGGTGGTCCGCGTTGGCAAGCGCCTGGTGGCGGTGGGTGAGCGCGGCACGGTGCTGCTGTCTGACGACGCGGGTGAGCACTGGCAGCAAGCCAGTGTGCCGGTACAGGTGACGCTGACCAGCGTGCGTTTTGTCAACGCGCGCACTGGTTGGGCTGCGGGCCATCTGGGCGTGATTTTGCGCAGCGACGATGCCGGTCAAACCTGGGTTAAACAACTTGATGGCCAGCAAGCCGCTGCCGCGGTGGCGGCTACTGCCGGTGAACTCAGTGACGAGAGAGCCCAGCGCAACGCCCAGCGTTTTGCCGAAGACGGCCCAGACAAACCCTTCTTTGACCTGGACTTTGCCGATGCTCAGAACGGCTTTGCAGTGGGGGCCTACAACATGGCTTTTGCCACCCGCGATGGTGGCAAAACCTGGCAGCCCGCCCTGCAACGCCTGCCCAACCCCAAAAGCCTGCACCTCTACGGCGTGCGTTATGTGGCGGGCAAACTCTATGTGGTTGGTGAGCAAGGCCTCCTGCTCAGGTCAGACGATGCCGGTGAGAGCTTTCACGCCCTGGCTTCGCCCTACAAAGGCAGTTTCTTCGGCCTGCTGGGGGCGCGCTCGGGCAGTCTGATTGCCTATGGGCTGCGCGGCAATGCCGTGCGCAGCACCGATCAGGGGGAACACTGGGACAAGCTGGAAACCGGCCTGCCTATGTCGATCAGCGCCGCTGCTGAGCTGAACGCGGGCACTTTGGCGCTGCTCAGCCAAACCGGTGAGCTGCTGCTCAGCCGCGACGACGGTGTCAGCTTCAACCGCGTTGCGCCCAACGGTGGTCCCTTGCCCGCTGCTGGCTTGGCCCTGGCCGACGAACACCATCTGGTCTACGCCAGCTTGCGCGGCCTGCGCCGTCAAACCTTGCCTTGACCCCTTATAGAAAAAACCCAACATGCACGCCGATTCTCCCCTTGAACTCCAACCGGTCGTGGCCCGTCTCGAAGACTTCGACACGGCCAGTGGCACCGCTGTGGAGCGGGTCTTTTTTAACCACCGCCCCTGGGTCATGGCCTTGTGCCTGGCTCTCACGCTGCTGCTGGGCTGGCAGGCCTTGAGCCTGCGGCTGAACGCCAGCTTTGAGAAGACCATCCCCACCCAGCACCCCTACATTGCCAATTACCTGGCCAACAAGGGCAATCTGGCAGGGCAGGGCAATGCCATGCGCATCGTGGTGGAAAGCACCGGGGCCTCGATTTTTGACAAGGACTACCTCGACACGCTGCAAAAGCTCAACGACGACATTTTTTTGCTGCCCGGTGTCGACCGCCCGTTCATGAAGTCGCTGTGGACCAGCAACACGCGCTGGGTGGCGGTGACTGAAGAGGGCCTGGACGGCAACACCGTGATTGGTGACAGCTATGACGGCTCACCCGCCGCACTGGCTGAGGTACGCGCCAACGTGGAGCGATCCGGTGAAATTGGTCAACTGGTGGCGGGTGACTTCAAGTCCAGCATCGTCTTTGTGCCGCTGCTCGACATTAACCCCAAGACCGGTGAGGCGCTGGACTATGGCGACCTTTCGCGCAAGATCGAGGTCCTGCGCGACAAGTACCAAAACGACAAATTACGCATCCATGTGGTGGGTTTTGCCAAAGTGGTGGGTGACCTCATTGAAGGCCTGCAACAGGTGCTGATGTTCTTTGGCCTGGCGCTGGTGATCTGCGCTGCTGTGCTCTACGGCTACACCCGCTGTGCCCGCAGCACCTCGCTGGTGGTGGCATGTTCTCTGATTGCGGTGGTCTGGCAGTTTGGCTTGCTGGCGCTGTTTCACTACGAACTCGACCCCTACTCGGTGCTGGTTCCCTTTCTGGTGTTTGCCATTGGCATGAGCCATGGTGCGCAGAAGATGAATGGCATCATGCAAGACATTGGCCGCGGCACCCACAAGGTGGTGGCGGCGCGCTACACCTTCCGCCGTTTGATTGTGGCCGGTGCCACCGCGCTGCTGTGTGATGCGGTGGGCTTTGCGGTGTTGGCCATCATCCAGATTCAGGTCATTCAAGACCTGGCGGTGATCGCCAGCATTGGTGTGGCCGTGCTGATTTTCACCAACCTGGTGCTGCTGCCGATCTTGCTGAGTTATGTAGGCGTGGGGGCCCGTGCAGCCCGGCGTAGCCTGCGGCTGGAAGAACGCGACGAGCATGACGTGGTCCGCTCAAGCGGGCTGGTGCAACGCCGCACCCGCTTGTGGGCACTGCTGGACTTGTTCACCCAGCGTGGCCCAGCCATGCTGGCCATTGTGGTCAGCCTGCTGCTGGCCGTGGGTGGTTATGCGGTCAGTCTGAATCTGAAAATTGGCGACCTGGACCCCGGCGCACCCGAGTTACGTGCCGACTCGCGCTATAACCAAGACAACGCCTACCTGGCCCAGCACTACGCCGCCAGCAGCGACATCCTGACGGTGATGGTGAATACCCCCGAAGACCAATGCACCCAGTACGACACCCTGGCCAAGGTGGACCGCCTGGCCTGGCAACTGGAGCAGTTGCCGGGGGTGGAGTCGACCAACTCCATGGCCACTTTGTCCAAGCTGTCGATGGTGGGCTACAACGAAGGCAACCTGAAGTGGTTTGAGCTGTTTCCCAATGCCAGTGCGCTGGGGGGAGTGCAGTCCCGCGCACCGCGCGAGTTGTTCAACCAAGGCTGCTCCTTCCTGTCGCTTTACGTCTACCTGAAGGATCACAAGGCCGAGACGCTGGATCGTGTGGTGGGCGAGGTCGAGGCCTTCATCAGTGCCAACCAAGACAAAGACGTGCGCTTCATGCTGGCCGCAGGCTCGGCCGGTATTGATGCGGCCACCAATATCGTCGTCAAAAAAGCCATGCGCGAGATGCTGCTGTGGGTGTACGGTGCGGTGCTGCTGCTGTGCTGGGTCACCTTCCGCTCCTGGCGGGCGGTGCTGTGTGCGGTGCTGCCGCTGGTGCTGACCTCCATCTTGTGTGAGGCGCTGATGGTCGGTTTTGGCATGGGTGTCAAAGTGGCCACGCTGCCAGTGATTGCGCTGGGCGTGGGCATTGGGGTGGACTACGCGCTGTATGTGCTCTCGGTGATGCTGGCGCAACTGCGTGCCGGCGAAAGCCTCTCAAACGCTTACCTGCACGCCTTGCAGTTCACCGGCCGGGTGGTCATGTTGACTGGTATCACCCTGGCGCTGGCGGTGGGTACCTGGGCGTTTTCACCGATCAAGTTCCAGGCCGACATGGGCATCTTGCTGGCCTTCATGTTTGTCTGGAACATGGTCGGCGCGCTGGTATTGTTGCCGGCGTTGGCGCACTTTTTGTTGCGCCCCCATCGTCGCAGCCGGCCTGTGGCGGCCCCGGTTTTTATCACTCCCAATGCAGAGGCACTTGCATGAACGCACCCATGACCCATTCCGCCATTTTTTCCTTGCCAGCGCTTGAAGCGGCAGCACTTGACCCGGCCCTGGCTGGTTTCCTGGCCCAGGCGGCCGCCCAGGGCAACCCGCCCCTGGAGACCCTGCCTGTGCCGGTGGCGCGGCAAATCTACCGCGACATGGCCAATGCCCTGGCTCTGCCCGCGCCCGACATTGGCACGGTGGCAGAAATCACCATTCCCGGCCCGGCTGGGGGGCTGCGTCTGCGCGTTTATCAGCCCAAGCAGTGCGTGCCCGGCGAGCTTTTGCCCGTCTTGCTGTTCATTCATGGCGGTGGTTTTGTGATTGGTGATCTCGACACCCATGACAAGGTTTGCCGCACCCTGTGTCACCAATCGCAGCGGCTGGTGCTGGCGCTGGACTACCGGCTGGCCCCGGAGCACCCGTTTCCTGCCGCCCCTGACGACGCTGAGGCCGCCTTGCGCTGGCTGCTGGGCAATGCCGCCACGCTGGGGGGTGACCCGGACACCATTGCGCTGGCTGGCGACAGTGCCGGTGCCCAGTTGGCCTTTGTGGCGGTGCGGCGCGTGAAAGCCCCGCAAGTGCGTGCGCTGGGTCTGATCTACCCGGTGGCCCAGCACAACGACGAGCCCAGTGCGTCGTACCTGGAGAACTGCGAAGGCAAGTTCCTCACCGATGGGGTGATGCGCTGGTTCATTGCCTGTTACCTGGGTGACCCGGCGGCGGCTGTAAGCCACCCGGACTATGCCTTGCTGAAATCCGCAGACTTTGCGCACATGCCCCCCACCTGGATCGGCACCATGGGCCATGACCCGCTGCGCGACGAAGGCCAGGCGCTGGCGCTCAAACTGGCTCAGGCCGGTGTGGCCGTCACCCACCGCCACTACCCCAGTGCCATCCACGCGTGTATCCATTTCACCGCTGTTTCACCCGTCGGCCTGGAGGTGATGACTGATTTGGGGCAGTGGCTGAAGGTGTAGATCAGATGCAGATTACGGTGCGGCAGGGTGCGCACCGTGGCAAAAAATTGTCAGTGGTAAAGGGAAGCCACGGCGCTGAAAGGCGCTTTGTATGGCCAACTCTCCTGGAGGGTTGGCCATTTTTTCAATCGCTCAAAACTTTGATCTGCCAAGGTTTTGTGCCAGACGGAGCCGCATGACCTGGTGAGGATCAAGGGTAAAAAGAAACCGATCAAACCCGTCAACGCGGCTGCACCACCCCACCCAACCACTCCTGATAAGCCTGGGGCTCATGAAGTGCACGATCAGTGACAGGCGCAACCGCCACCCGACGATGATTTGGTGACGGACGTGCCAAGCACGGCTTTGCCGAGGTAGCGGTGCGGGATTTACCGGGTTTTACAACGGTTCGAAGCCAGTTCCAAGGTGCGATACTTGGCCCCATGCGGTTGAATTTCCTCCGTTGTTGCGCCTCGCCATCGCGCCGGATCAGTTGTAGTTCTGAAAGGAGAAATCATGTTTGAATCTGCCGAACTCGGACACAAAATCGACAAAGCCACCTACGACAAGGAAGTGCCCGCGCTGCGCGAAGCGCTGTTGAACGCACAATTCGATTTGTCGCAAAAGGGAAAATTCCCGGTCGTCATTCTGGTGGGCGGGGTGGATGGCGCGGGCAAGGGCGAGACGGTGAACCTGCTCAACGAGTGGATGGACCCGCGCTACATTCAGGTGCACGCCATGGGCGAAAAAACCGACGAAGAGCAGCAGCATCCGCCGATGTGGCGCTTCTGGCGCGCGTTGCCGCCCAAGGGCAAAATCGGCGTGTTCTTCGGTTCGTGGTACACGACACCCATTGTGTCGCGCGTGTTGAAACAAACCACCGCAGCGGCGCTCGATAGGGACATCGAGCAGATCAACCACTTCGAAAAAATGCTGACCGACGAAGGCACGCTGATTATCAAATTCTGGTTTCACCTGTCCAAAGACGCGCAGCAAAAACGCCTGAAGGCGCTGGAGAAAAATCCCGATACGCGCTGGCGCGTGATCAAGCTGGACTGGGAACGTTTCAAAATGTACGACAAATTCCGCAAAATTTCGGAACACGCGTTGCGCGAAACCAGCACCGCCGAAGCGCCGTGGATCGTGGTGGAAGGCGTGGATGCGCGTTACCGCAATTTGACCGTGGGCCAAATATTGTTGGAAGCTTTGCGCAAGCGCATCGACCACCCGGTCATACGTGTCGCGCCCGATGCCGCGCCGCTGAACGCGCCCATCGACAAGCTCAACGTGCTCGACAAACTCGACATGGCGCAGAAGCTGGAAAAGAAAAAATTCGAGGTCGAGCTGGAAAAATATCAGGGCAAACTCAACCTGCTCACGCGCGATCCGCGCTTTAGCAAAATCTCGGTGTTGGTGGCGTTGGAAGGTTCGGACGCGGGCGGCAAAGGCGGTGCGATCCGCCGCGTCACCGCCGCGCTCGACGCGCGCCATTACCACATCATCCCGGTCGCCGCGCCCACCGAAGAAGAACGCGCGCAGCCTTATTTGTGGCGCTTCTGGCGCTACATCCCGCGACGCAGCCACTTCAATATTTTCGACCGCACCTGGTACGGGCGCGTGCTGGTGGAGCGCGTGGAAAAATATTGTTCCGAAGCCGACTGGATGCGCGCCTACAGCGAGATCAACGACTTCGAACAACAACTGGTCGATAACGGCATCGTGCTGGTGAAGTTCTGGCTCGCCATCACCAAGGAAGAACAACTGCGCCGCTTCAAGGAGCGCGAACAAATCGGCTTCAAGCGTTTCAAAATCACCGAGGAAGATTGGCGCAACCGCGAAAAATGGGATGCCTACAAACGCGCCGTGTGCGACATGGTGGATAGAACCAGCACCGAAATCGCACCGTGGACGCTGGTGGAGGCCAACGACAAATATTTCGCGCGCATCAAGATTCTGAAAACCTTATGCCAGCGCATCGACGCGGCGTTGAAAAAAGTGACCTTGCCCCCAAAAAACGGACTCCATAGTTGATGGTTAAATTCAGACATTGGAGATTTGGTCGCCCGCGCCTTTGCGCTGCTGGCGAATTTCTCCAACGTGCTGTCCAACGCCTTGCGCACCGACCAGCCCGGCAATGTGCGCGCCATGGTGCTGATGCATAACTCACCCGAGATGTTGTTGCCAACCGATGTTGACGGCGCATTGGCTTACCGGGAACTGGGCGGCTTTTTTGATCAGGGCCAGCGGATGTTCGTTGCGGAGTTGCTGCCCCTGGGCGTACCCTATGAATTGTCGCGCTAGCGCTTGCGCCAGGTGAATACTATGCCGTCCACCCCGGCGGTGTTGGTGCTTTGAAAATCGTCACCACGCGGCATGCGCTGCGGCGACATCACGCCACCCAATTGCACAGTTGCAAAGCCTCAACACGCTCAAATGGGCAAGACCTCCAGGCGGCTGCAAAAATCTTCCACCACCGCCAAAGAATGCGCCGATGCATCGCCACTTGCCGCGTCATCAGCTTCCTGTCTACGACGCTTAACCACCTACAATGTAGAAACTTCAACGTATATCCATACCCACCATGATGAATCTACAAATTGCCAAATGGGGTAACAGTCTTGCGGTTCGTATTCCGGCGGACTACGTTCGCCAAATGGGCGTGCAAGAGGGCGACATGTTTGAAGTTCGCCTGGGTTCTGATGGTGCGCTCAACCTGAAGCCGCCAGCACAATGGAGTCGCAAAGCCTTTGCCGCAGAAATGGTGCAAGAAACCAAACTGTTGCCAATGGGGACTTCGGTGATGGCACAACTGCGTCAAGAGGCGCGTTACTGATGTTGTACGTCGACACCAGCGTGCTGGTGGCACTCTGCACCCCGGAGGTCAAGTCTGCCGATGTGCTCAAGTGGTATGCCGCCTGCACGGGCGAACTCGCATCGGCCGCATGGTGTGTGACCGAGTTTGCCAGTGCCATGGGGCTCAAGCAACGCACCGGGCAACTGACCCAGGCACAAGCCCACAGCGCCTGGCTTCAGTTTGAACGGGTCTGTGCCAACGATTTGCAGTTGTTGCCCATCGAGACAAAAAACTTTCACAAAGCCGCCATCCTGACCATGGATGCCGCTACCGGTTTGCGTGCGGGTGAGGCGCTGCACCTGGCGTGTGCGCTGGATGCCAAGGCGCAGGGGATCGTGACTCTGGATACGGTGATGGCCAAGAACGCCAAGCGGCTCAAGCTGAAGCCTGTGGCGATTTAAATCAGGCCGCCGCCACCTTAGCCAGCAGCACCATGAGCTGAACACGCTCAGCGGTAGTCAATTGGGAAGAAATCGCCAACTCATAGGCATCCATCCGCTGTCGCATACCCAGCAGCTCGTTTTTGCCTTGCTCAGTCACCACCAATGCGTAGCTGCGCCGGTCACCCGCAATCGATTGGCGCTGAACAAACCCGAGTGACTCCAGCGTGTCAATCACCTTGACCACGCTGGCGCGGGTGATCCTCAACTCTGCCGCCAGCTCAGACTGGTTGATGCTGGAGCGTGTGCTGATGATGGACAGGGCCGATAACCGTGCCGGGGTGATGGCGTTGGGGCCAAGCATCTGGAAAAGCAACTCGTAGGTTCGCACCTGCGCACATTTGATGGCGTAGCCCAGGGAGTCTTTCAGCAAATCCATCTCGGCGAAGGGATCGTTTTCAGGGATTGAACTCCCGGACGGGCGTGGTGCCGGCTGCTTTGATTTTGTGCGTGAAGCCACGGGTTTTCCCTAGTTTGAAAAAGATGCAAGGAACTCTACCATAAGGCTAACTGTTAGCCAAACTAACAATCTACCAGGTAAACATAAACAAGGAAACCACATGAACACGCCATCGCAGACAGAAGGGCAACTCATCAACGTTCACATCGACGCAGCCATTGCCACCGTCACACTGAATCGGCCCGAGAAGCGCAACGCCTTGAGCATGCCTTTTGTGCGGCAACTGCAGGCGTGTTTTGAAGCGCTGCCCGGCTCGGTGCGGGTGGTGATTCTGAACGGGGCTGGTGCACACTTTTGTGCGGGGCTGGATTTGTCAGAACTGTCCGAGACCAATGCGGGGGAGGGCATGCAGCACTCGATGCTGTGGTACGAGGCCTTTGCCAAAGTCCAGTTCGGTCGCCTGCCGGTGATTGTGGTGATGCAAGGCGCGGTGGTGGGTGGCGGGCTGGAGCTGGCGGCCACCGCGCATGTGCGCGTGGCCGAAGACAGCGCTTATTTCGGCCTGCCCGAAGGCCAGCGCGGCATTTTTCTTGGCGGCGGTGGCTCGGTGCGGGTCACCAAACTGATTGGCTTTTCCCGCGTGACCGAAATGATGCTGACCGGCCACGTGCTTAACGCCACCGAGGCGCACGCCATCGGGCTCGTGCACTACGTGACCCCTGCCGGAGAAGGCATGCGCAAGGCGCGTGAACTGGCCGAACGCATTGCCACCAACGCCCCTTTGTCCAACTATGCCATCCTGAGTGTGCTGCCGCTGATTGCCGAGCAACCGATGTCGCACGGGTTGATGACCGAGCAACTCATTGCCGCCATCACCCAAGGCGCACCCGAAGCCAAAGAACGTGTCCACGCCTTTCTGGAAAAACGTGCGGACAAGGTTGGCCTGGCCGTCAACCCCTAAGACCACGCACAAACCCACATCCCAGGAGAACAATACCATGTCGCATTCACCCACACCGATGAACATCCACCCCATCGTCCGCCCCCGTTCCGTCGCCATCGTCGGCTTGTCGTCCAAACCCGGCTCGGCTGGCCACGTGCTGCTGGGCAATCTGCTGCGTGGCGGCTTTGAGGGCGCGGTGCATCTGGTGGGCCGCAGTGGCGGGGTGCTTGACGGGCGCACCGTGCTGACCGATGTGGCAGCCCTGCCCGAAGAGATCGACCTGGCCATTCTGATGGTGCCTTCTGACGCGGTGTTCGACACGGTCAACGCCTGCGTCGCCCGGCGTGTGCGCGGTGCGGTGTGTTTTGCTTCCGGTTTTGCCGAAATGGGTGACGAAGGCCGCGCCCAGCAGCGGGCCATCAGCGATGCGGCGCGGGCTGGCGGCATGACTTTTCTGGGGCCAAACACCCTGGGCTACTACAACTATGTGGACGGCTTTTACGTGATGATGGTGGAGCAGGTGCTGCCCCCACGCCTCGACCCGGCAGCAGGCCCGGCCGTGGCAGTGGTGGCGCAAAGCGGGGGCATTGGGGCGCACATTGCCGCGTCGCTGAAGGCACGGGGTGTGCCCCTGTCGTACATGCTGACCACGGGTAACGAGGCGCAGATTGGCCTGGCCGAGATGATCGAATTTTTTGCCAACGATCCGCACACCGGGGCCATCGTGGTGTATGCCGAACAGGTGCGCTCAGCCGCTGATTTTTTGGCCGCCGCCCGGCATGCACGTGCCCGTGGCAAAGGCGTGGTGGTGTTTCACCCCGGTCGCAGTGAGCGCTCGCAGGCGGCGGCGCAATCCCATACCGGCGCACTCGCCGGCAACCACGCTGCCATGCAATTGATGATGGCGCACGCCGGTGTGCTGATGGTGGACAGCCTGGAAGAAGTGGTTGACCTCGGACAACTGATCCTGCGCTTTGCGCAAGCCCCTACGGGTGGCTTGGGGCTGGTCACTGCATCGGGCGCGATGTGCGGCATTGTTCAAGACTATGTGGAGCCGCTCGATCTGGAACTGCCGCCACTGGCCCAGGCCCAAGCGGAGGCTTTGCGTGAACATCTGCCAGCTTATACCCCGCCGCGCAATCCGCTGGATCTGGGCACTCTGATCGCCTGGAAACCAGAAATCATCCAGTTGGGCGTGGCCGCAGTTTTGGCAGACCCAGCCGTGGGTTGTTTGTTGGCTTCCTTGCCCATGCCGGGGCCAGAGGCGGCCTTGGTCTGGTTGAAGTCGTTCCTGGCGGGGCTGGCCAACACCACCAAACCAGCCATTTTTGTCATGCACAACGAAGACGTGCCGCTTGCCCCCGCCGTGCTTGAGCTGGCGCAGCGCAGTGGGGCCATTGTGATGCGCTCACCTGAGCGGGCACTGCGCGCCCTGGCCCGCTTCACACGTTTTGGCCGCATTCAGGCCGCTGCGGCATCAGCCCCCGCCGAAGCCCATTTGCCCTTGGATAATCTGCCCAAGCTGGGCCATGGCACACAAGCCGAATGGCTGGGTAAACAGGTACTGAGCAAGCTGGGCATTAAAACCCCCGAAGGCGCCCTGGCCACCACGCCGGATGAAGCGGCACAAATCGCAGTACAAATTGGCTACCCGGTGGTCATGAAGGCACAGGCTGCCACCCTGGCGCACAAGAGCGAGGTGGGCGGCGTGTTGCTCAACATCGCGGATGAGCCTGCGCTGCGTGTGGCTTGGCAGCAGCTCTATACCAACGTGGCGCGTGCCGATGCCGCCCTGGTGTTGGATGGTGTGCTGGTGGAAGCCATGGGTGAGCGTGGTCTGGAGCTGGTGGTAGGGGCCAGCCGTGATGCCCAGTGGGGACCGATCCTGATGGTGGGCTTGGGCGGGGTTTGGGTCGAGGCCTTGGGCGACGTGCAACTGTTGCCGCCCAACTTGCCACATGCTGCCATCATCGACAAACTGCGCCGCCTCAAGGCCTGCAAACTGTTGACCGGTTTCCGTGGCGCACCTGCGGTAGACCTGGAAGCCGTGGCACAGGTGGTGTCAACCATCGGTCAGCTCATGCTGGCGCGCCCGGACATCACCGAGGTGGACGTGAACCCGCTGGTGGCCTACGCCAATGGCAAAGGCGTGATGGCGCTGGATGCGCTGCTTGTGACCCAATAGACCCAAGGATCGTATGAGCCTGCTGCCATATTTGCGATCATTACGCGCTTTGGCGGCTGTAGCACAGGCGGGCAGCAGCCAGCGTGCTGCTGCCTTGTTACATGTGGCGCAGTCTTCGGTCACGCGGGCGGTGCTGGCACTTGAAGCCCAGTTGGCCAAGCCCTTGTTTGAGCGAGTGGGGCGTGGCATGCGGCCAACTGCACAGGGCCGTCAACTGGCCTTGCGTGCCACGCGGGCCTTGCAGTTTTTGGCCGCTGCTGATCGGCACCACACACGCAGCGTTGCACTTTCCTGGCATGGCAGCCCGCTGGCGTTGGGCGTGACCGAGCGGCATCTGCAGGTGCTGCAAGCCCTGGCCGAGGCCGGTAGTGAGGGGCGTGCCGCTGGCCAGTTGGGGGTCAGCCAGCCCGCAGTGCATCAGTCGCTGCAACAGCTTGAACACATGGCCGCTGCCAGCTTGTTCATACGCACCCGCTCGGGCCTGCGCCTTGACGAGGCGGGTGAAGCCTTGCTGCTGGCTTGCCAGTTGGCGCTGGCCGAGTTGCGCCAAGCCAGTGAAGAATGGCCTGAGCCGGGGCCGGCGTTGCAAGGGCAGTTGGTGATTGGCACGCTGCCGTTTTCCACCACCATGCTGCTGGCCCCGGCGGTGGAGCTACTGCTAACGCAACAGCCCGAGGTTCGGGTGGTGGTGATTGACGGCACGTTTGACGCACTGGTGGCCCGGTTGCGCCACGCCGAGCTGGACTGCATTGTGGGTGCGCTGCGCAGCCAGCCACCAGCGGCTGAGTTGACGCAAGAAGTGCTGTTTGAAGATCGGCTCGCCGTCATGGCCCGCGCCGGGCATCCGCTGCTCACACAGCCGGGGCTGGATTGGCCCGCAGTGCGCAGTGCACAATGGGTCATGCCCATGCCCAATACCCCAGCAGAGCTGGCGTTTGCGCAAATGGTGCAGGCGGCGGGCCTGTTGCCCCCTGCGCCGCAGGTGCGCGCCAACAGTGCGCTGATGATGCAGGCCATGTTGTGCGGCAGTGACCGGCTGGCCCTGATGTCGCCCCGGCAGGTGGCGCGTGAGATGGCAGCGGGTTTGCTGGCCGAACTGCCCTTGCCGGTGCAGCACGCCAGCCGCAAGATTGGCATCCTGTGGCGCAGTGACTACCTGCCCACACCTGCTGCCGCGCAGTGGCAGAGCATTGTGCGGCAGCTTGGTGAAACGCTCAGCAGTCAGACACTGACATAGGCAGCCATAAGCAGATTGCATTGATCAACAAGTCTTTGCATTGGACGTTTCTCGCAGATGATTGCACACTGGTGCCAGTGCTGCAGCCCTTGGTGGGGCAAGCACCCATGCCTACAACACTTGGAGACCCACACATGTACAAACGCAACTTTATTCGCAGCGTGGCAGCCACCACGCTGGCCCTGAGTCTGGGCACGGCCTGGGCGCAGGCTGACAGCTTCAAGATCGGGCTGCTGCTGCCTTTGACCGGCCCTTTTGCCTCCACTGGCAAGCAACTGGAAACCGGCGCCCGCCTGTACATGGCGCAAAACGGCGACACCGTGGCGGGTAAAAAAGTGCAGTTGATCGTGAAAGACGACACCGGCGTGCCGGATGTCAGCAAACGGCTGGCGCAAGAGCTGGTTGTGAATGACAAGGTGCAGGTGCTGGCAGGCTTTGGGCTCACACCCCTGGCGATGACGGTGGCCCCGATTGCCACCCTGTCCAAAACACCGATGGTGGTGATGTCTGCAGCCACCTCGGCCATCACCGAGGCCTCGCCCTACATCGTGCGCACCAGTTTCACCGTGCCGCAGGTGGTGACCATTCTGGCGGACTGGGCAATCAAGAACGACATTCGCAAAGTGGTGAGCCTGGTGACCGACTATGCACCCGGTGTGGATTCTGAAAACTATTTTCAACAACGCTTTGTGGCCCAGGGCGGGCAGGTGATTGAAACCTTGCGTGTGCCGCTGCGCAGCCCGGACTTTGCCCCTTTTTTGCAAAAGGTGCGTGATGCCAAGCCCGATGCCCTGTTCACTTTTGTGCCTGCCGGTGTGGGTGTGTCGCTGATGAAGCAGTTTTCCGAGCGCGGCATGGACAAGGCCGGTATTCGGGTGATCGCCGAAGGCAGCGTGACCGATGACGATATTTTGGGCAGCATGGGCGAGGTGGCGCTGGGCGTGGTCACCGCTCACCATTACTCTGCGGCGCACAACTCGGCCCTGAACAAGCAGTTTGTGGAAGCCTTTGGCAAGGCCAGTGGCGGCATGCGCCCCAACTTCATGGCGGTGGGAGCCTATGACGGCATGCGCGTGATTTATGAAGCGGCCAAAGCGACCCAGGGAGCCGGTGGTGATGCCTTGTTGCAAGCCATGAAGGGCCAGTCTTTCGAGAGCCCGCGCGGCCCGCTCAGCATCGACCCCCAAACCCGCGACGTGGTGCACAACATCTATGTGCGCAAGGTTGAGAGGATCGCTGGCCAGCTCTGGAACACCGAGGTGCAGACCTTCACCGCCGTGAAAGACCCTGGCAAAGCAGCCAAATAAACCATGACTTCTTCAACGCTGGTTCTGTTGCCCGGGCTGATGTGTGATGCCGATGTCTGGGCCCCGCTTGTCCCGCATTTGCCTACAAGCCACACCCCGTGGGTGGCAGACTACGGCCTGAGCAACAGCCTCACGGCCATGGCGCAACGGGTTTTGCAACAAGCACCAGCGGAGCATTTTGCCGTCGCGGGTCACTCCATGGGCGGGCGGGTCGCGCTGGAAGTCGTCCGGCAAGCGCCCGAACGTGTGGAGCGCCTGGCCTTGCTCGACACCGGTTTTCAAGGCCTGGCAGAGGGAGAGGCTGGTGGAATAGAACGTGCTGGGCGCTACCAATTGCTGGAACTGGCCCGCACCCAGGGCATGCGGGCCATGGGCCAGCAATGGGCCCGCGGCATGGTGCACCCCAAGCAACTCGACACACCCGTGTTTGAGGCCATTTTGCAAATGATCTCCCGCCAGACCCCGGACATGTTTGCGTCGCAGATTCAGGCCTTGCTCGCCCGGCCCGATGCAAGCACGCTGCTGCCCCAAATCCATTGCCCCACCTTGCTGCTGTGCGGCAGAGAAGATGTGTGGAGCCCACTGGCGCGGCATGAGGTGATGCAGCAAGCCATTGCCGGTGCGCATTTGAAAGTGATTGAGATGTCAGGCCACATGACCACCATGGAGCAACCTCAGGCGGTCTCCAGAGCGCTTGAAGCCTGGCTTATGGATACCGATGAAAAGGCCGAAGGCTGACGGATTGGGTCAAGTCGCGTGGACCTCAAAAAGCGCAATGAGGCTCAAAACACGCGTCAAGAATGGTGTGCTGAAACGACCTGTGCTGACAAGCTGAGCATGTCACTTTATCCACGCAGGGCTTCTTGACCAGTTCGCCGCCCACTCTGCCAGTTCACTTGCAGGCATGGGCCTGGCAATGCCAAAGCCCTGTGCCAACTCGCAGCCTATGGAAAGCAACATGTCGCGGTGCGCCACCGACTCAACCCCTTCGGCTATCACCTCCCGTCCAAAAGCGCGCGCCAGTCCGATGACACCATTGACAATTGCCAAATCGCTTGGATTTTCCAGCATGTCGTGTACAAAACTCTGATCAATCTTCAATGTCCGGGCTGGTAACTGCTTCAAGTACGTCAGTGACGAGTACCCGGTGCCGAAGTCATCCAGTGCAAAGGTCACGCCAAAGGCATGACACCGGTTCATGATTTCGCCCACTTTTTTGACGTCTTGAAAAGCATGACTCTCAAGAACTTCGAGTTGAAGGTGCTGGGGATCAACACCTTTGTATGCGGCCAGAATCTGCTTTAACCGATCCACAAATGTCGTCTGCTGCAACTGCCTCGCGCCCACATTCACACTCACGGAAATGGCGAATCCGGCATTTCGCCAAACAGCCATTTGGGTCAATGCGGTCTGAATGACCCACTCCCCGATCGCAACACCAATTTGATGATCCTCGACCAAGGGCAGAAATTCTGCCGACGCGAGCAATCCGCGTTGCGGGTGCTGCCATCGAACGAGTGCCTCAGCACCAACAACATGCCCGGTTCGCATATTGACCTTGGGCTGGTAATACAACACCAGTTCCCCTGAATCAAGCGCTTGCGAGACACGCTGTATGCTCTCGCGTCGAGCCTGCATCGCGGAGTCCTGTGCCACATCAAACAAGTGGTAGCGATGTTTGCCCGCCTGCTTGGCGCAATACATTGCCTGATCAGCGTGACGCATCAGCAGGTCGGCTTCGGAATCGTCCTGTGGGTACAGGGTCACACCCATGCTGGCGGAAACCCGCAATTCATTGGTGCCAACCGTTACCGGTTCCGAGGCGGCGACCAACATGCGCGCGAGCACAGGCTCGCACTCTCGAGAATTCTCAAGGTCGGCCAATATGGCGACAAATTCGTCGCCACCTATGCGTGCCAGCGTGTCACCTTCACGCAAGGCGGACTTGATACGTTGTGAAATTTCGATCAACAAGGTGTCGCCTGCCGGATGACCGAAGGCGTCATTCACACTCTTAAATCCGTCCAGGTCCAGATAGACCACCGCCAGACAATGACGCCTGCGCTGACTTTGAATCATCGCCTGTTGGAGCCGGTCGGCCAACAAAACCCTGTTGGGCAACTGCGTCAACGCGTCGTAGTGTGCAATACGCTCAAGTTCCCGTTCATGCGCCTTCATTGGCGAAATGTCACTGAAGAGCGCAACATAGTTTTGTATGACGCCCTGAGCATCCTTCACCGCACTGACCGTCTGCATTTCAGCATAGACTTCCCCGCTTTTACGCCGGTTCCATACTTCCCCGTACCAATGACCTTTTTCCTGCAAGTTCTTCCACATGGCGACGTAAAACTCGTTCGCCTGCCGCCCTGAGTTGAGGATACGCGGGTTTTTTCCAAGGACCTCGCTACGTTCGTAGCCAGTGATTGTGCTGAAGGTTTCATTGACCGCCAAAATGGTCCCTTTCGCGTCGGTGATCATGATCCCCTCGCGCGCATAAGTAAACACGTTGGCTGCCAACTGCAGACTGCTAAAAATGCGTCTTTGTTCCGTGATGTCCTCAAATATCCAGATGCTGCCCACCGCAGGATTGTCCGGATCGACCACTTTCCCGGACACCCGCATCCAGACGTCACGGCCATCTTTGTGCCGCATGGGTTGCTCAACAATGTACCGATCACCCGTGGCCATGGCTTGACGGTATTGCTCCCCCAATGCGTCAAAAGACGCCTGTGAGGGATAAAAATCCCTGGTATTTTGACCTACCATTTCCTCCAGCGCGTAACCAAACAACTCACCCATGCGCAGATTGGCCCATACGATTCGCCGATCGCGAACAAACGAAATCCCGACGCTGGAGTTATCCAGAATGGTGTTGAGATCCCGGACATGGTCATGGATGGTTTGCTCCAAAATTTTTCGCTCGCTGACATCCCTTATGAACCCGTGCCACAAGACGCTGCCGTCCGGGAGCTTCATGGGGTTGGCCTGGCCCGACACCCACCGTATCTCACCCTTGCCCGTGGTGACGCGATACTCCTGCTGCCACATGGTCAAGTCTTGCGCTGACTTCGCGATGGAGTTGCGCAACCTCACGAGGTCGTCTGCATGGACCAGCCGGAACAAGGCAGTGGCGTCGCTTTGCACCTGATCGGGGCGCAGACCAAATAACGCGTTGGCGCCTTCGCTGGCATAGGGCACGCACTCGGTGCCGTCAGGATAGATTTGATATTGGTAAATCACACCAGGAATATGCCGGGAGAGGTGATCCAGTAAATCGTGACTGGCTTGCAAATGCACTTGGGCTTCTAGCAATTTTTCTTCGGCGAGGTGACGTGCGCTCACGTCTATCTTCACGGCAAAGTAGTGCGTCGTCCGTCCGGAAATGTCGCGCAAAGGCGCAATAAAGCTCTCCTCCCAAAATAAGTTACCGTCCTTGCGCTTGTTGATCAGGACGCCGTGCCAGGAACAGCCATGCACCAACTGATGCCACATGTCCCGGTAAGTTGGCACCTCCGTTATTCCAGACTGCAAACGCCGTGGGTTCTGTCCGATCACTTCGTCCCGCTCGTAACCCGTGTTGTGACTGAATGCACTGTTCACATAGACAATATTGGCGTCCAGATCGGTAATGACAATCGGCACGGGGGACTGTTCAATCACCAAATTCATCCGGTACAAGTCTGAAATCAGCCTGCGGTTGACGCGCTCGGCGCGCCGCAGGTTGGTGATGAACAGGCTTGCGGCAAGAATGATCAGCGAGGCGAGTCCCAGACTGTAGAGCGCATTGCCTTTCCACCGCTCGATAACAACATCGTTGGCGGTAATCTGCACAATACGCAGCGGGTAATTGCGCAACTGCTGAATAACAATGAGTTTGTCGCCAACTTCGCTGATTTTCGAGCCATGTCCTCCAAATTCAACGTCAAGTTTCTTCACAGACTGGAGCGCGTTGACCAGTTGATTTGTATTGTCCTGCTGGCTCAAGTTCAGCATCAAGGTGTCGTCGGGTCCGACCAGGTAGCTCGCATCGACATCGGAAAGAAGATTTTGCGATGTCTGGCTCAGAAAATACTCTCCGGCCATGGTGGCGTACACCGTCCCCAGAACCGCGCCGTCGGACCTGCGTACGGTGCGATAGAAAGCAATGCTGTCGCCATCTTTTCCGAAACCAGTGGATCGACCATGGGCAATTTCGTCCTGGGCCCACTCGGGAAGAAGTTCACTATTCAGGCGGGACATTCCGGCTCGCTCCGACAGCGCATGGTTGATGTCGTAAGCGCGTAGGTCGGTTAAGGACGGGGAGCGCAACTGTGTGCGGCGCAAGTCAAGGGCAATGCCGACTTTGCCCGCGTTGTATTCAATGCGATAGGCCACCCCATTGAGCGTCTGTTCAGCAGATTCAAAAGAGTTCTCAAGCAATGAACTCAGCGACAGGCTTTGCAACATCAGCTCGCTTCGGACCTGGCTGCGAACGTTATTCAGGCTGTCATGTTCTTTCCACACCAGTGCGCTGATGGCTGCAATGGTCAAAGCAATCAAAAAGACGATCACACTGGTGTGCGAGGCCTCTTGACTGGTCGATGCGATGGAACCAGACGCGGTATTGTTCATTGACTTCTGGCGAGCAACCTTTCCGACTCTTGCAACAGCGCATTGGGAATGCCGATTTTTGTCGCCAACGTGTTTTGATCTTTCATCGCTTGGGAACGCCACGCTTTGATCGCTAGCGGTGAGAGCTCCGTCACCGCAACGCCGTGCGCAATCAGTGATAACTTGGCGATTTTCTGGGCCTCTCCTGCACGAACCCTGGCATCATCAACCACCGACTCCCAGCTCTCACGAACAGCTTGCCTCAAGTCTGGCGCAAGACTGTCCCAGTAACTCTGCGAAACGACGGGAATGTATTGCGCAAAGTAGGCCTGATTTTCCGTGACGTGTTTCACGCCGATAGTCCAGAGTTTTGCACTGGCGATCGTTTCATAAGTGGTCAGCAGACCATCAAGCCGACCCTGCTGAAAAACGTTGGGAAAATCCGGCCAGGCAACGATGGTTGGGATGGCGCCAACGGCGCTGAGATGGGCCGCAACGGCGCTGCCACCCGCTATGCGGATGCGCAAGCCCGCCATGTCCTCAAACCCGCCAATCGACTTGGTGCTGGTGAACACGTGCGCATAACCCAGGTCAATCCAGCGTCCCGGGATCACCACGTTGAGCGACTTTGCCAGGTGATCCGAAATCTCCTGCCCCACCTTGCCGTCCCGGAAGCTGTGGTGCTCGGCAGCACTTCGACCCATGAACATTGGCAGCGTCAGCAAACTGGCCCACGGATCGTAGCGGTCTAGCTGCCAGTTACCCGGAACGGCCATCTCCACCTTACCTTCGTTGACAGCGCGGATCACATCCTGGTCACGAAACAGCTGCGCGCTATGACGAAACTCGACTTCAAGACGGCCCTTGGTTCTGCGCGCCAATTCATCCGAAAAACGCTGAACGACCTTTGTCTGGAAGTGTGCTGGCGTGTTTTCTGTGGAAATGCGGAATGTCAGGGGTGTTGGCGTGGCAGCATGCGCGTGTGACAGCGACAACGCCACACAGCCTGTGAAGACCGCTTGACGACACAGCGCCAGCCAAAAGCGCAGTCCACGATTTCTGCAACACATGGTGTCAAATTGCCAAATAGTCACATCAAAGCCCAAAATGAAATACATCTGTTGGATGGGTCACGAACGGCAAAGTTAATAGGGATCATATTACCCAATACACCCCCCAGAGCAACTTGATTCGTATCAATTGAAGGACAAGTTGAAAAACCGGGTCTCGTCCGGGAACGCAATCAGCCTAGGCGGCAGCCTTCTTTCATTGTCCAGGGTGTCGCTTGGGACTCATGAGAGTTAGTCAACGTAAGGGGTGAGCATTTTGGGTAGACCTAGGTCAGGAACCGCTGCTGACCGGCTGTTCATTGGTCCCACAGCGAGCATCGAGAACCAAAACTATCACCAGCAGAGATTGGGGCAGTGGCCCGCGCCGATTTCTGGGCCTTTGACAGTATGAGGCGCGGGTCACTGCCCCAATCTCTGCTAGCGTTACGGTGAAGCTGATGAGGGTATTTCGGGGATTCTGCCACCGTTAGCGGTATCAAATTGCTACTTATTGAATAGCTTGTAGCGCACATTCCATAAACGCTACAAGCCAATTTCATACACAAATCAAGCTGTGACCCCACCCGCAGCACGCAACCCCAGCCTCACTGCCCCAACAACCCCGCCAGATCAAAGCCTAAATCCCCCGCCTGCGCCACGGTCGGTGACACGCCCGCATCCAGCAGCTTGCGGGCCAGTAGGTGGTCTTTGCTGGCGTTGACGCTGTCCACAGCCAGCAGTTGCTCGCCTTTGAAGTGGTAAACGCTGAATGAGCCAGCCGCCATGTCGCCGCGCACCGCCCATTGGTCAGCCCCCATCGACAGGCCAGCCATTTGCAGCTTTTTGTCGTACTGGTCGCTCCAGAACCAGGGCGTGGCGGTGAAGGGTTTGTCGATGCCCAGCAGGGCAGCGGCGGCGGACTTGCCTTGCTCGGTGGCGTTTTGTACCGACTCCAGGCGCAGTAAGCTGCCGTCAGTCAGGCGGCGGGCGGTGCAGTCGCCTGCGGCCACAATGACCGGGTCGCTGGTGCGGCCACAGGCATCGACCACAATGCCGCGCTCACATGCCAGGCCCGCGGCTTGTGCCAGTTGGTCGTTGGCGGCCACGCCAATACCCACCACCACCAGGCCTGCCGGGTACACCTGGCCATCTGCCATGCGCACGCCGGTGACGGTGTTTTGCGCGTCGGTTTCAATGGCCGCAATGCGTGCATCCATCACCAATGCGGCACCGTGGCAGCGGTGTAAATTGGCATACCAGTCCGACAGCACCGGGGCCAGCACGCGGCCCAGCAGGCGCGGGGCTGCTTCCAGCACGGTGACGCTCAGGCCTTTTTTGCGTGCGGTGGCGGCCACCTCCAGCCCAATGAAACCACCGCCGATGACGATCACGGGCAACTGTTTTTCAATACACACCGCCATGCGCTCTGCAATGGCGCTGGCCTCAATCCGCGAGCGCAGTGCAAACACCCCTTGGGCATCACCACCGGGCAGCGGCAGACTGCGCGGCGTGGCGCCGGTGGCCAGTACCAGGCCGGTGTAGGGCAGGGTGCTGCCATCGCTCAATGTGACCAGTTTGGCGGCGCGGTCTATGGCGCTGACGCTGACGTTGGTGCGTAACTCGATGGCTTTGCGTGCCAGTACCTCGGGTGCACGCATGACGAGTTGGGCGCTGTCCATCTCACCGGCCAGCCAGGCTTTGGACAGCGGCGGGCGGTGGTAGGGGCCGTAGGCCTCGTTGCCCAGCAGGGTGATGCTGCCCGCAAACCCGCCAGCGCGTAAGGCCTCGGCGGTTTGCACGCCAGCCTGGCCCGCTCCGATGATGATGATCGAACCGCTCATGGCTTATTCCTGAGTGGCTGGCAGATGCACCAGCAAGCCTTCCAGTGCGGCGCTGGCCTTGATTTGGCAGGCCAGGCGGCTGTTGGGGCGGCGCTCGGCGGCCACGTTGTCTAGCATGCCGAGTTCGCCCTCAGAGGCGGGGGACAGGTCGCCCAGGCGGGATTCGTCCACATAGCAGTGACAGGTGGCGCAGGCGCAAGAGCCGCCGCATTCGCCCAGAATGCCGTCGACGCCATTGGCGGTGGCCCCTTGCATCAGGCTCCAGCCGTCGGCCAGATTGACGGTGGTGGATTGCCCGGATGCTTCAACGAAAGTGATGTTGGCCATTTTTTTGTCTCCAGAAATAGAAATGCGCCGCCCGATCTCGGCGGCGCTGTAGGGGGTTAGCGGCGGATTGTCAAACAGCCAATTCGAGTACCAGCGGGCTGCGGAAGGTGCTCGACGGCATCCACGGCAACTGATCCGCCACGCGGTGGTATTCGGGCACCACTTTGTGGAACTCGTCAAACGCAATCTTCACCGCCAGTCGTGCAATCGCCGTGCCCAGGCAGGCGTGGACACCACCACCAAAACCCAGGTGGCCGCGTGGTTTGCGGCTGATGTCATACACGTCAGGGTTGGGGTACTGGCGCTCGTCGCGATTGCCCGAACCATAGGCCAGGCAGACAAAGTCGCCGGTCTTCATGGTTTGGCCGTGAATCGTCACGTCTTTCATCAAACGGCGGCGAAAGCGCTGGGCCGAGGTGTTGAAACGCAGGCTTTCTTCAATCGCATCGGGCAACAACTCGGGGTTGGCGACCACGGCTTTGCGCGCTTCGTCGAAGGTGGCCAGGTTGTAGGCCGCCATCATCATGAAGCCGCCCATGGATTCAACCCCGGCCATGATCAGCGTGGTGGTGGTCAGCAGCACCTCGCGGTCATCCAGGCGGTCGCCGTCGATTTCGGCCAGGGCAAAGTTGCTGATCAAGTCGTTGCGCGGCTCGGCCTTGCGCATGGCAATCACCTTGCTGGCGTACTCCTGCATCCAGTTGTAGGCGGCGATGTGCTCGGGGCCTTTGGCGCGGGTGCGGGCATCACTTTGCACCATCAGCACGGCGTTGTCGCGCACGGTTTGCTCGTCCACAATAGCCTCTTCCCCCATGGGCAGGCCCAGGGCGGCCATCAGCACCTTCACGGTGAACTGCGACGAGGTTTCCTTGAAGTCAAACTGCTTGACACCTTTGAGCTGGCCAAACACCTGTTGCGCAATGGCGCGGATGGGTTCTTCCAGCGCCAGCAGGTTGCGCTTCATGAAGGCGTGCTGGATCAGGGCGCGCATGCGGTCGTGCTTCGGTGGGTCTGAGCTGCCCAGAGTGGCTCCGGCGCGGCCGGGCAGCTCGGTCATCAGATTGCCGCTGGCTGACGAGTAGGTTTCCCAGTCGTTGAGGGCGGTCACGATGTCGGTGTAGCGCGTCAGCACCCACATCTGGGCCTCGGGGCTCCAGAAGCAGGGCGCTTCATCGCGCAGGTGTTTGTAGTACGGGAACGGATCCGCGTCTACCGCAGGTGAGTACGGGTCGAAACTGAACATGCTGTCTCCTGTGTGTTGTTCGAGCCTCAACTTTAGGCCTGATGGCGTGCTTTCGCACTGCAAAAAGATGTATGCATGCTGGTACTTTTCGTTCAAAATGAAACCATGACCCGATCTGACAAAAAACCTGCCCCGAAGCGCAAGGCGCAAGTGATTCCGAGCTTTGCCCTGTATGGCGAGAGCGTCACCTCAGCGCAAGACCTGTTGCACATTGAAGAGGTGCAGTCGCGCAGCCAGCTTTACCAATGGGAGATTGAGCCCCATGTGCACCACGGCCTGTACCAGGTGCTGTGGCTGCAGCAGGGCACGGCCCATGTGCTGCTGGATGAGCGGCGTGAAGCGGTGCAGGGGCCCACCGCCATTGTGGTGCCGCCGGGCGTGGTGCATGGCTTTCGCTTTGCGCCCGCCACCGATGGCATGGTGCTGACGCTGAGTGCCAGGTTTCTGGAGGCTGGCGAGTTTCAGGCTGTGGGGGAGGCGTTTCGTGCGCTGTTTGCAGCCCCGGGGCTGCTGCCGTTTGAGCCCACGCAGGTGACGGCGGTGCGGCTCAATGCGCTGTTTCGGGAGCTGCTGGCCGAGTTTTTGCTGCCCGGCTCAGACGGCTCGCCGGTACCGGTGTGGCTGGCCCGCTCACTGGTGTGGCGGCTGGCCCAGGCCAGTGCCCGTGGGCAGCAGGCGCAGGACAAACGGGCTTATGGGCATCAGGCACTTTTCACACGTTTTCTGCTGCTGGTGGAACAGCACTTTCTGGAGCACTGGCCGCTGGAGCGCTACGCCTCACGCCTGGGCCTGTCCACGCCACGGCTGAACCGCCTGGTGCGTGAGCAGCGCGGTGTCAGTGCGCTGGAGCTGGTGCATGAGCGCCTGACACGCGAGGCCTGCCGCCGGTTGATCTACATTGCCGCGCCAGCGGCACGGCTGGCTGCCGAGCTTGGGTTTGAAGACCCGGCGTATTTTTCGCGCTTCTTCAAGCGCCGCATGGGCGTGAGCCCGCAGAGCTACCGGGCGGCGCATGGCGGACAGGATTGAGGGGGATGGTTCAGTGATCAACTTGCAATCGCGTACGCCTTACATTAAAGTAAGGGACAAGGAGTTCCCTATGACAACCGCAATACTGACATCCAAAGGGCAGATCACCATTCCCGCCGAGGTCCGAAATGAACTCAAGGTGGATGCGGGGGATCGCGTTGAGTTCGTGCAGATTGCCGCTGGGCGCTACGAGTTCGTGGCGGTCACCAGCGAGGTGACGGCATTAAAGGGCATGTTTGGCAAACCCAAAACGACCGTTTCCATTGAATCCATGAATGCAGCCATCGCGCGGCGTGGAGCGGCAGCCCAATGATTGGCCTGGATACGAATGTCCTGGTGCGCTACATCATGCAGGACGACCCCAGGAACTCTCCCAAGGCAAACCAGTTGATCGAGTCTTTGGACGCTGACAACCCCGGCTACATCACGATGGTCTCGGTCATCGAGTTGTACTGGGTGCTGACTTCCTGCTACGAGCTGAGCGGGCAGCAAGCAGCCCAGGCGCTGGAGGCCATTTTGCGTACCAAACAATTCTTGGTGGAGCGGGCCGATCAGGTGATGCGTGCGCTGCGCGTCTTTGGCGACGGCACGGCTGATTTTGCCGACTGCTTGATCGAGCGTTCCGCAGCGGGCGCTGGGTGTAGCCAAACCATGACGTTTGATGTCGGCGCATCCAGGCACGCGGGTATGACGCTGATTACCTGAAAGGTTTTCAGCGTGATGGGTCAGGGCTCGTCACCTTGAACGATATCTGGCTCAAGCCCTCGCGTAACCATTGATGCGCAGCATCGTTTTGATAGCGTCGGTGCCAGATCATGTACATCGGCATCTTCGGGCAGGCCAGCGGCACGGGTGCGCTGGTCAGGTCTTTGAACAGGTGCTGCTGCAATAAGCCGGGGGCGGTGGCCAGCAGCTGGCTGCCGCGCATGAAGGCGGGCAGGGCCGCCATGCCGGGCACCATGACCCTGAATTGGCGTTGCACGCCACGCCCGACCAGCCACTGGTCCAGGTCGAGGGCACGTTTGGGCTCGTACACCACGGTGATGTGCTCAGCCGCCAGGTAGTCGGCCAGGGTTAGCGGCGCGTCCCGCTGGCTGGGGTCATAGAACACGCGGTAGCTGTCTTCAAACAGGCGCTTTTGCATCACGTCGCCGCCATCGGGCGGGCGCGGGCTGATGACCAACTGGCAGTGCTCCTGGCGCAGCATCTCCAGGCTGGGGATGTTGGACGGGATCACCCGCAAGGTCACGCCCGGTGCTTGCAGGCGCAGCTGCGCCATGAGGGGTGGCAGCAACACGTCACGCTGAAAGTCGTTGGCGGCAATGGTGAAGGTGCAGCGCCAGCGCGCCGGGTCAAACGCGCTGGACATGGCAAAACCTTCCATGGCTGCCAACAGTTCGCGTGCCTTGCCAGCCAGTTGCTCCGCATGGGCAGTGGCCACAATGCCCCGGCCGGATTTGACAAACAGCGCGTCGCCGGTGATGGCGCGCAGTTTGTCCAGCAAATGGCTCACCGCTGATTGCGTCACGCCTAGGCGTTGCGCCGCTCCGGTGATGGAGCCGACCTCCACCACCGCTACCAGAAGCTGCAGCAGGTGGCCGTCAAGGTCGGCGTAGTTGAATTTGGTCATGAGTGTATTGATCGAATTGGCTCATATATTTCATCATGATTCATCTGTTTATTTTATTTAATATTTGTCAAATACTTCACCCTGTCAGTCCTATCAATAAGTCAAAACAGGAGATTCACAGTGGCTTCACGCACCCCTTTACCGCAAATTCCGGGCACCAACCCGTTTGATGGCGAATACGCCAAAAGAGGCTATGCGCTCAACAAAATGTGCTTTTCGTTCAATTCCGCCGAGAACCGTGCCGAGTTCCTCCAGGATGAAGAAGCCTACATGCGCAAATACGGTTTGACCGAACCACAGGCCGCCGCCATCCGTGCCAAAAACGTGTTGCAACTGCTCGATGCCGGGGGTAATGCCTATTACCTGGCCAAGTTTGCCGGTATTTTTGGGCTGGACATGCAAGACATCGGTGCACAACAAACCGGCATGACCAAAGACGAATTCAAGGCCAAGCTCGTGGCCGCAGGCAAATAACTTCTGAAACCTTGCGAGACAGACCGCTGCGGCAAAGCCGCAAGCTCTGTCCTCAACACTTTGAAAGACCAACATGGCAAAAATCATCGGTGGCCTCGGCACCTCCCACATTCCCGCCATCGGCGGCGCAATCCACAAAGGTTTGCAGCAAGACCCGTACTGGAAGCCCTTTTTTGACGGTTTTCCTCCCATCCACGAGTGGCTCAAAGCGCAAAAGCCCGACGTGATGGTGATCTTTTACAACGACCACGGTCTGAACTTCTTCCTGGACAAAATGCCCACCTTCGCGGTCGGTGCAGCGCCTCAATACGTCAACTCCGACGAAGGCTGGGGTATTCCGTCACTGGAGCCGCTCAGGGGCGAGGTGGATTTGTCCTGGCAAATCATCAACCACCTGGTGGACAAGGAATTTGATGTCACCACCTGTCAAGAGCTGTTGGTGGATCATGCGTGTTCCTTGCCTTTGAAGCTCTTCTACCCAGAAGGCAATTATCCCGTGACCGTGGTGCCGGTGTGCATCAACACCGTGCAGTTCCCACTGCCCAAAGCCCACCGCGTGTACGCCTTTGGCCGCGCCGTGGGCGAAGCCGTGGCGGCCTGGGACAGCAGCAAGAAAGTGGCCTTCATTGCCTCCGGTGGCCTGAGCCATCAGCTTGAAGGCACACGTGCCGGCTTTATCAACAAAGACTTTGACCTGAAGTTCATGGAAAGCCTGCTGAGCAACCCCGAGTGGGCCACCCAGTTCAGCATTCACGAGCTGGTGGAAAAAACCGGCACGCAGGGCATCGAGCTGCTGGCCTGGTTGGCCATGCGTGCGGCCTTGACGGTGGGTGATCAGCCGGGGGTACGCAAGGTGCACAGCAACTACCACATCCCGATTTCGAATACGGCCACGGGTTTGCTGGCGCTTGAAAAGGTGAGCTGAAACAGCTGCGCCCCGGACAACGCGCAATTCTGTTCAATACAAATCGGAGGTGGCCTGCCAGACTCTTGCTTCATTCATACCTTTTGAACAGGAGTCCCACCTTGATTTCTTCTTTACTTGCCATGAGTACATTTGCGCTGGTTGGTGCCATCACCCCAGGGCCGGTCAACGTACTGGCCTTAAGTCATGGGACAACCCAAGCGTCAGGTCAGTCCATGGCCTTTGTACTGGGGGCAAGTGTGACCTACGCAGGGGTTGTTGTGTTGATGGGTACGAGTGCCCAGCATTTCCTCATTGGCAATCCCATTCTGGTCAGCGCCACGCAATGGCTGGGTAGCCTCTACTTGCTGTTCCTGGCCTGGAAGATTGCCAGCGCACCCCTATCGACATTCAAACCCGCATCGGGAGAATCACCGACACGCCACTGGCAAGTATTTTGCAGCGGTCTGTCGGTGCAGGTGCTGAATCCGAAAGCCTGGCTGGTTGCGTTGTCGGGTGTGGGTCTGTTTGTTTTGCCGCAAGCGGATGTTCGCGCTCATCTGTGGCTTTTCTGCGGTGTGTCGTTGGTGGCCTGCCTTATCGGTGTTGGCACTTGGGCCATCATGGGCCGGGCGTTGGCGCGTTGGCTTGAATCACCGGTGCGGCAGCGCTATTTCAATCTGGCACTGGCTGGCACGCTCGCTCTCTCGGTCGTCGGTATGATCCTCACAAACTCGCCCTGACCCCCATGCCGTTGCCCAGCACCCATCACGTCTACCGACACCCGGCAACGCCGTGGGCCGAGTTGCGGGTGAGTGTCCGTTCATCCAGCTGCTACCGCAAGCACACGCATGCCGAATATTCAATTGGCATCGTCGATGAAGGTGAAGCCGTGTTTCATCATCCCAGTGGGCCGCAGAAGGTTCAAGCGGGTTCCGTCGTGTTGATTGAACCCAACATCATCCATGCCTGCAACCCCAGCCAGCAGCAAGTGTGGTCTTACCGCATGCTCTTTGTGGAAGCGAACTGGTTGCACGCCCAAGTCGCTACGCAGCAAAACCGTGTCGAACCTGTCACAGCCTTGCACTTTGCCTCTCGCACCCTCCATGACCCGGCCACTTCCCGGTGGGTGGACCAACTCTGCCAACCCTCGGTGACCGAGGCGGATGCGGTGCAGCAGACGCAGCAACTTGCCCAATGGCTGGCCAGCATCCTTCAGCCCGGTGCCGCGAGTGATCAGCCGCAATTTCCGGTGTCTTTGGAGCCCGCCTTGCAGCGTGTGCATGGCGGCCTGGACATGAGCGTGACCGTGGGTGAGCTTGCGAGACACTGCGGTATGAGTCCCTCGCAATTCACGCGCCGCTTCAAGGGTGCAATGGGCCTGGCCCCGGCGCAATACCTGCAGAACCTGCGTGTCAATGGTGCACGGCGCTTGATTGCCGGTGGCGCTTTGCTGGCCGAGGCCGCGCACGCCATGGGCTTTGCCGATCAGGCCCACATGCAGCGCGCGTTCAAGCAGCGCCACGCCATGACACCGGGCGGCTATGCACCGCGCAGGACGGCATCGGGCTGAATCAGTGGCAGCTCCCAGGCCAGCAGCAGGTGCTGCAACTGGCGCACAGTGGCCTCACCCATGGTGTGCTCGCGATCCAACTGGGCAATCAGCTCGGCCGTTTCAGGTGCTCGTTCTGCCACTTTCGGGAACATGGAAAGCCTGCTGATCACATCACACTTACCAGCCCAGCAGATCAGGCTGGAACAGCCGTGCGTTGTTGTTTCCAGCGTTCTTGGCAACGTACATCGCGGTATCGGCATTCTTGGTCAGCGTGCGCTCGTCGCTGCCATGCTGGGGATAGACGGCAACCCCAATACTGGCGGAGATGCCAATGTGGTGGTCGGCCAGTACGAAGGGTTGACTGAGGGCGTTGCGTATTTTTTCTGCAACCCGCATGGCATCCGGCTCGGCTTCTAACGTGGGCAGCAACACCACGAACTCGTCACCGCCCAAGCGCGAAACGGTGTCCGACTCGCGCACGCAAGCTTGCAGGCGTTTGCCAACTTCGATGAGCAGCAAGTCTCCCACCGCATGGCCCAGCGTATCGTTGACCGGCTTGAACTTGTCGAGATCCAGGAGCAGCAGAGCCATGTGCGCATCACTTCGCTTGGCCGTGGCAAGGGCCTGTTGCAGCCGGTCTGAAAACAAGGTTCGGTTGGGCAGTCCGGTGAGCGCGTCGTAATGGGCCAGGTGCTGCAATTGCTCTTCGGCCTGTTTCTCCTTGGTGAGGTCGTTATAGATGGCGGCAATCTCGCCATTGGGGAGCTTGTAGACGTAGTTCTCGCGCCATCCTGTGATGCGGTCGTCCTGATAAAAAGAAACTGGAAAATGCTCTGCCACCCCGCTCGTCCAGACGCGCCGGAACACATCCAGCAGGCCGATGGTGGTGATTCCAGGGAAGACGGTCACCACATTTTTGCCAATCAAATCTTCGCGCTGTACTTGGTCGATGTGTTCCGCCGCACGGTTGAAGTCGCTGATAAAAAAATCCTGTCCGTCTGGGGATACGTGGTACACCGCCACGCCACTGCTCAGGTTCTCGAACAGGTCTTTCAGGCGGGATTCGTTTTCGCTCAGCAGCTCTTGCGTGCGTTTGCGTTCCGTGATGTCGCGGATCACGCTGAGCAAGACCTTGCGGCCTCCCGACTCGATCACACGGGCACTGACCTCGACCGGCATGGTGGTTCCATTCTTGCAGCGATGCGCCGATTCGAAGAAACCTTGCCCGATTTCCGTGAGGGCCTTCATCCGCTGTGCATACTGGGTGTTTTGCTCGGGTGTGTTGAGTTCGTGCAGGTTCATGGCCATCATCTCGTCCTGCGTGTAGCCGCGCGATTTCCATGCGGCTTCATTCAGGTAGATGAAATGGCCGTCAAGATCGAGCAGGAAGACGGTGTCGGAGACGTTGCTCAGAATCTGTGCGCTGAGCTTCAACTCATCTTCGGTGCGCTTGCGATCAGTGATGTCGTGTGAGAAACAGTAGATCCTGCCGCCATGCAGCGGACTGTAATTGGCGCTGATCTCCATATCCAGAATGCGACCATCCTTGCGCCGCTGGCGGGTCTCGAACCGGTCACCACCCGTGTCGAGCACCCTGCTGATATGGCGTGCCGTTGCCTTTGGCGTTTCCATGGCCTCGATACCGGTCACGTTCATTTTTAGCAACTCTTCCCGGCTGTAACCCATCAATACGCAATAGGCATCGTTCACCTCCTGGAAGCGTCCACGCAGATCGGTGATCCAGAAGCCGTCCAGGGAGGCGCGGATCATGATTTTGAATTGCTCCTCCTCGTTTTGCCGCAACGTCTCCTCAATTTCCAGGCGCTCACGGTTGTGGGTGACCAGGGGTTTGAACAGGAAAAAATAGAACACCGGGGAGATCAGGGCTACCAGCAAGGTGGCATCCAAAAATGCGTTCATCCAGAAAGTTTGCTGCGGAAGATAGTGCAGCAGCATCATCAAGAACGCCTCGGCGATGAACACCGTCAATGCAATGGTGACGAAAATCCGTACGGGTTGTTTGGAGACAAATGACTCTGCGGAAATGGCGTCATTCGTTTTCTGTCGCTCGTGCATTTTCATCGTGTGTAGGGTGCGGGCATTGCTGGTTGAAGGGTGTCGCTTGGCAGATAAATGCCACCCAAGCCTGGATGCTACTGCAATTGAATTCTATTGAATGTGCTGTTGGCCCTTCCACAAGTACACCCGATGACTCACGGTGTCATGCGATACAGCATTGACAGGCCCTGCTGGCAGATGCGCATCCACCGTTGCGAGTTGGATATTCAGGGTTCTGCCTGCTGACCAACCCCAAGTGGGCCTGCAAGGTTTACCGCAATTTTCACATCCCGATTTCCAACCTCAATGGCTGGTCAACATGCTTCGGTCCGGTGCACCGTGAGAGTCGCCGCAATCCCCGTGTTTTTGGAACCAGCCTTCTAGGCAGCGCATCGGGCAGATTCAATAGCACCCAATACCCTGCATACTTGTGGGCAAGCCCTTAGTCCTCGCCCAAGCCAATCGGTGCCGGGGCGTGGTTCACGATTCGGGTGAACAACTGCTCGTACATCGGATCACACGGGTATTTGCCGGTGAGCGGGTCGCAGTTGGTCTCGAATGCGGCATCAATGGTTTGCCAGTCTTCGGCACTGAGTACCTTCAGTGCGGCAGGCAGAATCACGGTTTCTTCCAGCCGCATGTGCTCCAGGTAGAAGCCCAGGAAGCGTTTGGTGGCTACCGCAAAGGCATCGCGGCGCGACTCACCCAGCAGCTCCCAGGCCAGCAGCAGGTGCTGCAACTGGCGCACATTGGCCTCACCCATGGCGTGTTCCCGATCCAGCTGGGCAATCAGCTCGGCGGTTTCAGGTGCTCGTTCTGCCACTTTCGGGAACAGCAACTCGGTTTCCTTGGGGTGGTGCAGGCGCTCGGGATACTCGTCAATGTAGAACAGCATGGCGCGCAACACGTCAAAGTAATTTTGCGGATGGGCACCGGGGCCGCGATCCACCATCATGCCCAGTGAGCGCAGCATGGCCGCCAGGGCGGTGTGTTCGTCGCGAATGATGTGAATGCTGGAGGGTTCCATGGTGGGGTCTTTGCAGAAGGTTGTGGTTCAAATATTAAACATGTTTTAAGCCTCTAGCGCATGTAAAACATTCGTAAAAAGCTATCATAAGCATAGCAATTTGGATTAACGCGCCACGCCGAGCAGTTTGTCCAGTACGGCAGGTTGCTCCTGCAGGCTACGGGCCGTGCCGGTGTGCACCACGGTGCCGTGGTCGAGCACGGCAGCGGTGTCAGAGATGGCCAGAATCGCCTGCGGGTGCTGCTCGACGATGATGGCCGACAAGCCCTCGTCGCGGGTGATGCGCCGAATGGCACGCAGCAGCTCTTGCACAATGATTGGGGCCAGGCCTTCGCAGGGTTCGTCCAGCAGCAGCAGCGTGGGGTTGAGCACCAAGGCGCGGCCCAGCGCCAGCATTTGCTGCTCGCCGCCCGAGAGTTGTGTGCCCAGGTTGCTCTTGCGTTCGGCCAGCCGGGGAAACAGCTCGTACACCCGCTCGGGTGTCCAGGGGCGCGAGGCGCGACCAGCGCGGGCCGGGCGGGCCACCGCCGTCAGGTTCTCATGCACCGTGAGCGATTTGAAAATGTTGCGCTCTTGCGGCACCCAGCCAATGCCCGCCGCCGCACGTTCGTGTGAAGGCAGTTTGTGCAATATGACCGACGTTGCGCCAACCCCCAGGTTGATGCTGCCGCCGTGCTGGCGCGTGGCCCCGGCCAGGGTGTTGATCAGCGTGGTTTTGCCGGTGCCGTTGCGCCCGAGCAGGGCCAGCGTTTGGCCTTCGGCCAGGGACAGCGACACACCGTGCAAGACCACGGCCTCGCCGTAACCGGCGCTCAAATTGTCGACTTTGAGCAGCTCACCCATGGTGTGTGCCTCCTGCACCAGCGTTCATGGTGTTCATGCCTTCGTTGATTTCATCGCCGTGCCCCAGGTACACGGCCTTGACCTGCGGGTCGTTGGCAATCTGGTCGGGGTCACCTTCGGTCAGCACCGTGCCGTTGACCAGCACCGTCATGCGTTTGGCAAAACTGAACACCAGATCCATGTCGTGTTCGATCAGCAGCACCGACACGTCAGCGGGTAGGGCGGCGACGGTTTGCAGCAACTCCTCGCGCTCACCGGCGGGCACGCCGGCCACCGGTTCGTCCAGCAGCAACACCCGTGGTTCGCAGGCCAGGGCAATGGCGATCTCCAGCAGGCGGCGCTTGCCGTAAGCCAGCACGCGGGTTTGCTGCGCCATGACAGCGGTCAGATGAAACTGCTCCAGCAACTGCTCGCAACGTTCGGTCACGCGCTGGTTCGCACCCAGCGCTTGCCACCATTTGTTGCCCAGGCCTTGTTGTTGTGACACCGTCATGGCCAGCGTTTCCAGTGGGGTCAGGGTGTCAAACAGCTGGTTGATCTGGAAGGTTCGCACCATGCCTCGGCGCACCCGCTGGTAGGGCGCAAGCTCGGTGATGTCCTGGCCTTCCAGCGTGATCTTGCCCGAAGTGGGTTGCAGCACGCCGGTGAGTAAATTGATGAGGGTGGTTTTACCGGCCCCGTTGGGCCCGATCAAGGCGTGGCGAGCGCCCTTTTTCAGATCCAGCGTAACGTTGTTGGTGGCGGTGATGCCGCCAAACTTCATCATCAGACCTTGTGCCGACAGCACGGTGTCGCTCATGGTGCAGCTCCCGTCTTGCCTTTGCCAAACCAGGTCCAGGGGCGGATCAGGCGCTCGCGCCCGACCAGCACCAACACCACCAGGAAAAGACCGATCCAGAAGGTCCAGTACTGCGGGGTGATGCTTGAGATCGCATCCTGCATCAGCTTGAACACAATCGCACCGGTCACACCGCCATACAGCCAGCCCACGCCCCCCACCACCAGGATCAGCATCACATCGGCCGAGCGGTGAAACTCGAACACATCCAGCGAGGCAAAGCCAGTAGTTTGTGCCAGCAAGGCTCCGGCAGCCCCGGCCAAAGCCGCGGCCACCGTGTAGGCCAGCGCCATGCGGCTGTTGACGGCAATACCAATCGCCATGGCACGCAAGCGGTTGTCGCGAATCGCCTTGAGCGTGGCCCCAAACGGTGAGTTCACAAACCGGCGGGAGATGACAAACACCACGGCCAGCACCGTCAGTGAATACCACGCCGCCACGCGGCCATACAAATCAAACTCAAACTGCCCCAAGAGCGGTCCGATCACCACACCTTGCAGGCCATCGGCCCCGCCGGTGAGCCAGTCCAGCTTGTTGGCCAGTTCACCCAGGATCAGGGCCACGCCCAGCGTGACCATCAGCCGCGTCAGGTCGGTGCCGCGCAAAATAGTGGCGCTGCACAGCGCCCCCAGCACAGTGGCGCAGGCAATGCCCACCGCGAGACCGACCAGCGGGTCAGGCATCACCAGCTTGGCAAACAGCGCTGCCGAATACGCCCCCATGCCGAAGAAGGCCGCATGGCCCAGCGACACGATGCCGGTGTAGCCCAGAATCAGATCCAGCGACAGCGCAAACAGCGCCACGATAGCGATCTCGTTGATGATCAGTGCATGGCTGGTGAGCAGCAGCGGCGAGGCCAGCGCCAGCAGCCACAGCGGGATTTCCCAACGCTTCCAGCGTCCGGACTGGCGCAACAGGTCTTGGGTGTTGCTCATCATTTGCCCCCTTTGCGCACAAACAGGCCTTGCGGGCGCCAGATCAAAATCGCAATCATCAGGCTGTACACAATAAAACCGCCAAGTTTGGGGATGTAGTACTTGCCCGCCACGTCGGCAATACCCAGCAACAGCGCGGCCAGCAGCGGCCCGGTGATGCTGGAGGTGCCGCCCACGGCGACCACGATCAAAAAGTAAATCATGAATTTCAGCGGAAAGCTCGGGTCTAGCCCCAGCACTTCGGCACCCAATGCGCCGCCCAGTCCGGCCAGGCCTGAGCCTACCGCAAAGGTGGTCAAAAACACCACGTTGACATTGATGCCCATGCCGGCCGCTACACGCTGGTCGTCCACCGAGGCGCGCAAGCGGCTGCCAAAGCGGGTTTGGGTCAACACGTATTGCAGCGCCACAGTGAGCGCCGCACACACGGCAATGATGAACAGCCGGTAGTGCCCCATGCCCAGCATCCAGGCACCTTGCCCCAGTTCGGTACGGCCCTTGAGCCATTCGGGCAACTGGACAATTTGCTGGCCCGAACCAATGAAGTAATCAGCACTGGCCACCGCCATGAAGGTCAGGCCAATGGAAAACAGCACCTGATCCAGGTGCGGCTTGTGATACAGCGGGCGGTATAACGTGCGCTCCAGCACCGCGCCCAGCAACGCCGAGCCCAGGAATGCCAGCGGCAGACACAACAAAAACGGCACGTCAAATTTTTGCATCAGCAGCACGGTGATGTAGCCGCCCACCATGGCAAAAGCTCCGTGCGCCAGGTTGATGAAATTCATCAGCCCCATGGTCACGGCCAGCCCCACGGCCAGAATGAACAGCAGCATGCCGTAGGCGATACCGTCAAAGAGGATAGTCAGCATGGGAGGTCAGCGTTGGTTAAATCAGCGTCTGTCAGGAATCAGGGAACGTGTCGGTTGGGTGCGGTGATTTGGTGTGGCGGGGCTTGGGCGCGGCGACTGGGCAATGTGCATGCGGTTTCGGGGTGAAATCACGCGGGAACCGGTGACGGTGACCGAGGCCAATCTTCCGCGCCTTTCACCCCGAAGCCCGGTCACATCGCCCAATCACCTCACCCAAGGGGGTGGTCGTTGCAAAGTTGCCCAGCCTTCGGTGCCGTTTACTTTGCCTTGCCCGGATCCTTGACATCTTTGATCACGTCAAATTCCACGTTGTAGAGCTGGCCGTCTTTCTTTTCGACCGTGCGCAGGTAGATGTTTTGCACCACGTCGCGGGTTTGCGCGTCGATGAACATCGGGCCGCGCGGGCTCTCGAAAATCTGGCCCTTCATGGCGGCCAGCAAGGCGTCCCCGCCACCCTGCCCTTTGGTTGCCTTGAGTGCTTCGTAAATCACGCGCATGCCGTCGTAACCACCCATGGCCATGAAGTTGGGGCGCATGCCCGGGTTGGCTTTGCCGAAGGCTTCAACAAATTTTTTGTTCACTGCCGACGGATGGGCGGTCGAATAATGGTGCGAGGTGACCACCCCCAGGGCACCGTCACCCATGTCGTTGAGCTGGTCGTCGTCGGTGATGTCACCGGTGCCGATCAGCCTGATGCCGGCCTTGTCCATGCCGCGTTCCAGAAACTGTTTCATGACCGCAGCACCCGCGCCGGAGGGCACGAACACAAACAGGGCATCGGGCTTGAGGTCGCGCACTTTTTGCAGGAACGGGGCAAAGTCCGGGCCACGCAATGGCACCCGCAGCGCCTCGGTGACCTGCCCGCCGTTCAATACAAAACGCTCTTTGAAGTACTTTTCAGCATCGATGCCGGGGCCGTAATCACTGACCAGGGTCACCACTTTCTTGATGCCGTTTTTGGGTGCCCAGTCACCCATGGCTACAGCGGCCTGCGCCAGCGTGAAGCTGGTGCGCACGATATAGGGCGAGGCCTCTGTGATGCTGGAGGTGGCTGCTGCCATCACCACCATCGGCGTCTTGGATTTGGTGGCCAGAGGGGCGGTGGCAAACGCGGAAGGGGTAATGCCAAAGCCGGCCAGCACATTGACCTTGTCGTTCACGATCAGCTCTTGCGCCAGGCGCTTGGTCACGTCGGGTGTACTGGTGTCGTCCTTGACAAGCAGCTCAACTTTTTTGCCCGCCACGGTGACGCCGTTTTGCGCCATGTAAAGTTTCGCGGCGGCTTCAATCTGGCGGCCAGTGCTGGCCTGCTGCCCGGTCATGGGCAGTATCAGGCCGATTTTGAAGGTGTCGCTCTGGGCGATTGCATTACCGGCAGACAGTGCGGCAATGGCGATGGCTGTGGCGTGAAGAAATTGTCTTTTGTTCATGGTTTGTCTCCAAGGTGGTGAAGGGATTCGCTTTTTTGCTTAATGTGCATGTAAACCGGGTTGAGCGCAATAGCGATTCCAGACTCTTTGTTATAACGCTTTGACATATCCCGCCATGGATAAGCTGCCGACTTGATGCGCCGTCACCGGGGGCTTGAGGCCAGCGCTCAACTGCGCTTGCGGATCAGGCGCACGCCAGGCATCTGGTCGAGCTGCTGACTGCGCACCGCTTCACGCAGGTTGCGCTGGGCGATGCGGGAATGCTCGCGCATCAGGCTTTCGGCGCGTGAGCCTTCGCGCCGCTCAATCGCGTCGAGCACTTGCCAGTGCTGGTCTTGCGCCACGATCAGCATGTCACGTGCCTTGGGGGAGTTGGCTTGCACCACAACAAACCCGGACGGCGAGGCAAACGGCAGGTTGGAGACGCGCTCAAGCTCTTTGCCCACCACAGCGCTGCCCGCCATTTCGCTTAACAGCGCGTGAAAGCGCGCGTTCAGGTTCACGTAGCAAGAAAACGCTTCTGCATCGAGCGCGGGCTGGTTCAGCAGCGCGTCAATCTGGCGCAGGCAGTCACGCGCTTCATTCAGCACCACGGGCGCCGCGCCACGCTCGGCCGACATCCGGGCCGACAGACCTTCAAGCGTGCCGCGCAACTCGATGGCCTCGGAGATGTCGCGCTCAGAAAAGGTCTTGACGGCATAACCGCCGTTGGGCAGCGCATCGAGCAGACCTTCCTGCTCCAGGCGGGCCAGCGCAGCGCGCACTGGCGTGCGGGAGAAACCGAGTTTTTCAACGATGGTGAGTTCAGCAATGCGGGCACCACCGGGTAACTCACCGGCCAGAATCAGTTCACGCAATCGAAGCAAGGCCTGCACCTGCGCGCTGGCCTGCGCTCCGGCGGACGCGGTGACAGTTGAATTGTCAGAATGCGTTTTGTCTTTAGACCGTGTATCCATTTTGTTGTAGCTATAGAAGTAGTAGCTATTTTGGCACCCATGGGTTTTTTGGCGGTTTTCGGCATGATGTGCCGCGCTGCCAGGACCTGACTGTAACGTCTTCGTCAAAGCCGCGTTACTCCATGGCTGACTACCGTTGTGATGTGCCTAAGTACCACGTTCTTGATGATCGACAACTTAACTTGCAATTTGGCGTGTCACACTGTGCTGCGCAGGGATTGACTTTCTGGCATCTGTGAGGTGTGACCATGCAATACCGCGTGCGAGGTAGAGAAGGACAGGACGCCATGCCGACCAACACTGTCTCCATGAAAAACTACCTGTATGCCCTTGCGGCAGTGGTGGTGGCTTCCCTTGTTGGCATGCTGGGCTTTACCCTCTATTCCGATTTCGACAATGCCGTGGACGAGGAGCGGGGGCGGCTGAGAACTCTGAGCACCCTGATCGCCAACAACACCGCAGTGCTGCTGGAGCGCAATCGCGAGCGCATGACCGGCATCAATAAGCGCCCGGAGGTTCAGGCCATGGACCCGGCCCAGTGCGGCACCTTGTTTGCGGATTTGCAGGCCATGTTTCCCGAATTTGCCAATGTGGCAACCGTGGACTTGAACGGCTCTGCGCCGTGTTCTGCCGTCCCTCAGCCGGGCGGCAAGCCGGTGTCGGTGGCGAAAACCGAGTGGTTCCAACGTGCGCTGGCCGAAAAGCGCTTCGTTGTTGGCAAGCCGTTCATCGGTCCGATCACGGGAAAGCTAGTATCGGTGCTGGTGGAGCCGGTTTGGAGCGAGAACAAGGAATTGCGCGGCTTTTTAGGTTTGCCACTGGACCTGGAACGCTTCAACCCGCGCATTCCCGCCGGTTCCTTGCCCGAAGGCACGCGCTTCGGCTTCATTTCGGCTGACGGCATCATGGTCTGGCGCAACGCTGACCAGGAGCAGCTCATTGGCAAGTATGTTGGTGACCAGACGGGGCCGAAGCTGGCGCTCCAGATTCGGGACGGCGATGCCCAGACCATTGGCACCGACGGTGTGGCCCGACGTTATGCCTTTGTCTCCATCCCCGAAGCCAACTGGATCGCCTTCTCGGGGGTTCCCACGGCATCCATCACCAACAGAGTTCTGGCAGCCGCCATGCGCAACACCCTCGTTGGCGTGATCGGGCTCTCCCTGATTGGGGTATTGCTGTGGTTCCTGATGCGCCGCATTGACCGGGCCGATCGGGATTTACACGCAGCACTCGAGGCCGCTGAGGCCGCCAACCGCGCCAAGAGCGTCTTTCTCTCCAATATGTCCCACGAGTTGCGCACCCCGCTCAACGCCATCCTTGGCTTTGCTGAATTGATGGAACATGACGAAAACATTCCGCAGGCCCAAAAACGCAATCTCAACACGATCAATCGCAGCGGTCGCCATTTGCTGACCCTGATCAACGACATTCTTGATCTCTCCAAGATCGAGGCCGGACGGCTGACCATGCAGATTCAGGTCGGTGACTTGCGTGAACTGATTGAAACCATTGTCGAGGCCATGGAACTCCGGGCGCGCCAGAAAGGGCTGGAGCTCAACGTGCATGTGGGTGATGACGTGCCCAGATTCATCAGCACCGACCCCGGCAAGCTGCGCCAGATACTGATGAATCTGCTGTCCAATGCGGTCAAGTTCACTGACCACGGTGGCATTGATCTGGATGTCAGCGCGTCGGATTGGGACCGCCAATCGACGCGGCTGACGCTGGTCTTCGTCGTCCGCGACACGGGCATCGGCATGGCGGACGACGAACTCGGTCGCATCTTCCAGCCTTTCTACCAGACCGAGCATGGTATTCGGTCCGGCGAGGGAACCGGGTTGGGCTTGACCATTGCGCGGCAGTTCACGCAACTTCTGGGCGGCGAATTGGTGGCGGCGAGCATTGTGGACAAGGGCTCCGCCTTTACCCTGCGCCTGCCGGTCGATGTGGCCGAGACAATGGTTGCGTTGCCACCGCACCGTCGCGTGGTCGCGCTGGCGCAGGGGCAGGCTTCTCGGCGAATACTGGTGGTCGAAGACAGGGAGGACAACCAACGCTTGCTGACGCAGTTGCTGCAGCAGGTCGGATTGGAAACCCGCGTCGCAGCCAACGGCAAAGAAGCACTGGAAGCCTTTGAGGCCTGGCACCCCCATTTCATTTGGATGGACATGCGCATGCCAGTCATGGATGGTTACGAAGCCACCCGTCGCATTCGCGCATTGCCCGGCGGCCACGAGGTGAAGATCGCGGCCCTCACCGCAAGCGCGTTCCGGGAGGATCGCGACGACATCATCGCGGCCGGCTGCGACGACGTACTGTCCAAACCGCTCGATGAAGAACAGCTGTTTTCTGCCATGGAGCGATTGCTGGGGCTGCATTACCGTTATGCAGAGGCGTCAACCCTTCCCGTGGCGGCCTCGGTCAGCGGCGCTGACCTGGCCCGTCTGCCGACGGACTTGCGCCAGGAACTCAGCCGCGCGGCCCAAATCCTGGACGAGGAAACCACCCAACGAGTCATTGATCGCGTCCGTGAAACAGACGCCCGCCTGGCCGACGAACTCGAACAATTGGTCCGCGCCTACCGCTATGATCGAATCGTTACCCTGTGCGAGGGGCCGCAAGGTTTTCCATGAACAATAGCAACGACAGCAACAGCAACAGCAACAGCAACAGCAACAGCGACAACGAAAAAGACAGCATTGTCATCGTTGATGACAATCCGAACAACCTGCAGGTGCTGAGCAGCATTCTGCAACTGGCCGGGTTCAAGGTGCGCCCGGCCCTGAGCGGCGAAATTGCGCTGCGTGCCATTGGCGTCAGTGCGCCGGATCTGGTTCTGCTGGATATCCGCATGCCGGGCATGGATGGTTACGAGACCTGCCGACGCCTCAAGGCCGACGCGGTAACCCGCGACATCCCGGTGATCTTTATCAGTGCCTTGACGGAGACCGCCGATAAGCTGGCAGCCTTTCGTGCCGGTGGCGTTGACTATGTGTCCAAACCTTTTCAAGCCGAGGAAGTCCTGGCACGGGTGCGCACCCACCTGCAACTTCGTCACATGCAACGCCAACTGGAAAGCCAGGTGGCAGAGCGCACAGCCGAATTACGTGTCACCTGTGATGCCCTGCGGGAGAGCCAGGGCCAATACCGACGCATGTTGGAGCAAACCATCCAGGCGATCGCTTTCACCATCGAGAAGCGCGACCCCTACACCGCTGGGCACCAGGCACGCGTTTCACAACTGGCCGTCGCCATAGCGCAGAAATTGGGCCTGTCACCGGATCAAATTGACGGCATACGCTTGGGTGGCATGATCCATGACTTGGGCAAGATCAGTGTGCCAGCCGAGATTTTGAGCCGCCCGGGCCGCCTCACGGACACCGAGTTGATGTTGGTCAAAAGCCACTCCGAAGTCGGTGGCGACATCCTGCGCCAGGTGGAGTTTCCCTGGCCGGTGAAGGACATGATCCTTCAACACCACGAGCGCCTGGATGGCAGTGGTTACCCGAATGGACTACGCGGTGACGAAATTTTGCTGGAGGCCCGCATTCTCGCCGTGGCCGATGTGGTCGAGGCCATGGCCTCGCACCGCCCCTATCGTGCTGCACTGGGCATCGAGAAGGCCCTGGACGAGCTTCGCTGCGGCTCGGGTCGCCTCTATGATCCAGACGTTTGCCGTGTTTGCCTGCGTCTGTTTGAAACGGAAGGCTATCTTTTGTCACCTTCACTTAGCAGCTAACCTTGTCCTGAAATCAAGGGTGGCAAGTTACGCACGTTGGCGTTGACAATCACCGGGTTGTATTACACTAATAGGTGTAATTAAATAAGAGGCCCAAACATGACACTCGTTTTACCGTCGTTCCTGCTGGCTCGTTTTCCATCGACAAGCGCAAACGGAGGGTGCTCAAGGTGATGCAGCGGCCATGGGGAGCCAAGTAGATGGCCCGTGTGGCGGGACAGGATGGGCGGGGCGCGATCCTTGATGCCGCCAAAAAGCTGTTCTACGAGCACGGGCTGGAGGCAATCAGCGTTGAGGTCATCGCGGCGCAGGCTGGTGTGACAAAAAGGGCGCTCTACTACCATTTCCCAAGCAAACACGACCTGGTTTTGGCTTACCTCGATGCCGTGGACGAACCCGTCCTGACCTTGCTGCGCGGCATGGTTCAAAGAAATTCAGCGCCAGGTAGCCATCCCTATATCTGTTTGCTGGAGGGCTTGCGGAAATGGCTGAAGTCGGGGCGGTTTCATGGTTGCGCCTTTCTGCGCGCAGCGCGTGCACACCCGGACGATCCTCTGGTGCTGGATGCGGCCTTGCGGCACAAGGATGCTTTTTTGCTTTGGCTCGAGAGCCTGGCTTTGGACGCGGGCAGCCGCCAGCCCCAACAACTTGCACTGGGGTTTCGCCTGCTGTTGGATGGCATCCTGGCCACAGGCAACCTCTATGACACCGATGCGCTGATTGACACCGCACACCGAACATTTTCCGCGCTGCTTGCCAGCGATTCACAAGCAATCACCCCACCGAAGGCGAAAGAAACATGAGCACTGAAACCCACTTCACCCCTGAGCACTTCAACGAGCTTGGCACCGGGCATCTGCCGGGGTACATGGGCATTGTCGTGAGGCATGTCGGCCCCGGTGTGCTGGATGCCGAGCTGGCTGTAACCAAACACTTGCTGGCACCCAATGGCTATCTGCATGCGGGAAGTGTCGTCACACTGGCTGACACCGCCGCCGGCTATGGGTGCATTGCCAATCTGCCAGAGAACGCGACAAGCTTCACAACGATAGAACTGAAGTCCAACCACATGGGAACCGCGCGTGACGGGCATATCAGCTGCCAGGCACGCATGGCGCATGGCGGGCGAACCACGCAGGTCTGGGATGTGGTGGTGCGGTCGGTCGAAACCTCTCAAACCATCGCCTTGTTTCGCTGCACCCAGATGATTCTTTACCCGCGCTGATCAGGTGCGGCGTGCCGCACCTGACCCAGCGTGCGGCTTGCAGTTCGCGGCGGGGCACCGACACCCAGGTTTACGCCGCCGTAGTAGCGAACCACCGTGGCCAGCACGCCGTCCAAATCCTGGTGGCGCAAGACCTTCAAGCATGGGCCGCCCGGCCATGCCGCTGGGCTCGTCATCGTCCACCGCCGCCGAGTGCCTACCCGCCAGCAGCGCCCAGCACACATGCGCCGCCACCACCTGCTGCGCCGCAGCCCGGTCTGCCACGGGCTGCACACAGCCGATGAAGCGGCTTTTTTTGATCAGCAGTTCGCTGGTGCTGTGGGTGGTGAGGGATTGGGGCATGGGGAGGAAAGTCATGCATTTTCGCTTTGGGCGGGAGCGTTTGGCTTGCAGTTGGATTCAGTATTGGCGAGGTGGTCTGCGGCACGGTGATAGCAGGTTCTGGCCAAATGTGGACGTTCGGTGACGTGCTGCGAGAATCGCTGCACAGTGAACCATGGTCTCCATCGAAGGGGCAGCAGCTACATATGGAAGACTTTAAAAATCAAGGAGCTTTGTGCAATGGGTGAATTTACGAAACAAGTTCAATCGGAAAAAATACCTGGGCCACTGCGATGCAAATTCACCCCCGCTGGTTGGGAAAAGGCATTCCGCGCAGCGGGTGTCCCGGACGAAACTGACCAATGTGTTTATGACGCTGCCTTGGTAATTCACTCCAAGCTCGAAAACATACGGTCGCGGCTAAAGCTGTCATCCTCCAGCAGTGTTTCCGCCACTACAAAGCTGCGAGCGTTCGTGGCTGCGGTCAATCACAACTTTTTAGTAGCACGCACGAAGACACGAGATGCAATTGAAAAGGCAGGATCGGAGCGGATGAAACAGGTTCCTGAAGGTTTCAGACCGGAGGATCTCATCGCAGATATCAAACTAAAACTTCCAGGTGGATTTCAATGGTCTCCAAGCGAGATCGTCGAAAGCCTAGTGGATGGCATCGAAGTGCCAGTGCGATTTGCGTTACAGAGTTCGCCCAGTTTGGCTGGGAACCCTCGCATGAACGAGGTCGGATGGAATGACATCGCCGTTGAACTCAATCTGGGAATCCTGTTTCGCTTCGCAGAGGATCTCTGGGACGATTGTCTTTGGAACAAGTACAAGGTCGTTGATAAGGGACTGATCAAGGGCTTCGTTCCGCAAGATGTCGATGTCAAGAAAGGTTTTGTCATGGGCATTGTCCGGCGCAATTCCCTGGCAATGGGTTATTCCATCATGGCCACGAAGTTTCATCGCGGCATGGTGGCGCGAGGCCTCCTGCCGCAAATTCGAGAGGTACGGGCCATTGAGCAGCAAGGTAAACGCCAAGTCATCAAGGTCTCCAAAGTCGGTGAGCAGACGCGGTCACAAGAAGAACTGCTTGTATTGCGTGGCTATGCGAACGACCCATACTACTCTGAGCTTCTTGAAGAATCACTGCCCCAGCTTGATGGGCTAACTTTGTCAGTAATCTTGAATGCGTGGGTTGTTATCTCGGGCACGGCCTTGTTGCTTGTTGAGTCCAGGGCCGCAAAGGATGGGATATCAGTAAAGCCGGATAGCCCCGTGCACACATGGCTTCCCGAGTACGCCCCCGTTCTGCAGGTTGATGCGCTGGTACAGGCGCTGTCCTCGGCGGCTGGCATTAAGCCCGTAGACGGCAAGCGCCTTATTGAATTTTTCACATTCCGAGGCCAGACTGGGCAGGAAATCTGGGCATCACCTCTCGTGCCAGTGGGGCTCACAACGGTTGCTCCCGTTTTCGCGGCTGTGGTTTCACCAAACTTGCGACGGTTGGTAGATGTCTGGATGCGTCAGGCGGGAATTGACCTCGGCAAGCGAGGACCCGCATTCGAGGCACATATAAGGACCAGTGCTCAGCAGTCCATCGATTCATCAAAGGTGTTGGCAGGCCATGCTATTTGTATCAAGGACGATTACACATTCAAGCCGACAGGTGGTCGGGACGAACAAATTGACCTAATTTTTGCAATTGGCTCAACCGTATTCCTTGCCGAAGTCAAATGCATCCTGGAGCCTACTGAGGCTAAAGGTGAGGCGATGCACCGGAAAACCGTCTTGGGAGCCTCCGAACAGGCACTGCGTAAATCTCAAGCCCTGAAAGACAACCGTAAGGAGTTCGTGGCCGATGTCAAACGCTTTGGTATCGACCTGAGTCAGGACTTCGATGTTCTACCGCTGGTCATCGTGAGTACGTCCACGCATGTCGGTGTGCCCGCCGACGGCGTGCCAGTCATAGATGAGTACATCCTCGAAAAATTCTTGGAGGGAGAACTCGAAGACGTTGCTGTGACAGGCAATGACTTTGAAATCAAAAATAGAGTCAAAACCATTTTCTATACGGATCTGGCTGATGCAGAGGCGAAGGCTCCGCAGTACTTTGCTTCTCCACCCCAGGTTCAACGACTGATTGATGGAGTTACTGCGCGAGTCATTCCCCTACATGCCATTGACGAGAATGACTGGACGGGGCTCGTGGTTACTCTCGAATGTTCTCCCACACAAGAGGGCATGCCCACAGTGGCGACAGACTGAGTTACAAACTCAGCCATGAGTAGTCATGTTGTGAGTAATTTTGGTCTGTAGTCCTCATGTCCATTGCGCAAACAGCAGCAAACACAATAGCAGTGATGGGTTCTCCAGTTTTCCGTCCCCTCAATGCCCCCGCACAGTAGCCGCATCCCACCCCATCGACCCAATCCCCGCACCCTCACCACCCCGCCGATGCGCACTGCTCAAGGTGTTCTTGATCAGCATGGTCACCGTCATCGGGCCAACACCACCCGGCACCGGGGTGATCCATGAGGCTTTTTTCTTCACGCCTTCAAAGTCCACATCCTCCACGATACGACCATCCGGCAGGCGGTTGATGCCCACGTCGATCACCACCGCGCCACGGCGCACCATTTGCGGCACGATCAGGCCGGGTTTGCCGGCGGCCACGATCAGGATGTCGGCCAGGATGGTGTGCTGCGCCAGGTCGCGCGTTTTGGCGTGATAGACGGTGACGGTGGTTTCTTTTTGCAGCAGCATCAGCGCCATGGGTTTGCCGACGATGTTGCTGGCGCCGACGATGCCGCCGTTTTACCCGGCCACGTCGATGCCGGTGGTCTCCAGCAGCAGTTGCACGCCATAGGGGGTGCAGGGCGGAAAGATGGTGTTGCCGGTGGCCAGTGCGCCCACGTTGTAGAGGTGAAAACCGTCCACATCTTTGTCCACGTCAATGGCTTCCAGCACGTGGTGCGATTCACACCATCAAGACAGGGTTAACCCTAAAACTATTCTCCAAATCGATTCATTGAATTGATCCAAACAATTTTACGGATGAGTTCCCAAGCCCTAATCTCTCGACCCATCCGATACATGGACATCGAAGACAGTGATGCAAAAAGAGAAAGCGGCAATGGATGTTCGGCTCGGCTCACGCGTCAACCTATTAACAGAAGTCTGAGGAGACAAAAATGAAAATTTCACTACGGCGTGACGCTCGCAAGCGTGTGATGCGCCTTTCCACGGTGGCCATCGCCTCCTTGCTCGCCACGGGTGTCCAGGCGTTTGAGTTGGATACGGGCAACCCCGACATGAGCGTGCGATTTGACAACACCGTCAAAGCAAGCGCCATCTACCGTTTGCATGATGCCGACCCGGCGCTGGTGGATTCGTTCCGCCTGCTGGTACCGGGTGTGCCCGCCTCGGCGTTTCCACAGGCACTGAACTTCAATGCCGGCAATGACAACTTTCGCTCCAAAGGCTTTGTCTCGGAACGCATCGACCTGTTGAGCGAGTTGGACGTGGTGTACCGCAATCGCTATGGCTTTCGTGTCAGCGCCGCGGCTTCCTATGACGCTGCCTACAGCCGTTCATCCCAGGCCACGGATGCCATGAACGGCCAGACCCCGTACAACGAGTTTTCGAGTTACACCCGTGAGGCTGCTGGAAGAAGCGCCGAGGTTCTTGATGCCTTTGCCTTTGCGGGTTGGGACATCGGAGAGAGCCGCAAACTCAATGTGCGCTTGGGCAAACACGCGCTGGTGTATGGGGAGAGTCTGTTTTTTGGTGACAACGGCATCGCCCGTGCACAGGGGCCAATGAACGTGCAGAAGTTGTTGTCGTCCCCGAATGCCCAGTTCAAGGAAATCATTGTTCCGGTTCCCCAGGTATCGGCCCAGCTTCAAGTGTCTAGCACCCTCAGCCTCGGCGCTTATTACCAGTTTGGCTGGGAGGCTGACCGTATGCCCGCTGGGGGAAGTTATTTCAGCGGGGGCAACAACATTTGGGGCGGGTCTACTTTTCCCGAATTGGTGGGAACAAATCTGTTGCTGCCCGGTGCTGACCAGAAAGCCAAAGACAGTGGGCAATTTGGTTTGCAGTTGAAATGGCGCAACGACGACACCGACCTGGGCTTCTATGCGGCCAGATACCACGACAAGGCCGGGCAGTTCTATTCCAAATTGAATGTCACCAGCCCCGCGCCGGGCGACTGGTATTACGTGTTTCCTGAAAATATCACCACCGTGGGTATGAGCGCTTCACAGACCCTGGGCGATACCAACTTCGCGGTGGAAGCGTCGGTGCGCAACAACATGCCTTTGGTCAATGGCAACATCGTTTACCCGAATGTCATGGCGGCGCCCGACTATGCCAAGGGCCGAACCGGCCACGTGAATTTTTCCTGGCTCGCCACATTTGGGCCCAATGCCCTTGCCAGGGAATCCGTATTCCTTGGGGAACTGGCGTGGAACCGGGTGCTGAGTTCAACCGACCCGACCAACCATCTGGATGCCACCCGCACGCGTGATGCGTCGGCCATCCAGTTCATCTATACCCCCAGCTATCGGCAGGTGTTGCCGGGTCTGGATATCGGTGTCCCGGTGGGGCTGCGCTATGCCCTGGATGGCAATTCATCCATCACCGGTTTGGGCTGGGGACCCAAGGGAACCGGTTCCGCCACCCTGGGTTTGGAGGGTACCTACCAAGGCGTTTGGCAATTCACCTTGGGCTACACGCACTTCATTGGCAAGGCCGAGCCGTTTGTGGACTACCGACCTTTGTTGACGGGTGGCACACCCACCTTCACCAGTGGCAACACGCTGGCCGACCGTGATTTCCTCTCGTTTTCGCTGCGCCGCACATTTTGATTTGAATCTGGAGACTGATGTATGAACAAACAATTATGGGCAGCCGTTGCCGCCGCAACCGCTCTTGCCATTCCATTTCAGGCCACGGCGGGTGTCAGCCCAGATGAGGCCGCCAAGCTGAAGTCCGAGTTGACACCCCTTGGTGCCGAGAAGGCCGGCAACAAGGATGGCAGTATTCCTGCCTGGACTGGCGGCTACACCACACCGATAGCAGGGGACAAGCCGGGTGGACGGCGCGGCGATCCGTTCAAGGACGAGAAGCTGGTGTTTTCCATCACCGCGAAGAACCTGGAGCAGTACGCTGACAAGCTGACCGACGGTACAAAAGCGATGCTGAAGAAGTACCCCGACACCTACCGGGTGGATGTCTACAAGACGCATCGCACCGCCAGCGCACCGCAGTGGGTGTATGACAACACGTTCAAAAACGCGACCCGCGCCAAGCTGGTTGGCGACAAGGTTGAAGGCGCTTTTGGTGGCATTCCGTTCCCCGTTCCAAAGGTCGGGGCCGAGGTGATGTGGAACCATCTGCTGCGCTGGCGCGGGACTGACTGGCAGTTTCATACCAACATGTACCAGTTGACCAGCGACGGCAAGGCGGTACTGGCCACGGACGGCGTGGGTGACCAGCAAATGCCCTACTACCAAAAAGACGGCGATCCTGAGAGTTTCGCCACCAGCGGCGAATTCTGGCTCGTGCGCCTGGTGAACGCGGGCCCGCCCATTCGGGCTGGCGAGGCCATCGTTGGGCGCGAAAACGTGGATCCATCCAAATCCCAATCGTGGGTGTACCTCACCGGGCAGCGCCGCGTGCGCAAGCTGCCCAATCCGTGCTGCGACACCCCGACGCCGGCTGCGGCGGGCGTGATGTCCTTCGACGAGATCGAGGTCTTCACCGGCCGCCTTGAGCGCTTCGACTGGAAGCTGCTGGGCAAGAAGGAGATGGTCGTTCCCTACAACAGCAACCGCTTGCTGCAACCCAAGACCGACGCCGAGGTCATGTCCAAAAACCACCTGAACCCGGACTTTGTGCGTTGGGAACAGCATCGGGTCTGGGTGGTCGAGGCGACGCTGAAAGAGGGCAAGCGCCATCAGGCGCCCAAGAGCCGCTACTACTGCGACGAGGACACGTGGATGTGCGTGTTGGGTGACCGCTGGGATGCCAATGGGCAACTGTGGAAAACCGTCTGGTCGCAGTCCTTCGTCGCCCCCGACCTGCCGGGTCTGGTGGGCGGCGCCATGGGTTTCTACGACCTGCTCTCGGGAACGGCTTTCGTCGGCAATCTCTACAACGAAAAGAAGGCGCAATACCCGCTCATGAAGCCGTTCGCGTCCAGCCACTTCACACCCGACGCAATGTCCGCGGCCGGTGTTCGATAAGCCAACGACCAGGAGCGCGCGATGATCAAGATGATGGCCGCCATTTGCCGGCGCCCCGGCATGACGCATGCTGAATACTTAGCTTATGTGCAGCACGTGCACGGCGCCATCTCCAACGAGAACCCGGTTGCGCTGCGCCGTTATGTGCAGAACCACGTCTTCGACGCCGCCTTCGGCAGCCGGGCCGAGACCACGCATGTGATGACGGTGGCGCGTGACTCGGTGACCGAGCTCTGGTGGGACAGCCCGCAGGACATGCAGGCCACCTTCGGCCACGAACACGTGCGCACCAAGGTTGGCCCGGACGGTGCCAACTTCGGTGATGTCAGCCGCTCGCTCAGCGTCGTGGCGGTGGAGGCAGAGCTGCCGGTGCCGCATCCGGGGCCTGCAGTGGGCGCCAAGGTGCTGCACTACCTGCGCATGGCACATGGGCTGGCGTTGCCCGAGTTTTTCGAGCGCTGGGCGCGGGCGCATGAGCGTGCACTGGCCGCCGCACCGGTGGCCGCCGCCGCGTTGCGCCGCTGCGTGCACAACCGACAGCTCAGCGAATTCAACCCCATGCTGGCGTACTTCGGTGCCAAGGACGTGCCCGTGTACGAGGGCGTGGCCAGCCTCTGGTTCGACGACATCGCCTCGGTGGGCGCTTTCCGTGCCTACGAGCGTGCGCTGTTGGACGTGAATGCACGCCCGGATGCTGCGTTCTACGACCCGGCGCAGTCGTTCTTCGTCTACGCCACCGAAGTACCCATTTACGAGCGCCGTGATTGAACGGCAAGGAAATCAAACCATGAATCGTTATCTGCGCAATGCCTGGTACGTCGCCGGGTTCGCCGAGGAGTTCGCCCTTGGAAAGTTGATCGCCCGAACGCTGCTCGATCAGCCGATCGTGATGTTCCGCAACGATACGGGGGGCATCACCGCCCTGGCTGACCGGTGCCCCCACCGATTTGCCCCGCTGTCCTTGGGTCGCGTCTGCGACGGCGGCCGCTCGGTGCGCTGCGGCTACCACGGGCTGGAGTTTGGCGCCGACGGCCACTGCACCCGCAATCCGCATAGCGACAAGGCAATCCCCAAGGCTGCCGCCGTGGTCGCGTATGCCGTGCGTGAAAAGGCGGGGCTGGTCTGGTTCTGGGGCGGCGACGCCGTACAGGCGGACGAGTCATTGATTCCGGACTTTTCGGCCGTCACCTCCGCGCCGCCCGAGGCCACGATCAAAGGGTATATGCCTGCGGCCTGCGGCTATGAATTGCTGGTGGACAACATTCTGGACCTCACGCACGTCGACTATCTGCATCCGGACACTTTGGGCAGCGGCGCTTTGGCCGGTGTGCAACCCCAGGTCAGCGACCGCGGCGAGCGCGGCGTGCACATTGTCTGGCTGTCAAGCGGCCAACCCGCTCCCCAGGCCTTTGACATGGGCCTGCGCCTCCAGGGGCAGCCCACCGATCAGTGGACCGAGGTCACGTGGACGGCACCGAGTTGCATGCAGCTCAACGTAGGCGCGACGCTGCTGGGCGAAACCCGCGCGCAAGGGGCATCGACCCTGAACCTGCACTTGGCCACGCCTGAGACGGCCACGACGATGCACTACTGGTACTGGACCACGCGCAGCTTCGCCATCGGAGCCGAGGCCAACGCGCAGATTCGCCCAATCCTTGAGCATGTCTTCATGCAAGAAGACAAGCCGATGATCGAAGCACAGCAACGCCAGATCGGCACCGCCGACTACGACACCCTCAAACCGGTGTTGTTGACCGGCGATGCGGGTTCTGTACGGGTTCGCCGCCGCCTGCGCCAGCTCATGGACGCGGAGCGCTCGGCATGATCCGCAGGCGGATTCTCGGCGCCGTCCTGGCGACCCTGGCGTCGGCCGCGCTTGGCGAGCCCGCCGTCGGCCATGCGCTGGACCGCCCGGCGATGACCGTGAAGACGCCCGAGCGCGCGGTGTTGATGGGCGCCGCCCAGGCCGGGGGCGCTTGGATCGCGGTGGGTGAGCGGGGCATCGTGCTGCGCTCGCAGGACGGCGGCGCGCATTGGCAGCAAATCGCATCGCCGGTCAGCGTGACGCTGACGGCGGTGCGCTTCGCCGACGACCGCCACGGCTTTGCCGTTGGCCACGGCGGGACCGTGCTCGTCACCGAGGATGGTGGCCGCAGTTGGGTCCGTCGCCTCGATGGCAGGCTGTTGGTCAATTTGCTGCTGGCGCAGGCGCAGGCACGCCAAGATGCTGCGTCCATCAAGGCCGCCCAGCAGTTCCAGGCCGACGGGGCAGACAAGCCACTGCTGGATGTGCTGGTGTTCGGCCCGGGCCGCGCCCTGGTGGTGGGAGCCTACGGGCTTGCGCTGGCCACCGATGACAATGGCCAGAGCTGGACTTCACGCTCAGATCGTCTCGACAATCCCAAGGGGCTACACCTGTATGCGGCGCGGCAACGCGGCAAGCGCATTGTGTTGGCGGGTGAACAAGGCCTAGCGCTGGCATCCGACGATGGCGGCCAAACCTTCCGCCGCTTGGCCGTGCCCTACCAGGGCAGTTTCTTCACGCTCGAGTTGCCCAGCGAGCATGAAATCGTACTCGCGGGTCTGCGCGGCCAGGTGTGGCAATCGCCCGACGGCGGCCAGACGTGGCAGGCACTCGCATTGCCCATGCCGGTGTCGGTGGTGGCGAGCCAGTTGGCCGCCGACGGCACGTTGCTGCTGGCCAACCAGGCCGGTTTCGTGCTGGCGCGCCGAGGCGGTGTTGCCGTTCCCCTTCAACCGAATCCGCTGCCGCCACTGACCGGCTTGGCCGCTGGCGCCGATGGGCGCCTGCTGGCCCTATCGATCCAGGGCGTGATGCCCATCTCCTTCAAGCCATGAATCACCAGACCTTTGATCCCCGTTCGGGATCGTTTATCGAGCGCGCACTGTTCAACCACCGGCTGATCGTCGTGGTGTTGTGCGCGCTGGTCACCGCCGTGCTCGGTTGGCAGGCCACCAAGCTCCAGCTCAACGCCAGCTTTGAGAAGACCGTTCCTTCCGAACACCCCTACATCCGCAACTTTCTGCAGCACCAGGGTGAGCTCGCGGGCCTGGGCAATGCGGTCCGCATCGCGGTCGAAAACCCGCAAGGCACGGTCTTTGATGCCAAGTACCTCGATACGCTACGCCGCCTGAGCGACGAGGTTTTCCTCGTGCCCGGCGTCGCGCGCATGCAGATGAAGTCCCTGTGGACGCCTACCACGCGCTGGGTCGGTGTCACGGAAGACGGACTGGAAGGCGGTACCGTCATCCCCGACGGCTACGACGGATCCCCGGCCAGCCTGGAACAATTGCGCGCCAACATCGCCCGTTCGGGCGAGATCGGGCAGACCGTTGCGTTGGATGGCAAGTCCAGCGTCATCTTTGTGCCGCTGCTGGCGCAGGACGCCCAGGGCCAGCCTTTGGAGTACGGCGCGCTGGCCCAGCGCCTGGACGATTTGCGCGCCAAGTATGAGGCGCAGGGCGTTCGGGTGCACATCACCGGTTTTGCAAAACTCGTCGGCGAGCTGATCGACGGGGTGCGCGCGGTGCTGGGGTTTTTCGCCCTGGCCGTGGGCATTGCCACCGTGATGGTGTTCTGGTTCACGCGCTGCTGGCGATCAACGCTGCTGGTGGTCACCGCCTCGCTGGTGGCCGTGGTCTGGCAGTTGGGCCTGCTTCCCACGCTGGGCTATACCCTGGACCCTTACTCCATTCTTGTGCCCTTCCTCGTGTTCGCCATCGGCATGAGCCACGGCGCGCAAAAGATGAACGGCATCATGCAGGACGTCGGGCGCGGGCTGGACAAGCTCGTCGCCGCACGCTTCACCTTTCGCCGCCTCTTTCTCGCCGGGCTGACGGCGCTGCTGGCCGACGCGGTCGGCTTCGCGGTGCTGCTGGTGATCGACATCCAGGCCATCCGCGAGCTGGCCATTGCGGCGTCCATGGGCGTGGGCGTGCTGATTTTCACCAACCTGATCCTGCTGCCTATCCTGCTGAGCTACACCGGCGTCAGCGAAAAGGCGGCCGAGCGCAGTCTGAGTGACGAGGCCACTGAACAGAAGCAGCCGCTCTGGCACTGGCTGGACCGATTCACGCAACGGCGCTGGGCGCTGATCGCGGTGGCGATGGGTGTCGTGCTGGCGGTGGGCGGTTTCATGGCATCGCAGCATCTGGCCATTGGGGACCTGGACCCCGGCGCGCCCGAGCTGCGCGCCGATAGCCTGTACAACCGCGATGTGGCCTTCACGAATGCGGCCTATGGCGCATCAAGCGACGTGTTGGCTGTGATGGTCCAGACACCCGATGGACAGTGCTCGCAGTACCACACGCTCAACAAGATCGACGCGCTGGAGTGGCAGCTGCGCCAGCTCGACGGGGTGGAGTCCACCAATACGCTGGCCCTGCTGAACCGCCGCGTGCTCGCCGGGCTCAATGAAGGCAACCCGAAGTGGTACGAATTTTTGCCCAATCAGGACATGCTCAACACCGTGACGGCCGGCGCGCCGCGTGGTCTCTACAACGATGCCTGCTCGCTGCTGACGATGTACGTTTATCTGCGCGACCACAAGGCCGAGACGCTGACGCGCGTGGTCAATCACGTGGAGGCCTTCGCCAAAGCCAACGACACGGCCGACACGAAATTTTTGCTCGCCGCCGGCAGTGCGGGCATCGAGGCCGCCACCAACATCGTGGTCAAGGACGCCTGGCGCACCATGCTGCTGCTGGTTTACGGTGCGGTGGTACTGCTGTGCTTCATCACCTTCCGCTCCTGGCGTGCGGTGCTGGTGGCGGTGCTGCCGCTGGTACTGACCTCGCTGCTGGCCGAGGCATTGATGGTGGGCTTGGGCATGGGTGTGAAGGTGGCCACACTACCGGTGATTGCACTGGGCGTGGGCATCGGTGTGGACTACGCGCTGTACATCCTGTCGATCACGATGGCGCAGTTGCGCGCGGGCAAGAGCCTGTCCGAGAGCTACTACCACGCCCTGCTGTTCACCGGCAAGGTGGTGATGCTCACCGGCGTCACGCTGGCCATCGGCGTGATCACCTGGGTCTTCTCACCGATCAAATTCCAGGCCGACATGGGGCTGCTGCTGGCGTTCATGTTCTTGTGGAACATGCTGGGTGCGATGGTGCTGCTTCCGGCTCTGGCGCATTTCCTCCTCAAACCCCAACCTACGGTGCCGGATCTGATGGCCGAGGCCTTTGCCGCACAACCGGCTGTCCGCTAAAGGGAGACAACACGCATGTACAAACACCTACTGGTTCCCCTGGACGCAAGCCCGCTGGCCGCCGTGCTCATTGAGCGCTCCGTCGCCTATGCCCAGGCCACGGCAGCCTGCATCAGTTTCCTGCACGTGCGCGGCGACTTGGGTAGCCACGGCGATGGTGCCTTGTTGCACGCCATGTCGCCCGCGCTGTTCGCCGAAGCGGCATCCGGCAACGCCAGCGTGCTGGTGGCGCGGGCCGAGGCCGCTGCACGGGCCGCCGGTGTGCCCGCCGAGGCCCTCGTCGTTATCAGCGAGCGACCGGCCGAAGCCATCGTGCAGACGGCCCAGGCACGCGGTGCCGATCTGATTGCACTCGCCTCGCACGGCCGGCGCAAGGGACTCAAAGGACTCAAGGGCGCGCTCATTGGCTCTGTGACGCGACAGGTGCTCGAACAGTCCGGTCTGCCGGTGCTGGTGATGGCGGTGGAGACCCAACTGCCGCAGCGCAGCGACGAGCAGCGTGCGCTGGCGGTGCTGCGCGACGAACACCGCTCGCTGGCAGCGGTGCTCAACGCCCTGCTGGACGAGGCGCAGCGACCGCCGCCAGCGCAAGACCGGGCGCTGCTCGGGGCCATGCTGTTCTACATCGAACAGTTCCCCGAGCGCCTGCACCACCCCAAGGAAGAAACCCAGTTGTTCGCCCGGCTGCGCCAGCGCACGCCGTCTTTCGATGGACTGCTGGACGAGTTGCAGGCGCAGCACGCCCAGGGCGCCAGCGCCTTTGCCGCGCTGCAGCACAGCCTGCGCTCGGGTGAGCTGGCGAACTTTGTTGCGCAGGTGCAGACCTTTGCGCAACAGCAGTGGCGCCACATGGACCATGAAGAAAAGGTCGTGCTACCCGCCGCCAGCCAGCACCTTCTGCCCGAGGACTGGCGGGCCATTGCCGAGGCCTTCGAGGCCAATGCCGATCCGCGCCTGGGCACGGATGAATCCTTCGACCGCCTGGCGTCAAACCTGCTGGACCTGGCCCGCAGGGCCTGAACCGCTTCCCCTCAACGCTCCCTCTTTACTGCTTCACAAACGAACATGTTCAAGTACTTCCCCACCAACTACGTCTGGAACCTCTCGGTCGATCTGGCCATCGAGATGGGCGCACGCATCGGCGAGATCGAAACCATGTGCGCACCCTTGCAAGAGGCCGCCCGGGCGCCCGACGCCGCAGGCACCCAAGCCTTTCGCGAAACCTGGGTGCACATGGCCGACCAGCTCTGCGGCCTGGCCGAAGAGGACGAGGCCAGAGGCCGTTCGTTCTCCGCTGGCGAAAAATACCGTCGGGCTGCCAGCTACCTGATCACCGCCGAACGGCTGCAGGCGCATAACGCGCCCGGCCGCATGGCGCTCTATCAGCGCGCGCTGGAGCTGTTCCTCAAGGGCTCTCGCCTGTTGGGCGACAAGGTTCAGCGCGTGGAGATTCCCTATGAAGGCAAGCACCTCTCAGCCCTTTACTACCCTGCCGATAACCTCAAGCCCGGCGAGCGCGCTCCGATCCTGGTGCAGCTCAACGGCCTGGATTCGACCAAGGAGATGAAGGTCCTCGTCGGCCTGCCGCTGTGGTTGGCCAGGCGCGGCGTGTCCTCCTTGGTGGTGGACCAACCTGGCACCGGCGAGGCACTGCGCTTGCAGGGTTTGACCGCCCGCTTTGACACCGAACACTGGGCCAGCCGCGTGGTCGATTGGCTGGAGCAGCACCCCGCCGTGGACCCCAAGCGCATCGGCTGCGAAGGCGTGTCGCTGGGCGGCTACTACTGCCCGCGTGCCGTGGCCATGGAGCCACGTTTTGCCTGCGGCGTGGCCTGGGGTGCCAACCACGACTGGCGCGACGTGCAGAAACGCCGGTTGGATAAAGAAGGTGAACTCCCGGTGCCGCACTACTGGGCCCACGTTTGTTGGGTCTGGGGCGCCAAGGACATCGATGACTTCATGCGTATCGCCGAAGACGTGCACCTGGACGGCGTGGTTGAAAAAATCAAGGTGCCGTTCCTGGTCACGCACGGCGAGCGCGATTCGCAGATCCCGCTGAAATGGGCGCACCGCACCTTTGAGCAACTGGTCAACAGCCCGAAACGCGAACTCAAGGTCTTCACCGACCGCGAAGGCGGCTCTCAGCACGCCAGCTTCGACAACAGCATCAACGCCGGCCACTACATCGCTGACTGGGTGGCTGAAACCCTGAATGGCCGCACGGCCTGACCCCTTCAACAACAAAAGGAAAACCTTATGAAAATTACCGGACTGGAAACCCTGGTGTTCGGCGTCGAAAACCTCGGCGACTGCGCCCAGTACCTCAAGGACTACGGCCTGATCGCCGTGCGCGAAGACACCCGAGGCGGGCGTTATGAGGCGTTGGATGGCACAGCGGTGGAACTGGCGTTGGCCAGCGACCCCGCGTTGCCCCCGGCCATGCCCAACGGCTGCCTGCTGCGCAAGACCGTGCTGGCCGTGGCCGATGAAGCCACACTGGACGCCATCGCCGCCGAACTGGGCAAGGACCGTGAGGTCAAGCGCCTGGCTGATGGCTCGCTCGAATCGGTGGACGACGCGGGTTTCACGCTGGGTTTTGCGCTTACCCAACGCCGCGCCCTGAACCGCGCGGGCGAAATTTCCAACCTGCCGGGCTCACCCTTCCAACGTCCGGCCAACCAGTTGGGCGTGGACGCCAATGTGGGCCCCATTCACGCCAGCACACTGTCACACATCGTTTACTTCGTGCCCGACGTGGCCAAGGCCGAGGCTTTCTACGTCAAACGCCTGGGCTTTCGCTGCATAGACCGCTTCACCGGCGTCGGCCCTTTCCTGCAACCCGGTGGCTCGCTGGAGCACCACTCGCACTTTCTGATCGGCGCGCCCGAGTTCATGAAGGGTGTGGAGCATTTCACCTTCCATTTCAGCGGTCCGAACGAAGTGATGCAAAACGGTGCGCGCTTCATTCAGAAGGGCTACCAGCCCTTCTGGGGACCTGGGCGCCACCAACTCGGCTCGAACTGGTTCTGGTATTTCAACAGCCCCTTTGCCTGCCACATGGAAATGGACGCCGACATGGACTTGCACGACAACGCCTGGACGGCGCGCGAGCTGCCACTGGGCGCCGACGCCTCGCAGGCTTTCCTGCTGGGTTACCGCAACAAGTGGATGCCGGGACCGGGCACCTCGGAACATGGCGACTACGCCTGAGCCGCGATGCACGACGCACACCCCCCGCTGTGCCATGAGTCCGCGTTGGCCGAGGGCCAGGCGCTGGGCTTCGATCCGGACGACCGCGGGCAGGACACGTTGATCTTGCTGCGCCGCCAGGGGCACTTGCACGCCTGGGCCAATGTGTGCCCGCACCAGGGTGTACCCATGGCCTGGCGTCGGCATGCGCACCTGAATGCGGCCGGCACCCATGTGCAGTGCCATGCCCACGGCGCGTTGTTCGAGATGGACAGCGGTCTGTGTGTGCAAGGCCCCTGTCTGGGGCAACAGCTTATTCGCCGCAAAATCGTGGTTGACGCGCAAGGCCAAGTGCATTGGCTGCGCGTCGAAGCCCGCGCATGACACCTATCTCACAAAACGAAAACGAGGCAAAAAAATGACAGCAGTAAACAAGGTCTTGGTAATTGGCGGCGGGTTTTCCGGCATGGCCGCAGCGATACAGATGCGTCGCGCCGGTATCGCGGTGGACCTGGTGGAGATCGACCCCCATTGGCAGCCGCTGGGCGCGGGCATCACCATCAGTGGCCCCACGCTGCGCGCCTTGCAGACCCTGGGCGTATACGAACAGGTGTGCGAGCAGGGTTGGGTGGCCAATGGCGTTGAGATCTGTATCCCCACCGGGCAGAAGGTGGCGGACCTGCCAACACCGCAGCCGGTGGGCTCCAATGTGGCGGCTGGCGGCGGCATCATGCGGCCGGTGTTGGCGAACATTCTGGCCCAGGCCACACGTGCCGCGGGCGTTGACGTGCGGCTGGGCTGTGCCCATGAGTCCATCGAGCAAACTGCTGACGCCGTGACGGTGCGCTTCACCGACGGCAGCACGGGGGTTTACGACCTGGTGGTGGGCGCCGACGGCGTGCACTCCAAGCTGCGCGAGCACTTCTTCCCCGAAGTCAAACCGTCCGAGTACATCGGCCAGGGTGTCTGGCGCGCGGTGATGCCGCGACCCGATGTCATCGTGCGCCCGCGCATGTGGTTGGGCGAGCACATCAAGTTGGGCGTCAATCCGGTGTCGCAGACCCACATGTACATGTTCATCACCGAGGACCGCCCGACCAAGGAACACATTGATCCAGTCACCTGGCCGCAGGTTTTTGCAGGCTTGATGCGGGGCTTCCCCGACCCGCTGGTGGCCGCGTTGATTCCCGAGGCGCTCAAGCCCGAGGCAGCCATCGACTACCGGCCGTTGGCAAACCTATTGGTGAGCGCACCATGGAACCGTGGTCGTGTCCTGCTGATCGGCGACACCGTGGCCGCGACCACCCCGCACCTGGCGTCTGGCGCTTGCATTGGTATTGAAAGTGGCATCGTGCTGGCCGAGGAGCTGGCGGCTGCCTCCGACCTGCAAACCGCGTTGGACCGCTTCCATGCACGCCGCTTCGAGCGCTGCCGCCTGGTGATCCACAACTCCGAGCGCCTGTGCCGCATCGAAATCGAGGGCGGCGACAAACAAGAGCACCAGAGAATCATGCGCGAATCGCTGATGGCCTTGGCACAGCCCATCTGAGTTCAGCACCCCATAACGGCACGGAGACAACACAGTGAGCGCATCTACCCCTACACGCACGTATCTAATGGGCCATTTGGCTCTGATGGTGGCCCACTGCGCCGGCATGGTCGATCTGGTGGCCCTGCCCGTTTGGGTGGGGACGCTGGTTCAGCATTACCAGTTCGCCCCGCAGCAGGCTGGCGGCTTGGCAACGCTGTTTCTCGCTGGCGCCGTGGTGGCCAGCCTGGTGCTGGCGCCGCGTTTTGGGCGCCTGTCGAACCGCGCGGTGGCGGCCTGTGGCTTCGCGGTGTCGGCTCTGGCCTTTTTCGGCGCGTCCATGCGTACCGACTTTGCGGCGATGGCCGTGTTGCATGGGCTCGCTGGGCTGGCGGCGGGGTCGGCGCTGAGTGTCACGCACGGCACCATCGCGCGCGGCGCCAACCCGCACCGTGGCTTTGCCGTGGTCGGCATGGCGCTTGGCGTGTTCGCGATTGCCTTCTTCGCCTTGGTGCCGCCGCTGGTGGCGGCCACGGGTGGTTGGGCGCTGTTTCTGGTCTTTGCCGGCGTAATGGCTGTGGGCGCTGTCGTGTCTGCGTTGGCATTTCCGCATACCGGCACGGCACCCTTGGTAGCACCCGACGGGGTGTTCGCCACCGCAAGGGCAGGGCGCACCGCCTTACCGCGCGCCGTGTGGTTTGGCATTGTGGGCCTGGGTTGCATGGGTTTGGTGCAGGCCATGACCTTCGCGTTCCTGGAGCGCGTTGGCAGTGACCGTGGTTTTGGCCTGGCCGCCGTCACTGGTGTATTGGTGGCGCTGGGCGTCGTTAACCTGTTCCCGGCCGCGCTGGCCGCGCTGCTGGAGAAGCGCTGGCCGGCGCGCAATGTGCTGCTGGCCGGGCCGGTGCTGCAGGCGTTGCTGGTGCTGGTCATCATGGGATCGACCGCGTTTGCCCCGTATGCCGCCGCCGCCTCGGTGTTCGCGGCGGTGATGATCTTCACCCACACCTTCGCCTTCGGCCTGATGGCGCGGCTGGAGCCCAGCGGCCGTGCCATGGCCGCCACACCGGCCATGGTGATGATAGGCGCGGCCATTGGCCCGGTACTCGGCGGCACCCTGGTCCAGTCCTTCGGATACGCCAGCCTGGGCCTGGCCGCATTCGTGCTGGGCAGTCTGGCGGTGCTGTGTTTCAGTCGCCTGCCCCGGCAGGCCGCCGATGAGCCGGTGTCCGTAGCCACTCCCGCGCCCGCCCAACCCTGATCGCTCAAGCCTGTAGGCACTTGCCCATGAAAACCCCACGCACCATCCACCGTCGTTTCGTTGACCTCTCCATCTACCTGGAAAACGACGTGCTCTCGGACCCGCCACCGCTGGCGCCCAAGATCACCTACCAGACCCACGCCGACACCTTGCCCGAGTTCATGGCCATGCTGCCCGGCACCGTGCCCGAGGATTACCCCGAGGGCCAGGCCGCTGCCGCCGAGTGGGTCACGCTGACCACACACAACGGCACCCACCTGGACGCGCCCTACCACTTCCACTCGACCATGGACGCCAAGCTGGGCGGCGCGCGGCCCAGCACCACCATCGACCAGGTGCCGCTGGAGTGGTGCTTTGCCAACGGCGTCAAGCTGGACTTTCGCCATCTGCCCGATGGCTACGTCGCCAGCGCTGCCGACGTGGCGGCCGAACTGCAACGCATCGACCATGAACTGCAGCCGCTGGATATCGTGGTCGTCAACACCCGTGCTGGCGCGCGCTACGGCCAGCCGGACTTTCTGGGCGCGGGCTGCGGCATGGGCTACGAGGCCACCATGTACCTGCTGGAGCGCGGCGTACGCCTGACCGGCACCGACGCCTGGAGCTGGGACGCCCCCTTCTCGTACACGGCGAAAAAGATCGCCGAGACCGGCAACAAGGCACTGATCTGGGAAGGCCACAAGGCCGGGCGCGACATTGGCTACTGCCACCTGGAAAAGCTGCACAACCTGGAGGCGCTGCCGCCCACCGGATTCACCATCAGTTGCTTCCCGCACAAGATCCGTGGTGCCAGCGCGGGCTGGACCCGTGCCGTGGCCATTTTCGAAGATTGAATGAACTTATTCAGGAGCCCTATGTTTTTTCCCCCCATTCACCGCGTCGTCACCGGCCACGACGCCCACGGCAAAGCCATCATCGCCAGCAGTGGGCCGCTGCCCTCGGTGGTTGAGATCGCGGCGATTCCTGGCACCGTGTTTCACGAAGTCTGGGAAACCCGCGCCACGCCCGCGCCCATTGACAACGGGGCCGACCCCAGCGCCGGGCCGCTTTCGCTGCCGCCGCCGCCGAGCGGCACACGCATGCGCTTCGTTGACGTCCCGCCCGACACCCAGGATTTCCTCGCCCACGGTGCCACCAAGATGAAAGAGGCCTTCAGCCAGGTCGGCGACGTGGGTGCCTCCACCGTCCAGGCCCATTCGCCACACCCGCTGATGCACCGCACCGAATCGATCGACTACGGCATCGTTATCGAGGGCGAGATGACGCTGGTGCTCGACGACTCCGAAGTGCTGCTGCAACCCGGCAGCGTGGTGGTGCAGCGCGGCACCAACCACGCTTGGGCCAACCGCTCGGGCAAGCCCTGCCGCATGCTGTTCATCCTGATCGACGGCGCTTATGCGCCTGACATCGCCGCAGCCCTGGCCACCCACTGAGTCTCACCATGAAATTCGCTACCCTCAAAGACGACACGCTTGACGGCTGCCTCGTGCTGGTCTCACAAGACGGCACGCGCGCCGTGGCCGCCGGCGCTATTGCGCCCAGCCTGATCCACGCCTTGCAACGCTGGGACGCAGTGGCCCCGTCGCTGCAAACCCTGTCCGACGCGCTCAACGCGGGCACGGCCGCGGACACCTTCGCCTTCGACCCCACGGCCTGTGCTGCGCCGCTGCCGCGCGCCCCGCAGTGGTTGGATGCCTCCGCCTTCCTCAACCATGGCCAGTTGATGGAGCGTGCCTTCAACACGCCACCCATCCCTGACTTCGAGACCGTGCCGGTGATGTACCAGGGCGCCAGCGACGACTTCCTCGGCCCTTTGGATGATGTGCCCATGCCCGACGAGGCCCACGGCATCGACTTCGAGGGTGAATTCGGTGTGGTTTGCGGCCCCGTGCCCATGGCCGCCACGCCCGCGCAAGCCCTGGCCTGCGTGCGCCTTGTGGTGCAGATCAACGATTGGAGCCTGCGCGCGATGGGGCCGCGCGAAATGAAATCCGGCTTCGGATTTTTGCAGGCTAAACCCTCAACTTCCTTCGCACCCGTGGCGGTGACACCCGATGAGCTGGGCGCGGCGTGGCACGACGGCCGCGTGCACATGCGGCTGCATGTGCAATGGAATGGCGAGCGCTTCGGCGAGCCGCATGGCGGCGAAATGAACTTTGACTTTGGGCAGTTGATCGCGCACGCCGCACGCACGCGCAAGCTGAGCGCCGGCAGCATCATCGGCTCAGGCACCGTGTCCAATGTGTCGCGCGCGGCTGGCTCGGCTTGCATCGCCGAGCGCCGCGTGATCGAGAAGATCGACCACGGCGAGATCCGCACCGGCTTTATGCAATTCGATGATCGCGTGCGCATGCAAGCCCTGTTCGACGACGGGCGCACCGGGCCGTTCGGCATCATCGATCAGCGCGTGGTGAAGGCATGAAGGAGAGGATGCCATGCACGTGCTGATCACAGGGGCTGCCGGCTTTTTGGGCAGCGCCCTGGCACTGCGTCTGTCGCCTGGCAGCATGCTGGGTGGCCGGGCCGTGGACCAGCTCACGCTGATGGACCTGGCGTTTGACGGCCAAGCGTCGGACGGCGTGCGGCATTGCGCGGGCGACATGGGCGACGCTGCCTGGTTGTGCGCCGCATTGAATGCGGGGCCGCCCATCGACGTGCTGTTCCACCTTGCCAGCATTCCCGGTGGCACCGCCGAACAGAACTACCTGCTTGCGCGCCGTGTGAACCTCGAAGCCACGCAGACCCTGCTGGAGCACGGCCAACAGCAGGTGGCCAGCGGTCAAGCGGCACCGGTGTTTGTGTTCGCCAGTTCCATTGCTGTCTTTGGCCAGATGTCCGCCGTGGTGGACGACGACGCGCCCACCCGTCCGCAAATGACTTACGGCACCCAAAAGCGCATCGGTGAGCTGTGGGTGGAGGACTTCAGCCGACGCGGTTGGGTTGATGGCCGCGCCGTGCGCATTCCGGGCGTGCTGGCCCGCCCGCCCGCGCGCACCGGCCAACTCTCGGCCTTCCTCAGCGACCTGATCCGTGAACTGGCTGCCGGTCGAGACTTCACCTGCCCCACCACGCCCGGGGCCACCACCTGGGCTTCCTCGCTGCCCTGCGTGGTCGAGCAGTTGTTGCACGCGGCCAGCTTCGACGTGGCGGCCAGTGACGGCCACCGGACGCTGACGCTGCCCACCCTGCGCTTTGCCATGGCCGAGCTGGTGCACGCGGTCGGCCGTGTCTACGCCACACCCGCCACCGACCTTGTGTGTTGGGCACCCGACGCGCGCATTGAATCTCTGTTCGGGCGCTTTCCACCGCTGGTCACGCCACGCGCCGAGGCGGCGGGGTTCCGGCCGGATAGCGACCTGGATACGCTGGTTCGGCAGGCAGTGGCGCTGGGCTGAGGGCGGTGGCGCACAAGCATGACGCAAGAATCGCAACCCCCTCCCATCCTCGACGCGCGCTGGCAAATATTTCTGCGCGTGGCCGAGGCAGGCAGCTTGAGCAAGGCTGCGACCGCGTTGGTGATGCCGCAGTCGATGGTCAGCCGGTCCATCACACACCTGGAGCGCCAATGCAGGGAACGTCTGTTTGTGCGCACCGGGCGCGGCGTGACCCTGACCGAATTCGGCGCGCGACTGCTACCCCAAGTCGCCCAACTGGCAACGGACGCCGAGGCACTGAGCGAAGACATTCGGGGCGTGCGCGGTCAGATCATGGGCGAGGTGCGGGTGGGCCTGCTGCCCACGGCCGTGGCACGCTACTGCGGACCGCTCATCACCGAGGTTCGTGCGCGCATGCCCGGGGTTCGTTTGCATCTGGTCGAAGGCGCCAGTGCGCAGCTCGAAGAACACTTGCGCGAAGGGCGGCTGGACATGGCCGTGGTGCTGCGCGAGCACCCAGACGATGTTGGTGATGCGCGCATCCTGGCGCGTGTGCCGCTGCATCTGGTGGGCCGCCACGGCGACGAGACCGTCATGCAAGCTGATGTGCCGCTGGCTAAGCTGTCGGGCCTGCCGCTGGTGGTGCCCAGCCGGCCGCACCTGCTGCGCGCCCGTCTTGATCGCCTGGCGGACGAGCACGGCCTGCGGCTGAACGTCGTGACCGAGGCGGACTCGGTGCCACTGCAATGCGAGGTGGTGGCCGCAGGCGGTGGCTACGCGATCATGTCGATTGCCGGCATCATGGATGCCCGGCTCGCGTCCACACCCATCGTGCAACCCGCGCTGGAACGCTTCGTTGTGCTCGCCGTGTCGCCCCGCCGACCCCATACCCGCGCCACGCGCGAGGTGCATAGGCTGATAGCCGCGTTGGCCGACGGCCTCTGAGCCATCAATAAACTCCTGAATTTATAGCTGCTTGCGCTTATTATGAATGGGCTACAGGCCAATTTTGCTTACAAACCCTGCGTCTCAAAGCTGCCATCCATGAGCTGTTGCACATTGGCATCCATCGTGATGGTGTGCGCCCACTCGGCAACTGCAACTCTCGGGAGGAAAATAGAAATCGCTGATCTCGGGGAACTGGCGCTGCAGCAAAAATTGCGGCGAAATTAAGCTCCATGGGTTTGGCACTGCCGTTTATTTGCCCACCGGAAGAACTACTTGGAGAAGACGATGAATGATGAAATCATCAAGGCACTGCATGCGACGAAAGAACACTTGGTGCAGGACGCAGAGTTGGATATTAAACGTCTGATAGAAAGTGTTCAACGCGAGGAAGCCATCAGCGTAGCGCAAGGTCGCATTGTTTTGCAGCCACCGTCTGGAAATCAGGAGCCATCGGTTTTTCAATAGATCCGGTTTGCCCATCATTGAAGTAGCAAATTACTCCTTAATTGATAGCTGCTTGCGCACATTCAACGGGAGCTACAGGCCGATTTTGCGCACAAACTGTATCCCGGGTCGATTCAAGACACCAATCCATGGTCAATCGAATACCTGACGAGTTCAACAATCGATACAAAACCCATCTTTTCCATGATGTTGGTCTTGTGCGTGGAAACCGTTTTTTGACTGATCGTGAGCTGCTGGGCGATATCAGATGGACTGAGTCCATCGGCCAGCATCCGCATGACCTCGACCTCTCGTTCGGTCAAACAATGGTGTCCGTGTGAGGGCTCATGTGAAGTCATGTCAAATGCCATTTGCTCGGCTATCTTGGGATCAATGAAACGCCCACCACCGATCACCTTGTGAATGGCCAGAAGCAAAAACTCGGGCTCAGAGTCTTTGCTGAGATAACCACTGGCACCTGCCTTGAGCGCCAACTGAACGATTTGCGGCTCTTCATGCATGGTCAAGACCAATATCGGAATGTCAGGAAACCGTGTATGCAAACGCGATACGAAGGCATGACCACTGACGCCAGGCATGGTCAGGTCAAGCAGCACCAAGTCCACCGTGTGTTCACGCAAATAATCTAAAGCCATAGAACCGTTGGGCGCTTCAGCAACCACCTTGATATCTGGCGTCAGTGCAAATATTTGCTTGAGCCCCATACGCACGATGGCATGGTCATCAACAATCATCAAGCGGATCACAACGTCTCCTTCAATTTTTGTGCCGGAATGATAACGGTGAGACACGTTCCCGACCCCGGTTTGGCCTGTACTTCAAAACTGCCACCCATCATGCGGGCCCGCTCACTCATGCCAATCAGTCCGAAGCCACCCATTTTGATCTTGTCCGCATCGAACCCTTGGCCATTGTCCGCAATAACAATATGTAAAAAACCCGCTGCCTCCTCAACGGTGATGTCGACTCTGGTGGCGCTCGCATGCCGTACAACGTTGGTGAGTGATTCCTGAACGATGCGAAAGATCGCCAGGGCATGCTCGTCATCCACAAGCAGGTTGTCTGACGGCAGGTTGAGGCAGAAAACCCCCTGTGTGCTTTGCTGAAATTCGCTCACAAGCCACAACAGCGCGGCACCAACGCCTGCATCAAGAACGGGTGGCCGCAACGATTTGGTCACGTCACGCACGGTTTGAAGTGCGCTTGCGGCCAGTTTGTGCATGTGCTCTATGTGGCTTGCAAGTTCAGGGTTGGCTGCCCCAAACTGAAAACGCAGTTGAGAAATACTCATGCGCAACGCCGTCAGGTTTTGCCCCAGCTCATCGTGAATTTCCCGTGCAATGCACTTGCGTTCATCCTCTCGATCAGCTTCGCGGCGCATGGTGAGTTCCAGCAGCTGATTGTTGGATTGCCGAAGTTTCTCTTCGCTGCCCAACAAATTTTGATAGGCCAGCAGGGCTGACAGGCTATCACCCAATCGTCTTCCAATGGCCTGAAAAAGCCGCTCCTCCCACGGCTTCCAGCTTCTCGCGCCGGAACACTGATGGATTCCAAATTCCCAGGGGCTTCCGGTTTGGGGATAGATGGCGATGGACATGAGACTTTGCACCTGAAACTGATCGGCTAAGACGAGTGGGGTGGCATGCTCGGCATCGCCACCCAACTTTACCGGCCCATCGGTACGCAGGAGCAGCCGCATTTTGTCTGCGATAGCCGGGTCATGTGGCAAATCAATACCCATGGAAAGGACACCAGGATAGGGTGGGCGATGGCGCTCCATCGGTATCGTCCATCTCGCAGCATCAGGGTCACAGGGGTGAAGAAGAAAGGCGCGGTCACAGCCAAAAATGGACAGGACGACATCAAGCACATGGGACATCATGGTCTGAATGTCGTCTGCCCCCTGAATGGCTTTGTTAACCAAATCCATGCCTTCCAGAAAGCGCACATGCTCCTTGATGCTTTGTTCTGCATCAAAACGTTCAGTGACATTACGGGCAAGAACGATGAATGTGACTTCGGCATCCGGAAAGTTCAGTTTTCTGGCGACCGACAGCTCGAACCAGCAGGCCCTACCTGCAAGATGGACACCAATGACCTTGCCATAGGAATGCCCCGTTTCATCGGCCTCACCAAGCGCCTCCACGACAATGCCAATGGCATCGGATGTCAGCAATTCGTTCACCGACTGGCCCGCAAAATCCGGATTCCATTGGCTCGATAATGCTGGATTGCGGGCATGTACCCGCAACTGATTGCCCTCTCGATCAACCTCAAACAAGAGGTCGGGAATAGCGCTAATGGTTGCACTGAGGTCGGCATTGAGTTTCAGAACGGCATGTTCAGCCTGCTTGCGCTCTGTCACATCCAACATGATCCCGTACCATAAGCTGGTGCCATCAGGCTGACGGTTCGGCATAGAGATCACATTGAGCCAGCGCTCTGGATGCCCCGGACGGCAAGCCCGAAAATCTATGCGCATCTCGGTCTGCGTTTGCACTGATCGGGCAATGGCCTCTTCGATGCGGGACTGGTCATCCGGGTGCGCAAGGGCGTGAAGCTGCGCCATGTCGTCCATCACATCCGCAGGCTCAAGACCGTAATACTCCTTGATGGCCGAACTCATGAAGGGAAAGCAGCCCCGTCCCTCTGGGGTCACGCGGAAGGTAAACGCCAAACCCGGCAAGTTGTCAAGAAAATGCGCAAGCCGGCGTTCGCCTTCCCGAATCGCGGTAATGTCCCGACCGAAAGCGAGGGTGCCGATGACGCGGCCAGTCGCGTCGCGCTCCGGCACGACGACGATCTGTCCAACCCGTGGAACACCGTGATCCCGAGTCCGAACAAGTTCGACGGTCTCGGCGGTTCCGCTCGCGATTACGCGTTTCGCGGCCTCGTCGATCACCGCGAAACGTCCGTCCGGCCAGACCTCGATGGGCCGCTTGCCGATCACCTCGTCGCCGCTGGCGAGTTCCAGATCGCGGACCAGAAGATCGTTGAGGTAAAGGATGCGGTGATCGAGGTCGTAGCGGATGACACTGTCAGGCGAGCTTTCTGCGAGACTGCGGAACTTTTGTTCGCGACTTTGCAACTCCGCTTCTGCCCGCCTGCGCTCGGTAATATCGCGCACCAGCGACAAGTTCAATACCTGGCCTTCGTATTCAAACATCGAGCCTTGGATCTCCACCGGGAAAAAGCTTCCGTCGCGTCGGCGGTGGCGGGTCTCAAAGGTGTATGACCCATTGGCAAGCACTTTCTCCCAAATAGCCCGCCCTTGGTCAGGCGTGAACTCCGGACAAATCTCGTTCAGGGTCAGATCAAGCAATTCCTCGCGGCTATACCCCAAGTCGTTATAGGCTGCGGCGTTGACATACGTGAAGCGCAAGTTGGTGCGATTCATCAGGTAAACCGCTTCATGCGCCTGATCCAGTACAAACTCTTTCAACCGAAGGCTCTGCTCAATCAGTTTGCGCTCTGTGATGTCATGTATATACCCGTACCAGACAATGCCGCCCTGCGGATGGGGCTGAGGATTGGTGTTGGATTCCATCCAACGTTCACCCCGCGTGGGGTGCAAAATCCGAAACTCCTCGTGCCACGTGCTCATGTTCTGCCCCGACGCAACAATGGTGTCCATCACCCGTTGTGCATCTTCAGGGTGGTTCAGCGCCAACAACGCAGAGGCATCATTCAAAACATCTTGCGGCTGCAGACCAAACAGCTCCTTGATTTTGGGCGAAACATAGGGCATGCACTTCGAACCATCCGGGCGCAAATAAAACGCCCCCATCATGCCTGGCGTAGACTCGGCCAGCGCACGTAACTCGCGCTCTTTGGCAGAGAGTTCATCCTGCAAACGGTAAACTTCCGTCATGTTGCGCCCCAGACCCAACACGCTGACGATGCGACCCTCGTCGTCGTATTCCGGCACCATGCTGACATCGTGAATTTGTGACACGCCGTCAACAAGTACGGTCTGATGCGCAAAAATTGCGGCCTCACCGCTGGCAATCACCTGCTCGATGGCTGACTTACCTGCTTCCTGTATTTCCGTCCCAATGATGGAACGGGCAGAAACGCCCAGCGTGCGCTCATGCGTCGGATTGATGTAGAGGTAGCGCCCGGTCACATCCCAGCGTGCAATGTTATCGGGCAGGTTTTCAGCCAGCGTGCGGAAATCCCGTTCCCGCGCCTCCTGAGCCTGGCGCGAGGCGGTGATGTCCCGCGCAACCCCCAGCACGCCGATCAGCTTGCCAACGCTGTCGCGCATAGGCGTTTGAATCGCCTCGAACAAGCCGCAGTAACCGTCCGCAAAGGTCAGCCACGCCTCGTGACGGCAACTGTTGCCAGAGGCCATGGCCGCCTGATCATTTTCACGGAAAAACCCGGCTTGTGTGGTAGCCGCAAAATCAAGCTCGCTCTTGCCAAGGATGTCGCATTCCTTCGCGCCGCACAAACGCTCGAACGCGGCATTGCAGGTAAGAAACACACCGTCATGACCCGTCAGCCAGACTAGATCAGGAATGGTGTTGACCAGTGTGCGCAAAAAAGAGCTTTCAGCATCCTGGCGGGTGTCCATCAAATCTCCTGTCACACTGCGAATCAGATCGTGTTCACGCACCAAACAAACTCAAAAAACTCAACGCTCTTGAACATTTAGAAATTTTCCCCAAAGGCTACAAAAAAAATTTTTATCTTCGGTCGTCTTCGCCACGAAAGCCACAACTTCTCAGATTTTTCTGAGATGAAATCAGCGTAATCCGACTACAAATAATCAATGGCTGATAGTGTATTTGCAATGACTCTGGCACGATCAAGGGAATGAATTTTCACCTAAAGATCAAGTTAAGCAGCGTTATTGCGATCAGGTCAAAGGGCAACAGTACAGGATGTCATCGGCAAGCACCCCAGGCAAGGGTGACCTGTCTGAGAAAAAAATAAATTGCCATGTTGGAGACGATGAACAATCTGGTCGAACGCATTCCGGTAGGTGTATTCAAATTACGCACGCGCCCCAATGGCGAGCATTGTTTCGAGTACGTTAACCCACGCTGGTGTGAAATATACGGACTGGTGCAAGCCGAAGCCCTGCAGGATATAAAAATCGTTTTGCGGCAAGTGCATCCGGATGACCTGAATCATTGGCATACCCTGTTGCAAGAGGCTGTCCAAGCTGTGAGGTCTTTTGAATGGGAAGGCCGAATAACCAAGCAGGGCAGCACGCGGTGGTGGTTGATGCAAGCCACGCCAGCGGCGCAGAATAATGGGGAAATCTTGTGGAGCGGCATCGTGCATGATGTCACGGAACGTTGCATGGCTGAGGAACAGCACCGCCTGGCGGCAAGCGTTTTCGCCGCATCCCGCGAAGGCATTTTGATCACCGATGCCGATGTCCGGATTGTCGAAGTCAACGAGGCATTTTGCCGCATCACCGGATACGAGCGTGAAGAAATACTGGGGCAAAACCCCAACATTCTCAAGTCAGGTTACCAGGATCGTCTTTTCTATACCGCCATGTGGCACGACATCAAGCAAAAAGGACATTGGAGCGGCGAGGTTTGGAACCGACGCAAGAATGACGAGGTGTACGCCGAGTCAATCACCATATCCGCTGTACGCAATCACCTTGGCCAGATCATTCATTATGCGGGCGTGTTTGCAGACATTACCCACTTGAAGGAACAGGAACAGCGACTCCAAAAAATCGCCCATTTTGATGCTCTCACCGGCCTGCCAAACCGGGCTCTTCTGGCTGATCGCCTGAGACAGGCGGTAGACCAGGCTAGGCGAACCGGCAACCAAATTGCTTTGTGTTATCTGGATCTGGACGATTTCACGTCGATCAACGAGCAGCTCGGCCATCAGGTGGGCGACTCACTGTTGATGGAAATCGCCCGGCGCCTGGGAAACTGTCTACGCGATAGCGATACCGTGGCGTGCATTGGCAGCGACGAATTTGTGCTGCTGCTTCCCAGTCTGAAACAAATCAGTGAATGTGAGGTGACTCTCTACCGTATTCTTGAAACTATCCAGCAGCCGGTGTCCATCAAAGGTCATCAGATCATCATGTCTGCAAGTCTGGGGGTCACCATTTACCCCAGCGACAGCGCCGACCCGGATACCTTGCTGCGGCATGCCGACCAAGCCATGTATCTGGCCAAACAGGAAGGAAAAAACCGCTTCCACATCCACAACCCGGAACAAGACCGACAGGTAAGAGCACGCCGGGAGTCGGTTCAGCGACTCGCTATAGCCCATCAACATAGTGAGTTTGTTCTGCACTACCAGCCCAAGGTCGACTTGACTACCGGTGAAGTCATCGGAGTTGAGGCCCTCATTCGTTGGCAACATCCAGAACGCGGACTATTACCCCCCAGTGAATTTCTGCCCTTGATTGATAGAACAGAATTGGCCATCCACGTAGACGAATGGGTGATCAACACCGCACTTGCCCAGATAGCCACCTGGAAAGCAGCCGGATTGCGTTTGACAGTCAGTGTGAACATCAGCATTGACCACCTTGTACGCCCAGGCTTTGCCCAACAGTTGCATGCCATACTTTCCAACCACCCTGGTGCTTGCCCCAAAGACCTGGAATTGGAAATACTGGAATCTGCTGCCATTTCAGACATGGAGTACGCCACCCAAGCGCTGGAAACCGTCTCGGAAATGGGGTTCAGCTTTGCGCTGGACGACTTCGGCACCGGCTACTCTTCATTGAGCTACTTCAGCAAACTTCCGGTGGACACCCTCAAGATTGACCAGGGTTTTGTGCGCGACATGTTGGTTGATCCCGAAGACCTCAGCATTGTCGAAAGCATCATCCTGTTGGCCAAAACATTCAACCGTCCCGCTGTTGCGGAGGGTGTGGAGTCGATGGAGCATTACGCCATGCTGCAACACCTGGGATGTTCTTTCGGCCAGGGATACGGGATTACCCGCCCCATGCCAGCGGAAGAAATTCCAGGCTGGATCACGCAATGGCAAAAAAACACCACTTGGCTCAACCTACCCGGTATTGCCTTGCACAGGGAGGATGTGGTACTGCTCGCGGCCAAGGCCAGCCACCAACAATGGATCAAAGGCGTGGTCGACTGCATGAGCAATCCGGAGCGCACAGGTCATTTCTTGCACAAGCGCCAATGCCGCTTTGGGCGCTGGTTTCTTGGCAATGGCTACAGCCGGTACGGCCATCTTGGCGCTTACTTGGCACTGCAACCCATGTACACGCACATCAACACCCTGGTGACAGAATTGCTGGAGCTGACCATCCAAGGCACACCTCAGGATGCCCATGCCCGCCTGCCTGAGTTATACCGCCAGCGAGATGATTTTCTGCAAGGAATGGATGCGCTGATCAGGCAGATGGTTCAACCTCAAAACGGAAAGGCGACAGCGTCCAACCGTCGCCCCCCACACCCCCCATGACGCCACGCCCTTTCGGCCACAGACCCACATGGCTACTGGGTTCTTCGTCAAATCAAAACCCTGTTCACCGGATAGCAATGATCTGTCATGTCCCAATCCTATAACTACAGCCATCTCAAGGAACAATCCAATGCGCGTCAATCAGCCGGTCACACAACAAGAGTTTGCATTCCCCGCAGGGGAAACCCTGGTTTCCACCACCGATCTCAAGGGGCGCATTCTTTACTGCAACCCGATGTTCATCTCAGTCAGTGGCTACTCGCGTGAAGAGCTGCTGGGCCAGCCGCATAACCTGATCCGCCACCCCGACATTCCTGAAGAGGCATTTCGCGACCTGTGGCACACGATTCAACATGGCCAGCCCTGGTCTGCCACCGTGAAGAACCGGCGCAAGGATGGTCAGTTCTACTGGGTCATGGCCAATGTCACACCACTGATGGATGGCGACAAACCCGTGGCTTACATGTCGGTGCGCACCGAAGCAACCCGCGCTCAGATCCAGGCATCTGAGGCCCTGTACAGCACCATGCGCCGCGAAAAAGAAAATGGCAAGTTAATACACACCCTGCAGCAGGGGCGCGTGGTGAAGCGCACGCTACTGGGTTGCCTGGCGGAAGTTGCGACGTTGCGCCTGTCAGGGCGAATCAACACCACGTTGTGCAGCGCGGCGGTACTCCCCCTTGCTGCTGGCGGCTTGTTTGCCACGGCTGATGTGGTGTGGCAACTGCTGGGGGCCGGGCTGGTCGCCGTCACACTGGGTGGCGCCAGTTTTTACCTGCATCGAAGTATTTTGTCGCCGCTGCGGGAATTGCTTGACTTTGCCAACCGCATGGCCGCGGGTGATCTGACCCAACACAAAGACCTGACGCGAAACGACGAAATGGGCGAACTGGCGACGGCGCTGTACCAGCTGACGGTGAACCTGCAAGCCGTGGTGCGTGATGCCCGCACCCAGTCGATCCAGATGACAGATGCCACCGGTGAAATCGCCGCTGGCAATGTCGATTTGTCTCAGCGCACCGAAGGCCAGGCCAGTAGCCTGCAAGAAACCGCAGCCTCTATAGAGGAAATCACCGGCAGCGTCAAGCACAGCGCCGATTCGGCCGAAAGCGCCTCCAAGTTGGCCGACGGGGCCGCGCAAGTCACCCAACGCGGCAGCGACGCGGTGAACCTGGTAGTCAAGACCATGCAAGAGGTGCGCGAGGCCTCGCACCGTATTTCAGACATTACCGCTGTCATTGACAGTATCGCGTTCCAGACTTACATCCTGGCCCTCAATGCCGCTGTGGAAGCGGCTCGTGCCGGTGAGCAGGGCCGCGGTTTTGCCGTGGTAGCCGCCGAGGTACGCACGCTGTCGCAGCGCACTTCGACTGCCGCGCGTGAAATCAAGCAGCTCATCAGCGATACCGCCACCAAAATTGAGACCGGCTACCTGCAGACCGATTCGGCCAGCAAAACCATGAACGAATCATTGCTGGCGGTTCAGCAAGTCAGCCAACTGATTTCCGAGGTCAGCCTGTCAGCCAAAGAACAGTTGCTTGCCATTTCACAGATCAACACCGCTGTGACACAAATGGAGTCCATCACGCAGCAAAACGCCGCGCTGGTGGAGCAAATTGCCGCAGCGGCTTCTTCAGTGCAAGGCCAGGCTGAGGTGATGACATCGACGGTTCAGGTCTTCCACCTGCAAGGCGACAGCGGTTTTCATGTTCCCGATGCTGTTGAACTGCGACGCCAGGGCAAGCAGACCGGGCAGAGTCTTCTGCCGCTGCAGGCGGCTTGAGCCGGGGGTTGTTTTTGAGTTTGTAGTTGCTCGGATAGTTCCGGTTGTCATGCCTGGCAAGGCTTTTTCTTCAGCCGCCCGCTGCCGGTCGAGGAGTTCGCGAGCCAGGCTTGAGTGTGGTCAGGCTGCGATAGCCAGACCAAAAAAAAGCGATGTCAACAAAGGAAGCACAAGATGTTCAGAAGTTTACGCATCAAGGTACAGCTCGGAATCGGATTCGCCGTTGTGGTGGGCCTGTTCGCCTTCACATTGCTGGTGGTCGGCGTGCTGCTCTCGCGCCTCACCCAAAGTGTCAGGCAGATCACGGAGGAATCCCTGCCCTTCGTTCTGGTGGTGGATGAAATGGACCTCAGTCGCTCTGAAGTGCAGCAATTCCTGACCGACGTTTCTGCCACCCACGACCGCGCCGGCTACAAAGAGGCCGACGACTCAGCCAGACGATTCCACAGCGGGGTGGACAAATTCAGGCAGCTGTACCGGCTGGAAAACGACCAGTCAAGCCTCCAGCAACTGGACGCCGGCAATCTGCTGATGAAAGGCAGCGATGCAGCGCCCGGTTTCGACAAGAACAGCGAGACCCTCTTCAAAGGGATGGAGAAATTCAGAAAACAGCAGGTCACCGAAGCCAACCAAATCTCAGAAGCCGCCCTGGACAGCGCCAACTTCATTTGCTCAGCATGATTCTGGGTGGATTGACCGCGGCCGTGATGGCGGTCATCTTCGGCACCTGGATCGTTACGGGCATCGTGCGCCAGCTCGGTGGCGAACTCGGCGAGGCCGCCAACCTGGCAAAACACGTGGCCGAGGGCAAGCTGAGCATGCGCATTGACCTGCGCCCAGGCGACACCACCAGCCTGATGGCACAACTCAGAGCGATGCAGGAAAGCCTCGCAGCCGTGGTCACCCAGGTGCGCCAGGGCTCCGAGAGCGTCGCCACCGCGAGCGCCGAAATCGCCGAAGGCAACCACGATCTGTCGGCGCGTACCGAAAGTCAGGCCAGTTCCCTGGAACAAACCGCCGCGTCCATGGATGAGCTCAGCGCCACCGTCAAGCAAAAAACGCCGACAGCGCCGCTCGGGGCAACCAGCTTGCGATGGGTGCTTCCACAGTGGCCCTCAAGGGCGGAGAAGTCGTCGCCCAGGTGGTGCAGACCATGAAGGGCATCAACGACAGTTCCAAAATGATTGTGGACATCATCAGCGTGATTGAAGGCATTGCCTTCCAGACCACTATCCTGGCCTTGAACGCGGCCGTCGAAGCGGCCCGCGCCGGTGAACAGGGCCGGGGCTTTGCCGTGGTGGCCACCGAAGTGCGTAGTCTGGCCGGTCGTTCGGCGCAAGCCGCCAAGGAAATCAAGGGACTGATTGGCGCCAGTGTGGAGCGCGTCGCGCATGGCACGACCCTGGTAGACCAGGCCGGCACGACCATGAGCGAGGTGGTGAGCAGCATCCGGCGCGTGACCGACATCATGGGCGAGATCAGCGCGGCCAGCCATGAGCAGGCGATCGGTGTGGCCCAGGTGGGCGAAGCGGTCTCCCACATGGATCAGATCACGCAGCAGAACGCCGCGCTGGTGGAAGAAATGGCGGCCGCAGCCAGCAGCCTGAAATCGCAGGCACGCGACCTGGTGCAGACGGTCGCAGTGTTCCAACTGCCAGACCACCATGGCGCCCGGCACTCAAGCCGCAACCTCGCGCTGACGACATCATGACCAAAGCCTCACAAGCATCCCTGGCGGCCGGCACGCCCGATTCGGGCAGCGGCGCGACACCTGCACCTGACCTGGCAGCACGGCAGTCGCCCCGGATCAGGGCGGCACTATCGTGTTGCGACGCCAGCCCCATCTTTGCGTAGCCTCTTTCCAAAGCAAAGGGGGTGCCGGGCGCAGTAGCGCAACAGCCTCTAGCCGTGTTGGCAATTAACTCCTGAATTGATAGCTACTCGCGCAAATTAAACGGGGGCTACAAGCCGATTTTTCTCACAAACCCAGAGTCTCGAAGATACCATCCATGCGATGTTGCACATCGGCATCCATGCTGATGGTGCGCCCCACTCGCGCTGGGTCTCGCCGGGCCATTTGTTGGTGGCATCCAGTCCCATCGTGCTGCCCAGGCCGCTGACCGGTGACGCAAAGTCCAGGTAGTCGATGGGCATTTGGCCGCCTGGCCAACGGCCTCTGAGCCATCGCCTTTTCGCAACTCTGCTATTCAGTCGTAGCAGTACCCAAGCGGCGCGGACTTGCCTAAGCTCTGCACATCTCAACACAACACGCCGCCGTATGTCCGAAACACCTATCACCGCACCGCTTGCGCCCACCCTGATGCTGACCGACGCTGACGTCGCCGCGCTGGCTGACTGGCCTTCGGCCGTCGATGCCCTGTCCAAGGCCTACGCCATGGACGTGAACCCCGCCATGGTGCCGCCGCGCTCAATGGCACGTGGTGATGGCATTTGGTTGCGCGGCCTGAGCGCCATCGCGCCCTCGGGGTCCACCATGGGCTGCAAGCTCATCGCTGCTTCACCGCGGGCACGTCGCGCCAGTTACCTGATCGCATTGTTCGACCAACACAGCATGGCCCTCACCGCCCTGATTGACGGCAACCGCGTCACAGGCTTGCGCACCGCCGCCACCGCCGCCTTGGCTGTGGATCGCCTGGCGCCGCGGCGGCCGCTGCGCGTGGGCGTGATTGGCGCGGGCTTTGAGGCGCGTGGTGCGCTCGACTGCCTGGCGGCCGTGCGCCAGATTCAATCGGTGCGCGTCTTCAGCCCCACACCCGCGAGCCGTGAACGCTTTGCCGAAAGCTTTCGCCCGGTGCTGGAGATCACCGTCGTTGAATCGCCAGAGGCTGCGGTGCAAGACGCCGACGTGGTGCTGTGCGCGGCGCGCAGCCGCGACGAAACACCGGTGCTGCGCGGCGCCTGGTTGCCAGCCGGGGCCACCGTGGTATCGCTGGGCTCGACGCTGCCCGAGCAGCGCGAGGTGGACGAGGAGACCATGGCGCGCGCCGTCTGCATCGTGGCCGACATGCCCGAGGAAGTGGCGCACGACACCGGTGACGCGATGGCCGCCGCGCGCGCGGGTGTCGACTTCAGGGCGAAGCTGGTGCCGCTGTCTGAACTGGTCGCAGGCCGCCTCACACCGCGCCGCGACGCCAGCGACATCGTGCTCTACAAGTCGGTCGGCTCGGCGCTGCAGGACATCGTCATCGCAGAGATGCTGCTGGCAAATGCCCGCCTTCAGGGGCGCGGCGTTGCGCTGCCCGCCAGCATCACACCCATCTCCAAATAACCACCCACAAAGGATCTCCATGGCTCTCTACAAAAAATCGGATGCCCGCGCCTGGGCGCGTCAGCATCTCGTCGGCTGTTCTGCCGTTACTATCCCGAGTTACAGCACCGACCTGAAGCGCCTCAACGAGCGCGGCATTCGCCACGACATTGAGCGTGTCGTCAAACTGGGTTTCACCTACACGCTGCTTTGCTCGGAGGTAGCGATCACAGCCGAGGAAAACGCACAGTTCACCGCCTGGGCCCGTGACGCTGCCGGTGGCAAGCTCGGCCTGTTCTTCCACGCTGCGTTTGGCACGCTGGCCGACAACATCGAAGCCGTGAAGTTGGCCGAAAAGGCTGGTGCCGACCTGGTGCTGCTGTCCTACCCGTCCACCTTCTGGCCCACCAGTGAACAGGATATCTACGACTACACCAAGGCCTTTTGCGATGCCACCGACCTGGGCGTGATGCTGTTCCCCATCCCGACATGGGGTTTCGAGCGCGTGCACCCGGCTGGCATGTCGCTGGCGCTGATGCGCCGTCTGCTGAAGGATTGCCCCAACGTTGTGGCGATCAAGTCCGAGCAGGGCTTCCCACTGCCGGCTGGCATCTGCGAGATGTACCACCACTTCCGCGACGAGGTGGTGATCAGCTGCCCCATCGAGGCCGACGCGATCCCGCTGATGAGCCTGATGAAGCTGCAGTTCTCCGGCACCAGCAATACCCAGTGGATGGGCGACTACTACCCGCGTGCGTTCGAGCTGGCGCGTACTGGCCGCTTCGAGGAAGCGATGCAGTTGTACTGGAAGGTCAACCCGGCGCGCCAGGCCAACATGGCCGCCTCGGCCGCCTCGGCACCGGCCATTGGTGCGCTCAACCGCACGCAGTGGAAGTACCAGGACTGGCTGGCCGGCTTCAACGGCGGGCCCTTGCGTGCGCCGTCGCTGCGCATTCCGGATCGCTTCATGAAGTCGCTGCGTCAGAGCCTGGTGGCATCGGGCTGCGAAGTCACGCCCGACCCTGACGCAGCCTTCATCGTCGGCCGCAACCCCTGCTAATGAAAGAACTGCGAGAAAGAAGTGCTATGAGACATCTATTGAAAGACCCCACACTGTGGCGCGAAGCCGCCTATATCAACGGCGAATGGCTGGCCGAGACGCCGCATGGTCGTTATGCAGTGCACAACCCGGCCGACGGTGCGCGTCTGGCGGAACTGCCACGCTGCCGCGAGGACGAAACGCGCCGCGCGATCAATGCGGCGCAAGCTGCCTTCGGCCCCTGGCGGCGCACCACTGCCAAGGCGCGCGGCGAGGTGCTGCGCCGCTGGTACGAGTTGATCGTTCAACACAAGGAAGACCTGGCCACGCTGATCACGCTCGAAGAAGGCAAGCCGCTGGCCGAGGCACGCGGCGAGGTCGACTACGCCGCTGGCTTTGTGCGCTGGTTCTCGGAGGAGGCCACGCGCGTGCGCGGCGACGTGATCCCTGGTGTGAAGGAGACACAGCGCATCATCGCGCTGCGCGAGCCCATCGGCGTGTGCGCCGCCATCACGCCATGGAATTTCCCTGCCGCAATGATCACGCGCAAGGCCGGCCCGGCGTTGGCCGCTGGCTGCACGATGGTGGTCAAGCCCGCGAGCCAGACGCCGCTGACCGCACTGGCACTGGCCGAACTGGCGCACCGCGCTGGCGTGCCGCCGGGCGTGTTCAGCGTGCTCACCGGCAACGACACGCGCGCCATCGGCGGCGAGCTCACCGCCAACCCGCTGGTGCGCAAGATCACCTTCACCGGCTCCACCGAAGTCGGCCGCGTGCTGCTCGCGCAGGCGGCGCAGACCGTCAAGAAGTGCTCGATGGAGCTGGGCGGCAATGCACCCTTCATCGTCTTCGACGACGCCGACCTCGACGCCGCCGCCGACGGCGTGATGTTGGCCAAGTTTCGTAACACCGGCGCGTCGTGCATTGGTGCCAATCGCGTGCTGGTGCAGGCTGGCGTGTATGACGCGTTGGCCGCGCGCATCGTTGAGCGCGTGGCCAAGCTGCGTGTGGGCAACGGCTTGGAGCCGGGCGTGAACCTTGGCCCCTTGATTGACGCGGGCAGTGTCGCGAAGGTGGAGGAACACGTGGCCGACGCGCTGGCGCACGGCGCGCGCCTGCTGCACGGCGGACACCGCCACGCGCTGGGCGGCAACTTCTTTGAGCCCACCGTGCTGGCCGATGCCACGTCGGTGATGCGCATCGCGCACGAGGAGACCTTTGGCCCGGTGATGCCGCTGTTCCGCTTCGAGACCGACGACCAGGCCATCGCGATGGCCAACGACACCGAGTTTGGCCTTGCCGCCTATCTGTACAGCCGCGACGCGGCGCGCATCTGGCGCAACGCCGCGCGCATCGAGTCGGGCATGGTCGGCATCAACTGCGGGATGATTTCCAACGAGGTGGCGCCGTTTGGTGGCATCAAACAAAGCGGACTGGGCCGCGAGGGCTCACACCTTGGCATCGACGAGTATGTGGAAGTCAAGTACCTGTGCTGGGACGGGCTGGAGGTGGCCTGAGCGCGCAGCGGTCGTCTCGCTTCAGTCGGCACGGCTTGCGGATAAGATTTCAGGCTGGAACCAGTGGCATCAGACCGCTGGTATTGTGTGTTTTCGCCAAGGCCTGATCCATGCACTTTCATAAACTCGATTTAAATCTGCTCGTGGCACTCGACACGCTGCTCTCATTGCAAAGTGTCAGCCGGGCTGCCGAGCAATTGCACATGAGCCAGTCGGCCATGAGCAATGCGCTGGGGCGTCTGCGGGACTATTTTGATGACGAGTTGCTGGTGCAGATTGGCCGCAAGATGGAACTGACCCAACGTGCCGAGGTTTTGCGCGATGCCGTGCAAGATGTGTTGTTGAGGATAGACACCACCATCACGGCGCAACCCAAATTTGAGCCTGCCAAGGCTGACCGGGTGTTCAGAATTTGTGTGTCCGACTACTCCATGACCACCGTGATACCGAACATGCTGGCCCTGGCGCATGCCCAGGCGGGTTCTGTGAAATTTCAACTGCTTCCCCAGGTCGGCCAGCCGGATCGGGCGCTTGAACGCGGCGAAGCCGACTTGCTGGTGGTTCCCAAGGCGTTTTGCTCACTCAACCACCCCAAAGACATTCTTTTCGAGGAGACCTTTTGCTGCGTGGTCTGGAGCGGAAGTCGCATTGCGTCCACTGGCAAGCTCGATTCAGAGGACTATGCCCAAGCCGGTCATGTGGCGATGCAACCCATATCCTATGTTTGGTCCAGTCAAGCGGTCATGCAACCCACCGGCGGGACTGCCATGTCGTATGAAGCGGGCTCTATGCAGAAGATGGGGCTGGAGCGCCGTGTGGAGGTGTCCACCTTCAGCTTTGTCGCAGCGCCGTCCCTGGTGGTGGGCACAGAACGCATCGCTACCGTTCATGCACGCTTGGCACGCATGGCGGAGCGCTTTTTGCCAGTGAAACTGTTTCCGTTACCCATCGCGCTGCCGCCCATGGAGCAGGCCGTTCAGTGGCACAAATATGCCACCAAAGACCCCGGCTTGGTTTGGCTGCGAGGCTTGCTGAGCGAAGCGGTCAGAAAAATGGATGGCCACTGAGCGGTGTTGCGTGCTACGTCCTCTTGCTGCGCCTTGCTTTGACATTGGCCTTGGTGGCATCCGCAGCCGGGTCTTTCTCCTTCCCCAGCGGCAAGAAGCCAATCGGCCGCCTTAGTGGATGCCAGCACCTTGACCTACTTGGCTATGGCACGAACGTTTCAATGTGCAAGCCACCAATGGGGTTGAAGTGTTTGGTGTTGGCGGTCAGGACGGTGAAGCTGTATTCGAGTGCGGTTGCGGCGATGAGCGCATCGCCCAATTGCAAACTGTGCGACAGAGCATAGGTGTCAATCAACTGCATTGCCCGATTCGAGACTGCGGCGCTGACCGGAAGAATCTCGGTTTGGCACATCGCCAAGCCTTTCTTAATACGCATCAACTCGTCTTTGTTGCGGCAACCCTGCACCAGTTCCATGTAGGTCACTGCGGAGATACGCCATGGCATCATGGTCTGCAGCTTGGCCGCCGCACCCGCATGGCCGCGTGTCATCCAGATCAGCACATCGGTGTCGATCAGCACTTCTTACCCCTCGTGGCGCGAACCATCCACGTTGAATCGTGGGGCGCGCAGTCCGCGGGCATAAGCGGCAACATCGCGAGTGTCTTCACGATCCTGCCACATGCCAAACAAGGGGTTGTTGGTCAGTGCAATAGGCGCGGCCTGGGCGACCTGTTCCTCGCTCTCTTCATCAATGCGTACCGTCACGCGGGTGTTGCGGGCCACGTGCAATTGGGCACGCCAAGCGGCAGGCAAGTCATTGAGGGCAACATGTTCGATTACAACGGTATTCATGAATTCATCCTTTCCTGCTGGCCGAAGTGGCACACGATTTGAATTGTCTGACACCGCGTGAACAGGTCATTCAACAGCGCCCCAATGATACGGGGTAACCCCTTCTTGTGCGGTGCTGCTGTCGGGCAACTCAATTTGAAACCAGGTCATGCAGGGGCCTGCGGGGTGGTGGTTGGTCGATTGCTTTGCATCGCGATTCATTGTGCCGCACTCGGCAAAGTGATGGCGCTTCATGGGACTTGGATTTGTATGCTTTTTTAGCCTGTAGCCTAGGTAACTACTTGCGCAAGCAGCTATTAACTCAATAGCGATGGTTGCATGCAGAGAAAACCGCACAGGGCAGCCGCATTCCCACTGCAAAGCTTTCACGACCAGTCCCTAAGCCGCCTCATCCACCTCAAGCCAGCGCATCTGCCCATGACCTGCCTCATTGAGCTTAACTACCAGCGAGGCCGCTGCGGGTTCGGGCAGGGTGAAGGTCATTTCAACCTGCGCGGCATGCTGCACCTGACCTAGCGTGCCGCCTGCGGCTTGCAGTTCGCGGCGGGCCACGCCTTCCAGCGCGTAGGGCATGGCGCAGCACAGGGGGAGCAGGTGCACGATGGGTGTCTTTTCAGCGCCCAGCAGCGCCTGGGCAATGCAGTCGGTGTAGGCGCGCACCAGGCCACCGGCACCCAGGTTGATGCCGCCGTAGTAGCGCACCACAGTGGCCAGCACGCCTTCCAAGTCCTGGTGGCGCAGCACCTCAAGCATCGGCCGCCCGGCCGTGCCGCTGGGCTCGCCATCGTCCACCGCCGCCGAGTGTCCGCCCGCCAGCAGCGCCCAGCACACATGCGCCGCCGCCGGGTGCTGCGCGCGCAACGCGGCCACCACCTGCTGCGCCGCTGCCGGATCCGCCACGGGCTGCACGCAGCCGATGAAGCGGCTTTTTTTGATCAGCAGTTCACTGGTGCTGGGGGTGGTGAGGGATTGGGGCATGGGGCAATCATTTACGCTTTGGGGGAGCGAGTTTGGCTTGGGTTGAGTAGCGATGGGCAAATGAATTAGCCGAGTGGGTCTTAGTACAAACACACAATTAATCAAAATAATTGATACTATTAACAATATTCATGTTAAACTTGCATCAACTTTGGGAGATTTTATGCATCCACGCGAAATTGCAGATCTATTTGGCGGTCAAACCACGTTGGCAAGGCTACTGGGCAAGCGTCAGAGTTTGGTGGGCAACTGGGTCAATGCTGGCAATGTACCGGCCAAGTGGCATAAGCCTATTCTGGAACTTGCGTATGCACATGGCAAACCTTTGACTCTGGATGATTTTGACGGTATCAATCTGCAACCTGTCGCCGACAAAGCAAATGGAAGCCATGACTTAACAGTGCTTGTGCCACCTCAGTCCATCAATCAAGATGCTGCACAAGGGAAGCTTGATCTCGGAATTCAAAAGCAGGTTGAAATTGACGGGATAGGCATGGGCGTTTTGTCAGATGGAACGCCCTATCTGACTGGACGTGGACTTGCCCGCTTATGCGGAATTTCTCATAGTGTTATCCAAGATCTGACGGGCGAGTGGGCCGATGTTGTCTCTCCGCCACGCGTCACCAAGATACGTGAAATTTTGGCTTCCCACGGGGATAGTATTGATTTCCCGTTCATTTCCATCCAGCAGCGAAGTGGTATCACTCAAGCCTACCCAGATGTTGTATGTATCGCTGTGCTGGAATACTATTCATTTGATGCTGGGGCAAACATCAAAGTTGAGGCGCAAAAGAACTACCGACTTCTAGCGGGAAAAGCACTACGTGAGTTCATTTATACCCAAACCGGGTATGACCCCAAGAATCAGCTTCCGGCATCATGGAAACAGTTTCATGATCGTGTCTCACTAACTTACAACTCTGTCCCGCAAGGTTATTTTGGCATCTTTAAAGAGATTGCCGACATGATCGTTACTTTGGGCCAAAAAGGAATCCATATAGACGCGAATTTTGTGCCAGACATCAGCGTTGGAATACATTGGTCGAATCATTGGAAAAATAATAATCTTGACTCCACCTTTGCTCCACGAATCAAATACGAGCACAACTATCCCTCATATTTTCCACAAGCGACATCTAACCCGCAAGAACCATGGTGTTATCCGGAAATGGCTCTTGGAGAGTTTCGTAAGTGGTTCCGGGAAACATATGTTGGATCTGGAAAGTTTAAAAGCTACATTGAGTCAAAGGTAAAAGATAAGTCCCTTTCAATTTCATTTGCTCAGCTTGTTATTGCAAATTACTCAGAATAACCAATGGGGGAATAAATGGCTAAATCAGTTCAACTTGGAAATGGTCGCAATTGGGTTACTCAAACAGAGGCAAAACACCACTTTAAGCAGATGCTTTCACGTTATTCCAATGGCGAAAGAGTTTTGAATAAAGATGATCACAGTGACTTACTTGCCTTGCTGGAAATATATGATCGCGAGATTCAATCAATAGGCAAGACGAAGATCGGTTGTGGCGTTGAATTTTTTCTTCGTGACCGAGATGCAGATCATCCTGGAAACACCGCCTGTTTCTTTATTCATCGCATTGATGGAACCAAGGTCGACTTTAGCTACCTTCGAGCTGTTGAATCCGCCTCACGTAAAAAGTTATTGACTCACCCCTACTAAGAAACATTAACATCGTTTAAATAAAACGTAAATTTCCTTTGATTGCAAAAGAGGCGTGACTTCAATGGCATCTTAAATTGCTCATTCAAAGAAGGTGATCCTGTGTAAGCGTGTTTTCATGCGCATTGTTCACCTCCCCAGTATTGATTACCGAAAGGTACGTCGCTTTATCCTTTAATACATTGTCCGATAACAAACCACGTTCATGTAGCGATACATATAGCGCCGCAGCGTAAGCTTGGCAATTAATCGACCGTTCAGGATTAAAAGCAATATCCGAAAAAGCACGATACGTTAAAACCTGCTCGGCAAGCTCGGGGTGTTTGTGGAGGGCGTTGATGTAAAGCCAATCGTAAAACGCTGTCCGAGGTACTAATCCCCAATCTGTTCCATAGAAATGAAATTTGACCAAGTGCCCACATTGATTCAGTCGTGGATCGCGCTTTGCCTCAATTGATCGCACCTTGAGCAAATCTAGAAATGGGCCACCACCTTCGAAGACTTTGCTTGCTTGATATGCACACTCAAGACTGAACTCTCGCTCGTGTTTTACAGTCTTTATCATGAGGTTGAAGGCGCTCAGGTTTACACCTATTTCCTCCGGTGACTTACTCGAAATCTCCAGAACTTTATCTATGAATAGCTGCTTTTGGGCTGCGGCATGCAATGATGCAATGGATTTCTGTGACTGACTTTTAGCCATCCCAGGATACCATTGAAAATCGACGTGATGAGTCGATACAAGCAGCTTTCCCTCCAGCGATGGAGAGAAGATTGGTCGTAAAGCCATCTTAGACTCCTTGCTTCCAGTAAGCGTAGTCCTGACGATATCGAAAATAGCCTGCATAGGCACGTACATCCAATCCAGGGTATCTAAGTTGCAACTCCTGCTGTTTGGCGGTATTCAACACGAGTACACCCAGAATGTAGTTCTTGGGAACACCTTTCAGCATAAGAACCTCAGCTTGCGGATTTGTGGGATAGTGATTTGGTATTTCGAGTACGGTCCGGGTTTTATCCCCCCAATCAGCGTACATCGCCTGTAGGGCTGTCAAGCCGCTACGTTGCGATATGGGCAGGGCAGTGACACTGGCTGAAGCCGCGTTCGTTGCACAATACACGCAAGGTAGTGTCCATAGCGCCGCAGGGTGAATGACGAGAACAACCCAATCCACGGTTGGATTGTTTTGGCGAGTAGCAAAAAACATCTTGTAGTTTGGGAACCCAATCGACAGGCAGGCGGCATGAGTACCATCAAGGCGAAGTTGGTCATTGAAGTCGCTAAATCCCTCGTTAACCAGTGTGTCGCGTGGAACCAGCCCTCGCTGGAGAATTGAGTTTAGGTTGCTGGCGCGCGTGAAATGCATCAAGTTTTTAATACCGCGCTCTGTTGCATATTCTTGTACTGAATTTGACATTTGCCCTCCTTCTGGTAGACAGATGGTACAGGAGGCGAGTTGTCGCAATCCAGAGCATTGATTGGCCGTGCAGTGATACCAAGTTGCTGATGTCGTCCTACCAAGCAGCCCCATCGCACCTGCGACCCAAGTATTCATGTTGTGAATAATTTTGGTCTATAGCCACCGTAGTCATTGTGCGAGTAGCTATACGGGCAATAGCGGTAATAGGCGGCCATCCCCGCCAACTCACCCCTCAATGCCCCTGCACCGTAGGCGTATCCCGCCACATCGACCCAATCCCCGCACCGTCTCCGCTACGCCGGTGCGTGCTGGTCAGAGTGTTCTTGATCAGCATGCTCATGCTCTTGGGGCCGACATCGTCGGGCACCGGGGTAATCCATGAGGCTTTTTCTTCACGCCTTCAAAGTCCACGTCGCCAACGATGCGCCCATCAGGCAGGTGGTTGATGCCCACGTCAATCACCACCGCGCCACACCTTCACCGGCTGGCGCAGCGCTTGAATGTGCTCAAACGGGTTCTGCGCGAGCAGCACGGCATCCCACGGTGCGCCGGGGCGCAGGGTGGTGTGGCTGTGGCCGAAGTGGCGGCGGTTGGCTGCAGTTGCGGCACGCAAGGTGTCTTGCAAGGACAGGCCAGCTTCCAGATAGCGGTCGATCTCGTCAAACACAGCGTGGCCGTGCTCCACGCCCATGCTGCCCGCGTCGGTGCCCAGCAGCAGGGGCACGCCCAGCTCACGTGCCATCAGCAGGTGTTGCGCGTGCTGGTCCAGAATGCGGCGCAAGTTGCCTACGGTCTCGGGCTTCCAGCCCACGGCTTGGGGCTGTGCCCACTGGAAGTGCACCGGGCAAAAGGTGGGGGTCCAGGCCACCTGGTTTTGTGCCATCAGCGCCAGGGTGTCACGGCTCATGAAGAAGCCATGTTCGATGGAGCCCACACCCGCCGCTGCCGCAATGGCCAGCCCCTTGGGGCCGCTGCAATGCACCATGGTGTTGCGGCCATTCGTTCGCGCTGCGTCCACCACCACGCGGGCTTCGTCCAGGGTGAACTGGGGTTCGTCGGTCACGGCCCCGGCATCAAAGTCGATGATGCCGGTGAGGATCAGCTTGATCTCGTCGTTGGCTACGGCCAGGCTCTGGATGGAGTCGCGGATGCTTCTGACATCGTCCACGTCGGTGGCCATAAAAGCACCGTAGCGCTTGGCGCGTTTGATGCCCAGGCCGGTGGAGCGCACTTTTGCCAAATCGCTGCCCGGTGCTTCGGCCTCGGCACGCACGCGGTTGTTGATGCCGTGGCGGTCACCCGCATCGCGCACCTGGGTGATGCCAAGGCTGAGCGACTGGCGGGCGCTGGCGCGGGCGGCTTCTACCAGTTGTTCCAGCGGCTGTTTGAGGTGGGCCGAGCGCAGGGCTTGTTCGGTGGGTGCGCCGTCCAGAAACAGGTGCACATGGGCATCGACCAAGCCAGGTAGCAGGAAGGCACCGCGTTCTACGCTCAAACCGCGTGCCGCCAGCGCCGCGCTGTGATCACCGGCGGCTATGTCGCTAATGCAACCATTGATGACGGAGAAGGTGGTGGGGCCGCTGTGGCGTGCTTCGCCATCAAACCAGCCGTCCACCACCAGAGCCAGGGCGGTCTGTGCGGGTGTGCTCATAGCTTTAAGCCCGGTAAAACTTGCGCACCGCCCGCAGGGCATTGCTGCCGGTTTGTTCCAGAAAGTTGCGGTAGGTGGTGAGCACGTAGTGGTCTTCAGCCAGTGGCTCATAACCGCGCCAGGGCGTACCCAACACATAGTCAAAACCGTGCGGCACGTTCAGGGTCAAGAAGGCGTTTTCCAGGCAGTGTTTCAGGTCGGAACCATCGGCGGCTTTGGGCGGCAATTGCTGGCCGATGTTGGACAGGCCACCCATCATGTGCACGCCTTTCAGTTCAGGGTCGGCCCCGATCAGGCGGATGGCTTCCACCGTGCTGCGGTTCAGGCCTTCGGTGTCGGCAATGATGGCCGAGACCGACATGTCGATGAAGATGTGGTCCAGCGGCATGCCGTAGTCGTTCTTCAAGCGCAGCGCGGCACGCTTGGCGGTGCTGTAGATTTCTTGCGTGGTCTTGTTGCCCTTGGCCACCATGGCCCCGTCCACTTCTTCCAGCCGCTCCGAGGCCATCAGGATCACCTTGAACTTGTAGGGACCATAGAGTTCCATCAAATCCCAGCGGTGTTCTGTGATGGAGTTGACGATGGGCAGCTCGCCATTGGCCTTGTCTAGGCAATAGGCAGCCAGGCAAATCTCTTGCACCTTTTTGCTTGGAAAGTCGAAGGACAGAGGCGTGTCCACCACCTCTTGAATGGCCTGGATGACGCGGGTCATGAACTGCGGGTCGGTCAGCGCACGGGCACCGATGTTGACGTTTTGGTAGGCGGCACCGGCTTCGGCCTGGCGCACGGCCAGCGCCTGGATGCCGGGCAAGTCTTCGTTGTCAAACAGGGCGCGGGTGCTTTTGAAGCCGGGGTTGATGCGCTCGCCAATGATGTTGATGGCAAAGCCGTTGGTTGGGGTCATGTTTGTCTCCGATAGGGTTAGGACGGGAATCCGATGTGGTGTAAAAAAACTTTTTGAAATTCGGTGCGGGTGGACAGCTCCACGTATTCACAGGTGCTGGCCAACTGGGTGGCACGGGCTCGGGCAGCTTGGCTGGCCAGCATCTGGCGCACGCCCAGGCCTGCGGCATTGCCTACCTGCTCAAAGCGTTCCATCGGCAGCTTGGGGAACAGGCCGATGGCGATACCGCTGCTGATGTCGATGTAGGCCCCAAAGGCCCCGGCGATGATGAAGCGGTCAATGTCTTGCTCATGCAGCCCCTGGTCTTGCAGCAGCATGTCCACGCCGGTGCGGATGGCGGCTTTGGCCAGTTGCACGGCTCGCACGTCGTCTTGCGAAAAGTGCACACCGGGGGCCAACACGGCGACACGCTGGCCGTTGAGTTCCTGCACATCCGGATGGTCGGCAGCCAATCGGCCCCGGGCGTTGACGATGTTGGCGCTGCGCAGTACCGCCAGCGCATCCAGCACGCCCGAGCCACACAGGCCTACCGGGGCCAGGTTGCCAATGGTGCGCACTGTTATTCGACCAGCCTCCAGGCCAACGCGCTCAATCGCGCCTTCAGCCGCCCGCATGCCACAAGAGATGTGGCCGCCTTCTAAAGCTGGGCCAGACGGGCAGGATGCCGACAAGATGCGCCCGCCGTGGATCAACGAGATTTCGGTGTTGGTGCCAATGTCCATCACCAAGGCGGTGCGGCAGTCTTGCCAACGGTCTTGGGTAGCCAGCAGCGCGGTGACGTGGTCGCCACCGACAAAGCCGCCGACATTGGCCACCACATGTAGCCAGGCACCGGGTGCGATGGCCAGGCCCAGTTCACGCGCTTTGACATCCATGCCAGCACGCAGTGTGGCCACAAAGGGCGCGCGGCCCAGTTGCGCCACCGGAAGGCCCAGCAGCAGGTGGTGCATGGCGGTGTTGCCACAGACCACGGCATCCACAATCTGCTCTCGGCTGGCCCCTACGGCGTGGCAGAGGTCGTGTGCCAGGGCGTTGATGGCGGTGACGGCGGCGGCACGTAATTCTTCACGGGTGCCGTCGCTGCGCACCGCGTTGTTGATGCGGCTGATCAGGTCAGCGCCCCAGGCGGTTTGCGGGTTCTCAATGCCCAGACTGGCCAGGCGTGCGCCGGTTTCCAGGTCCACCAGAAAGGCTGCGGCATTGGTGGTACCCAGGTCGACCGCCAGGCCCAGCGTGCGGCTGGCGCTGGGGGCAAAGTCGATCAGCTCCTGGCCGCGCTGGCGCACGCGCAGTGACCAGTGTTCGTCGCTGGACTGTTGGCGCAGCAGGGGTGACAGGGCTTGGGCGGCTTTTAAATCCAGCGTCACGTTCGGTTCGCCCAGGGCACGCAGCACGCGGTCAGCATCGCTGAGGTTGTCGCTCAAGGTGGCGGCGGGCATGGTGATGTCATGGCTGTGCACGCTGGCATCGAGCGCCAGCATTTCTGGCACGCCGGTGGTGTCAGCCTCGGACCGCACCACCGGGGCCAGGGAGCGCGGGGCGACTTCAATGCTGCAGTCGCTGTGGGCGTGGATTTGGCAGGCGCGTAGCCATTTTTTGCGGCTGTGGGTGGGGTTGGGGCCGATGGCGGCACTGTCCGTCACAGCGCTGGCAGGTGTGGCATCGACGCGGCCCTCTGTGACCCGCACCACGCAGGTGCCACAAGTGCCACGGCCACCACAAGCCCCTACCAGGCGCAGGCCCTGGCGGCGGGCGCTTTGGAAGATGCTCTCATCGGCTTGCGCCGTGATGGAGCGATCCAGCTCGGGGAAGTGCAGCGTGTGGGTGGTGGGGTGAGTGTGAGGCATAGGGTTCAATCAAGCCGGTGCCAGCTCACGCTGGGTCAGTTTGCATTTGGCTTTGGAGGGGCAGCGGTCGCAGCGTGACCAGGTGGCCTTGGGCAGGTTAATGCCCGCACCCATCACCACCGATGAAGATTTCAGCGGATACAGGGTGTGGCCATAACGCGCAGTGACACCAATCGACTCGGCTTGCGCCAGGCGCAGCACGGTGGCATGGGCATCCAGCCCCAGGCCGGGGTCGCCGGGGTGTAATTCGCCGCTCAGGCTCAAGCCCTGGCGTTGGGCATCGGCCAGCATGCGGTCTTGTACCAGGCGGGCGGCGGCAAACAACAGCTCGGTGCCCAGCGCGTCCAAGGCCAGCGCTAGCGAGGCGCGTTTTTCGGTGAACAAGGATGTGACACGCGCTTCCAATTGGGGACCAACCGTACACACGGCGCAGGCCAGCGCGGTGAGCTGGCCGCTGGCAGGCAGCAACCAGGGCGCGTGCAAGATTTCGCCTTCCAGCCGCAAGGTTTCGCCCACGGGTTGATCCAGCGGCACGATGCGGTAGCTCCACGCCACCTCACCCAAACCTTCAGCCTGCGCCAAGGCCAGCGCATCCCGGCGCATGCGTTCGCGCAAGGCCGAGGGCCGTCCCCTCATGGGCATGGCCGCTACATTGCGCAGCAGGTTGATGTGAAGGCGGCTAGGCATGGTGCAGATCAACCACCCGCGTATTTGCGTGCCGCGTCGAACATGGCACGCACATTGGGGGTAGGCGTTTCGTCCGGGATGCCAAAGGCACCGTCCAGGATCAGGTTGCCACCCTTGTTCCAGACGTTGTCGACCAGGTGTTTGACGGCAGCGTCCACGTCGGCGGGTGTGCCGGTAGTCAGCATCGACGGTGACAGGTTGCCGCGCAGAGCCACGCGGTCTCCCAGCACTTCGAAGGCCTTGACCATGTCGGTGCGCTCAAACCAGTAGATGCATTTGCCCGCAGGGATGTCCTTGATGACTTCGAGCCGCTTGGTGCAGTCAGACTCCCACATCGGCATGGGGATCAGGTCGGCCTCGATCAGGCCCATCAGCATTTTGCGGAAGGGAGGCCACCAGAATTCTTCAAACTGCTTCGGGCTCATGAAGGCATCAGGGGCCCAGTGGATCGGGATGAAGACAATGGGGTTGCCCGACATCTTGGCATTGGTGATGGTCATCTTGGTGAGGAACACCGCCGCCTTGTCCAGCACCAGCTTGAGCTTGTCTTTGTGGCGGTACAGGTCTTTCATCATGCCGGTGGCCCCCCGGAAGTAGTCGGCGATGAAGTCGTAAGGGGACACCGCGTTGACACCGTTGAACAGCGGGTAACCGGCGGCGTTGATCTTTTGCACCCAGTCGGTGTGGTGGCCAAAGAAGGTGTTGACCTCTTCGGCGGCGGCCACGATCTTGTCGAACGAGGCGCGCACCTCGGGCAGGGCAAAGGAGCGGATGCCGTTGACCAGGCGGAAGTAATGCAGGCCAGGGAAAGACGGCAGTTTGTCAAAACCTTCAAAAGCACCGGCCACACGCGGCAGGTATTTCTGGATGTAGAAGCCGGTGGGGTCGAACAGAAAATCGTCGTACTCGTCGGCGCTCATGTACTCGCGGTCCAGGTACTGGTAGGGCTGCATGTCGCCCACGCCGTGGCCGGGCCACTGGAGCTGTTTGAAGTCGAGCTTTTCAAGGGCCAGGCCCTGGCCCGTGCCCATCAGCAGGGGGTAAACCCCGTCGGGCTCGAACTCCATGACCACATCAAAACAGGCCTTCTTGGCCTTCTCGTAGTCGTGCATCAGTTCTTTGTAGGTGATGCCGCCATGCTTGGCCGGGTAGAAAAAGCTGTGGAAACCCACCGGCATGCGTTTGGGTTGCTCCAGGCGCACGCAGGCCAGGATACGTTCCCAGCGTGCGTCGTAGGCGGCCTTGGCGGCAGCGGTCTGCTCGTAGGGACCGATCATGGTAGAGCCGGGGGCCAGGGTGTATTCGCTGCTCATGCTGCCACCCCCATCCAGTTTTTGCACAGGTGCACGGCTTCAACCGCGTTGACACCAAAGGCATCGGCCCCGGTGTAACCCCGCACGGTCTCATCAATCTGGCCGCCGCCAATCATGATCTTGAATTTGTCCCGCATACCCTCGGCCTCGAAGGCGTTGATGGTTTCCTTCATCGAGTCAAACGCCAGCGTCAAAAAGCCCGAGAGGCCCACCACATCGGGCTGGTAGGCATTGATCTCTTTGATGAAGGTTTTGACCGGCACGTCGATGCCGATGTCTTTGACCTCAAAGCCATTGATGTCGAGCATGAAGGTGACGATGTTCTTACCAATGTCGTGCAGGTCGCCGTGCACCGTGCCAATCAGTACCTTGCCCAATTTCTTAACCTCTTCACCGGGCGCAGACTTGATCAGCGGCTTGGCAACCTTACCAATGGTGTCGAGCATTTCACCGGCCAGCACCAGCTCGGGCAGGAAGTATTCGCCTTCCTCAAAGCGCTTGCCAACGATGTCCATGGCGGTGCGGCAGAGTTCCAGCACACGCAGCGGGTCAGCGCCTTCTTCGAGCAGCATCTTGTTGGACAACGCCAGCGCATCGTCCTCGTTCATGTCGGCCAGCCATTCGACCAGCTGTTGTTCCTGTGGGGTCATGTCGCTCATCGGGGTGTCTCCTTCGGGTGGGGGTGAAAAATGAATCACGGTTCAGGCGCAGTGCAGCCGGGTGTGGTCACGCAGGCCGCATTCGATAATGATCTCGGCGAGGGTGTCCTCGTTTTTGTGGCCCATCACATGCACACCGGCCACACCTTCGATGCGGGCCAGGGCCTGGATGGTTTCAATACAAACACGCTTGGCCTCGGCCTTCTGATCCGGTGCAGCGGCAATACGCGCCAGCAGGGCAGGGGGCACATGTACGCCAGGCACATGCTGGGCCATCCAGCCCAGCGCCTTGGCGCTGCCCAGCGTGCCGACACCCACAATGAAGTGGGCACGCTGGTGCAGGCCACGCTCACGCACCAGGTGCATGAAGTCTTCCAGCATGGGCAGATCAAAACAAAACTGGGTCTGGATGAAGCGTGCGCCTGCAGCAATTTTCTTTTCAAGGTTGGCAATGCGGTCACCAAACGGCGGCACAAAAGGGTTGGCGGTGGCCCCGATAAACAGGTCGGGTGCGGTGAGTAACTTGCGCCCGCTGGCGTATTCACCTCGGTCGCACATGCCGCGTGCAATGTGCAAGAGTGATACCGCGTCCAGGTCAAACACCGGCTTGGCCTGCGGGTGGTCACCCTGGCTGACATCGTCACCGGTGAGGCACAAGATGTTTTGCACACCCAGCGCACTGGCTCCCAGAATGTCGCCCTGGATGGCAATGCGGTTGCGGTCGCGGCAGGCTATCTGGTAAACCGGCGCAAAGCCGTGTGCCGTGAGGATGGCGGAGGCCGCCACGCTGGACATGTGGCAGTTGCCACCGGCCCCGTCGGTGATGTTGATGGCATCGACCAGGCCCTTGAATTTTTCAGCACGCGCCAGCAGGTCAGCGGGGTTGGCCGAATCCGGTGGGGCCACTTCCACGGTGATGACAAAACGGCCCGAGCGGCAGGCGCGCTCCAGCGGGCCTTGCTGGGCTTGGGGTGTGATGCGCTCACCCACTGGCGGCTGAAAGGCCGGGTTGGGTTTGCCATGGATCACCTGAATCCAGCTCGCGCTGCCACGTTTGCGCTGGTCAATGGCGGGCAGCAAGGGCGTTGGGTGGGCCAAATGGTCGGGCGCGATGCGTTTGGTGCCTGCAGTGGCCTCGACCCACACGCAGCGCATCTCGGGCTTGACTTCGCAGTGGCCGTTGGCCCGCACGCCGCCACAGGGGCCGTTGCGCATTTCCTTGGCGCAATTCATCGGGCAGGCCATGCCGGTAGCCGACAGCACACACTGGCCGCACATGCGGCAGTCAAACAACAGGCCCTTGGCATTGCGCTCCAGCGGGCGTAAGAGCGCTTCGGTGCGGGTCACGCCAAGGGTTCGGGCGATGGGAGCCACCACCGGGGCCAGCCGCGCGAACAGGTCATACACCTGGCGCAGGCCACGGGCATGACGGACAGACCAGAGACGCAGTGTGCGCATGTTCAAAACTGATGGTTAAAGCAAGCACCAATCCTGATCTTTGGGCCTTGGCTTGGGTGGCAAGTGGCGGGCTTGGTGTGCAGGTTTTTAGCTTGAGTGCTGTTTTGCGGGATACATAATGTATACATACAAGCGGTATTAGACATCTCAGTAACCATGATGAACATAAGGGTAAACACCAATAATTTCGTGAATAATAGGTGTTTTTATCAGTGAATACGAGAGGATTTGCCCTTGTTGTGTATTGGCGAATGCTGAACGGTGTCTGATGTGCGGTGTGTTTAATGTATACAACAAGGACGAGTATTCCGAAAGCCAGCTTGAAGAAGCCCTGAGCACCGCCTGGAAGACTTTCTGTTTGAGCTGGGTAGCGACTTCACGTTTGTGGTCTGACAACGCCGCCTGTGCATTGACCGGAACACCTTCTTGAGAATGCGCCAGTGGATTAGAATCACGGACCATGCTCACTATCGCTGAATTGCCAGAATACATCCGCAAAGCGGACAAGCTGCTGAGCGACACTGAACGCGCCGATGTGGTGAGCTATCTGGCAGCACACCCCAAGTCAGGCGATGTGATGGAAGGCACTGGCGGTGTACGCAAATTGCGATGGGGGCGTGGTGCGCAGGGGAAATCTGGCGGCGTGCGGGTGATCTACTACGTTCACAGTGATGCCATGCCGCTTTATTTGCTGACCCTGTTTGCGAAAAATGAGCGCGCCAATTTGAGCAAAGCTGAACGCAATGAACTTCGCGAATTGGTAGACCTGTTAGTCGACTACTGGATTGGACGTTAAGGATGACACATGGCAAACGCATTTGAAAGCATCAAACAAGGATTGACCGAAGCCATCGCCCACGCCAAGGGCAACGCGGACGGGGTCAAGCTGTACCAACCCCAACAAGTGGATGTTTCAGGTTTGCGCGGCCGACTGGGGTTCACGCAAGAACAGTTTGCTGCGCGCTTCGGCTTTTCCGTGGCGACCCTGCGGCACTGGGAGCGCGGAGACCGCTCACCCAACGGAGCCGCCTTGGTGCTGCTGAATGTAATTGACCGCGACCCACGCGCCGTGATGCAGGCGTTGAGCTAGGTATGTTGATCACTCTAGGTTGCCTCAAATTGCACATCCGCTACTGAGCTAATATTTGCCAATGGCAACCATTGACCTTCGCTCTAAAGTTCTTACCGTATTAGCCCAGCGTGGCGAAGCGATTTCCTACCGGGATTTAATCGACTCCTTGTGGCAGACCTTCCCGGATATGCATCAGCACTTCCTGAATCTCTATGTTGACGAAAAACGTGCTCGTAAGGATATTCGCATTCGCCTTGGCATGATCGTCAAGAACCACCCAGCCGTCTTTACCGCAACACTGGCCGACGGCATCGTCATGGTGGGACTTGCTGCAACTCCGGTCGACGATCTGGAGGATTTCGATGCAGATGTAGTCGACGATTCCGATGAGGCTGGCGAGGGAGCCGAAGCCACTCTTCCAGGTGTTTATTGGTACACCTTTGAGGCTTACCGTAAGGAAAATCAGCCTTTCCCGATAAAGATCGGTCGTGGGAAAAATCTTTTGCTGCGCGTAAGCCAGCAAGTCACAGCCATGCCTGAACCACCGCTAATTCTCGGGACTTTTGACCACCACGACGAAGTCAGTTTGGAGCGTGCTTTACACGCTGTGCTGGCACTGCGAGGCAAACGCAAGAAGGACGCGCCGGGTGCCGAATGGTTCGTTACCACGCCAGCAGAGATAGAGGCGCTCATCAAAATGGTGTTGGGCAACTGAGTGCCGCATGCGCGCTATTCCCTATCGATTTGCCCTGTAGTTGGAGAGGGTTGGTCATTGCTGTTTGCTGAGCAATCAATAGCGCCACGAGGCAAAACAGCGCACCCCCTACGCCTTCACAACATCCCCCACCGTCTGCCGAATCAGCGCAAGCGTCGTTTGCTGGGTCAGAGTGGCCGGGCGCAGTGAGCTGGTGGCCAGGGACACCTTGGTGCGCAGCACCGGGTCCTGGATGGTTTGGGTGGTGAAGGCTGAGGGGCGGATCGAGTTGAGCACCGCGTTGCGTGATAGCACGGCGCAGCCAGCACCGTCGGCCACCAGGTCCAGGATGGCGGACACGCCGTCAATCTCCAGCGCAATGTTCAGGCGACAGCCGATGTTGGCCATTTCTGATTCGATGTGCATGCGAATGGCGTTGGGGCGGCTGGGGATCACCAGCGGCAGTTGCGCCACTTCTTTCAGGCTGATCGGGCCGGGCGGCGGGTCTTCGGGCAGGCCGGGCGGGCGCTTGCGTAGCAGCAGCAGTTCTTCTTCCAGCAGCGGGGTGATGTCGATTTCGGCACCGGGCTGGGCGTTGTACAGCACGGCAATGTCCAGCCGCCCGGCCACCAGCGAATCCTGCATCGCCACCGACAAGCCTTCGCTGATGGAGATGGTGGCGTCCGGCAACGCGGCCCGGAAAGCCCGCGTCAGCGGCACGGTCAGCACCCGCGCCAGGCTGGTCGGCAGGCCCACGGCCACGCGCCCGGCCAACGAGCCACGGATGCGGCCCAGCTCTTCACGCGCCCGCTCCACCTGGTGCAAGATGCCGCGGCCATGGGCCAGCAGTAGCTTGCCGGCCTCAGTGGGCAGGGCACCACGGCCATTGCGCGTCAGCAGGTTTTGCCGCAGCTCCACCTCCAGCAACCGCACCTGGCGGCTCAGGGCGGGTTGTGCCACGTCCAGCGCAATGGCGGCGCGGGTAAAACTGCCCAGTTCGGCCACGCGCACAAAGTATTCCAGTTGTTTCAGGTCCATGGAGATGATTGGGAATAACGAAACACCAATTATGCCAATTTGAAATAACTGCTAGTTGTGGCTTGGGCTTTCCAAAGAAATAGCCTGAGCACAGAATTGAGGCCATGCAAACTACCGCCACACCTATCGCTGTGCCGCTCTCAGGTATCTCTTCCATGGCCACGCGCCAGCTGCTCGCCGAATTGACGGCGGCCTATGCCGAGCGCACTGGCCAGGCGCTGGCTATCGAATCCGTCGGTGGTGTGGATGCGGCCAAGCGGGTGCAAGCCGGGGAGGCGTTTGATGTGGTTATTTTGGCCTCTGATGCCATGGCCAAGCTCATTGCCGCAGGCCACCTGCGTGCAGGCAGCCTGACGCCCCTGGTGCATTCCGGCGTGGCGGTGGCCGTACGTGCGGGTAGCCAAACCCCCGACATCAGCAGCCAAGACGCCGTGCGCCAGGCGGTGCTGGCCGCGCCCACGCTGAGCTACTCCACCGGCCCAAGCGGCGTGGCCCTGGCCAAACTGTTTGAGCGCTGGGGCATCGCCGATCAGATTCAACCCCGCATCGTCACCGCGCCGCCCGGCGTGCCGGTGGGTAGCCTGGTGGCCAAGGGTGAGGTGGCTTTGGGCTTTCAGCAGCTCAGCGAACTCATCCATGTGCCGGGCATCAGCATCGTCGGCCCGCTGCCCGGCGCCATCCAGATCACCACCACGTTTTCTGCCGCCATGACGAGTGGCTGCACGCGGCCAGCCGAGGTGCAAGCGCTGCTTGACTTCATGGCTTCACCCGAGGCGGCAGCGGCCAAGCAGCGCCAGGGCATGGAGCCTGCCTGACCCCAAACTTATCTGGAGCAAACCCGTATGAGTACTTCTATTCGCACCCAAGTCGCCATCATTGGTGCCGGGCCTTCGGGCCTGCTGTTGGGCCAGTTGCTGCACAAGGCGGGCATTGATGCGGTGATCGTCGAGCGCGTGTCGGGCGACTACGTGCTGGGCCGCATCCGTGCCGGGGTGCTGGAGCAGGTGACGATCGACCTGCTCGATGAAGCCGGTGTCGGTACACGCATGCACCGCGAAGGCCTGGTGCATGGCGGCTTTGACATGCTTTACGGCGGTAAGCGCCACCGCATCGACATGAACGGACTTACCGGTGGCAAAAACGTCATGGTCTACGGCCAGACCGAAGTCACGCATGATTTGATGGATGCTCGCGCCGCTGCGGGCCTGCCCACCTATTACGAAGCCGCTGACGTGCAAGTGGCTGACTTTGACACGGCTCACCCGCGCGTTACCTTTACCCACCAGGGTCAGGCCATGGAACTGGTGTGCGACTTCATTGCCGGCTGCGACGGCTTTCACGGCGTGTGCCGCGCCAGCGTGCCGCGCAAGTCGATTCAGGAATTCGAGAAGGTCTACCCCTTTGGCTGGCTGGGCCTGCTGTCGGACACGCCGCCGGTGCATGACGAGTTGATCTATGTGAACAGCCCGCGTGGTTTTGCCCTGTGTTCACAACGCAGCAAAACCCGCAGCCGCTACTACCTGCAGGTGCCGCTGACCGACCGCCTGCAGGACTGGACCGACGATGCCTTCTGGCAAGAGCTGCGCCTGCGGCTGGACGCCGATGCCGCCGAGCAACTGGTGACGGGTGCCTCACTGGAAAAAAGTATTGCCCCGCTGCGCAGTTTTGTCACCGAACCCATGCGTTTTGGCCGCCTGTTCCTGGCCGGTGACGCCGCCCACATCGTGCCGCCCACCGGCGCCAAGGGCCTGAACCTGGCCGCCACCGACGTGAAATACCTGTGCAACGCACTGGTGGACTACTACCAAAACCACAGCGAGGCCGGCATTGACAGCTACTCGGCGCGCTGCCTGCGCCGCATCTGGAAGGCCGAGCGTTTTTCGTGGTGGATGACTTCGCTGATGCACCGCTTTCCAGACGACGGCCCCATCACCAGCCGTTTCCAGGAAGCGGAGCTCGACTACCTACTCAACTCGCACGCGGGCTCCCTGTCGATTGCCGAGAACTACGTCGGCTTGCCACTCGATTTTGCCGAACCCCGGCCTTGATCGCCCCCTGATTTTTAGAAAGCACTGCCATGATCATCGACTGCCACGGCCACTACACCACCGCGCCCAAAGCGCTGGAAGTCTGGCGCAACCAACAAATTGCCGGCATCAAGGACCCCGCCCTGATGCCCAAGGTCTCGGACCTGCACATCAGCGACGACGAACTGATCGAGACCATCGAGACCAACCAGTTGCGCCTGATGCGCGAGCGGGGCTCGGACCTCACGCTGTTCAGTCCGCGCGCCAGCTTCATGGCGCATCACATTGGCGACTTCAATGTCTCCAGCACCTGGGCGGCCATTTGCAATGAATTGTGTTACCGCGTCAGCCAGTTGTTCCCCGACCACTTCGTACCAGTGGCCATGCTGCCGCAAAGCCCCGGTGTGGACCCCGCCACTTGTATCCCTGAACTGGTGAAGTGTGTCGAGCAGTACGGCAATGTTGGTATCAACCTCAACCCCGACCCGTCGGGTGGCCACTGGACCTCACCACCCTTGAGTGACAAAGCCTGGTTCCCCATCTACGAGAAGATGGTGGAATACGACATTCCCGCCATGATCCACGTCAGCACAAGCTGCAACGCCTGCTTTCACACCACCGGCGCGCACTACCTGAACGCCGACACCACCGCCTTCATGCAGTGCCTGACCAGCGATTTGTTCAAGGAATTCCCCACGCTCAAGTTTTTGATCCCGCATGGCGGCGGCGCAGTGCCTTACCACTGGGGGCGCTTTCGTGGTCTGGCGCAGGAATTGAAGAAGCCGCTGCTGCAAGAGCATTTGCTCAACAACATCTTCTTCGACACCTGCGTCTACCATCAGCCCGGCATTGACCTGCTCAACACCGTGATCCCGGTGAAAAACGTGCTTTTTGCCAGCGAGATGATTGGCGCGGTGCGTGGCATCGACCCCGAAACCGGCAACTATTACGACGACACCAAACGCTACATCGAGGCCAGCAAAATCCTCAGCGATGCGGATCGTCAGCAGATTTACGAAGGTAACGCCCGCCGTGTGTTCCCACGGCTGGATGCCTTGTTGAAAGCAAAGGAAGCAAAATGAACAATCTGGGCATCGTCAAACGCAACATCGTCCGCGCCGACAAGGCTGCTGTCGACAAACTCTCGCGCTTCGGCGTGGCCACCATCCACGAGGCCATGGGCCGCGTTGGCCTGATGAAGCCCTACATGCGCCCGATCTACAACGAGGCCAAAATTTGCGGCACCGCCGTTACCGTGCTGCTGCAACCCGGTGACAACTGGATGATGCATGTGGCCGCCGAGCAGCTGCAGCCCGGCGACGTGGCCGTGGCCGCCTGCACCACCGACAACGCCGACGGTTTTTTTGGTGACCTGCTGGCGACATCGTTCCAGGCCCGTGGCGCCGTTGGCCTGATCATTGACGGCGGTGTGCGCGACGTGAAAGACCTGACCGAGATGAACTTCCCCGTGTTCAGCAAAGCCATCCATGCCAAGGGCACGATCAAGGCGACTTTGGGCTCGGTCAACATTCCGGTGGTCTGCGCCGGCGCCCAGGTCAACCCTGGTGACGTGGTGATTGCCGACATTGATGGTGTGGTGGTGGTGCCCGCTGCCATTGCGCAAAAAGTGGCCGATGCCGCAGAAGCGCGCGAGGCCAATGAAGGCGACAAACGTGCCATCTTCGCCTCTGGTGTGCTCGGGCTGGACTATTACAAGATGCGCGAAGGCCTGGAAAAAGCCGGTCTGAGGTATGTTGACTGAACACCTTTCCATGCAAACAGATCCCAAACCATGGCGCGTCGGTCTGGTCGGTTACGGCGAGGTGGGTCGCATTCTGGTGGAAGACCTGCGCGCCCAGGGTATGGCTGTCAGTGCCTATGACCTCAAGTTGGACGATGCCGCCAGCGCCGCACCCTTGCAGGCGCACGCAACGCAACACGGCGTGCAACTGCTCGCCTCCAGCGCCGAGGTGGCCGCGTGTTCAGATTTTATCGTCAGCGCCGTCACCGCCAGCCAGACCGTGCCGGTGGCGCAAGCCTGCGCGCAATCAGTGCAACCGGGTGCGTTTTTTCTGGACTTCAACTCTGCCTCGCCCAGTGCCAAACAACGTGCGGCCAACCTGATCGACGGGGCAGGGGGCCGCTACGTGGAAGGCGCCGTCATGACCAGCATCCCGCTGTACCGCATCAAGGTGCCGCTGCTGCTGGGCGGCGCGTTTGCCGCTGAACTTTCGCCACGGCTTAATGCCATGGGCTTTGCCAGCAAGGTGGCCAGTGACAAATTGGGCGTGGCCAGTGCCACCAAGATGTGCCGCAGCGTCATGATCAAGGGGCTTGAAGCCATGGTGATCGAGAGCTTCACCACGGCCCGCCATTACGGCGTGGAAGACGCGGTGGTGGCCTCCTTGTACGAAACCTTTCCCGGTATCGATTGGGAAAAACAGGCGGCCTATTTCTTTCAGCGGGTCATCGAGCATGGCCGACGCCGCAGCGAGGAAGTGCGTGAAGTGGCCGAGACCGTGCGTGATGCAGGCCTGACCCCCTGGTCTGCCAGTGGCACGGCAGAGCGCCAAGCCTGGGTGGCCGATGGGGCTGACCTTGGCTGGTTTGGTGAAAAAGGCACACCTGAATTTGCCCGCAGCGCCGACTGGCGCGTGGAAGCGGACCGCATGCTGGCGCATCGAAACTCGCCATCTTGAGCGGATAACTTTCAATCTTTTTTATCCCTGTGCGCCAACCGGGCGCAGCAGGCGTAAAAAACCCTGAGTGTGAGAAAGCATGAGAATATCTCAATATGAGATATGATTCGGTCATGCACATCATTTCACACGCCAAAGTGCTGCAAGCGCAGGCTCAATATCCATCTTGTTTGGTGGCGTTGGACAACTGGTATCGGCTTACAAAACGGGTACGGTGGCAAAATTTTTCGCAGGTTAAGGCTTGCTTTCCTGCGGTAGACAAGGTGGGCGACAAGTATGTGTTTGACATTGGTGGCAACAAGTTGCGGCTTATCGCAGCTATTCACTTCAACACGGGCAGGCTGTTTGTGCGAGCCATACTGACGCACAACGAGTACGACAAAGGGGACTGGAAATGAACGCACAAGTGGGAGTCGCTTTAGCGCACTGGGGGTACATCGCGCCCATGGTTGCGCCAATTTCAAGTGAGGCGCAGTATGCGCTGGCAGTTGAGTCGCTTGATTCGGTGCTTGATGCAGGGGGCGCTGACGAATCCAATCCGCTGGCCGGGCTGGCCGATTTGATAGGCGAGCGCATCAGTGCATGGGAGCGTCTGCACCACCCCATGCCCCAGGCCATGTCCGCCAATGAGGCGCTGGCGTTTCTGATGGATCAGCACGGCCTGCGCCAGTGCGATTTACCCGAGGTGGGCACGCAAGGCGTGGTGTCTGAGCTGCTGACTGGAAAGCGCAGCATTAACCTGCGTCAGGCGCGGCTGCTGGCAGCGCGTTTTGGCGTTGGCATTGAGGTGTTTGTGCAGGCGTAAAAAAACCCACCCGAGGGTGCGGCTGTATGGCCTGATTCAACTTGCTGCACTGGCGCTTGCACCTCGCTTGAAGTTGTCATTATTCTTGCTGAACGCCAGGGCATCGTCCAGCAAGCCGGTCAGCCGCAGCAGGTGTTCTGGCCGATCCAGCATGATCGTGTCTCCCGCACCAATTTCCAGTTTTGAGCGCTTAATCTCGATGCGTTGCGCCTCGGTCAGCGGCATGCAAAAGGCGATGGTCGGCCGCTTTTTGTCACCCCAGTAGCGCACCATCCAGCGGTTGTTTTTACCCTGGTAGAGCACGGTAAAGTAACTCTCAGTATCTTTGCCGTGTAAATCTTCGTCCGGTAACAACTCCTGGCATATCTCCAGCACCCGGCGCTCATTGGCGGTGGTGACAATTTTTGCGTTGGTGGGATCGATGGTGGGAGCAGCGGGATCGATCAATACAACTGGCGCGATTTGTGGTGGCTCCTCAGGTGTCGGTGTGGAAAGCGAGCTGGTCACCATGTCGCTGATCGCCTTGGCCAGAGCCTGTTTCATGATGGGCTGCACGCCTTCGATGAATTTGGCGGTGAAGGTGCGCTGGATGTTGGCGCGGCCCGCCATGTACTTCACAAAATCGGCATCACACTCGCGCAACACGGTGGTAATGGAAGCCTTGAATGCGGTGAGGTAAATGTTTTCCTCGGCTAGCGCACGCAAAGCTTCGGGCTGGAATTTATCGTGATGAAATTGGGCCAGTTGGTGGGATGCATCCTGGGGCGATCCATCAAACTTGATCGTCAGAAACGGCTCACTGTCCATGATGTTTTTATTCACCAGGTCGGTGAAGAAGCGCCATTCGCGCCCGTTGGTGATGGCACCCACGGTTACTTCAGGGGTCGCATTGTAATAACGCGACAGTTGCGGGCAGTGGTTGTTCAAGTTGGCCGCATAGCCCTTGGCCTCAATAAACATCACCGGCACGTTGTTGCAAAAAAGCGCGTAGTCCACTCGCTCACCCACTTTGACCCCCGGAAAGTCTGAGGCGTGCTCGGCCCTGACTTTGGTGGGGTCATAAGGGTTGAAGCCCAAAATCTCCAGCAGGGGCAGTATCAGCGCTTGCTTGGTGGTCTCTTCGGTGGTGCAGTGCTCACCCACTTTCTTGACGTGATCGATGTGCTTGGCGACTTTGGCTATGAACTCGTGCATGTTTTCTCCTTGTAAAAATTGTCTTTTTGCCTATGCAGGCTGACTATCCTCCGTTATGGGGGTGTTCAACCGTCGCCTGAACTGTAAGACTGTGCCGGGGCCTCGGTTTGGCTGCTGGCATTTGCCAAGTTCAGGCTCGCCAGCAAACCAGCCAGCACCCGGCTGTCAGGGTCGCGCCCAAAACTACCCAGCGGCGCCGCAATGCCGTCGCGGTCACTGGCTTTGAGTGGCCGTACGGCATTCGCCAACATCCGCAGGGCCGATGCCACACTATCCACGCTACGCCGGTTAGCAAAGTGTGCTACTTTATTTATAGTTTCTTGCGCTTATTTTGCAATGGCTAAAGTGATATTTCGCTTGTAATATTGTGCAATGCCACTAGATTGGACGGTCTGGGGTAACTGCGCATAGGGTGCGGTGGCGATGTCGGCATCAGACACCAATTCACTGACGCTGACTTCCATGTATCTAGCCACTGCTGGCTGGTTGGGGCGCTTCGGTGCAGTTGCGCCGGGCAGGGCATCGACCAGCAGATCAAGGTCACTTCCATCCTGGTCATTGCCACAAAGCACCGAGCCAAAGACGCGCGGATTTGCCGTGTGATGCCGGCTGGCCGCTTCACGAACGACACTTCGCTTGAGGTCAAGCGCGAGTGAGGGGCGCATGGCTGTTCTTTCTGATCGAAACTCGTTGAAGGGGGCGCGATTGAGAGTACCACTTCAACCGAGATACATCTGTTGCCTTGCCGCGTGATTTCTTCTGCTTTCAGAGATCATTCCTCGTTATCCCATCCCGGCATACCAGCTAGCCGCTTATGCACATAGGCAAGGTTGAGCTGGTTGCTGACAATGCAGTCAACACAACTTTTGTCTTGGCACGAGCACCCCATGAGCAAACCTACCACCGGTGATTTCACCAAAACCCCAGACTGGCTGGACTGGTACGCCGGTCCAGCCAAGCCCACGTTCAAATTGCCCGCTGGCGCGGTCGACGCGCATTGCCATGTGTTCGGCCCGGGCACCGAGTTTCCCTATGCGCCCGAGCGCAAGTACACGCCCTGCGACGCGTCCAAGGCGCAGTTGTTTGCGCTGCGCGACCACCTGGGGTTTGAGAAAAACGTCATCGTGCAGGCCACTTGCCACGGGGCGGACAACCGCGCCCTGGTCGATGCGCTCAAAAATAGCAACGGCAAGGCGCGCGGCGTGGCCACGGTCAAGCGCAGCGTGAGTGACGCCGAATTGCAGGCCATGCACGATGCCGGCGTGCGCGGCGTGCGCTTCAACTTTGTCAAACGTCTGGTGGACTTCACGCCTAAGGACGAGCTGATGGAGATTGCCGCGCGTATCAAGGCCTGGGGCTGGCATGTGGTGATCTATTTTGAGGCGGTGGACCTGCCCGAACTGTGGGACTTCTTTACCGCGCTACCCACCACGGTGGTGGTCGATCACATGGGCCGCCCCGATGTGTCTTTGCCGGTCAACGGGCCGCAGTTTGAATTGTTCCGACGCTTCATGCGTGAGCACCCCAACGTCTGGAGCAAGGTGAGCTGCCCCGAGCGTTTGAGTCTGACTGGCCCGAAAGCCCTGAACGGCGAGCAAAACGCCTACCGCGACGTGGTGCCATTTGCCAAAGCCATTGTTGAAGAGTTCCCTGATCGTGTGTTGTGGGGCACCGACTGGCCACACCCCAACCTGAAAGACCACATGCCTGATGATGGCCTGCTGGTGGACTTTATTCCGCACATCGCCACCACTGCCGCGCTGCAGCACAAGTTGCTGGTGGACAACCCCAACCGTCTCTATTGGAACCTTGCGGGACAGACCGCAGTTACGCCAAGCGAACCAGCTCTGTCCTCAACTGATTAATACCATGGCACTCGACAAACCCTACCAAGACATCCCCGGCACCATCATTTTTGATGCCGAGCAAAGCCGCAAGGGCTACCACCTCAACCAGTTTTGCATGAGCCTGATGAAGGCCGAAAACCGTGAGCGTTTCAAGCTGGATCAGCGTGCCTATCTGAACGAATGGCCGATGAGTGAAGAGCAGAAACAGGCCGTGCTCACCATGGACCTGAACCGCGCCATGGCGCTGGGCGGCAACATCTACTTTCTGGCCAAAATCGGGGCCACCCACGGCCTGAGTTTTCAGCAAATGGCCGGCAGCATGACCGGCATGAGCGAGGAAGAATACCGCGCCATGATGCTCGCCGGTGGCCGCTCCATCGAGGGCAACCGCCACCTGGGCGAAGACGGCAGCGCCCAGCCGCAACACCAACCGCAAGGCCAGGCTGGCCGCAAAGGAAACTGAGCCATGGCACGTATCACCGCATCCGTTTACACCTCCCACGTGCCCGCCATCGGCGCGGCCATTGACCTGGGCAAGACGCAAGAACCATACTGGCAGCCGCTGTTCAAAGGCTATGAGTTTTCCAAACAGTGGATGAAGGACAACAAGCCCGACGTGATTTTTCTGGTCTACAACGACCACGCCACCGCCTTCAGCCTGGACATGATCCCCACCTTTGCCATCGGCACGGCGGCAGAATTCACGCCTGCGGACGAAGGCTTTGGCCCGCGCCCGGTGCCCAAAGTGATTGGCCACCCGGACTTGGCCAGCCACATCGCCCACTCGGTGATCCAGCAGGATTTCGATCTGACCATCGTCAACAAGATGGCGGTGGACCACGGCCTGACCGTGCCGCTGAGCCTGATGTGTGGTGAGCCAGCAGCATGGCCTTGCCCGGTGATTCCGTTTGCCGTCAACGTGGTGCAATACCCCGTGCCCAGCGGCCAGCGCTGCTTCAACCTGGGCCAGGCCATCCGTAAAGCGGTGGAGAGTTATGACGAAGACCTCAACGTACACATCTGGGGCACCGGCGGCATGAGCCACCAGTTGCAAGGTGCACGCGCCGGGCTCATCAACCGCGAGTGGGACAACGCCTGGCTGGACCAGATGATCACCAATCCGGCCATCTGCGCGCAAACCCCTCACATCGACTATGTGCGTGAGGCGGGCAGTGAAGGGGTGGAACTGGTGATGTGGCTGATTGCCCGTGGCGCCATGCAAGATGTCGCTGACAGCGCACGTTCTGTAAGCGTTAGACATCGTTTTTATCATGTGCCGGCCAGCAACACGGCGGTTGGACACCTTATCCTGGAGAATTCTTGAAATGACAAAACCCATCAAAGTCGCGCTGGCGGGCGCGGGCGCCTTTGGCATCAAACACCTCGACGGCATCCGACACATTGACGGTGTCGAAGTGGTTTCGCTGGTCAGCCGTGAGCTGGAAAAAACCCGCGAGGTCGCCGCCAAATACGGCATTGGCCACGTCACCACCGAACTGGCCGAGAGCCTGGCGCTGAAAGAGGTGGACGCCGTCATTTTGTGCACCCCCACGCAGATGCACGCCGCGCAAACGCTGGCCTGCCTGCGCGCCGGCAAACATGTGCAGGTGGAGATTCCGCTGTGCGACGTGCTCAAGGACGGCGAAGAAGTGGCGCAGGTGGCTGCGCAATCGGGCCTGGTCGCCATGTGCGGCCACACCCGGCGCTTCAACCCCAGCCACCAGTACGTGCACCAGGAGGTCACGGCGGGGCGCTTCAACATCCAGCAGATGGATGTGCAGACCTACTTTTTCCGGCGCTCCAACATGAACGCGCTGGGCCAGCCGCGCAGCTGGACCGACCATTTGCTGTGGCACCACGCCGCCCACACGGTGGACTTGTTTGCTTACCAGTGCGGCAGCCCGATCGTCAAGGCCAACGCCATCCAGGGGCCGATTCACCCCACGCTGGGCATTGCCATGGACATGAGCATCCAGCTTAAAGCCGCCAATGGCGCCATCTGCACGCTGAGCTTGAGCTTCAACAACGACGGCCCGCTGGGCACTTTCTTTCGCTACATCGGCGACACCGCCACCTACATCGCGCGTTACGACGACCTGTTCAATGGCAAAGAGGAAAAGATCGACGTGTCCCAGGTGGCTGTCAGCATGAACGGCATCGAGCTGCAAGACCGTGAATTCTTTGCCGCCATCCGTGAGGGCCGCCAGCCCAACAGCAGTGTCGCCGACGTGATGCCGTGTTACCGGGTGCTGCATGAGCTGGAGCAGCAGTTGGGTGGGTGATACCAAGCATATTAAAGACTGGCCACACCAAAAGTACAGACAGCATTTATACTTCGTCAGTATCTTTCAGGAGCCGTTGATGAAGTTGAAGCGCAGTTTGCGGCCCGCCGCGCCAAAGCTGCAGGCCTGGCGTGAGAGTTCCAGGTGGGAGTCGCATGAACGGCATCGATTTGCAAGACCGTGAACTCTTTGCCGCCATTCGCGAGGGCCACCAGCCCAACAGCAGTGTCGCCATCGTGTTGCCGTGATAACGGGTGCTGCATGAACTGGAGCAGCAGTTGGGCGGGTGAGGCAACTCATGTTGGATGGTGGTCAAGTCAAAAGTACGGCCAGACGCTGGGCGCGCAGGGTATCCGGCTGCGGCTGGAAGGTTAATCAGGCAAGGTCTTCGTCGGTTAACGATTTGACAAAGTTGACAAGCCCTTGACTAAAGCCGTTCAGCTCATCCTTGGTCAACAAACTGCGGCGGCAGATGGCAACAAGCTGCCCCATGGCGCTTGAGCGGCGAGGGTTGTCAAACATGTATGCCAGTTCTTTGTCTCTGCGTTCGATCATTCCGTAAATCTCGGCATAGCGCTGATGACAAGTTTTGGCATCATCGGCACCGATCGCGTCAATCTCGTTGAGTATTTGCTTGCAAAAACGTTCAACTGCTACGGGATGCAGTTTGCGAAAAAGTTTCCAGTCTGATTCTGCGATGCCGTTTGTCATGGTGATTTGCCGTTTTTAAAGTCTAAATCATCGGTGGCTGATGGTCGGTGTAACGGATCAGCAGCGCTTATTTTGCCAGCAACCTGTAGCCCGGATGCCAATCCGGGTGACTTTTGGCGCTTGTTCATCACACGCCATTGCGCTGCGGTCTTGGGTACCCCCCGGATTGCGCTGCGCTTCATCCGGGCTACAAGCATCCTGAAAACAAAAATGAGAACGGCTGGTAACGGACACTCATGTTGGAAATAACCGACACCACGCCCCTTTGAGCGGTGCTACCTTCAGTTTCTTTAGAAATCCTGCAAGGAAACACCATGCCCAAAACCCTGATCGAGCCGTTTCGCATCAAAAGTGTCGAGCCCATCCGAATGACCACGCGCGCCGAGCGCGAGCAACTCTTGGAGGCCGCCAAGCTCAACGTGTTCAAGTTACACGCCGAAGACGTGCTGATCGACTGGTTGACCGACTCCGGCACCGGCGCCATGTCGTCGCGCCAGTGGGGCGCCATCATGGAAGGCGACGAAAGTTATGCCGGGGCGCGCAGTTTTTACCGACTGGAAAAAGTCATCCAGGACATCACCGGAATGCAGTTTTTTGTGCCCACGCACCAAGGTCGCGCCGCGGAAAAAGTGCTGTTCACGGCGGTGTGTAAAAAGGGTGATGTGGTGCCCAACAACTGCCACTTTGACACCACCCGCGCCAACCTCGAATACCTCGGCGTGCAAGCGCTGGACCTGGTGATCCCGGAGGGCTTGCAGCCCGCCACCCTGCATCCGTTCAAGGGCAATATTGACCTGGAGCGGGTGGCAGCCTTGCTCAAGGACCAGGCCGACCAGATTCCGTTTGGCATGATCACCGTGACCAACAACACCGGCGGTGGCCAGCCGGTGTCGATGGCCAACATCCGCGCTTACGCCAAGCTGCTTAAAAACCATGGCAAGCCCTTTATCATGGACGTTTGCCGTTTTTCAGAAAACGCGATGTTCATCAAGATGCGCGAGCCGGGCTATGAGAACACGCCCATCAAAGCCATCGTGCAAGAGATGTTTTCTTATGCCGACGGCGCCACCATGAGCGCCAAAAAGGACGGCATGGTCAACATTGGCGGTTTCATCGTGCTCAAAAGCGAGGAGTGGATGGACGCGGTGCGCAATGTGCTGATCATGACCGAGGGCTTTCCCACCTACGGCGGCCTGGCCGGGCGCGACCTCGAAGCGCTGGCCGTGGGCCTGGAGGAGGGCATGCAGGAAGACTACCTGCGTTACCGCCTGCGCACCGCCGAGTACCTGGGCGAGCGCCTGGAGGCGGCCGGTGTGAGTTTTGTCAAACCCACCGGCGGCCACGCGGTTTACATCGACGCCCGCACCGTGCTGCCCGACATGCCGGTGGCCCATTACCCGGCCTGGGCGCTGTGCAACGCGCTGTACCTGGAAGGCGGCATTCGCGGGGTGGAAATTGGCTCGGTCATGTTTGGCAAGCGCCTGGCCGACGGCACGGAAACGTTTCACAGCATGGAACTGGTGCGCCTGGCTTTCCCGCGGCGCATGTACACGCAGAGCCACTTCGACTATGCGGCCGAGGTGATTGACGAGGTCAAGCAAAAAGCGACCAGCATCCGGGGTGTGCGCATCACCAAGCAGCCGCAATTTTTGCGGCACTTCACTTGTGAGTGTGCCTGGGTGTGACGCGCAGGTGCAAATTCGGGGTTCGAATTTGGATTTTCGAAATATAAACTATTGATTTATAAATAAGTTCAATGTAAATTGCGATAATTTTTATTTATGTTGAACCAAGCCAACGATGCCAGCCGCCAACACTTTGTTTGAGCTCTCGGAAAGCCAAAAACGGCAGTACATTGATGCCGAAACGGTCTTCCTCGCCACCGCGCAAGCACAAAAGGCGGCCTTTGAGGTGCGTGGCTCCATGTTCTGGCGCGACCTCAAAGGCACGCGTACCTTGATTCGGAGCACGGCATCCGGTGGGCAAAAATCTCTCGGTGCGTATTCTGAGGTCACGCAAAAATTGTTTGACAGTTTCATGCAGCGCAAGACCAACGTGGAGGCCCGCGTGAAGGCCTTGAAGGCGCAACTCGTGATCCAGCAGCGGCTCAATCGGGCGCTGCGGGTGGGTCGGGTGCCCAACGTTGTGGTCGATGTTTTGAACGAGTTGGAAAAAGCGGGTGTGGCCGCGCATTTTTTGGTGGTGGGTACCCATGCCCTCTACGCCTATGAGACCGCCGCCGGTGTCCGTATTGCCGAGCAGGCGATGGCCACCCGGGATGTGGATATGTTGTTTGATACCCGCAAGCGGCTGGCATTTTTTACCATTATGCAAAAGCTCGACAGTTCATTGATTGGTTTGCTGCGCAAGGTTGATGCCAGTTTTGAGGTGGTCGAAGAGCAGCATTACACCGCTCGAAACAAGGACGGTTTTGAGGTGGATATCATTCGGCGCATGGCCCGCGACCTAGATCCCCACCCACTGCGCATGAGCGATGCGGAAGATGACTTTTGGGCTGTTCAGGTGTCCATGGGTGACAAACTCGCGGCAGCACGTCGCTTTGATCAGGTGGTGGTGGGGACCTCTGGGGACATGGCCTTGATGCGCACCGTTCACCCGCTTGATTTTGCGCGGATCAAGCTGGCGCTGTCACAGCAGTTGGGCCGGGACCCCAACAAACGCGGTAAAGACGCACTTCAGGCCACGATTGTCAGTGCGCTAGTGGCAGAGTATTTGCCGCATTTGGCTGCCGACGCATCAAGTTAACCGCTTATTTAACTGCGTTGAGCCTTTTCACCCCAGCCACAAACCGGGCCAGCGTGTTGGATAAAACGCCGCTGGGAATGGTCACCTCGATCAGCTGAAACTTGCCGCGCGTGGCCATGGCTTTGTCCAGCGCGCGTTTGAGTTCGGCCCGGGTGCTCACGCGCACGCCGTCGCCGCCCAGGCCGGCGGCCATCTCGGCAAAACCCCAGTGACCCAGGTCGTTGAAGTGTGACTCGGGCTGGAAGGTGCGCAGCATTTCCCAACTGGCGTTGTTGAACAGCAGCACGATCGGGTCCCAGCCGTAGCGTTTGCAGTTGCCCAGTTCCCAGCCGGTCATCTGGAAAGCACCGTCGCCGACCAGAATCAGCGGGCGTTCACCGGTGGCGGCTTGCAGCCCTAAGCCCGCGGGCACGCCAAACCCCATGGTGGCGTAGTAACCGGGTGCCACCAGCGCCGTGTGGCTGATTTCCATGGCGGTGAACAGGCAGTCGCCCATGTCGGAGGCCATTGGCATCTTGCCGTGCCTGGCCATGAGGTCGTTCACGGCCGTGGCAATGTCGGTGGGGGTGATGCTTTGGTCGTCCTCGGCCAAGCCGGTGGGGAAGCTTTGCGGCGTCACGCTGAAGGCCTTGTCGGGCCCCGGAACACGTTCCAGCATACGGTTCACCACGGCGGCAAGCGGCAGATCGGCGTAGGTGTGGTAACCGATGTTGACCTGGCCGTTCAAGGCCTGGATGGTCTTGCGCATGTCGATCTTGGTCTCGGACACAGCAAAGTTGGTGTCGCAAATGATCTCGCCCAGCAAAAACAGGCCGTCTGAGCTTTCCACCAGTTGCGTCACTTCCGGGAAACCCGCCACACCCATGTAGGTGCCTACTAGCGGTGCGTCCTGGTCTGCCAGCAGGCCGCGGCCCATGAAGCTGGTCACCACCGGCAGCCCCAAGCGGCGTGACAGGGTGGCCACCTTGTCCTCCAGGCCGTAGCGGCGCACTTCCACGCCGGCCATTAAAACGGGCGATTTGGCACTGGCGAGGCGTTCCAGGATTTCATCGACGCAGGCATCCAGCGCGTCCGGGTCCACCTTGAAGGCGGCCTCTGGCACGACCTCCAGGCAGGGCACGGCCACCATGTCACGCGGAATCTCGATGTACACCGGCTCCGAATGGCGCAGGCAGTTGGCCAGCACCCGGGCAATGTCGGCCGGGGCACGGTCGGCATCGTCCAGACGTACCTGGTCACAGGTGATTTCCTTGAAAATCTGAAACTGGCTGTCGAGTGTCTTGGCCTGGTGGTGCAGCAGCAGGCCGGAGCGGGACTCGTTCTTGCCCGGCCCGCCCGACAGCACCACCAGCGGCGACTTTTCGGCAAAGGCGGCGGCGACCGAATTGATCATGTTCAGGGCACCCGCGCCGTAGGTGACTGCCGCCACGCCCAGGCTGCCATTGATGCGTGCTGCGGCATCAGCCGCAAAACCCACGCCGGGCTCGTGGCTCAAGGTGTAGAGCGGCAAAATTTGCGACTCTTCGATGATGCGGAAATAGGGCAGGGCAAAGTCGCCGGGGATGCCAAAAATCTGCCGCGCACCGTGCTTTTTGAGCGCGGTCAGCAGTTGTTCGGTGAGATTCATGTGGAATGTCTCCTGGGTTGAGGTGAGCGCATTATCACAGTCCATGGTGCCTGAGACCCCTGCTGCGTCAGGCTTTGCGGGGGTTCAAGCCGTTACCATTGCAGCTTCATTTTTCAGGAGTTTTCAAGATGGGCATCACAACAGTTGGCATCATTGGCGCGGGCACCATGGGTAACGGCATTGCACAGGCTTGCGCCGTGTCGAGCATCAAGGTGGTGATGGTTGACATCTCAGAGGCCGCTGTGGCCAAAGGCATTGCCACCGTGTCAGGCAGCCTGGACCGTTTGCTCAAGAAAGAAAAGATCACTGCCGATGACAAAACCGCGGCCATGGCGCGTATTCAGGGCAGCACCAGCTATGACGACCTCAAGGGGGCGCAACTGGTGATCGAAGCCGCCACTGAAAACCACGAGCTCAAGGTCAAGATACTCAAACAACTCGATGCCATGCTGGCTCCGGAGGTGATCATTGCCTCCAACACCTCGTCGATTTCCATCACCAAATTGGCCGCGGTGACCACCCGCGCCGACAAATTCATCGGCATGCATTTCTTTAACCCGGTGCCGATGATGGCGCTGGTGGAAATCATCCGCGGTCTGCAAACCAGTGATGCCACCCACGCCGCTGTGCACGCCATGGCGACCGCTTTGGGCAAAACCCCGATCACGGTCAAGAACGCGCCCGGTTTTGTGGTCAACCGCATTCTGGTGCCGATGATCAACGAAGCCTTCTTTGTACTGGCTGAGGGCCTGGCCACGGCTGAGGACATTGACGCCGGCATGAAACTGGGGTGCAACCAGCCGATTGGTCCGTTGGCACTGGCCGACATGGTCGGACTCGACGTGTGCCTGGCGGTGATGGAGGTTTACCTGAGCGAGTTTGGCGACAGCAAGTACCGCGCCTGCCCCTTGCTGAAAGAAATGGTGGCCGCCGGTCGCCTGGGCCGCAAAACCGGGCAGGGCGTTTACACGTACTAAGCCGACACGGATTGTTTTTCAGGGGTCGACTTCAGTCGACCATGGCGGGTGCAAGTCCCCCCTACAAGCTGAATGATGCATGTGCTTGCTGCGACAATCGCCTGCTTATTTTGATTGATGGCCGGGCTGGTCCCCGGCGCTTGTTATGTCCTTGATTACGCCTACCGAAGTGCGCCCCGCGATTCTGCGCGACGCCAAGTCCATTGCCGAAATCCGTACCCGTTCCAGCCAGGCCGCCTTCAAGGCTGTTTTTCCTGGCGAAGCCGTGCCCGTGGGTGGCACCCCAGAGCACAGCCTGGTGTACTGGCGCGAGGCCATTGAATACAGCGAACCCCAGGTGCTGGTGGCCGTGCAAAAGTCAACGGTGGTGGGTTTTGTCGGTTTTGACCGCTCACGCGACCCCAAGACGCCCAACACCATGGGCGAGATCTGGGCGCTCTACGTCGAGGCTGAGCAATGGGGTCAGGGAGTCGGGCTGGCGCTGTGGGACGCTGCGCGTGAAGGTCTGATTTACGAAGGCTGCACCAAGGTCAGCGCCTGGGTACCGCTGGGTTTTGAGCGCGCTCTGCGCTTTTTTGACATGGCCGGCTTCAAGCGCGAAATGACCAGCATCAAAACCGTACCCATGGGCAACACCCGGGTCGAAGAAATCCGCTTCAAACGCGACCTGAACTGATCGCGATCAAGCTTGCCTCAACCTCATGAAACGAGACCGCCATGGCCACTAGTCTTTTGATGTTGCTCGACGACATCGCCAGCGTGCTCGACGACGTGGCCCTGCTGACCAAGGTGGCGGCCAAAAAGACCGCCGGGGTGCTGGGTGACGATCTGGCATTAAATGCCCAGCAAGTGTCCGGTGTCCGGGCCGAGCGCGAACTGCCGGTGGTGTGGGCGGTGTGCAAGGGCTCGTTTATCAACAAGGCCATTCTGGTGCCCGGCGCCTTGTTGCTCAGCGCCATTGCGCCTTGGTCGATCACACCCTTATTGATGGCGGGCGGCCTGTTTCTGTGTTTTGAAGGCTTCGAGAAGGTGGCGCACAAGCTGTTGCACAAGCCGGACGAAGAGGCAGCCAAGCATGAGCAACTGGTCAACGCCCTGCTTGACCCAACAGTTGACTTGGTGGCGGTGGAAAAGGACAAGATCAGGGGTGCCGTGCGTACTGACTTTATTTTGTCCACTGAGATCATCGTCATCACCCTGGGCACGGTGGCGGCCAGCCCGTTTTTGACGAAGTTCACCGTGCTGGCCGGGGTGGCTGTGTTGATGACGGTGGGCGTGTATGGCCTGGTGGCCGGCATTGTCAAGATCGACGACCTGGGCCTGTACCTGAGCCAGCGTACCAGCAGCGTGGCGCAGGCCTTGCAACAAAAGCTGGGTCGCGGCCTGTTGCTGGCCGCGCCGCTGCTGATGAAAAGCCTGACCGTGCTGGGCACGCTGGCCATGTTTCTGGTGGGCGGCGGCATTCTGGCGCATGGCTGGCATGACGTGGGGCAGGGCATCGAGCAACTCAGTGCCGCAGCGGGCAGTACGCTGCAACCGGTGCTGGGCGCGCTACTCAACATGGCGCTGGGTCTGCTGGCCGGCGGCGCGGCGCTGCTGGTTGTGACGCTGGGGCAGCGCTTGCGAAGGTAACTCTCAACTGTCAAGGTCGGCTGCAGCGCCTGTGTGGTGAACCGCACAGACGAACACGCGTGGCATGGCTACTGTCTTGTTTGGCGTTTTGTCTGACTGTGTTGATTTTTGTCATACGCGGCCCAGTTAACTTGGACTAGCCTGTACGACATTGGCCAGTTCTTTGTACACGTACTCACTACCGGAGCCCATCATGATCTATAAATTCAAATCTCAAGCTGACGCAGATGTCATCATGCTTCAGGCCAATGGGGATCAAATGCTCAGCATCATTGGCAAAGAGCCCTCAGCGCAGGGCATCATCATCGTGGCCCAAATGCCGGCCGCCATTGCGGCGCTGGACGCTGCCATCGAGGTTCATGAGGCTGCTGTAGCAAAGCGCCACGAGCATCCAGAGCTCGTGGTTGAGGTTGAAGGCGACAGCGTCATGTTGCGCCATCGCGCCGCGCCCTTCATCGATTTGCTCAAAACCAGCGCACAGGCGGGCAAGGACGTCGTCTGGGGCGTATGAATTCGGGCACCGTGGCGGCTGTGCGTGGCAGCGTGGTGGATGTGCGGTTTGACGTGCGTTTGCCAGCCATTCACACCGTGCTGCATGCAGATGATGGGCAGATCGTGCTTGAGGTGCTGGCCCAGCGCGATGCATACCATGTGCGTGCGATTGCGTTGACCCCCACGCAAGGTTTGGCGCGCGGGATGCCGGTGCAAGACACGGGCGGACCGCTCAAGGCTCCGGTGGGCAAAGAGATTTTGTCGCGCATGTTTGACGTGTTTGGCCATGCCATTGATGGCCAGCCAGCAGCGCAGGGGGTGCAATGGCGCTCCGTGCATCGGGCGCCACCGCCGCTGGCAAGCCGTTCAACCCAGTCTGAGGTTTTTGAGACCGGTATCAAGGTCATTGATGTGCTGCTGCCGCTGGAGCGTGGTGGCAAGGCGGGGCTCTTTGGCGGTGCGGGCGTGGGCAAAACCGTATTGCTGACTGAAATGATTCACAACATGGTAGGGCACCAGGAGGGTGTCAGCATTTTTTGCGGTATTGGCGAGCGTTGCCGCGAAGGCGAAGAGCTTTACCGCGACATGAAGGCGGCTGGTGTGCTGCCCAATATGGTGATGGTTTTTGGCCAGATGAACGAGCCGCCGGGCAGCCGTTTCCGGGTCGGCCACGTGGCCTTGACCATGGCCGAGTATTTTCGGGACGACGAGCACCGCGACGTGCTGCTGCTCGTCGACAACATCTTTCGGTTTATCCAGGCTGGCTCGGAAGTGTCTGGCCTGATGGGACAAATGCCGTCGCGCTTGGGCTATCAGCCCACCATGGGCACCGAATTGTCGGGGCTGGAAGAACGCATTGCCAACACCGACAGCGGCGCCATCACCTCGATCCAGGCGGTGTATGTGCCGGCGGACGATTTCACCGACCCGGCGGCGGTGCACACGTTCTCGCATTTGTCGGCGTCCATCGTGCTCTCGCGCAAGCGCGCCAGTGAAGGCCTTTATCCGGCGATTGACCCACTGCAATCGAGTTCCAAGATGGCCACACCCAGCATTGTGGGCGAGCGGCATTACGCTTTGGCGCAGGAAATCAGGCGCACGCTGGCCCAATATGCCCAGCTCAAGGACATCATTGCCATGCTTGGCTTGGAGCAGTTGTCTCAAGAAGACCGCAACGTCGTGGGCCGCGCGCGCCGACTAGAGCGGTTTTTGACCCAGCCGTTTTTCACGACCGAGCAGTTCACCGACATGCAGGGCAAGCTGGTCAGCCTGGAAGACGCCCTGGACGGGTGCGAACGCATCCTGCGCGATGAGTTCAAGGATGTGCCGGAGCGTGCGCTCTACATGATCGGGAAGATTGACGAAGCCAAGACCAAATTCCAACAATTGGCGAGCGCCGATGAAACTTAAGATCCTTCTGCCCTTCAAGGTGTTTGCCGAGAAAACAGGCGTGTTGCGCATCGTCTCGGAAACCCACGCCGGCTCGTTTGGTTTATTGCCACACCGACGCGACTGTGTGGCGGCGCTGGCGCCAGGCATTCTGGTCTACGAGACAGCGTCCGACGGAGAAGTTTTTGTCGCTGTGGATGGCGGTGTGCTGGTCAAGACCGGGCCGGACGTGCTGGTCTCAGTCCGACGGGCCATGGGCGGCGCGAACCTTGCGCAGTTGCGCCAGGCGGTGGAGCAAGAGTTTTTGGCACTGGACGCGCATGAGCAAAACGTGCGCTCGGTGCTGGCGAAACTGGAGAGTGGTTTTCTGCGTCGCTTTGCGACGTTTCAACATGACTGACGAGTCCGGAAAAACTTTGAAAAAGGATGCGGGCCTGGCCGAGCAGGTCGGCGCCAAGGCTGCGCGCAAGCTCAAGGCACAGCGCAACGCCACCCCGGGTGTGTGGTCTGGCCTGGGGCTGATGGGTGTCGTCGGTTGGTCGGTCGTGGTGCCAACCCTGCTGGGCGCTGCGCTCGGCCTCTGGCTTGACCGCCGCTACCCCGGGGGGCGCACCTGGACGTTGGCGCTGTTGATGGCCGGGCTGACGCTGGGCTGCCTGAATGCATGGCACTGGGTGAGTAAGGAAGAACAGGCCATGCGGGAGGAACAGGGGAATGATGATGGATGACACACTGGCCCTGGTGCTGGCATGGCTCGCGGGTGGAGCGCTTGGCGCGTTTTTTTTCGGCGGCCTGTGGTGGACGGTTCGCAAGAGCCTGACCTCTGCCAGGCCCGCGCTTTGGATGTTTGGCAGCCTGCTGCTGCGGATGGGCGTGACGATGACCGGTTTTTACTTTGTCACGGGCGGCGACTGGCAGCGCTTGCTCAGCTGCCTGGTCGGTTTTGTCATGGCGCGCCAGCTCGTGACGCGACTGACCCGCTTGCCTGAAGAAGACCAGACGCGCCAGTCACAGGAGGCCCGCCATGCGTCTTAGCCCCGATGAAATCATCTTCTGGCAATACGGATTTTTCAAGCTCAACGCCACCATTGTGACCACTTGGGCACTGATGCTTGTGCTGGTTGGTGGCGCCAAACTCATCACGCGCAAACTCTCCACCGACCATACGCGCTCGCGCTGGCAGAATTTGCTGGAGATTGTGGTGACCGGCATCGTGCAGCAAATTGCAGATGTCGGCTTGCGCCATCCACGCCAATACATCGGCTTTCTGGGCACACTGTTTCTGTTTGTCGCCATGGCCAGCCTGTGCACCGTCATTCCGGGTTATGAGCCACCGACTGGTTCGCTGTCCACCACGGCCGCGCTGGCCCTTTGCGTGATGGTGGCCGTGCCCCTGTTCGGCATCGAGGATCAGGGCCTGGGCGGTTACCTCAAGTCCTACCTGGAGCCGACCGCCATCATGCTGCCGTTCAACATCATCAGCGAGATCTCACGCACGCTGGCGCTGGCTGTGCGCCTGTTTGGCAACATGATGAGTGGGGCCATGATCATCGGCATTCTCCTGAGCATCACACCCTTCATCTTTCCCATTGTTATGACGGTGCTGGGGTTGCTCACGGGCATGGTGCAGGCCTATATTTTCAGCATCTTGGCGGCGGTTTACATCGCCGCTGCCACCCATGTGCGCAAGCCAAAGGCTGGCACCTGACATTGAACAATAACTTTAGTAGGAAGGACTCGTTATGGACAGCATGACAATCATCGCGGTGGCCTCCATCGTCATCGCCGGCTTGACCACAGGTTTTGGCTGCATGGGGCCTGCATTTGCCGAAGGGCGGGCCGTTGCAACGGCGCTCACGGCGCTGGCGCAGCAGCCCGACGCATCAGCCACCATCACCCGGACCCTGTTTGTTGGTCTGGCAATGATCGAATCCACAGCCATTTACTGCTTCGTGGTGTCGATGATTCTGATTTTTGCCAACCCGTTCTGGAACCATGCCATTGCCCTGGCTGCCGGAAAGTAAGCCATGCTGTTCGATTGGTTCACCGTCGGCGCACAGACGCTCAACTTTCTCGTCCTGGTGTGGCTGATGAAGCGCTTTCTTTACAAGCCTATCCTCGACGCCGTTGACGCGCGCGAGAAGCGCATTGCCCTGGCCTTGGCCGAAGCTGCCTTGAAACAAATGGCAGCGCAAAAGGAGCGCGACGAGTTCCATCAAAAGAATGAGGATTTTGACCGGCAGCGCAATGAATTGCTGGGACAGGCCAAAGACGAGGCCAGCGCTGAGCGCCAACGCCTGCAGGGCGAGGCGCGACAAGTGGCCGACACCTTGCGCGCCAAGAAACAAGACGCGTTGACCAGCGAGTTGCAAACCCTGCATGAGGACATCGCCCGTCGCAGCCGCGAAGAGGTCTTGGCCATTGCGCAGAAGGTACTCACCGATCTGGCCGGAACATCACTTGAGGAACGCATGTGCGCAGTGTTCACGCAGCGCTTGCGAGAACTTGACGATGCGGCCAAGGCAGGCCTTGCCGAGGTGCTGGCAACAGCGTCCAACCCTGTGCGCGTGTGCAGCGCCTTCGTGTTGTCGGCGGCGCAGCGGGCCGCGATACAAAGCGCGCTCAATGAAAGCTTCGCGGGCGACATCCGGATTCAGTTCGACACCACGCCTGACTTGATCAGCGGCATCGAACTCACGGCCAACGGTTGGAAGTTGGCCTGGAACATTGCAGACTTTTTGGCGTCACTGGAGCAGCGCATTGACGGCCTCCTCAAGAAACAGTCCGACGGCCAAGTCCACGCTGACGCGTCAGAGACGGCCTCATGAGCGCGCCATCGGACAGCCTGGCAAGTGTCCTGGACAGCAGCTTTGCAGGCTTAGGCCAGGGGCGCGAAACCTACCAGGCGCGCTTGAGTCCGCAGGAGGTGGGCACGGTCGCCAGCGTTTCCACCGGCATCGCCATGGTGTCCGGGTTGCCGGGTGTGGGTTTTGATGGGCTGGTGAAGTTTCCCGGCAACGTGTTCGGCATCGCTTTCAATGTCGACGAGCACGAGATTGGTGTTGTGCTGTTGGGCGACTATTCGCGTCTGCAGGCCGGTGACAGGGTTGAGCGCACCGGTCGGGTGATGGACGTTGTTGTTGGGGAAGGCTTGTTGGGTCGGGTGATTGACCCGCTGGGTCGTCCACTTGACGGCCAGGGGCCTGTGCTCGCCCGCGCCCGCTTGCCAATTGAGCGCCCCGCCGCGCCCATCATGGACCGCGCGCCGGTGACGGTGCCGCTGCAAACCGGCCTGAAGGTCGTCGATGCCTTGATTCCGATCGGGCGCGGCCAGCGCGAGCTGATTCTGGGTGACCGGCAGACCGGCAAGACGGCCATTGCAATTGACACCATCCTCAACCAGCGCGGCCAGGATGTGGTATGTGTCTATTGCGCGATCGGCCAGCGTGCATCCGCTGTGGCCAAGGCGGTCGCCGTATTGAAGGACAAGGGCGCGATGGCTTACACGGTGGTGGTCGTCACCGAGGGCAATGACCCGCCTGGACTGGCCTACATTGCGCCCTATGCCGCAACCAGCATTGCCGAGCATTTCATGGAAGCAGGCCGCGATGTGCTGATTGTCTACGACGACCTGACGCAACACGCCCGCGCCTATCGCGAGCTGTCGCTGTTGCTGCGTCGCCCGCCCGGACGCGAGGCCTTTCCGGGCGACATTTTCTACATTCACTCGCGCCTGCTGGAACGTGCGACCCATTTGCGCGCGGCGCGCGGTGGCGGCTCACTCACGGCGCTGCCGATCATCGAGACCGAAGCGCAGAACATCTCTGCCTACATTCCCACCAATTTGATCTCCATTACCGATGGGCAGATCTACCTTTCGCCCGCGTTGTTCGAGCTTGGTGTGCTGCCTGCCGTTGATGTTGGCAAGTCAGTTTCGCGCGTGGGCGGCAAGGCCCAGCGCGCCTCCTACCGCGCGGTGGCCGGCGACCTCAAGCTCGCCTATGCGCAGTTTGAGGAGCTGGAAACCTTTGCCCGCTTTGGCGCCAGGCTGGACGAGGACAGCACCAAAATCATCGCTCACGGACGGCGCATTCGAGCCTGCCTCAAGCAGCCGCAGTCTGCGCCGGTACCAGTTGCCGCGCAAATTGCGGTGCTCATGGCCTTGACCGAAAAACTCTTTGACAGCGTGCCGCTTGACCATATGCCGCAGGCCGAGCAGGCGGTGCGCGAGGCCGCCGCCCAGTTACCCGAAGCGTTGCAGGCGCGTTTCGATACCGCCGCCAAATTGAGTGATGCCGACCGGGATACGATTGTGCAGATCGCCCGCACAGCGCTTGCCAGTTTTCAGCCCGAGGCAGTGCCCCAGGCGCAAGCCGCTGTGGCAGCCCAGGCCAGCGTGGCCGACAAGGCATTGTCATGAGCCAGACTATCGCCAGCCTGAGCCGCAAGATCGGCACGGCTGGCGACCTTCAATCCGTGGTGCGCACGATGAAGGCGGTGGCCGCCTCCAGCATCGGTCAATTCGAAAGCGCCGTACTCGCCCTGGACGACTACCACCGGGCGGTGCAACTTGGGCTGGTCGCGTGCTTGCGCGAGATGGCCTCGCCGCTTGTCCCGGCGCCGGCGCCGCGCAGGGAAAACGGGCCAATAGCCGCCGTGGTGTTTGGTTCCGACTTGGGCCTGGTCGGCCAGTTCAACGACGTGATGGCCAGCTTTGTGGTCACAACGCTGGCAGATTTACCAGCACAAAAGACCGTCTGGACCGTCGGCGAACGCATCCGCTCAAGGCTGAGGCAGACCGATCTGGGCTTGGACAAGAGCTTCATGCTACCGGGCTCAATTGGCGCCATCACTGCGCTGGTCGGGCAGATACTGGTCGCGCTTGAAACGCTGCGTGAACAAGGTGCGATCAATCAGGTTTATGTATTTCACAACAGCCCCCACGCCGGGGCGATTTACCGCCCCGTTTGCCAACGCTTGTTGCCACTGGACCAGGTCTGGCGGCGTCAATTGACGGCCATGGCCTGGCCCACCCAAAATTTGCCAGAGGTCATGGGTGGTGGTGCAGCAAGCTTGCGGGCCTTCGTGCGGGAATACCTGTTTGTCTCGCTGTTCAGGGCTTGCGCCGAATCCCTGGCCAGCGAAAACGCCAGTCGGTTGGCCGCCATGCAGCGCGCTGAAAAAAATATCGATGAGCTGTTGGAAACCCTGAGGCGCTCGTTTCACCGCCTGCGCCAAAGTGGCATTGACGAGGAATTGTTCGATCTGGTGTCGGGTTTTGAAGTTCAGCCGCGCGGGCGGAACATCTTGAACAACTGCTCTGGTCCCACCGAGAAATAATCCGCCGGGCCACCACCGCGCAGCACATGGTCGGCCCGCGCGGTGTCATAAACACCGTTGACCAGCAGGCGCTGCGCAATGTGCACCGCCACCACCTCACCCAGCACCAGCCAGGTGGGCAATTTTTGGCCGCTCACATCCTGCAGCTGCAGCAGTTGCGTCAGGCGGCATTCAAAAGACACCGGGCTTTCGGCAATACGCGGTGGTGCCACCAGACGTGAGGCCAGTGGCGTCAGGCCGGCCAGCTCAAATTCACTGACCTCGGGCGCCACGGCGGCACAGGTCTGGTTCATGGCCTCGGCCAGCGGCCGCGTCACCAGGTTCCAGACGAATTCGCCGGTTGCTTCGATGTTGCGCACCGAATCCTTGTAACCAATGCTGGCAAAACCGACAATGGGCGGCGTGTAGTTGAAGGCGTTGAAAAAGCTGTAGGGCGCAACGTTGAGCAGGCCCTCGGCGCTGCGCGTGGAGATCCAGCCAATCGGGCGCGGCCCGACGATGGCGTTGAACGGGTCATGGGGCAAGCCATGGCCCAGGCGCGGTTCGTAAAAGTGGCTGGCCTCAGGCATGGCGGTGTCCGGGTTGAATGGGCTCAGAGCACCTTGAAGCCGTGCGTGCCGTCGCGCGCCAGTTGCGCCACCAGGCCATATTCCCAGTCCAGATAGCCTTGCATGGCCTCATGCGGGTTGTCGGTGCCTTCGTAGGGGCGGCGATAACGGTGCGGGGACGGTGGGACCGGGGGGGGCAGTTGGCCGGTTTCGCTGCAATCTGTGGCTTGTAGACCGTCAAGCACCCACACCTCCCAGCCCATTTGTGCCAGCCAGGAGGCCGTCATGTTGGCGCGCACACCGTCCAGGTCGGCCAACACCGCGCGTGCGCCGCGTACCGGCAGGGTGACATCGGTTTCCTGCACCAGCTGGCCGCCGGGTGCGCTGGCAAAGCCGGACAGGTGGCCAGCGGCATATTCCTCTGGCGTGCGTACATCCAGGCAGTAGCTGGTGCGTGTTGTTTCACTGCGAAAGCGCAGCACATCTGCCAGCTGCGCACGCTTGACACCGGCACGGTCCGCCACGGCGCGCGCCTGCTGTGCCGCAGCCAGGCGCTGCACCTCGGGCACTGGTGTGGCCCGGCGAGCGGCGCCGTGTTCGAGTGTCTGCCCGGCCAGGGTCCAGCCGATGGTGCCGTTGCGCAGGGCGGCCACCGGGTTGGGGATACCCGCGTTCACCAGCGACTGCGTGCCGATGATGCTGCGGGTGCGTCCGGCGCAGTTGACGATGATGCGGGTGCGGGGGTCGGGTGCCAGCGCGCCAACGCGTAACACCAGTTCGGCACCGGGCACGCTGATGCTGGTGGGGATGTTCATGGTCTGGTATTCGTCAAAGCGCCGGGCGTCGAGCACAACCACATTGGTCTGTGCGTCGAGCAGGGCCTTGACCTCCTGGGCCGACAGCATGGGGGTATGGCGCTGCGCGTCAACCAGCTCGCCAAATGCCTTGCTCGGCACATTGACGTCCTTGAACACTTCGCCCCCGGCTTGCTGCCAGCCTTGCAGGCCACCGTCCAACAGGTGGACCTGGCTGTAGCCGAGCTGCTGCAGGGTTTGTGCAGCGCGGTGTGCCAGGCCTTCGCCATCGTCGTAGACCACGATCAGCGTGTCCAGACGCGGGATGCGCCGACGGGCATCCAGCGCAAGACGCGCCAGCGGCAGATTGGCTGCAAACAGAGGGTGTGCCTGTGCAAATGTGTCTTCTTCACGCACGTCAAGCAGGGCGATCTCTTGCTGGTTCAGCAGGGCTTGACGCACCGACTGAAAATTTTGCAGCGGGAAAGGGGTGGGGGTGGTGTTTTGCGAGGTCATCATGGCTGGGTTTCAGGCTTGGCTGGGGCGCACTGGGTCAGGCCTGCGCTGGCATGGCCAGTTCCGCCAGCGACGCCAGCAGGTCGCCAAAGCGCTCACCCTGCACCACCACATGGTCATGCAGCGCGGTGGCAGCGGCACCCGCATCGCCCGCCAGGATGGCGCGCACAATGGTGTCGTGCTCTGTAAACGAGGTGCTGATGCGGTTGCGCACGCGTAATTGCAGGCGCCGGTAAGGGCGCAAACGCCGTTGTAATTGCTGCGCCTGTTCACCCAGAAAGACGTTGTGGCTGCCAGCGTAAATGGCCACATGGAAGCGTTCGTTGCAGTAAAAATACTCGTCAGAGTCCTGCGCGTTGCGCGCCGCTTCGCAGGCCTGGTGGGCGGCCTGCAGCGCGCTGCGCTCGGCATCACTCATGCGCCGGGCGGCCAGGCGTGCGCACATGGCTTCAAGTTCGGCCATCACTTCAAACATTTCCAGCAAGCGTCCTGGGCCGATGCTGGTCACCACGGCACCGCGGCGCGGCCGGATCTCGATCAGGCCTTCGGCAGCCAATTGAATCAGCGCCTCACGCACCGGCGTGCGCGACACCCCGTGCAGCTCGGCCAGCGTGGCCTCGTCAAGCGCACAGCCGGGTGGCAACTCGCCGGTAGCGATTTGCTCTTCAATTTTTTCGCACACTTGATCGGAGATTTTCATCATGCAATTCTCTCACTTCTGTTTTTACTGGATTCAAAAAAATTCTTAGGGTATTCACTAATGCAATTAAAAAATACAAAAACTACATTAATGCACACATTCAATGCATTAGTTGAATGCGTTTGAAGCCAAAAAATTGTTTATTGACATCCAAATCCAGGAGACAACCCCATGAAATGCCCCTCCCTTGCCAAATCCCTGACCGGTTTGCTGGTCGCTGCACTGCCCTTGACGGCAGCGCTGGCTGACAGCATCACACTCAAGGCCTCGCACCAGTTCCCTGGGGGCAAAGGTGATGTGCGCGACGAAATGGTGCAGATGATTGCCAAGGAGGTTGCCGCTGCCAACGTCGATCTCACCATCAAGGTGTTTCCTGGCTCCAGTTTGGTCAAAGCGCCTGACCAATGGAAGGCCATGCAGACTGGCCAAATCGACATGACCTCCTTGCCGCTGGACTACGCCTCGGGCATTCACCCGCAGTTTGGCGCCACGCTGATGCCGGGTCTGGTCAAGAACCATGCGCACGCGTTGCGCCTCAACAGTTCACCGTTCATGCAGGACATCAAGGCCATCATTGCGCAGGGCGGCGCCCATGTGCTGGCTGATGCCTGGCTGGCGGGTGCCTTTGCCGGCAAGGACAAGTGCATCCTCAAGCCCGAAGATGCCGCCGGCATGAAAGTGCGTTCTGCGGGTGCCACGTTTGCACAAATGTGGGCGGGTGCCGGTGCCTCGGTGGTGTCGATTCCGTCCAATGAGGTGTACAACGCCATGCAGCAGGGCGTGATCCAGGGCACCGACACCTCCACTGGCAGTTTTGTCTCGTTTCGGCTGTACGAGCAGGTCAAGTGCATCACAGCCCCTGGCGACAACGCCATGTGGTTCATGTACGAGCCGGTGCTGATCTCCCAGCGCAGCTGGGACAAGCTCAATGACGCGCAAAAGAAGGCGTTGACAACAGCCTCCAAAAAAGCCGAAGACTATTTCAACGTCGAATCGAAAAAGCTGGACGACGAAATGGTTGAGACCTTCAAGAAGAACAACGTCAAGGTGGTCACCATGAGCAGTGCCGATGCCGAAGCCTGGCGCGCTGTGGCCAACAAGACGTCGTACAAGGTCTTTGCAGAAAAAGTACCTGGCGGCAAGGAGCTGATCGAGAAAGCGCTCAGTGTTAAATAAAGAGAAAGAACAGAATTTGCCCCTGTGGGTGCAGACGGTTTACGCCGTCTCGCGCGCCCTCGGGGTGTTTTCTGCTGGCCTGATCGTGCTGGCCATTGTGGTGGTGTGCCAGATGGTGTTTGTGCGGGCGGTGCTGGGCCAGTCGTCGATCTGGCAGACCGAATTTGCCACCTTCTCCATTTTGGCGGCCACTTTTCTGGGTGCGCCCTACATCTTGCTGACGCGTGGCCATGTGGGGGTAGACCTGTTGCCCATGATGGTGGCTGGCAACAAACGACGCGCACTCTATTTTGCTGGCAGCTTTGTTGCGCTTGCCTTTTGTGGGCTGTTCTTTTATGCCTCGTTGTCCTGGTGGCATGAAACCTGGAACTCGGGCCACACCACCTCTTCCATGTGGCGCGCCCGGCTGTGGATTCCGCACCTGAGTGTGCCGGTAGGAATGGGCTTGTTGTGTTTGCAGTACCTGACCGAGATCTGGCTGGTCTGGACCGGAAAAGAAGAACCCTACGGCATGACGCCAGGAGTGCACTTATGAGCCCATTGTTGATTGGTGTGCTGGTTTTTGCCACCACCATGCTGGTGCTGGCCACTGGCTTGCCCATAGCCTTTGGTCTGGGAGCCGTGGCACTGGGCTTCATGATCATTTTTGACGGCTGGTCGAGTGTTCACTTCCTGCCCGAAACCATTTTTTCGGGCCTGGATGACTTCACGCTGGTGTCGCTGCCCATGTTTGTCATCATGGGGGCGGCGGTGGCCTCGTCGCGTGCCGGCAGTGATCTGTATGAAGCGCTGGCGCGGCTGCTGCACAAGGTGCCGGGCTCGCTGGTGATCTCCAACATTGGGGCCTGTGCGCTGTTCTCGGCGCTCACGGGGTCGTCACCGGCGACCTGCGCCGCCATTGGCAAGATGGGTATCCCAGAGATGCGCAAGCGCGGCTACGACGCCGACCTGGCTACCGGGGCCATTGCTGCGGGCGGCACCCTGGGCATTTTGATTCCACCCAGCGTCACCATGATCCTGTATGGCATTGCGTCTGAAACCTCGATTGGCCGCCTGTTTATTGCCGGCATCCTTCCCGGCCTGTTGCTCACCGGCCTGTTCATGGCCTGGGCGCTGTTTTTGAGCTGGAAGCGCGGCACGGTGCTGGTCGACAAGGACCGCATTTATTCGCTGAAGGAAAAGGTCGAACTGCTGCCGCGTCTGCTGCCCTTTTTGGCAGTGATTGCGGGCGTGGTCTATGCCTTGTATGGTGGCATTGCCACTCCGTCGGAGGCGGCGGGGGTCGGTGCCATGCTGTGTCTGGTGATGGTGGCCGTGATCTACAAGGTCTGGCGGCCGCGCGACATGTGGCATATTTTGCGCGACGGGCTGCGTGAGTCCGGCATGCTGCTGTTGATCATTGGCACGTCCATTCTGTTCGGCTACATGATGTCCTCGCTACAGGTCACGCAGTCGGTGGCCGAAGCCATTGGCGCCTTGCAAGTGAACCGCTGGGTTGTGCTGGCAGCCATCAACCTGATGCTGCTGGTGGCCGGCTGCTTTTTGCCGCCCGCAGCCATCATTTTGATGACCACGCCGATCTTGATGCCGGTTATCACGGCAGCCGGTTTTGATCCGATCTGGTTTGGGGTGGTGCTCACCATCAACATGGAGCTGGGCTTGATCACGCCGCCCGTTGGCTTGAACCTGTTTGTCATCAACGGCATTTCGCCCGACATCAAGCTGACCACCATCCTCAAGGGGGCCTTTCCCTTCATGCTGTGTATGGTGGTCGCCATTTTGATTTTGTGCGTTTTCCCTGAAATCGCCACCTGGTTGCCGACCAAAGTCATGGGCTGATGAAAGTTGAACATGCGTAACTGGAACAGTCTGGCAGACAACCGCAGCGCCCGGCTGAAGCGTGCGGCTAGCCTGGTGGGCGGCAAACTGGTGCCGGCCGAGCTGGCCACGGCGCTGCTGGCGGCGGTGCTGGAGCCGGGGGACCGGGTCTGTATCGAGGGCAACAACCAGAAGCAGGCCGACTTTCTGGCGCGCTGCCTGACCCGGCTTGACCCGGCTCAGGTGCATAGCCTTCACATGCTGCAGTCGGTGCTGGCGCTGCCAGAGCATCTGGACATTTTTGACAACGGCATTGCGTCAAAGCTCGACTTTTCTTTCTCGGGCCCCCAAGCCGCGCGCCTGGCCAACATGGTGTCTGCCGGGCAAATCCAGATTGGCGCCATCCACACCTACCTGGAGCTGTTCAGCCGTTATTTTGTCGATTTGACGCCGCGTGTGTCGCTGGTCTGCGCGCAGGCGGCCGATGCCCAGGGCAACCTTTATACCGGCGCCAACACCGAAGACACACCCGCCATTGTCGAGGCCACGGCGTTCAAGGGCGGCATTGTGATCGCCCAGGTCAATGAGCTGCTGGACACCCTGCCGCGGGTTGACATTCCGGGCGATTGGGTCAATTTTGTGATCCAGGCGCCGCAGCCGCATGCCATTGAGCCCTTGTTCACGCGTGACCCGGCGCAAATTTCCGAAATTCAGGTGCTGATGGCCATGATGGCCATCAAGGGTATTTATGCCGAATACGGCGTGCAGCGTCTCAACCACGGCATTGGTTTTGACACGGCGGCCATTGAGCTGCTGCTGCCCACTTATGCCGAGTCGCTTGGGCTAAAGGGCAAGATTTGCAGCCACTGGGCGCTGAATCCGCACCCGGCTTTGATTCCGGCCATTGAGGCGGGCTGGGTCGAGTCGGTGCACTCGTTCGGCTCCGAGCTGGGCATGGAAAATTATGTCAAGGCGCGCTCCGATGTGTTTTTTACCGGGGCCGACGGCAGCTTGCGCAGCAACCGGGCCTTGTGCCAGGCGGCGGGCCACTATGCCTGCGACATGTTCATTGGCTCCACGCTGCAGATTGACTTGAATGGCCACAGCTCGACCGCCACTGCCGGGCGTATTGCCGGCTTTGGCGGCGCACCCAACATGGGCGCCGATGCACGCGGGCGCCGCCATGCCACACCGGCCTGGCTCAAGGCGGGCGCTCAGGCGCGCCAGGGGCAAAGCGGGGTGGCCAGCATGCCACGCGGCCAGAAGCTGGTGGTTCAAATGGTGGAAACCTTTCGTGAACACATGCAGCCGGCCTTTGTCGACACGCTCGATGCCTGGCAGTTGGCCGAGCAGGCCCACATGGCGATCCCGCCGGTGATGATTTACGGCGACGACGTGACCCATATCCTGACCGAAGAAGGCATTGCCAACCTGCTCTTGTGCCGCAGCGACGAAGAGCGCCAACAGGCCATTCGCGGCGTGGCCGGTTACACCCCGGTGGGCCTGGCGCGTGACAAAGCCATGGTGGAAAACCTGCGCGACCGCGGCATCATCGTGCGCGCCGAAGACCTCGGCATCGACAAGCGCGACGCCACCCGCAGCCTGCTGGCGGCCCGCAACATGCGCGATCTGGTCAGGGCTTCCGGCGGGCTCTATGACCCGCCCAAACGCTTTCGCAACTGGTAGCGCCCAAGGAATACAGCATGGAAAAATTGCACTACGAATTTGCCGGGCAACACGCCCCAGGTCACTTTGCCCCCGTGCTGGTGGGCGTGGTGGGCTCGGGCAATCTGGAGGTGATGATTGAGCCGGTGCCCCAAAGCACCGCTTGCCAGATCGCCATCACCACCTCGGCGCGCGGTTTTGGCCCCATCTGGCAGGCGGTGGTAAACGACTTTCAGGCCCGTCATGGCCTGGCAGGGGTGGCCGTGTCGATCAACGACATGGGCGCCACCCCGGCCGTGGTGAGTCTGCGCCTGGACCAGGCCGCAGCGGCGCTGCCTGCAGCGTGTGTGTTGGTCGACGGTGGTTTGGCATGATGCTCAGTTTTGCTGAATTGACCGCCCGCGAGCGGGTCACCCATCTGCTTGATGCCGGCAGTTTTCATGAGATTCTGGGGCCTGCCGAACGGGTGGTCAGCCCGCATCTGGCGCTGCTGGGCGTACCCTCGGCGTTTGACGATGGTGTCGTCATTGGCAGTGGCCTGCTGGCTGGCCAGCCGGTGTTGCTCGCCGCGCAGGAAGGCGAATTCATGGGCGGTGGCGTGGGCGAAGTGCACGGCGCCAAACTGGTCGGCCTGTTCCAGCGCGCGCTGGTCCACCGGCCTGCTGCCGTCATGGTGCTGGCCGAGTCCGGCGGCGTGCGCCTGCACGAGGCCAACGCCGGACTCATTGCGGTGTCGGAGGTGATGCGCGCCTTGCTGGCGGTGCGCGCGGCGGGCATTCCGGTGCTGATGCTCATTGGCGGCGCCAACGGCTGTTTTGGCGGCATGGGCCTGATTGCGCGTTGTGCCGACTGGGTGGTGATGAGTGACATGGGCCGTCTGGCCATGTCGGGCCCCGAGGTGATCGAGTCGTCCCACGGCGTCGAAGAATTCGACTCCCGTGACCGTGCGCTGGTGTGGCGCACCACCGGCGGCAAACACCGCTACCTGACGGGTGATTGCGACGTGCTGGTGGAAGACGACGTGGCCCAATTTCGCCGTGCCGCCATGGGTTTGCTCAACCAGGCCCGGCCTCTGAGCCTGGCGGCGCTGGAGGCCGAACATGCGTTGTTGACTGAGCGCTTGACGCGTTATGGCGACTGCCGTGATGCGCTGGATATCTGGCAACGCGCTGGAGTGTCAGAGCCGCTGCGGGTGACCGACATGGAAGCCGATGACATTGTGGCCATAAAGGCGTTGATCGAAGACCAACCCAGGGAGCCGGCATGAATTGGCCCGCACTGCTGACCATGCTGTTTGGCACGGCGCACGATGTTCAATGTGACGGCGACCTGCTGCACGGCAGCGCCCAGCTGAACGGCCAAACCCTTGCCGTGGTGGGCACCACCCACCATGCCGCCATTGGCGTCGAACTGGCTTTAGCGCAGGCGCGTGTGGTGCTCGACACGGTGCGCGATTTCCCCGGGCGTGCCGTTGTGCTGCTGGTCGACACCCAGGGCCAGCGCTTGCGCCACCGCGACGAGTTGCTCGGCATCAATCGGTATATGGCGCACATGGGTTGCTGTATTGAGCTGGCGCGCCAGCAGGGGCACCGCGTCATTGGCCTGGTGTATGACCAGGCGCTGTCGGGTGGCTTCATCACCTCGGGCCTGTTGGCCGATGCCTGTTACGCGCTGCCCGAGGCCGAGATCCGTGTCATGCGTTTGCCGGCCATGGCGCGCGTGACCAAGCTCGACGAGCAACGCCTGGCCGAGCTCTCCAAATCGAATCCGGTGTTTGCGCCGGGCGTCGAAAACTATGTCGCCATGGGCGGCATCGAGGCGCTCTGGCGTGGTGATTTTCAGGCCTGCCTGGTGGAGGCATTGCAGCAGGCCACGACCGTGGACAAGCGTGCTGCCGAGGGCGCGGCGCGCGGCGGGCGTTTGCTGGCGGCGCAGGTTGCAGTGCGCGTGGTTAATGCCTGAGGCCTGGCAGGGCGGCCCGGCACACGGTATGCAGGACTTGCGACGCAACCAATTGGTCTGCCTCAATGCGCAGGGCTGGTCGCAGGTGCAAGCCTATGCCTGGGACGCTGAGGCACAAGCCATTCTGGTGTATTGGCAGCGCAACAAGCTGCCGCTGGTGGTGTGCCGCCAGCGCCTTGATGTGGCGCCAGATCGGCTTTGCCTGGGTTTGCCGGCACCACGGCAATGGTCGCGGCGCCGCCTCGCGCTGACGGTCGGGCGGGACCATGTGGCCGTCATTGGGGACTTCCCCACGTTGCGGCAAGTGGCGCAGGCCATGCCGTGGGGGTCTGCCGCATTGGCGCTGGAGGGCAAGTTGACACCACTGGCGGTGACGCCACGGGTGTACGGCTCTCACGGCTGGCAGTTCATAACCAAGAAGCCCTATCTCCACGATGCTTCGGACATCGATGTCAGCGTCAACGTGCCGGATTTCCAGACGGCTTGTCGGGTGACGGCGCTGCTGGCTGCGTCTGAGTTGGGGCAGCGACTCGATGGCGAAATTGTTTTTCCGGGCGGCCAGGCCGTCGCCTGGCGCGAGTTGCAGCGCTTGCTGGCGGGCCACACCGCGCAAGTTTTGCTGAAAGACCGTCACAACGTCCGGCTGGCCACACTGACAGAGCTGCAAAAACTTGGAAAGTGTGCCGACTGGCTTTTGCCGTCCTGTAGGGTCGACTTCAGTCGACTAGGCCGACCGAAGTCGGCCCTACAGGGCCCATGGCGGGCAGAAGCCCGCCCTACAGGCGCCATGGTAGCCCGTAGCCCGGATGACGCGCAGCGCAATCCGGGTGGTCTCCAAATGCCCGCTGATCAAGCGCCAAACCATGGTTCAAACGCCGTGTATGGCCTCGGTCTGGCTGCGGTGCGCGCGCTTTACGCCGAGGTGGCGCTGGAGCCCAAACCTGGCCTGGTGTCGTTTCGGGACTGTGGCAGCCATTCCGACATGAATGCCCAGACCTTCATGCGCAGCCTGTTTGCCTTGCGCGGCTATTTCCCGCGCATGGTGTGGGCTGGCCATGCAGGTGCACCCTTTGCCGTTCTGGAAAGCCTGGGAAAAAATGCCGAGGCCCGCATGCTGACTGCCACCCGTGGCATCAACACCCACCGCGGCGCCATTTTTGGCCTGGGTTTGTTGTGCGCCAGCGCGGGCCAGTTGTTGGCCCAGGGTGTGCTATTCACGCCGCAGCATGTGCGTGCCATGTTGATGGCCACCTGGGGCGACGCTTTGGCGCAGCGCGCCAGGGCGGCACGGTTGACCGCGCCGGTTTCCAATGGCCAAATGGCGGCCCGGCGTTTTGGGCTGCGCAGCGCGGGTGACGAAGCGGCGCAGGCATTCCCAGTGCTGTTTGAAGTCACTCTGCCTGCCCTGCAAGCCGCTTTGCAGGCTGGGACCGGTGAGCGTGCCGCCCGTGTACAGGCCCTGTTTGCCACCATGGCCGCGCTGGACGACACCAATTGTGCGCACCGCGGTGGTATTGATGGACTGCGTTGGGTGCAAACCTCCGCCCGCGAATTTTTGAACGCTGGCGGGGTGCTGCAAACCAGTTGGCTGCCTCAGGCACGCGAGATTCATAACGCGTTCGTGGCGCGAAACTTGTCACCCGGTGGTTCCGCTGATGTATTGGCCAGTGCCTGCTGGGTTCAGTCGGTTTTGGTGGGGACTGGTGGGGCGGACTTCAGTCCGCCGTGGTCGACTGAAGTCGACCCTACAAGGCCATGGTCTGTAGGGCGGACTTGCACCCGCCATGGTCGACTGAAGTTGACCCTACAGAGTCAAATACCAGCGGGTTTCATGCAAGCACTGCCCGAACCTGACGCATGAGTTACGCCCTTGTCTTTTCGGGCCAGGCCAGCCAGCATCCGACGATGTTGCCCTGGCTCGAAGCCGAACCCAGGGCAGCGGCAAGCTTGCACGCGATGGGAGAGCGCATTGGCGCCGATTGGCGCACGGCGCTGCAAGACGAGGGCCGCCGCAGCAACAATGCCTTCGCCCAGGTACTCATCACCGGCATGGCATTGGCGGCATGGGCTGTCCTCCGGGATGCATTGCCGCAGGCCCCCGCTGTGGTCGCTGGCTACAGCGTGGGTGAACTGGCGGCCTTTGCCTGTGCCGGTGTGTTTTCGGCAGACCAGGCCATCGTCCTGGCGCAGCAGCGCGCCACGCTGATGGATCAAGCCGTGCCGGGCCGGCAGACCGGCATGATGGCCGTGACGGGTTTGTCTGAGGGCAGGGTGCTGACCGCCTGCGACGGCCTGGGGTTGGAATGCGCCATCCGGATTCACCGGGGGCAGTCGGTTTTTGCGGGCACCGATGATGCCTTGAGCCGGGCCACACCCCGGTTGCTGGCGCTGGGTGCCGTGTGCAAACGGCTTGATGTGCGGGTGGCTTCCCATTCGTCATGGATGGTGCCTGCCGCCCGGGCCTTTGCCGACACCTTGACTGAGTTGCCGTTTGCCGCTGCACACTGCGCGATTGCCACCAATGCCGACGGCACGCTGGTCCGGCAACCCGCATTGTTGCGCCAGGCCCTGAGCCGACAACTCGCCAGCCCGGTGCAATGGGCCGCTTGTATGGAGGCGGTCAATGAGCGGCAGGTAGCCTGTGTGCTGGAAATTGGTGCCGGGTCAGCGTTGTCAAAGATGTGGAACGAGCGTTATCCTGACATCCCGGCGCGTTCCCTTGATGAATTCGGGCAACTGCGGGGTGCAGTGGCCTGGTTGGCACGACACACCTGAACGATGCTGTGTGTCATGGGGCTGATGCCAATGGATCGCCTACAAATAACCCACCGGGATGGCTGTCACGTCTTTGGATAGGGGAATGTCACGTGCCACAAAACAGATGACGGCACCCGGTCCCACAGTTCGCCCCAGGTTGCCAAGCGCCGGAAAGTGACGCTTGGCGTTTTGTGAAGGCGAGGCAGTTTTTTTAATTTCAATGGGGTACAGGGTATCGCCCTGATCAATTAGCAAATCCACCTCCTGCTGGTCTGTGTCGCGGTAGAAATACAAGGGGGCTTCGCGGGCGTTATGCCAGTAGCTCTTGATGATTTCGCTCACTACCCATGTTTCCAGTATGGCCCCCGACATGCTTCCGGCCTCCAGAGAGGCCGCATCAGGCCACTTGCTCAGATAGGCAGCCAGACCGGTGTCCAAAAAATACAGCTTTGGGGTTTTGACCAGACGTTTGGTCAGGTTGGTGTGGTAAGGCTGTAGCAGATAAATTAAGCCCGATGTTTCAAGCACCGACAGCCAGGCTTTGGCTGTTTTGTTGTCAATGTCGACATCGCGCGCCAGGTTGGCATAGTTCAGCAATTGCCCGGTTCGAGCCGCAACGGCGGCCAGAAAACGGTTGAATGCCATCTGGTCGGTCACCTTCAGCACGTCTTGCACATCGCGCTGAATGTAGGTCTGGATGTAAGAGCGGTAAAAAACGTCCCGAGCTTTCGCGCCCTGGTCGTTCAGACGCGGGTAGGAGCCCAACCAGATTTGCTGAAACACGGGCATCAAGATCATGGGCATTGCGTGTGCGCGTGCCCCGGCGATCCAGTCAGCAGTGGGCACAAAGGGGTGTGAGTCTGTGGCGCGCCCCTGGCGCTCGGCCTGCGACAGCCCAAGCAGATCAACAATGGCGACCCGACCGGCCAGGCTTTCGGTCACACCACGCATGAGGTGGAATTTTTGTGATCCGGTCAACCAAAACAAACCATTGGTCTTGTTTCGGTCGACCACCATTTTGATAGCAGAAAAAAGCGCAGGTGCATACTGAATTTCGTCAATGATCAAGGGTGTTTGCCAGGTCTGGAGAAACAATGCCGGGTCCTGCTGGGCCAGGGCGCGTGCGTCCATGTCGTCAAGCGTGACGTAGCCACGAGGGTGCTGGCCCGCATCTTTGGCGCACATCTCAAGTAATGTGGTCTTGCCCACCTGCCGTGGGCCGGTGAGCATCAGAACCGGGAAGCTATTACTGATGGCCTGAACGGCCTGGGCGAGCGTGCGTGTGTACATTTATTTCGTTTATATTGGAATTAGATTCCAATATAAACGATTTATTCTGCCTTGTCATCCCTCGTCTCCGGCCGGTCACACCTCGCCGCCAAACTGCTTGGTGAGGTTGTCGATGTACTGCTCCACCAGTTTCTCAAACTCTGCCTCGACCACCGGAGCGATCATCTTTTTCATCAGGCCGGGCAGCGGCAGAGTGAGTTCGCCCTGAAGCTGGAGCACCAACTGGGTGGATTTTTTCTTGTCGGTGATTTTCCAGGAGCCCGACACCAGCGCGTTGCCTTCACCCGCCACCGGCGTCCAGAGCACGCTGCCTTTGGCCTTGTTCGACACGTATTTCGACGCGTAAATGGTTTGCAGGCTAATCTGGGCGATGCCAATTTTGGTCATTTCCCAACGGTACACACCATCACCCAGGTCCACCAGTTGATCTACCTTGGGGAAAAAACTGGCCGACTTGGGCACGTCGGACAGGGTGTCAAACACAGTGGCATAGTCAGCCTTGACGGCAAATTCGTAACCCAGATCGATGTTGACGGTGATGGCCATGAGCGGATTTCCATGAAAAGTTGAAAACGAAGCCTGTGACTGTAAGGATGGCAGCTGATTCTGTCAAAACAAACGGTTTGGCGCCGACAATCCCCTGTTCATTCATTGCTGACTGCTGCCCCTTTCTGACCATGCCCACCCTGCTTCTTGCCCCCATGGAGGGCTTGCTTGACTTTGTCCTGCGTGACATTTTGACGCGGGTGGGCGGCGTGGACCGCTGTGTGTCGGAGTTCATCCGGGTCACCGGCACCTTGTACCCCGAGCGGGTTTTTTTGCGCTACGTGCCCGAACTATTACAGGACTGCAAGACGGCATCGGGCGTGCCGGTGCGGCCGCAGTTGCTGGGTTCTGACGTGGTCTGCCTGGCAGACAACGCCGCTCGCCTGGCGGAAATGGGGGCCGAGGGGATCGATTTGAACTTTGGCTGCCCTTCCCCGGTGGTCAACCGGCACCGGGGCGGTTCGGCCCTGCTGGAAGAGCCCGAACTGCTGCACCGCATCGTGGCGGCGGTGCGCCAGGCGGTGCCAGCGCACCTGCCGGTGTCGGCCAAGATGCGGCTTGGCCTGCATGACGACAGCCGGGCCGAAGCCTGCGCCCTGGCGATTGAGGCCGGTGGTGCTTCTGAGTTGGTGGTGCATGCCCGCACCAAGGCGCACGGGTACCGGCCGCCCGCCTATTGGGAGCGTATTGCCGACCTCCGCCAGGTGGTGCGTTTGCCGCTGGTGGCCAATGGTGAGATTTGGACGGTGGCCGACGCCTTGCGCTGCCAGCAGGTGTCGGGCTGCCAAAGCCTGATGCTGGGGCGTGGCATGGTGGCCAACCCGGCGCTGGCACGCGGCATTCGCGCAGCGCTGGGCGGCAATGCCGAATTGGCCAGCCTGAGCTGGCCGCAACTCATGACACTGATTGCTGAGTTCTGGCGCCTGGTCTGCGCGCACCTGGAGCGTGACCAGCAAACCGGGCGCCTCAAGCAGTGGCTGAACCTGTTGCGGCGCGTCTACCCGCAGGCGCAAACAGCGTTTGAGACGGTGCGCACCTTCCATGATCCTGTGGATGTAGCGCGCTGGTTCAGTGCGCAGGCACTGCCCGATGTCAGGGCATGAGCCCGGTTTGACCACGCTGGCCGGGCGCATTGGATAACATCCCCACCCTGATTTGAATTGTGAGCCTCCTGAATGTCTGAACCCCTGTCCCTGGCCGTGAGCGATGCGTCTGAGCAGATTCGCCCGGGCACCTTTGTGCGTTACCCCGACTCGCCCTTTGAGCTGCACCAACCCTATCCGCCTGCCGGCGACCAGCCCGAGGCCATCAAGCAGTTGGTGGAAGGCGTCAACGACGGCGAGGTGTTTCAAACCCTGCTGGGCGTAACGGGTTCGGGCAAGACCTTCACCATGGCCAATGTGATTGCCCGGCTGGGGCGGCCAGCCATTGTGTTTGCGCCCAACAAAACGCTGGCGGCGCAGCTCTACAGCGAGTTCCGTGAGTTCTTTCCAAAGAATGCGGTCGAGTACTTTGTCAGTTACTACGATTATTACCAGCCCGAGGCCTATGTGCCGCAGCGCGATTTGTTCATCGAAAAGGACAGCGCCATCAACGAGCACATCGAACAAATGCGCCTGTCGTGCACCAAAAGTGTGTTGGAGCGCCGGGACGTGGTGATTGTGGCCACGGTGTCGGCCATCTACGGCATTGGCCAGCCCGAGGCCTACCACAAGATGGTGATGACGCTGCGCGCGGGCGACAAAATGGGCCAGCGCGACATGATTGCGCAGCTGGTGCGTATGCAGTACCAGCGCAACGACGTCGACTTCAGTCGTGGCGCCTTTCGCGTGCGCGGCGACACCATCGACATCTTTCCGGCCGAGCACAGTGAGATGGCAATCCGCGTCGAGCTGTTTGACGACGAGATCGAGAGCCTGCAGCTGTTTGACCCGCTGACCGGGCGCATCCGGCAAAAAATTCCGCGTTTTACCGTCTACCCCAGCAGCCATTACGTCACGCCGCGTGAACAGGTGTTGTCGGCGGTGGAGGCCATCAAGATCGAGCTGGCTGAGCGCATTAAGGAATTTGTCAGCCAGGGCAAGCTGGTGGAAGCCCAGCGCATCGAGCAGCGCACCCGCTTTGATCTGGAAATGCTCAGCGAAGTTGGCCACTGCAAGGGCATTGAGAACTACAGCCGTCACCTGAGCGGCGCCGCGCCAGGTGAACCGCCCGCCACGCTGACCGACTACCTGCCCAAAGACGCGGTGATGTTTTTGGACGAATCCCATGTGCTGATTGGCCAGTTTGGCGGCATGTACAACGGCGACCGCTCCCGCAAGACCACGCTGGTGGAATACGGCTTTCGGCTGCCCAGCGCGCTGGACAACCGGCCGCTCAAGTTTGAAGAGTTCGAGACCAAGATGCGCCAGGCCATTTTTGTCTCGGCCACACCCGCCCAGTGGGAAAAAGACCATACCGGCCAGGTGGTGGAACAACTGGTGCGCCCCACGGGTTTGGTCGACCCCGAGGTCGAGGTGCGCCCGGCCAGCAGCCAGGTGGATGATGTGTTGCAAGAAATCCGCATCCGCGTCGACAAACACGAGCGGGTGCTGATTACCACACTCACCAAACGCATGGCCGAGCAGCTCACCGACTATTTGAGCGACAACGGTGTCAAGGTGCGTTACCTGCACAGCGACATCGACACCGTGGAGCGGGTTGAGATTTTGCGTGACCTGCGCCTGGGCACCTTTGACGTGCTGGTCGGCATCAACCTGTTGCGCGAAGGGCTGGACATTCCCGAGGTGTCGCTGGTGGCGATTCTGGACGCCGACAAAGAGGGCTTTTTGCGCTCTGAGCGCTCCCTGATCCAGACCATTGGCCGCGCTGCCCGCAACCTGGAAGGGCGCGCCATTTTGTACGCCGACAAGGTCACCGAATCCATGCGCAAAGCCATCGACGAGACCCAGCGTCGCCGGGTCAAGCAGGTGGCGCACAACCTGGCGCACGGCATCACGCCGCGCAGCATTGTCAAAGAGGTGCGTGACCTGATCGACGGTGTCTACAGCGAAAAGGCCGGCAAAGAGGCTGAGAAGCTGGAGCGCGATGCCATGCAGCGCGCCCAGGTGGAAGACATGAGCGAAAAAGACATCTCGCGCGAGATCAAGCGCCTGGAAAAACTCATGATGGAACACGCCCGCAACCTGGAGTTTGAAAAGGCCGCGCGGGTGCGTGACCAACTGGCCATTTTGAAGGAGCAGGCCTTTGGCGCGGCCGGCCACGACCGCGTAGTCATGTGAAAGCTTGTGGGGCTGGCGGGCAAATAACCTTTAAAAATTACTGATCAGTCTAGTTACCCGAGTAAAACGCTAGGTTTTTGGTTATACTGAACCGCGTTATCACAGTTAAACATCAATTTAATCGATAACAAAACTTCAGGAGTGTTGCCATGCGTTTAACTACCAAAGGCCGTTTTGCGGTCACTGCCATGATTGATCTGGGCTTGCGCCAATCGGCTGGCCCCGTCACGTTGGCCGCCATCAGCCAGCGCCAACAAATTTCCCTGTCCTACCTGGAGCAACTGTTCGGCAAGCTGCGCCGCAACGCGCTGGTGGAATCCACCCGCGGCCCTGGTGGCGGCTACACGCTGGCGCGTTCGCCCGCCGACATCACTGTGGCCGAGATCATTACCTCAGTGGATGAGCCCATTGACGCCACCCAGTGCGGCGGCAAGGAAAACTGCCTGGGCGAGGGCGCCCGCTGCATGACGCACGAACTGTGGGCTTCGCTGAACGTCAAGATGGTCGAATTCCTTGACTCGGTCAGCCTGCAAAAGCTGGTGGACGAGCAGCTGGCCAAGGGCTTCCAGATGGAAGAAAAACCCACCCTCAAGCGCGCCATTTCCAGCATGCCGGCCATGAAACCGATTCGCATCAACGCCCCCAATTCGGTGTTTGCGCTGGGTGCCAGCTACGCCAAGATGTAATCCACGCATTCGACAAGAGACTTCAACATGGACAGCACCCCGCATTTCCCCATTTACATGGACTACAGCGCCACCAATCCCTGCGATCAGCGGGTGGTGGATGCCATGATTCCCTGGCTCAGAAGCCATTTTGGCAACCCGGCGTCGCGCAGTCACGCCTGGGGCTGGGAGGCCGAAGCGGCGGTAGAGACTGCCCGCGAACAGGTGGCGGCCCTGATTGGTGCCGACCCGCGCGAGATCGTCTGGACCAGCGGCGCTACCGAGTCCAACAACCTGGCGCTCAAGGGCGCTGCGCACTTTTACCAGTCCAAGGGCAAACACATCATCACCGTCAAGACCGAGCACAAGGCGGTGCTTGATACCTGCCGCGAGCTGGAGCGCCAGGGTTTTGAGGTAACTTACCTTGACGTGCAGAGTGATGGCCTGGTCGATCTGGACGTCTTCAAGGCCGCCATTCGCCCCGACACCATTCTGGCCAGCGTGATGTACGTCAACAACGAAATCGGCGTCATTCAAGACGTGGCAGCCATTGGCGCCATTTGCCGTGAAAAAGGTGTGGTGTTCCATGTGGATGCCGCCCAAGCCACTGGCCGTGTGGCTTTTGACATCAGCAAAATGCCCATCGACCTGATGAGCCTGACCGGCCACAAAACCTACGGCCCCAAGGGCATTGGCGCGCTGTTTGTGCGCCGCAAGCCCCGCATCCGCCTTGAGGCACAAATGCACGGTGGTGGCCACGAGCGCGGCATGCGCTCTGGCACGCTGCCAACCCACCAGATTGTGGGCATGGGCGAGGCCTACCGTATTGCCAAAGAAGAAATGGCCGCTGAACTGGTCAAGATCCAGGCGCTGCATGACCGCATGATTGCCGGCCTGAAAGACGTGGAGCAGGTCTTCATCAACGGCCACCTGACCCAGCGTGTGCCGCACAACCTGAACATGAGCTTCAACTATGTTGAGGGCGAGTCGCTGATCATGGGCATCAAGGGCCTGGCGGTCAGCAGCGGCTCGGCCTGTACTTCGGCCAGTCTGGAGCCCAGCTATGTGCTGCGCGCCCTGGGTCGCAGCGACGAGCTGGCGCACAGCAGCCTGCGCATGACCATTGGCCGCTGGACCACCGAAGAAGAAATTGACTACGCCGTGGCCACCATCAAGGAAAACGTGGCGCGCTTGCGCGAGCTCAGCCCGCTGTGGGACATGTACAAAGAAGGTATTGACATCAGCACCATTCAATGGGCTGCTCATTAAAGGAGAAATCAAAATGGCATATTCAGAAAAAGTCGTAGATCACTACGAAAACCCCCGCAATGTGGGCTCGTTTGACAAGGGCGACGACTCCGTGGGCACCGGCATGGTCGGCGCGCCGGCTTGTGGCGACGTCATGAAGCTGCAAATCAAGGTCAACCCCGAAACCGGCGTGATCGAAGACGCGCGTTTCAAGACCTACGGCTGCGGCTCGGCCATTGCCTCGTCGTCGCTGGTGACCGAGTGGGTCAAGGGTAAGACGCTGGAGCAGGCCTCTGCGCTAAAAAACAGCGAGATTGCCGAAGAACTGGCCCTGCCACCTGTCAAAATCCATTGTTCGATTTTGGCTGAAGACGCCATCAAGGCGGCCGTCAACGACTACCGCCAAAAACACGCCGAAGCGCAAACTCACTAAAAAACGCCAGTCTGCCTGTGCCCCAGGGCGCATGGCAGACTGTCACCCAACTGGATTGTTACCAAAATGGCTGTGACGCTGACAGATGCCGCTGCCCGGCACATCACCCGCTACCTGACCAAACGTGGTCAGGGTGTGGGCGTGCGACTGGGTGTCAAAACGACCGGGTGTTCCGGCATGGCCTACAAGCTGGAATACGTCGACGAGATCGGCCCCGAAGACATGGTGTTCGAGGGCTTCGGCGTCAAAGTGCTGGTGGACCCCAAAAGCTTTGCCTACCTGGATGGTACCGAGCTCGACTTTGTCCGCGAAGGCCTGAACGAAGGCTTCAAGTTCAACAACCCCAAAGAGCGTGACCGCTGCGGCTGCGGTGAATCGTTTCGCGTGTGAATCTTCAATCTGACGATTTTGAGCTGTTCGGGCTGGAGCGGCGCTTTGCCCAGGACCGGGCCGAGCTCGATGCACGCTGGAAAGACCTGCAGCGTCAGGCCCATCCCGACAAGTTCACAGCCCAGGGCACCGCTGCCCAGCGCGTGGCCATGCAGTGGTCGGTGCGCATCAACGAGGCTTACCAGCGCCTGAAAAACCCCTTGAAACGTGCCGCCTACCTGTGTGAATTACACGGCGCACCGGTCAATGCCGAGAACAACACCGCCATGCCAGCGTCCTTTTTGATGCAGCAAATGCAGTGGCGCGAAGAGCTGGACGAGGCGCAGAGCGCCAAAGACCTGGACCAGATCAGCCAGCAGTGCCGCCAGGCCGAACGCGACGTACTTCTTAACATAGAGCAGTTGCTGGACCAGTCGCATGACTACGCCGCCGCCGTGGCGCAGGTTCGGGCCTTGATGTTCATCGAGCGCTTTGCCGCAGATGTCAATGACCGGCTGGACAGCATAGAAACTTGACACTCCACCCCTCATGGCTTTACTTCAAATCTCCGAACCCGGGCAAACGCCCAACCCGCACGAGCGCCGTATTGCCGTTGGTATTGACCTCGGCACCACCCATTCCCTGGTGGCCAGCGTGCGCCACGGCGTGGCCGAATGCCTGCCCGATGCCCATGGGCGGGTGATTTTGCCGTCGGTAGTGCGCTACCTGACTGGCGGTGGCCGTCAGATTGGTGACGATGCCGTGACCGGTGGTGTCGGCGACCCCGAGAACACCATTGCCTCGGTCAAGCGCTTCATGGGCCGCAGCCTGAAAGACGTGGCCCTGGCCGCCAAGCTGCCCTACCATTTTGTCGACCATCCCGGCATGCTGGGCCTGCAAACCGTGCAGGGCGAAAAGTCCCCGGTCGAAGTAAGTGCCGACATTCTGGCCACGCTGCGCTACCGTGCCGAAGACACTTTCAACGCCGACCTGTATGGTGCGGTGATCACGGTGCCGGCTTATTTTGACGACGCCCAGCGCCAGGCCACCAAAGACGCGGCGCAGCTGGCCGGCCTGAACGTGTTGCGTCTCATCAACGAACCCACTGCCGCAGCCATTGCTTATGGCCTGGACAACGCCAGCGAAGGGGTTTATGCCGTCTACGACCTGGGCGGCGGTACCTTTGACATCTCCATTCTTAAATTGACGCAGGGCGTGTTCGAGGTAGTGGCCACCGGCGGCGATTCGGCCCTGGGTGGCGACGACTACGACCACGCGCTGGCCGACTGGGTGCTGGCACAAACCGGCACAGCCGTGGCCACCGCCACCGACAAAGCCGCCCTGAAAGCTGCAGCACGCGCCTGCAAGGAAGCCTTGACTGATACTGAAACCGTGACTTTCCGCGCGCAATTGAGTCACGCAGAACTCAACCTGGATGTGACACGTGCAGACTTCGAAGCCGCCACCCAGCCCCTGACCTCGCGCACCCTGCAAGCGGTGCGCAAGGCGTTGCGCGACGCCAAACTGGCTGCCGACGAGGTCAAAGGTGTGGTCATGGTGGGCGGCTCCACCCGCATGCCACAAATTCAGCAGACCGTCGCCACATTTTTTGGCCAGACCCCGCTCACCAACCTCAACCCCGACGAAGTTGTGGCGCTGGGTGCAGCCATTCAGGCCAATCAGCTGGCCGGCAACAACCCGGGTGGCGACCTGCTGCTGCTCGACGTGATTCCGCTCTCGCTCGGCATTGAGACCATGGGCGGCCTGGTGGAGCGCATTGTGCTGCGGAATGAGACCATTCCTACGGCCAAGGCGCAAGACTTCACCACCTACATTGACGGCCAAACCGCGCTGGCGCTGCATGTGGTGCAGGGCGAGCGCGACCTGGTGGCCGACTGCCGCAGCCTGGCGCGTTTTGAGCTGCGCGGCATTCCGCCCATGGTGGCCGGTGCGGCGCGCATTCGTGTCACCTTTACCGTCGATGCCGACGGCCTGTTGAGCGTGGCCGCGCGCGAGCAGGGCAGCGGTGCAGAGGCCCAAATTGCCGTCAAACCGTCTTACGGCCTGGCCGACGACCAAATTGCCCGCATGCTGGCTGATAGCTTCAGCACCGCCGAGGCCGACATGCAGGCCCGTGCCGTGACCGAGGCGCGCGTCGATGCCGACCGCATGATTCTGGCTACCGTGAGTGCGCTCAATGCCGATGGTGACTTGCTCAATGATGCCCAGCGCGCCGACATCGACCGCTTGATGCAGGCTGTGCAAGCCGCCCGTACGCTTGAAGACGCCAAGGCAATTGAGGCCATCACACTGGAACTGGCCAAGGGCACCGAAGCCTTTGCCGCGTTGCGCATGAACCGCGGCATTCAGAAAGCCTTGGCCGGCAAAAATATTGAATCAATATAAGATCCTTGTGGGTCAGACCACTTTGCGCAGCAAATGTGCTCTGACCCCAACCATTTAAGAACCTTGTGGGTCAGACCACTTTGCGCAGCAAACGTGCTCTGACCCCAACTAATTATGACAATCATCAAAATCCTGCCCCACGCCGAATACTGCCCCCAGGGCGCCGAGCTGTCTGCCCCGGCAGGCACCTCCATTTGCGAAGCCCTGCTGGAGCACCACATCAACATCGAGCACGCCTGTGAGATGAGCTGCGCCTGCACCACTTGCCACGTCATCGTGCGCGAAGGCTTCGAGTCGCTGGCGCCGTCTGAAGAAAACGAAGACGACCTGCTGGACCAAGCCTGGGGCCTGCAACCCAACTCGCGCCTGAGCTGCCAGGCCATTCTGGCGCAAAAAAACCTGGTGATCGAGATCCCCAAATACTCGATCAACCATGCCAAAGAGAATCATTGATACTTTGCGGGACAGAACTTTAGCGCTGTCCTCAACTGATTAAGGGAGTCCCATGCGCCAGGTATTTCTAGACACCGAAACCACAGGCCTGTCAGCCGACAACGGCGACCGCATCATCGAGATTGGCTGCGTCGAGATGCTGCACCGCAAGCTCACCGGCAACAACCGCCACTTTTACGTCAATCCGGGGCGCGACAGCCATGAAGAAGCGCTCAAGGTGCACGGCATCACCAGCGAATTCCTCAAGGACAAGCCCAAGTTTGCGGAAGTCGCCCAGGACCTGCTGGACTACCTGAAAGACGCGCATGTGGTGATCCACAACGCGCCGTTCGACCTGGGTTTTTTGAACATGGAGCTGGCGCTCATCAAGCAGTCACCGGTCAAAAGTGTGGTGGCCAGCATCACCGACACACTGGTCATGGCCAAGGAGCTGTTTCCGGGCAAACGCAACTCGCTTGACGCCCTGTGTGACCGCCTCGAGGTGGACAATTCGGGCCGCACGCTACACGGCGCGTTACTCGATGCCGAGCTGCTGGCCGACATGTACATCAACCTCACCCGCGGTCAGGATGCCCTGCTCATGGACGAGGCGCCGACCACCGATGCCAATGGTGCGCAGGTCAACGTGCTCGATTTAAGTCAGTTCATGCTGCCGGTGATCAGTGCCAACGCGCAGGAACTGGCCGTGCACGAAGACGTGTTGAAGCAAATCGACAAGTCAAGCAATGCCAAGACAATTTGGCGCACGCGAGAGCAGAAAACGCCTGAAACTGTGCCATAATTTGCCTCTTTCCTGAACAGGGAAAGGGCGGTTAGCTCAGGGGTAGAGCACTGCATTCACACTGCAGGGGTCACAAGTTCGAAACTTGTACTGCCCACCAAATACTTAGTTCGCAAAAAGCCTCGTAAATCACCGATTTACGAGGCTTTTTTGTGTTGATTCCGTTGGGAACGTCCGGGCTACACAATGCGTGGCCCATGGCCAGGTGCCATCACTTTCCCACCTCATCCACCAGCGTTCTGAAGTCATCAATGTCTTCAAAGCTTCGGTACACGCTGGCAAATCGCACATAGGCCACTTTGTCAAGCTTTTTGAGTTCAAACATCACCAGCTCGCCAATGCGGGTGGAGAGCACTTCCCGCAGGCCCAGATTCAGCAATTTTTCTTCGATGCGCTCCACCGCGCTGTCAACCTGCTCAATGCTCACCGGGCGCTTGCGCAGCGCCAGTTTCATGGACGCCAGCAATTTGGCGCGTTCGTATTCAATACGCCGACCATCTTTTTTGACGATGGCCGGAAAGTTCACCTCAGGGCGTTCGTAGGTGGTAAAGCGCTTGTCGCATGAGGCACAGCGGCGCCTGCGCCTGATAAAGCTCCCGTCTTCAGATATCCGGGTTTCTACCACCTGGGTATCCGGATGGCTGCAGAAGGGGCATTTCATGGCGGACCCGCAATGACGATTTAGGCCGAGTACACCGGAAACCGTGCGGTCAGGGCATTGACCTTGGCGCGCACGGCGGCAATATTGGCTTCGTCACGCGGGTTGTCCAGCACGTCGGCGATCAAGTGGGCGGTCATGCGCGCCTCTTCGTCATTGAAGCCGCGTGTGGTCATGGCTGGGGTGCCAATACGCACACCGCTGGTGACCATGGGTTTTTCAGGGTCGTTGGGGATGGCATTTTTGTTGATGGTCATGTGGGCAGCACCCAGCACCGCCTCGGCTTCCTTGCCGGTGATGTGTTTGGAGCGCAAGTCGACCAGCATCACATGGGACTCGGTGCGGCCGCTGACAATACGCAGGCCGCGTTCGGTCAGGGTTTCAGCCACGACGCGGGCGTTGGTCAGCACTTGTTGCTGATAGACCTTGAACTCGGGCTGTAGCGCTTCCTTGAAAGCCACGGCCTTGGCCGCAATCACATGCATCAGCGGGCCGCCTTGCAGGCCGGGGAAGATGGCGCTGTTAATGGCTTTTTCATGCTGTGACTTCATCAAAATGATGCCGCCGCGTGGGCCGCGCAGGCTCTTGTGGGTGGTGCTGGTCACGATGTCGGCATGCGGCACCGGGTTGGGGTACACGCCAGCGGCAATCAGGCCGGCGTAGTGCGCCATGTCGACCATAAAGATGGCGCCCACGTCTTTGGCGACTTTGGCAAAGCGCTCAAAATCGATGCGCAGGCTGTAGGCGCTGGCGCCGGCAATGATCAGCTTGGGTTTGGATTCATGCGCCTTGCGCTCCATCGCGTCGTAGTCAATCGCTTCATTGGCGTCCAGGCCGTAGCTCACCACGTTGAACCATTTGCCGCTCATGTTCAGCGCCATGCCGTGGGTCAGGTGGCCGCCCTCGGCCAGGCTCATGCCCATGATGGTGTCGCCGGGTTTCAAAAACGCCAAAAATACCGCCTCGTTGGCGGAGGCGCCGCAATGCGGCTGCACATTGGCGGCTTCGGCGCCAAAGAGCTGCTTGACACGGTCCAGCGCCAGTTGCTCGGCAATGTCGACAAACTCGCAACCGCCGTAGTAGCGTTTGCCGGGGTAGCCTTCGGCGTATTTGTTGGTGAGCTGGGTGCCTTGCGCGGCCATGACGGCGGGTGAGGCGTAGTTTTCGCTGGCGATCAGCTCGATGTGGTCTTGCTGGCGCTGGTTTTCAGATTGGATGGCGGCAAACAGCACGGGGTCGGTTTGCTCGATGAGGATATGACGGTTGAACATGGCAGTCCTAAAAGACAATGGGCTTGTGGGTTAAGGTGCCCAGGCGAACGGCTGATCACAAAACCAAAATTGGTGCTGCGGTACGCTCCCCCGTGGTGTTCCCACTTCGGCATCAGGTCCTGTTCCAGGCTGCTGCCTATCGCCAGTCGCGTACCGTCAGAGTTTAACTGAGCGCATCAACGCATGGCCACAGTGGCTGTTTTGTCCTGCGTGGCGGGTGCCACGGCAGGTGCATCGGGTGCGACCACCACGTTGGTGATGACGGGTTCCGGGTTGGCTTGCGGCACCGGTATGGGGCGGCCACCGGCGACCTGTTGCAGGCGTGCGTATTCGGCCATCACTTTGGAGGCATAGCCACCGTCGGTTTCCATATTGGCGGCGCCCACATAGTATTTCAGGCCACCTTCAATGGAGCCGGCCATGCGAATGCAATCGTTCAACACCTTGACGCCCACACGCAAATTAGCCAGTGGGTCAAAGGCAGCAAACTGACCGCCAAAGCTTTGGTACTTGTCGCTGTGGACTTTGGTCATGACCTGCATCAGTCCCTGTGCGCCGACATGGCTTTGGGCAAATGGATTAAAGCCGGACTCGATGGCCATCACGGCCAGGATCAGCGTCGGGTCTAGCTTGAAGCGCGCGCCAATGCTGTAGGCCTCGGACACCAGCGCGCTGATGGGTTCCGGCGCCACTCGGTATTTTTTGCTCAACCAAAATGCCACAGCAGCTTGCTGTTTGGGCAGTTCTTTGGGGTCGGCCGCCGTGGCACGGTCACTGGCCACCAGGTCGCTGACCACGCCGCTTACTTCGTGTTGGCGCTCTTGCAACCAACTGAAAAGTTGGATCTCTCCAACCTGGCGCAGCTCGGGCCGTGCCACCAAAGCCATGGCGGTAAATAAAACAGCCAGGCCGATCAAAGCAAAGCTGTTGTGGGTCATTTGAAAAAAGCCTTTGGTCACGGCATTCAAGGCGTGCCGCAGGCGGGAGCTCATGTTGTAAGACGCTGTCATAGCTTCTCCTTCTTGCGCAAGGGCTGATGTCACTTCAAGGCCGGCTTGAAGTTCGTCAGTAGCCCAGGCATGGGTTGTTACGCTATCAATATCCTGCGGTTTCTTGCCCGTTGGTGCAGAGATTTGATGTTGCCGGGGTCGGCAGCGGGTAAGGGTTATCCCTTGATCGTGTCAAGGATGGCGGATTCTAGAGGGACTATATATACCAAGTCAACCATAACAAATATGTTTTTTATTCGAAAAATTGCTCTTAAATTTTGTTTCCAAAGTTTTTTGGCTTGAAAACAAGGTGGAAAATGTACGTGTGAGCGTCCAAGTTTTTCAACATTCGAAGTGGCTGCGCCGTCTGGCAGGTGGGGTGGCAGCGGTGCTGCTGTGGGGCTTCGGATGGCTGGTGCTGCGGCCTTGGATCAAGACCTGGTACTGGCAGAAAAACGGCGTGGCGGGGTCTTGAACGGCGCTACCGCAGACCAGGCGCAGGCGCTTGCCGTGTCAGAGCAGGACTACCCCGTGTTGCTCAAGGCTGTTTACAAGCGGGCTGATTTTCCCAAGCTGCGCAACCTGATGGGTTTGGCCAAAGATATTTCGGTGCCCGAGATGGAAGGCCTGTTGCTGGCCAATCTGAGTGTGACCGAGTCTGCCATACAAGCGCTGGCCGAGCAGCGCGGGCTGGCGGTACGCGACTATCTGGCCAGCCTCAAGTTGCCCATGGCACGCCTGTTTCTGGGCGCCGCCAAAGCCGTGCCGGAGGACGGCAAGTGGCAGCCCCGGGCTGAGCTTAATTTAGCTACCCACTAGCCGGTTCTGAAGGGCTGTTGCACCGCCCAATACTCCCTGCTCTGGCGGCTGGCAAATTGTTTTTTGGCCGAGTGCCAAAACCCGGCGAAAATAGTTGTTTATTCCCGCTGCCGTGCAGTGGGCACTTTCTCACTTTAGTGCGCGATGTCGATGTTCCCTTTTTCTACCCAAAGCAAAGCAGCCCCCAGCCCTGACGCACTTGCCGTCAACGCCAAAACCCCAGAGGCCCACCCGCTGGATGCCCTCACACATGGTGCGTTTTCAGCGCAAACCTCGGGCGAACGCATGGCCTGTATCCGCGAATGGTTGGCCACCAGTCCCGGCAGTGAACAGATGCAGCAGGTGTTCAAGGAACTCAGTGGCAAAGACAAGGGTGCCGCCAAATTGCTGCGCGAAAAACTCGATGAGATCAAGCGCAGCAAGACCCAGGCCACCATCGCGCTGGAATGGGCCGACAAGGCCCAGGCTCTGCTGGCTCTGACCAAGCTCAATTTGGCCGATGCCCTGGCGTGGCAACGCGATGCCGCCAAGGCGGGTGCGCCGCTGAGCAAAGAGCCCTTGGCAGGCTTAAAAGCACAGTTGGTTGAGCGCGTGCGTGCCATTGAAGACTTGCAGCACCGGGTGCAGGTACAACGCGAGGCAGCGGTGTTGCTGGCGCAGCGCATCGAGGTGCTGTCCACCAAACCCTGGACCGATGCCCAGGCTGCCCAGGACGCCTTGGCGGCAGATGTGGCCCATTGGCAGACCGAAGCTGACGCCTTGCTGGCGGACAGCAATTGGAACAGCGTGGACCTTCGTTTTGTGCCCCAGTTGCACGATGCGCAAGCCCAGTTGCAACTGGTTTGGCAGGCCTTTCAAGATGCTTTGGCGCTCACCATTGCCGCCGCCCAGGACGTGACCGCGCCGCTGCCCAAGGTGCCGGTGTGGGCTGACGAGCTGCGGCTTGCGCGTGGTGTGCCGCTGGAGCCGGTCGTGACACCGGCCAAACCCAAGGTGGATCCCGAGATTCGCGCCAAAGCCACTGCTTATGTGGCTGAAGTGCTCGCCAAGCTCGAGCATGAAATGGCACAGGGCCATGGCAAAGCCAGTGCCGGCGCGGCCAATGCCTTGCGTCAGGCGCTCAAGGACAACGGCCGCCTGATTGATGACAAGCTCGAAGCCCAGGCCCATGCGGCGTTGGTCGCGGCGGGTGAACTCGAGGGCTGGCAGCGCTGGCGTGCCGATCAATTGCGCGACGAACTGGTGCTCAAGGCCGAAGCTTTGCTCAAACGCCCTGATGGCCAGGCCATTGGTGGCCGCAAGATGCAAGACCAGCTACGTGGCTTGCGTGAGCAGTGGAAGCTGACCGACCAGGGCGGTGTACCCAACCATGCGCTCTGGAAACGCTTTGACGAAGCCTGCAACGAAGCCCACAAGGTGGTGGAGGCCTGGCTCGAAAAAATGAAGGCCGAGTCGGCCGAACACCGTGCCCAGCGTCTGGCCCTGATCGAGGAAGTCAAGGCCTGGGCCGAGGCCAATCGGGTGGCGCTGGATGACGACTGGAAAGGTTTTAGTCGCGTGCTGCACCAGTTTGGTGACCGCTGGCGCGAGGCCGGGCATATTGGCGAAAAAATGTTTGCCGAATTGCAACCGCTTTGGAAAGCCGCCATTGACCATGCGGCTGAACCACTCGAAACGCTGCAAAAGCGCAGTCTGGAATTACGCCATGTCATGATCGATGAAGCCCGGGTCCTGGGTGCTGAAGCCATGCTGCGGATCGATGCCGTCAAGGCATTGCAGCAGCGCTGGCAAGCCGAAGCCCATCGCGTGCCGATTGACCGCCGCCACGAACAAAAGCTGTGGGACGCCTTCCGCAAACCGATTGATGACGCATTTAACCGCAAAACGGCTGAGCGTGAAAAAGCACAAAGCGCCCTGAGTGAGCGTGACCGTATCGTGCTGGACGCTTCCAAAGCGCTGCAAGCGGCCAATGCCTCGGGTGATGCACAGGCCATTCGCAGTGCCATGAGTGCGCTTGAAGCTGCCCTGTCTGGTCAGCGTCAGGCCCAGGCGGCTGTGGTGGCAGCTGGTCCTGCCGAGTCCAACGTGACGATGGTGTCGCCCGATGCGGCAGCAGCGCCTGCAGCCGCCACAGAGGCGTCAGAAGCCGCAGCGGGCGAAACCGCTTCAGATGCAATCGCAGAGGTTGCACCTGAACCGGTCAAGCCAGTGGCGCCGCCCAAGCGCGTGGTGGCTATGCGCGGCGACGACCGTCCGGGCATGAGAAAAGAAGAGCCCGCTGCCATGGGTCGCGGCGGCAAGTTTGGTGACCGCAAGGATGCCGGCCGACCTGGTAGCCGTGACGGCGGTCGCGATGGTGGGCGTGATGTCCGCGGCCCTGGCCGCATGGACGAGCGTGGCGGGCCGCGCGGTGAGCGTTCAGAGCGCCCGGCCTATGGCGAGCGCTCTGACGCGCCTCGTTTGGGTGATGCCGCCTTTCGGGCCCAGCGTGATGCGCTGGAGCAGGCCCAGTTTGCCCTGCGCAAGTTGGCAGCCCAGGCCCATGGCGAGGCCTTGACGCATTTGCTGACCGCCTGGGAGACGCGTGATGCTGCCCTGGTGCCCAGTGTGCAGGAACTGGGTAGCCAGGTTAGCCCGGCGGCACGGGGTGGCTGGGTCAAGGTGCTGTCCCAGCCCGCATCCGGGGATGCCGCCACCGCACTTTTGCGGCTTGAAATGGCCGCTGAAGTGCCCACGCCGGCTGAACAATTGAGCGCGCGGCGCATGTACCAGTTGCAGTTGTTGACCAAGCGCAATGACCCGACCCCGCCACAAACCTGGGCGCAGGACGCGGCCACGGTGTTGGCCAGCGCTTTTGATGCGTCGCAGGTGCGCCGCCTGCAAAACGTCCTGAAAGTACTGCTGAAACCCTAATCGACTAGGGCGCCGGTGCCAGCACCACCCGTCTGGGTGGGTGTCCGGCAGCAAGCCGCAGCACCTCGAGCCGGGGTGGCTGGGCGGCAGCATCCCAGTCACTGAGCACCAGCCGACACAAAACGGGTGGTGTGGTGGTATCCAGAACGTGGTCCCGGGGCCGGTGGGTGTGGCCGTGGATCAGGGTGCTGGCATGATTGGCCCGTAACCAGGACAGGGCTGCCGCTGTGTCGACATCGGCATAGTGGGCACCGCTGGCTTTGCGCGATTCACTTTGGCTGCGCAACCCGCGCGCAATCTCCTGGCGCTCGGCCAGGGGTTTTGCCAGAAAGTTGGCCTGCCATGCCGCCTGGCGCACTTGCAGGCGAAATTGCTGGTAATCTACATCGCCCAGGCACAGGGCGTCACCATGGGACAGCAAGTAGCGTCGGCCGTCAAAGTCGAGCTGTGTCGGGTCGGGCAACAGCGTCATGCCGCATACCCTGGCAAAGTCTTCGCCGAGCAAAAAGTCGCGGTTGCCGTGCATGAAATAAACCGGCATGCGTGCGCAGGCGGCTTGCAAGACCTGTTGGCATTGCCGCGCAAAAGCACCGTCGGGGTCGTCGGACGCAAGGATGATGCCGTCACCGACCCAGACCTCAAACAAATCGCCCAGTATGAACAGGGCATCGGCTGGTGTGCTGGCCATGTAGTGCTGCCAGGCGGCAACGGTGGCGGGTTCGCTGGCCTGCAGGTGCAGGTCAGAGATGAAGTCAAGGGTGCGCCAGTGGGCCGGGGCCGTTACTGTGGATGCCGTGACGGTTTCGGCGTGCTGGTTTTCTGGCGCGTGGCGGGGCATTTGAATCCCCGGGGCGTTACAGCGCGACGGCTTTTTCGATCACCACGTCTTCCAGCGGCACGTCGTCATGGTAGCCCTTGCGGCCGGTCTTGACCGCCTTGATCTTGTCCACCACGTCGACACCTGCCACCACCTTGCCAAACACAGCGTAGCCCCAGCCCTGGTTGCTGGGTGCGGTGTGGTTCAAAAAGCCGTTGTCAGCCACATTGATGAAAAACTGGGCGGTGGCCGAGTGCGGGTCGCCGGTGCGCGCCATGGCCACGGTGTAGTTCAGGTTTTTCAGGCCGTTGTTGGCTTCGTTTTCAATGGGTGCGTCGCAGGGCTTTTGCGCCATGCCGGGCTCCATGCCGCCGCCTTGCACCATGAAGCCGGGAATGACGCGGTGAAAAATGGTGTTGTCGTAATGGCCCTTGTTGACGTAGGCCAGGAAGTTGGCGGCGCACTTGGGCGCTTTGTCGGCGTCGAGTTCAAGCGTGATGGTGCCGTGGTTTTTGACGTGGAGTTCGACTTTGGGGTTGCTCATGATTTATTTCACCAGGGTTGCAGAGTTGATAAGAATGGGGGTTTTGGGCACGTCGACACCAAACGGGCCACCGGGGCCGGTGGGCGTGGCCTTGATGGTGTTGACCACGTCCATGCCTGAGACAACTTTACCAAAAACCGTGTAACCAAACAGTTTGCGGGCATTCAGCAACTCGGCGCGGGGTGTGTTCTCGTAGACCTCGCCGTCATAGACAAAGCGCGGCACCGGGTCGCCCGGTGGAATGGGGGTCGGGTCGAGTCGGCGGTTGTCGGCCACGTTGATGAAAAATTGCGCGGTGGCAGACTGGGGGTCGCTGGTGCGGGCCATGGCCAGTGTGCCCGCCACATTGCGCAGGCCCTGTTCCCGCGCCTGGCGGCCTTCGTGCACGACCGGGGCGCGGGTGGGTTTTTGCTGATAGTTGGCGTCAAAGCCGCCACCCTGGATCATGAAGTTGCTAATCACACGGTGAAAGATGGTGCCGTCGTAGTGCTTGTCCTTGACGTATTGAAGAAAATTCTCGACCGTCCTGGGTGCTTTTTCGGGGTAGAGCTCGACCACAAAATCCCCCGCCGAGGTAGCAAATTTAACTTGTGTTGCGGCTTGCGCCACGGTCGAAACTGCTGCTATTACTAGCGCTGCTGCGACAAGCGTTGTGCGCGCCAGCATGCTCATGGTCTTTGGATTCATCCATTCACTCCTTCATAAAAAATTTGCCAGCGTTGACCTTGGCGGCTCCAGTACTGGCGTCTGCTGTTGCCCGTGCGCTTGCCCTCGATCACTTCACCAAAAGTCACCACCATGGTTTCACCGCTGTCTACCCAGTGCAGCAGCGACAGGTCTTTGATGTTCAGTGAACGGCCCCGGGCGGAGCTTACTTCGCGGGTGAGTTGAGGTAGCCAGTCGGCCAGCGACTGGCCGTTGCTTTTGAAATCAGGGGCGTAAAAATGACCAAGTTCTGTCAGGTTGCCACTCGATTTGGCCTTGAGCCAGGCCTTGAGTTGCACTTCAAAGTGGTGCGTTTGTGCTTGCAAAGCGGGTACAGCCACCCACTTGATTTGTTTTGCAATCACGACTGGGGTTGAACGGATCTTGACTGTCCGGAGAATTTTTTCCAGGTCGGGGTTGGCCAGCACCACGCAGCCGTCACTGGCCAGCGGCGCCCGCGAAAACTGCCCTGGTGGCGTGCCGTGCAGCCAGATGCCACTGCCGGTTTTGCCACGTCTGATGTCAAGCACGTTGGGATAGTTGATGGGCAAGGCACCTGAGCCATAAAAATCGGTCAAGGCTTTGGGGTCAAGCTGGCTGGTGATGAAATAGACCCCCAGCGGGGTGCGTTGATCGCCTTCCAGTTGTTTGTCCAAACCCAGTTTGCCCACCGAAATGTAATAGTCAGCCAGCAGGGTCAGGCCACTGGCCCGGTTTTCAAACAGGTACAGACGTGCCTGCGAGGCATCAATGGCAATGGCATGCTGGTTATTGTTTGAGAGTCGCAAAAACGCAGAAGGGATCGTGCCTGGGGGCGGGCGCTCGCGTAGTGCCTTGAGTCGAAGTTGTGATTCGAGGCGCAAATCCTGCAGCGTGGTGTCGGCGGCTTTTGATGATTCGGCGGGAACGTCACCAAATTGCTGCACGGGCCGGCTGCGCGCAGACAGCAAGTCACCATAAACCAGTTGTGCCAAGGCGAAAGTGGGGAAATCTTTGACCAGGTTGTGCGCTTTGTCCAGGGCCACATGTCGGTCTGATTTGCCAATCAGGCGGTAAATCTCGATCAGGCGCGCTTCCGCGACGCCATCCTGAGGCGCTTTGGCCACCACTGGGGCTTGTTTTCTGGCATGTTTTTTGCCGACTTTGGCATTGGCCTGGCCCATGCCGAGCGTCACACTCAAGGTAAAAACCAGTGGGATTAAAAAAAACTGAAAAAGTCGTGTCATGCAGGCAGTGCAAAAACTGGCGGGCAGCGCCGCCAGTGTTTTTGGTCAGACAAGCGCGCGGGCCTCAATTGCCCGTGCTCTCCCTGGTGATGAGCCATTGCTGACCCTGTTTTGTCAGGTTCAAGGTCTTGCGACTGGAAACAGACAAGGCATTTGATTTGTATTTTTGCCGAAATTTGGCAGTGGCCTGATCACCGTTGACCGTGATGCTGATGTCGCTGAGACTGACATTGATGCGAGATTTGCCAAGAATGCGGTCACGGCGGTCTTTTTCCCAGGCACTGCGCGATTGCTTGCCGGAGGGCGAGAAGTTTGGACTGTAAGCAGCAAGGTATTTGTTCATGTCTTTGTCGGACCAGGCCTGCGCCCATGCATTGACGGCAGCCTCAGCTGCCTTGGCAGCATTGTTGTCGACTGGCGCTGGTGTCGGCTGGCTGGCAACTGGGGCGGGTGTCACGACGGGTGCCGATGCTTTGGCCGCGCTGACGTTGGCCGGCGCGGCGGGCTTGCTCGGAGGTACCTGAGTGCTCGGGGCTGCAGCAGCCAGGGTGTCAGCCTTGGCAACCACCGAAGCCACGGTGGTCCCGGCGGGCGGTTTTGGATTGGCCAGGTTGGGCTTGAAGACTTCGCGGATCAGGGCCAGCTTGGGCGGCACCACGGTGTTGCCACTGTCTAGTTGTAAGGCCTTGTTGTAGGCTTGGCTGGCCAGGCGGGCATAGACATCACCCATGTTTTCATGGGCGGTGGCGTAGCTGGGATTGGTGCGAATGGCCATTTCAAGCGCTTGGCGGGCCTTGTCATATTGGCCTTGGCCGGCGTACAGCACGGCCAGATTGTTGTACGGCTCGGGCAGCTCGGGGTAGTCTTCGGTGAGCTTGGTAAAGGTGGTGATCGCTTCTGTGGGTTTGCCCAAATTACGCTGAATCACACCTTTGAGAAAACGCATCTGCGGATCGGCTGGTTTGGTAACCAGAAAGCGGTCCACCTTGGTTAAGGCTTCGGCGAATTTGTTGGCACGAACCAACTGACTGGTTTCTGAATAATCGTCAGCCAGGCTTGGGAGCGCGGCAAATGCCCCAAGCAAAATGAGACAACGCAGGGAATGGTTGATCACAGAACACACGTGCTTCATTTTTTGACAAGTTGGATAAGGGATTTGAACTGCCCAAAGGCAGGTCAGGGCAGGGCTTTATACTGAGGATCATTGTAGCTGAGGGGCGTCAATCAGGACACCTGTTGGCCATGGGCCGCTGGGCTTCACCGTGCCCATACGAGCCTGCAATCACCCCATTGCCACCCACATTGGATTTGAACGACACATGAGTTTGCGCATCTATAACACGCTGTCGCGTGATATTGAACCTTTTATTCCCCTTGCACCTGGTCAGGTGCGTATGTACGTGTGCGGCATGACCGTGTATGACCTGTGCCACCTGGGCCACGCGCGGGCCATGGTGGCTTTCGACGTGGTGCAGCGCTGGCTTAAAAGCAGCGGCTACCAGGTGAACTATGTGCGTAATGTCACCGATATTGACGACAAAATCATCAAGCGCGCCCTGGAAAACGGCGAAACCATCCGCGCCCTGACTGATCGCATGGTGGACGCCCTGCACCAGGATGCCGATGCCCTGGGTATCGAGCGCCCCACCCATGAGCCGCGCGCCACCGACTACGTGTCTTCCATGCTCAAGCTGATTGGCCAGTTGCAGGACAAGGGGCTGGCCTACCAGAGCGGCGACGGTGATGTGAATTTTGCAGTGCGAAAATTTGACGGGTACGGCAAGCTCAGTGGCAAATCGCTCGACGAGCTGCGTGCTGGTGAGCGTGTCGCGGTGGCCGACGGCAAGACTGATCCGCTGGACTTTGTGCTGTGGAAATCGGCCAAACCCAGTGAGCCCGTTGACGCCAAATGGGACAGTGTTTACGGCGCGGGCCGACCGGGTTGGCACATCGAGTGCTCTGCCATGTGCGGCGAACTGCTGGGCCAGACGGTGGATATCCATGGCGGCGGTGCCGACCTGCAGTTTCCCCACCACGAGAACGAAATTGCTCAAAGTGAAGGCGCCACCGGGCAGCCACTGGCGCGTTTCTGGATGCACAACGGCTTTGTCACGCGCGACAACGAGAAAATGTCCAAGAGTCTGGGCAATTTTTTCACCATCCGCGAAATTCTGGCTCGCTTTGACGCCGAGACGCTGCGCTTCTTTATTGTGCGCGCCCACTACCGCAGTGCCTTGAATTACAGCGATGTCCATCTGGAAGATGCCCGCCAGTCGCTCAAGCGCCTGTACACCGCGCTGGCGCTGGTCCCGCCTGAAACGACCCCGATCGACTGGACCGATTCATTTGCGGCGCGCTTCAAGGCGGCCATGGACGAAGACTTTGGCACACCGGAAGCGGTGGCTGCGCTGTTTGAACTGGCCAGCGAGGTCAACCGCACGCGTTCTGGCGCGCTGGCGGGCCTGTTGAAAGCCCTGGGCGCTTGCCTGGGGCTGTTGCAGGAAAACCCCCTTGCGTTTTTGCAGTCGGGCGCCGGTGTCAGTGAAGTGGACATTGCCCAGCGCATTGCCGAGCGGGCGGCTGCCAAGGCCGCCAAAAACTTTGCCGAGGCCGACCGTATTCGTCAGGAGTTGCTGGCCCTGGGTATCGTGCTCAAGGACACCACCAGTGGCACGACCTGGGAAGCTGCCAAATGAGGGCGATGGCGTGATGAGTGTCATTCAAAACGCGTCGGACAGCGTTGCAACGCCCGCCTATTGGGAAGACGCGCGCAAGCACCTGATAAAAAAAGACCGCGTCATGAAGCGGCTGATCCCGCAGTTTGGTCAGGCCTGCCTGCAAAGCCGGGGCGATGCTTTTGCCACTTTGGCGCGCAGTGTGGTGGGCCAGCAAATCTCGGTCAAGGCCGCCCAGACTGTGTGGGACCGTTTTGTCAAATTGCCGCAGCAGATGACGCCGTCGCAGGTGCTCAGGCTCAAGATTGACGACATGCGGGCCGCTGGCTTGAGCGCCCGCAAGGTGGAATATCTGGTCGACCTGGCGCTGCACTTTGACAATGGCAAAGTGCATGTGGCGGATTGGACCGCGATGGACGACGAGGCCATCATCGACGAACTGGTCGCCATACGCGGCATTGGCCGCTGGACCGCCGAAATGTTCCTGATTTTTCATTTGATGCGCCCCAATGTGTTGCCGCTCGATGATGTCGGGCTGATCAACGGCATCAGCAAAAGCTATTTTTCCGGCGAAATGGTTAGCCGCAGTGATGCGCGCGAGGTGGCGCAGGCCTGGGCTCCCTACCGCACCGTGGCAACTTGGTATATTTGGCGCTCGTTGGATCCGGTGCCGGTGAGTTACTAGACCTTGCGGGTCAGATCAAGAATTGCGAAGCAATTTTGCTCTGACCCCAACTGATTGTCGGATGTTGGATGTCGACCTTGCGGGTCAGATCAAGAATTGCGAAGCAATTTTGCTCTGACCCCAACTGATTGTTGGCTGTTGGATGTTGACCTTGCGGGTCAGATTTTTTGGATTTTCAGGTTTTTTGTAGGGCCGAATTCATTCGGCCAGGTCGACTGAAGTCGACCCTACAGGATGCCTTCAATTGATGAGATGGAGTTGTTGTGGCTAAAAAAACTTTCCTCGATTTCGAGAACCCGATTGCCGAGCTGGAAAACAAGATTGAAGAGCTGCGCTACGTGCAGACCGAGTCGGCGGTCGATATTTCGGCTGAGATTACCCAATTGGCCAAAAAAAGCCAGCAGCTCGCCAAAGACATTTACAGCGACTTGACGCCTTGGCAAATCACCAAGATTGCGCGCCACGCCGAACGTCCCTACACCATGGACTATGTGAACGAGCTGTTCACCCATTTTGTTGAATTACACGGCGACCGCCATTTTTCTGACGATCTCAGCATTGTGGGGGGGCTGGCCCGTTTTAATGGCACACCCTGCATGGTGATTGGCCAGCAAAAAGGGCGTGACACGCGTGAGCGCGCCACCCGCAACTTTGGCATGAGCAAGCCCGAGGGCTACCGCAAAGCGTTGCGGCTCATGAAAACCGCTGAAAAGTTCAAGCTGCCGGTGTTTACGTTTGTCGACACACCCGGCGCCTACCCCGGCATTGATGCCGAAGAACGTGGCCAGTCCGAGGCCATTGGCCGCAACATTTTCGAGATGGCGCAGTTGGAAGTGCCGGTGATCGTCACCATCATCGGTGAGGGCGGCTCCGGCGGCGCGCTGGCGATCTCGGTCGGTGACCAGGTGTTGATGTTGCAATATTCGATTTACTCGGTGATCAGCCCGGAAGGTTGTGCTTCCATTTTGTGGAAAACCGCCGAAAAGGCCCAGGAAGCGGCCGACGCGCTGGGCATCACCGCACACCGTCTCAAAGCCCTGGGCGTGATCGACAAGATCGTCAACGAGCCGGTTGGTGGCGCGCACCGCGATCCCAAACAGATGGCAGCGTTCCTTAAACGCGCCCTGACCGATGCCTTCCGTCAGGTCAGTGACCTCAAGGTCGACGAATTGCTGACGCGCCGCTATGAGCGGCTGCAAAGTTATGGTCGTTTCACCGACACCAAAACCACGGGTAAGTAAGCGGCCACACCACCATGACACGCTCGTTTGAGCAGGCCATGGCCATGTTTGAGCCCGCGTTGCCATTGGCGGTGGCTTACAGCGGCGGCGCAGATTCAACCGCCTTGCTGGTGGCCTGCGCGCGTCAATGGCCGGGGCAGGTGGTGGCGGTCCATGTGCACCATGGCTTGCAGGCCGCGGGTGACGACTTCGAGCGCCATTGCCGGGCATTTTGTGACCGTCTGCAGGTGCCGTTGGTGGTGCAAAAAGTTGACGCCCGTCACGCCCCCGGGCAAAGCCCGGAAGCGGCGGCGCGCCACGCCCGCTACCAGGCCATTGATGCGCTGGCGCTGCACGGGCGGGCCGCCATTCAAACCATCGCCATCGCGCAGCACGCCGACGACCAGGTTGAAACCCTGCTGCTGGCCCTGAGCCGGGGTGCGGGCCTGCCTGGCCTCAGCGCCATGGCCGCACAGTGGCAGCGCGCCGGCCTGACCTATTGCCGACCCTTGCTGCAGGTTAGCAGCCGGGCGATCCGGGACTGGCTCCAAGCGCAGGGCGTCCGCTTCATTGATGACCCCAGCAATGTGGATGAACGTTTTACCCGCAACCGCATTCGCGCCCGCCTGTTGCCCGTGCTGCAAGCCTGTTTCCCGCAGTTTCGCGACACCTTTACCCGCAGCAGCCGGCACGCCGCGCAGGCGCAAGCGGTGCTGCAGGAGGTGGCGGCCGAAGATCTGACGCGTGTGGGTGCTCCGCCCGACATCAAGGCCTTGCAGGCCTTGAGCCAACCGCGGCTGGCCAATGTCTTGCGCCACTGGTTGCTGAGCGTTCACCTGGTGACACCGACCAGCGCGCAATTAGCGGCCTTGATGGTCCAGATTGCGGCTTGCCGTACCCGGGGCCATCAGATGCACCTGAAAGTGGGCCAGGGCTTTTGTGTCAGGCGGGGAGGTGTCCTCGATTGGTACAATCCCCGTCCTTTATCACCCTCTTCAACCCCTTCATGTCCTTGATTGTTCACAAATACGGCGGCACCTCGATGGGCTCAACCGAGCGCATCAGCAATGTCGCCAAACGCGTTGCCAAATGGGCGCGCGCCGGCCACCAGATGGTGGTGGTGCCCAGCGCCATGAGCGGCGAAACCAACCGCCTGCTGGCCCTGGCCAAAGAGCTGGCACCCGCCAGGTTGAACGACGCCTACAACCGCGAGCTCGACATGCTGGCCGCCACCGGCGAGCAGGCATCAAGTGCCTTGTTGGCCATCGCGCTGCAAGCCCAAGGTCTGGAGTCGGTGAGTTATGCGGGGTGGCAGGTGCCCATTCGCACCAACAGCGCCTACACCAAGGCCCGGATCGAATCCATCGACGATAAAAAAGTGCGCGCCGACCTGGACGCTGGGCGGGTCGTGATCGTGACTGGTTTCCAGGGCCTGGACGAGCAGGGCAATATCACCACGCTGGGCCGGGGTGGCTCCGATACCTCGGCGGTGGCCGTGGCCGCCGCTATGAGCGCCGATGAATGCCTGATTTACACCGATGTCGACGGCGTCTACACCACCGACCCGCGTGTGGTGCCCGACGCGCGCCGCCTGCACACGGTCAGCTTTGAAGAAATGCTGGAGATGGCCTCCATGGGCTCCAAGGTGCTGCAAATCCGCTCGGTCGAATTTGCCGGCAAGTACAAGGTCAAACTGCGTGTGCTGTCAAGCTTCACGCCGTGGGACATCGACATCAATGAAGAGGCCAAATCCGGCACCCTGATCACTTTTGAGGAAGACGAAAACATGGAGCAAGCCATCGTTTCAGGCATCGCATTTACCCGCGACGAGACCAAAATTGCTGTGCTGGGCGTGCCCGACAAGCCCGGTATTGCTTACCAGATCCTGGGCGCAGTGGCTGATGCCAACATCGAAGTCGACATGATCATCCAGAACATCAGCAAGGATGGCAAGACCGATTTCAGCTTTACCGTGAACCACGGCGACTACGCCCGCGCCATGGATTTGCTGAAAAACGTGGTGGTGCCCAAGCTGGGTGCACAAGAGGTGGTGGGCGACACCAAAATCTGCAAGGTGTCGATCGTCGGCATCGGTATGCGCAGCCATGTGGGCGTGGCCAGCACCATGTTCCGTGTGCTCGCCGAAGAAGGCATCAACATCCAGATGATTTCCACCAGCGAAATCAAGACCTCGGTGGTGATTGACGAGAAGTACATGGAACTCGCGGTGAAGGCATTGCACAAAGCTTTTGGACTGGATCAGGCACCAGCCTGAAAAATACTCCGAAGTCGTGACATAATCGCGGCTCTGATTTTCAGGAATCGTGACCGAGTGGCCGAAGGTGCTCCCCTGCTAAGGGAGTATGGGGTGTAGAGCCTCATCGAGGGTTCGAATCCCTCCGATTCCGCCAGAACAAGCCCCATGTATTGATTTACATGGGGCTTTTCTTTTGGGCCTGCGGTGTAATATGTTTGCCATGACAACGGAGGTCATTCATCATGTCAAATCGTCATATCACGCACCAGGACGGGTCTGAAAGCAAAAGCCTGGCACCGATTGAAAAAGCCATCCGGGCGATCAACAAGCAGGTCGATCCTTTCGGCATCATCTCTTCCCAGATCAATGCCCAAATCGCATTGCTGATGCACCCGCAGGAATTGATTCAAGCGGTCGACGACGTGTCTGCCGACGTGGTCGCCCTGTATGACCACGCCGTGCGTCGCATGCTTGGCATGCCCACCCATGAAGTGTTTGAACAGAACCCCGAAGATGCCCGTTTTGCCGACCCCATCTGGACCGAGTCGGCCATCTGGGACATCTACAAGGAATGGTATCTGACGTTTTCCAACCGCCTGCAGAAAATCTGTCTGGAAACGCCGGGTTTGTCCGACCATGCGCGCCGTCAGGCCGCTTTTTGGCAGCGCAATTGGCTCAACAAGGTGTCGCCCACCAATTTCTTCTGGCTCAATCCGCAGGCCATGGCCCGCGCCGTCGAAACCAAAGGCGCGAGCCTGCAGGCGGGTTGGGACAATTTTTTGCGCGATGCAGCGGCCAAAAATATCCAGATGGTTGAAGCTGACGCCTTTAGCGTGGGCAAGGACCTGGCCACCACGCCCGGCAAGGTGATTTTTCGCAACCGGCTGGTGGAGCTGATCCACTATGCGCCCACCACCAAACAGGTGCGCGCCATGCCCCTCCTGATCGTTACACCGTGGATCAACAAATATTACATTCTGGATCTGACGGCGCAAAAGAGCATGGTCAAGCATCTGACCGCCCAGGGCTTTTCGGTGTTCATCAGCAGCTGGAAAAATCCGACTGCCGACATGCGCGACGTGCGGCTGGACGATTATTTGCTGGAGGGCGTCAACGCCTTGGTGAACGCCATCACCGAGTTTTGCAAGGTGCCGCAGGTGCACCTGGTGGGTTACTGCATTGGCGGCACCCTGGCCGCGACCTACATGGCCTGGGCCAACAAGCAGTATGGCGCAGACAAAATGCCGGTGGCGCATTGGACGCTGTTGACTTCACTGACTGATTTTTCCCATCCCGGTGAGATTGACGTGTTCATCGACGAAGCCTGCATCAGCGCGCTGGAGGATTTGATGGCCAAAAAAGGCTATCTGGACGGTGATGAGATGGCTAGTTCGTTCCGCCTGTTGCGCTCCAACAGCCTGATCTGGCACTATTGGGTGAAGAGTTATTTGTTGGGCGAAAAATTGCTGCCCTTTGACGTGCTGTTTTGGAACACCGACACCACACGCATGCCGCAAGCCATGCATTCCTACTATCTACGCGAGATGTACCTGCATAACCATCTGGTCAAGCGCGACCAGCTCAGCATTGGGGGCGAGTCGATTGACTTGAACTGCATCACCCAGCCGCTGTATGCGGTGACGGCCGAAGAAGATCATATTGCGCCTTGGCAACAGTGTTATCTGATCCGTCGCGACATCCATCCCGAGACGCCGGTGCGTTTTGTGCGGTCCAGTTCCGGGCATATCCTGGGCATCGTCAACCCGCCGGTGAATCCGCCAAAACGGAATTACTGCGTGGCTGACCCCGAGGCCAACGATGACGCGCAACTGTGGCTCAGCCGAGCCGAGAAAAAGCAGGGTAGTTGGTGGCCCGACTGGACCGCCTGGTTGCATGCGCGCACCGGCGACATGGTGCCGGCCTATGCCACTACCAGCCGAAAATTCCCGGCGCTGGCAGATGCGCCGGGGACCTATGTGCTGGAGAAATAGACGGGTAGCGGGTGTGCCAGGATTAGTGGCACTCAAGGGCTTGGGCGCCATGTAAGAAGCGAATCACAGCGGCACTCGCGGTTTCAGGTTTGGCTGGCAAGGTCAAAAATCCGCTGCATGACCACCCACTTTTCCCCGGCCGGGGTCCAGGGTGTGGGCACTTGGTAGGTCCACATCAGGGTCTCCCAACGCACAATGGCCGGGTTGTCGGCAGATGCTTTGGCCATCGCCTGGGCATCGTATACCGCAGGGTCCACCTCCATCACCATAAACAGCCGGGTGCCCATTCGGTAGATTTCCATACTGGTCACGCCATGCTCAAGGAGATGGTCACGCACCTGCGGCCAAATTTTTTCATGGGCTTTTTCGTAGTCGCTGATGCGCTGGGCATCGTCGACCAAGTCAAGTGCAAGGGCGTAGCGCATGAACAGGTCAGGACAATGCGCGATCAAGGTGGGTATAACCACCGTCGACAAAAATCCACTGCCCCGTGGTGTGGGACGAGGCATCGGAGAGTAAGAACACACACATCCGGGCAATTTCCTCCGAAGTGGTCATGCGCTGCTCCAAGGGTATTTTCTGCGTGATGCTGGCCAGCTTGGCTTGTGGGTTGTCAAAGCTGCTGATCCAGCGCGCATACAACGGTGTCATGACTTCGGCCGGTATGACTGCATTTACCCGCACACCATCGTCGAGCAACGCGGCTGCCCACTCGCGGGTCAGTGACAACTGCGCCCCTTTGGAGGCGCAATAACCACTGGTATTACCCTGGCCCGTGAGCGCCGTTTTAGACGATACGTTGATGATGGAGCCCTTGCTGGCCTTGAGGTGTGGCACGCAGTAATGCGCCATCACGTAGTAATGGATCAGGTTGCGTTCGAGTGAACCTACAAACGCGTCACGCCCAGCCTCCAGTCCAATGCTGTCGTTCACACCGGCGTTGTTGACCAGACCATCGATGTGACCGAATTGGGCAATGGTTTGTTCTACCGCCGCACGGCAGGCGGCATCGTTGGACAGTTCCACCTGGATGAACAGGTGCTTGGCATGGGTGGCCTGCAACTGCTGGGAAAACTCGGCGGGCATCGGGCTTTTACCCAGAATGACGGGAATCGCCCCCTCTTGTGCCAATGTCAGAGAGATCGCGGCACCAATGCCGCTGGCACCACCGGTGACGATCACGACTTTGTCTATTAAATGCAGGTCCATGGATTTCCTTGCGTGTTGTTCAGTTGGCCCGCGTGGGTACGGTGAGGTTGTAGCAACGCTGGGCGTTGCCACTCCAAAAGGCTTCTTGTTCAGAGTTCGTCAGTGCCTTTTGTGCCCAGGTTTGAGCCAGGTCATGGACGGCATCGTAGGAGGATGAAAGCTGGCACACCGGCCAGTCCGAGCCATACATCAGGCGCTGCGGACCAAACGCTTCCAAGGCCAAGTCAAAACAGGCCCAGATGGTTTGGACATCGGCCAATGACAGACCCTGGCCGCGGCTCCACTGCGTCTCAGTCACCAGGCCCGAGAGCTTGCACATCACATGCGGCAGAGCGGCCAGTTGGCGCAAGTGATCAAACCAGGGACGGGCCTGGTCACGGTCGGCATTCCAGCCGCGCAGGGCCGGTTTGCCCACATGGTCCAGCACCAGCCAGTGCGCATCATGGCGGGCACAAAAGTCCATCACGCTGGGCAACTGGTGTTCAAACACCAGCACGTCGTACACCAGCTTGTGCTGTTGCAGCACCTGCATGCTGCGGTTCACGGCGGGCGCATTGACCCAGGCGGCCACATCGGCCTCGTCTTGCAGAGTGTGGCGCAGGCCCATGAACGCGGGGTGCAGGCACCAGGGTTCGAGCTGCTGCACCAGGTCAGGTGCGTGCAAATCGGCCCAGCCCACCACACCCACCACTTCGGGGTGCTGGTCCGCCAGTTGCAGCAAAAAAGTGGTTTCCTCGGGCAGGGTGCGGGCCTGCACCGCCACCACGGCATCGACACCCGCTGCATGCCTGGCTGCCTCGCAGTCCGCAGGCAAACAATCCCGCTGCAACTGCGGCATGCTGGGGCTGATCCACGGAAACTCTTGCGGCTGGTAGCGCCAGTAGTGCTGGTGGGTGTCGATCTTCATCATGCTCGGGCTTTGAACTCGTACTGCTTCAAGGACTCTGGCTTCATCTCGATCGAGAAACCGGGGTTTTGAGGGGGCATGTAGGCCGCACCCTGTATCACGCAAGGGTCTTTGAAATGCTCGTGCAAGTGATCCACAAACTCGATCACCCGGCCCGCGCGGGTGCCGGCAATACACAGGTAGTCGATCATGGACAGGTGCTGCACGTACTCGCACAGGCCAACCCCACCGGCGTGCGGGCACACCGGCAAGTCGTATTTGGCCGCCATCAGCATCACGGCCAGAATTTCGTTCACACCACCCAGGCGGCAGGCGTCGATTTGCACCACGTCAATCGCGCCGCGCATGATCAGCTGTTTGAAGACGATGCGGTTTTGACACATCTCGCCTGTCGCAACCTTGACGGGGGCGACAGCTTCGCGGATTTTGCGGTGGCCTTCAATGTCGTCCGGGCTGGTGGGCTCTTCGATGAACCAGGGTTTGGCAAAAGCCAGCTCGCGCACCCATTCGATGGCCTGGGGGACTTCCCACACCTGGTTGGCATCAATCATCAACTGGCGGTCTGGCCCCAGCACCTCGCGGGCGATACGCAGGCGGCGAATGTCATCGGCCTTGTCTCGACCCACTTTGAGCTTGATGTGGTTGAAGCCCGCATCGGTGGCTTCTTTGCACAGGCGACGCAGCTTGTCGTCGTCATAACCCAGCCAACCCGCCGAGGTGGTGTAGCAAGGGTAGCCTTCACGCATCAGTGTGGCATGGCGTTCTTCCTTGCCCATGGCACGCTCTTTGAGCAGGGCCAGGGCTTCTTCGGGTGTGATGCAGTCGGTGATGTAGCGGAAGTCGATGAGTTTGACAATTTCTTCCGGACTCATGCGCGACACCAGTTGCCACACGGGTACGCCTTCCTGTTTGGCCCACAAGTCCCACACGGCGTTAACCACCGCGCCGGTCGCCAGGTGAATAGCCCCCTTGTCCGGGCCGATCCAGCGCAACTGGCTGTCAGAGGTGATGAAGTGCCAGAAACGCCCCATGTCCTGTGTGACCCAATCCATGTCGAGTCCGACCACCAAGTGGCGCATGGCCTCAATGGCGGCGCAGCAGATTTCATTGCCGCGACCAATGGTGAAGGTCAGGCCGTGACCTTCCAGGCCGGGCTGGTTGGTTTCCATAATCACATAGGCGGCGGAATAGTCCGGGTCCGGGTTCATGGCATCGGAGCCATCCAGATGCTGGGACGTGGGAAAGCGCACGTCCACGACGCGCATGTTGATGATTTTGCTCATGTCAGGCTTGTACGGTCGCTTGTGTCTGGTGCCCCAAGCCTTCAATGCCCAGGTGCATGGTTTGCCCGGCGCGCAGGTACACCGGCGGTTTTTGCCCCAGTCCTACGCCGGGTGGTGTGCCGGTGGAGATGATGTCGCCGGGCTGCAGGCTCATGAAGCGGCTCAGGTAGCTAATCAGGAAAGCCACGCCGTAGACCATGGTGGAGGTGCTGCCGTTTTGATAGCGTTTGCCATCCACTTCCAGCCACAGTTTCAGGGCTTGTGGGTCAGGCACTTCGTCGGCAGTGACCAGCCAGGGGCCGGTCGGGCCAAAGGTGTCGCAGCCCTTGCCCTTGTCCCAGGTGCCGCTGCGATCGAGCTGGAATTCGCGTTCTGACACGTCGTTGATGACGCAGTAACCGGCTATGTGTGACAGGGCATCGGCTTCTTTGATGTAGCGGCCGCCTTGGCCAATGACCACGCCCAGTTCCACTTCCCAGTCGGTCTTGACCGAGTTGCGGGGGATTTCCACTTGGTCGTCTGGCCCGATGATGGCGCTGGTCCATTTGTTGAAGACCACCGGCTCGGGCGGCACTTGCATACCACTCTCGGCCGCGTGGTCCGAGTAATTCAGGCCGATACAAATGAACTTGCCCACGTTGCCAACACAGGCGCCCAGGCGCAAGTCTTTTTGCGGCGTGCCGGCTACCAGCGGCAGGCTCTCCATATTTACGCCACGCAATCGCGTCAGGCTCTCGGGCAGCAGGGCCGCCCCGGCTACATCGGTTATCACACCGGAGAGGTCGCGCACGCGGCCCTGGACATCCAATACACCGGGCTTTTCCTGGCCTGGCAATCCGTAGCGTAGTAGTTTCACAGTCTTATCCTCAAGCAAAAAATCAAAACGGGGCAAGCCCGCGCCGACATCCAATCAGACGCGGGTCTGGCCCCCATCACATCAATCGTAAAGAACCGCCGCGACCTTGGGATCGTTCATGTTGGACTTGTCGTAGTAGTAAAAACCGGTGTCGATGATCTTGGGCAACTTCTCGCCTTTGAGTGCTTTTACAGCCGCTTCCACGGTCTTGTAGCCAATGCCGACCGGGTTTTGGGTGATGGAGCCGGCGATGGTGCCGTCGTTGATCATGTCTTTCTGGGCCTTGCCCGAGTCAAACCCAATGATCACAATGCCCGACTTCTTGGCTTCCTTGACACCCTTGCCAGCACCGATGGCACCGGGCTCATTGGTGCCAAAAATGCCTTTGAGTTTGGGATGTGCTTGCAGCAGAGTTTTGGCAATTTCTGCCGACTTCAACTGGTCACCACCATACTGAACGTCAACCACCTTGATCTTGGGGTACTTGGCCTTGATCTGGTTCAGGAAGCCATCACGGCGGCCAACCCCTGTGGTGCTGGTCTGGTCATGGGCAATCACGGCCACTTCACCCTCACCACCAATTTTTTCTGCCATCTTGTCGGCGGCCAGTGCCGCTGCTGCCACGTTGTTGGTGGTGGCTGTGGTGACTGGAATGTCGCTGTCGACACCGGAGTCAAACGCGATGACGGGGATGTTGGCAGCCTTGGCTTTTTTCAGGAAGGGGATGGAGGCCTTGCTGTCGAGTGCGGCAAAACCAATGGCAGCAGGCTTCTTGGCCATGGCGGCGGACAACATGTCGATTTGTTTGTCCACTTGTTGCTCGGTTTCGGGGCCTTCAAATGTGACTTTGACCTTGTAGTCTTTGGCGGCCTGATCAGCACCTTGTTTCACAGCCTGCCAGAACTGGTGCTGGAAGCCTTTGGAGATCAAGGGGATGTAGATCTCTTGGGCCGATGCGAAGCTGGCAAAACCTGCCAGGGCCAGGCCAGCGGTCAAAGCCAGCAGTTTTCTTTTTGCGTTCACGGGTTGTCTCCTAAAAAAAATATCAATGCCAATCAAACGACGAGAGCGAGTACGAAATCAGGGAATCACGTGGATAGGGGGTTGGTGCTGAGGTGTCTGACAGTCTCCTTATTTCTTGTTGCGGCGCAGGTTGTCGGTGTAAACCGCCAGAATGATGATCAGGCCGGTGAGCACCATTTGCCACTCCTGGGCTACCGACATGATGCGCAGTCCGTTGATCAGCACACTCATGATGAAGGCGCCGATCAGGGTGCCCAGAATCGTGCCGACACCACCACTGAGTGAGGTACCGCCAATCACCACGGCGGCGATGGCATCGAGCTCGTAGCCTTGGCCCAGTGCCGGCTGTGCGGAATTCAGGCGAGAGGCAATTAACAGGCCGGAAATGCTGCAAATGGCGCCAGCGAAGCTGTAGATGATGATTTTCCAGCGATCGACATTCACACCCGACAGGCGCACCGCCTCTTCGTTGCTGCCCAAGGCAAAGGTGTAGCGGCCCAGTGCTGTCTTGTTGAGCACAATGGCCGACACAATGGCCACCAGAAAGAGAATCAGCACGCCATTGGGAATGGGGAAAGAGGGAATCAGGTCACCGAATACCGAGCCCAACGAAATCTGGTCGAAGCCCTCGATGTCACTGAAGTAAATCGGACGGGTCTGGGTAATCAGCAGTGACAGCCCTTTGAGCAGCATCATCATGCCCAAGGTGGCAATAAAGGGCGGGACCTTGAGCTTGGTAATGATCAGTCCGGAGGCGCAGCCAGTCAGGGCGCCTGTGGCCACGGCCAGCGCAATACCCAGGGGCATGGGCAAGCCCAGATTCACCAAAAACACCCCGGCCATCACGGCACAAAAGGTCATCAACACCCCCACCGACAAATCAATGCCCGAGGTGATGATGATGAAAGTGCTGGCAATCGCCAATACACCAATCACGGTGGTGGACTGCAAAATGCCAATGATGTTGTCCTGCGTCATGAAGGCATCGGGCTTGAGCACGGTGAACACCGCAATCAGCGCAATCAGGCTGGCAAAGGCCAGCAGTTTTTGTTTGGCTTGGCCACCTGTCAAACGGGACAGCCAGGAAGTGGGGGCAGCGAATTTGGTCATGGGATGATGGAGGTGTCTTGGGGTTAGTGCATGGTGGCTGCCGGGGCGTCGCGTTGGGTCGCTAGTGCCATCAAGCTCTCTTGGGTGGCAACATCACCCGCCATTTCTCCGGTGATGCGCCCTTCACACATCACCAGCACACGGTGGCTGAGCAGCAGTACTTCAGGCAGTTCGGAAGAAATCACGATGATGGCCTTGCCTTGGGCGGCCAGATCGTTGAGCAATTTGTAGATTTCGCTTTTGGCGCCGACGTCAATACCGCGCGTGGGCTCGTCAAAAATCAGCACGTCACAGTCTTGCACCAGCCACTTGGCGATCACCACCTTTTGCTGGTTGCCACCTGACAGCAGCTTGGCGGTTTGCGTTAATGAGGGTGTTTTGATGTGTAGCTTTTCCACCATCTTTTGCGACACACTGCGAATGGCTGACTGATTCAGGAACACGCCCCATTTCAGCCAGCGCCTCAGGCTGGGCAGGGTGATGTTGGACGCCACATCCATGCCGGTGGCCAGGCCAAATTGCTTGCGGTCTTCGGACAAATAACCAATGCCAGCCCGCACCGCATCGATGGGGGCGTTGATGGGGATCGTTTTGCCCCGCACCCGCACCTCGCCCGAGTCAATCGGGTCGGCCCCAAACACGGCGCGCGCCACCTCGGTGCGCCCAGCCCCCATGAGACCGGCAAAGCCCAGAATCTCGCCACGACGCAGGCTAAAGCTCACATTTCGAATGAATCGGCCATGGTTCAGGCCGCGCACCTCCAGCAGCACCTCATGGGCCGAGGTATCGGGAATGTGCTTTTCGGCCTGCTCCAGATTGCGCCCGACCATCATGGCAATCACCTGCTGCAGCGGTGTGCTGGCGGGCATGGTGCCGATGGTGCAGCCGTCGCGCATGACGGTGATGCGGTCTGCAATGCGCTGAATTTCGTCCATCTTGTGCGAGATGTAGACAATACCTACACCCTCGCTCTTGAGCTGGCGGATGATGCGAAACAGCTCGTCAATCTCGGCATTGTTCAGCGCGGCGGTCGGCTCATCCATGATCAGCACACGCGACTTGAACGACAGCGCCTTGGCAATCTCCACCATCTGCTGGCGGGCCACGGTGAGCTCTCCAATCGTTGTGGTTGGGGACAGTGCCAGATTCAGGCGGTCAAACAGCGTCTGGGTATCCTGGTTGAGCTTCTCCTCATCCAGAAACAGGCCACCCAGGCGGCGTGGCTCGCGCCCCAGAAAGATGTTTTGCGCGGCCGTCAGGTGGTTCATCAGGTGCAGCTCCTGATGCACGATGCCAATGGCCAGAGTCTGTGCGTGTGCCGGGCTCTCGATTTCTACTGGCTGGCCGTCGAGCAGCATATCGCCACCGTCTTTTTGGTAGACCCCAGCCAGAATTTTCATCAGCGTGGATTTGCCCGCGCCGTTTTCGCCCATCAAGGCGTGCACTTCACCTGCACGCAGGTCAAAGTGCACCTTGTCCAGTGCCTTGACACCAGGGAACGATTTGCTCAGGTTCTTGACAGAGACCAAGGATGTCACGTGGCGACCTTTCGTGGATTGCTTGCGCAGGATCGCGTTAAATCGTCACGCCACCGTCCACCAGCAGGGTCTGCCCGGTGACAAAGCGTGACTCGTCGCTGGCCAGGTACACCACCATCGGGGTGATGTCAGCCACCGTGGCCAGACGGCCCATGGGCTGGCGGGCAATGAAGTCTTTTTCAGCCTGCACCGGGTCTGCCGCGCTGGCGATGCGCCCGCGCAAAGACGGCGTGTCCACCGTGCCGGGGCACAGGGCATTGGCACGCAGCCCGGCTTTCACATAGTCTGCTGCCAGTGACTTGGTCAGGCCAATCACCGCCGCCTTGGTGGCACCGTAAGCGCAGCGGTTGGCAAAACCTTTGATGCTTGAGGCCATCGAGGCCATGTTAATGATGGACACGCTGCCGTTTTCTGCTTGTGCCTTGGCCAGCATGGCGGGCATGAAGGCACGTGTCATGCGGAACATGCTTTTCACGTTCAGGTCAAAACTCAAGTCCCAGTCCGCCTCGCTGCATTCGAGCATGCTGCCGTTGGCGACCATGCCCGCGCAGTTGAACAAGGCATCCAGCGCCGGAGTGCGTGCGGCCAAGGCGGCCACTGCGGCATCGCTGCGCACATCCAGCAGTTCAATCTGAATGCCAGCGTGCTCTGCGGCCAGCGTTTTCAGAAACTCTGCATGGATGTCGGTGGCAATTACCCGCGCACCCTCGGCGGCACAAGCCAGTGCGCTAGCGCGGCCGATGCCCTGCGCTGCGGCTGTGATCAATACGGATTTACCGTGCAAACGACCTGTTGACATGAGCGGCACTCCAATCTATAAATTCAAATATGAATAAACTATTTACATATGGTTAAATCATAGAGCGTGTTTCTTGTCGTAGCCGTCAGTGTTTACCCTGATGTGCCGACGCTCTGCTATAAAACCTCAAACTTCTATTTCAACTTTTTTTATGCAAACAAGTGTCCCCAAACCCCGTGGACGTCGGCCGAAAGTGGCTGGTGTTCTTGATGTTGTAACAACAACTGACGAACGTTACCGTGCGCCTGCGCTGGACAAGGGCCTGGACATTTTGGAGTTGTTGGCCACGCAGCCGCAAGGTCTGACGCGTGCCGAGATCGTCAAAGAAATGGACCGCAGCGCCAACGAGATTTACCGCATGCTTGAGCGTCTGGTGGCACGCCAGTATGTGATTCGTAACCTCTCGGGCGACCGCTACTCGTTGAGTTTGAAGCTGTTTGCCTTGGCGCACATGCATCCGCCACTAAGTCGTTTGATCAACCAGGCCCTGCCCATCATGGATGACTTTGCCCGCAAAGCCGAGCAATCTTGCCACATGGGGGTGTATGACCGGGGCAATGTACTCATCTGCGCCCAGATCAACAGTCCGCGCGGCTGGAGCTTTTCGGTTCAGCGGGGCGCTCGTGTTGGCCTGCTCGATACCGCCTCCGGGCATGTGTTGCTGACCTTTTGCGACCCAGGAAGCTACCAAAGAATGCGTGCTGAACATATCCCGGTTAACGATGAGGTTCCTGTCCGTGAGGAGGGGCTTGTCCAAATTCTGGCGGCTATTCGCGAGTGCGGCTACCTCGAGCGTGACAGTGCCCAGACATTTGGTGTGGTGGACGTTTCTGTCCCGATTTTGGGGCCTGACAACACCGCCTTGGCCACACTCACCTGTCCGTACATTCGAAGCATCACCTGCCATGTGGGCCCGGACTTGGCACAGGTGCGGGCCCTGCTGCAAAGCGCCGCACAAACACTTTCTTTAACGCATGGCATGCAGCGCTGAGCTGAGTTGAGCTGAGCTGAGTGGTGTTACCGCCGACCGGAAACTGACACCCAGGTGGCGTTGCTGATGCTTCCGCAGGAATTCTTGCAGGCCGTTGACGACTTGTCCTCGGACTGGATCGCGTTGTATGACCATGCGCTGCAGCGCATGCTCGGCATGCCATCGCATGAAGTGCTGGAACAGAGCCTGGCTGCCTGCGCGCACCGGTGACATGGTGCCGAGCTATGCCACTACCAGCCGAAAATTCCCCGGCACTGGCAGATGCGCCGAGGACCTATGTGATGGAGAAATAGACTTTATGCGGATCAGGCGGAGGCGTTGACAGCCCGCTTGGGCAGGCTGCGTATCGGTGTGGATGGGCTGCTGTAGCGGTCCAGCGCCAGGCCTTCGGTGCTGATGGCGGGTTGCCGACCGGTGACCAGGTCAGCCAGCAATTGCCCGGAACCGCTGGCCATGGTCCAGCCCAGCGTGCCGTGGCCGGTGTTTAAAAACAGGTTGGGGTACTGCCGGGTGGCGCCGATGATGGGTGTGCCATCGGGCGTTTGCGGGCGCAAGCCGGTCCAGAACTCCGCCTTGGGCAGGTCGCCGCCAGGGAACAGGTCGGCAGTCACCATTTCCAGCGTGGCGCGGCGTTTGGGATTCAGGCTCAGGTCAAAACCACTCAACTCGGCCATGCCGCCGACACGGATACGTTTGTCAAAACGGGTGATCGCCACCTTGTAGGTCTCATCCAGCACGGTCGATTGTGGTGCCAGGCTGGCATCAAGCAAAGGCACGGTCAGCGAATAACCCTTGACCGGGTAGACCGGCAGGTTCAGGCCGAGTGGCCGTAGCAATTGGCGCGTGTAACTGCCCAGCGCCAGCACATACTTGTCGGCCTTGATCACTTCGGCTTCAGGCCCCGCCAGCGCTACGCCCTGCAGGCTCTGGCCGTCAGACAGCAACTGCCTGACGTCGACCCCGTAGCGGAAATTCACACCCAATTGCCGTGCCTTCTCGGCCAATTGCTGGGTAAATAGAAAGCAGTCACCGGTTTCATCATGGGGCAGCCACAGGCCGCCCAGTAGCCGGTCTTGCGTGTGGACCAGTGCGGGTTCCACGCGGGCCAGTCCGGCGCGGTCCAGCACCTCGTGCGCGACACCGCAGGCGCGCAGCACCTCCAGGTCGCGCGTGACGGCATCGAGCTGCGCTTGCGAGCGAAACACCTGCAGCGTGCCGCCGGTGCGTTGCTCGTACTGGATGCCGGTATCCAAGCGCAGTTGCTGTAGACAGGCGCGGCTGTACTGCGACACGCGCATCATGCGTTCCTTGTTGATGGCGTAACGCGACGGTGTGCAATTGCGCAGCATGCCGGCCATCCAGCGCAACTGGAACAGCGAGCCGTCGGCGCGCAAGGCCAGCGGCGCATGTTTCTGGAACAGCCATTTGAGGGCTTTGAGCGGAATGCCGGGGGCGGCCCAGGGTGTTGAGTAGCCGGGCGAGACCTGGCCCGCATTGGCAAAACTGGTCTCCAGCGCCGGGCCGCTCTGGCGTTCAAGCACCGTCACCTCGGCTCCGGCGCGTGCCAGGGCGTAGGCTGTTGAAATACCGATGACACCAGCACCTAAAACAACAACTTTCATGCGAACCTCGTGTTAAACAATTGATTTGTGAAGTTTAGATAATCATCTACAGTTAATTTAATTGTTTAACGTTGCTTTTTCAGTAGAAAATATAAATAAGAATTGAAAAATCCAACCCAAACCAAAAAAATGGCTGAACTCGACCGCATCGACAAAAAGATCCTCGACATCCTGCAGCGTCAGGGCCGCATCTCGATGACCGAACTGGGTGAGCAGATCGGGCTGTCCACCTCACCCTGTGCCGAGCGCGTGCGGCGTATGGAGCGCAGCGGCGTCATTACCGGCTACCACGCCCAGGTCGACCCCAAGTCGGTTGGCAAAACGCTGCTGGTATTTGTTGAAATCACGCTCACCACGAAGTCGGGCGATGTGTTTGACCAGGTGCGCAAAGCACTGTTGCACATGCCCGAGGTGATGGCGTGCTACCTGGTGTCGGGCAACTTTGATTACCTGGTGAAAGCACGGCTGAATGCCATGCCTGATTACCGTGACCTGTTGAGCAGCATCCTGCAAAAGATCCCGGTGCCGTCGCAGTCGCACAGTTATGTGGTGATGGAAGAAGTCAAGGACACCGCCATCATGAATATCACGTTCTAATCAGTTGGGGTCAGAGCACGTCGCTGCGCGAGTGGTCTGACCCGCAAACTTTTCCAACAATCAGGTCTTGAGGCTGGCGCTCCAGCGATCATCCCAGTCATGCCGGCGCAATTGCTCGGTGTCGCGCCGGTCGCGTTTGGTGGGGCGACCCTGGTTCAGGCTCAAGGCGGGTTCTGGGGCCAGCCGACGCTGCTCGGCCACCTGCTGGCGTTGACGAATGGAGTCTTCGGTTTCCTGGTAGAGCAGGGCGGCGACAGGCGCCGGGCCACGCTTGTCGCTGACGGCCATCACGGTCACGGTGCGGCTGATGGGCCCACTGCGCAGCAGCACGCTGTCGCCCGCCTTGAGCTCACGTGCCGGTTTGGCGACCACGCCGTTGACCTGCACCCGACCCTTGTCGATTTCTTCGCATGCCAGGCTGCGCGTCTTGTAAAAACGCGCCGCCCACAGCCACTTGTCAAGGCGCAGTCGTTCCACTTTTTGCGCTTGACTTGAAAGGTGGGCCGCTGAGCTTGAAACCCGCCTTGATGCCTTTTTGGGCAAACCAGCCCTGGTTCATTTCCAGCACAAAACGCACCGGCTTGGTCGAGCAGTGGGACTCTAAGGTTTGCGGCGCCATGTCGGCCAGATTGACGATGGTGCCGTCATCCAACACAAAAGCAGCCGTCAAAGGGAGCAATGTGTTTTTCATCCAGAAACACTGCTCGCTGGCTTGCTCAAAGACAAACAGCATGCCCTCCGATTGCGGCATTTGGCGTCGAAACATGAGGCCAGTGGCACGCTGCTCGGGTGTCGCCGCCACTTGGGTGTCTACCAGGTACATGCCGGCAGTGAGCTTGACACGTGGCAAATTCATTTGCGGCGAGCCCTGGGCAAAACTGGTGCCTGAGCAGAACAGGGCAAGTGACAGGAAAAAGGTGGCGAGGTGGTTCATGGTCTGATTTTGACGCAAAACAAACTTTGCTTTGAATGTGTCTGGTGACGCCCCGGTGGGTGCCGTCTTTGAGCGCATTAGGCAATTTATTCGGACTAGAATCAAAAAGTTTAAAAAACACGGGTCAGTTTGATCGCTGGCCTATGCCTAGATTGATCAATTACCGGAGACCCAAGTTCATGTACCAGCATATCAAGGTGCCCTCAGAAGGCCAAAAAATTATCGTCAATGCCGACAATTCATTGAACGTGCCAGACCAGCCGATCATTCCTTTTATCGTGGGTGACGGCACGGGTTTTGACATCACCCCCGTCATGATCAAGGTGGTCGATGCTGCCGTGGCCAAAGCCTATGGCGGCAAGAAAAAAATTCACTGGATGGAGGTGTATGCCGGCGAAAAGGCGACCACTGTTTATGGCCCCGATGTCTGGTTTCCGACTGAAACCCTCGATGCGCTGCGCGAATATGTAGTTTCCATCAAAGGTCCATTGACGACTCCCGTGGGCGGCGGTATTCGCTCGCTCAACGTGTTCATGCGTCAGGAGCTTGATCTGTACGTCTGCCTGCGCCCCATCCAGTATTTCGAAGGCGTGCCCAGTCCGGTCAAGGAACCGGAAAAAACCAACATGGTGATCTTCCGTGAAAACACTGAAGACATCTACTGCGGTGTCGAATTTGAAGCCGAGTCTCCCAAGGCCAGGAAGCTCATCAAATTCCTGCAGGACGAGTTGGGTGTCACCAAAATTCGTTTCCCCAACACCTCGGGCATTGGCATCAAGCCGGTGTCGAGCGAAGGTACCGAGCGGCTGGTGCGCCAGGCGATCAACTACGCCATTGCCAACGACAAGCCCAGTGTGACCCTGGTGCACAAGGGCAACATCATGAAATTCACCGAAGGCGCGTTCCGGGACTGGGGCTATGCTCTGGCACAAAAGGAATTCGGTGCCGAACTGATCGACGGCGGCCCATGGTGCAAGTTCAAGAACCCCAAAACGGGCAAGGACATCGTGATCAAGGACTGCATCGCCGATGCCTTCCTGCAACAAATCCTGTTGCGTCCGGCAGAATACAGTGTGATTGCCACACTGAACCTGAACGGTGACTACATTTCTGATGCATTGGCTGCACAGGTCGGCGGCATTGGTATTGCAGCGGGCGCCAACCTGTCTGACAACGTGGCCTGCTTCGAAGCCACCCACGGCACGGCGCCCAAGTACGCCGGCAAAGACTATGTGAACCCGGGCTCTGAGATTCTGTCGGCTGAAATGATGCTGCGCCACATGGGCTGGATCGAAGCGGCCGACGCCATCATCAAGTCGATGGAGCGCTCGATTGCCAGCAAAAAAGTCACCTACGACTTTGCCCGCCTGATGGACGGCGCCACGCAAGTAAGCTGCTCGGGCTTCGGTCAGGTCATGATTGACCATATGTGATAGCGCTACGACCTGATTTGATTGCGCCCGCGCTCTTTTGCTTCGTAAAGCTTCTCGTCAGCCCTGGAAAACAGCGCGTCGAGCGATTCACCTACGGTGTGAATCGCTACCCCACCGCTCAGGGTGACGGGTATAACCTGGCCCTTGCTCTGAAACATGAATTGTCCGACGCTCTGGCGAATTCGTTCGGCCAGGGCAAGGGTTTCGGCCAGGTCTGCGCCTTGTACGAAGACGGCGATTTCTTCGCCTCCAAAGCGCACCGCCAGGTCTTGCCCGCGGATGGCGTTTCTAATGAGCTGGCCCACGCGGCGTAACACGTCATCACCAGCCAGGTGCCCGTATTTGTCGTTCACCTGCTTGAACCAGTCCAGGTCAAAAACCACCAAACCAAAGGCGGCACTGGGGATTCGGTTATGGGTCTGGATGGCAGCCTGGCACCAGTCGCCCATATAAAGGCGGGTGTGTAAGCCGGTGAGCGGGTCGCGAATGGCGGTCTCGATCAGTTTGGCCGAATAGACCCAGCGCTGGTACAGGCTGATACATGCGAGAAAAACGACCAGCGCCAGCAAGGTCAGCATGGCGGTAAATTGCGCCACAATTTTCCAGTAATGTGAAGCTGGAACATGCAAGAAAAGCCCCAATTCAAGGTCAGGGAAGGCATACGCTTTTTGCAAAAAAGATGCGCCAGGAAGCTCTGCGAATTCGATAAATCGGAGCCCTTCTGCCAGCAACTTGCCTGGCGTGATGGCAACCGGCTGCAACACATCGTCAAATTGGCGGCTCGACTCAATCGTCTTGCGCTGGGTGGCTGCCATGGGAGTCATCGATTTGAGAATAAAAGCATCCAGTGGCGACACAAATACCACCCCGTTCTTGTCTGCGACCAGGTTGAGCTCTTCGTCCTGATGCCAGATCGCCTTGAGGTGGGCTGACAAGGCGTCAAATGAAATTTTGGCCACCACCACGCCGTTGATCTTGCCGTCCAGCGTCACAGGGCGGGCCAGGTAATAACCCAACTTGGCGCTGGTGACGCCTTTGGCGACGTAGCGTCCGCTGTGGCCGGCCAGCGCCTGTTGAAAATAGGGACGAAACTGGTAGTTCTTGCCGACAAACGAATCGGGTGCCTGCCAATTGCTCGCGGCCAGGCAGTTGCCGTTCAGGTCCATGACATAGATCACATCCACGTGGGTATTGAGCGCCGTTTCCTCCAGGATCCGGCTTTGCTCATTGGCAGCCGTTGGGTTGGGCTGGGCCAACAAGGCGCGCACGGTCTTGGACGCTGTCAGCACTTCGGGGACCAGAAAGGGACTATGCAGTTCGCGTTGCAGAAGGTTGAGACGACTGATGCTGCTGCGATCAAAGCTGGCTTCCAGGCGTTCCCGTGCAATGTGCTGCCCCTGCTGGAAAGCAGCCAGCACGCTGGCAAGTAGCACCACCACCAGCGCCGTCAGCATGGTCCGGGGCCAATTTCTGATGGCGGCAAAGCGGCTAAATGGTTTCAAGCAGGTGCTATTGGTAAATGAATCGCACATTTTAAGACGTTAAAGGGTGCTTGTTTATGGTGAGGAAAGTCGCCGCCTGCTGGGGCATATTTCGTTCCGTAATCAAAGGTAAAAAACCTAATGCGCCGCCACTAGGCCTAGTGCATAATCTTTCACGATTAGGTAAGTACTAACTTTTGGAAAAGTGAGGAAATGATGTCATCCAATATTGCTCAAGGTTCGACAAAGACACCGCAAAAGACCATTTTGGTGCCACAGGGTGAATCCTCCAAAAGGCGTCAAGCCGGTGAGGCAGCAGAGTCTCCATTGTTGAGCCCATTGGCTTTGATGGCGCTGGGTCTCACTGGGGCGGCGACGGTTGCCGTCTCCAGGGAAATGGACAGCAGCGCGGCTGCCCAAAACCAGGACAGCCCATTGCCTGATGCTGAGTTTGCCGCCCAGCCTGACCTGGTTGCTGTGGACAAAGTCGCCACCGAGAGCGCGGGCGCTGTGGCGGCGCAAATGAACGATCTCATTCAGAACTTGCTGACCGAAAAATCAGTTTCGGGTCAAGCGGGCGGCATTTCCAGCCCCGCTTCGCAAGAATTGGTCAATGCAGCCACGGGCGCGGAAGAGTTGGTGGGAGACACGGCTTCTGCTGAGCTGGTTCAAATGGCTGGTGGTGGTGCCGCCAATGCTGAGGCAGAACTGCCCTTGCTTTTTGCGCAAGCCTCCAGCGCTGCCGCATCAACGGTTGCCACCGAAGGCGCTGTCGCCGCTGGCACCGGTGCGGCATCAACTTCGGCCGCTGCTGCTGCTGGTGGACTGTCTGCCGGTGCTGTTGCCGCCGCCGTTGTGGCGGGCCTGGCTGTTGCTGGCGCTGCCAGTTCTTCGTCTTCTGACGCAGCACCGTCCCAAACCTCTGATACAACGGCACCCGTGGCACCCACACTGGCCCTGACCACTGACAGCGGCACGGCGGGTGACGCCATCACCAATGTCGGCACGGTCAATGTGACCGGCCTTGAAGCCGGTGCAAGCTGGCAATACAGCGTCAATGGAGGTACCTTCACGGCTGGCACAGGCACCAGCTTTACCGTGACCGGTGACGGCGCCAAATCTGTCACGGTCAAGCAAACCGATGCGGCTGGCAATGTGAGTGCTGCAGCTACTGCCCTGGCATTCACGCTTGACACTGCTGCTGCTGCCCCTGTCTTGGCCCTGGCCACTGACAGCGGCACGTTGGCTGATGCCATCACCAATGTCGGCACGGTCAATGTGACTGGCCTTGAAGCCGGTGCAAGCTGGCAATACAGCGTGAATGGTGGTGCCTTTACGGCAGGCACAGGCGCCAGCTTGACCGTGACCGGTGACGGCGCCAAATCTGTCACGGTCAAGCAAACTGACGCGGCTGGCAATGTCAGCGCTGTATCCACTGCCTTGGCGTTTACCATCGATGCGACCGCCCCAGTGATTCAGTCATTGGCAGCACATAGCACAACCCAGTCCATCGATATCACTTTTGACAGCCCACTTGATTCGCTCAATTTGCCTGCTGTCGGCGCATTTGCCATTGCCACAGGGGGCGTCGACAACCCAGTGGCCAGTATGACCGTCATTGGCAACGTATTGACATTGACCTTGACGAATCCTTTTGCGCCGGGGGCAGTGAGCCTGACTTATACCGACCCTACAGTGGGTGATGATGCCAATGCCGCGCAAGATAGTGCTGGTAACGATGCTGTCAGCGTGATTCAGGGCACGGTGGCGGACGGTTACGTTCGCGGTGCCCAAATCTACATTGACACCAACAAGGACGGTGTTGCCGATGCGTCAGAAAAGCTGGCAGGCGTGGTCACCGATGCCAACGGCAACTTCTTCCTGCCCAGCTCAGCGCCAGCTGGCACCATCATTGCCGTGGGCGGCATCAACATCGACACCGGCGTGGCCAATACCTTGGCCCTGAAAGCGCCTACAGGTTCAACCACCATCAACCCGCTGACCACGCTGGTGCAGGCTGTCATCGACGCTGCACCCGTGGGTACAACCGTGACAGCCGCTGCTGCCGCGACAAGTGTCGCTACCGCGCTGGGCTTGACCTTGCCCACAGGCACATCGCTGACCACTTACGACCCGCTTTCAGCGACTGGCGCAGATGCCTTGGCTGCGCAAAAAGCAGCGGCCCAGGTGGCGACTGTGTTGAGCTTGGCTGGCAGTGCACCAGCCACAGGAACCACGGCAACGCAAGCGGTTGATACTGTGATCAGCAACCTTGCCACCCAGGTCAATACAGCAGTCACCAGTTCAACTCCGATTGATTTGACGGCTGGTTCGACTGTTGACAGTCTTTTTCTGGGTGCGGTAGATACCTCTGGTGCTGGTGCGCAAGCGGTAACAGATGCCAAAGCTGCCGTCACGAGTATTTCAACGGCTGTTGATTTGGCGGCTGTGTCTGCGGTTCAAAGCACTTATTTGGACAATACTGCCCCCGCTGCACCCGGGATCGATCTGGTCGGAAGCTCAGACACTGGCATGTCTGCGAATGACAACATCACCAACGACACCACCCCCACCTTGCGTGTTTCTCTCGAAGTGACCAAAACAGACGGCACGGCGGTCGTGGCTGGTGACACGGTGGCTATCAAAAACGGTTCTACCCAGATCGGTACAGCCGTCGTGACCGCCGACCATCTTGTCCAAGGTTTTGTGGATGTCACCTTGGGTGTGCAAGTTGATGGTGACTACACCTTGACAACTGTTGTAACCGACAAGGCTACTAATGCCAGCGCGGCATCGGCACCCTTGACCGTTGCTATCGACACAACGTTGGCCACGCCCACTGCAATCTTGTCTTTTGACAGCGCATTGACATCGGACGGCGTTACCAATGTGGGTACGGTCAATGTGACCGGACTTGAAGCTGGCGCTACCTGGCAATACAGCACAAACGCTGGCGTCAGTTGGGCGGCTGGCACAGGCACCAGCGTCACCCTGACCGGCGACGGCGCCAAATCAGTGACCGTGCGTCAAACGGATGTAGCAGGCAATGTCAGTGCTGTTTCCAGTGCTATCGCCTTTACTCTGGATAGCTCAGCTGCCGCACCTACTGCCGTTTTGGCCACCAACAGTGGCGTTACAAGCGATAGCATCACCAATGATGGCACGGTCAATGTGACTGGCCTGGAGAGTGGCGCATCCTGGGAATACAGCACCAATGCGGGCACCAACTGGACGGCTGGCTACGGCGCCAGCGTGACCCTGAGCGGCGACGGCGCCAAATCAGTAACCGTGCGTCAAATGGATGTGGCGGGTAACACCAGCGAAGCGTCAAGCGCACTGGCCTTTACGCTGGACAGCACCGCTGCCGCACCCACAGCCACTTTGGCCACCAACAGTGGCGCCGCAGGCGACAGCATCACCAATGTAGGTACCGTCAATGTGGCGGGCCTGGAGAGCGGGGCGACCTGGGAATACAGCACCAATGCAGGCACATCTTGGTCGGCGGGTACAGGCACCAGCGTGACCTTGACCGGCGACGGCGCCAAATCGGTGACGGTGCGTCAAACGGATGTGGCGGGCAACACCAGCCTAGCTTCTGGCGCGGTGGAATTCGTTCTTGACGGCGGTGCACCCACAGTAACCCCCTCATCACCCGCCGATGGTGGTCTCACACTCGGCCTGGCGGCCAACCTGGTGTTGAGTGCGACTGAAACCCTGGTCAAGGGCAGCGGCACGATCTCCATCTTCAAGGCTGACAACAGCCTGGTGGAAACCATTGACATCAATGGCAGCCAGGTCAGCATCACTGGCACAGGCGCCAACACACAAATCAGCATCAACCCCAGCGCTGATCTGACCAAAGACGCCCAGTACTACGTCCAGGTCAGCAGTGGCGCGTTCACTGACGTGGCGGGTAATGCTTGGGCTGGTATTGCAGACGCGACCAGTTGGAGCTTTACCGGTGCTGGTGCGACGGTTGTGGTTGGTAACGTGGCGGGTGATGACACCGTCAACCTGGTCGAGTCAGGCCAGCCCATCACTGTCACCGGCACCCTGGGTGCGGAGGCAAGCGTGCTGGCTGCCTACACCGCAGCTGACATGACGGCTGTGCTGAATCCGGCAACTGGCGCGGCTGTGACCCTGACCAACCTCAGCTACAGCTACACCAGCGGCGTGACCGGTACCTGGAGTGCCGTTGTTCCGGCCTCAGCCCTCAGCGGCACGGGCGATTACACGCTGAACGTCAGCTTCACAGGTGCAACTGGTACGGCTGCTGAGGGTATTGTGGGCGTGGGCACCAAAACTGTTCATGTTGATACGGAAGTGGTCACCCCAAGCTTGGGCTTCACTGACAGTGGCGCTGCTGGCGACAGTGTTACCAACGTCGGTACGGTCAACGTGACTGGACTTGAGGCCGGTGCCACCTGGCAGTATCAGGTGGATGGCGGCACATTCACTACCGGTACAAACACCAGCATTGCTTTGACTGGTGATGGTCTCAAATCGGTCGTAGTCCGGCAAACGGATGCGGCTGGCAATGCCAGTGCAAATTCTGCAGCCTTGAGCTTCACACTTGACACCACATTGACGACGCCAACCGTGGCGCTGGCCGTGGACTCGGGCACCAACACCTCGGACAATATCACCAATGACGCCAGCGCGTTGACCCTGAGTACAGCGTCTGAGGCGGTCAGCCGCACCTACAGTGTTGATGGCGGTACGGCCAGTGCCGGTTACGGTGCACCTACCGCAGACGGCAGCCACACCGTGGTGGTTACCGACACCGACACCGCTGGCAACAGCGCTTCAAGCACCATCTTGACCTTTACCCTGGACACCACATTGACGGCGCCAACCGTGGCGCTGGCCGTGGACTCGGGCACCAACACGACGGACAAGCTTACCAATGACGCCGGCGCGTTGACCCTGAGTACAGCATCCGAGACGGTCAGCCGCACTTACAGTGTTGATGGCGGCACGGCCAGCGCCAGTTACGTCGCTCCCACCGTGGACGGCAGCCACACGGTGGTGGTGACCGATACCGACACCGCTGGCAACAGCGCATCAAGCACCACCTTAACCTTTATGCTGGACAAAACTGTGGCGACGCCGACGGTGGCACTGGCCGTGGACTCGGGCACCAACACCACTGACAAGGTGACTAACGACGTCAGCACATTGACCCTGAGTACTGCGTCTGAAACGGTCACCCGTACTTACAGTGTTGATGGTGGCACAGCCAGTGCCAGCTACGTTGCGCCCACTGTGGACGGCAGCCACACGGTGGTGGTTACCGACACCGACACCGCTGGCAACAGCGCATCAAGCACTACCTTAACCTTTATGCTGGACAAAACTGTGGCGACGCCGACGGTGGCGCTGGCCGTGGACTCGGGCACTAACGCCGCTGACACGGTGACTAACGACGCCAGCACATTGACCCTGGGTACTGCGTCTGAAACGGTCACCCGTACTTACAGTGTTGATGGCGGCACGGCCAATGCCAGCTACGTCGCTCCCACCGCAGACGGCAGCCATACTGTGGTGGTCACCGACACCGACATCGCTGGCAACAGCGCGTCAAGCACCACCTTGACCTTCACGTTGGACAAAACGGTCCTCGTGCCAACCGTGGCGCTAACCAGTGACACGGGCACAAGCAACAGCGACAAGATCACCAGCAGCGGCGCCGTGACCGTCGCGGGTACTGAATCAGGTGCGCTTGTTGAGTACAGCACCAACAGTGGCAGCACCTGGACCACCAGTTTCACTGCAGTGGCCGGGAGTAACACGGTCCAGGTGCGTCAAACCGATGTGGCTGGCAATGTGAGCGCAGCGTCGACTGCCTTGACGTTTACGTTGGATACCGCAGCCCCGACTGTGGTGATCAACGAACCCAACACCGCACCAAATGCCACGACCGGTGCCTTGACCTTTGGGTTCACGTTCAGTGAGGCCGTGACAGGTTTTGATGCGACCGACGTCACCGTGGGCAATGGCACCAAGGGAAGCGTGGTCAAGATTGATGACAGCCATTACAGCCTTGAGGTGACGCCCACATCGTCAAACACGCCTTTGAACCTCACGGTGGCGGTGCCGGCAACCGGCGCCACAGACATCGCAGGCAATACCTCTGCCGCAGCCAACCAATTTTTGGCCTCCATCCTCTATGGAACTGCGGGTAACGATACCCTGACGGTCGGCCCCAGCCTGGACCATATTTTCCTGGGCGCGGGTGCCGATGTGCTCAAGCTGACCTCTGCGGCCGATTCCACTGCGGCCCTGCCAGACGACGTGCTTGATTTTGGCCAAGGTGACATGATTGATTTGTCGGCCTTGCTAAGTACGGGGGGCAGTGGCTACACCGGCAGTGCATTGGGAGATTCCGGGGCGGGTTTTGTGGAGCTGAAAAATGTGACGCTGGTGCAGAACACCACAAACAGCACCACTTTGGTGAAGTTTGATGTGCATTTTGATGCTGCATCTGTTGGCGGATCTGGGGTCAGTGGTGCCGTGATAGATTTGGTTTACAACTATTCTGCAGTTTCTGTTGCGCAGGCAGTGAGTCCAACATTTGTCGATCAAGTTTTTGGAAGTACTACAAACGTCTGGTCCAACGTGGTGGGTAATCTATCTGGTGCAACAGCAAATGGCAAGATTGCATTAACCGCAGATTTAACGGCAGGTAACCCAATCATCGATGCAAATGGAAAAGCTTTGGCGGTTACGTTGGTCGTGAATGGTTTGGTCAATAGCTTTGATGTGGGTCTTGAGGCTGTGGCCAATGGCGGTACCACGGCCATTACCACTGCTGACAATGTGACTCACAACGTCGACGTCGGCATCACCAAAACCGCTGGTGTCACCATCGGGGCGACCGGCACGCTGGAAATCATCACCGACACCGGTACCCTGGGTACTGTAGGCGACAACCAGTTGCACATGGTTTCCACCTACGACACTCAGAACAACACCACCCATCTGCAAGTGCAATACGACACTAACTCTGCCTTCGGTACTGGTAATACCACTCTCAGCAGCGTCATTGCCCTTGACTTTGACGGTGACGTGACGGCTAACCTGACGCCGGCTCATCTGACTTTCATCTGATGTCGTTTTCTTGTGTTGCGTGCCCCCGCAAGGGGGCACGTTTGTTGTCTGCGGTCGGGTTGATGTTGGCAAGCCTTGGCCCGGGCAGCGCCCAGGCCGCAGTGGCGCAGCCGACCGTCAAGCCTGGCAAGATTGCCGAGACTTACGAGCAATTGCGCGTCACCGAAGTGGCTGACCAACTCATTCGCTACCTGGGTGAAGCGGGTCAGTGGGTCGACCAGCCCGAGGTACGCCTGCCGGTGCAGGCGCTTGCCCCCAAAATTCGTGCCGCCGTGCTGGCCCACCCCGAGGTGCGTTTGTCGCAAGAGCAGCGCGCCACGGCCAAAATCGCCACCCGTGAGGCCTATGCTGGTTTCTTGCCGCAGGCCTCGGTCAATGTGGAATCTGGCAAGCGAAATTTTGACGAAGTCAACACGCCCTGGAACTACTCTCCGGCGCACGTAGACAGCTCAAAAGCCGTGGCCTTGTCGGCGCGCCAGTTGATTTACGACTTTGGCGCCGTGCGTGGCACGGTAGATGCGCGTACGGCGCTTGAAACTGCGGCACAGGCCAGGGCCGAGCTCAAAACTTCCGAGCTCACGCTGCGTGCCCTCACCGCTTGGCTTGAGATGTTTCGGGGCCGCCAACTGTTGGTGCTCACCGACATGAACGTGCAGTCGCGCCAGCAAATCTTGTCGTTCATTACCGAGCGGGCGCAACTGGGCGGCAGCGCGCAGAGCGACGTGCTGCGTGCGCGGGCCCGGCTGTCTGATGCCCAGGTGGCCGCCGTGGCAGCACAAACCCAGCTTTCTGCCGCCGAAGCGGTGTATTTTGAGGTCTTCAACGAGGCGCCGCCGACCCAGTTGGCACTGCCGCAACTGACCTTGGTGTCGCTGCAGCGTTATGCCAACCTGGGCGAACTGTTTGAGCGCAGTGCGCAATTGGCCGAAGCCCGCGCCCAGACCAAAGCCGCCGGTTTTGAGGCGAAAGCCGCCGCGGCCTCGCTGCTGCCCAGCATTGCGCTGGACGTCACTGCGCGTCGCCGTGACTTGGGCGGGCAGGGCATTGCCGGAACCGACTGGACGGCGGGTATCAACATGAAGCAAAACCTGTATTCGGGCGGTGCCGATGTGGCGCGCAAACAGCAGGCAGAGCAGCGCGCCATAGAGAGCCAGTTGTCAGAGGACAACCTCAGGCGCCAACTGGAGCGGGCGCTGGCCCAGTCGGTGGCCGATGTCAAAAGCAGCAGCGCTGCCGTGGCGGCGCGTAAAGACGCTGCCCAGGTGGCCGCAGTGGCACTGGAGGCCGTGCGCGAGCAGTTTGCCTTTCGCCGCGGCTCTTTGCTTGACCTGCTGCGGGCGCAAGAAGAGCTTTATATTGCCGGGCGTGATCTGATCGACGGCGTGGTTGACCATTCCCTGGTGCGCTACCGTCTGCTGCACCTGGCCATGGAGCTCAACCCCATGTTTGACGTCCCGGTGGAACGTCCCGAAACCCTGAATTGATGCCATGAAGAACGAATCACCGCAAGTGCTCCACGACGCCTTGCAAGCCTGTTTACGCGCCGTTTTGGCCTGGCATGAGCAGCCCTTGTCTAGCGCTTCCATGCGCTCGCGTCTGGGTGGCCACACCATGTGGTCGCAAGACACCCTGATAGAAGCCGCCGACAGCCTGGGTTATGACGTGGCGCCCGGTCGCATTGACCCGGCTTTGCCTTGCTTGCCGCCGTTGCCCGCTATTTGCTACACCCATGAAGGCACGGCCATTGTGGTGCTGGCCTATGAGAGCGAAAACCAGGTGCTGGTGGTGGACCCCGAGCGCTCTGAAAAGCCGGAGCCCGCCAAGCTGTCAGATGTGTTTGCCCGCTTGAGCGGCAACACGCTGAGCCTGAGTCGGCGCGGTTTGGGCAGTGTTGCTGGCGACCCGGCCACCAAAGCACCCACCAGCCGCCATGGCCACTGGTTTTGGGGCCCGATCATTCGCTTGCGCTGGGTCTATTTGCAGGTGGCGCTGGCGGCCCTGTTGGTCAACTTGTTTGCGCTGGCCAGCTCGGTCTTTTCAATGATCGTGTATGACCGCGTCATCCCCAACAACGCCACCGACACGCTGATTGCGCTGCTCATTGGGGTGTCGATCATCTTTGTCAGCGACTTTGTTATTCGCACGGTGCGAGGCTACTTTCTGGACCTGGCCAGCGCCAAGGCCGATGCGGCCATTGCCGACGCGCTGTTCGAGCAAATCCTCGACGCCCAATTACACACGCGCCGCGGCAGCAGTGGTGCACTGGCCAGCATCATGAAAGAGTTTGAGTCGATTCGTGACTTTTTGACCTCGGCCACGCTCACCACTTTTATTGACATCCCGTTTTCGATTTTGTTTTTGGTGGTGATCTGGCTTATTGGCGGGCCCATGGCCTATGTGCCCCTGATTGCGATACCCGTCATGCTGCTGGCGGGCTTGCTGGTGCAGCCGCAGCTTAAAAAACTCATGCAGGAGTCGCAACAGGACGGCCACCACAAACACGCCATTCTGGTCGAAACCCTGAGCGGGCTGGAGACCATCAAGTCCCTGGGGGCGGGCGCCTTGATGCGTCGGCGCTGGCAAGACGCGGTGGTGCACCAGTCCAACGTGGGGCTCAAGTCACGTATGTTGGCCCAGCTGGCGACCAATGTGGCCAACATGTCGCAGCAGTTTGTGCAGGTGGCGGTGGTGTCGGTAGGGGCGTTTCTGGTGCGCGACGGCGAGCTTGGCTTTGGCGCCATCATTGCCTGCACTATTTTGTCGGGGCGGGCCATTGCCCCCATTGCCCAAATTACCCAGTTGCTCACGCGCATGAATCAAACCACCGTGAGCTACCGTGCCCTGAGCGATTTGATGCACCAGGAGCGCGAGCACGAACATGGCAAGGTCTATATGGCGCGGCCCAATTTTCAGGGCAGCATTGAGTTCAGGGATGTCACGTTTACCTACCCCGGTGCCTCCAAACCGACGCTGGACAAAGTCTCTTTCAGCATCGCGCCCGGTGAAAAGGTGGCCATTGTGGGCAAGGTGGGCTCTGGCAAGACCACGGTGTCCAAGCTGATTCTGGGGCTGTACAAACCCGACTCGGGTACGGTCTTGATGGACGGCGTGGATGTGCGCCAGATCGACCCCGCCGACCTGCGCCGCGAATTGGGCGTGGTGCTGCAAGAGGTCTGGCTGATCGGTGGCACCGTCAAGCAAAACATTGCCCTGGGCGGCAACTACCCCACCGACGAAGAAATCCTGCGCGCCGCGCAAATCTCGGGAGTGGACGAATTTGTGCGCCAGCACCCCGAGGGTTACGGCCTGCGCCTGGGTGAGCGCGGCGAGGGCCTGTCTGGCGGCCAGCGCCAGGCCATTGCGGTGGCGCGCGCCCTGCTGGGCAAGCCCAAAATTTTGCTTTTTGACGAGGCCACCAGTGCCATGGACATGGGCTCCGAGACCGCGCTGTTGCAACGCCTGAGCAAAGAAATTGGCGACTGCACCTTTGTCACCATCACCCACAAGGCCAGTTTGCTGCAAATTGTCAACAAAATCATCGTCATCGATCAAGGCAAGGTGGTCATGCAAGGCACGCCAGAACAATTGATGCGTGCCCAGCAAACCCAGCAGCCAGCCAACTAGATATGTTTACCAACTTACAAGCCCGCCTGAAAAACTGGGTCGATCACTACGCCGGCACGGCTGCCACCACGGTGGCGGGCAGCGCGGCCGATGCGGGGCAAGTCAGCCGCGCGTCTTTGTTCATGCTGTGGTCCATTACCGGCTTTTTTGTCGTGATGTTCATCTGGATCGCCGTGGCCGAGGTTGACAACGTGACCCGCGCCGACGGCCGTGTCATACCGTCAGCCAAGATGCAGGTGATTCAAAACCTGGAGGGCGGTATCGTGTCTGAGATTTTGGTCAAGCAAGGCCAAAGTGTGCAGGCCGGCCAGCGTCTGGTGGCACTGAGTTCCGTACAACATGATGGTGACATGAAATCGCGCCAGCAGCAGGTGCTGGCCCTTGAAGCCCGCGCCGCCCGCCTGAGCGCATTGGCCAGCGGCCAGGCGCCCAAGTTCCCGCAGAGCGTGACCAGCACGGCCCCCGAACTGGTGGCGGTGGAAACCGCCAGTTACCTGTCGAAAAAACTTGAGCAAGAGTCCCAGGTGAGTGTGCTCAGTGCCCAGGTTGAGCAAAAAAACCGCGAGCTGGAAGAGTCGCGCATCAGCCTGCAAGCCACCCAGAAAAGCTTGGAACTGGGCCGCGAAGAGCGTGCCACCGTGGCCCGCATGGTTGAGCGCGGGCTGGAGCCGCGCCTGGAATTGGTGCGCATCGACCGCAGCTTTGCCGAACAAGAAGGCCGGGCCCAAGCGGCCGGTGTGGCCATTGAGCGCCTGCGCTCGGCCATCAACGAAATCACGGCACGCAAAGAAGCGGTGGTGCGCCAGTTTCGGTCTGAAGCCCTGAATGAGCTTAACCGCACCATGGCCGACCTGGGGCCGCTGCAGCAGTCCATGCCGGCACTGCTGGACAAAGTGGCCCGCACCGAAATCAAGGCCCCCATGAAAGGCATTGTGAACCGCGTGTTTGTGACCACCCTGGGTGGCACCGTGCGCCCGGGCGACCCCATTGTGGAAGTGGTACCGGGTGACGATGAACTGGTGGTCGAGGCGTTGGTCAACCCCAAAGACATCGGTTTTGTCAAGCTGGGGCAGTTGGCGCGTGTCAAGATCACCGCCTACGACTACTCGATATTTGGCTCGATGGAAGGCACCGTGCAAAGCATCAGCGCTGACGCCGTGCCCAACGAAAAAGGCGAGGCATTTTTTCAGGTGCGCATCACCACCAAGACCAAGACGATTGAAGCCATCGACAAAAAGCTGCCCATCATGCCCGGCATGCAGGCCCAAATTGACATCATCACCGGCAAGAAAACCATTCTGCAGTTTTTGTCCAAACCCATTGTGGCGGTGAAAGAAAACGCGTTCCGGGAGCGTTGATCTGCTCAGGATTGCGTCTGTTTGATGCCCTGCACGGTCTGGTTGGCGCTCAAGCAAAGCGTTACCATGATCCAATGGACGAATTCGTTAACACCGCTGGCCCGAATCAACCCGACATCCGCGACACACTGTGCGGCTAACGGTGCCAGCAGGTCTGCCAAAATCGGGCCATGAAGCGCAAAAAACTCTCGGTTGGCATTCAGACTCTGCGTGAAATTCGCGAAGAAAGTTATCAGTCGGTGGGTTTGTGACAAATTTATTTCAATCACCATGACGCAGCGCAAATTCCTTTTTATCCATCAGAACTTTCCAGGCCAGTTTGTCCATGTGGTGGCCGAACTGGTGCGCCTGGGTCACGAGGTGGTGGCGCTGGGCATCAAAGGCCGGGGTGTGCCCGGGGTGCGTTTGCTGCGTTATGCGCCCAAGGCACCGGCCAGGGTTTCGGACGTTTCTGAGGCGCGCGATTTTGAGGCCAAAATTGTGCGCGGCATGGCTTGCGCGCAGGCCATGGCGCAGCTCCAGGCTGAAGGTTTTGTGCCGGACACCGTCGTGGCCCACCCCGGCTGGGGTGAGTCGCTGTTTTGCAAAGATGTCTGGCCGACGGCCAGGCTCATCATGTTTGCCGAGTTTTTTTACTCGGCCAGCGGTGCCGACTACAACTTTGACCCCGAGTTTGCCCACGACTCCTTGAGCGCTCGAGCGCGCTTGCGGCTAAAAAACAGCGTGCACTTGCAGGCCCTGCACGCCGCCGATGCGGTTTACAGCCCGACGCAATGGCAGCGTAGCCAGTTGCCGCCTGAATACCTGGCCAAAACAAGCGTCATTTTTGACGGCATAGACACCCGTGCGGTGGCGCCCCAGCCGCAGGCCAGCATTCATTTGCGCCGTGACAAGCTCACCTTGACGGTGGCAGATGAAGTGATCACCTTTGTCAACCGCAACCTGGAGCCCTACCGGGGGTTTCACGCGTTCATGCGTGCGCTGCCCGACATGCTGCAACAGCGCCCGCAGGCGCATTGCCTGATTGTTGGGCAAGACGATGTGAGCTACGGCACACCCCCCAAGTCGGGCGGCACCTGGCGCGAGGTGATGCTGGCCGAAGTGGGCCAGCGCTTGCCCATGGAACGTGTCCACTTTTTGGGCCGCCTGGCGTATGACGATTACTTGCGGGTGATTCAGATTTCACGCTGCCATGTGTACCTGACTTACCCCTTTGTGTTGTCCTGGAGCTGCCTGGAAGCCATGAGCGCGGGCCGGGTGGTGGTGGCCAGCAACACCGGCCCGGTGCAAGAGGTGATCACGCACGGGGTGAATGGTTTGTTGTTTGATTTTTTTGATACCGACGCCCTTGTCAACCAGGTTGTCAGTGTGCTGGCTGCGCCCGACAACTACGCCCACCTGGGCCGGCAAGCCCGTCAAACCGTGCTTGAAAAATACGACCTGCAAAGCCGTTGCCTGCCGCAGTTGCTGGCCTTGTTGGGTGTTCAATCGTCGCCCGAGTGAAATCTGGGGCACTAAGTGTGGCTTTTTTTTGGCGCAGCTTGATGTCAAAATCAGCCCATGAACAATGATCTAAAGCAACTGATTGCAACGGATGGCCCCATCGTCAGCGCGATTCGCGCGCGGTTTCCCCAGACCATTGCCATTTACGCCTTTGGTAGCCAAATTCGGGGCCAGGCTAATGCCGACAGTGATCTGGACCTGGCGGTGTTGGTGGCGGGATATGCAGATCCCTTGCTTGTCTGGGACTTGTCGGCCGACCTGGCCGACCTGGCTGGTTGCAACGTTGATTTGCTTGACCTGCGTGCGGCGTCCACCGTCATGCAGTACCAGGTGATCGCCACCGGTGTCCGCCTATGGGCCGCAGGCGTGCAAGCGGGGTTGTTTGCGTGTTACGTGCTCAGTGAGAAAACCGCATTGGATACAGCCCGTTCCCCTTTGTTGGCCGACATTGAGCGCACAGGGAGGGTCTATGCCAGATGATGTGTTGCTGAACAAAGCCGCTACGGTCGAGCGCTGTGTCGCCCGTGCGCGCGAAGAATACGCGCACAACCCGAGCACCTTTGTCACCGATTACACCCGGCAGGACGCCGCCACCATGAATGTTCAGCGCGCCTGCGAGGCTGTGTTGGACATGGGCCAACATGTGGTGCACCGAGACCGTTTGGGCGTGCCGCAAAGTGCGCGCGATGTGTTTGACCTGTTGGTCCGCAGCCACTGGCTGCAACCGGCGCAGGCCGATGCACTCAAGCGCATGGTCGCCTTTCGCAATATTGCGGTGCATGACTATCAAGCCCTTTCGCTCCCTATTTTGGTGGGGGTAATCACCGGGCATCTGGATGAATTTATCGACTTTACACAAACCATTTTGAAGCAGGACGCCGCGTGGCGTAAGTGATCATGAATGTAGTGGGTAACGCAAGCGACCAAGATTTGCCAGGAACTGTCGAAGCCGACACCCTTGACGGCGGCGCTGGTAATGACACCATGTACGGCGGCACTGGGAACGACACCTATCTTTTTAGGGTGGGCTCCGGTGTAGACCAGGTGCAAGACTACGACACCACTGTGGGCAATGTCGACACCGTGCAATTTCTTGATGTGGCGTCAAGCGCGCTCAGGGCGATTGAGACCATTGGCTGGGACCTCATCCTGAAGTACGGCACAAATGACCAACTCACGCTCCAAACCTATTTTTATACCGACAGCGCTGACTATCAGGTCGAGCTGATCACCTTCAGTGACGGTGTGACCTGGACCAGGGCCGACATCACTAGCCGAGTGATTGCCAATGGCACTGAGGGCGACGACACGCTGTATGGCGGCAACGACCGCGGCAACCGCATCTACGGTCTGGGCGGCACCGACATTCTGTTTGGCGGGGCGCTGAATGACTTGCTTGACGGCGGTGACGGCAACGACACCTTGTACGACCAAACCACGGGCAACGACACGCTGTTGGGTGGTCTGGGTAACGATTACCTGTCCAGCTACCTTAGTACCGGTGCCGACAGCCTGGACGGTGGTGATGGCAATGACACACTGTTTGGCGGCCTGGGCAACGATACTTTGGTGGGCGGTTTGGGTGATGACCTGATGGATGGGCTTGAGGGCAACGACAGCTTGACTGGCGGCGGCGGCGCCGACACCCTATATGGCGGCGACCTCAACGATCTGCTTGACGGCGGTGACGGCAACGACACCTTGTACGACCAGACCGCGGGCATCGACACCCTGATCGGTGGCCTGGGCAACGATTACCTGTCCAGCTACCTCAGTACCGGTGCCGATAGCCTGGACGGTGGTGAGGGCAATGACTCGCTGTACGGCAGCACGGGCAATGACACCTTGAGTGGTGGCAGCGGCATGGATGTTCTTTATGGCGGCGACGGGGACGACGTTTACCTGATTGGCAGCCGGGACTTTGATATTTTTGACTCGGCTGGCAACGATTCGGCCATTATCAGCACCAGCTTTGTCAAACTGCCAACAAGCATTGAGGGCGTGAGCTTTGTGGATGGCGCGCAGGCCTTGCCGTACTGGATTGATGCCTTGTTGCCAGACAGTGCGGCCGGTAATGCTTTCACACGGTTGCTAGCTTCGGGCCAGACTTTTGGTTACGCCTACCCGACTAGCTTGCCCAGCTATGACACCACCCCGGAAAACGCCAGCGGATTCACACCGTTTAATGAGCTGCAAAAGTTGTTTTCCAAGCAAGCGCTGGTCTACATTTCGTCGGTGCTGAACCTGAGTTTTGTCGAGGTGGCAGACGTAGACAGTGCCAACACCATTTCTTTTGGCAACAACGTCCAGGTGGCTAGTGCGGGTTATGCCGTTTACCCAAACAGCAGTTCTGTGGGCAGCGATGTTTTTATCAGCAGTACCGCAGCCAATTTGGCGCCAGCAGAGGGCGACTACAGCGCCCTGACGCTGATCCACGAGCTGGGCCATGCCCTGGGTTTGAAACATCCGTTTGCCGAAGCTGATGCGGTCGGCGTCCAGGGGGAGGGGCCCTTTTTGCTCACCTCCGAGGACAGCACCACCTGGACAGTAGAAAGCTACAACAGCAGTCCGGCGCATTACCACCTGGCTTACAGCCCGCTGGATATTGCCGCATTGCAGTACCTGTATGGGCCCAGCGCCACGGCAAGAGTGGGCGACGACAGCTACGCGATCAGCGCCACGTCAAGCAATTTTGTCTGGGACGGTGCCGGCCTGGACACCCTGGATGCCAGTGCCCTGACACAAGCCGTCACCTTGTATCTGACGCCCGGCTACTGGGGTTTTGTGGGCAGCAAGACGGCCACCATTACCGAACCCGGCCAGGTGACCGTTAATTTTGGTACGCTCATCGAGAATGTCACAGGCGGCTCGGGCAGCGACGTTTTATATGGCAACAGTGCCGACAACCGTCTGGTTGGCAATGCGGGTAACGACACGCTGGACGGGGGCGATGGGCATGATCAGGTTGTTTACGCTGGCCCGGCCACCAACTACACGGTTGACACCACCCAGAGCGTCTGGACGGTCACCGACAACGTCGGCTCGGACGGCACCGACACCTTGACCAACATCGAAACACTGGTTTTTGCCGCTGCGCCGCCCGCCGTGGGCAAAACGGTTGACTTGCTGGCCTACAGCTGGAAGGCCCATACGCTGCTGGACGGTGTTGCCGTGCGCGCAGGGGCGCTGGCTGCCACCACAGACAGCGGTGGTACTACCAGCTTGACCAATGTGACCGATGCCAGCTTAGGCCTGGTTGCCGACCGCACCATCCCCGCAGCCGAGTCGGCGGCTACCGCCAACGCCGTCAATTTGCAAGACGCCATTGCTGTTCTCAAAATGATTGTGGGCCTGGACGTGAACGGTGCCAATCAACCCCTTTCGCCTTACCAAATCCTGGCCGCCGACTTTGATGGCAGCGGCAGCGTGGGCCTGACGGATGCCATTGGTGTACTCAAACATGTGGTGGGGTTACCAACCACCGCGCCCGCCTGGTACTTTGTCAGTGAAACCAGTGCCAGCCCCACATGGCCACCCATTGTCAACGCAGACCTGAGCGGTGCCAGCCCGGTGCCTGTGGGGCTGGTCGGGTATTTGGCTGGGGACGTGGATGGCAGTTATGCCGGTGCCGGTGCCGCCAGTGTGCTGCCCGCGTCCTATTTTGATACGCTCATTAACAACCATCCCGGTTTAAGCTATTCGCAGTTTGGAATCTATGCCTGAAAATGTGATTGACACAGTGGCACCTGTGGTGCCCCGGCTCGTTACCGGTGCGGCTTTCAAGGCCCTGCAAGACCCGCAAGTCACGATCTACACCAGTCTGGGCAATGTGATGCTGGAGCTCAACACCAGCCGGGCCCCGGTCACCGTCGCCAACCTACTGGCCTATACCTACGACGGGTTTTACAGCAACACCCTGTTTCACCGCGTGATAGATGGCTTTATGGTGCAAGGTGGCGGCCTGACGGCTGGCCTGCTGCCCAAGCTGCAAACCTACAGCAGCATACCGCTCGAATCCAACAACGGTTTGCTCAATGTGCGCGGCACCGTGGCCATGGCGCGCACCAGCAGCCCTGACAGCGCCAGTTCGCAGTTTTTTGTCAATCTGGTGGATAACTCTTTTTTGAATTTCACCAGCGCCACGTCGCCCGGTTATGCCGTGTTTGGCAAGGTGGTCACCGGCATGGCAGTGATTGACACCATGGCCAAGGTATTGACCGGGACCGTGGGTGCTTATGCCGACGTGCCGGTGACCAATATTGTGCTGAGCGCAGTGGTGCAAACTGCGGTGGGTCGCAGTATTTCCAATACCGGCACCTTTGCTGTGGCCGACCTGGAGGCAGGTGGGCGTTTTGACTACAGCCTGGACGGCGGCTTGAACTGGCTGGCGGGTGCGGGCGGCAGCTTTACCGTGCCCGTGGGCAGTTATGCCGCAGGGGCGATTCAAGTGCGGCAATTCGACGCAGCGGGTAATCAGAGTGATACGGTGGCCCGGTTTTTGGACACGCTCGACGTCAACCCTGTAAATAACGTCAACGTCAACCATGCCACCACGGGCAATGTCTACGTGTTTGGCACCGCCACACTGGGTCAGACGCTCAGCGCCGACACGTCTCGCCTGGCCGATGCCGATGGTGCTGGCAATTTGGCGACGCCAAGCTACCAATGGCTGCGCGGTGGCGACTACATTGCGGGCGCCACCGCCAGCAGCTACATGCTGGGCGCCGATGACGTGGGTGCCTCCATCAGTGTGCGTGTGCGCTACACCGATGCTTTGGGCCGGGTTGAAAACCTGATGTCTGCCGGCAACGATTTGCGGGGCGATGCCAATGCCAATGTGCTCACGGGCTCAGACGACGGTGACCAGTTGCTGGGCCTGGGCGGCAACGACACCCTCCAGGGCGGCAGGGGAAACGACGTGCTGGATGGGGGGGACGGCGTCGACATAGCCCGCTTTGTGGGTGGTGTCGGCAACTACGCGGGTTATGCCAGCACGGCCGGTTTTGTGCTGCGCGACACCACAGGTGTTGACGGCATTGACACCGTTAAAAACATTGACACGCTGGTCTTTACCAACGCGGCCATTGCCCTCGGCCCGCAGGCAGACTTTGTGGCCTACAGCTGGAAGGCACACATCCTGATAGAGGGCGTCAGTGTCAGCGGCGGCAACCTGTACGGCGTGACCGACGGCGCCGGCAGCGCCATTTTTCCGGCGGTGCTCAGTGCACAGCAGACCCTGGCCGCCAGCCTTGCCGTCCCGACCACAGAGGCCAGCGCCACCGCCAGCGCCGTCAATTTGCAAGACGCCATTGCCATCCTCAAAATGATCGTCGGCCTGGATGTGAATGGCGCCGGCAAACCGGTGTCACCGTATCAAATCCTGGCCGCAGATATGGATGGCGACGGCGCGGTGGGCCTGACCGACGCCATTGGTGTGCTCAAGCATGTGGTGGGTTTGACGGCACCGGCACCGACCTGGCATTTTGTGAATGAACTTGATGCCACGGTGCCTGCCAAAACGGGCCTGAACCCCGGCCTGGCGCAAACCACTTTTAACGTTGATCTGGCCAGCAGCAGCCCGGTGCATGTGGGCCTGGTGGGTTACCTGAGCGGCGATGTGGACGGCAGCTTTGCCGGGGCGGCCGGGGCGCAAGACCTGGATGTGGCGCAGCCGGGGTATTTCACCGCGCTGCTTGGCCAGCACCCCGAGCTGAATGCCGCGCAGTTCGGGATTTATGCCTGACGGCTGCGACTGACAAATTTCCTTGCACCCTGTCCAACGGTTTTAACACCAAAGAGCCGAGCTGACAGTGCTAATTCGGACTGCTGTAGGGCCAACTTCAGTCGGCCAGGCGGACTTCATGGTTCGGGATGGCCTTGCAATCATGACGTTTGATTTGTTTACGAGCACATAATTTTTTTAACCCCTGTTCAAATTCAGGAATTAACGTTAAATTTGCACTCGTTGACGACACTTTCGTTTTTTAAAGAGAGATAAGCATGGCTACATTCAATGGTACAGCTGACGGTGACAGTTTGAGCGGCGTTGCAGGCGACGACACCTACCAACTGGGCGCGGGTAATGACACCATTACTTACGCCGCCACGGTGGATGCAAATGGCCTATTGACCTGGGATCATGGCTTTGACACGATTATTTCAACCGATGGTGGCCTGGGTTTGCCCAATTACGACAAAATCATCTTGGGTTTTTCGCCTGACTATATTTATGGGCGAAAAGTGGGTGCTGACTTTCAGCTTAGCATCTACGCCATGCCTATCAACGGCGACTCGGATCCGGGTGCCACAGGGGAAGTGGGCCGCATCACGCTGGCCAATGCCTTTACCGACAACCCGGCCGACCGTCTTGCCCGAATTGAAGGTTTGAATGGATTTTATTTTGAGGCCATTGCGGTACCCACCGCCGATGTCTATGGCCACACCGCCATTTACAAGTCGTATTCAGCGGGTGACGCCACCAGTAACGTGGCCTACTGGGAAGACTACCAGGACATCAATTTCAACAACACCTTTAACCTTGAGGTGTTCAAGGATGGCACGGCGCGTGCCCACTATTACGACACCAATCCGGCGCGCCCTGGCACCCAGATCGAAATGACCTACGCCAATTACGGCACAGCCAGTCAATTTGTGACCAATACCAATACCTATGTGCTGATTTCCGGCACGGAAGGCCCTGACCTTGTGAATGGCACGCCGGGAGCTGAAAACCTGGAAGGCCTGGGCGGTAATGACACACTTTTGGCCGGCGACGGCGATGACCAGCTCAGGGGCGGTGCGGGTGATGATTCGCTGGACGGTGGTACCGGTTATGACAGTGTTCAATTCTGGAGCGCCTCCGGCCCAGTGACGGTTAACCTGGCGACTGGCACGGCCAGCGGTGACGGCAATGACATCCTGGTCAGCATTGAAAACATCAATGGCAGCAACCATGCCGACACCCTGATTGGTGATGCCAATAGCAACTATTTGTCGGGTGGACAGGGCAACGACACCCTGACAGGCGGTGCTGGAACAGATTATTTTCAGGTCCGCGACGACAGCAATGACAATTCGACCGACACCATCACCGACTTCCAGGCGGGTGAAACATATATGGGCGGTGATCAGCTCAATATTCCGACCTGGCTGTTCTCCAACTATTCCCAGGGCGGCATGACCACGCAAGGGGATAACCCGTTTGTTACGGGTCATGCCCGCTTGGTTGAGTCGGGCGCCAATACAGTGCTTGAACTGGATATGGATGGCGCAGCGGGCACGCTGCAAGGGTTCCAGCAGGCGGCTATCTTGTTGAATGTCGCCAAAACCAGTTTGACATCCAGCAACCTGAATGGTTTTGATCCGAACGCGACCCCCATCCTTGGCACCCCTGATAGCGACACCTTAACGGGCACTGCGGGCGATGACTACATCAACGGTGGCGCGGGTAATGACATCTTGTTCGGGCTGGACGGCAACGACACCTTGCTGGGTGGTGCCGGTGCTGACCTGCTGGTGGGTGGCGCAGGATATGACATGCTCGATGGCGGTGTGGTGACCGACCCCGTCTTTGGTTCCGACACCAATACGGTCAGTTACGGTGACGCCGCCGCCGGCGTGAACGTCAACCTTTATGGCATTTACGGGGATGGCAGTTTGGGCAGTGGTTATGCCTGGGGTGATGCCACGGGCAATGACACGCTAAAGAACATCAGCACCATCCAGGGTTCTGCCTTTAAAGACACCATCATCGGCAGCAGTGCCTCTATTTTTGAGGTGATTGATGGGGGTGCCGGTGACGACATGCTGGATGGCGGTGCCATCACCAATGGGCTCAATGACAACCGGGTCAATTATCAAAGCACAAGCGGCGCGGGTGTTGTCGTCGATTTCCTGGCGGGCACGGCCATAGGCGCAAACGGCAGCAATGCAGGCTCAGATAGCCTGGCCAACTTCAACCAGGTGCGCGGCAGCAATTTTGATGACACCCTGCTGGGCTCCAACCGCACCGATGTCACCGAACACTTTGAAGGTCGCGCGGGCAACGACTCCATTGACGGTCGGGGCGGTTTTGACATCGTTCGCTACGGAAGTGCCTCGACCCAGGTCGTGGTGAATTTGGCAACTGGCTTGGCTACAGGTGCTATGGGTAACGACACCTTGGTTGGCATAGAAGGTGCGCGCGGTGGTTCGGGTGATGATATTTTGATGGGCGGTAACCCGCTGAACGGCGTCATCTTGACCGATGGCTTGACCGAGACTTTCCGCGGAGAAGCTGGCAATGACACCATCGACGGTGGCCAGGGCTACGACCGGGTGGACTACAACAGCTCGACCGTGGGCGTGGTCGTCACCTTGAATGACACGCTGGACGGTTCCGCCAGCGATGGTTTTGGCGGCACCGACGTGTTGCGCAACATCGAGGCCGTGCGGGGCTCCTTCTTTAACGACACCCTGACTGGCAGCAACGGCCTGTTCGAGTCGTTTGAAGGTCTTGAGGGCAATGACAGCATCAATGGCATGGGGGGTGTTGATCGCGCCGACTACCGCGATGCTTACAGCAGTGTGAACGTCAATTTGGGCACCGGCACAGCCAGTGACGGTTATGGTGGCACCGACACCCTGATTGGTATAGAAAACGTGCGTGGCTCCAACAGCTACAACGACAACTTGACGGGTGACGCTGCCAACAACAAACTTGAAGGCTTGGGCGGAGACGACCGCTTTAACGCGTCGGCGGGGTCCGACACGCTCGACGGTGGCTCGGGCTACGACCGGGCCAACTACCGTGGCCTGGGTGTGTCGGTCACCGTCGACATGGTGGCTGGCACGGCAGTTAAGGCCGGCGGCGGCACAGACACGCTGCTTGGTATTGAACGGGTGATGGGCTCCGAGCTGGCGGATTTAATGACGGGTAGCAACGCCGACGACGACTTTAGCGGCAACCAGGGCGATGACACGCTGGACGGTGGTGCGGGTTCAGACTCTGTCTGGTACGGCAATGCAACGGCAGGCATCCAGGCCAACCTGGGTACGGGTGTGGTCACCGGCGGCGAGGGCACAGACACCCTCAGCAGCATTGAAAACATCGTCGGGTCCAACTTTGCCGATACCCTCATTGGCTCCAACGCAGACAACCTGATGCGCGGTGATGCCGATGCCTCTGGCGCCGCACCCAGCGGTCCCACGGGGGACTCCATGGTGGGTGGTGCAGGCTTTGACGTGGTGGACTACCGTGACGACCCAGGGGCCGTCAGCATCAACCTGGCCACCCAGCGCGCCACCGACGGCCGCGGCGGTCAGGACACCCTGGAAGGGTTTGAAGAAGCCCGTGGTTCGGCCTTCAACGATGTCATCACGGGGTCCAGCAACCTGTACTTTGAGCGCTTTGAAGGCCGTGGCGGCAATGACACCATTGATGGCGGCACGATTACCGACACGCTGAACCAGGACAACGGTAACCAGGTGAGTTATCGCAACGCCAGCGCTGGCGTGATGGTAGATCTGGGTATGGGCATTGCAGGCGGCGGTGCCGGCACTGACGTGCTCATCAACATCAACGAGGTGCGTGGCTCTGCATACAACGATGGGCTTAAAGGTTCAAACCGGACCGATGTGAGCGAACTTTTTGAGGGGCGTGAGGGCAACGACAGCATCGATGGCGCCGGTGGTTTTGATATTGTGCGATTTGACAACGCCACTGGGGGTGTGACGGCCAGTTTGTTGACAGGCAGCGCCTCGGGCAGCGGTGTTGGAAATGATGTTTTTATGAACGTCGAGGGCTTTTTTGGCTCTGCCCATAACGACGTCCTGACAGGTGGCCTGGCCGCCAACGGCACCAGTGTGTTGGACGGTTTGAGTGAGTATTTCCGCGGTGGTGCCGGTAACGACACCATCGACGGCGGCCAGGGCTACGACCTGGTGGCTTACAACAGCAGCACCAGTGCGGTGACCGTGACCCTGAACGACACATTGGCAGGCAGCGCCAGTGATGGTCTGGGTGGTACAGACGTTTTGCACAACATTGAAGGTGTTCGCGGTTCGGCTTTTAACGACACCTTGACCGGCAGCAACACGGCGCTTTTTGAGTCATTTGAAGGCCGCGAGGGCAATGACAGTTTGGACGGTCAGGGGGGTGTTGACCGGGTGGACTATAGAAACGCACGGGCGGGTGTGGTGGTTGACCTGTCGCTCAACACCGCCAGCCAGGACGGTTATGGTGGTGTGGACACGCTGCTCAATATGGAGAACGTGCGCGGTAGCCGCGACTTTGGTGACGCCATCAAGGGCAATGATCTGGCCAACCAGCTTGAGGGACTCGGCGGTAACGACACGCTCACAGGAGGCGCTGGCAACGACAGCTTGGCAGGTGGCGCTGGCAGCGATACCTTTGTCTACGGTTTGAAGGGCGACGGTAATGACCTGATCTCGGACATGCAGCAGGGTGACCAAATCCTGGTGACCGGCCTGACGGCGCAGACAAGCTTGCTCAGTGGTGATGTGGCCACCGGTTTGACTCAGGGTCAGGTCATGCTGGGCACCGCCAGCAATGGCCTCACACGTTTGTACGTGGGCACCGATACCGTGGCCGGGGCCGACCTGGAGATTGACTTGGCAGGGCGCTTTAGCCTGGCTGCCTTAGGTCTGAGCAACGACGCTGCCGGCGCGCATATCACGCGCTTGAGTGATCCTGTGATCTCCGGCACAAGTGGTGACGACATTGTCACGGCCACGGCTGGCGATGAGATTTACCAGTTGGGCGACGGCAATGACACCATCCATTTCCATGCCAACGTGGATACAAACGGTGTTTTAAGCTGGAACAACGGTTTTGACACCGTAATTTCAACCGATGCTGGCTTGGGCGCCCCTCACTTGGACAAGATTGTTCTGGATTTTTCGCCTGAGTATATTTATGGCCGAAAAGTGGGGCTTGACCTGCAATTCAGTATTTATGCCAACCTTTTCAACGGGGATTCAGACCCTGGCCTAGCGGATGAAGTGGGCCGTATCACGTTAGCGAATGCCTTTACCAACAACATAGCCGATCGACTGGCCCGAGTTGAGGGGCCAGATGGGGGTGCCAGCTTCTATTTTGGCGCCGTTGCGGTGCCGGTTGCCGATCTTTTTGGCCACACCGCCATTTACATGTCTTATTCGCTGGGTGATGCCAACAGCAACGTGGCCTACCATGAGAACTACCAGGACATCAATTTCAACGACACCTTGAACCTGGAGGTGTTCAAGGACGGCACAGCCCGCGCGCACTATTACGACACCGACGCCAAGCGCCCAGGTACCCAGACCGAGATCACCTATGCCAATTTTGGCACAACCAGTCAGTCTGTGACCAACACCAACAGCTACGTCGTGATTTCCGGCACCAATGGTCATGACGTTGTGAATGGCACGCCGGGCAATGAAAACCTGGAAGGCCTGGCTGGCAATGACACCCTTTTGGCCGGCGACGGTGATGACCAGCTCAGGGGTGGCGCGGGTGACGATGTGCTGGACGGTGGTGCCGGTTATGACAGTGTGCAATTCTGGAGCGCCGCCGGCCCGGTGACGGTTAACCTGGCGGCTGGCTCGGCCAGCGGTGACGGCAATGACATCCTGGTCAACATTGAAAACATCAACGGCAGTAACTTTGCCGACACCCTGATTGGTGACCACAACAGCAACTATTTGTCGGGTGAGTTGGGCAACGACACACTGACCGGTGGCGGGAGCTCCGACACCTTCCAGGTACGCAGCAACCAAAATGACAGCTCGGTGGACACCATCACCGACTTCCAGGTCGGTGAAATATACATGGGGGGTGATCAGCTCACGATACCTACCTGGCTATTTTCCAATTTTACCCAGGGCAGTAATAACTCGCAGGGTGATAACCCCTTCTTGACGGGGCATGTCCGTTTGACGCAGCAGGTTTCGGGCACCTTGTTCGAGTTGGACCTGGATGGCGCAAGTGGCACGGTCAGCAGTTGGCAGACGGCTGCCATTTTGACGGGTGTGGACAGAACCACCTTGACGGCTAACAATTTTGGTTACTTTACTCCCTATCTTTCTGCCATTTTTGGGGGTGGCGCCGCTGATTCTCTCAATGGCACAAGCGCCGAAGATTACATGGACGGTGGCGCTGGTAACGACACCCTGAATGGTTTGGCTGGTTATGACACCCTTTACGGGGGTCTTGGTGACGATGTGCTGGATGGCGGTGACGCTGATGACCAGCTGTACGGCAACGACGGCAATGACAGCATCCTGGGGGGTGCGGGGTATGACACCTTGTATGGTGGCGCCGGTAACGACACCCTGGACGGTGGTGCCGACAATGACAGCCTGCAATTTTTTGCTGAAACAAGCGGTGTTTCGGTTGACTTGTTGGCTGGCATGGCGACGGGCATCAGCATCGGTACTGATGTCGTGCTTAATTTTGAGGGGGTTTACGGCAGCCAATATGCAGATACCCTGGTGGGCGGCGCTGGCAGCGATAACCTGGATGGGCAGGACGGCAACGATGTGATCAGCGGTGGCGACGGCGATGACATCCTCCGGGGTGGGCGGGGTGCCGACACCTTGACAGGTGGTGCCGGCATAGATTACTTTGAGGCAAGCTCGGTGATGAACGGGGTACTGGACACGTCCATCGACACCATTACCGATTTCACGGCAGGGGTGAATGGTGACCAATTGCAGTTGTTCACTTACAACTTGCCCAACTTCATTTACGGCTCGAATCCCTTTGCTACCGGCCATTTCCGGCTCACTCAGTCGGGCGCAGACACCTTGTTTGAACTGGATCAGGATGGTGTTGCAGGTCCGGCGGCGTTCCAGACGCTGGTGGTGCTGAGCAATGTCGTCAAGGGAGATTTGCTGGCCATCAATTTGGGTGGGTTTGACCCCAATGTGGTTCCAATCCTGAGCACCAATGGCCCCGACTCGCTGGACGGAACTGTCGGTAATGACCTATTTGACGGCGGTGCTGGCAACGACACCCTGAATGGTTTGGCTGGTTATGACACTGTTTATGGTGGCCTTGGCGACGATGTGCTGGACGGTGGTGATGGTGATGACCAGCTTTATGGCAACGACGGCAATGACAGCATCCTGGGGGGTGCAGGGTATGACAATCTGTATGGCGGAGCCGGTAACGACACGCTGGACGGCGGGGCCGACTATGATAGCCTGCAATTTTTTGCTGAAACAAGCGGTGTTGTGGTTGACTTGTTGGCTGGCACGGCCACTGGCACCAGCATTGGCACAGATGTGGTTCTTGGCATTGAAAACGTTTTTGGCAGCCAATACGCAGACACCCTGGTGGGCGGACTTGGCAGCAACAACCTGGATGCTCAGGACGGCAACGATGTCGTCACCGGCGGTGACGGCAACGACTTGCTCAGAGGTGGCCGGGGTGCCGACACCTTGACCGGTGGTGCCGGATTAGATCAGTTTGATGTGATGGGGGACATGTATGGTGTGCCCGATACCACCATCGACACCATTACCGATTTCACTGCGGGCTTGGATGGCGATCAATTGCAGTTGTTTACCAACAACTTGCCCAACTTCATTTCCGGCTCGAATCCCTTTGCTACCGGCCATTTCCGGCTCACCCAGTCGGGTACAGACACCTTGTTTGAGCTGGATTCGGATGGTGCCACCGGCCCGTTGGCGTTCCAGACCCTGGTGGTGCTGAGCAACGTCACCGCGACCAGCCTGGTCGCCAATAACCTTGGCGGTTTTGACCCGGGTGGCAGCACCCTGCTATATGGCAACTTTGGGGACGACACACTCAATGGCGGCTCCGGGAACGACACCCTGGTGGGTTACACGGGCAATGATGTGTTGTCCGGCAACGCGGGCAATGACCAAATCTCGGTGACTGACGACCTCGCGGGTGACGTCATCGACGGTGGGGCTGGTTTCGACAGCCTGAGCGTTTCCGCATCAGGCGCTGCTGTGACGCTGGGCACCAATGTGCGTGGTGTGGAAAACATCACGGTTAATCCGGATGGCTTTTTCGGCACGCAAAACGTCACGATCACCAACGACGCGTTGATCGGTCTTCAAAGCGCCTACCTGACAGTGAACAACTGGACCAACGGCTCAAGCCTGATGGACGGCAGTGCCGTGACGGTGGGTGATCTGAACCTGCACAGCGGCGTGGGTGCCGACACTTTGCTGGGCGGAACGCGCAACGATTATTTAAAGGGCAATGACGGCAACGACGTGCTTGATGGTGGCGCCGGTCTTGATTCGGCGGGTTACTTCATTGGCAATGTGAGTGCAGCGGCTGTGTCCGGGCTCAGCCTGACCAAGGGGTCTGGGCAAACCTGGACGCTGTCGTCTGAGGGCGTGGACTGGTTCTTAATCTCCCAGCCTTCACCCGACGCAAACACCTTGACGCTGACAGACTTGCGCACGCAAGCCCAGTTGCCTTCTGGTGGTGAATTTGCTGGCACAGACACGCTCAGCAACATCGAAAACCTGGCGCTTGATGCCAATTACCTGGACGCCCTGGGCGTGACGCAGTGGTACCGGGCCGCCGATATTCAGGTCAGCGGCAGTGGTGCCAGCTTGAACCTGAACCTGATGAGCCGCAGCCTGATCGGCACGGTTGATAACGACAACCTGACGGGGACGTTGGGTGACGACCAGATGACGGCCATGACGGGTCTTGACCGGGTGAATGCCTTGGATGGCAATGACCAGATTGATGTTGCCGACAACCTTGCGGGTGACACCGTGGACGGTGGCGCTGGCTACGACGTGCTGACCGTGCGTTCGGGTGGCGCAGCCGTCACGCTGGGTGCCAATGTGCAGGGGGTGGAGCAGATCAACATCAACCCCGAAGGATTCATCGGTACACAGTATGTAAGCGTCACGAATGATTCCTTCACGGGTGTTCAAAACGCGTACCTCAACCTCAGTGTTTGGGGCAGTGCACCCAGTGTGATCAACGCCAGTGCGGTGACAGTTGGCAGTCTGAACCTAAGTGGTAGCAGTGGTGATGATTCTTTGACGGCTGGCACAGGCAATGATTACCTGACCGGTAACGCTGGCAAGGACACCCTTGACGGCGGCGCTGGCAATGACGTGGTGGCGTATAACTTTGGTGGCTTTAACACGCCAGTCAACTTCACGGCCTCTGGTACTGCCACGCAAGCAGACGGTTTGGGTGGCAGCGACACCCTGCTCAACATTGAAGAGCTGCATATTTTTGGCGGCAATGCAGCTGATACCCTGGTGGGCGACGCCCGGCGCAACTGGCTCATGGGCAATGAAGGCAACGACACCCTGACCGGCGGCGAAGGCAATGACATGTTTGCCTTTAATGTCTGGGGGCCCAGTGGTGTTGACCGGCTGACTGACTTCAGCCTGAATGACAACCTCAATTTTCAGAACTTCACCATCACCGGCCTGACCACTGGCAACGATGCCAGTGCACTGGGTCAGGGGGCTGTGCTGGTTGGCACGCCAAGCGCTGGCATCACCACCATCTATGTGGGTGCCGACACTGTGGCCGGTGCCGACCTGAGCTTTGAACTGCAAGGCAGCTACAGCGGCGCTGATTTTTACTTTAACAACAGCGTCTATGGTGCCAACATCACCTACTCGCCGGGCACCACCCTTACCGGCTCCGCAATTGATGACTTTCTGAATGGCACGGCGGGCAACGATACCTTGTTGGGTTTGGCTGGCAACGACAACCTCAGAGGCGCACACGGCAATGACCGCCTCGACGGGGGTGATGGGCTGTCTGACATGGCCAGTTACTACGCCGATGCCAATGACCCGGCTGGCGCGCCGACCCAGGGGGTGGTGGCAAATCTTGCCCTCGGCACGGCAAGCGACAACTGGGGTGGCACCGACACGCTGATCGCTATTGAAAACCTGTACGGTTCGGCACTGGCCGACACACTCATTGGCAATGCGGGCAATAACTTTTTGACGGGAGCTGAAGGTAATGACACCCTGACCGGCGGTGCCGGCTCGGACAACTTCATGCTGCGCAACGACCTTGTGGGTAACCACGACAGTTCGGTGGATACCATCACCGATTTCGCCGTGGGCAATGGTGGTGACCAGCTTTCACTCAACACCACGTTTGTCAACTACACCGCTGGCGCCAATCCGTTTGCCACCGGCCACGTTCGTTTGGTCCAGTCGGGTGGCGATACCCTGGTTGAATTGGACATGGACGGTGCCGCAGGTCCAGGCACCTTTGAAGCTGCCGGGATTTTGAAAAATGTACTGGCTTCCCAGTTGGTCGCTGGCAACTTGAATGGGTTTTCACCCAATGCCATGGGCGGCACAGCCGGGCCCGACACGCTGACAGGCACCGATGCTGATAACCAGATGTACGGTTACGAGGGCAACGACGTGATTTCTGGCGGCAATGGTGCCGACCAGCTAGACGGTGGCGCAGGGGTAGACACCCTTTATGGTGAGGCGGGCGACGACACCCTGTTTGGCAGCTCAGACGGTGACTCGTTGGTAGGCGGGGCTGGATTTGACGGTGTCAACTACAGCCAAGCTGCGGCCGGGGTAGTGGTGAATCTGACCGCTGGAACTGGGCAAATAGGGGGCATGATTACCTTTGACACCCTGGTCGACATCGAAGAGGCAGAAGGCACGGGCTTTGACGACCTGTTGACCGGCTCAAGTGCTGACAACTACTTCACCAGCCGGGGCGGCAATGACACCATTGACGGCGGCGCTGGCAGCGACACCATCAACTACGGTGATGCACCGCAGGGCCTGACCTTAACCTTGACCAATGGGCAAGGCACGGTCAACACCGGCAACGGCACCGACGTGTTCTCCAACATTGAAAACCTGTTTGGCTCCAACTACAACGACATCATCACCGGCGATGCTGGCAACAACCGGCTGCGCGGACGCAACGGCAACGACACCCTCAACGGCGGCGACGGCGTTGATCAGGCCGATTACCGCAACGCCAACGGTGCCGTGCAAGCCAGCCTGCTAAGCAACACGGCCACAGGCGCTGCGGGCAACGACGTGTTCACCAGCATTGAGGGCCTGCGTGGTTCCGAGTTTTTTGGTGACCGGCTCGAAGGCGATGCAGGCAACAACCGCCTTGAAGGCATGGGTGGCAACGACACCCTGCTGGGCGACAGCGGTAGCGACACCCTGATTGGCGGCGCCGGTGACGATGTACTCAACGGTGGCGCACAAGTCATACGTATTGACACATCGGACTACAGCAGCGGCTACGACCTGGCGTCCTATGAGGCGGCCACATCGGGCGTGACGGTCTCGTTGGGACGTGATGGCACCGCTGGCAGAGCCACAGGGGGTGGTCAGGGCAGCGACACCCTCATCGACATCGAGTTGATCTTGGGCTCAGCCTTTGACGACGTGATCTCGGGCAGTGACCGCGCGGTCAATGAAATCATGCGCGGCAACGCTGGCAACGACACCCTGCTGGGTGGCTCTGGCCTGGGCACCGACCTCGGCTTCAACCTGGTCGACTATCGCGCAGCCACAGGCAGCGTCAACGTCAACCTGGCGCTGGGCAACGCCAGCGGTGCCGATGGCAACGACGTACTGATTGGCTTCCAGGGCGTGCTGGCCAGCCAATACAACGACACCATCAAAGGCAACAGCCAGGACAACTACCTCGAAGGCGAGCAAGGCAACGACACCCTTGACGGTGGCGCCGGCAGCGACATGGCCAGCTACGCCAACGCCACCGGCGCTGTCACCGTTAACCTGATGACCAATACGGCAACAGGCGCAGACGGCAATGACACCCTGATCTCTATCGAACGCCTTCGTGGTTCGGCTTATGCAGACTACTTGCTAGGCAACGACCTGGACAACGTTGTGGAAGCGCGTGATGGCAACGACACGGTTGACGGAGCTGGCGGCAACGACACCCTTTATGGTGGTTTGGGCAACGACTTCTTCAGTGGCGCCAGGGGTGACGATAATTTTATTGGCGGCATGGGCGACGACACCATGGACGGTGGCAGCGGCCAGGACACGGCCCAGTTCAGCGGCTCGCTAGCCGAATACCAAGTGACCGTCAATACCGTCTTACGACAAGTCACGGTGACCGACCTGGTGGCCAACCGGGATGGCACCGACACCTTGACCAGTGTGGAAAAACTTGCCTTCCTGAACGAAACGGTGGATGCGCCGGTGCCCAACACGGCGCCCATACTCGCCATTGTCTTGGCAGACCAGTCCTTTGATCGGGGCACCACCTACAGCCTGACGCTCAACGCGGGCAGCTTTACCGATGCGGATGGCGACCTGCTGATCTGGCGCGCAGCGCTGGCCGATGGCACGGCACTGCCACATGGGCTTCTGTTCAACCCAGCGACACACACCTTCATGGCAAAAGCCGGAGTTGTCGCAGCGGGTGAATATGACATCCGGGTCAGCGCCAGCGATGGCCTGAGCGTGGTTAGTGACGTGTTCCACCAATCGGTAGTCGATCTCCTTGTTCCCCAGTCTTCCAGCGGTGTGGTGGCAGACGGTTACGTGGCTGGCGCCAAGCTCTATATTGACCGCAACAACGACGGCATTGCTACTGCAGACGAAGATACCGGCCTCACCACCGACAGCCAGGGCAACTTCAGCGGCACGCTGTACGGCACCGGCGCCCTGATTGCGGTCGGTGGCACCAACGTGGACACCGGCCTGACCAACACCATGGTGCTGCGCGCCCCCGAAGGCGCCACGGTGATCAACCCGATCACCACCCTGGTGTCGGCGTACATGCAAGACAGTTCGGCCACGGCTGCTGAAGCCCAAACTGCGGTTTCAAGCGCCTTTGGTCTGACAGCCAGCGGCGTGAACTTGTTGACCTTTGATGCGCTGGCAAGCACTGCAACGCCCGAAGCAGCGGCTACAGCCTTGGCGGTTCAGCAGGTCAATGCGCAATTGGCGGTCACCACCACCGTGTCAGGTACGACCACCAGTACGGTGATGTCCAACCTGGTCACCGCCATCGATGCCGCCCCAGCAACGCCCATCAACTTGTCTGATACCACGGTGCTGACCCAAGTCACAGGACTGACAGGTACCCAGGCGACAACGCTGAGCACCAACAACAGCAGCATACAGACCAGTACCGACTTGGCTGCTGTCAGCACGACGCAACTGGCCGCAGTGCAAACCTTTGCCGGTACCACCGACGTGGTGGCACCACAAACGGCCAGCTTTGCGCCAGCCAACCTGGCCACGGGCGTACAGGTCTCGCAAGACCTGACCCTGGTCTTTAACGAAGACATCATGTTGGGCAATACCAGCATCACGCTCAAAACCAGTACGGGTGCTGTGTTTGCCAGCTACAGCGCTGGCAGCACCGAGCTGGCCGTCGCGGGCAACACATTGACCATCACCCCGGGCAGTGACCTGGCCTTTGGTACCAGCTATGTGCTCGACATTGCGCCGGGAGCCGTCACCGACCTGGTCGGCAACGGCTTTATTGGCAGCAGCAACTACCAGTTCAGCACCATCACGAACCAGGCGCCAACGGCCAGCAACACCACCCTGGAGGCCACACAAAACAGGGCGCTGACCGGGCAACTCCCGACGGCGGTTGACCCAGAAGGGCAGAGCTCGACCTATGCCGCAGTGCAAGGGCCAGTAAACGGTACGGTCACGGTCAATGCCGACGGCAGTTTTACCTACAACCCGGGTAACTACAGCGGTACTGACAGCTTCAGCTACCAGGTCACAGACAGCTTGGGTGCCACCAGTAGCGCCTACACCGTGGGCCTGAACATCGCGGTCAGTGTGGGTGCAGATATTGATGTGCTGGCTTACAGCTGGAAAGCACACACCCTGCTTGATGGTGTTGCCATCAGCGGCGGTGCCTATAACGGCGCAACCGATGCCAGCGGGGCACTCAAGCTTGCCGGTGTGACCGAGGCCAGCCTGGCGTTGACGGCCACACGCCCAGTTCCAACCGCCGAAGTTGCAGCAACCGACAGCGCCGTCAACCTGCAAGACGCCATTGCCATCCTCAAGATGATTGTGGGCCTGGAGGTCAACGGCGCAGGCAAACCGCTGTCACCCTACCAAAGCCTGGCCGCCGACTTTGACGGCAACGGCTCGGTGGGCCTGACCGACGCCATTGGGGTGCTCAAACATGTGGTGGGCTTGCCAACGAGCGACCCGGTGTGGGAATTTGTGAGCGAAACCGAGGCCAGTCCAACGGCGCAGTCGGGCATCAGCGCCGACCTCAGCGGTGCCAGCCCGGTGCATCTGGGGCTGGTGGCTTATCTGACGGGTGATGTGGATGGCAGCTACGCCGGGGCCAGTGGGGCGATCAATCTTGATACAAGCCAACCGAGTTACTTTGTCGACCTGGTGGCCGCTAGCAACAACGCACTGAATCTGACGCAGTTCGGGATTTACTAAAACCAGTCGGTTCACTCTCGCTTTGCTGGCAGCTCAAGCCGCGTAGTCCGGATGAAGCGTAGCGTCATCCGGGAATGCCACTACGCTGGCACATCCAGCCCACAGTAGTTTTTAAGGGCGTCAATGTGCCTTTGCGCCATCGTTGGCTGTTGTCGCAGGAAATTGTCGACATCCAGGGCGCTTGGAATGCTCGATTGCGCCCCGCTGGCAGTGCAGGCCAAAGCAGCGGCGGCGCTCGCCGTGCGCAGGGCATGGGCGAGCGTTTCACCCCGGCCAAGATGTGCCACCAGCGTGCCACAAAAGGTGTCGCCCGCTGCCGTGGTGTCAACGGGTGAGATGTTAAAAGCGGGCTGCAACACAAAGCCGTCGTGCTGGCGTGCAATGCAGCCGCGCTGGCCCAGGGTGACTACCACCGTGGGCACCGCGATCTGCCGCAGCATGGTCACCACCGTTCCGCCTTCTGAAACCAGCGCCCGCAATTCCCCTTCATTCACCACCAGCAGGTCCACCGCCTGTAGCAACTCGGGCGGCAAGGTTTGTGCCGGTGCGGCATTGAGCACCACCTGCACGCCGCCCGCTTGCGCGCGCCGCGCGTAGGCGGTTACGGTGGTGATGGGTATTTCAAGCTGCATCAGCAGGTGACTGACCCCCTGCAGTTCGGGCAGGTGCTGGCTTTGCAGGTGCAGGTTGGCTCCGGGCGCAACCGTGATGGCGTTCTCTGCGTTGTCGGCCACACAGATAAAGGCGCAACCGGTGGCCTGGTCGGGGCAGCGTACTGTGTGCAGCCGGACCTGGGCGTTTTCCAGTGAAGCGAGCAGGGGCAGGGCGTGGGCATCGTCTCCCAGGGCCAGCAGCATCGCGGTGGGTGCGCCACCGGCGCGGGCACACGCCACCGCCTGGTTGGCGCCTTTGCCGCCGGGGTAGGTGGTGAAGCTTTGCCCCAGCACGGTCTCGCCGGGTGCGGGAATGTGTTGAGCCCGCACCACAAAGTCCAGGTTGGCCGAGCCGGCGACCAGAATCATGCGGCGTCCTTTCTGTTGTGCATCACATCACCGTGCCAATCTGCAGCGTGTCATGCCAGCAGACCACGTTGGGCCAGGTTGCGCATCAAATGGGAGCAGCCAAAGGTCCAGGGGGCACAGGCGTCGGTGCGTTTCATGCGGTTGACCAGTGCGCCGAGCTGTGGGGCAGAAATGCGCACAATGTCGCCCTCCTTGTGGGTAAAGCCGCCGCCCACGCGGTCGCGGTCCTTGACCGGGGCAAACAGGGTGCCCAGAAACAGCATGGCGCCATCGGGGTACTGGTGGTGCGGGCCCATCATCTGGTGCACCAGGTCTTGCGGGTCCCGACTGATCTGGGCCATGGACGAAAACCCTTCCAGCGTGAAACCATCTTCCCCGGTCACCGTGAGTGACAAGGTGGTCTGACGCAAGTCGTCGAGGCTGAACGTGGCATCAAACAGCCGCAGGAACGGCCCGATGGCGGCTGACGCGTTGTTGTCTTTCGCCTTGCCCAGCAGCAGGGCCGAGCGGCCCTCGATGTCGCGCAGGTTGACGTCGTTGCCCAGCGCTGCGCCCACGATTTCTCCCCTGGAGTTGACGGCCAGCACCACTTCGGGCTCGGGGTTGTTCCAGCTGGACGCCGGGTGCAGGCCCGCATCTGACCCGCTGCCCACGGCAGCCATGGGCGGTGCCTTAGTGAAAATTTCGGCGTCCGGGCCGATGCCCACCTCCAGGTACTGGCTCCAGACACCCTGGTCGATCAACACCTGCTTCAAGGCCATGGCCTGGGCTGAGCCCGGCTTCAACCGCGACAAATCATCACCCACCAGTGCCGTGATTTCGGTGCGAATGGCCACGGCCGCTGCCGGGTTGCCACGCGCTTTTTCTTCAATCACGCGCTCCAGCATCGAGATGGCAAAGGTCACGCCCGCTGCCTTGATGGCCTGCAAATCGATGGGCGCCAGCAGCCAGGGTCGTGCCGGGTCGCGGCTGTCGGGTGGGGTGTTGGCCAGCAATTCGGTGAGGCTGCCGACGCGTTCGCCGCTGGCCTGTCGCAAGGCAGTCGCCGGGTCAGTCTGTTCACACAGGTCGCGCACGGTCGGGAAACTTGCCGTGATGTCGATCACGTCTTCGCCGCGCAGGGCGACCACGGAAGGCCCTGCCAGTTCTGGCCGCCAGATACGGGCGACCAGCGCCCCGGTGGTACCGTCCACGGGCAGGCTGTTGCGGGAGTCAAGTTGCATTGGGGTGTCCTCTTGAGGCGGGTAGGTGGTCAGTGTGTCACGTAGCCCATGCTTTGCGGCAGCCACAGTACGATTTGCGGGAACACGGTGACGGCTAGCAGAAAGAGCACCAAGATCACCAGGAAAAGCCAGCCTTCCTTCATCATCTCGCCAATCGGGATGCCGGTTAGCGCTTTGGTGACAAACAGCAGCATGCCAAACGGTGGCGTGATCAGCCCGATCATCATGTTCAGCACCACCAGTACGCCAAAGTGCACCAGGTCAATGCCGAGCAAGCTGGCCGCAGGCAGCAACATGGGCACAAACACCAGCAGCAGCACCGACACGTCCAGAAAACAACCCAGCACCAGAAACAGCAGGTTGACCATCAACAGGAAATTGAGTTGCGAAAAGTGCATGCTGTCCACCCACAGCGCCATGGCTTGTGGTACGCCCTCGGCCGTGAAGGCGTAGTTGAGCATGAAGGAGCCAGCCAGAATCAGGGTGATGACGGCACTGCCCCGGGTTGACTCCATCACCACGCCCCAGAAGCTGCGCCAGGTCAGACTGCGGTACACGACCCCCGCCAAAATCAGGGCATGCAGGGCGGCCACCGCTGCCGCCTCGGTGGGCGTGAAGGCGCCCGAGTAAATGCCGCCCAGCAGCACGATGGGCAAAGACAGCGGTAAGGCGCCGCGAAACAAAATGGCGGGCCAGTCGCGCAGAGGAATCTTGGCCTCGCGCGGCATGTTGCGTTTGGTGGCGATGACGTGCACCACCACCATCATTAGCACGGCCATCAGCAAGCCCGGCACCAGCCCGCCCAGAAACAGCGCGCCCACCGAAGCACCTGACACCAGGGCATAGATGATCATCGGGATCGAGGGCGGAATGATCGGGCCGATGGTGGCGCTGGCCACCACCACCGCGCCGGCAAAACCGCGCGGGTATTCGGGCTTGTTGAGCATTTGCCGGATCGTGACCAGGCCCGGCCCGGCGGCGTCGGCAATGGCGCTGCCGCTCATGCCCGAGAAGACCACGCTGACCATGATGTCGACCTGCGCCAGCCCGCCGCGCATGCGCCCTACCAGGATGCGGCAAAAGTCAAAAATACGTTCGCTCACGGTGCCGGCATTCATGATGTTGGCGGCAAACACAAACAGCGGCACGGCCAGCAGCACATAGCTGTTGTACATGCCGTTGCTGACCTGTTCGGCCAGCAGGCCCAGGTCCTGGCCTTTTACCAGCAGGTAGCCAATGCCCGATGCCAGCATGGAAAAACCGATGGGCATGCGCAGCAGCATGCCGGCGACCAGCACGCCAATGAGAACGGAGAGGGCAGTCATGTCAAAGGTGTAATTCTTGGTCGAGGCCATGGCCTCTGAAGGTCTGCCAGATGGCCCAGGCGCTGCGCACCACCAGAGCCACCAGGAGCAGGATAAAGGGCAGGTAGACCCACATCAGGGGAATCTCCAGCACCGGTGAGCCCTCGCGGGCCATGAATTTCACATAGTCCCAGTTGGCCGGCAGGGCCACCAGCGCCAGCCCGCCAATCAGCAGGTTGCCGACAATACGCATGAGCTGGCGCGCACGCCGACCCACGCTGTTCCACAGCAGGTCAAACACCACGTGTTCGCGCTCGGGAACCACCACGGCGGCGGCCCACAAAATGACCCAGATGTACAGGATCACCGCCGCTTCATCGGTCCAGGGCAGCGGCTGGTTGAAGCCAAAACGCGCCGTGATCTGGACGATGAAGACCACAAACAGCGCCAGGAAGAGGCCACCGCCAATGGCATTGGCGGCGTGTTTGAGCCAGCGGATCATGGGCTTGTTGGCGCTTACTTGGTGGCGTTGATACGCTCAACGATACCCTTGGGCCAGACCTTGGCGTAGTCCGAGTTCTGGTAGGTGGTTTGCACCGCTTTGCGGAACGCGTCCAGATCGGGCGTGGTGACTTGCAGGCCTTCCTTCTTGAAGAACTCCACCAGTTGTGCTTCTTCCTTGACGCGGTTTTCGTTGTTGTAGGCGGCTGCGGCTTGCGCGGCTGCCGTGACCTTTTGCTTTTGGGCCGCGTTCAGGGCATTGAAACTCTTGTTGGAGATGGCAATAAAGATGCCGTCGACCAGATGGCTGGTCAGCACGATCTGCTTGGTGACCTCATAGAACTTGGCGGCGCGTACCGAGGGCAGCGGGTTGTCCTGGCCGTCGATGGTGCCGGTCTTGAGGCCCAGGTAGACCTCGCCAAAAGCCAGTGGGGTGGCCGTGGCGCCCAGTGCTTCGCCCAGGAACAACCATTCCTTGGAGCCCGGCATACGCAACTTCACGCCTTTGAGGTCGGCCGGTGTCTTGACGTTTTTGACCTCACGCAGGTTCAACTGGCGGGTGCCCAGGTAGACCGTGGCCAGCGGGGTCACGTCCATTTTTTCAGAGACGGTCTTGAACAGCTCGGCGCCGATGGGGCCGTTGAAAATATTCTGCTGTTGCACTGGGTCACGCACCATGTAGCCAGCGGTAAACACCGAAAACTCGGGCACCAGCTTGGCAATGTCAAAGGCTGAAATGCTCGACAGCTCCAGGTTGCCACGCGCCATGGCCGCGGGTTCCGTGCCTTGTTTGAACAACGAGGCGTTGAGGTTGATCTGCACGTCGAATTCACCGGGCGCACTCTTTTCCAGCGCATCCTTGAACACGGTCCACATCTTGGCATGCCAGTCGTCGGGCACGGCTGGGGTAGAGATGCGCAGCACGGTTTTGGTCTGTGCCAGGCTGGGCAGCGTGACTGCGCTCAGTGCGGCTGCGGCACCCAGCAGGGTGCGGCGGCTAAAGGTGGATGGGTTGGTCATGGTGTGGTCTCCTGTGGTTGTTAAATGGTTTCAAGTTGTGCACCAAGGGCGCGGTAGCCTTCGCGCACCGCTTGTGCCTCGGAAGGATCCAGTGGGCAGAGCGGTGCGCGCATGTTAAGCCACATGGCGTCGCCGGTTTGCTCGGCCAGCATCTGCTTGTAGACACCGACAAAGGGCATGTTGGGACGAATGCTCAGCAAGGCGAGCAGGGACAGGATCAACTGGCTGTCCGCGGGGCTCACCATGTGTGGGCTCTTGATCACGCGCGCCATCAGGCGCGGTGCCACGTTGGCCAGGCCGTTGATTGAGCCTGAGCCACCCGCGCACATCACTTCGGCTACATGTTGTTCGCTGCCGGTCAGGATGGACAGCGACGGGAATGCCTTGGCCAGTGCCAGTGCGTGCGCCAGACTACCGCCGCTGTCCTTGACGCCCATCACCTGCCCGGGGTGACGGCGCACCAGTTCGGCAATGGCCTCGTGCGAGAAGCCGAAGGTGCTCATGGCCGGGAAGTGGTACAGCAACAGTTTGAGCTGGTCGTCGCCGATGCCGTGCACCACTTGTGAGACCGATTCAATGACACCCGCTTCGCGCGGCTGGTTGAAGTAAAAGGGCGGCATGAACATCTGGCGGTGCACCCCCAGGCGGGCGGCATGGCGGCCCAGTTCAATGGCATCAATCAAGGCCAGTGCGGTGGTGGTCACCAGGATCTGGTCGGCCTGAATGCCGCTACCGATCATCGATTCCAGCAGGGCTTTGCGCTCGGCCACAGAAAAGGCCGGGCCTTCACCCGTGGTGCCAAACAGGGTCACGCCGTTGCAACCGGCCGCAAGCATGTGTTTGGCATGGGCCAGGGCGCGCGGGGTGTCGAGCGCACCGTTTGGTGCGACTGGCAGTAACAGGGCGGGCCAGAGCCCGTGGATGTCAGGGTTCACGTGATGTTCCTTGGGGTTGAGGGGATTAAAGAGGGTTCCCATTCGCTGCGCACCTGTTCCAGCGGCGCCGTCATGACGCGGTTGCGGGCGCTGTTGATGTGCTCGTCGAGCAGTTGGGTAGCGTCCAGAGCATCGCGGCGCAGCAGGGCCGCAATAAAGCGCAGGTGCTCCTGCATGGCCGGGATCAGGCGCGCCGGGGTGATGACACTGTGTTCCAGCTTGATGAGTCGGACCCGCAGGCTGTTGACACGGTAAATTTCGGACAGGATGTCATTGCCCAGGGCATCTACCAGCCGGTCGTGCAGGCCCCAGTCGACCGCCTGGGCGTCATCGAGCAGGGTGCGATCGCTGGCCAGCGGTTGATCCAGCGCGCTGGCGCGGCTCAGGATGTCCTGGTGGCTCGCTTCGATGGCTTGTAGTTCGCTGTCGCTGGCGCTGTGCACAAAATGCTGCACCGCTTCGCGCTCGATCAGGCTGCGCACCTGAAACGCGTTGCGGATCAGCTTGAGGTCAACGTGTGCAATTTGCAGGCCGCGTTGCGGCACGGTCTTGATCAGGCCACCGGCTTCCAGCCGCGGGATCATTTCGCGCACCGCTGCCAGCGGCATGTCGAGCAGGGTCATCAGTTCACGCTGCGACACAAACTGGCCGCTGCGGATCTTGCCACTCAGGATCTGCTGGGTAAAACCCTGGTAGGCGCGCGCCCGCTGGGTGACGCCCTGGGCGTTCTCTGCCAGCGCTGTTCGCGGCGCCTTGGCACGGGCAGTTTGAACTTTGGCGCTCATGCGGCAATCACGCCTTTTTTGAGCAGAATGTTGCCGTAAGTGCGTAATTCGCCGGTGGCCACCACGGCAAAGGCTTGCGCTGCACGCTGGTAAAACGCCTGTCGCTCGATGGCTGCAGAGGCTTGGTGCCCCTGCTGTTGCAGCAGTGCGTCAAACTCGGCCACGGTGGCAGGGCGGGTCTGGCTGTCACCCACGATCTGCATGGTCAGCGCCGGCTGGTCGACAAAACTGTCGAGCGGCAGGACTGACAGCACCGCCTGAAGCACGGCAGGCGCTGACACGCCGGGCAGGTGAATCAGGCGTTTGCCAAGCGTGGTGGCGGGAAAGTTGGCGTCTGCCAGCACAATTTCATCACCATGCCCCATCGAGGCCAAGGCATGGAGCAGGTCGGGCGTGAGCAGGGGGGAAATTCCAATCAGCATGATGTCAATGGGGCGGTGAATGCTTAACTGTTAACGAGCTAACATGTTAGTGCGATAAGAGAAATTTTGTTCCTATCGTTTACCCGCATACCCAGTTCGGCTGTGGCCCTGCAACATAGCGAGGTGTTTACCTAGACCCGCATCGCCACCATGAAAATCGACACCCACCAGCATTTCTGGCACTTTGAACCGCAGGATTTCCCCTGGATATCCGAAGACATGCCCATCTTGCGTCGGCATCAAGGCCCGGCCGACAGCCGGCCCGACATGGACCGCTGCGGCGTGCTGGGCGTGATCGCCGTACAGGCCCGGTGCGGCCCCGAAGAAACAGATTTTTTGCTGAACCTGGCGGCACACCATCCGCATATTCTGGGTGTGGTCGGCTGGACAGATCTGACCAGCACCACGCTGGAGGCGGACCTGGCGCGCTGGCACGGTCACGCCAAGCTCAGGGGTTTTCGTCATCTGTTGCAAGACGAGCCGGACCTGGCCGCAGTGATCAACAACCCGGCTTTCAATCAGGGAATCGCCTGCCTGCAGCGCCGCCAACTAGTGTACGACGTATTGGTTTTTGCGCATCAACTGCCCAGCGTGATCGATTTTTGCGCCCGCCATGACCAGCATGCGCTGGTGCTGGACCATGTCGGCAAACCCGCAGTCCGGGATTGGCAGCAACATCCGGAGTCAAGGCGCCCATGGACACACCATTTGCAACAACTGGCGCGGCTGCCCCATGTCAGCTGCAAACTCTCGGGGCTGGTGACCGAGGCCGACTGGCAACACCAGGACGATCCCGGCGCAGCCGACATCCAGCACATCGAGCAATGTTTTGACGTGGCCCTGGAAGCCTTCGGGCCCGCTCGCTTGATGTTCGGCTCAGACTGGCCGGTCTGCCAACTGGCTGCCGACTACCAGGGTGTTCATGCCATTGCGCAACGCTGGGCCGCATCGCGTCTTGACCACGCGCAGCAGCAGGCGTTCTGGGGCGGCAATGCCGTGCGCATTTACGGTTTGACGATTTGAATTGCAATAAGACAAAGGCGTGAGATGGATCTGCATTTGAAAGACAAGGTGGTCATGGTGACCGGTGGCGGCAGCGGCATTGGCGCTGCCATTTCGCTGGCGCTGGCCAGGGAAGGCGCTATTCCCGTGATTCTGGGGAAAAATCCGCTGGACGCAGCCTTCATGGTAGCGCTGGCGCCGATCCAGCCCGCCTACCAATTCATCCAGCTGGAGCTGTCAGATGATCAGGCCTGCCAGAACGCGGTTGCCGCCACGGCGGCCCGGTTCAAGCGTATTGACGGCTTGGTGAACAATGCAGGCATTAACGACGGCGTGGGTCTGGACGCCGGCCGCGATGCTTTTGTCGCCTCCCTGGAGCGCAACCTGATCCATTACTACGTGATGGCGCACCACTGTGTGCCGCACCTCAAGGTCAGCCGGGGCGCCATCGTCAACGTTTCCTCCAAGACCGCCATCACCGGTCAGGGCAACACCAGCGGTTATTGTGCGTCCAAAGGCGCCCAGTTGTCCCTGACCCGGGAATGGGCCGCCACCTTGCTGGAGTTCGGCGTGCGTGTGAATGCCGTGCTCCCGGCCGAGGTCATGACGCCGCTCTACCAGCAGTGGCTTTCAGGGTTTGACAACCCGCAGGACAAGCTGGCAAAAATTGTTGAAAAAATTCCCCTGGGCAAACGCATGACCACGCCACAGGAGATTGCCAACATGTGTGTTTTTCTGCTGTCTGACGCGTCGTCCCACACCACGGGACAGTGGATTTTTGTGGATGGTGGCTACACCCACCTGGACCGGGCGTTGTGATTATTAGGACCATTGGCGACACCGCGTCAAAACCGGCACGGCGACCGGGCCATGTGCGTGCGGTTTTGGGGTGAAAACACGCGCGAAAGACCGAGTACCGTACGCCGTTGTTTCAATTGGGTAGGCCGGATGAAGCGAAGCGCAATCCGGGATGGTTCAGGCATCACACCAATGAAGCCATGGGCAACACCAGGGTGAACTCGGCACCCCCTTCAGGCAGGTTGGCGCAGGTCAGATGGCCACCGTGCTGCTGTACCAGGCCGTAGCTGATCGACAGGCCCAGCCCAGTGCCTTTGCCGATGCTTTTGGTGGTAAAAAACGGGTCAAAAATGCGCGACAAATGCGCCGCTGCGATGCCCGGGCCGTTGTCGGAAAAACGCAGTTGCACTTGCCGGTCCTGTTGCGTCAGGCTGATTCGCAGTTGTGGTGCCGCAGCCCCGGCGGACGTGTTGGCGTTGGCCGCGTCTGCGGCGTTCTGGATCAAATTCATCATCACTTGCAACAACTGCCCGGCATTGCCGCTGACATGGCAATCCGGTCCGCGCGTCCATTGAATTTCAAAATTCGGCGCCGTGCCTTTTTGCACCCAGTGAATGGCGCGCTCGACTACCGCGTTGAGCTCAACCGGGGTGATCTTGCCCTGGCTGGCGCTTGAAAAGCGTTTCAGGCCGTCGACAATGTCTGCGGTGCGCTGGGCACCCTCCAGCGTGCCTTCCATCAGTGACGGCAGGTCGTTGACCAGCGTGTCAATGCGCAATTCCTGGCGCAAGGCCTGTATCGGCGCGGGCAGGTCCAACTGGTGCACAGCCTCCAGGTAGCGGCCCAGGCGCGTGCCGTAGCGTTGCAGTACGTGCACATTACCCAGCACAAAGCTGATCGGGTTGTTGAGCTCATGCGCCACACCTGCCACCAGGCGGCCCAGCGAGGCCATTTTTTCGGAGTGCAGCAGCTGTTGCTGCGCCAGTTTCAGCGCGTCATGCGCTTCGCGCAACTGGTGGTAGGCGCGTTTGAGCTCACCCAGCGGGCGACCTACCAGTACCCTGCCGACCTGGCGTCCGGTGCTGTTGTGGCGTGGTGTGCAGCTCATGTCCACCGGCACTGGCAGGCCCTGGGCGTCGCGCAAATTGAGCTCGACCACGGCCACTTCATGTGCGGCCGCGTGGTACATGGCCAACTGCCAGCGCTGCACACTTTGCGCGTCGGCCAGTAAATCCGGCACTGGCGTGCCCAGCAGATCCTGTTCGCTGCGGCCCACCAGTTCGCACAGGGCGGCGTTGGATTCTTCGATCAGGCCATCCTGGTTGCAGGCGATCAGCACGTCGCTCATGCTCGACAGCAGACTGAAGATGAACTGTTGGGATTGTTCCAGCTGGGCGTTTTTTTCTTCCAGCTCGACCTCGTCGGTGACCAGCTTCGAGTACACCTCTTCCATCTTGTGGATCACGTCCAGCCAGGTGTCTTCGGTTACGCCTTCGAGGTCTTCGGGCGGCAAGTGCAGGGCGGGTGGCGGGCGCGGTGGCATGGTTTGAGGCGTTCAGTGCACGGTGCACACCATGCAGGGGTCGAATGATCGCACAATGTGCTGCACCGCCACGCTGGTGTTGTCGGCGGCGTCGTCAGCGGCGCGGTCCAGGGGGGCGCCGACCAGGGCGGCCTCCAACGCACCGGGGGTTCCCGCCGCGTCGCGCGGCGAAAAGTTCCAGCTGGTGGGCGCCACGATCTGGTAGTGGCTGAGACGGCCTTTGTCAATACGCAGCCAGTGGCCCAGCGCACCGCGCGCGGCCTCGGTCAAGCCGATGCCCTGGGCCTGGTCTGGCAGGGCATGGGCCTCATAAAACGGCGCGTGCGGCTGCATAGCCAGCAGCCATTGCTCCATCAAGGGCACGATGCGCGCGATCTCCAGCAGCCTTGCCAGCACCCGGGTGCTGACGCAGCCGCCGTGGGCCAGCACTGCGGCGCGGATCAAGGGCTGGCCGTCCACCAACTGGCGTGCAATGGCGCCGGTCTCCAGCACCTGGCCGGCCAGACGCGGTGCCTTGTTCCAGCTGTAGGCGCCGGTTTTGTCGGCTTGTGGTAGCGTGCGCCCAAGCATCGGGTGCAGGGCGGAGGCACTGGCATCTTCGGCGTACCAGGCATGGCGCGGGTCTTCGGTGATGTGCTGGGTATCGAGCGGCCGCACTTGCTGCCTGGCGGCATCCCAGACGCCGTGCGCCAGCGCATGACCACCGTCAGCCTGGGCATAGGCGCCATAGCTTAGGTAGCGGCCCGGGCCAATACCCAGCCGGGCCAGGCCGGTGTCATCGGCGATGTTCAGAAACAAGGCCAGATCGCTGCCTGCGGCGCGGCGGCGCCAGCCCTGCAGGGCGGCCAGGCTGTCGAGCGCGGCGACTTCCTCAAGTGGCGTGCCGAACAGGGTTTGCTCCAGAAAGGCGCGCATCTCGCGCACCCGCGCCAGCAGGCGCACGCGCTCGGCGGCTTCAATGGCACGTGCGCACCCGCCTGGCAGAATGGCCCCGGTGTGCGGCCATTTGCCGCCCAATGTGCCGATCAGCTCGAACCAGCGCGCCCGTGCGGCCAGCGCCTGGCGGCTGTGTATGCCGCCGCCGGTGGGGCTGCCTGCCAAGGCCGCAAAGCGCTGCTGCGCCTGCGCCTGCCAGGCGCGCCCGTGGTACGCCTTGCCGGTGAAGTCGGGCATGAAAAACAGATAAAAATGCGTCAGGTGGTCGGCCAGGTTTTCGCAGGCCAGCATCAGGTTGGTGGCCAGCATGCCGTTGGGCGGCATCACCACGCCACAGGCATTGGCCAGCGCTCGCGCTGCCGCCACCGACTGCGACACCGTGCAGATGCCGCAAATGCGCGGCACGATGGTGAGTGCGTCCATCGGCTCGCGTCCCACCAGCATCAGCTCGAAGCCACGAAACATCGGGGCGTTGACCCGGGCTTGTGTGACCCGGCCATCGGCCACCTCAAGCTGCACCTCAAGGTCCCCCTCGACGCGGTTGAAAGGTCCAAGTACCAGGCGGCGGGTCTTCATTTAACGCTGCCGCATGTTGCGCGAGGCGGGTGGCAGTACCACATGGTCACTGCGCGAATTGACCTTGACACGTTTGGGCGTGGCACTTTTGGACAGCGAGGCCAGCGCCACAAACCAGGCTTTGGGCATGTCGGTGGGCAGGCCCACCGGAATGCCCGCCAGTTTGGCTGTGAGGTGAAAGGCGTGCCCCGGACTCTGAAAACCCGGCGCGGTGCAGTTGATGCAGGCAAAGCCGCCGCGCAGGCAGCTGCCATCGCCGTTCCAGAGCCGGGTGTTGCAGTCGGCGTGCGCCTGGGTACCCTTGCAGCCCATGTTTTCCATCAGGCAGCCCAGGTCGGTGGGTTGGGCTGCGCTGGCCTTGTACTCGTAATACTCGTTGCGCGGGCAGCCGTGGTGCACCAGTTGGTCGGCATAAAAGCGCGGCCGCCCCAGCGGGTCAAGGTTGAGCGCGCCAAACTGATCCGCAACCAGCAGCATCAGTGTGTCGAGGACCCAGCCGGGGTGGGTCGGGCAGCCGGCTATGTTGACCACCGGCATACCGCCCCGGGCGCAAAAGTCACGACCGAGCAGACCGCCGATCTGCTCGTCCTCAAATTGCAGGCCACAGGCATCGGTGGGGTTGCAACCGCTGGCGCTGATGCCGCCCCAGGCGGCGCAACTGCCCACCGCCAGCACATGCGTGGCCACCTTTGCTAACTGCTCGATCCAGCGCATCATGGACACATCGGTGCCGGCCAGCAGGTGAAAGCGGCCGCTATGGTAGGGCCCGCGCAGCACGGCACCCTCAATACACAGCGCGTCCAGGCGGGTGCGCCCGGACAGGCAGTCTTGCAAAATGCCAAGCAGGTCCTGCTGGTTTTCAAGCGACAGGCTGGGGTGCCACAGCAGGTGGATGCCGCTGTTTTTGAGCAGCGCCGGGAAATCTGCGGTGTCGGCGCACAGCAGCGACATGCTGCAGCCGCCGCAGCCGCCCGATTGAAGCCATAACACGTTGAAAGTCATCGCAATTTCCTTTCAGGTGGTGACTGTACAGCTGACGCAGGGGTCAAAGGCGGCTGCCAGCATGGCGGCGGGCGCCTGGTCGTTGCTGGCCAGTGCCGCCACCGCCTGGGCCAATGCGCCTTGCGGGTGAAAGTTCCACTCGGTGGGCGCCAGCACGCGGTAATCAAGCACGCCGTCCGAAGCGTCCAGTTGCACCCAGTGCAGCAACAGCCCGCGCGCCATTTCACACCAGCCCAGCGCCTGGCCTTGCGCCAGCCACAGGGCACCCGTGGACAGCATGCCCCCGGCGCCAGTGGCATCCGGGTCATCCGAAGCGCCCGACGCGACCTGGGCCAGGGCCAGTAATTCCAGCCAGCGCGCGCTCAGGCGCCACCAGGCACTGCGCGGCACACCTTGTTGCTGGGGGCTGTGGCGCAGCCGTGTCCAGGGGCCGTTCTCGGCGCATTGCCCGCGCCAGACGGGGTGTTGCACAAAGCCGCTTTGGTGCACCATGGCCTGCGCCAGTTCGATCAAGCGCTGTTTTTGCTGCATGGGGTCCTGATGCAATACCTGCAGGCCATGGGCCGGAATGTGCAGGCGACTGGCCAGGGGGTACCAGGCACTTAAAAACCGGGCTGGTGGCAAACGCTCGGCCTGCGCCTGGCACCAGTGGGCAAAGGCTTCTGGCGCCGCACAAGCTTGCAGCCATTGGCCGATGGACTGGCCCAGAATGCGGTCTTCGAGCCAGGCGCGCAATTGGCCCAATTGATCCAATGCGGCCGATGCATCAGTGGGTGCCTGCCTGGCGAACAGGGGCAGCGGGCAGCCGCGCAGCCAGTGCAGGTCGGGGCCTGCGACATCCGCTTCAGGCAGGCGTTGTGGCCAGTCGAGCGCCATGCTGCGCAGGTGGTCGCGCGCGGTTTCCAGCCACAGCGCAAAGGGTGGGCGGGCTGTGTCCCGGGTTTGTCCTTGTGCAGCAGCCAGAGCCAAGGCAGCCGCCCGCTGATGGGCATGGGCGCACAGGCTGAAGACACTGCCCAGGCGGTGCACCACGTCATCGCCGCGCTGGCCGCGCAGCAACTGCCCGAGCCGGCCATCGCTGAGCACCGGGCGCTGACCCAGCACGCCGGGCTGGGCGCCGGGACGCAGCGCGTACTCGCCAGCGAACGTGTCCCAGCGGGGCGGGGGGGGTGCTGCAGTTTCCATGACCGGTGCCGCCGGGTTAATGGTCCAGGCCAAACCGGATCAACTTCATGCGCAAGCCCACCCGGGTCAAGCCCAGTTCTTCGGCCACATGGGTCTTGTTGCCCTTGTGGCGCAGCATGGACTCCTTGATGAGTTGTGCCTCGATGCGCTCAAGGTGGTGTTTGAGCTGGCTCGAAGTTTCATCAGAGGATGCTTCGGTGGTCTCCTCAGTCGCGCCGCCGGACGCCCGCGCTTGCGCTGCCCGCAGCAAGCGCGGCGACAACAGCTCTGGCCCCAGTACAGCGCCATCACTGATGGCCATGGCGCGGCGAATTTCGTTTTGTAGTTCGCGCACATTGCCGGGCCAGCTGTGGTGGTTCAGCAGGTTCATGGCCTCGCTTGAGAGGCTGCGCCCGATCAGGGGGGATTTTTTCAGCAGGTCGGAGACGATCAGCGCGATGTCCTGGGTGCGCTCGCGCAGCGCCGGCAAATACAACGTGATGCCGGCCACGCGGTAGTACAGGTCTTCGCGAAAGCGGCCGCTGGCCACCTCGGTCTCCAGGTTGCGGTTGGTCGCGGCAATCAGGCGCACATCAACGGCCACAGGCCGTGGACTGCCCAGGGGGCGGATCTCGCCCTCCTGCAGCGCGCGCAGCAGTTTGACCTGAAAAGCGGGCGAGGTCTCGCCAATTTCATCCAGAAACAGCGTGCCGCCATCGGCCTGCTGGAACAGGCCGATGTGGGAGTCGGTGGCCCCGGTAAAGGCGCCACGTTTGTGGCCGAAGAGCTCGCTCTCTAGCAGCGTGTCGGGCATGGCGCCGCAGTTTTCCACCACAAAGGGTTGCTCGGCGCGGGCGCTGGCGTAGTGGATGGCGCGCGCCAGCAGTTCCTTGCCGGTGCCGGATTCGCCGGTGATTAGCACCGACAGGTCGTGCCCCGCAATGCGCTGCGCCAGCGTGCAAACGGCATTGAGCGGGCTGTCCGGGGTGCGCAGCAGCTTGTCAAAGCCGGCCAGCGTCTTGGCCTGTTGGCGCAAGCCGACCACGCGCAGCGCCAGACTGTCGGGGTGGGTGCGCAGCTCCAGCGTGAGGCGCTGGTTTTCCTGTTGCAAGCGCCACAGCTGGCCGGCGTTTTGCAGCGTGAGCAGCAACTGGTCGGGGTGCCAGGGTTTGAGCAGGTACTGCCAGATGCCGGCTTCGTTGATGCCGGTGATGATGTCCTCGGCCTCGGTGTAGCCCGACAAAATCAGGCGCACGGTGTCGGGCCACTGATCGCGCACGGCGCGCAAAAACGCCACCCCCGAGGTGCCGGGCATACGCTGGTCTGACACCACAATCTGCACCAGCTCGTTGTGCATCACGGCCATGCCTTCATCCGCCGAATTGGCGGTGAAGACCGTGAAATATTCGTCCAGCGTGCGTTTGAGTGTTTCGAGTGAGCGCAGCTCGTCATCAACGACCAATATTGACAGGGGCGCGCGGGCCGGGCTCATGCCAGTTTCCAGCCGAGTTCCCGGTGCCGGGCCAGGTGCCGTGGGGTCCAGGAGGTGAGTGACTTATGCACAAAGTGGTGCCGCGTCACGTGGTAGCTGGGGTCAAACCCGTAGAAGTTGCGGTGCATGTGGGCGATCTCCTCGTTGCGGTAGGCAGCCAGCTCGGCGTGAAAGGCCGACACATCGCCGGGCAGGCAGGCATCGGTCAGGCCGAGGGCTTGCGCGCCCTGCGCCGTGAGCGGCTGGCGGTTGTGCATGACGGCCCAGTCCAGCGCCGACGGCCGGCGGTCGCCCACCACGCCGGGGTGGACGATCAGGCACACATGGCGTGACCAGACCGACTCGGGAACGGCACGGCGCAGGTAGGGCGCCACGATCAGATCAGGCGCGAACAAGGCTGCGGCCTCTTCGGTCACCGAGTCGCTGATGTCGAATTCGACCGATACCAGGTGCCCGCGCTGGCGCAGCTCTGCACCCAGGCGCTGGGTCAGGCTGTTGAAGGCGTGGGAGAGCAGCAGGATGCGCATGGCGTTGGCTGTCAGCAAATGCGTGGAAGTTGCTCGCCGGCCAGCCAATCAACAATACGCCGGCCGCCAAAGGCGGTGGTGAGCTGAACAAAATGGTGGTCATCGGCCAGCACCCCGCCAATCCGGGCGGCATCCCGGCCCAGCGGGTGCGCGTGCATCACGTCCAGCAACTGCGGTGCATCGGCCGCAGCGCAGATCACAATCAGCTTGCCTTCGTTGGCGACATAGAGCGGGTCCAGCCCCAAAAATTCGCAGGCGGCAGCCACCACCGGTTTGATCGGAATGGCTTTCTCATGCAGCATCATGCCCACGCCGGATTGCTCGGCGATTTCGTTCAAGGTAGAGGCCAGCCCACCGCGCGTGGGGTCGCGCAGGCAGCGGATGTCGGCGCCAGTGGCCAGCAGCCTGGCAATCAGGCCATGCAGCGCCGCCGTGTCTGATTCAATGGCTGCCTCGAACGTGAGGTTTTCGCGCTGGCTCATGATCGCCACACCGTGGTCGCCCATCGTGCCCGACACCAGCACCACATCGTCCGCCCGCGCAAGGGCACCGCCCAAGTCCAGTCCGTCTGGCAACACGCCGACACCGGTGGTGGTGATGAAAATGCCGTCGCCTTTTCCCCGCTCCACCACCTTGGTGTCGCCGGTGACCACCGGTACACCGGCACTGCTTGCGGCACGCGCCATCGATTCGACGATGCGCGTCAGGTCGGCCAGCGCAAAGCCTTCTTCCAGAATAAAGCCTGCGGCCAGGTACAGCGGTGTGGCACCCATCACCGCCACGTCGTTGAGCGTGCCGTGCACTGATAAGCAGCCGATGTCGCCGCCGGGAAAGAACAGGGGTGAGACCACATGGCAGTCGGTGGACATCACCAGCCGCGCCGGCTGGCCGTTGAGCACGGGCGCGGGCAGCACGGCGCCGTCATTGCCCTGGCCCAGATAGGTGTTGCCCAGGTGTTTGGCAAACAGCTCGGAAATCAGTTGCACCATGGCCCGCCCGCCCGAGCCGTGTGTCATGTCGACCCGGCCGTGTTTCAGGTCGAGCGGGCGGATGTAGCCGCGTTTGACTTCACTCATGCCATGTCCTTGTGGCGGCCGTAACTGTAGTGCGCCGCACAGGCGCCTTCACTGCTGACCATACACGAGCCGACCGGGTTTTCGGGGGTACAAACGGTGCCAAAAATCTTGCAATCTTGCGGGCGCTTGACGCCGCGCAAAATGGCGCCGCATTCGCAGGCCTTGTTGTCAGGCACCGATGTGTAGTCCATTTTGAAGCGGCGCTAGGCGTCGAAAGCGCCGTATTTTTCGCGGATTTTCAGGGCCGAATAGGGCACCATGGACAGGCCGCGCCATTCGAATTCATGGCGCAACTCGAACACCTCGGCGACGCGGTCTTGTGCCTTGCGGTTGCCGTCGCGGCAGACGGCGCGGGCAAATTCGTTCTCGACCTCGGCGCGGCCGTCGTTGACCTGGGCAATGAGCATCAGAATAGCCTGCATCACGTCGAGTGGCTCAAAGCCGGCAATCACCACCGGCTTGCGGTATTCCTCGGCAAAAAATTCATAGGGCCGACTGCCGATCACGGTGGACACATGCGCCGGGCCGATGAAGCCATCGATCGGCACCGTGCCCCATTGCCGGACTTCGGGCGACTCCAGAATCTGGGTGATGGCGGCGGGCGTGAGCACGTGGCAGCACAGCACGCTGAAGTTGGTCAGCTGCTCCTGTGCGGCTTGCAAAATGGCCAGCGCGGTCGGCGGCGTCGTGGTCTCGAAGCCAATGGCAAAAAACACCACCTCGCGCTGCGGGTTATCGCGCGCAATCTGCAGCGCATCGAGCGTGGAATAGACCATGCGGATGTCGCCGCCGCGCGCCTTGGCTTTGAGCAAGGAGAGGCTGTTGGAGGCGGGCACGCGCAAGGTGTCGCCGTAGCTGCACAAGATCACGTATTGCTGCAGCGCCAGCTTGATCGCCATGTCGATGCGGCCAATCGGCAATACACACACCGGGCAGCCGGGGCCGTGCACCAAGCGCACATTGGCGGGCAGCAGGTCGGAGAGGCCGTAGCGTGAAATGGCGTGGGTGTGGCCGCCGCAAAATTCCATGAAACTGTAGTTGCGCTGGGGCTGCGCCAACCTGGCAATTTTCCCGGCCAGCGTTTGAGCCACCGCGCCGTCGCGAAACTCGTCGATGTATTTCATGGCGCCGTCAGGGCTGACTCAGACATTTCCGAGAACAGCGCCAGCGTGCGCTCGGCCTCTTCGGGGTCAAGCTTGGACAGCGCGTAACCCACATGCAAAATCACATAGTCGCCCACCTGCACATTGTCGAGCAGCGCCAGCGAGATTTCTTTCTTGACCCCGCCCAGATCCACCATGGCGTGCTCGCCGTCCGGGCCGCAGCCGACTTCAATCACCTTGACCGGTAGTGCAAGACACATCAGTATTCTCCAGGTAATGCTTTGATCCGGCCTCTGAACTTGATAAGTTCATCTTCCATGATACTATTTCTGCATGAAAATTGTGATGGATACCGACACGATCGTTGCCGCTTTACGTAGTCCGGCGGGTGCGTCGGCGGAGTTGTTGCGAAGAGCGCGTCGCCAGGAAATCATCCTGGCTGCCAGTGTGAGTCTGTTCATGGAATATGAAGCGGTTTGCCAACGGCCGGAACATGCCTTGGTTGCTGGACTGGACGAGTTGTCGGTGGGCAAATTTCTGGACGGTTTGGCGTGTATCGTCGAGCCGGTTGAAGTGCATTTTTTGTGGCGTCCGCAACTGCGCGATCCTGCCGACGAACTGGTGCTGGAGGCGGCCGTCAATGCTTCTGCACATGCGTTATTGACTTTCAACATGAAGCATTTTGCCAATGCGGCAGAGCAGTTTAGTTTGCGCGTGATGCAGCCCGGCCCATTTTTAAGGAGTTTGTGATGAGTCAATTAAGCACCTATCCGTTGCGTTTGCCGCGCTCAATCAGAACCGGCGTGGAGCGCATGAGCAAGCAAGATGGCATCAGCATCAATCAGTTTGTCAGCATAGCCGTGGCTGAAAAGCTTGCCATGATGCAGGCCCAAGCATTTTTTGCGGAACGCCGCGCGCGTGCTGATATGAGCGCCTTTGACCAATTGATGCAGCGCAGTGGGGGGGAACCTCCACGCCCAGAGGACGAACCGTAGCACTTGGTCGTTTGCTGAAATCAAGCATGCTGCTTTCATAACAAAGCTGAATGTGATGGGTGTGCCAAGCATGCCACCCAGGCCTGCCCGAGCGCGATGCTGGCGTCTCCGGGGGCGGTGCGTTGCGGCACCAGCACCGTGACGCCATTGTGTTGCAGATTTTGCCGCAGCGGTGCCGTGATTAGCGCGTTGAGAAAGCAACCACCACCCCAGGCCAGAGTGCGCAAACCGGTGGTTTGGACGGCTTGCATTACCCACTCGGTCAAGGCCGCCACCAGAGTGGCATGGAACACGGCGGCGGCTTGGCTGATGTCAACGGCATCAATTAACGAACCCAGCATGGGAAACAGGTCAAGCTGGCCGTCGTCGCTGATGGCATAAGCCCCCGGCATGGGGGTCGGCCAGCCATGGGCTTCGATATACAACGTGGCCGCCTGCTCCAGCAACACGGCGGCCTGGGCCTCGTAGGCCATGGTGTGGCTCAGGCCGAGCAAGCCGGCCGCAGCATCGAACACCCGGCCCAGGCTCGACGTGCGCGGGCTGTTGAACTGGCGCGTCAGCATGGCGGCCACGGTGCTGGCCGCTGGATCCCGAAATCGTTGTGCAATCTCGGCGTTGCGCCCGAGTTCATGCAGCACGGCAGCCGCCATGCGCCAGGGTTCGCGCGCGCACCGGTCACCGCCCGGCATGGGCAAATGGCGCAGGTGGCCAAGGCGTTGGCATTGCGCACCATCAACCTGCAGCAGTTCGCTGCCCCAGGCCGTGCCATCTGTGCCCAGCCCGACACCATCGAGTGCCAGGCCCAGCAGCGGGCCTTGCCAGCTGTGTTCGGCACAGACGGCGGCGATGTGGGCATGGTGGTGTTGCACGGCCAGGGTGGGCAGGCCATGGCGCTGCGCGTAGGCCACTGCAGCGCGTGTGCTGTAGTCGTCGGGGTGCAGGTCGTGCGTCACACGTTGTGGCTTGACATCCAGCAAATCGCATAGCCGTTGCACCGTTTCATCCTGAAAGTGGCAGCTGGCGGCGTTGTCCAGGCTGCCGATGTGGGGCGACAAAAAGGCGTCATGGCCGCGCGTGACGCAGACCGTGTTTTTCAGGTGGCTGCCAAAAGCCAGCACCGACGCTCCGGACTGCGGCAGGCGAATGGCGGCAGGTGCGTAACCGCGGCTGCGGCGGATGAATTGCGCAGCGCCCGCCGTCACCTGGAGCACGCTGTCGTCGCAACGCGCCACGATGTCGCGGTCATGGTCCAGAAAAGCATCGGCAATGCCTGCCAGCCGGGTATGTGCCTCAGCCGTGTCGCGCACGATGGGCTCACCGCCCGGGTTGGCGCTGGTCATCACCAGCACCAGGGTTTGTGATTCGCCGAGCCAGGCCGTGCCATCGGGCCGACCAGCGGCTTCATGAAACAATAAAAAATGGATCGGCGTGGTCGGCAGCATCAGGCCCAGGCGTTGCAGACCGGGGGCGATGCCGGGCAGGGTCGCACCACAGGTGGCATGGGCGCGCAGCAACACGATGGGGCGCTCGCGGCTTTCCAGCAGGGTGCACTCGGCAGCTGATACCTGCGCATAGGGTGTCACGCTGGTGGCGTTGGCCAGCATCACGGCAAAGGGTTTGGCCTCGCGGTTCTTGCGCAAGCGCAGCCGCGCGACCACCAACGGGTTGCGCGCGTCGCAGGCCAGGTGGAAACCGCCCAGGCCTTTGATGGCGACGATCTGGCCGCGTTGCAGCAGCTCCAGGGTGCGCGCGATGGGATCGCCAGCCAAGGACTGGCCCTGTGCATCGGACAAACCTAAACGTGGGCCGCATTGCGGGCAACAAGTGGTCTCGGCATGAAAACGCCGGTCGCTCGGCGCGGTGTAGTCAAGGCTGCAGTCCGGGCACAGCGGGAAGACCGCCATGCTGGTTTGCGGCCGGTCGTAGGGCAGGGCGCGGGTCACGGTGAAACGTGGGCCGCAATGGGTGCAGGTGATGAAGGCGTGACGATAACGTCGGCTTGACGGGTCGAACAGCTCGTGCAGGCAGGCGGCACAAACCGCCACGTCGGGGCCAATCGCGGTGGCGGCCTGGCCCGACTGGCTGGCAATGATGCTGAACGCAGTGAACGGCTCTGCCGCCAGGTTCTGCGCCTGCACGTTGTCAACACGTGCCAGCGGTGGCGCGTCAGTGCGCAAGCGTTGCAGCAACTCGGTCAAACGCGGCTGGCTGCCCTGGGCCAGGATTTCGACACCCTGGGCATCGTTGCGCACCCAGCCGTGCAGGCCGAGTTGCTGTGCCAGGCGCCAGACAAAGGGCCTGAAACCGACCCCTTGCACAATGCCTTTGACGCGGATGTGCTGCGAAAGCAAGGCCAATGGCGCCATCAGGCCGGTGCGTTTGGTCTGGTTTGAAGTTGGACTTCGAGTTGCGCCTTGAGTTGCGCGATTTGGGCCTGCAGACTGGCCACGGTTTGTGCTTTGGCCGCATGGGCCTGGGCCATACCGTCGCGCAGATAGGCCAGCCACTCGCCCATGCCTTCGCCGCTGGTGGCGCTGAGCTGGATCACCCTGATCTGCGGATTGACCCGGCGCGCATAACCAATGGCGGCGTCCACGTCGTAACTCAGATGCGGCAGCAGGTCGATCTTGTTGAGCAGCATCAGGCTAGCGGCGCGGAACATGTCGGGGTACTTGATGGGTTTGTCTTCGCCCTCGGTTACCGAAAGGATCACCACCTTGTGCGCCTCGCCCAGGTCAAAAGCGGCCGGACACACCAGATTGCCTACGTTTTCGATCAGCAGCAGCGCGTCATCCGCCAGCTTGAGTTGGGCCATGGCGTGGCCCACCATGTGCGCGTCCAGGTGGCAGCCCTTGCCGGTGTTGATCTGGATGGCCTGGGCACCGCTGGCGCGAATGCGGTCGGCGTCCTGGCTGGTTTGTTGGTCACCCTCGATCACGGCCACTGGCGTGGCACCTAGCAGGGTGATGGTTTTGCACAGTAGCGTGGTCTTGCCCGAGCCCGGGCTGGAGACCAGATTGAGCGCAAACATGCCACGCTCGGCCAGGGCTTGCCGGTTGCGTGCGGCGTAGGCATTGTTCTTGGCCAGAATGTCCTGCTCGATCTGCACCATGCGGGCGGGCGGCACGCCGGGTGCATGTGAATGTGCTGGTGCCGGGTCGTGCGTGTGTTCGTGCTCATGCTCATGCTGATGAGCGTGAGCATGCGGTTGGGCCTGTTCGTGCGCATGGGTGTGTTCATGAACATGGCGGGTGCCATCGGCGTGGACATGCACATGGACATGCGCAGCTGCCTCGCCCTCGATTCTGACTTCACCTTCACCACAACCACAGGTCACACACATCCTAGTTCTCCTCATTTAAGTCTGTTAGGGACAGCACTTGCACGCTACGCGTGCTGCGGTCTGTCCCACAAAGTCTCATATTACTTCCAACTCCTTGACACGCATTTCGGTACCACCCGTCACTTGCATTTGGTAGCTGCCGCAGCTCGGGCATGCGCCAAAAACCTCGGTCATGGGCACGGTTTTGGCGCAGGCCATGCACCAGCCCTGTCCGGGCGTGGCAATGATCTCCAGCCGGGCACCATCGGCCACGCTGCCACGCGTGACGGCATCAAAACAAAAGGCCATGGCCTGCGGCTCCACACCCGAGAGCTGACCGATTTCCAGCCAGACGGCGGTAACCTTTTTGAACTGGTCTTTGCGCGCGGCGTCTTCAACCAGTTGCAGCACGCCTTCGGCCAGCGACATTTCATGCATGGTGAAGACGCCTCAAAGCCCCAGGCGCACATGGTCTGTCAGCCGCTTGTCGCGGGTGGCAATATGCTGGCTGATACAGCCCAGCATGTCACGTGCTTGAGCTGCCATCACCGATGGTTGGCCGCTGGCGAGTTGGGCCGCCAGGCTACGCAGCACCTCCAGCATGTGCATGTGATCGTCTTGGTGGTCCTCGAAATTGTCATAACTTTTCATGCGCATCAGCAGTTCTTCGGACATGAAATGTGCTTCGCTGTAGTCAATCAGCTCGCTGAGCAGTTGACTGGTGTTGACCGCATCCGCGCCGGTCTCAAGCGCAACACAGAGTTTCCCCAGCAGCGCAAGCTGCACCTGATGCTCGCGGTCGGTGTCGTCGTTGGCGGCTTGGTTGAATGTTTTGATGTCAGGCATGGGTGGCCTCGTTGAATGGCGTGTAAAACTTAATGCTTGTGTGTTCCGACGTGTGCTGCGGGTTAAACATAACGGCGTGGGCACATCAGAAGGGTATTTCATGACGAGTCGTAAGTTTATGGCTTGCGCAGCGCAAAAAAACCGCGACGCGACATGACCTTGTCCTGCATCGCATTTTTGGCGGCTGGCTCAGTCGTCTTTTCCGATGCGGGCACAGGCTCAGTCAGCAGCCCAATGAGGGCAGCGCGCGCCGTCTGCACGGCCTCGAACTGGCTGCTGAATTTGTTCATGGGTGAAAACAGCGAGCAGCTCTGGTACTCGCCCAGCTCGTCCTCATGGCCGCTCAAGAACGCAAAATCACCCGCCGGGAACTTGATGAAGCGGCGTTTGTTCACACCCACCGATACCCAGCCTTGTGTGTTGCCGGGCAGCAGCGTCAGGCTCATGCACCACGGCGTGACCACCATGCCGAGCCATTGCCCCTGCCAGCGCTGGAAGTCGATGGCCTCCACCGACAGCACTGGGTTCAGGATCGGCACGCCGGCCATGCTGGTCTGTTGAATGCGAAAAAAAGCGGCGGCCACCGCTTCTTCGGGGTTGTGTCTGTGCACCCGCAGTGTCATACCGGCGTGATTCCGGCTGCGCCCCAAAGGCGGGCATCGTGGGGCTGCGTCATGAGGTCCTGCATCAGCGCCAGCGCCTCAAGGGCGCGCTCGGGTTCAATGCGCTCAAAGGCAAAACCGCCGGCCTGGATCAGCAGGTAGTCGCCCACCTGAACGTCTTCGTCCATCAGCAGCAGGCTGACGCGGCGGGTCTGGCCAAAACATTCGGTCACAGCCATGCCGTCGGCCACTTCGAGCACCAGAGAGGGGGCGGCCAGGCACATGACAGCGCTTCAGGCGGCCAGCGCCACCACCGGCACCAGCACATAGCCGCGCGCGCGCAGTTCGGTCACGGCCCTGTCCACCAGTTCGGGAATGGTTGCGGCCACGGTGGGTGTCATGTCCAGGCCCAATTCCAGTGAGATGGGCTCCACACCCAGCACCACAATTTCCTTCGGGATGGCATCGAGCAATTCCAGGCTGGCCAGCACGTCGGGCAGGCCGATCTGGTGTGGCGAGAGTTTGTCGCGGAAAAACACCGGAATCTCAGCGCCGGCAATTTTCACCAGGGTACCGGGTGCTGCGCCGGTTGTGACGACATCAACCACCAGCAAAAAATCGAGGTTGGATAGGTCTTCGATCATCTCCATGCCCGAGGTGCCGCCATCGATCACCAGTACGTTGTCGGGTATTTGATAGGCTTGCTCCAGCGCCTCGACGGTGCGTACACCGGCGGCCTCATCGCTCAGGATGGTATTGCCAATGCCAAGCACGACAGCGCGCATCTAGACCGCCTTGACAGTGTAAGCCGCGCCGCTTTTCGGGTCGGTAAGGTGGATGGCGCAGGCGATGCAGGGGTCGAACGAGTGGATGGTACGCAGCACTTCCAGCGGTTTTTCCGGGTCGGCAATCGGGGTGTCCACCAGCGAGGCTTCATAGGGGCCGGGCTCGTCCTTGTCGTTGCGCGGGCAGGCGTTCCAGGTGGAGGGCACCACACACTGGTAGTTCTTGATCTTGCCGTTGTCGATCACGACCCAGTGCGACAGCGCGCCGCGCGGCGCTTCATGGAAGCCCACCCCCATGATTTCTTCCTTGGGAAACACGGGTTTGTTGAAAGTGGCCATGTCGCCCTTGCCCATGTTGGTGAGCAAGGCGGTCCATTGGTCGGTCAGCGTGTCCACATTGACGCAGCAGGTGATGGCCCGCGCGGCGTGGCGGCCAATGGTCGAGTGCATGGCATCCAGGCCGATCTTGGTTTTGGCCAGCGCAGATGCCGTGTCGAGTGCCGCAGTGGCGTATTGGGTGGTGGCTTCGTGGCCAGCGGCCAGACCATTCAGGACGCGCGCCAGCGGCCCCACTTGCGCCACCTGACCATAGAAAGTGGGCGACTTGAGCCACGAGTATTTGGCATCGTCCTTGAAGTCGGTGTAGTTGGGTGTGGTCTCACCCTTGTACGGGTGCAGCGACTGGGCGTCCTGGTAGTTGTACCAGGAGTGTTTGACCGATTCTTCCACGCCCTTTTGCCAGTATTCGTCGTTAAAACTGCTGATGGGTTGGCGTTTGCTCAGGTCACCGCCGGGGATAAAGCCACCCGGGTAGGCAAACTGCGTGCCTTTGGTGTCGAGTGGAATGTCGGGCACCGACAGGTAGTTGGTGATGCCTTTGCCAATTTTGGTCCACTCGGGGTAGAAGGCGCCCACCGCAGCCACATCGACCAGGTAGACGTTTTTAACAAAGTCAGCCAGGTCGTCGATGTATGCCTTGATGGCCATCAGGCGCTCCACCGTGAGTACGGCCTCGGAGTCGGTGGCCAGCGGGTTGGCCACACCACCGACCGCCACGTTCTGGATGTGCGGGGTCTTGGAGCCCAGGATGGACACAATCTTGTTGGCCTTGCGCTGCACTTCCAGCGCCTGCAGGTAGTGCGACACTGCCAGCAGGTTGACCTCGGGCGACAGCTTCATGGCCGGGTGGCCCCAGTAGCCGTTGGTAAAGATGCCGAGTTGGCCACCGTTGACAAAATGTTTCAGGCGCTCGTGCACGCGGCGCATCTCGTGCTTGCTGTTGAGGTGCCAGCTGGAGAGGCTTTCACCCAGCGCAGCGGTCTTGTCAGGGTCGGCTTTCAGCGCCGAGGTCACGTCGACCCAGTCAAGTGCCGACAGATGGTAAAAGTGAACGATGGCGTCGTGCACCGCATGGGCGGTGATGATGATGTTGCGGATGTACTGGGCGTTGAGCGGAATTTCCAGCTTGAGCGCGTTTTCCACCGCACGCACCGAGCAAATGGCGTGCACCGTGGTGCAGACGCCGCAGATGCGTTGTGTGATGGTCCAGGCATCGCGTGGGTCGCGCCCGAGCAAAATCAGCTCGACCCCGCGCCACATCTGGCCTGACGACCAGGCTTTGTTGACCATGCCGTTGTTGATGTCCACATCAATGCGCAGGTGCCCCTCAATGCGGGTGATGGGGTCGATGGTGATACGTTGTGCCATGTAATGTCTCCTGAATAATTCTTGAACCCGCGCTGTCTTGAACTGGTTAGCCGACTGCCCGCGCAGCTTTGCGCGGCAGCACCGGGAAGCGGCGAGTAATGATGATGTAGCCCAGTACTTCAATGGCGAACATGCCCGTGGTGACCATGATCTCGCCCAACGAGGGAAAGTAGCTCCAGCCCGTGCCGGTGTGGTGCTCGTAGCCAATCATGAAGCCGTTGAGTCGCAGCAGCACGCCGCCGACCATGATGGCAAGACCGGCCAAAAACAGCCGCGCCGGATTGCGCCGGGCTTGCGCTGTGCCGATCAGAAAGAAGGGTGCGATAAAGCCGAGGTTTTCCACCCAGAACGACACAGTGACCCAGCTTGGCGCGAAAGCCCCCGACCAGGCGCCGCGCACCGTCAGGTCGGCCACCCGCACCACCAGGTAGAGGGCCAGCACGCCCAGCATGATCTTGGCCAGTGGGTCGAGCAAATGGGTTTCGATTTTGAGGCGGTAAGCGCTTGACGCCACACACGACTCAAACAGCACCACGCCGTAACCGATGACGATGGCGGTCAGCAGGTAGATGACGGGCTGCAAGGGGGTCTGCCACAAGGGGTTGACCTGGCTGCCCATGACCACCAGCATGGTGCCCAGCGACGACTGGTGCATCATTGGCAGCAACACGCCCAGGGCAATAAAGAAGAACAGCAATTTGTTGAGTTTTTGGCGCACGTCCTTCATACCCAGCTTTTCCAGGAACACCGGCGAGAACTCGATCCACATCACCAAGATGTAGGCGGTGACGCACACGGCCACTTCGAACATCACCGAGTTGGGATTGGCATAACCGGGCCAAAAGATGTGCCAGAAGTTCCACCAGCGCCCCAGATCAACAAAGATGCCGGTACCGGCCAGGGTGTAGCCAAACAGGCTGCCCAGCAATGCCGGGCGCACCAGCGGATGGTACTGGCCCTTGTTAAAGATGTAGACCAGCAGCGCCACCGAGAAGCCGCCACAAGCCAAAGCCGAGCCGACCATCACGTCGATCACCACCCAGATACCCCAGGAGTAACCGTCGTTGACGTTGGTGACGCTGGCCAGGCCAAAGACAAAACGCACCGCCAGGAAGGTGACCATGATGGCAATCAGGACACCGCAGATCAGTGTGGTCGCATTGAGCAGATTGCCGCCCAGCGGTGCTGGTGAAGCGTGCGAATGTTGGCTCATGATGTGTGCTCCTGGGCATCTTGGGATGGGTCGTCATCCTCTTCTTTTACATTGCGTTTGGCGATGAAGCTCAAAGCCCCGAGCGCCACCACCGGTAACACGAGACCACCATAGAGCGAGTGCTGGATGGTCTCGGAAGTTGCCGCCGACGAGTTGGGCGGCAAATCGGGCAGACCCATTTTCTGGAAATTGACGGCCGAAAGCTTCAGCACCTGGGTGCCGCCATATTCGGTCTCACCGTACACGTGCTGGAGGTAATTGCCCACCGGGGCTTCATAGCTTTGGTCGGGGCCGCCAATCTTGCCGCGTGGGTAGTGGGTGCGGCTACCGGGCTTCAGGGCAATGCGGCGCTTGGCCTCGGCCAGCAAGTCGGATGTTTTGCCATACAAGGTGGCACCGGTTGGGCACACTTCGGCGCAGGCCGAATAGTGGCCATCTTGGTAGCGATGGCGGCACAGCTCACACTTGCCGATTTGTCCGGTAGGTGAGTCGTACTGGTATTTGGGGATGCCGAACGGGCAGGCCACCACGCAGTAGCGGCAGCCCACGCAGATGTCGGGGTCGTAGGCCACGATGCCCGTCACCGGGTCTTTGACCATGGCTGACACCGGGCAGGCCGACACGCACGACGGGTCGGCGCAGTGCATACACGAGGTCTTCATGAAGGCAAAGCCGTTGTCCTGCGCGTCCTTGGTTTCCATGGTGCCGTTGCGGTACATCTTGATGATGTTGAAGGTGTAGCCCGAGGTGTCGAGCGGGGTGTCCCACAACTGGTCTTCGGTGGAAAACTCGGCCGGGTTGTTGTTGGCCGCTTTGCAGGCTGCCACGCAGGCCTTGCAACCGATGCACAGCGTGGAATCGTAGAGCAGGCCCAGGGCCTCGGCCGGGCGGGTGTGGGTGTCGCGGGCGCAGGCTTCGGGCGCCACTGCGGCACCTGCCAACGCAGCGCCGCTGGCCAGCACCCCCTTGAGAAAGTGGCGACGGGAGTCCATGATCAGGCTCCGGTTTGGTCGACGGCAGCCGGCTTGGCACTGGCTTGGGCGGCTTCTTCGGCTGCATGCGAGCGACCCAGGTTGCGCGCCAGCATGGCAGCCCCGCCGGCCGCCGCACCCGCCAGCGCAGCCAGGGCGGCGGCGGAGGCAAAGCTGGCACCCTTGCCGTTTTCTTCAACGATGCGAGGGTATTGTTGTGGCGGATAGATGTTGATGACCTTGGCCAACTGGTGAATCGGTTTGGTAAAACCAACCCCTTGCTCGGTGCAACCGATGCAGGGGTGACCGCAACCGACCGGCCAATTGTTTTCGCCGGCATCGCCAAAGCCGATGGTCGAGCAGTTGGCATAGGTCTCTGGCCCCTTGCAACCCAGCTTGTACAGGCAATAGCCCTGGCGGTGGCCGGCATCGCCAAACTCCATGGCGAAACGACCGGCATCAAAGTGCGCGCGGCGCTCGCAGTGTTCATGAATCAGGCGCGAATAGGCAAACTTCGGGCGCCCCAGCTTGTCCACCTCAGGTAGCTTGCCAAAGGTCAAAAAGTGCACCACGGTGGCCAAAAAGTTGTATGGGTTGGGTGGGCAGCCCGGAATGGTCACGACCGGCTTGCCCAGCACGTCGGCCACGCTGGAAGCGCCGGTGGGGTTGCCGCCCGACGAGGGCATGCCGCCCCAGGACGCACAGGAGCCGATGGCGATCACGGCGGCGGCATCGGCGGCGCACTCCTTGACCAGGTCAATGGCCTTGGTGCCACCAATCTTGCAGTAAATGCCGTTGTCCTTGACCGGAATGGCGCCCTCGACCACCAGCACATACTTGCCCTTGTTGGCTTTCATGGCGTCTTTGCGTGCGGCCTCGGCCTGGTGTCCGGCAGCGGCCATCAAGGTTTCGTGGTAGTCGAGCGAGATCACGTCCAGAATCAGTTTTTCAAGCGTCGGGTGCTCAGCCCGCAACAAGGATTCCGAGCAGCCGGTGCACTCCTGAAAGTGCAACCAGATCACCGATGGGCGTTTGGCCGATTCGATGGCTTTGGCCACGGCCGCATCAGCGCCTTTGGGCAAGCCCATGGTGACGGCCAGGGTGGCACAAAATTGCAGGTAGTCGCGCCGCGACATGCCCAGACGGTTCTCGATGCCTTGCAAGGCATCGCGCCCAAGCTCAAAAATTTCGCTCATATTGCCCATGTTGTCTCCTCGTATAGTCGGGTGACGCATCGACCCGATCAATCCAGGAATCGCAATTTGCGGGCCAATCTAAAAAAGCATGGTTTGACCTGAAATCTAAGGGTTAACCCGGATTTTTTGATTCATGTCAAGCCCTGAGGTGGTTAGTAAATAGTCGGTCAACTAACCAGCGACCACTTCATTTTTTTGATACATGGAGAGCAGTATGGAACGCATTACCATTTCCATTGACACCGCGCTGGCGCTGGAATTCGACCGCCTGATTGCCGAGCGCGGCTACAAGAATCGCTCGGAGGCGGTGCGTGACCTGGTGCGTTCGCATTTGGAGGCCGCGCGCATGGCACAGAGCCCGGCCGGGCATTGTGTGGCCAACCTGTCGTATGTGTATAACCACCACGAGCGCGACCTGGCCGAGCGCCTGACCGCCTTGCAGCATGACCAGCACGACCTGACGGTGGCCACTCTGCACGCCCATCTGGATCACGACAATTGCCTGGAGAGTGTGATTTTGCGCGGCGCCACATCAGCCGTGCGCGCTTTTTCTGATGCCATGATGGCCGAGCGCGGCGTACGCCACGGTCTGCTCAATGTGGTGGCGGTGGAGCTCGATGGCGCACACACACATGCGCATGAACACCTGCATCCGCACCCGCATGCGGCCGATGAGTCGCCACACAGCCACGTTCACTTGAAACCAAAAACCTGATTCAGGAGTGGCGCTGCAGGCTCAGCGGCAACTCAAGATGGCAGCGCGCCAGCAGGCCGGCGTCGGCAAAGATGGCTGCCGGAGTGCCATCGGCCTCGATGACGCCTTCGCGCATCACCAGTACGCGTGTACACACGTCTTGCACCAGGTCCAGGTCATGGCTGGCAATGAGTTGGGTGTGCGCAAAGCTGGCCAGCAAGGTGATCAAGCGGCGCCGCGCTGCCGGGTCGAGGCCGGCACTGGGCTCGTCTTGCACCAGCACGGTGGGCGCCATTGCCAGCACCCCGGCCATGGCGACCATGCGTTTTTCGCCGCCCGAGAGCCGGTAGGGCGCCCGGCTAGCCAGGTGGCTGGCGCCCACCGTGGCCAGCGCCTGTGCCACCCTGGCCTGTACTTCGCACGCGGGCAGGCCCATGTTCAAGGGTCCGAACGCCACGTCCTCCTGCACCGTGGGCATGAATAACTGGTCGTCGGGGTCCTGAAACACCAGGCCGACCTGGCGCCGCACCGCCATCAGATTCGCGGCAGTAACCGGCAGCCCAGTAACCCGGACCACACCCGAGGCAGGACGGAGCACGCCGTTCAGATGCAGCAACAAGGTCGATTTGCCGGCACCGTTGCTGCCGATCAGGCCCACGGTTTCGCCGGGTTGAATGACAAAACTCACACCGCGCAGGGCCATTTGCCCATCCGGGTAGGCGTAGTGCAAGGCTTGCACTTCCAGCGCGAGGTGCTGACTCATCGTGCTACCGCAAGCACAAGTGCGCCCAACAGATGCGCCAGATCAAGCTGGCGTGCGAGCACAAACCCCAGCATGCAGGCACTCAGAAACAGGGTATCGCGGTGCTGCCAATGGCCAGTTGCAGAGCGATGCAGGCCGCCGTCAAAGCCGCGCGACAGCATGGCCTGGTGGACACGCTGGGCACGCTGCAGGGCGCGCAAAAGCAAGTGGCCCAGCAAAGGGCCATAGATCGCCAGCCGCATTGGCCGGCCGTTGGCGCGTAATTCGCGCGCCAGGCTCATGCGCGCGGTCTCACCCGCCAGCACCAGGGCGTAGCGATGCAGCAGCAGCAACTGGGTGGTGAACAGCTGTGGCAGCCCCAAACGGGACAAGCCCGAGCAGATCGGGTGAAAGCCGGTGCTGGCAAGCAGAATCAGCCCGGCTGAAACGGTCAAGGCAAAGCGTATCAGGATGGAGACAAACGACAGGAAGCCGCTTGATACCGGAACACCGGCCATGGTCAAAACAGTTTGCTGATCCAGCAGGGGATTGAACATACCCAGCATCACGGCAAAGGGTGAAGCCAGCAACACACTGCGCCCAATCATGCGCCACGGGACATTGCCCAGCGCCGCCAGCACTACCGGGAACGCCGCCAGTGGCAACAGCGCTGCCACGCTGGTGCGGTGAAAAGACACGACCGTGAAGATAAAGCCCAGGGTGGCCAAAATCTTGGCGCGGGGGTCGAGGGCAGACAGCGCCGAGGGCTCAGTTGCCAGTCTCTCCAGCGACTCGAAGTCACGCAGCGCGGTGTTGATCGGGCTCACTGGAGCGGGCTTTTGCGGCGTCTGAGCCAGTAGCCCACGACCAGCACCAGGGCCAGCGTCACGGTGCCGCCGACAACACCTGCCAGCGACGCGTCAGCGTCGACTGCGGGCCAGGCTGGCGCCTCGGCCACTGCTGCTGCGACATCTGTGGTATGGACGATTGACCATTCCAGACCGTCCGGCTTGCTGGAAGCAAACCAAGACAAGACCCCCGCCATCAGCATGGCCAGGCCGCCCACGCCGAGAACGAACGGCGAGGACGCGGAGGGTGCTGCGCTTGCGTTGGCAGCCAGCAGGTCAGGGCGCGCCTGCCGGACAAACACGATGAGTGCGGCGGTGGCCAAACCTTCGCCGATGCCGATGGCCAGATGGATCGGTTGCATCAGCCACATAAAAGTGCCCACAGGCAGGCTGCTGATGCCAGACCAATAGGTTTGCATGACGACCCCCAAAGCGCCCAACTGCAAACCGATCACGCTGGTGAGCATCGCAACCCAGCCGATGCGTCGTTTTGAGGGCAGGGTGCCTGCACCCCGCATCAAGGGCCGGTAGATCAGGGGGTAAACGACCAAACAGCTCATCAGGCCCATGTTGAACAGGTTGGCCCCCAGGGCCAGCAAGCCGCCATCGGCAAAAAACAGGGCTTGTACCGTCAGCACCGAAGCGATCACCAGGAACGCCGCCTGGGGGCCGAGCAGGATCGACAACAACAACCCGCCACCCAGGTGTCCGCTCGAACCCGTGCCCGGGATGGTGACATTGATCATCTGCGCTGCAAAGACAAAGGCGCCGAGCACGCCCATCAGCGGCACCAGGTCGTCACGGTCACTGGTTTTGAGTGTGTGTGCGCACCTTGCCAAGACAGTGCCAGAAGCGAGCCAAAACGTCGCGCCAACGGCGGGTGAGAGCAGTGCATCGGCCATGTGCATGAGGACACCTCGCTTGGGAAGGGCTTGGGGTTAATTGTGTGAAGATTTTTTTTATTGTATGACTTGTGGGAAATCGAAGGCAAGCAATTTGACCAACCGAAGCGGTTCTCAGGCGTTGGTGCCGAGTATCAAGCGGCTTTCTGACGCAAAGTGGTACGCTGGAATGACCAGGTTGGCCGGTGCCGGACCCGCTTTGAAAACGCGTCCGGCCAGGTCGTAGTGCGAGGCATGGCAGGGGCAGGTGAAGCCCGCGGTGCTGCGCAACTGGGGTGTGCAGCCAAGGTGTGTGCACAAGCCCACGGCGACAAAAATGTCCGGTTTGAGGGAGCGGTGCCGGTTGCGACAGGTTTGCGGCTGTACCGAGTGTTGTGAGTTGGCATCGGTCAGCAGTGCTTCGTGATCGGCCAGCGCAGCGAGTTCGGTCGGCGAGCGGCGCAGCACCCAGACTGGCTTGTCCTGCCAGTTCAGGGTCCGCAGTTTCCCAGACGGCAGGTCTTGCAGATCAACCACCAAGGGCGAACCCTGCGGGGCATTATCGGCGTGCTTTGTCTGCCACCAGTAGGCCAACCCGGCCACAGTGGCGCCAGAGCCGACCCCCAGCAACAGACCCCGACGATTGACGCGAAGGGGTATCACGTCGCCCTCTGGCGCTTACAGGTTGTCGGTAAAGCTGCGTAGCTTGTCCGAGCGGCTCGGGTGCTTGAGCTTGCGCAGCGCCTTGGCTTCAATTTGACGAATGCGTTCACGCGTCACGTCAAACTGCTTGCCCACTTCTTCGAGCGTGTGGTCGTTGGTCATCTCGATGCCAAAACGCATGCGCAGCACCTTGGCTTCGCGCGGGGTCAGGCTGTCCAGAATGTCTTTCACCACGTCGCGCAGGCCGGCCTGCATGGCGGCTTCCATGGGGGCGGTGTTGGCGCCGTCCTCGATGAAGTCACCCAGGTGGCTGTCGTCGTCGTCGCCAATCGGCGTTTCCATGGAGATCGGCTCTTTGGCGATCTTCATGATCTTGCGGATCTTGTCTTCCGGGATTTCCATGCGCTCGGCCAGCACCGAGGCGTCGGGTTCGTAGCCAAACTCCTGCAGGTGTTGACGGCTGATGCGGTTCATCTTGTTGATGGTTTCAATCATGTGCACCGGAATCCGGATGGTGCGGGCCTGGTCGGCAATGCTGCGGGTGATGGCCTGACGGATCCACCAGGTGGCGTAGGTCGAGAACTTGTAGCCGCGACGGTATTCGAACTTGTCGACCGCCTTCATCAGGCCGATGTTGCCCTCTTGAATGAGGTCGAGGAACTGCAGGCCGCGGTTGGTGTATTTTTTGGCGATCGAGATCACCAGGCGCAAGTTGGCCTCGATCATTTCCTTTTTGGCCGCGCGTGAGGCGTATTCACCTTCGTTCATGCGCTTGTTGATGTCCTTGAGCTGGTCCAGCGGCACCACCACCTTGTTTTGCAGGTCCATCAGGCGCTGCTGCAGCTCTTGCACCGGCGGAATGTTGCGGCCCATCACCGCGCTCCAGGGTTTGCCCGCGGCGGCGTGCTTTTCGATCCACTTCAAGTCCAGCAAATGGCTGGGAACCCTGTGGTGGTGCTTGTCGCGGCCGCTGAATTCGGCAATGAAGTGCTCTTGCGGGTAGCCACATTTGTCGACAATGATGCGCCGCAGTTCGCGCTCTTTCTTGCGCACCTCGTCGACCTGACCGCGCACCATGTCACAGAGTTTTTCGATGGTTTTGGCGGTAAAGCGGATCGACATCAGCTCGTCGGACAGGAGCCGCTGGGTCTTGAGGTAGCTGGGTGTGCCGTAACCTTCCTTTTCGTAGGTTTTTAAAATCGTTTCATGGTATTCCCGCAGCCGGTCAAAGCGGCTCATGGCCTCTTTTTTCAGCTCCTCGAGCTTCTTGGTCAGCGCTTTGGAACCGCCATTGCCATCGTCGTCGTCTTCGGCATCAAATTCGTCAAAGTCTTCTTCGGCCACATAGTCGTCGGCCTCGTTGGGGTTGGTGAAGCCATCAACGATGGTGGTGATCACCACCTTGTCGCTGCGAATATCTTCGCCCAATTTCAGAATTTCGACAATGCTGGCGGGTGAGGCCGAGATAGCCTCCATCATGGCCATCAGGCCGCCTTCAATGCGCTTGGCGATCTCGATCTCACCTTCACGCGTGAGCAACTCGACCGTGCCCATTTCGCGCATGTACATGCGCACCGGGTCAGTGGTACGGCCAAATTCGCTGTCGACCGTGCTTAGGGCGGCTTCGGCTTCTTCTTCAGCTTCTTCCTCGGTGGCGGCAGTGGGGCCGTTCTGGTTAAGCAACAGGGTCTCGGCATCGGGCGTGTGTTCGTACACCGCCACACCCATGTCGTTGAGCATTGAGATCACGACTTCAAGCGTTTCGGCATCGACCAGCTTGTCGGGCAGGTGGTCGGAAATCTCGCCGTGGGTCAGGTAACCACGGGTTTTGCCCAGTTTGATCAGGGCTTTGAGGCGCAGGCGGCGCTTGGCCAGGTCTTCTTCTGACAGCACCGTCTCGTCCAGGCCGAATTCTTTCATCAAGGCGCGTTCTTTGGCCTTGCTGATCTTCATGCGCAGGGGTTTGACCTTTTCGGTCGAGGCTTCTGCCACTTCTGCCACTTCGGGCTCACCAACCAGATCGTCCTCGATGTCACTCATGTCGACGTCATGGTCCTCGCCTTTTTTCGCCGCCTTGGCCTTGGGGCCGCGCTTGGCCGCCGCCTTGTCCGGGCTGGTGGCATCTGCGGCTTTGGCCGCCTTGGCAGGTTTTTTCTTGGCCACAGGTTCTGCGGCGGCTACCACTTTTTTCTGGTCTTCTGAGAGGGCTTTGGTTTTGGGTGCGGTCACGGGGGCGGCTTTCGATGTGGAAGAGGTGGCGGCGGTGGTCTTGGCAACGCTGGTTTTTGCTGCGGACACAGCAGATTTCTGGGGCTTGGTAGCGGGCATGATGACACCTCAAAAACAGTAAGATCAGTATCGCCTAGCGCTTTGGCAGCCAGCGTTGGGCAGGACGAGGAATGAACCAGGTCAGACAAGGTGTGTGGGCGAACATTTGGTGTGCAGTCCTTGCGGTAGGTTGGCCGGATGAAAAGTAGGTCATCAATTGGCCGGGCCCGGAGGTGCTGCTGTCGCGCTTGTCGGAAAAACGTTGGATTATACCTTTTGCCATCAACCTGACAGCCGTTACGGATTTAAATGGCAGACTCCAGCAGCAGGCGGCGTGTCTGCAACTCGCGGTAACGCTGCAAGGCGCCGGGGTCCACTTTGGCGGCTTCAATCGCCAATGTTTCTTCGATTTTGAGTTGTTCAATCAGCATGCGGTTGATCAAATGGCGCAGCTCCTTGAGCTCTTCAGCCGCGTCGCTGTCTGCGCCAAGCTCGTAACCGGCCATGAGTTTCATGGCAAAGGCCTCACTTTCATGGCCTTGCAGCCCTTCACGCAAGGCAACCCACGGCATGTGGCCGTGTTCATGGAGCTGGCTCTCCAGCCAGGCAAACAGCGGGCCGTGGGGTGCCGACAAGCCGCACAGCAGGGCATGGTCCTCGGCCGACAGCGACTCCAGCGCGGCCATGTTGTCCAGCAAAATCCGCGCCGCATGGTCGGCCCGGCTGGCGGGTAGTCGGCTGCCACCGAGCCGCTCGGGCGCAGATTTCTTGTAAGTTTTGGCGCTGTAATTTTTGTAGTCCGGGCGAGGCGCACCGTCCTTGGCATATCCACCGGCGTGCTCGCGTTTGGGCTTGGCGTGGTCAGGGTGCCAGATGTCGGTGAGCTCGCGCGGGCTGAGCTGCACCAGATCGGCAATTTCTGCCAGCAGTTGTTGTTTGAGGGCACCCGCAGGCAGGAGTTCCCACAGCGGCTTGGCATTGCTGGCCAGATGGGCGCGGCCCTCGGCGCTGTGCAGGTCGCAGCCGTCGCGCGCGGCATCGATCAAAAAACGGCTCAGGGGCACTGCCTCACTGACATAGCGGGCAAAGGCCTCCTTGCCGTGTTCACGGATAAAGCTGTCGGGGTCGTGTTCGGGTGGCAAAAACAAAAACTTGACCGAGCGCACGTCGGTGGCCAGCGGCAGCGCGGCGTCAAGCGCCTTGCGCGCCGCGCGCCGGCCCGCGCTGTCGCCGTCAAAGCTGAACACCACCGCATCGGTAAAGCGAAACAGCTTGTGCACATGCTCGGGCGTGCAGGCGGTGCCCAGCGTGGCCACCGCGTTGGGAAAGCCCAGTTGCGCCAGTGCCACCACGTCCATGTAGCCTTCGGTCACCAGCGCGTAACCGTGCTCACGCAAGGCGTTGCGCGCCTCGAACAGGCCGTAGAGTTCACGCCCCTTGCTGAACACCGGTGTTTCGGGCGAATTGAGGTACTTGGGCTTGTCATCGCCCAGCACACGACCGCCGAAACCGATGTACTCGCCCTTGATGTTGCGGATCGGGAACATGACCCGGTCACGAAAACGGTCGTAGCGCTTGGCCTCCTGGCCTTCCTCTTCGCTCAGAATGACCAGGCCGCTTTCCACCAGCAGCGGGTCGTCGTAAGCGGGGAATACGCTGGCCAGGCTGCGCCAGCCTTCGGGCGCGTAACCAAGGCCAAACTGCTTGGCAATTTGCCCGGAAAGTCCCCGGCCCTTGAAATAAGCCACCGCGCGCTCGGACGCCTTGAGCTGCTTTTGATAAGCCTGGCAGGCCTTTTCCAGCACCTCGTTGAGCGTGTTTTGTTTTTGCCGTTGCTCGGCCGCACGGGCCCGGTCCTGCGGACTCGCGTCGTCTTCGGGCACCTTCATGCCAAATTGCTGGGCCAGGTCCTGTACCGCCTCGACAAAGCTCATGCCCGCGTGTTCCATCAAAAAACCGATGGCGTTACCGGTTTTGCCGCAGCCAAAGCAGTGGTAGAACTGCTTGGTCGGGCTGACTGAAAAAGAGGGCGACTTTTCGTTGTGAAACGGGCACAGGCCCATGAAGTTGGCGCCGCCCTTTTTAAGGGGCACATAACGCCCCACGATTTCCACCACGTCGGCGCGGGCGATGAGTTCCTGAACAAAGGTCTGGGGGATGGACATGGCTGGATTGTAGGAACCCGCATGCCTGACCTGTCGCGGTCGGGTGATGGGTTAGCGCGGTGCCAGGCGAATCGCGCCGTCGAGCCGGATCACCTCGCCATTGAGCATGTCGTTCTCAAAAATATGCACTGCCAGTTTGGCGTAGTCCTGTGGTGTGCCCAGGCGTGACGGAAACGGCACGTTGGCCGCCAGCGCGTCCTGCACCTCCTGTGGAAAACTGAACAGCATGGGTGTGCCAAAAATGCCGGGCGCAATGGTCATGTTGCGAATGCCATTGCGCGCCAGATCGCGGGCAATGGGCAGCGTCATGCCGACAATGCCGCCCTTGGAGGCGCTGTAGGCGGCTTGGCCAATCTGGCCGTCAAAAGCCGCCACTGAGGCGGTGGAGATCAGCACACCGCGCTCGCCGGTGGATTCGGGCGCATTTTTGCTCATGGCATCGGCGCACAGGCGGATCATGTTGAAACTGCCGATCAGGTTGACGCTGATGCATTTACTGAACAGGGCCAGGGCGTGTGGGCCGGTCTTGCCAACGGTTTTCTCAGCCGGTGCAATGCCCGCGCAGTTCACCAGTCCCACCAATTTGCCCAGGCCGGTGGCGCAGGCCACCACGGCTTGTCCATCAGATTCACTGCTGACATCACATTTGACAAACGCGCCGCCAATCTCCTTGGCCACGGCTTCCCCTTTGTCGGCTTGCATGTCGGCAATCACCACCGTGCCGCCCTTGCTGGCGAGCATGCGGGCCGTGCCTTCGCCCAAGCCCGAGGCGCCACCGGTGACAACGAATACTTTGCCTGCAATTTCCATGAGGTTCTCCAAAAAATGGTTGACGTGAACGTAAACGTCAATTATGGCGCAAGCAACCGGTGTGAATTTTCGGCTCCGGGCCTCCGGAACGGCGCAATATTGCGGCTATACTCTCGTTCTCTTTTGAGACCCTTAGGCGCGTAGCTCAGCTGGTTAGAGCACCACCTTGACATGGTGGGGGTCGTTGGTTCGAGTCCAATCGCGCCTACCAAATTTGGTAGAAAAATCAAGCACTTAACGGCAACGTCAAGTGCTTTTTTTGTGGGCGTTTGCGTCCTGAGAAATTGTTACCCAAGGGCATCGCTACGCCGGGCTATCTCGGTGGTACTGGCTTCGCCCAGCATGGTGAAAATCAGCTCCAGATCGGTCATGTGGTCGCGCAGGTTGTTGCCGGTCTTCACCACATCCAAGCCCTTGAGCTGGCTGTGCTCGGTGGGCGTCACGCCAAAGGTGGCGCGGGCGATGTCAGCGGTCAATATCGAATACTCTTTTCCCTCGGCCACGCCACGCGCTTTCCACTCGTCGGTCAGTTCCCCGCGCATAGAGATGGAGCGCAGCCGCTTTTCGATCCATGCCCGCGGATAGCCCTTGGCCTGGTACAGCTCGCGGGCGCGGGCGCTGGCCAGTTCAGGGTTTTCAATTTCCTTCACCCACTCGTAGCTCACCTGCGCCAGCCAGCGCTTGAACGGTTCGGCCTTGGGCGAAGGGATGGACTGGATGATGCGAAACAAGCCTTCGGTGTTGGCGCAATCGGTCTCATGCTGCTTACCGTCTGGGGCCAGCAGTTTCAACCCGTGACAAAACGTCACGGGTTGACCGCCCTCGGCATTGAGCCGTTGTTTGAGCTTGCGCCAGTAGGCACCGGCATCCGGGCTCGCGGTCAGGATGGCGCAAACATCCACCACTGAAAACCACCATTCCTCGTTGTGCCAGACACGCCGAATGCTTGATTCTTGAAAAACGGCGATGTGGTTGACTGGTTCGGTGGTTTTTGCTCTTTTGACCATTTTGTTTCCCCTTTTGGACTTTATTGGCTAATAATCAACAGCGCAGGCAAGCGCAAGATTTGTAGAGGCCAGTGGCAACATTGGTAGCCCGAATGGGTGGGACACTCGAACTTGGGGCCTGTATTTTTTTGCCCGTTTGATTGCCAAAATCTGCATCACTTCGGCGGTGAAAAGCTCACCATGTGCGCCATGCCCTCAGTCAACGCCTCCAGGCTGCCCGGCCAAAACTTCAAACCGTAGCCCTGCTCACCCGTTTTAGGGTGGCGGTAAATCGTAGGCCGCAGCATCCTGAAATAGCGGTCTTCCACTTCACTGTATTGCGTCAAGTTCACCGCAAAAAACAGGCTTGACGCGACCGCATCGACCATTTGTAGCCCCGCCAACTGATCGTGGTTAACGGCGCGCAGCTTATCCAACAATGCAGTTGCACTGGTGCGCAGATCGCCAGTGGCCAATGCCTGCAATGCGGTTTGCAGTTCACCGCAAAGGGGTTTGCTGCTCATGTGTTCGGGACGTTGTCATCTTCAAACCATCCAGTCTTCAAGTTTCAGGTGCGGCACGTTTTCAAAATGGCGGGTGTTGTGGGTGACCAGAATTAGTTTTTCGGCCAAGGCGTGGGCGGCAATTTGGGTGTCCATTTCGCCGATGGGTTTGCCCTGTCGCCTGAAACTGTCTTTCAGCGCGCCGTAGTGGTCAGCGGTTTTGGCATCCCAGTCAAGGCTTGGCAAGCGCAAAAAGAAGCCGTCAATGACACTGCGTCGGCGGTCTTCAGGTGTCATGCCCGCTTGGCCGTAGCGCAATTCGGCGCGTGTGATGACTGAGATGGCTACGCTGTGGCGCTTGAGCGCATCACTGAGTTTGGTCTCCAGTGCCGGCGAAGAACGGCGAATGTAGTAACTGACGATATTGGTGTCTAGCAAGTAGCGCATCACTCGACCCAGTCCTCAAATGGGCTGGGTCGCACCGCCGTATCACGCGGCAACAAAAACTCATCCGAAGGTGGCAGGGCCTGAAGCTCTGCCAAAAATGACTGAAGGTCGTCTTTAGTGGGTTTTGGCAGGATCGTCATACCACCAGCGTTACCGGTTTTGCTGATCCAGACTTCTGGCACATCCACACGGAACGCCTTGGGCAGACGAATCGCTTGGCTGTTGCCAGTGGTAAATACTTTGGCGGTGGCGATCATGGTGTGTCTCCTTAAAAAGTAGATATGAAAACGTATCTACTTTATCACCAACCAGGTGATCAGGTCAAAATCGGCATTGCCCTTCACTGCCTTGCTTGCATTCATGAGTTTGCCAAAAGTATCTTTATTGGGAAATGCTCTGATACGGCTTGAGGCAAGAAAAAACCCGCTGTCCTAAGGGAATCAACGGGTTATGGAGCGTCTTGAGGTGGTCTGATATGACCATTTGGAGCGGGTGAAGGGAATCGAACCCTCGTATGAAGCTTGGGAAGCTGCCGTTCTACCATTGAACTACACCCGCGTATGACCTGGAAGGTCTCCAAGAGGCGCTAGTGTACATGCTCGCGACCGCCCCGCGGTGGGAGCGGCGCCTCGCCGCGATGGACCCGTTATTTCAGAATGTCACCCAGGCACAGGTACTTGATTTCCACGTAGTCATCAATGCCGTGGTGCGAACCTTCGCGGCCCAGACCGGATTGCTTGACGCCGCCAAACGGCACATGCTCGGTGGCCAGAATGCCCACGTTGATGCCGACCATGCCGTATTCCAGCGCTTCGCTGACACGGAAGATGCGGCCCACGTCGCGGCTGTAAAAATAGCTTGCCAGGCCGAATTCGGTGTTGTTGGCGGCATCCACGGCTTCCTGCTCGGTCTGGAACTTGAAGATGGGGGCAAAGGGACCAAAGGTTTCTTCTTTGGCGCACAACATATCGGCCGTGGCGTCAGCCACCACAGTTGGCTCGAAGAACTGGCCCGGCAGGCGGTTGCCACCCACCAGCAAGCGGGCACCCTTGGCCACGGCATCCTGCACATGGCGTTCCACTTTTTCCAGCGCGGCTTCTTCAATCAGCGGGCCCTGGTTGACGCCTTCCTCAAAGCCATTACCGACCTTGGCGGTTTTGACCTTGGCGGCAAACTTGGTGACGAATTCGTCATACACGCCCGCCTGGACGTACAAGCGGTTCGAGCAGACGCAGGTTTGACCCGCGTTGCGGTATTTGCTGGCAAAAGCGCCTTCGACCGCGCTGTCGATGTCGGCATCGTCAAACACGATGAAAGGTGCGTTGCCGCCGAGCTCCAGCGAGAGTTTCTTGACGGTGGGGGCACTTTGCGCCATCAGGATGCGGCCCACTTCGGTGGAGCCGGTAAAGCTGATGTGGCGCACCACGTCGCTCGCGCACAGCACCTTGCCCACGGCAATCGAGTTGTCGGCGTCGGCGGTGATCATGTTGAGCACGCCAGCCGGAATGCCCGCGCGAATGGCCAGCTCGGCTGCGGCCAGGGCGGTCAGGGGGGTCAGTTCCGCCGGTTTGATGATCACGGTGCAGCCAGCTGCCAGCGCGGGTGCAACCTTGCGGGTGATCATGGCAATGGGAAAGTTCCAGGGTGTGATGGCGGCGCAAACGCCAATGGGCTGGCGCAACACCATCAGGCGGCGGTTGTTGTCAAACTGGGGCAGGGTTTCGCCGTTGATGCGTTTGGCTTCTTCGGCAAACCACTCGACAAAGCTGGCGCCGTAGGCCACTTCGCCTTTGGCCTCGGGCAGCGGCTTGCCCTGCTCGGCCGTCATGATGCGGCCCAAATCCTCCTGATTCGCCATCAGCAGGTCATACCATTTGCGCAAAATGATGCTGCGCTCTTTGGCGGTCTTGCTGCGCCAGGCCGGCCAGGCGGCGTTGGCCGCGGTGATGGCGGCTTGCGCCTCCGCCGGGCCCAGGTTGGCCACGTCGGCCAGATGGGCACCGGTGGCTGGGTCGGTCACGGCAAAGCGGCTGGTGCCTGCCACCCATTGGCCGTTGATGAGGGCATTGGTCTTGAGCAGGGTGGGGTCTTTGAGCAGGGAAAGGGGAGTGGTCATGGTGCTTGTTTCAAAAGATGGGGTGTAACTGTCGAATATTAACGTCTGGTGACGCCGGGCAGGACGCACAGCATCTCGTACAGCAAATTTGCCCCCAGCAGGGCAGTATTGCCGGAGGTGTCGTAGGCTGGCGAGACTTCCACCAGGTCGCCACCGACCAAATTGAGCCCGTGGCAGCCGCGAATGATTTCCAGTGCCTGCGGCACGCTCAGGCCGCCGATCTCGGGTGTGCCGGTACCGCCCGCGTAGGCGGGGTCAATGCCGTCGATGTCAAAACTCAGGTAACAAGGTGTGTTGCCAATGTGGGCCCGGATTTTGGCCATCAGGGGCGCGAGCGACTGGTACCAGACTTCATGGGCGGGCACCAGGGTAAAACCTTGCTGGCGTGGCCAGTCGAAGTCGTCAGACGCGTAGCCGCTGCCGCGCAGGCCAATCTGAAAAACCTTGTGACAGTCGAGCAGGTCTTCTTCCACAGCCCGGCGAAACGGCGTGCCGTGCGCAATGCGTTCGCCAAACATGTCGGCATTCACATCGGCGTGTGCATCCACGTGCACCAACGCCACCGGGCCGTGTTTGGTGGCCATGGCGCGAAGAATGGGCAGGGCAATGGTGTGGTCGCCGCCCAACGTCAGGGGAATGCAATTGGCAGCCAGCACGGGTTCATAAAACGCCGTGATGATGGCCAGCGACTTTTCCAGGGAATAGGTGTTGATGGGCACATCGCCCAGATCGGCGACTTGCAGGGTGTCGAACGGGGCGGCACTGGTGGCCATGTTGTAGGGCCGGATCAGGCTTGACTCGGCACGAATCTGGCGCGGCCCAAAGCGCGCGCCAGGCCGGTGGCTGGTGCCAATGTCCAGCGGAATACCAATGAAGGCGGCATTCAGGCCAACTGGTGCGCTGGCCACCGGCAGGCGCATCATGCTGGCAATACCGCCAAAACGGGGCATGGCGTTGCCTGACAAGGGTTGGTTTTTCGTCGTCATGTTCAACGCCGTCTGCCGCGTAGCCATTCCAGCGCCAGCATCAGCGTGGTGGTAAAGATGATCAGCAGGGTGGCCACGGCGGCAATGGTTGGGTTGATGTTTTCGCGGATGCCGGTGAACATTTGGCGCGGCAGGGTCACCTGGTCTGGACCCGCAATGAACAGGGTCACCACCACTTCGTCAAATGAGGTAGCAAAGGCAAACAGCGCGCCCGAGATGACGCCCGGCGCAATGATCGGCAAAGTGACGCGGAAAAACGTGGTGAGGTGGCCGGCACCCAGGCTCAAGCTGGCGCGGATCAAATTTTCATTAAAACTTTGCAGCGTGGCCAGCACGGTGGTCAGCACAAAGGGTGCACCCAAGGCCGCGTGCACCAAAATCAGACCCAAGTAGGTGTCGTTGAGGCCAATTTTTGCGAAGAACAAATAGGTGCTCACCGCCACCACCACAATTGGCACCACCATGGGTGCGATCAGCAGGCTCATCAACAAGCCTTTGCCCCAAAAGTTGATGCGTGCCAGACCGACTGCGGCCATGGTGCCCAGAATGGTGGCCAGGATGGTGGCCAAAGGTGCCACGATGAAACTGTTGCGTGTGGCGCGCCCCCATTCGGCAGACGAAAACAGGTTGTCGTACCACTGCAGCGACCAGCCTGGCATGGGGTAAGCCAAGAAGGAGCTGGCAGAAAACGACAGCGGCATGATGGCCAGAATCGGCAGCAGTAAAAACAGCAGCACCAGCACGCCGACACCGCGCAGTAAATACCAGCCGATCTTGTCGGGTAGGGTGGCGTAGGCTGGGAACATGGGACGGGCAGGAAGTGACATGTGGTTTATCCCAAGCTGAGTTCAGACTTCACCACACGGCGGTACACCGCATACAGTACCAGTGTGGCAGACAACAGCACGGCACCTAGCGCACATGCCATGCCCCAGTTCACGGTGACATTGGTGTACTGGGCAATGTAGTAGCTCAGCATCTGGTCATCGGCCCCGCCCAGCAGGGCCGGAGTCACGTAATAACCAATGCTCAGGATGAACACCAGCAGGCCGCCGGCACCCATGCCAGGAAAGGTTTGCGGCATGTAGACCCGGAAAAACGCCGCCAGAGGTGAGCTGCCAAGCGACACGGCAGCCCGCAAATAGGTGGGGGGTACAGATTTCATCACACTGTACAGCGGCAAGATCATGAACGGCAGCAGGATGTGCACCATGGCAATGATGACCCCGACCCGGTTAAACAGCAACGGTAGCGGCTCGTTGATCAGGCCCAGGTCCAGGAAAAATCGGTTGATCAGGCCATTGGTCTGTAACAGCACAATCCAGGCCGCAGAACGAACCAGCACCGAGGTCCAAAACGGTACCAGCACCAAAATCATCAAAATATTCGCCTGGCGCGGCGTCAGGGTCGACAGCCAATAGGCCAGCGGGTAACCCAGCAGCAGGCAGAAGACAGTTACCACGGCGCTGACACTGAAGGTGCGCATCAATATTTTGAAAAAGGCCGCTGATTCTGGATCAACATTGACAATCTCGCCTTGAATGTCGCGTTTCAGGTCCACCGAGGCCAGCAGATAGTCGGGTGTCCAGCGCGAGCCATTTTTTGCGATGGCGCGCCAGTAGCCCAACTCACCCCAACGGGGGTCCAGTTCCAGCATGTGGGCCTTGACTTGCACGGGAGTCAAACCCGCCTCGAACGGCAGGGCGCGGAAAGTCCCCATGACCAGTGAACGGGCGCCGCTGATTTCGCTGTTCAGGCGGCGTGCCAGTCCACCTGCATCGGACTGCTCGGCAATGTTGGCGAAGTCTGTTGCCAGTGCCGCGTAGGCCTCATCTGGCGGGTTGGTGGTGCGGTCCCACTTGTCTAGCACCTTCACCGTGTTTGCGAGTGTGCTGGCGACCTCAGGATTTTCGATCGCGCGCATCAGCAGCGCGCCGATCGGCACAATAAAGGTGGCCAGCAGAAAAATCAGCAGCGGCAGGGTCAGGGAGATGGCAAAGGCCTTTTTGCGACGCTGCGAGTGCCGCAGCTGTGCCGCCAAGTTGCCAGGAATCGTGGTCGTAGCGACAGTCATTGCCATCTCTCCTGTGTCAACTTACTGCGCGGCCCAGGCGGTGAATCGCTTCTCCAGCGCCTCACCCTGGTCAGCCCAGAAGCTCACGTTGAACTGCAGTGCGGTTTTGGCGTTGGCAGGTGCCGTGGGCAGGCCGCCCAGCACTTTGGCATCCAGCTTGGCGAGCGCCTTGGTGTTGGTCGGGCCGTAGGCAATGTTTTTGGCGTACTCGGCCTGGGCGTTTGCACTGCTGGCCAGGGCGATGAACTTCAGGGCGGCTTCCTTGTTGGGTGTGCCTTTTGGCATGACCCAGTAGTCCAGGTCATAAATGCCACCGGTCCAGGTGATCTTGAGGTTTTTGCCTTCGCGCTGGGCAGCGTCAATGCGGCCGTTGTAGGCGGTGGTCATGACCACGTCACCGGCCACCAGGAACTGGGGCGGCTGCGCACCGGCTTCCCACCATTGGATGTTGGCCTTGAGTTCGCTCAGTTTCTTGAACGCGCGGTCAGCACCGTCTTTGGTTTTCAGCACCTTGTACACATCGGCGACTCGCACGCCGTCAGCCATCAGGGCAAATTCGACGTTGTAACGGGCACCCTTGCGCATGGCACGTTTGCCGGGGAATTTTTTCACGTCCCAGAAATCTGCCCAGGTGGTCGGCGCAGTTTTGAGTTTGTCGCCGTCATAGGCCATCACGGTGGACCAGACGAAGGTGCCAATACCGCACTCGTGAATGGCGGCAGGGGTGAAGTCAGCCTTGTTGCCGATCTTGCTGTAGTCGAGCTTCTCGAATAGGCCTTCGTCACAGCCCCGCGCCACGTCGGGGGATTCAACCTCCACCACGTCCCAGGTCACTTTCTTGGTTTCGACCATGGCCTTGATCTTGGCTTGTTCGCCGTTGTATTCCACGCTGACGATCTTGTTGCCAGAGGCTTTTTCATAGGGGCCAACGTAGGCGATTTTTTGGGCGTTACCGTTGGCACCACCGAAGTTGACCACGGTCAATTGGGTCTCGGCTTGAGCAGAAAGGGTAAACAGTGCGGCGCAGGCCGCCACCAGGGGGGTGAGTTTCATTGAAGGTCTCCTTCTTGGGGGTAAAAAACAGGACTAAAAAATGCAAACGTGTCAGGCATAGACACGCAAATGCTCGGGGGGCAGGACCAGCCAGACGGTGTCACCGGCCTGCGGGATGTTGGGGCTGGACAATGCAATCTTGACCGTGGTTGGTACCTGCTTGTCGACTGCGCAGCGCACGCGCAAGTGGTCACCAAAGTAAATCAGGTCGTTGACATTTGCGCGCAGGCTGTTCGGTGGCGCGGGTTCACTGCCCGGACTAATGTGTGCACGCTCCGGGCGGATGCAGGCCTGCACCGGGCAATTCAGCGGTGCACCGTTGATGTCCTGCGCCTGCAGCTCTGTGCCACAGGGCAGGCGCACCTTGCAGCTGCCACCTGCACCACGCTCGGTGACCGTGATCTGTGCGTCCAGCACGGTGTTGTCACCGACAAAACTGGCCACAAACCGGTTCACTGGCGACTCATACAGCGTGGTGACGGTGTCGATCTGCTGGATCAGGCCGTCGTTGAACACCGCCACCCGGTCCGACATGGTCAGCGCTTCTGACTGGTCGTGCGTGACGTAGACAAAGGTCAGTCCGAGCTTGCGGTGCAGCTCTTTGAGTTCAAGTTGCATGTGCTCGCGCAGTTGTTTGTCCAAGGCGCCCAGAGGTTCATCCATGAGCACCAGCTGCGGGTCAAACACCAGGGCACGCGCCAGCGCAATGCGCTGCTGCTGGCCGCCCGAGAGCTGACCCGGATAACGCGCCCCCATGGCACCCATCTGCACCATGTCCAACGCCTGCCTGACCTTGAGCTCGCGCTCGGATTTGCCCATCTTGCGCACCGTCAGCGGGTAGGCCACGTTGTCGGCAATCGTCATGTGCGGAAACAGCGCGTAGTTTTGAAACACCATGCCAAAGTTGCGTTTGTGCGGTGGCGTTTTGGTGATGGGTTTGCCCTTGAGAAAAATCTCACCGGCGGTTGGTGATTCAAAGCCGGCAAGCATCATCAGTGTGGTGGTCTTGCCCGAACCCGAAGGCCCCAGCAGCGACAGGAACTCACCACTTTGAATCTCAAGGTTCAGGTCGCGCACCACCAGGGTGCTGCCATCGTAGGTTTTTTGAACACTTGCAAACTTGACGAGGGTGTCATTGGTGGACATAGGTTGCAGCAGCCTTTATTGCGTCGATCTGGCGTTAAAAAATCAAGCGAGTATTTGTACGCCGCAAAGAGCGTGCCAGATCATTGCACCGCGGCCAGGCAGGCATCAATGATGGCCAGGCCTTCGTCCACGATGGCGTCGCTGGCAGTCAAGGGCACCAGAATGCGCACCACGTTGCCATAGGTGCCGCAGGTTAAGAGGATCAAGCCGCGTTGGGTGGCCTCCGACGCCAGCGCCTTGGCCATCTCGGCATTGGGCTGGTGCGGGTCGCCGTTCTTGCACAGCTCGATCGCCACCATGGCACCCAGGCCGCGCACGTCAGCCACGCACTTGTATTTGCCAGCCATGGTCTTGAGGCTGTTCATCATGTGGGCGCCAAGCTGGCGGCTGCGCTCCAGCAGGTTTCCCTTTTCAAACACGTCCAGCACTGCCAGCGCCGCTGCGCAGGCAATCGGGCTGCCGGCATAGGTGCCGCCCAGGCCGCCAGCGGCAGGCGCATCCATCACTTCTGCGCGGCCCACGACGCCGGAGATTGGATAACCACCCGCCATGGATTTGGCCATGGTGATCATGTCCGGGGCGACACCGCTTTGCTCCATGGCAAACCAGGTGCCGGTGCGGCCCGCGCCGGTTTGAATCTCGTCCGCGATCATCAGGATGCCGTGCTGGTCGCACAGGGCGCGCAGGCGCTGCAAAAACTCTGTGGGGGCCACATTGAAGCCGCCTTCGCCCTGCACCGGTTCCACAATGATGGCGGCTACGCGGCTGGCTTCGACGTCGTTCTTGAAAATGCTCTCGATCGATGCAATGGAGTCGTCGACGCTTACGCCATGCGCAGCGTTGGGGAACTGGGCGTGGAAAATCTCGCCCGGAAACGGGCCAAAACCGGTTTTGTAGGGCGCCACTTTTCCGGTCAGGCCGAGGGTGAGCAGTGTCCGGCCATGGTAGCCACTGGTGAAGGCAATGACGGCGCTTCGTTTGGTGTAAGAGCGGGCGATCTTGATGGCGTTTTCCACGGCTTCGGCGCCAGTGGTCAAGAACATGGTCTTCTTGGCAAAGTTGCCTGGCGCCAGGGCATTGATGCGCTCGGCAAGTTCCACATAGGGCTCGTAGGCCAGCACCTGGAAGCAGGTGTGGGTGTAGAGGTCGATCTGGTCCTTGACTGCTTGCATGATCTCGGGGTGGCAGTGACCCGTGTTGAGCACGGCAATACCACCGGCAAAGTCAATGTAGCGCTTGCCTTCGACATCCCACACTTCGGCATTGACACCACGTGCAATAAACACTTCATGGCTCTGGCCGACACCGCGCGGAATGGCAGCGCGGCGACGGTCCATCAGGGCTGCATTGGTTTTTTGGGTTTGGGTAAGCATAGGGCTCCTAAGCAGTGGGCTGGCGTTGATAAAGTTGGGCAACTGTAGTTGCGATGCCCTTGTTTAACCATATACAGTTAGGTCTTTTTTGAGAATGTACTGTGTAGCCCCTGCTGCCAATACATATAAACCCTAACCCGACCCATGTTCACGCTCAATCCGCAAAGTTCGACGCCCCTGGTGCTGCAAATCGTCGCAGGCTTTCGCACCGCCATTGATGACGGTGAACTGCGCTCAGGCTCCAAGGCGCCGTCGATACGCCAGTTTGCGCATGCCCATAACGTCAGCGTGTTCACCGTGGTCGATGCTTACGACCGGCTGGTGGCCCAGGGCTATTTCGCGTCGCGTCCGCACTCGGGATTTTTTGTCAAACAGCGGCCAAGCTCGGTGGCAGAGTTGCCAGGACACGGGCCCAATTTCAGTTTTGATTCGATGTGGTACCTGCGGCGTATTTTTGAGAACCGGGCGCTGCGCATGAAACCCGGTTGCGGCTGGCTGCCTGGCGACTGGCTGTTTCAGGACGGCGTGCGGCGCGGGCTTCGCAGCCTGGCTGCCGACGATGTGGATGTGGGGGGCTATGGTGAACCCAAAGGCTACCCGCCGCTGCGCAAGCTGGTGCGTGACCTGTTGGCCGAGCAGGAAATTTCTGTCACCTCTGAGCAAGTGCTCCTGACCCAGGGTTCAAGTCAGGCCATGGACCTGGTGGCGCGCCGCCTGGTGCGACCTGGGGACGCGGTGCTGGTGGATGATCCGGGTTATCCCAACTTGTTGTTTTCATTGCGGTTTCTGGGTGCTCGCCTGATCGGGGTGCCGCGCATCCCTTCGGGTTACGACCTGGTCGCACTGGAGCGCCTGGTGATCGAAGAACAGCCCAAGGTGTTTTTTACCCAGCCAAGACTGCAGAGTCCGACCGGTTCGATTGCCCAGTTGGCGCATCTGCACCGGGTGATGCAACTGGCCGACAAGCATGATTTTCTGGTGGTCGAAAACGACATTTATGCCGACCTGGATCCTGAGCCACGGCCTTCCCTGGCCAGTCTGGACCAGTTGAACCGGGTGATTTACATCAGCAGCTTTTCCAAGACCATTTCGCCCAACATCCGGGTCGGTTACCTGGCAGCTAACCCGGACCTGCTGGAAGACCTGGCGCAGCTCAAAATGATCTCCGGATTAACATCTTCGGAGTTCAGCGAACGCCTGGCGCATGGCGCCTTGACCGACGGGCGTTGCCGCAAACACGTCAAGGGCCTGCGTGAACGCCTGGCCAAAGCGCATGTCGACGCCGCCTCACGCCTGCTTGACGTGGGTTTTGAGATTTTCTGTGAGCCCAAGGCTGGCATCTTTCTGTGGGCACGCCATCCGGCTGTGGCTGATTCGGCTGAACTGGCTTACAAGGCGGCCGAGCAAGATATTCTGCTTGGCCCCGGGCACCTGTTCAGCCCCGATCTGCAGACCAGTCCATGGCTGCGTTTCAACGTGATCTTTTGCGACGAGCCCGCCTTGTTTGCATTTTTGCAGGCGCAGTGCCAAGCCCCCTGATCACTTAAAATCGTCGGTTTTGACACACCAAGTCGCTTACCCCCATGAATTCAACCGCTGTTCCGGTCACTGTCGCCGACATTCGCAAGACCTTTCTCGACTTCTTTGCTTCCAAAGGCCATACCGTGGTGGCTAGCAGTCCATTGGTGCCGGGCAACGACCCCACGCTGATGTTCACCAACTCCGGCATGGTGCAGTTCAAGGACGTGTTTTTGGGGGCCGACAAACGCAGTTACGTGCGTGCTGCCTCGGTCCAGTCCTGCCTGCGTGCCGGTGGCAAACACAACGACCTGGAAAACGTGGGCTACACCGCACGCCATCACACCTTTTTCGAGATGCTGGGCAACTGGAGTTTTGGCGACTATTTCAAGCGTGAGTCGCTCAAGTGGGCCTGGGAGCTGCTGACCGTGGTTTACAAGCTGCCCGCAGACCGCCTGCTGGCCACCGTCTACGAAGAAGACGATGAGGCTTATGACATCTGGACCCAGGAGATTGGCCTGCCGCCCGAGCGTGTGATCCGCATCGGCGACAACAAGGGCGGGCGCTACAAGTCCGACAATTTCTGGATGATGGCCGACACCGGCCCCTGCGGTCCCTGCTCGGAGATTTTTTACGACCACGGCGACCACATTCCTGGCGGCCCGCCGGGCAGCCCGGACGAAGATGGCGACCGTTTCATCGAGATCTGGAACAACGTGTTCATGCAGTTCAACATGACCGAAGACGGTTCGGTTACGCCGCTGCCCGCGCCCTGCGTCGACACCGGCATGGGCCTGGAACGCCTGGCCGCCATCCTGCAGCATGTGCACAGCAACTACGAAATCGACCTGTTCGATGCCCTGATCAAGGCCGCCGCCCGTGAAACCCGTTGTACCGATCTGGGTAACAACTCGCTCAAGGTGATTGCCGACCACATCCGTGCCACCGCCTTCCTGGTGAGTGACGGCGTGCTGCCCGGCAACGAAGGCCGTGGTTATGTGCAGCGGCGCATCATCCGCCGCGCCATTCGCCATGGTTACAAGCTGGGCCAGAAAACCCCGTTTTTCCACAAGCTGGTGCCTGACCTGGTGGCCGTCATGGGTGCTGCCTACCCCAGCCTGTCGGCCCAGGCGGACCGCATCATGGACGTGCTGCGCGTGGAGGAAGAGCGCTTTTACGAGACCCTGGAAGTGGGCATGCAGATCCTGGACGAAGCCTTGACGGGCGGCGTCAAGGTCTTGCCCGGTGAGGTGGCTTTCAAGCTGCACGACACCTTTGGTTTCCCGCTGGACCTGTCGGCCGACGTCTGCCGCGAGCGCGGCTTGACGGTGGATGAGGCAGGTTTTAAGGCGGCCATGGAAAAGCAAAAGGCCCAGGGCCGCGCAGCCGGCAAGTTCAAGATGGACAAGGCGCTGGACTACAGCGGGGCGGGTAATACATTTGTTGGCTACGAGCAGTTGACTGCTGCCACTGAGGTTGTCGCCATGTATGTGGATGGCACCAGCGCCACCGAGATCAAGGCGGGTCAGAACGGCGTGCTCGTGCTGGCCACGACGCCCTTTTATGGCGAAAGCGGCGGCCAGGTGGGGGATGCCGGCGCCATTTTTTGCGACCATGCGTTGTTTGAGGTGCAGGACACGCAAAAGGTCAAGGCTGATGTGTTTGGCCACCACGGTGCGCTCAAGACTGGCACGCTCAAGCTGGGCGACACGGTCACGGCCCATGTCAATACCTCACTGCGCTTGGCCACCCAGCGCAACCATTCGGTCACCCACCTGATGCACAAGGCCCTGCGCGAGGTGCTGGGTGGCCATGTGCAGCAAAAGGGCAGTTTGGTGACGCCTGAGCGCACGCGCTTTGACTTTGCCCACAATGCCCCGGTCACCGACGCTGAAATCCGCGAGATCGAAGCCCGCGTGAATGCCGAGATTCTCACCAACGCGGCCACCCAGGCACAGGTGATGGACATCGAATCGGCACAAAAAACCGGCGCCATGATGCTGTTTGGCGAAAAATACGGCGAATCAGTACGTGTGCTCGACATTGGCAGCAGCCGCGAACTGTGCGGCGGCACCCATGTGCAGCGCACCGGTGACATCGGCTTGTTCAAGGTGGTGGCAGAGGGCGGTGTCGCCTCGGGCATTCGCCGCATCGAGGCGGTCACGGGTGCAAACGCATTGGCCTATTTGCAGCAGCTTGAAGACTCGGTCGGCCAGGCCGCCAGCGCCCTCAAGGCCCCGGTGGCCGAGGTTAATGAGCGTATTGTGGCGGTGCTGGAACACGTCAAAACGCTTGACAAGGAATTGGCCGCGCTCAAGGGTAAGCTGGCCAGCGCCCAGGGCGACGAGCTGCTCAGCCAGGCGCAGGACATCAGGGGCGTCAAGCTGCTGGTGGCCCGACTCGACGGTGCTGATGTCAAAACCCTGCGCGACACCATGGACAAGCTCAAGGATAAGCTCAAAACTGCGGTCATTGTGCTCGGCGTGGTCGACGGCGCCAAGGTGCAGATCGCCGTGGGCGTGACCCCTGACACCACGGCCAGGGTCAAGGCTGGCGAGCTGGTCAACTTTATTGCAAGCCAGGTGGGCGGCAAGGGCGGTGGCAAACCCGACATGGCCATGGCCGGCGGCACCGAACCCGCCATGCTGGCAGCGGCCTTGGCCAGCGTGCAAGGCTGGGTCGAACCCAAGCTTTGAAATCGTTACGCACCATGTGCCTTGAGCACGCTCTCTTTTTACTTTCCAACTGAAACAACATCCCATGAGTGCTTTTTTGAATGAAACCGTTTTAAGCGTTCACCACTGGACCGACCGGCTGTTCAGCTTTACCACCACGCGCGACGAGACGCTGCGTTTTTCCAACGGCCACTTCACCATGATTGGCCTGCGCGTAGACGGCAAGCCCTTGCTGCGCGCGTACAGCATCGTCAGCGCCAACTACGAGGACCACCTGGAGTTTTTGAGCATCAAGGTGCAAGACGGCCCGCTGACCTCGCGGCTGCAGCACATCAAGGTGGGCGACAAGATTGTGGTCGGCAAAAAACCCACCGGCACGCTGCTGATTGACTACCTGTTGCCCGGCAAAAACCTGTACCTGTTTGGCACCGGCACCGGTCTGGCCCCGTTTTTGAGCATCGTGCGGGACCCTGAAACCTACGAAAAATTTGAGAAAGTCATCTTGGTGCACGGCGTACGGGAGGTGGCCGAGCTGGCTTATCACGACTACCTCACGCTGGAGCTGCCTGACCATGAGTTTTTGGGCGACATGGTGAGCGCGCAGATGCTGTATTACCCCACCGTCACGCGCGAACCCTACAAAAACCAGGGCCGCATCACTGACCTGATCGATTCGGGCAAGTTACAAGCCGACCTGGGCCTGCCCAAATTTGACCCGGCCACCGACCGCGCCATGCTGTGCGGCAGCCCGGCCTTGCTCAAAGACCTGAAGCATATTCTGGAGAAGCGTGGCTTCCTGGAGGGCAACACCACCAAGCAGGGTGACTTTGTGGTCGAGCGCGCTTTTGTGGAGCAGTAAGCATGACCTACCACCTTTACGCCATTGGTAATGCCCTGGTTGACACCGAATACGAAGTCTCTGATGCCCAATTGCAGGCGGCCGGCGTTGAAAAACGCCACATGACGCTGATTGACGGCCCGCGTCGCGCCGAACTCATCAACCATGTGCACAGCGTCAAGTCGCACCGCACCGGTGGCGGCTCGGCCGGCAACACCGTGGTGGCGCTGGCCCAACTGGGTGGACGCGCGTTTTACTCGTGCCGGGTGGCCGACGACGAATTGGGCGACTTTTACACCAAAGACCTGCTCGCCAATGGTGTCGCCACCAACCTCACACACACCAAAGCGCCCGCAGGCCAAACCGGTAGCTGTATGGTGATGGTCACGCCCGATGCCGAGCGCAGCATGAGCACGTTTTTGGGGGCCACGGCTGACATTGACGAGGCTGCACTGCACCCGCACGACATCGTCAAGTCACGCGTGTATTACATGGAAGGCTACCTGGCCGCCTCACCTACCGGCCTGGCCGCTGCCATCAAGGGGCGCGCCATTGCGGCACAGGCGGGGGTCAAATTGGCCACCACGTTAAGCGATATGAGCATGATCAATTTCTGTCGTCCTGGCCTGGACGCCATGGTCGGCACCGACCTCGACTTTTTGTTCTGTAACGAAGAAGAAGCCCAGGTGTGGTGCGGTACCACAGATGTGGCGCAGATGTGTCAGCAGCTCGGGCAACAGGCAAAAACCGTGTGTCTGACGCGCAGCGCCAAGGGCTGCCTGGTGATCGAAGCCGGCCAGGTGACCGATGTACCCGCTGCGCAGGTCAAGGCCATCGACACCAACGGGGCAGGTGACATGTTTGCCGGGGCATTTTTGTACGCGGTGACGCACGGCCACAGCCATGCGCAGGCCGCCTGGCTGGCCAATCAGTGCGCTGGCCGCGTGGTCGCCCAATACGGCAACCGCCTCAGCCATGAGACGATGGGCAGCCTGAAAGCCGACTTCACCCAATACATTGCCATAAGTTAAAGCGTGATCGAGTCGCGAGAAGTCATGAAAAAGAATCGGCAAACTTATCAGATTAGGCCTGATTTGTAGGGTTTTCATTCATGGTCTGTTCAGTTTCAAACGTTAAACTTATGCTCATGCAGACTAGGCTGCAGATATTTTTTAACTTCAAAGGAAATTTAGCAATGACAACACGTCGCGTATTCATGATGCAGTCGGTTCTGGGTGCCAGCGCTTTGGCTTCTGGTGTGGCAATGGCATCACCCCCCAAGGTGGCTGAGACCGATGCCAATGCCAAGGGCTTGGGCTACGTAGTTGACACTGCCAAAGCTAATGCCAAGAAATACCCCAAGCATGCGGCAACGCAAAGTTGTGCCAACTGTGCTTTGTATCAAGGCAAGGCCGGGGAAGAGTCGGGTGGTTGCCCGCTGTTTGCCGGCAAAGAAGTGTCCGCCAAGGGCTGGTGCAGCGCCTACGCCAAGAAGGCCTAAGCGCCAAACTGGACTCGTCCAGTTCACCCAAAACCCACCCATGCGGTGGGTTTTGTTTTTGGGCCTGGGCAGCCAAGGCAATGCTAAATTTCGGATAATCCAGGCATGAACCCAACTATCAATGCTGATCCGGCCGAGCTGGCCAAATTCTCTGACCTGGCCCACCGCTGGTGGGATGCCGAGGGCGAGTTTCGCCCATTGCACCAGATCAACCCCCTGCGCCTGGGCTGGATCAAAGAATTTTGCGACTTGCAAGGCAAGGCCGTGCTTGACGTCGGCTGTGGCGGCGGCATTCTGGCCGACTCTTTGGCACGCTCTGGCGCCCACGCCACCGGCATTGATTTGTCGACCAAGGTGTTGCGCATTGCCCAGTTGCACGCCATGGACGCAGAAACCAAAAACGTGCATTACCGCGAGATCAGTGCCGAGGCCATGGCCGCCGAGCAGCCCGCCGGTTTTGATGTGGTGACCTGCATGGAAATGCTCGAACACGTGCCCAACCCGGCGTCTGTGGTGCAGGCCTGCGCCACCCTGGTCAAGCCGGGTGGCTGGGTGTTTTTTTCCACGCTCAATCGCAACCCCATGTCCTTTTTGCAGGCGATTGTGGGGGCTGAATATGTGCTCAACATGCTGCCACGCGGCACCCACGAATTTGCCAAGTTCATTCGCCCCAGCGAATTGGCGAGCTTTTGCCGCCGCGCCGACCTGAATGTCATGCAGACACGGGGTTTGTCGTTTAACCCACTGACCCAGCGCTACTGGCTCAACAGCAACACCAGCGTCAATTACCTGCTGGCCACCCAAAAACCGGCGAGTTTGCCCGCGTGACGCCCCAGGGTGCCCGCTTTTCCCAGGTGCAAGCGGTGCTGTTTGACCTGGACGGTACGCTGATCGACAGCGCTCCCGATCTGGCCGCTGCCGCCGACGCCATGCGCTTGGCGCGTGGCCTGCCATCGCTGCCACTGGCGCAGTACCGGCCCATGGCGGGGGCCGGTGCCCGTGGCCTGCTGGGTGTGGCGTTTGGCATGACCCCCGAGCACGCTGATTACGACACCCTGCGCGAAGAGTTTTTTTGTATTTATGAGCGCAGCCTGACCCAACGCACCCAGATCTTCGACGGTGTGCCCGAGTTGCTGGCGCGCTTTGCCAGCCAAGGTGTGAAATGGGGCGTGGTGACCAACAAGTCGGAGCGCTTCACCCTGCCACTGACCGGCTCGATGGCCTTGTTTGACACGGCGGGCGCCATTGTCAGTGGTGACACCACGCCTTTTGCCAAGCCGCACCCGGCGCCTTTACTTGAAGCCGCCCGCCGCATGGGTGTGGATGCCAGCCGCTGCGTTTATGTGGGCGACGACGAACGCGACATCGTGGCCGGTCTGGCGGCAGGCATGGCTACCGTGGCGGTGACCTATGGCTACCTTGGGGCGCAGGCAGACACCAGCCGGTGGGGCGCAAATGCCACAATTAATTGTGTGAATGAACTGCTGCAGCTCTTGCAATTTTCCAGCGTGGCCTAAAATACGAGGCTTAGGGGCTGCACTGGTTTCGACGTGGATTCGGACGCGCGGCAGGGCATGTCGAGCTGAATGGGCTCGTAAAACAGATTCAAAAAAACTAACTGCAAACGACGAACGTTTCGCACTCGCTGCTTAATTGCACGTGAGCCTCACAACAGTCAGCCGATCGGCTGGGCAAGGGTAGCGCAAGCTGTCCAGGCTGTGGGGTAATTTAATTCGGCTGGGCCTGCCTTGGGTAACTTAGGGTGGGTTAAGAAAATAGGTTGCTGGCGATTTGCATAGCGTGCCACTGCGCGATGTGAAAAGCGAGATCCAAATCAGACGGCTACACATGTAGAACTGTGCGAAGAAGGTTTGCGGACGCGGGTTCAAATCCCGCCAGCTCCACCATATACAAAAAAGCCCAACTGTTTTCAGTTGGGCTTTTTTTTGCCTAAAAAATCAATGGTGACGCGAACTTACGCGAATTACCTTTAGATGCTTTACGCCTTTGAACCAATAAGACACCTATTAACACCCATTTCTACCGTGGTTTTAGATGGATGTTTGATACTTATAAATGGGTGTTAATGGGTGTAATATTGGTTCTATGCTTCACACGGACTCCCTCCAGATCACACCTGAAGTTCTGCGCCTGATCGCTCGGATCGAAGAGTTCAAAGGCGCTTGGCGCGCCCTGGGGACGCTTGCGCCTGACCGTCTGTCAGCCTTACGCAGGGTGGCCACCATCGAGAGCATCGGCTCGTCCACCCGTATCGAAGGCAGCAAACTGACTGATCGGGAGGTGGAGAAGCTGCTGTCAAACCTGGCAATCCAGTCTTTTGAGACCCGCGATGAGCAGGAGGTGGCTGGCTACGCCGAGTTGATGGACTTGGTGTTCAGCTCCTGGCGAGACATCCCGTTCAATGAGAACCATGTCAAGCAACTGCACCAGATCCTGTTGCGCCATAGTGAAAAAGACGCACGGCATCGGGGGCAGTACAAGACCCATTCAAACAGCGTGGCCGCATTCGACGAAAGCGGTGTGCAGATTGGCATCGTGTTCGAGACGGCAAGTCCATTCGACGCGCCTGGCTTGATGGCAGAACTGGTGGCCTGGGTCAATGATGAGCGCGACAAGGCGCAATTACACCCGCTGTTGATCATTGCCATTTTCGTGGTGGTGTTCCTGGAAATACACCCATTCCAGGATGGCAACGGTCGACTCAGCCGCGTCCTGACGACATTGCTATTAGTCCAGGCAGGTTATGCCTACGTTCCGTACAGCTCACTGGAAAGCGTGATTGAGCTCAACAAGGAAACCTACTACCTGGCCCTGCGGCAGACGCAGGGGTCGATCCGAACGGACGCGCCCAACTGGCAGCCTTGGCTGGTTTTCTTCCTGCGCTCGTTGGCCGAGCAGGTCAGACGCTTGGAAAAGAAAGTTGAGCGCGAAAGAATCGTGCTGGCCGCCTTGCCCGACCTGTCATTGCAGATCGTCGAATTTGCCCGTGAACATGGACGTGTCACCATCGGCGATGCCATCAAATTGACGGGCGCGAGCCGAAACACGCTCAAGCTTCACTTCCGCAATTTGGTCGAACATGGTCATTTGAATCAGCAAGGCAGTGGGCGCGGTGTTTGGTACGAACTCAGGTGATGGGATCGATGAATAATGCCTCCCGCTACCCACGTCGGGCCGACTTGCTTGCCGAGTACGGAGCCGATGTTTGAGCGCGATTCGCTCACGGCGCTGCAGGAAGATCGCGGTATCGAATGGCGTTTGTCGCTTGAGCCAACCCCGCCTGCGCCGCCCGTCCTGGAACCAGAACCATCACGTTTTTCCACTCCTGAAAAGGTGGTGCTGTTTCGTCGGCTGTTTCGCGGCACCGGTTGCGCCGATGACCGTCTGCGCGGCGCCGCCACGGCGAGCTACCCAAGCACGGCCTTGCTGGCGCGGGTGGCCACCTTGTTCGAGGGCTTCACGCTGCGGTGCGATTAGGCGTCGAGGGCGGTTTGCGTGGCGTCCATCGTGGGCACCGTGGTTGATTGCGCAATAGCACCACCATTCACGCACTGGCTGATCGGACGGCCAAATCCCAGCAAGGCAATGATGCGGAATCCAAGTGCTTTTCATATCCGCAAAACGGCCCTGTTAGACTTTCAACGATTTAAGACGACTATGAAGATCAACGCCTGAGTGTCAATGCCATGAACATCGAACCGTGGGTCACAGCCGAACAAGTTGCCCAGCACTTGGGCGTGGTGAAAGACACCGTCTACCGTTGGCGCGAGCGCAAGGGCCTGCCCGCGCACAAGATTGGCCGGCTGTGGAAATTCCAGTTGTCCGAGGTCGATGAATGGGTGCGCGTGGGTGGTGCAAACGAAGGCGCTAACCTCTTGGCAGGCTTATATCCAAGCAGTAAATAGTGAACGTCAATCGAATAAGACGGGATCCTGCAGAAATACCTTTGACGGACGGAGCAGACAGAATGAGCAATTACAAAAAAGAATACGAACTTTGGGATGAGTTCCTCAAGGTTTGGCCTTTGGCGCGTCTAACCACGATGAAGCTGGATGACTATACCCAGGTGGGGTCGAAAGACAGCTTTACCCGTTGGATTGAGGCGCGACTAGACGAATTGGGGGGCATCTGGGGCGGCTCATCGTTCAAGTTCGGCGTGTTCTCGCGTAAGGACACAGATACCTGTCAGGCCAGTGAGCAGAGTATCGAAGCGCGCAACGAGGGCATAACTGTCCCGCACACAAGGAATAGAGGGGAGGGAGGCTGGAATGAGCAAGAATAAGCAACCACAAGTTCCAAAGAAAAACGAGGTCTCACTTGTCCGTTCATCTGCGGCTGAATATCTGACCTTTGTCGCTGCAACGGGGAGCGTGCAAACCAGCGTGGAGATGCGTTATGAGAACGAGAACATCTGGCTCACCCAGAAGATGATGGCCACCCTCTACGACGTTTCTGTGCCGGCCATCAACCAGCACCTGAAGCGAGTCTTTACCGACAACGAACTCGACGAGGCGGCAGTTATTAAGCAGTACTTAACCACTGCCGCCGATGGCAAGAACTACCTGGTCAAGCATTACAGCCTGCAGGCCATCATCGCCGTTGGCTTCAAAATCGAAAACGAACGTGCCGTGCAGTTCCGAAAGTGGGCCAACCAGATCGTTAAGGATTACACGATTCAGGGCTGGGCCATGGATGTGGACCGGCTCAAACACGGCGGCAGCATTCTGGGCAATGAATTTTTCGAGCGCCAACTGGAAAAAATCCGGGAGATCCGGCTTTCTGAGCGCAAGTTTTACCAGAAGATCACCGACATCTACGCCACCTCGCTGGACTATGACCCCACGGCCACGGCGACCAAGCGATTTTTTGCGGCGGTTCAGAACAAACTGCACTATGCGATTCACGGCCAGACAGCAGCAGAGGCCATTGTGAATCGTGCTGATCACCAAAAGGAAAACATGGGCTTGACCAGTTGGGAAGGCGCACCCCACGGGAAAATCCATAAATACGATGTCTCCATTGCCAAGAATTTCCTGTCGGAGTTCGAGTTGGCTCAGATGCAGCGGATTGTCTCCGCCTATCTCGACATGGCAGAACTTCAGGCCATGCGCCGCATTCCCATGACCATGCAGGATTGGGAGGTGCGCCTTGGCGGCTTCTTGAAACTTTGGGACCGTGAAGTGCTGCAGGATGCAGGCAAGGTCACAGCAGAAATCGCCAAGGCGCATGCCGAAAGCGAGTTCGAGAAATACCGCATCGTGCAGGATCGACTTTTTCAGAGTGATTTTGACCGATTGATCGGTCAAACTGAAGCAACGCGTAAACCAACTTCTGGCGACAACGGTATGTAGCCAATGGGTGGCATGTCCGCTACAGTGCCAACGGTTGAGGGCAATCTGCTAGCCGCAGCACAGGCAGAAAACGCACGCCTGATCGCGATGTTGGAATTGCACGGCATCGACTGGCGGTTGCCACCGGAACCCGTGCCAGTCAAGGCCACTGCGATCGAATCTTCCCTGTCCAAGCCACAGAAGGTCGCGTTGTTTCGCGGTCTGTTCAGCGGTCGAACCGATGTTTTTCCGCAGCGGTGGGAAAACAAAGCTAAAGGCAAATCAGGCTACTCACCAACGTGCGCCAACCTTTGGGTTGCCGGACTGTGCAACAAGAAGAACATCAAATGTTCTGATTGCAGCAACCGAAAGCTTGTCCCATTGTCGGATTCGATTCTGTACGAGCATTTGATTGGCAAGCGCACCATTGGTGTTTATCCACTGCTGACGGACGACACCTGCAATTTTCTGGCTGTCGATTTCGACGAAGCTGACTGGAAGTCGGATGCACTGGCTTTTCGCCAGTCATGCCTTGACCTGGGCGTGCCGGTCGCCTTGGAAATTTCAAGGTCTGGCAACGGTGCGCATATCTGGATATTTTTCTCTTGCTCGGTTCCGGCGCGTGATGCACGGGCCCTTGGCACGGCCATCATCAGCCACACTTGTGCCCGTACCCGGCAATTGAAACTCACCTCGTACGACCGGCTGTTCCCCAACCAAGACACCATGCCCAAAGGCGGCTTCGGAAACCTGATTGCTTTGCCTTTGCAGAAACACCCTCGGGAGAAGGGGTTTAGTCTCTTTGTTGACGGTGAGTTGCACCCCTATCCAGACCAGTGGGAATTTTTGACCAGCATCGTGCCCTTGGCTGCGCACGATATTCATCCGACCATTCTGCGTGCAACCGGTGGTGTGCATCCATTGGATGTCACCTTCATCGATGACGAAGACCTCAAAGAACCCTGGAAGCGCCCGGTTGCCATCAGCAAGAAACTCGTTGGGCCAATGCCTGAGGCGTTGAACGTCAGACTCGCCAATCTCATCTACTTCGAGAAAGAAAAGCTACCGACATCATTGGCTAACCGGCTGATTCGCCTTGCTGCGTTTCAGAACCCTGCGTTTTACGCGGCACAGGCCATGCGTCTGTCGACGTGGAAGGTCCCTCGTGTCATTGGTTGCGCACAGAATTACCCAGACCATATCGCCCTGCCACGGGGTTGCTTGGAGGCAGCTCAGGAATTGCTCAAAGATAACGGTATCCGATGTGACCTGATTGACGAACGGTTTGCCGGTGACACGATTGATGTGTCCTTTGCTGGCAATTTGCGATCTGATCAGGAATCGGCGGTGACAGCCATGCTAATGCACGACGCAGGCGTGTTTTGCGCGCCGACTGCTTTTGGCAAGACCGTAACTGCCGCCGCCATGATTGCCCGTCGAGGTGTCAATACGCTGGTGCTGGTACACAGAACCGATCTACTCCGGCAATGGCAGGAACGTTTACAAACGTTCCTTGGAGTTGGCAAAGGTGTGGTCGGCACCATCAGCGGTGGCAAGTGCAAATCTACTGGCAAGATCGACATTGCCGTGATGCAATCATTGTCGAAGCAGAATGAGGTTAACGCCCTGGTTGAAAACTACGGTCACGTCATCATTGACGAATGCCACCATATAGTAGCGGCTTCGTTTGACGCGATTTTGAAAGCTACCAAGGCCAAATATGTATTGGGCCTGACGGCAACACCCATCCGGCGCGACGGACAGCAACCCATCATCTTCATGCAATGTGGGCCGATCCGGCACAAGGCGACCAGTGCCGAGTCGGCACCGCACGATCTGGAAGTGATCCCGCATTCCATTTTCAATAAAATTGAAGTTTCCAGTGATGCTGGAATTCAGGATGTGTTTCGCCACCTTGTCACCGATCATGATCGGACTACGGCCATTTGCCACGAGATCAAGGTGGCATTCGATCAAGGTCGCAAAGTGCTGGTGTTGACCGAGCGCACGGAACATTTGGATGCAATTTTGGCTGGGTTGACGGACAAGGTTCCAGTACCCTTCGTGCTGCATGGAAGGGTATCAAAAAAGCTGCGTGCCACGGCCATCTCGGAAATGGAGTCGCTACCGCCCGATGCGCCCCGCATTTTGTTGGCTACCGGAAAACTGGTCGGTGAAGGCTTTGACCACCCACCACTCGATACCCTGGTGCTTGCCATGCCGGTGTCATGGAAGGGTACGCTGCAACAGTACGCTGGCCGACTGCACCGTGAGCACGCCACCAAGACCGATGTGCGCATCGTTGATTTCGTGGATACCGGTCACCCGGCGCTGCTGAAAATGTGGGACAAACGGCAGCGGGGATACCGGGCGATGGGGTACCGAATTGCATCCTCGATCACGTAGATTTGATCCAAATACGCAATGACCCGCAGCATTACTCTCCATTGCTATTTGGCTCGGAAATCTTGGGCTGAGACAGTCAACCGTCCGCCACCACATACAAAAAGCCCAACCGTTTTCAGTTGGGCTTTTTTTCGTCTAAAAACTCAAAAATCTGAACACGACATTCCCGACTGCCAACGCCGCGGTGAAGGTGCTGGAGGACTTGGGCATTGTGCGTGAGGTGACAGGCCAAAAGAAAAACCGCAGCTACAGCTACCAGCCGTACATTGAACTGACACGCTGAATTTGGGGTAATGATGGGTCGAAAAATGGCCGAAAAATGCACGCTTCGGTAGTTTTCCACACGCACTCTTTAAATTTTTACGGGATTTTTACAGTGCCGTAGCTACTTTCTTCCCCATTTTTATGTCCAAAAAAATATCCTTCTTGCATCGTTTTGACAGGAGGAATTTTATGGATTTTGTATTTTTGTTGTTTGCGGCCATGTTGTGGACCGTTACAGCTCTTCTGGTTGTGGGGTTCGGGCGGCTGGATCTACCGGTAAAAAAGGTGCAACCATGATCAGCTTGTCCGTTATTTACGGCGCTGGTGGTTTCTGTGCCGCATTGCTGCTGGTGTACCTGGTTTACGCGCTCATTCGCGCCGAGGAGTTTTGATGAGCACTTCCGCCTGGGGCCTGCTGGCCCTTTTCCTGACGGTTTTACTTGCTGCGGCGTGGCCGCTTGGCATTTGGTTGGCGCGCATCAGCTCAGGCGTTTTGCCGAATTGGATGCACAAAACCGAGGCGCCGCTGTACCGATTGGCTGGCACCGCTGCCGATCACGCCATGAACTGGTCACAGTATGCCTTTGCACTGTTGGCTTTTAATGCACTGGGAGTTTTGGTTGTCTACCTGCTGCAACGCTGGCAAGGCTGGTTGCCACTGAACCCTGCGGGGATGGTGGCTGTGTCGCCTGACTCGGCATTCAACACGGCCATTAGCTTTGTCTCAAACACCAATTGGCAAGGCTACGCCGGTGAATCCACCATGAGCTATTTCACCCAGATGCTGGCACTTGCGGTGCAGAACTTTCTGTCAGCAGCAACTGGCATAGCCGTGGTATTTGCACTGTTTCGCGGCTTTGCGGCCAAGTCCACAGGGGTCATCGGCAACTTCTGGGTGGACATCACACGCATAACTGTATGGGTGCTGTTGCCGCTATCTGTCGTGTTTGCCGTGTTTCTGGCGGGGCAGGGTGTAGTGCAAAATTTTGACTCCTACAAAGAGGTCACCACCTTGGAAATCAACAAATTCCAACAACCGAAGTTGGACGCTGATGGCCAAGTCCTGAAAGATGGCAAAGACCAAGCTATTCTGGAAGATGCGCAGACCACCACACAAGCGCTAGCCATGGGGCCAGTGGCTTCCCAGGAAGCCATCAAGATGATTGGCACCAATGGCGGCGGCTTCTTCAACGTCAACTCGACGCACCCTTACGAAAACCCGAACACATTGACCAATTTCTTGCAGATGCTGGCCATCTTCCTGATTCCGGCCGCACTGTGCTTCGCGTTCGGACGTGAGGTGGGAGACCTTCGCCAAGGTTGGACTGTATTGGCAGCCATGACCGTCATATTCACGGTAGCGGTCATCGCCATCACGCCAGCCGAGCAGGTGGGCAATCCACTGTTTACCCCCTTGGGCATAGACCAGTCCAGCAGCGCAATGCAGCCCGGCGGCAATATGGAAGGCAAAGAAGCACGCTTTGGCATCAACGCGTCCTCCCTGTTTGCGGTTATCACCACGGCTGCGTCTTGCGGCGCGGTGAATGCCATGCACGACTCTTTCACGCCATTGGGCGGCATGGTTCCCATCGTGCTCATGCAACTGGGTGAAGTGGTTTTTGGTGGCGTAGGCAGCGGACTGTATGGCATGTTGATCTTCGCCATTCTGGCGGTGTTTATCGCCGGCCTGATGATTGGTCGCACACCGGAATACCTAGGCAAGAAGATAGAGGTGCATGAGATGAAGCTCACCTCCATCGCGATCCTGGTCACACCTATTCTGGTACTGGCTGGCACAGCCATTGCCGTCATGGCAGGTGCTGGCAGGGTGGGCATTGCCAACCCCGGTCCCCATGGGTTTTCAGAAATCCTGTACGCACTGAGCTCGGCGGCCAACAACAACGGCAGCGCGTTCGCTGGCCTGTCAGCCAACACACCGTTCTACAACACGCTGTTGGGCATCGTCATGTGGCTAGGCCGATTTGGTGTGATCGTGCCGGTGCTGGCTATCGCCGGTGCTTTGGCTTCCAAGAAACGTCTACAAGTGACAGCTGGAACCATGCCTACCCATGGCCCGCTGTTCGTATTTCTCTTGATTGGTACGGTGTTGCTGGTGGGGTTGTTGAACTACGTCCCGGCTCTTGCACTTGGGCCGGTGGTCGAGCATCTGATGCTCTGGCCCACAACGTGAAGCACGCGACACCTCAATTAGCGAGTAATCAACATGAAAACTTCGACAACTCTCACGCTGCTCGACCCGGCCTTGCTCAAGCCCGCTGTTCTGGCATCCTTTACCAAACTCAGTCCCCGGGTGCAGTGGCGCAACCCGGTGATGTTTGTGGTCTATCTTGGCAGCATCGTCACCACCCTTTTGGGATTGCAGGCACAGCAGGATGCTGGCTTCATCTTTGGCATCTCGGCCTGGCTTTGGTTCACCGTATTGTTCGCCAACTTTGCTGAAAGTCTGGCCGAAGGTCGCAGCAAGGCCCAGGCAGCATCGCTTCGCGGCCTCAAGACAAGCACGTGGGCCAAGAAGCTCAAAGACCCGGTGCATGGGTCTACCTGGCTTCCGGAGCAAGCTGAGAATTTGTGCAAGGGCGATGTGGTTCTGGTTGAAACCGGAGAAATGATTCCCCTCGACGGCGAAGTCATTCAAGGTGTGGCGACGGTTGACGAAAGCGCCATTACCGGTGAATCTGCGCCCGTGGTGCGTGAGTCCGGTGGCGATTTTGGCTCGGTCACTGGTGGGACTCGCGTACTTTCGGACTGGTTGGTCGTGCGCATCACTGTTAATCCTGGCGAGTCGTTTCTGGACCGCATGATCAGCATGGTGGAAGGTGCCAAGCGCCAGAAGACACCAAATGAAATTGCGCTCACTATTTTGCTGGTAGCCCTGACCATCGTGTTCCTGGTGGTGACCGTTACGCTGCTGCCGTTCTCCAACTTCAGTGTTGACAGGGCGGGTTCAGGCACTGTGGTCAGCATCACTGCGCTGATCGCCTTGCTGGTGTGCCTCATTCCGACCACCATCGGCGGCTTGTTGTCAGCGGTCGGAGTGGCGGGCATGAGTCGCATGATGCAGGCCAATGTCATCGCGACATCAGGCCGGGCCGTGGAAGCCGCAGGCGATGTGGATGTATTGCTGCTGGACAAGACTGGCACCATCACACACGGTAACCGACAAGCGTCTGCTTTCCTTCCCGCACCGGGAGTCACCGAAGTACAACTGGCCAACTGTGCGACCCAGGCATCCATGGCCGATGAGACGCCCGAGGGGCGCAGCATCGTTGCGCTGGCGCAGAACATGGGTGCCAACTTTGCCTTGACCGGTGAAACGATGGAAGTCGCCTTTACCGCCCAGACCCGCATGAGCGGTATGGACGTAAAAAATCCGGATGGAAGTACACGCCAGTTGCGCAAAGGTGCGGTGGATGCCATCCGCAAACACGTTGAGGCATTGGGGGGAAGCGTGCATGTTGAGGTCGTGCGTGCATCTGATGAGGTGTCGCGGCGTGGCAGCACACCGCTGGCGGTGGCTGATGGCCATCAGGTGCTGGGCATCGTGGAGCTTAAAGATATTGTTAAAGGCGGCATGAAAGAGCGTTTTGGCGAGCTGCGCCGCATGGGCATAAAAACGGTGATGATTACTGGCGACAACAAGCTTACAGCTGCCGCCATTGCTGCTGAGGCAGGCGTGGACGACTTTCTGGCCGAAGCCACGCCAGAAGACAAACTCAAGCTGATTCGCCAATACCAGTCCGAAGGCAGGCTGGTCGCGATGACGGGCGACGGCACCAACGATGCGCCGGCACTGGCGCAGGCTGATGTGGCCGTAGCCATGAACAGCGGCACCCAAGCCGCCAAGGAGGCTGCCAATATGGTGGACCTGGACTCCAACCCAACCAAGCTGCTGGAAATTGTGGAAACTGGCAAGGCGTTGCTCATGACGCGTGGATCGCTCACCACTTTCTCCATTGCCAACGATGTGGCCAAGTATTTCGCCATCATTCCGGCCATCTTTGTTTCTACCTATCCGCAGTTGGGCTCGCTGAACGTGATGCACTTGGGCAGCCCCAATTCGGCCATTTTGTCGGCGGTCATTTTCAACGCTCTGATCATCATGTTCTTGATTCCCCTGGCTCTCAAAGGCGTGAAGTACCGCCCTGTTGGCGCTGCTGCGCTTTTGCGCCGCAATATGGCGATCTACGGGTTGGGTGGTTTGGTGGTGCCCTTTGTTGGCATCAAGATCATCGACATGCTTTTGGTGAGCCTGCACATTGCCTAGTGCCTTGCGCAAAAATCGACATCACAGGAAACCTTATGAAAAACATTCTTCGCCCTGCACTGGTTCTATTTTTTGTGCTGACATTGCTAACCGGTATTGCTTACCCATTTGTGGTTACCGGCTTGGCACAAACCTTGTTTCCAGCGCAGGCACACGGTAGCCTAATTTTTCGAGACGGTAAGGTGGTTGGCTCTATTTTGATCGGACAAAGTTTCAGCGACCCGGCCCACTTCTGGAGTCGCCCATCCGCCACCGGCCCCATGTCCAACAACGCCGCTGCGTCCAGCGGATCGAACCAGGGCCCAATGAATCCGGCTCTGACCGACTTAGTCAAGGCCCGCGTGGCCGACCTTCGCGCTGCTGACCCGTCCAACATCGCAGTAGTTCCCGTTGACTTGGTCACTGCTTCTGCCAGCGGGCTGGATCCGCATATCAGTCTCGCCGCTGCGCAATATCAGTTGGGGCGTGTCGCCACGGCGCGCAAGCTGTCACCCCAAGCGGTGCAGGCGCTGATTGACCAGAATACACAGCGCCCCTTGCTCGGAATACTTGGTGCACCCGTGGTCAACGTTCTGCAGTTAAATTTGGCGCTTGATGCACACTCAAGTCATGGCAATTCCAACTGATTCAAGACCCGACCCAGACGCGCTTTTGGCACAGTTGCGCGAGGATGACCTGAGTTTCATGCGCGGTAAGCTGCGCATCTATTTCGGGGCAAGCGCCGGTGTCGGCAAAACTTACGCCATGCTAAGTGCCGCGCAGCGGGCGCAACAGGCCGGGCAAAACGTTTTGGTGGGGGTCGTGGAGACCCATGGTCGCAAGGAAACCATGGCATTGCAAGCTGACCTCAAGCTCTTGCCGCTGCGCAAAGTTCCCCATCGGGGACAGATTTTGTTGGAACTGGACATCGATTCTGCCCTGACTGCCAAACCCGACATCCTGTTGGTCGATGAATTGGCTCACACCAATGCACCCGGTTCACGTCACCCGAAACGATGGCAGGACGTGCAGGAGTTGCTTGACGCGGGTATCAACGTCTGGACGGCCCTCAACGTGCAGCATCTTGAGAGCTTAAATGGGACGGTGGGCGCCATCACTGGCGTCCGCGTCAATGAAACTGTTCCCGACACGGTACTTGACAGTGCAGATGAAGTCGTGTTGGTGGATGTTACTGCCGACGAATTACTCTCCAGGCTCAAGGCTGGCAAGGTCTACATTGCGCAGCAGGCTGAACGGGCAAGCCAAAACTTTTTTCGCAAGGGTAATCTGATTGCGCTTCGGGAAATTGCGCTGCGACGAACCGCCGAACACGTGGGTGACGATGTGCGCACTTATCGCACGCTGCACACGCAAAGAACCCTCAACAGCCACGCCAGTGGAACACCGGCATGGAACACCTCGGGCGCAATTCTGGTGTGCGTGGGACCTCAGGAAGGCGCCGAGCATGCGGTACGCAGCGCTGCGCGCTTGGCGGGCCAGCTCAATGTGCGTTGGCATGCCGCCTATGTGGAAACCCCCACGCTACAGCGGCGTCCTGCGCACGAGCGAGATAGAACTTTGACGGTGCTAAAGCTGGCAGAAGAACTGGGTGCCAGCACAGCCGTTCTGACGGGTGATGATGTTGCTCAAGCACTGATGGCGCATGCACAGACTTTGAACTGTGCCTCCTTGGTCATTGGACGGCCGGACAAGTCACGTTGGAGCTTCGTCCGGCGGATGTTCCAGCCGACGATCACGCGCCAATTGGCTACCTTGGCCCCCACCGTCGATTTGGTAGAAGTTGGCGCTTCTGAAAGCGTACGCAAACTGCCATCTGCGCTACCGCGACAAGTTCAGGATGACTCTGAAGAAAACGCATGGATTGAAAATTGGTCGCGTTATGCAACAGCCGCAGGCGCGTGCCTGCTCACGACCCTGTTGGCGTTTCCGCTGGCGCAACTGTTTGACCTTGCCAACATCGTCATGTTGTTTTTGTTGTGCGTTGTGCTGGTCGCTGTCAAGTTGGGGCGAGGTCCCTCCATGCTGGCCGCGGTGTTGTCGGTGGCTGCGTTCGATTTTTTCTTTGTACAACCCCGCTTCTCGTTTGCGGTGAGCGACGTGCAGTACCTGCTGACCTTTGGCGTCATGCTGGTCGTCGGGCTGTTGATTGGTCAATTAACAGCCAATCTTCGATTTGCTGCCCAGGTATCAGCGACCCGTGAGCGGCGCGCTCAGGCTCTTTTTGAATTGACGCGTCACTTGTCTGGTGCACTGCTTACATCGCAAGTCGTAGAAAGCGCAGAGACTTTGGTGAGTCGTACCTTTGGCGGCGATGCGCGGGTACTTTTGCCGGATGCCAACGACCAATTGAGTTTTGGTACTCATTTGCCTGAATCGCTGGATACCAGCGTTGCAGACTGGGCGTTTTGTAATGGACAACGAGCAGGTGTTGCAACCGCTACCCTTCCCGGCAGTCAATGGCATTTTGTACCGTTGCAAGCCCCAATGCGGATCCGAGGCGTACTGGCATTACTTCCGGCCAAACCTCGCTGGCTCTTGATTCCCGAACAGATGCAGCAGCTGGAAACATTGGCAAGACAAATTGCCATTGCCCTGGAAAGGGTGCACTACGTGGATGTGGCCCAAGCGGCCGTGGTGCAGATGGAGTCGGAGCGACTGCGCAATACTTTGTTGGCTGCCATGTCTCATGACATTCGCACGCCGTTGACCGCTTTGGTGGGGCAAGCAGAGGTTTTGGCCGCGTCAACACCTTTGACGCAAGATCAACTCAGTTCCGCCCAGAGCATTGGCCAAGAGGCACGTGAATTGAGTACCCTGGTCACCAACATGCTGGAAATGGCCCGTTTGGAAAGTGGTCAAGTTGAGCTGCGAAAGGACTGGCAATCGGTAGAGGAAGTCGTCGGCAGCGCCATCCGCTACGCCCGTCATGCACTGGGTACACTTGTCGTCCGAACGGAACTGCCTGATGACTTGCCTTTGGTGGAATTTGATGCCAGCCTGATTGAACGAGTATTGGTCAACCTTTTGGAAAATGCCGCCAAATACGGCGCGGGGAGCGTCCCATCCGAGCCAGCGATCATTGTGAGCGCAAGCATCACACCAACCATGCTCGTGGTGACTGTCCGTGATTTTGGTCCCGGTCTGCCGATGAACGTCAAAGGAAAAGAAGACGAACTGTTTGCCAAATTCACTCGTGGCCATAACGAATCTTCTACCCGAGGGTTTGGTTTAGGGCTGGCTATCTGTAAAGCTATCATTGATGCCCACCTTGGCAAGATCACAGCCGCTCAAGCCGCGGGCGGAGGTGCTGAGTTCACATTCACCTTGCCCAGAAATCCACCACCCGAGACACGATGACCCAACCTGTCGTTATTCTGATCGAAGACGAAGTTCAAATCCGCCGCTTTGTGCGCGCATCATTGGAAGCGGAGGGTTGGCAAGTGCATGAGGCTGATACGGCCAAACGTGGCCTGGCAGATGCAGGAACCAGAAAGCCTGATTTGCTGATTGTTGACTTGGGGCTGCCAGATGGTGATGGCCTGGACGTGATCCGGGATGTGCGTGGGTGGTCAAACGTACCCATCATTGTGTTGTCGGCCCGTACCAACGAGACCGACAAAATCGCAGCCCTAGACGGAATGGCACTTACTTAAGGCCCATGGCGTTGAAGTCACGGGCGTAAGCCTCTGAATTTGAAGACATCAGGAAGTGACTGACCCACGAATTGATAGGATGGTTGTTACTACGCACCCAAACCATCTTT